>ERZ778021.9-NODE-9-length-687038-cov-13.297763_pt1 | contig 687038 bp, 616 predicted proteins | sample MGYA00375751_ERZ778021 | MGnify/ENA primary metagenome ERZ778021 (study PRJEB29350, sample SAMN05389814) | bioreactor metagenome | isolation source: Thiocyanate stock bioreactor | place: South Africa: University of Cape Town | collected 2013-08-29 ...
CAATTCTTTTTGGTTTTTTTCATTTGCGCTATTCAATTTTCAAGGTCCTATTTATCTGTTTAGTTGTAAAGTTAGAACTTTTGAAAGTCAGCATTTACAACGGTGACAGCTATTTGATTATAGCAAACATACTTTTTAATGTCAATAGAAACTTTAAATTTTTATTTGCTATTTTCTTTTGTCTTTTCACCTTCAAGAGTTACTTGGTGAAGCGACTTGTTTATATTAACATCTAGTTATGTTAGAGTCAATACCTTTTTCACATAAAGTTTACATGATTTTAAAGAAAGTCAATTCGTAATTTTCAGATATTTTCAACGCATGGTTATTTAAGTGTATAATTACAAATCACTTCCTATATATGCATCATTTGGAGACATTAAAAACTAGTGTTATACATAATGATTCTAAATAAGTTCAGGAAACAGCATACTCTTAACTTTCTAAAAATAAGCAACGAAATATGCATCTAAAAAAAGAAAGGACCTCTATTATAATCAACAGAGGTCCTTAAAATTTTATGACTAGATCAAATCAAAAATTTCGCGTGTTGTCACCTCATAGGTTACATATCTATTAAAGTACGTTCTTTTGCTAATTAATATTTCATATCCGTCCTTCTCAAATATCATCCCTCTGCCATAAACAGAAACAAAATTCCAACCCATTTTATTCATTGCATCAGTATATACTGCATCGCTTCCAACTAAACCTATAAAAAAGAGACTCTTCATAGATACTTTATGAATTGCAGCTTTTTTATTTGTTTCCACCTTTAATATACCTGAAATTAAATCCAAGTATTTTAGTTCATAGGTTACCTTCAAAATTAAAACAACAAGCGCAGCTACAATAAATACACTGAATACTTTTTTTCTAGACTCACTATTACTACATATTTTGCAATTTGTCATTTTGACCTCCATACACAAACCTACGATTAAGGATATACCCTTTTGGCTATCCTTTAATCCATTTATTAATAGTTATTTTTTCAAGCGGATCGATCTCTTCTCCTGATTTAGGGATATCGGTTATCTTAAATCGGTCAAGATTTTCAAATGGATGATGCTCAGTCTTAAATAGAGCTGACATACTACTTCCTTTTTTTAATCTCATAACCTGAATCCCTTTAGTATTTTTTGTTACTTTCTCTGTTATTAGAGCAGTATTAAACACAACAGCGCGTATTTCTTTACTGGATTCTCTAATTGCTGTTAAATCTGCTTCTTCAGATAAATACAGCATTTTTGTCAGCTTTGCTTCATCAGAGTAAGCCTTAACGAGCTTTTTACGATTGGTTTTAGTTTTATAGGCTTCTAGAGGTACTCTAGCAACCTTCCCATTTTCGAATCCAAAAATCATAAATCCACTGAAATCATTTGTGACCACACAATAAACGACTTCTTCTCCTGGGTCCATCTCCAATATATTAGGTAGATAGACACCCAAACTACTTACTCTGTGATCATCTATTTCATGAAGCTTCATTTTATATGCATTGCACTGATTTGTAAAAAAGATAATTTCATCTTTATTTGAGCCATCCAATTCTTGGAGAATTTCATCCTCTTCTTTAATTTTATGTTCTCCGCTTGATCTCAATGAAACCAAAGACACCTTTTTCAAATAATTATGGGCCGTGAAAAACACTTTAAGATTATAGTCTTCAATATGGTCTTCAGGGATATGTCTCACTATTTCTTCCTCAGTTACCAATTCTGTTTTTCTAGCTGTTCCGTATTTTTTTGATACAGTCTGCAAATCTTTGATAATTAACTTATCAATTTTCTTTTCGTTACTGATTAAATCCTTTAATCTTTCTATTTCAGATTCAAGATTAGATATTTCTGAAACTCTGTCTAAAATATATTCTTTATTTAAGTTTCTTAGCCTAATATCCGCAACAAAATTCGACTGAATTTCATCAATACTAAAAGCATTCATTAAATTGGGGATAACCTGTTTTTCTTGTTCTGTTTCTCTAATAATTTTAATAGCCATATCGATATCCAAAAGAACACTTTTTAAACCGTATAAAAGATGTAATTTTTCAGCAATTTTATCAATATCATACAAGGCACTTCTCGAAATACAATTTCTTCTATATAGCAACCATTCTGTCAATATCCCTTTTACGCCTAATACCATAGGCTTTCCGCCTATCAGTAAATTGAAATTACATGGAAAACTATCTTCAAGTGTTGTGAACTTGAATAATTTAGGTATTAATTTATCGGCATCAGTACCACGCTTTAAATCTATAGCAATTTTTAATCCTTTAAGATCCGTTTCATCTCTAATATCGTTGATTTCTTTTATTCGACCTTGCTTAATCATATCAACAATTTTTTCAATGATTTGTTCTACTGTTGTTGTGTAAGGAATTTCTGTTATCTCAAGCATATTTTCTTGCTTATTATAATGAATTTTCCCCCTCACTTTGAACGAACCAACACCAGCATCATATATTTTCAGCATTTCATCTCTGTTGTAAATAATCCTTCCGCCGGTAGAAAAATCAGGTGCTGGCATAATTTCTAATAAGTCTACACCAGGATTTTTAATAAAAGCAATTGTTGCATCACACAGTTCGGTTAAGTTAAAGCTGGGAAAATTACTCGCCATTCCTACAGCGATGCCTTTGTTAGGATTTGCAAGGATGTTCGGAAATGTTGTAGGTAGTAAGGTTGGTTCTTTCATAGTCCCATCATAATTATCTACAAAATCGACAGTATTCTTGTCAATGTCTTTAAATATCTCTTCACACACTTCTTCAAGTTTTACCTCAGTATAACGAGGTGCTGCATATTTCATATCCCTTGAAGTAATCTTACCAAAGTTCCCTTTTGATTCAATGTAGGGTAATAATAAAGCTTCATTTCCTTTTGCAAGCCTTACGAGTGTAGCGTAAATAGCTTGATCACCATGTGGATTCAATTTCATAGTTTGACCAACCACATTTGCAGATTTAGTTTTAGGTCCTTTTAGCAATCTCATTTTATACATTGTATATAAAATTTTTCTGTGAGAAGGCTTAAATCCATCAATCTCAGGTATTGCTCTTGAGACAATTACACTCATCGCATAGGGCATAAAGTTTTTTTCAATCGTTTCAGTAATAATCTGATCTGTATATTTTTTCTGTTCCATTTAACACCTCATGTGATTAGCTTAAGTCTAGCATTTCTAAGTACTGTTCACCATTTTGCTCAATAAATTCTTTTCTACCATCCAAGTCATCACCCAGTAAAATTTCGAACATTCTTTGTGTATGTTCCATTTCACTTGGCGTAACTCTTATCAGTCTTCTTGAATCAGGACACATCGTGGTATGCCACATCATATCCGGATCATTCTCACCTAGTCCTTTTGATCGTTGAATTGTATACTTTTTATTTCCCAGCTTCTTAAGGTAATCATTTTTTTCTTTTTCATTGTACGCAAAAAATGTTTTTCCCTCATGCGATATTTCAAACAAAGGAGATTCAGCAATATAAACATTCCCACGATCAATCAAAGTTGGAATAAGTCTATAAATCATTGTTAGGATATGGGTTCTAATATGATAGCCATCAACATCTGCATCGGTACAAATGATTACCTTGTCCCACTTTAGATTTTCATAATTGAAGGTATCTAAATCTTTGTTATGTCTTGTTTTTATTTCAACACCACAGCCAAGTACTTTTATTAAATCAATGATAATTTCAGACTGAAAAATCTTTTCATAATCGGCCTTTAAGCAATTTAAAATTTTACCTCTAATTGGCATAAGTGCTTGAAACTCACTGTCTCTAGCCAATTTACAGGAGCCAAGTGCAGAGTCTCCTTCTAAGATATACACTTCTCTTCGACCAGTGTCCTTAGTTCTACAATCGACAAACTTCTTTACTCTGTTCGTAACGTCGATTTTTGAGCTCAAGGTCTTCTTTAAATTCAACCTTGTAGTTTCTGCTTTTTCTCTTGATCTCTTATTTATCAATACTTGATCTACAATTTTTTCAGCATGCTCTTTATTTTCAATAAAGTAGATTTCCAGATTCTTTTTAATCATTTCAGTCATAAAGTCTTGTACAAATTTATTAGTTATAGATTTCTTCGTTTGATTTTCATAGCTTGTTATAGTTGAAAAGCTTGTGGATACAAGTACAAGACTGTCTTGAATATCCACAAAAGAAATCTTCTTTTCATTCTTTGTATATTTATTTAACTGCTTGATAAATTTGTCTAACTCATAAACAAAGGCATTTTTAACTGCTTTGTCAGGTGAGCCGCCATGTTCTAAAAAACTTGAATTATGGAAATATTCGAGAACATTCACCTCATTATTAAACGCAAAAGCAAGCTGAGCTTTTACTTTATAATCAGGCATATCTTCACGGTCTCTACCTTTTCCTTCATCCTCAAAATACACAACATCGGTAAAGTGCTTTTCTTCACTGAGCTCCTCAATATAGTCCTGAATACCTCTTTCATATCGATATTCAAAAGCCATTTCAGATATTTCATCTCTTAGGATAAAGTTAATTCCTGGATTGACGATAGATTGCTTTTTCATTACATCTTGAAAATATTCTAAGGGAATCTCAATATCCTTAAACACTTCCAAATCAGGACGCCATCTAATATTAGAGCCTGTCACTTTATATTTCTTTTCTATTCTATTGTATCCATTTTCTGCAATTTCACCTTTTTTAAAATGAAGTTCATATTCATATCCATCTCTGTGAATGATTACATCCATATATTCAGAGCTATATTGAGTCGCACACAAACCAAGTCCATTAAGTCCTAGACTGAACTCATATACTGATGACTCATTGTTATTGTATTTTCCCCCTGCATAAAGCTCAGTAAATACCAGCTCCCAGTTATATTTATCTTCCTTCGGATTATAATCAACTGGGATCCCCCTAGCTTGGTCAATTACAGATATTGATAAATCCTTATGTCTAATAACAGTGATTTCTTTTCCATAGCCACCGCGTGCTTCATCTATTGAATTTGACAGAATCTCGAAAAAAGAGTGTTGACATCCTTCTAATCCATCAGACCCAAAAATAACAGATGGTCTTTTTCTAACTCGATCTGCTCCTTTAAGGGCTGTGATACTCTCGTTGTTGTAACTGGTTTTGCTCATTTGCCACCTCTTTAAAAAGTCTTTGATTATCTATCAACCTATATCATATCAAAATATATAAGTAGTTTGCAAGGTTTTTCGACAGAACACACGTTCCTTTTGTTTTATATAAAAAAACGCTTATGTGAATGAATTCAACATAAGCGCAATTACTAATCAACCATTGATACAATTTCCATATCAATATGTCTTCTTAAATCATAGTAGTCCTCTCCAACTCTGACCAAAGGCCGTGCTGGATCATCTTTATAAGTCATTATAATCTCACCGGATAAGCCATTATTGAGAATTACCAAATGACCAATATAAAAGTGAGAGATGTTAGATAAGAAGGATTTAGACATAGAAAAATCTAAAGAGCTATGGCACTTTTCCAAAATAAAGCTCATTGCTTCAAAAGGATGCATTGCCTTTTTATAGACTCTATCCTGCGTCATCGCACAGTATACGTCTGCAACAGCTACAATTTTTGCCAAATAATTAATTTCATTTCCCTTTAAGCCGTTTGGATAGCCTGAACCATCCACACGCTCATGATGTTGCATAACACCTTGTAAAACATCATAAGAAATGTTTGGAATATCTTTTATTAGGATATACCCTAAAATTGCATGCGTTTTCATAACTTTAAATTCCTCAACCGTTAAGGCTGAAGGTTTGTTGAGGATTTGATCAGGAATATTACATTTACCAATATCATGTAGCAAGCCAGCTAATGCAGCCTCTTTAATTTTTGAATAGTCTAAACCACACCATTTTGCAAGTAAACCAGAAATCATAGACACTCTAACTGAGTGATCAAATGTATAATCATCATAGGCATGTATTTGCCACATTTTACGTGTAAAATGATCGTCGCTTAAAATTGCTTCATATAAAGGTTCTAGAGCATCATCAATTTCTTGATAAACGGGCACACGTCCTAATCTGAACTCATTATAAATGGTTTTAAATTTTACGACTGTTGACTTGTATTTTTCTTCTACATCAGTAGCTTCAACCACTGGACGCGTAATTACTTTTACTTCAGCTTCACCGTCAATCCGCTTAACATTAACCTCTGTCACCATTTTACGTTTTAGAAAGTCAATGTGGTTTGGAGTTAAATCTGTGCCATTTCCAATTAGTAATATGCCGCTTTCATCAAATACGTCATCTAACAAAATCATGCCTGGAATTATCTCTGAAACACTTAACTTCGCCATTTAGCCACCTTAGTCAATTTTTCTTTACAAAATAATTATAATATTTAACGACATAAAATGCCAGTTTAATATTTATACTATTTTAACAATTGTGGCAATATTTCATATTATTTTATTTCAATTTATCGAATTATGCTTCAACGCTATTATTATCTGTATTTCTTCGAAATTCTGAGCTAGAATTTTCTAAAAAATGAACTCTCTCACCAATGATTTCTGTCAAATAGACGTTTTCACCCTCCGTGTTTTCATAGGTTGAGGTTGCCACTCTACCAGCGACACTTACCATTGCGCCTTTCAATAGATATTTACAGCAATTTTCAGCTTGCTTTCCCCATACTATAACTCTAGGAAAATCCGCAGTTGCCTTTCCTTCAGATTTTTTTTCTTCCTTTTGTGAAACCGCATAGTAACGATCAATTGCAATGTTAAACTTAGTTACGCAATTGCCATCTTGAAGTGTTTTCAACTCAGGTGTTTGTACCAATCTCCCTACTAAACTAACTTGATTCATGGAACCTCCTTAAATGGTATATTTTTACATTATTATATTATCCATTATTTTCCATTTTGTCAATATCTTAATATTTACTATCTATTCGATTTATATTTACTGCTTTATAATTAGTTTGAAGACATATTTTTCCGCCTGAGGTGCATTCATGTTAACGAAGCTCAGAAACTCATTTAAGCTAGATTTTGAACCTAATATTCGGTTTAATATTTATAATGGAATTGCTTTAGCAATTTCAACCAATCTTGTTAATCCTTATTTTGCAAAATTTGCGGAACGACTTGGTGCAAATGCTTATGCAATTGCATCACTAAATTCCTTACCTGCCTTTATTAGCCTGTTTGCGTTAATTCCAGGGGCTCTTTTTATAGATGCACTCGGTAACAAGATAAAATCTACCGCGACTCTCATGCTGGTTCATAAATTATTCTTTTTAATGATGGCTGCGCTTCCATTATTCGATATACCGAATAAAGCTTGGCTTTTTGTGATTTTAGTTGCAATAATGAATTTGCCAGGTTCTATTTATACAATGGGGTATCAATCCAGCATTGGTGATTTATTTTCACCTCGTAACCGTGGGATTGCTATGAGTCTAAGAAACAAATACGCTGATCTATTTAGACTATTTGTCACTTTTTTATCAGGGTTTCTATTAACCTTTCCGAAATCTAACCACACAATCATTGCTCTTTATCAGGTTTTCTTTGTTCTTTCATTTGTATTTGGACTTTGGGAGGTGTATACCTATAAAAAATTTGATACTTCCTCTTGTGACAGCTATAATCTCTCTTCCAAAGCAAGAAACAAATCATCTGTCCTAAAGGATACATTTTCTTCATTAAAATTTGCAATGTCACATACTTTAACTCATGTTCCTTATAGAAGTTTTCTTATTTCATCCGTTCTCTTTTATTTTGGATGGCAAATGGGATGGCCGCTATTCAACCTTTACACGATTCAGTATTTGGGTGCAAACGAAGCATGGTTAAGCGCGATTTCTATTGCCAGTGGGGTGGCATCAATAACAACTGCAACCTTATGGGCTAAGTTTGCAGATCGATTTGGTTATCCGCTAGCTGCATTTATCGCAACCTTTGGTATGAGCATTACCCCATTTCTGTATGTTTTGAGTAAATCACTTAGTATGCTCGTTCTATTCAATCTTTTAATTGGTTTTTCAATTACAGGTACAACTTTGGTCTTATTCAACTTATTACTAGAAACTACTCCAAATGAAAACAGAACAACTGTTATCGCCTTCTATAACACGATTATTGCCATATCAGCAACCGTTACCCCTTTAATCGGTGTTTGGATTATGGATCAATCCAGTATTCAAACCGCTTTATGTATAACCGGTGGTTTTCGATTTTTAGGTTGTTTTTCGTTCTTAGTTACTAGTATTCGGATTGTACGCAATAAAAACAAAACCCTATAGGAGAACTACCTATAGGGTTTTACAATCTGTTATTTAGGCAATGAAATTGAAACAATTTTACCTACCAAATGTTGATCTGAATTGTGAATTTGAATAACCTCTAATCTGAATGCGATTGAATTATCTTTATTATACAGAGCTTCAGTCACTGGCTGCTCAAATAGTGGTCCATTGATATTAATGATTTGCTCAAGCGTCAGCAAGCTGTTCGTATGATATTTGGACTTTAAACATGCTACTAGATCCATACTGCTCTGTAGAGCTTCGCTTGTACTTTCAAGATAATCCAAAGCTCTTTGGTTACAATATAAAATCTGACCGTTTCCTCTGACGACCACATAGGCGACTTCTGTTTTATCAAGCATTTTTTGAACCAAGCTTTTAAGCTCGTCGTACCCTTGCTGTAAAGATGCGTTTTCAGTTACATCGCGAATAAAGCCTTTGGCTCCAATAATCTGATCTAAATGTAAAATAGGTTCAAGATAGACTTGAGTTAATATTATTTTACCATGATTGTGAAACCTAATAATGACATCAAATGGCTCACTCTTTAATACTAATTTTGAGAATTTGTCTTCAAAATAATCTAGATCTAGAGGGTATAATTGTTTAAGCATTTCATCATAATGCCATTTTATTGCGCCTTCGTTAGTGTTATTATAACGGTTTGTATCTTGCTTTAACCAACTAACGATGTTAGATGATATCTCAAAGCTATTGGTACTAGAATCGTAAGTGCAATAGGCGAACCTTGTTATCTCTTCAATTTCATGTAGAATCGAAATGGTCTCATCTAGTTTAAGTTCCGTATTTTTTAGATCCGTTATGTTTCGAAGCGATAAGCTCACGGAAGCCCCCTCTGATGTGGATATATACTTTCCTTGAGCGAAATACCATTCTAACACACCCTTTTTATACTGTCTAAATTCAAATTGAAAGTTTCTACTCTTCTCCGCAGTTATGACGTCTATCGCTTCATAAACTACTGCCTGATCTGCGAAATATACAGAATTAAGCCACTGTAAAAATGAGATTTCAATTCCTACAATCCCTTTTTCAAGGTCAAACTCACGATAGAGATTCACTGTTTTACTAGGAAGTACAATTTCAATGATGCTGTCTTGTACCGCTTCAAACATAAGCGCATATTTTGACTGCGAATCAACCAGTTTTCTTTTATAGTTGAACTTTTCTGAAACATCTCGTAATAACAATAAAAGCTTGTCCTCAGAGTGGTGTACAAAATTCATTGCAACAACTTCAATTGGGACTGAGTCTCCATACATGGTATTATAAACACGTTCAAAATGTAGCGACTGATGTTGCTTGGTCATTTCCATATTCCGTTTGAATGAGTCATGCGTCAATTCTTCGCTTAGCTCTATATAATTCATGCCAATCATATTATTATCATACTCTAAAAGTCTTTGAATCATTTCATTTGCGTATTCTATAAAGCCAAAGCTGTTTACAATCAGAATTCCTTCTTTAACATGATTGAGAATCATTGGTCCAATAATGGATTGACTATCTGAAATAACCTCAGAGTTCATATACTTCATCGCGATACCAGATAAGTGACCACTTTCGGTAAATATACATTCTTCCACCCAAAAGTTAAAGACCTCGTTGTAGCAAATTATTTTTTGTTGAAAAAACTGAGGACTTTCAATTATGTGCTCAAAGTAAATTCGATCCTGATGTGTTAAGCCACCAATAAACATATTTAAAGAATGAATGGGTGTGTTCATGACATGTATAAATCTCTCTTTAAACAATAGGTCATAATGAATTAAGTCAGCAACAACGTAAGTTGAATGAGGTGAGACAATTCCCTTTTGATGTATGATCTGATAGGCACTTTGCAATAGGTCTAAAAAGTATTTCTCTGTTTTAATGCTTCCTGAGGTTAGTAAAACTTCCCTGTCCTCTAGATGAATCAGTTGCTCCTCTATCTGAAGATAGCCTGTCGTCCTCATTGCGTAGGTATATTGAATTATCCCTTTATAAAACTCAGCTTCTCTATTTATTAATTTCTCTTGAATTTGTAGATGTATTGCCGCTTCTTCTGCTAAATTGTAAATACCTGAAAGTGAAACCCCGATTATTTGGGAGATGGATTTATGCAAAAAATCTGCAGCAGACTGATTTGCAAAGGTAATTACACCTTGTTTGTTACGAATGATTATAATTTTTTCTGAATGGTTCCAGTTATGATACAAATCTGAGGTTAAATGCTCTATTTGAGCCCGCCAGTATTCTACTTCTGACTTATTCTGAAAATATATCAGTGCAAATTTTGTGCCATAATTTACAATTCTTCCGTTTAAATTAACCTTATGGTTCTCTGCATCTACAAGCTCGAAATCGAATTGACCTCTCAATATTAGTCTTATAACCTCTTCTATTGGAACAATCTCTTTTTCATCTCCAAACCAAGCCTTAAAGCGTTCATTAGAATACAGCACTTCCATTGTATCGTTTTTAATTAATGCGATGCCTTCATCAAGTTTCGATACAATTTCAGAATCAAATAAGGTTTTTACATCTATAAAGCTTCTAATATACCCTGATGGGTTCGTCTTTTCGGTTAAAACTCTGGTTAAAAAGTAGAGTAAAAATAAAAAAATGGCCACTTCGCTCATCCAATCAATGTTTACGTTATCTTTTCCAAGTCTATTAAGATCATAAAGCACATTAAAGACAAGAATGATTATAAGCATCAAATTGCTTTCATACTTTTCTTTAAATGCTCGATAAGATAGCCTAAATAGAATATAAATTGATATCGTTAAATTGATAAAGAAAACGAATATAGCCATATGCACCTCAGTAGTTACAATTCTATCGTTTTACTGATAAAGACTGTCAGATAATCCATTAAGTCCACAGTTTCTGCGCGCTTTTTATCTCTAATGATTTGAACTACTGGTCTTGTCTGTGCTTCATGATTTTCCTTAACGACAATCCCAAATTCACCATTTGACAATTGTACGATTGTGCCGACTGGATAGATATTCACAACCTTGAGAAGGTGATAGTAGATATCTCTATCCAATTCATATACCGCCTCAGTTCTTATGATTTCAAGTGCTTCGTCCGCATTAAGTCTCGATTTATAGGCGCGATTTGAAGAGATTGCATTAAAAATATCACACATAGTGACAATACGAACATGTATAGGAATCTGTTCACCAGAAAGACGATAAGGATACCCAGAGCCGTTTAGTTTTTCATGATGTAATAAAACGATTTGTCTTGAGATTGGTGAAATAAAATCATTATCTTTTAGCATATCGTACCCATACTGAACATGCTCTTTCATCATGCGCTCTTCCTCAAGCTCTAATTTAGCTACCTTATTAAGTATTTCACCAGGAATTTGCATTTTACCTAAGTCATGTAGCATGGCGCCAACGCCAATTTTTTGAATAAAGGTGTCACTTAATTTCATGCTTTTTGCCACAAGCATCGACAAAACTGCAACCTCAGCAGAATGATTATAGGTATACATGTCTGTACCCATGAGCTCTGTCATTTGATATAAGGTAGATGGGTTATCGTATATAATTTTCATCATTTCATCGACCACATTTTTTATTGTATCTATGCTCTTGATGTTATAGTTGCTGCCTTTTCTCTCTGATAGATCTTTAAATACGTTTTTCACTGCAGATACTGATCTGATTTTAAGTTCGTCAGGAACAAGCATTTCAGATTCTAATCCCTCGGATAATTCATCATCAATATAGACACACTGTATATTTGCTTTTTTTAATCGATCTATATAGGTAAGTGATAATTTCACGTCTTTTGCAAGTAACAACTGGCATTTGTCATCGTATACTGGTTTACCTAATATGTCACCAATTTCTGCTTTTTCTAAACTCTTTAATCTCAAGAGAACCTCCAATGACTTAATATAGTCATTATATCATAAAAATGCTTCGATACAATTCAATGATTTGATGTTCAAATAATGCTACTAATATTGCGGACAGTATCATATAGGGTGCAAATGCGACTTCAGTTTTTTTGTTTATATTTCTATTGCGAAGGTATAAAATTGCAATCCCTAATATCGCTACATAAAAAGTTAGAATACTTGTAATTAGAGTCCCCTTGATTCCCAAAAGCAGACCCAAGCTCCCCATAAGCATTACGTCACCAAAGCCGAAGACTTCTCTTTTGTAGGATATTAACGCGATGACATATATTGCAAGATACAATAAAAAACCTATTCCAAATCCTACAAACATAGTGGGTATAGCATAGTTATATGTGAAACCGATCACCAAATTAATGACAAATGAAACTAAAAGCATCCAGTGATAAATCGAATGACTTCTATGATCCAAAAAGGCAATAAGTATTAACCAATAAAATGCAAATGAAGAGTAAATCAATTTTGTATTTGTAAAGTAGGTTATTAAAAAAACCAATATCCCTAATGTAATCAAAATCATCCTGTCTTTTTTAGATAGCTTATACTCGTCATCAATATTTCTATTTGTTATAAGTATCGCACATATTGTATAGACCAAAAAGAAGATAAAAACAACTAAAAACTTCAATAATAAGCTCATAGATCCCCTTATAATAGGATTATTTTATTTTTCCATTTTAGCAAATAAGAGGTAAGATTGCACTTACCTCTTATTTAAATACTAATTATTTAAAAAAGTAAATTAACATATATACGGCTTCAGCTTTAGTGATTTTAGCATTTATATCCGTCAAGCCTACCGATTTCGTAAATTTCTCAGTTAGCATTTTATTTCCAACCTCACGCCATTTAATATCTCTTAAAAACATTCGACTTAACATGTTTTCCACATCCTTGTAGGTGACTGAACCAGAAGGATTAAAATTGCTATTGGCATCTAATGAAAAATATCTTTTACCAACTGTATACTCAATTGCTGCTTTATAACTTCCTAAACTTGCACTATCCTTAATCGTTGGTGGACTCAATTTTAAAGGATCGCTTATGCTCATGGTTTTATAAATCAAATCCGATAATTCAGCACGAGTAATATAAGCACCTGGTGAAAATAACTGGTTATCACTTATAACGCTTCTCCTAGCAAGAGTGTATATTTCTTTATAAGCCCAATTAAAGGAAATATCAGCAATGTTCTTAAAGTCCTCATCAATAAATATTTCATATTCGCCACCATTATAATAACCTGCTGGAATTTGAATTGAAAGAGAATTGTCTGTTAAGGTTGTATACTTATATTCCCATTGATTATCTATCCATTGATAAATTCCTGCTTTTTCAGAGCCATAATATTCAAAGGTTAGGGTTATAGGATTACGTAAATATACGCTTCCAGAATTATTCAATATCGAGACTGTATATTTGCTGCTCACGGGTGTATATTTTGTATTTTTAAAATTGAAAGTATTTTGCGTTTTAAAAGTAGCAAAATAGGTAGGTTCATAAACCGTAGCTGCAGGAAAATATAGAGACATTGGCGTTCTTATCTCGCTTTCAGCAACACCTGAGGTAAAATGAACATATTCTTCATCAAAATAAAGAGTGTCTTCAAGCATCGAAATGATTCTAGCATTTTTGTTCCTAATTTCAGTTTCAAGATTCTTTACTTGAAAAGTTTCTATATAGCTATTTTTAAAAGCTTCTCTATAACCAGAAGAAAAGTATCCCTTATAGGCGCTCGACTCTCGATCGAGAAAATATCTTGATGTCAAACTACCTTTTGAGATAAATTCATTATAAGTTCGTAACCAATTGTTTGATCTGCTCTGTACAAAATCCACCATTGCTGACAATTGTCCCTGTACTGTACCAGCCTCTTTACCATGAGCATAGCCATCTTCAAAGGGTGCTGCATACTCTTCTAAGTTAACAGCTCGATAGCCAGAGTTGTATGCGATTTCAAACGCGGCTCTATAAGCTGAAATAAAGTAATTTTGATAAGTTGAGCTATCCTTATTGAGTGCATACCTTGTAACTATATCTGTGTCTTTTGGCATAGCAAGTGAATAACTACTTGTCTTATTTGCATTCCGATCTGCTCTTCCCGCTAAATCTCCATCTAAGGTTCCCATAGCGGTTCCTTGTTCGTTTGCTTCTCTCAATGTCGCCTCAGAAGGTGATTCGGCTGAGCTTGCCATAGGAAAGCACATCACTAATACTAAAAACAAAATTAGTATCTTTCTAGGTTTAAAAATGTTTATTCTATTTGTTTTCATACTTCCCCCTTCAGTTTACTGGATAAGAGACTTCAAGTTGATCCATAAGATATTTTCCGGTTAATTTCTGATCGTAGCCAATACCTTCAACATAAATTCTTTGAATCATACAAGGATAAGTAATCTCTACTGGCATTTGTACTTCTAGTTCGTTCCATTGTGTCCAGTCAACTGCATTTGCAAGTTCAACCCTAAATTCTTTACCTTTTGAGTCTAAAATGACTACTCCTAATTTATGATTCGATGCCTCGTATGCATAAACCCATAATCCAATTGTGTCCACTTGCTTTGTCAGCATTACTTTATTTTGATCAAATACTAAGTTTGCCTCACTATATGGCCTTGAAGCCATGAAGTCAAAGCTCATTTCTGCTGAATACCCATCAGAAATTTTGGTTTTACTTCTTGTCAATCCGCCCTGAATGTCCTCGCTATTTGCTACAAAGAAGAAATCCCCCTCTTCAAAGCTATATATTTGTGTCTTAGGGTTATAATCCTCATAATTCAGCTCGTCTGTGGTATCTGGATACTGAGGATATTCTGGGTTAACAGTATCTGTTGTTCCAGGCGCTTCATTGATTACAAATGATTCATATGGTAAAAAAGGTCCCATTAATACATCGCGTGTGTTTAACTCCTTAGAGACTAATTTTTCACTTTCACTTATATACTCTTTAGCGTTCGTAATGGCATTAAACTCAAGTACCATTTTACCAGTTAACTCGTCTTGTAAATTATTGGTAATTATTACACTGTTCAAAATAATATGCTTATCATTATTTCTGATCGTTCTAATATAGCCTAATAGATCATCATAATTGCCTTTAAAGCTTAACGTTGTTTGGTATCTCATAATACCTTCACTTGTACTAAGATTCGGTGATGACTGCATTTCGGAGATATTTAGAAATGAACCTTCGGCAAATCTAGAGAGCAATGCTACAATCTCTTCCTGCGTAATTTCTTCATATAATGGAAGTGAAGCTGAACGAATCTGATCTTTTAAATCCTCAATATTTTTATCCAATATTTTCTCAGAGGTAAGCTTCGCATCGACGTCTGACTTCATGGACTCCCATTGACTGAATGAGGTTTCTAGATTACTAATTGATTCTTCTTTGGGATGCATGAGAAGAAAATAATAAAGCGCAAATGCCGCTACAAAGGCCAATACGATCAATAACAGTCTATCTCTTTTACTAATTCGCATTTGACACCTCCGTTCCCAAGGTTATATTAATTAAGAATTCATAATTCCCATTATTCTCTATAATCGAAGGAATCAAAACGTCATATTGTCCATCGCTTTGTCTTAGGTTATAAGCAAATTGAGCAATTGTTTGATATTCAGTTGAATAGCCCTTAATAGAAATCAAATTACTTGATAGATTCATCTCTGTCAAAAATGCCCCTTGAGGCAATTGCGCATTGATTTGTTCTATTAGCATGTCATCAATCCTACTACTCGCATCTAGTTGAACGTTTAAGGTTGATACTTCACCCAAAAGAGTTTGTAAATTTTCTAATTGCTTCCCCTTAATATCAACATCATTCAATTTTTTACTGATTTCTGCTGATTGAATATAGCTTTCGATTTCTGCAATATCTGTGGTGAGAGAGCTTTCTTTTTGAACTAATAAAATCTGATAATAAATCATCAAAACCAGCATCAGTGCTGCTAAGACAACGATTATAATCATTCCTGTGTTTTTCTTGACCTGAACGTTGAGATAAGGATCAAAATAGTTAAAATCTCTCATCTAGTTCCCCCCTACTTGCGAATAAGTGCGCCAACCGCATTAATAAATATTGGCAATTCACTTACTGCATTTTTTGTATTTACCTCTATCATTCCCAAATGACTGATAATTTCTGTTGGCGTTTCAAATCGATCTCGTAAAAAATTGATCATATCCTTCGCACTTGCTCCGCCACCATAGACATAAATATTATCAATTCGATTGTCCCCACTTCTACTTGTGTAATACTTAAATACTTTTTCAATTTCGTTTCCACATTCATTGAAATAGCCTGCAGTTTCTGAAATCAAAACCCCTTTGTCATCAGTTGCAATAAAGTCTTCTTTCTCAACAGCCCCCACCAGCGCAGTGATGCTGGTTTTTTTCTTTCTTTGCTCCGCTTCTACTGCGTCAATACCATAATGCTCTTGCAGTATTCTATCAAATTCTGATAAGCCAAGCTTCAATAAACGGTTGAACTTATATTCACCCTTTTCAAAGAGCGTAATATCAATTAAATCATGTCCAAAATCAATAAAAGCGAGTGTTTTAGAAAGTGTCATTGAATCAAAAACCAGATTAATGAATTTATCTAGTGAATTGCTGTGCATGTCTAAATATTTAGGCGTCAATCCACAATCTATTAACAAATCAAAGATAGATTTGACAATCTCTTTAGGCATCGCCCCAAGCAAAACCCTCACCTTTTGGACATCATTTTCTTCAAATTCATTTAAAATTTTATATTGAAGGACATAAGCGTCAATATCTATAGGTAAATATTGACCAACCTCGTAAGTAATCAATTCCATTTGATCTGCGTCATCCACCTTCTGTACCGAAAGCTCACGCTTTATGATATCTTGACATTCACAGGTAACGACGACTTCTTTTTGTTTTATTTTGGCTTCTCTTAAAGTACTTTGAAGTATGGATTTGAACGCACTTTCATCAACGATTCTTCCATTTTCAATAATTCCTGAATTGACTGGTACTTTTATCAAATTATTGATCTTTAATTTATCACCATTGAACTGACCTGTTGCAATTTTAATGCTGTCGCTTCCAATATCCAATGATAATAAGTTGGTTTTGACCTTCTGAATTTTCTTCTTCATTGCATCCCCCTTAACCAATTACTTTTATTATCGTTTCTCTCTCTGTTACATGTTCAAGTAGCGTATCCCTATCAATCGTTTTATTTCTATAAAGACCCACTAAGTAATCATCCATTGTCTGCATCCCAGATTTTTGACCAGTTTGTATGAATGAATATAATTGATGGACTTTGTTTTCACGAATCAAATTTCGGATAGCGGGTGTCACTATTAAACTCTCAACCGCTGCAATTCTACCATTCCCCTTTTTTCTTGGCAGAAGTCGTTGAGAAAATACTGCAACTAGCGACGTCGCTAGCTGCACCCTGATCTGTTGCTGATGTGCACCAGGGAAAACGTCAATTATCCGCTCAATCGTTTGATATGCGTTTCTGGTATGCAGAGTCGCAAGAACAAGATGACCAGTTTCAGCCGCAGTAAGTGCTGTTGAAATGGTTTCTAAATCTCTCATTTCACCAACCATGATTACATCAGGATCTTGTCTTAGTCCCGCCCTTAACGCTTCACTGAAATTATTACAATCTCGACCGACCTCTCTTTGAGTTATAATACAGTTTTGATTTTTATGAATATACTCAATTGGATCTTCAATGGTTAAGATATGACAATTTTTTTTCTTATTGATTGCATCGATAATAGAAGCAATCGTAGTAGATTTACCGCACCCTGTTGGACCAGTCACCAGTACTAATCCCGCGTTAAAATCAGACACCTTTTCTACTGAGTCAGGTAATTCAAGCTCTTTTGCAGTAGGGATAGACTCACTAATAACACGACATGCAAGTCCAATTTGATCGCTATATCTAAAGCAATTTACTCTAAAAACATTTTGATTTGGAATTCTGTAAGCAAAATCGACCTGCCCTTCCTTCATCAATGCGTTGTACTGTGCATTGGTTAGAATTTCACGAGCATAGGAAATGGTGTCCTCACTTTGAAGCATTCTGTGCTCTAGCTCCTTTAAAATTCCATCTACTCTTATAATTGGTGAATTTCCTACCGCAAGGTGTATGTCAGAGGCGTTATTCTTCACTGCTGAACTTAAAATTTCATTAATTGTCATATTATACCTTCTTAAAGTTATTGCAGTACACGGATATAATCTACTGAAAATGTTCCTGTTGCTCCAATTGACGGATCTAACCTTAGTTGCCTTAGCGTTCCTGTCCAGTTGATGTTCGCAGACATATCAATCAGGTACTCACAGTATTCGCTGTTTGGTTTAATTGTAAAATTTACAACTTTATTTTCATCAAAACTTGCACTACTGTTGGTTGCGAAATAAATCTGTGCCTGCGTACTCGATGTGTTATTTTTCATTCGTATAAGAATGTGTCGATTGTTTGATAGATTTACATTTAAGTTAGTCGCAGAAACCATTGAAGGGTCTGCGCCAACGATTGTACCAGTAATCGTTCCATTGCTAAGGGTTTGATTTGTGAGATCATTTGCAAAAGTCCAGTTGTTATTACTGGAGGTGAACTGCCAATCTATGCCATAGGTATTGAACCATTTTGCGTTAAGATAATCTTCAACTGTTGTAATTTCAGAACCAGTAAGCGCTCTATTAAACACATAAATTTCTGCTATATCTCCATTTAATAGGTTTGAACTGCCGGAATCCGCAGCACCAATTGTAATGAAATTAGTTTGATTTGTTCTTGAACCCGTGTTAACCGGTGAAAATGGAGTCCCATTTATACTGAGTGAGGCTGCTGAATTATTCCAAGACGATCTGATTAGGTTGAAATTGTTGCTGCTGATCGTTGTAATATTTGTTGCACCCCTTAATCTTTCAACAATTACACGGTTTCTAGATCCGACGTAATAAGTTGCATTAGTATCGTATCCTGTCGCTTTACTGAAAAACGCTTCGTTTGAATTGGAAGTTGTGGCAGATTTCGCAACTATAAACACAGTATAAGGTGTGGACGCACTATCATTGAAAAAATTCACATCGCTCCCTGATGAGGCAGTTAACCACTGTGACGCAAGTCTTAAATACTTTGAACCATTAAACCTTAAGGTTGAAAAACCATTTAAGCCATTTGCAACAAGCTGAGGGCCACTAGAGCTTACTTGAGTAAAATTGTTGTAACTCGAGGCGATATTATTCCAAGAGGTAACCGTGGTTCCTGTCACAGTCGTATTGAATGAAGCATCTAGATGAAGCACTTCACCTGATGGCCAATTATAGACACTTGTAACGGTTACAGTACAGCTTTTGGAGGCATGACCATCACCCGAGGTAGCGGTAATTACTGCAGTTCCTAAAGCATTAGCAGTTATTAAGCCCTCTGATACAGAAGCAACACTCGAATTACTTGATGACCAAACAATTGTGGTATCGTTCGCATTTGAAGGAACAACCTCTGCAGTAAGCGTCGTCGTTTGATTTAATAGTAGATTCACTGAGGTGCTCGACAAATTAACATCTGTTGCATAAACAATTGGCTTCACAGTCACAGTAAGTGTCATCGTTTTCGAAGGATCATCTATTGAAGTCCCCGTAACTGTGACAACACCAGCCGTGCTTGTATTTACAGTATCGCTCCAGGTTACACGAACAAGCTTATCACTACCAACAGACATCTCAGCCATCACTGCACTCGGTAAGGTATAGGCTTCTCCAACAAACACTTCATCGGTTTGATCATATAAATTAACGATTGTTGCATCAGAATCTACAGGGATGTATTTTAGCTTAAAGTAGTCTGTAATCGCAGAATCATCAACGCTACCGTTAAAGAAAGCAATTTCTGCAATATCGATGTTATCATTGCCAAATGTGAAGGTGTTGCTATTTGATAAATAGCTTCCAGTTACCAAATACCAACCATCTGCCTGCAAATTATTATTCACATCTTCAACCATCCGAGCGGTGTAGGAGCCATTGGTGAAAATCAGTTCATCGCGCCCAGAATCTCGTCCTCTTGCGATAGCATAGTAAGTAAGCGTTTGACCATTGGTACCTTGTGAAGCAATCTGCATATCCTTTGAAGCCGTAAATTCCATAAATCTAGAATCAAAGGAAACCGTTACGTCAGTATCCTTTAATAGGGGTCTTTTCGCTGTAGAGGTTGGTACTGCGTACTCTGTAGGTGCGGTTAGACCTGTATTAGAATCCAAATCATACCATCTAAGTGCCAATCGGTTGGTCGAACTCAAAACCTCTGTGCTATTATACGGGTCCACATAGGAAGCATCTAGGTGTAATACAAGACTGCTGATATCAGGTAGCCCATTAATATGAACTGGACTGCTCATACCCGGATTACCAATTTTTCCAGATTTAGCTGCTGGTGTAACTGTAAGTAACAGCTGTCTTCCACCATATCCAGTTAAGTCTGGTAAGCTATCGGTCGTCTCAGTTGCAATTAAATAAAAATCATTTGGAAAAATTGGATATCTTCCGGTTACTTCTATCTCAGGCATATCGTTTAAATAGTAAAATGAACTAGAATTTCCTTTTGGAACGGGAATATTAAATCCCGGTTTTGAGACATACCAGCTAAACAAATTGACCATAAGGTCACTAATCGTTGTTGGATCATTTATATAGGTTCCTTTTAGGTTAGATTCAGCAACTGGATATAGATACTTTGTCGTTATAGAATTGAATTTGGGTAAGATTGCTACGTTAGAAACTTCTAGTTTCTCAATAGAAGGTAGCCTTTGGTCTGAAATATAAGTATAGAAGGTATTGCCATCAAGTGTATTTTCAAGGGCATAGTAGCTCACAGTTACCCCGTCAAATAAGCTCATTGTATTCAGAGTCAGTCCCCCATGGCCAACTGATGCAATTGCAGTTTTAGCAGCATCTATTTCTATTTCCATATCTTTTTGAGCTAAAAAAGCTTTTTCAGTAATTGATTTTGTTTCAAATAAGAACTGATAATTATTGCTAATCGCCCCTAAAAATCCAGCAGAAATAATCCCAATCAACCCGATTGCGACAATAATTTCTATTAATGTAAATCCACTCGATTTCCTTCTCATATAGGACTCCTAATTCATAATCTGTGGCCCAGTTACAAGCCAGATTTCAGCCATAATGTCTTGCGCAATATTATCAAATACCTCATCTAGATCAAAATCGTCATTATAGCCATACACATGCTCAGCATTTATTGCAGTACCAATATTTGTAATTTCAGTAGTTACGTCATTTGCAAAACCAATTACGTATGCGCCTACATTTTCGGCTCTTATTAAGCTACCAATTGTATTGATATAAGTGCTATTAGAACGATTATATGGATAAGTTCTCGTTACCTCATCGTATACAATATCAGAGTATATTCCGCCTCTTCCAGTGTATTGAGAGCTGTAAGAAAAGCGATATGGATTAAAAATATTCCACCAATCATAATAACCATATCCAGTCCAAGAGGACTGATTTGTCTCGCCATCGACTAAAACAATCATATATTCGTATTTTTCGGTTTCCAGATTGTAGCCTTCGTTAACAGGATTAAAATCAATCAATCTGTAATAGGCTCTTCTTAATCCATCTCCAGTATTTGTATTGCCATAGGTTCTCAGATTTTGAACCAAGGTGGTGATCGTGCTCAGATCCTCTTCAGCATTGTAAAATGGGTGTTCGGTGTTTGAATAGCTGCTTGGTGCTGGATAATTCGCAGTTTGAGAAAAGGGAACGATACATAGCTCGATGTTATTTTCACGTGCGAACGTATTTACGATACCTTCAACAACTGTTCCATCACTTTTTGTATAGCCTAACAACGCATTTTTTACACGATTAAGTCTGGATATACCATTTAGGCTGTTGTCCATACTACCAGATACATCGAGAACAAGCGTAATCGTAGCGACCTGTGTTCTACCAGTTCCTTGTGCAGAGCTATCATTTCTATAGGCGAGTGCTACAGAAGGCGATAAAGGTGTTCCCTTATCCACTACCTGCAAAGAGTTTTGAGCTTCAACCTCTGATTCGAACATGATTTTCTGACCTGTTCTCACAGAGTCACCAGAGCCATTTACTGAAGTAACGTAGCCTACGATTTGAAATTTAAGCATATTATCATTACCCGTTGAGGTGTCTTTAGAAAACACGATTTCGTATTCGACGTTTGGACTTTCATCGACCAAAACACGCTCTACATGCGTAGCGGCTACAGAATCATAAACATACTCTACAATTCTACGTTTATCTGCCGAAACCGCATAATAGTTCCAGCCTGGATCCATTCGATTTACATCTGATATATAATCACTCGTTACTGCAAATACTGCTTTTGAGTACCTAATCAGTTCATTAGCCTTTTGTGATGCCAATCGAATGGTGGTATTGATTTCATATTCATCAACGGTTTTTTCGTGAGCAACCGTTGAGAGCCTAATCATACTTGTGCTAAGGAAAATTACACTGGAAAGAAGAGCTATAACGATGATTAATTCAATTAATGTAAAGCCTTTTACTCTTGCTTTCATAGCCGACTCCTTTCTAAGGTGTAAATCCCTCTCTTATGGTATGCTCTGTGTTATCTGGGTTGATACGCAAAGAGGAAGTCACCGATTGTGTGCCATCAACTAAGGTGCCAACTGCTTGGACTCGTATCCAGCGTTTAGATTCTACTGTCACGCTATCCAAGGTTACTACTGCCTCACCTTGTTTTGTTCCCCCAGACATAATGTCTATGGTGTCCGTGACCGATTTGTTTGGATTGTCTAAAAACTGATTAATATAGGGTTCACCACTGTAATTCGCCATTAGCGAGGCGTAGCCTAGGTCTACGCCAGCTAAGGCAATATAATATGTTTTTAATCGTTCTTCATGGAGGTGGGTTTCTAGGATATCTTGTCTGGAGATAAAAGTCATAGACAAGACAAATACTGTCATAATTGATAGCAATGCCAAAACCCATACTAAAGCAACTCCTCTTTCATTTGACTTGTTTATTTTTTTAAATTGCATTGTTACCTCCAAGCAATAAACAAATTATGTATACTGCCCGAAGGCAGTAAATCTATTGTGCTGCAGGTGTAACAGTAACAGCTCCGTTCGCACCAATTGTTATAGAATAAGTTGTAGTACCATCATATGTTGTTGATCCAATAACAAGACCTTTGGGAATTTTTGGTAGTTCTTTTAGAAAACCAGCTGTGACGATATCTGTACCAGTTTTTCCGTTTGCTGCGGTTGTTCCAACATTTGCAATATACAAATTTGCCGCAGATTCGAGTGTTGCTACGTTAGCATTATGAGTTGCTTTAACTGCATCAGTCGTAACGTTCGCAAACCTTGGAATTGCAATCGCAGCTAAAATCCCCAAAATAGCGATAACTACGATTAACTCGATTAATGTGAAGCCTTTTGCACGTTTTTTCTTTAACGCTTTCATCATGTTTTTTTCCTCCTTAACTTTTCTCTAAGTTATAATTTATATTTTACATTATCCTACATCTGTATGCTCGAATACATATCGAACAGTGGCAGAATCATAGAGATAACGATAAAACCAATTATCAGTGCCATGACGACGATCATCATAGGCTCTAGAACACCTATCATCCTTGCGATGGCTGCATCAAGCTCTTCATCGTAGTAATCTGCTGTCTTCCCAAGCATTTCTTCAAGTGCACCGGACTCTTCTCCGATACTGACCATCGAAATCACCATAGGTGGAAAAACGCCGACTTTTTTAAGCAAAGTGCTTAGCACAATCCCTTTTTTAATATCCTCCGAAACAATTGCGATGCCATCGATCACCACTTGATTCCCCGTAACCTGTGCTGAGGTTTCAAGTGCCTGTATGATCGGAATACCACTTGCAAGGAGCGTTGAAAGGGTTCGAGTAAATCTAGAGGTCGCAATCTTGGCTATCGAAGTTTTAAGGACGGGAATCCTCAGCTTAACACGATCCATAAACCTTCTGCCCTCAGTTGATTTTCCCAGTCGATTAAAAGTAACGATCAAAATTGCCAACCCACCCGCAAACAAATACCAGTAAGTTCTAAGTGCACCACTAATTCCAAGTAATATCCGCGTCGGTAAAGGCAACTGAACATTTTGCGATTCAAACATGCCCACGAAGGTTGGAAGAACGAAAGTCAACATAAATACGACAACCACTACTACCAAGATACTTAGTATCATCGGATACATCATGGCACTTTTTACCTTTGAATTTATCTTATTTTCTTTTGTGTAATGCTCTGACATTTTTAAAAGTACATTGTCCAAATTACCCGTTAATTCGCCAGCCTCAACCATACTTACAAGTAGCTCTGGAAATATCTTATGGTGCTGATTCATTGCAACCGATAATACATCTCCCTTTTGAACCTGTGTCGCCATTTGCTTGATTGCTTTAGCGAGTCTTACGTTTTCAGTCTGTGCGCCTAAGACATCAAGGGACGTTAAAAGTGGCATCCCTGCATTTAACATCGTGTGCATCTGCTTACAAAAAATCGCTATGTCATTGACTTTAACTCGTTTTTGAAACAATTCAATTTGGGAAATATCTTGTCCCTTTTCAATCTCGACATTTATAGAAACTGGCCGGTGTCCCTTAGATCTTATCAAGCCGACGATTTCGTTTTTACTTTCGCCACGGTATACCGTTTCAACCACTCGACCTCTTAGATCAATTTCCTTGCATCTATATACCTGGACCATACTTCACCCCCATCTTTCTACAAATATCCAATTTGCTTCATAACTGCATCAGTGTCCACTGAATACTTGCGAAGTGTTGCCTGATCAATAACTCTTTTTCTATACAGCTCCAATAATGAAGCGTCCATTGTAACCATTCCTTGTCCAGAACCTGTTTGTATAACAGTTTGCATCTGATGGGTTTTACCCTCTCTTATGAGATTTCGTATAGCCGTATTGGCAATCATAATCTCAAATGCAGCCACTCTACCAGAGCCATCAGACTTCGGTAGAATTTGTTGTGAAATGACAGCCTCTAAAACGGATGCCAGCTGAACCCTAATCTGTTGCTGCTGGTGAGGTGGAAAAACGTCTATAATTCTATCCACAGTTTTTGCAGCACCTATCGTATGCAGTGTTGATAATACTAAGTGACCTGTTTCTGCTGCCGTGATTGCAGTTGAAATGGTTTCGAGATCTCGCATCTCACCAACTAAGATAACATCTGGATCCTGTCTAAGAGCTGCCCTAAGTGCATTTGCAAAGCTATGTGAATCGTGTCCTATTTCTCTTTGATTGATTATACTTAGATCGTGCTTGTGTAGATATTCTATGGGGTCTTCAATGGTCATAATATGATCGTTTCTATGATGATTCATAAAATCGAGCATCGAAGCAAGCGTCGTTGACTTACCACTACCTGTAGGACCAGTTACCAAAATCAAGCCCCTTTGCTTTATCGCCAGCTCCTTAAGAATTTCTGGTAACCTCAATGCATCCATAGTTGGAATCGTCAACGCTACAACACGAAGCGCCATACTTGTACTCCCTCTTTGCTTATAGACATTCACACGGAATCTCCCTAAGCTTGGATACGAGTATGAAAAATCCAACTCGCCCCTTCGTTCAAATTCAAGAATTTGCTCTTCAGTCATAATCGATCGTATAATTTTTTGAGATTCATCAGGTAAAAGCTTATGCTCACTCATTCGAATTAATTTCCCGTTAACTCTCATGACTGGCGGTGATGCGACGGTTATGTGAACATCCGAAGCGCCTGAATCAATTGCTACTTTTAATAGCTCTAGGATTTCCATGATCTCCCCCTGAAAAAGTTTTATTCTTCACTGATTTTTACACCATTGGAATCTTCGTCTACACTAAATGTCATTCTTAACATTTCATCTATTGTGGTAATACCATTTTTAACCAACGACTTACAGGTTTCATTTAAAGTCGTCATCCCCTTTAAAATGGCACGCTGCTTGATTTCATCTGTAGTTTTACCGGTAGTAATCATACCTCTTATTTCTCTATCGAGAACAAGTACTTCGTGAATAGCCGTTCGCCCTGAATAACCTGTGTGGTTGCAAGAGTTACAACCAGCTCCTTTAACGAGTTCAACTGTGTTTTCCTGTGGTAGACCGAGTATACTCAGTTCTTCATTTGTCGCTTGATAGGTTGTCTTACACTTTAAACATACTTTCTTAACCAACCTTTGAGCGATTATCCCTACCGCAGACGAGCTTACAAGATAGTTTTCTATCCCCATATCCTCAAGACGAGAAATCGTGCTTGTTGTATCGTTGGTGTGAATTGTAGACAAAACAATATGCCCTGTAATAGCTGCTCTAACTGCAATTTCGGCAGTTTCAATATCTCTTATCTCTCCTACCATAACAATGTCAGGATCCTGCCTTAAAATTGATCTCAAACCACTTGCAAAGGTTAATCCTGCTTTAACATTGACTTGAACCTGATTGATGCCTTCAAGACGGTATTCGACTGGATCCTCAATGGTTATAATGTTTTTTGTTTCCTTATTCAGCTCTTTTAGAAGCGAGTATAACGTCGTGGTTTTACCACTTCCTGTTGGTCCAGTAACCAGAATAATGCCTTCTGGTACTTTCATTATTTTGTTGAGTAGCTCTAAATTATGTTCACTAAAACCCAATTCATCCTTACTGACCACAAGACTTGAACGGTCGAGTAAACGGATTACAATTTTTTCACCATATACAGTGGGTAATACGGAAATACGCATATCTATTGGTAAGCCTTCAATTATAGTCTCTACACGACCATCTTGAGGCAATCTCTTTTCAGAAATATTGAGCTTACCCATTATTTTTATACGAGTAACAATTGCCGAATGTGTTGATTTCGCAGGGGTCATAACCTCGCGTAGCTCACCATCAACTCGATATCTAATTCTCACCTGTTTTTCAAAAGGCTCAATGTGAATGTCACTCGCGCGACTTCTTACAGCTTGCGATATTATAGTATTGACCAAGCGCACCATCGGAGAATTAATGACATCCGCATCCTCCTCTTCGGTTTCATTATCTGAAAGGCCCGTTTGATTGGTATATTCTTCAACTGCACGCTCTGCACGTTCAGAGGCATCATAATATCGATTAATGGCGCGACTGATATCTTGCTGAGCACTGATTACAATGTCTAGCTCCATTCCAGTGATAATTCTAATATCATCTTTGGCAATCATATCCAATGGATCTGCCATTGCAACCGTTAAACGATTTTTGTCCAATCGGATAGGAATAGCCATATGTTTTCGAGCCAATGATTCACTTATCAGCTTAGGCACTTTGTTATCGATGTACACATTATTAATGTCAATATAAGGAATTTGAAACTGCTCCTCTAAAACTCTAAATAACTGCTCTTCAGTGATCCAACCTTGCGTTATTAATATCGAACCCAATTTTTGGCCAGAACCCTTTTGTAGATCAAGAGCTTTAAAGAGCTGGTCTTCACCTATGATGTTGTTTGCGACAAGTATATCTCCTAATCTCATTTTATGCCTAATCATTTCATTTCCCCATATCTTGTAATTTATTTGTATGCATGAGGATTAGAAATGCCTTTCAAAAACAGCATATCTTATCCTTTACCAATTGTTTATACCCTTATCAGCTTTGTCATTGACAAAGCATTTATAATAATACATGCCTAATCTCTTTGTTAATATAATTAACAATTGTTAAAAATAAAAAAACTGCAGTAGAAAATACTGCAGTTGAACGGTCATAGCTAGTGCCTTAGACTTCAAACTTTGCGTCCTACTCTTTCAAGCAGTTTGCCAAGATAATAGAATAATTATAACGCACATTTAACATAATGTAAATGGCATATATAGGTCTTTTACCTTATTTTAATGCAAGTTTTACACAACATATAAGCATTTAATTTTAAGGTATTGGGACATTCTTTATCTAACTAAAATAAACTTCAAGATGGATTCTCCTAAAAGAACCGAGACTAAAGTCCCAATTACGATGAATGGCGCGAAGGGAATATAAGCGTTTTTACTTTTTCTGAAAACGACAATCCACAGCACGCCAAAAGTACCACCTAGAAAGAATGCCAGCCATATACTCAGGAGTGAAAGCCGCCAGCCTATGAAAAGACCTATTGGTATATAGACCTTTACGTCACCCATGCCAATGCCAACTTTTCTAAATAAAACAACCGAAAGTAGCGCTATAATTAACATGACACCACTTGGAATTAGCGCACTTTTTAAAGGCTCTAGTAAACCATCACTATAGAAATCATAGCCCATAGTATAGTGAAGACCAACCGGTATAAACCCAACTATTGTGGCAAAGATGACAACCTTGTTCGGAATAATTTTATGATCTAAATCAATAAAGAACACAGCTGTCATTATGGCAAAAAACAACCAAAATACTAATGTTAAAACCGAAACGCCAAATTTATGAAATACGAGCAAAAATATAAGCCCTTCAAGTAGCTCTACCAAAGGATAACGCACAGATATGGTCGAATTACAGTTGTGACATTTTCCCTTTAGGATTAGCCAGCTAAAAATTGGGATTAACTCCCAAGCTGTCAAAGTGTGTCCACAAGAGCCACATCTCGATCTTGGCTTGATAATGCTCATTTTTTCAGGAATCCTATAGATGCACACATTTAAGAATGACCCTATTGTAATACCAAGAACAAACACCAAGCCATATATAATAAAATAGTCTAGCCACATGAATAAATCCTTTCGATATATATTTTCAATGTAATATAAGATTACATTAAATAAACCTCTGGTACAACTGGTTTAAAGGATTTTTGAATTAATTCTTTTTTAATAAATTTTCGCCTAGCTTTTGGGTATAATAGCTTATAGTAATACAAGCGGTAGGAGGCTGTATGGAATCATTTGGTCGTTTGGACGAGTTATCTAAGGAAGTTGCTTTTAGGGATTATTTAAAAGCAAAACGCAAGCACATAGCTGAAGAATTAGCTCAAATGGCTCAAGAAGAAATCCGTCTTCAGTCACAGCTAAAAAAGGAAACCTACGATTATAAAAGAATTGAAAAACTTTCAGAAAAACAACTTGTTACGCTCTTCTCTGAGCATTATGAAAGTATGCGTGATCAAGAATACCGCGAGATGAAAATTGCGGAATACAAATACAACTCTTTAATTGAAAAAATGGCACTTGCTGGCGCCGAAATCAAATCCATCACTGATCACCTTGCCAATAATGTTAGCGTTGAGCAGGAATACGAAACCTTGCTTAACATTAAACGTGCATGGGCTTTATCATTAGGTGTTTCTCAAATAGACTCTCTAGAAAGTGAACTCCGTTTTTTCCAAGGAAAGCAAAAAGAGTTAGACGAAGCGATCGTCGCATGTAAAAAACTAATCACCAGTTTAACCAATGCCAGAGAGGATTTAATCCCCGCGATGAACTGGGGCGTTTTTGACAAATTAGGTGGCGGCTTAATCCCAGTTTCAGTCAAAGAGGATTGTATTAATCGTGCAAGCCAGTACATTAAGGATTCTAGCCATAAAGCCATGCTATTAGGCCGAGAGCTGTTAGATTTAAGGCATTATTTCAACCTAAGTGATATCCAGGTTAGTTCACTCTCAAAGGCCTTCGAAACCTTCTTTGTCAATGTTCTAAATGATTTGACCATACAGGAGGAAATCGATCGGGCTTATGAGACCATTTCTGAAAACCATGAACGTGCAGAAGCTATTTTGCACGAGCTTGTAAAGCTTAGAGATGAGACTCAGATTAAAATTGATGAAATTATTCAAAAAAGAAATGAAGTGCTTTTATCGTTATAAAAAGCACTTCGCAGCATTCACACAAGTTAATCTTAATTCATTTAAATAGCTCTCATTCGATAAATCTAGTGATTCGACATTTTGGATAATTTCATTCAATTTTGTAGTATCACTTTTTTTTGTTTCAACCACCGTCTGTATTTCTGAGAGTAGGTTTACTAACGTTTCTAGAATTGACAAATCTGCAACCCCTTTATCATGGCGCATCCTATACATGATTACATCAAGCGTATAATGCGTGAAGTCTCTCAGCTCTTGTAATGCACAGCGGTAATGATCATACGGAATCTTTTCAGTATCAATTTTATTATAGTCTCCAATTTGACCAATCACCAAATCGATGTCTCCAAACAACCCAGTAATATCCTTTTTTAGAGAGGTCATTTCGCCATCGTTTTCATGAGAAATATAAGTATTAAGGTAGGTTCTTAGGCTCTCAACAATATAGACCAATCTTTTTCTCAGCATATTGTTATAGAAAAATTTTGAAAAAAGATAATTATATAATATTGCAATTGCGATGCCACTTCCCAAAGCAAGCAATCTCAACCTTAGCGTAATCATCATACTCGGTATACCAAGGGGATCTAGCTGAATATATTGAGTCATATAGATTGCAGTAAAAATTGCAACCGGAGAAACAAATCGCCAATTGAATTTAAGAGAAATATACATGGTTGCTGCTACGCCCATTGGTATCGTCAATGCATTTACACCAAATAAACTGACTAATATAGCGGTTACAACACCGCCCAGTATACTTGCCTTTATCTGATCTAACCCACTTTTTATGCCTATGATGTTAATTGGCTCCAAGGTCAACATCATACCAAACAAAAGAGAAATCATATCCTTTCCAATAATTTCGTGATTGTGAAAAAGGATATATCCTGTCAATATGCTTAAAAAACCTTTTAAAATGTATAAATAAGAATCAAACAATGTCGCCTGTCTCCCTAATTTGATCTTATCCAAGAAATTTCTCATCTACCTTTTACACCTCTGATTATTAGATTATATTATGCGCATAGCAAGCTTTCACAAAAGCTAACTAATCTGATTCTTTTTTATTTTATAATACTGAACATGCGCTTTCAATTTTTTTAGTAAATAATTACAATGTAAATTGCAATTTTAGCAAAATACTATATACCATTTTCGGACATCACTTCGCACAATAAAAGAAAAAGGAAAGCGACTGCGAGGCCCACTTTCCTTCAAAATTCTAGATATTTTTCAGCTCATCAACTATGTTTTTTGCTTGATTGGTGATCGATTTTTGATTTCCTGAGATTCCATCTAGTTTGTTAATTTCTAATGAAATTCTCTCATTTTCTAGCTTTAACGACTTCAGCAGATCCGATATTTGCGTTGCAAATTCGCTAGTAGAGTCTGACATCTTCTGTACCTCAGTTGCGACGACTGAGAAGCCACGACCATGTTCACCAGCTCTAGCAGCTTCAATATTTGCATTTAAGCCAAGAATTTTAATCTGCTGCGTGATCTTATTAACTGCTCTTGTCATTTCATCAGTTTTCTCAATGAACTGATTCGACTGCTCTGCCGAAGCAGCTAGATCTTTATTGATCTGATTTAATTCTACAGTGATATTAACGATCTTGTTCATCTCCGAATGCAATTTTGAACTGGTTTTATTAATCTCATCTAATTGAAAATTAAGTCTTTTCCTCATATCAATCTGTTTATCGACGATAAACATCATCATTTGAGCCACATCTGATTCAATAATTTTCTTATTCGAACCAAAAAGTGAGTGGACCATTTCATAGACCTTGTGATTACCTGTCGCTTCAACAATCATATCCACTCTAGAATCAATATCTTTGATTTCTGTAGAATAATGAATATTATGCTTTCTTGCGAGTTCTATACCTGGAGATTGTAAATTTTTATCGATTACAGAAACGACGTCTATCTCATCTATGTCGTTAAATAATTCGATTAACTTGCTGCCACCAGCACCAGCACCTACTATTGCAACCTTCATTTTTACCCCCTACTGCCCTCATTTATTTCCTCATTTTACCTTTTATATCCTTGGAATATTATAACATAAAGACAACTAAAAGAAATTAGAAACTAGTTAAATATTGTCAACAATTCGCGCAATTAAAAAAAAGCAAAATGGCCCCCTTTCTTTCGATTGGGGACCACTTTGTATAGAATAGAAATGGGGCTAATTGACTATGGTTGAACGACTTCAGAGTCAACAAATGCCTTGATGGCCGTATTGAGCTCTACGACATACGTTTTTAGCTGAGCAACTTGAACACTGCCACCACTTAAATAAGCCTGCACTGTCGTTACTTTAAGAGCTAATGCTGTACGTTCTGTATCACCATAGGTTTTACCGTCTGCTAGTAATGTGTTCGCTTGATTGATTAATGCCTGAACACCAGCGGTTATAAAAGCTGTGTTTAGAGAATCAAGCTCACTGATATAGGTCTTCAACTCATTGTATTTATGGGTTGTCCCATTTAAATAGAGGGTTGCAGCGGTAACTTTTGCTTGTAGGTCAGTTCTAGTTACACCAGTATTGATGTAATTAACATCTGTTAATAGTGTATTTGACATGTTGATTTGAGCCTGTAATTCAAGTTTGACTGCATCATATAAATCTTTAATATAGACCTTTGACGCATCAAGAAAATAGTTTAATTTTGCTTGTGTTAATGGATTTGTTTTATCTAAATAGGTTTGTATATCATTGATTAATGCAACCAATGCCGTTAATGGATTTGTACCTTCGACATAGTAGGTTTCATAGTAGGCTTGAAGCTCAATTTTTACTGATGCAAGCGTAGTTAAATCATCTTGGCCTAAAACAATATTATTCTTAAACACTTCCATTGCGGACCAAAGCTTATAATATTCATTTTCAATAGTTGCAACCGTTTGATTAGAGTAGCTTGAAACAAACGCCTTTGACGCCGTTATCGCCGCCTGCAAGGTTAAATTTGATCCAGTGAGATAGTTTCCTGGTAAAATGCCCTCTACCTGCTTAAACACGAGAGGCGTTACCTCTGGATTAACATATAGCAGTGTCTCTGCCGAGTCAATCAAACCCTTCAACTGGTCTAATTGATCTTTATATGCCTCCGCTTTTACTAATAAATCATTATAGATTCCAAGTGTTAATACCGAAGGGGATGAGACTTTAATATAATTGTTGATTTCAGCAATTAAATTGTCCAAAGCAACTTGCTTTACCGACGTTAATTTAGAATAATAATTCGCCTTGTAGATCAACAAATCATTGTATAAGACTTTTAGGTTATCTAGATATGCCCCTGATACAATTTCACTGTTATCAAAGAGTTTTATTGCACTTAATAGCTTGTTATATTCCGTTTTAATAGAATAAGATTTTGAGCTATTATAGCTTGTGACAAATGCCTCTGCACTCGTAACTGCGAGCTGCAATTTCTCCTTCGAGCCAGCTAAATATACTTTTGTATTTTCTGAAGACAGTTTAGTTTTTGCACTTGATATTAATGCTTTTAAAGTTTCCAAGCTCTGCTCTGAATTATAGTCACCATATCTAAAATCTTTAATTCTTTTAGCCAATCCATAAGGGAAATTCCCTTTTGAATATCTTTTTGATAATCCATAATTCAAGTAACCTTTTTTAGCCAATCCATCTGGTAATCCTAACCAATTACCATCACCTAAGCTAACCATTAGTTTAAGTCTTTCTCTAAGCTCTGCTTTTGTTTCTTCTGTTATTTGATTTCTATATTCGAACTTATCTTTCTCTTTGATTTGAGACTTATCGGTGTCAGTTTTAAAGCTGTTACCTCTTCCGTTGTTATCAGCATACGTTACCACAGAAACTTGTGAAATAACTAGCACCAAAGCCATCAAAATCATAACCATCGGTTTTAGATTCTTTTTCATTTTGCACTCTCCTTTGTATCTTTTGATCGACCTTCGCTATAATATACGGATTGAATTATTATTTTAGGTGACAAATTTAGTAGAATTTTTCATTTGTAATCTTTTTGAAATATTTTAATGAACTTTTTTAATATTTTTTGATATATCACTATAACTTTTGGATATAAAAGAACTACAGTAATACCTTATTCTAATGTCATAATCTTTATAGGAGGGAACCATCTTGAATCTTTCGCTTAAAAACATAAAATTTATGAAGCAAATGATGATGAGAAAAGTTGTATACGCATTAATACCTCTTGTTTTAGCTGGTATTTATTTCTTTGGACTTAGAGTGTTAACCTTACTTTTAGTCGTCTCCTTTTTCGGGTGTTTAACCGAATGGGTTTTTGTCCGAAAGACAACAAAGAAAATAACAGAGGCAGTTTTGGTAACAAATATTTTATTTACACTTACGCTCCCACCGAGCACACCCTATTGGATTGCTATCATAGGAATTATTTTTGGGGTACTCTTTGGAAAAATGGTATTTGGCGGTTTCGGTAAGAATCCTTTTAATCCAGCATTGGTTGGTCGAGCATTTATCTATGTCAACTTCCCTGAATTTTTAACGCTTCACTGGACAAAGCCCGTCAGTGGTGTTTTAGGTGGATTTACTACCTATTTAGGAGAAAATATAGATGCCGTCACACAATCAACGCCAATGCTTATCTACAGAGCATCTGGTGATGAGCTTCCTATTTTAAAGCTGATATTTGGTAATATTGCAGGATCAATAGGTGAAACGAGCGCGGTCCTAATTATTCTCGCCGCTATCTACCTAATTATTACAAAAACAGCTGCAAAGGAAACTATTTTTTCTGTAATTCTCGGATTCTTAGCTATGAGCAGCATCTTTTTCTTTGCAGGCTTTGATCAGGTTTTAAACCCATTATATGGCTTGTTCTCTGGTGGGCTATTATTTGGTGCAGTTTTTATGGCAACTGATCCAATTTCATCACCTAAAACATTTGAAGGTAGAATCGTTTACGGCTTACTAATCGGCATAATAACCGTCATAATTAGAAGCTTTGCCTTGTTTGCAGGTGGTATTATGTTTGCAATCCTAATTGGTAACACCTTCGCACCAATCCTAGACGAAGCTGTCAATAGCATCAAAAAAACAAAAAAAGCAAAACTCAATAAGGAGGTAAGCAATGGCTAAGAAAAAACAAATTGTTTATCCAGTATTGTTTATGATTGCTATTACGGTTATCTATACTGCCGTTCTCGCTTTTATTAATGAAAGTAGCTCCGATATAATTGCAAAGCAAGAGGCACTTCGAGTGAAACGCTCCATCTTGTATGTGGTTGATCTTCCAGTTTCTGAGATCGATGCAGAAGTCGAGTCAGCTTTTAATGAAAACATAAATGAAAAATCTTTTAACGATAAAACCTATTATGAGTATGGTGATGCCAATGGTCTGAAGGGCTATGCGTTTAAATTTTCAGGTACTGGACTTTGGGGCACCATAACTGGCTACATCGCCTTTGATAGTGACTTTACAAAGATCTTAGGGATTGACTTCATATCACACTCAGAAACTCCAGGTCTTGGTGGTCGGATCGAGGAAAGCTGGTTTAAAGAGCAATTTAGAGGCATCTCTCTTTCTGAAACCCAAACAATCGTATTAAAGCCTGCTGATGGTGGTAATATAGACGGCATAACAGGCGCAACCTTAACAACCGATTCCGTAAGAAAAATGGTTAATACATTTGTAACTGAAACCCTAAGCTTTGCAAAGGAGGCTAATCTATGAAGGAAGTCATCCGAGTATTAAAAGCCGGTATTTATAAAGACAATCCTGTTTTTAGACAAATATTAGGAATTTGTTCCTCACTTGCTGTTACGAATTTGCTTTCCAACTCCTTTATTATGGGCGTCGGCTTAATGTTTGTAACCGCATTTTCAAGCTTTACAGTTTCGTTAATTAGAGTATTCACGCCAAAGCATATTCGTATGATGGTGCAAACCCTAATCATATCAGCATACGTTATTATCCTCGATATCTTTCTAAAAGCCTATATGCCTGATATGTCAAAGGCGCTTGGCCCTTATGTTGGATTGATTATCACAAACTGTATCATCATGGGACGCGCTGAAGCTTTTGCTCAAAACAACAAGCCATTCATCTCATTTTTCGATGGCTTAATCATGGGTTTAGGTTATACCCTCGTACTTATGTCAGTTGCATTTGTCAGAGAGCTCCTTGGATTTGGGACCCTTTTCGGAATTCAAATCATGCCTGAAAGCTGGGTCAATTGGACACTAATGATTATGCCTCCTGGTGCATTCTTTATGATTGGTATCGTCATTTGGGTAACCGCTAGACTTTTCCCTAAAGAAGAAGAACAAAAAGGAGGTGCTAAAGCATGATTGAAATCCATCCACTCGTTATCTTTTTTGCATCCATATTTACAAACAACATGATTTTATCTAACTTCCTTGGTATGTGTTCATTTATAGCGGTATCAAGCGAAATTAAGACTTCACTTAGCTTGGGTCAGGCGGTTACCTTTGTACTTGCTACGACTTCAGTATTAAACTACATTGTTTATTACACAATCTTGGTCCCACTTGGACTTGAATATTTAAGATTTATTGTTTTCATTATTGTTATTGCAGCTTTTGTACAACTGGTCGAAATGATTATCGAAAGATACTTTGAATCCTTATATTACTCCTTGGGCATCTTTCTTCCTCTAATTACAGTTAACTGCGCGATTCTAGGGGTTTCATTGTTTATGATCATCAGAGAATACAACTTGATTCAGTCGTTCGCTTTTGGCGTAGGCTCTGGACTTGGTTGGACCCTTGCCATCGTTGCTATGGCAGGCATTCGCAAGAAAATTATGGGTGCTAAAATCCCTAAAGGCCTTGAAGGCGCAGGTATTACACTTATCATAACTGGAATAATGGCACTAGCATTTTTGGGATTTTCAGGTATCGTACAAATTCAATAGGAGGCAATTATGGAAACGATTGGTGTAACGGTCTTAACCATAAGTGGCATAACTGGACTCCTCGCGTTGTTATTATCAATTGCGAATAAAACCATTGCCAACTATGGTGAAAAAAAGATTGTAATTAACAAATCTAAGGAATTGACTGTAGAGGGTGGCGACACTTTGCTTTCTGCATTGATTGAACAAAAGATCTTCATTCCGTCTGCATGTGGTGGCAAAGGTAGCTGTGGCTACTGTAAGGTTACAGTTACTGAAGGCGGTGGTGAAATTCTCGCCACTGAATTAGGGTATGTTACCCCTAAGGAAAGAGAAGAAGGCGTAAGGCTGTCCTGTCAATGTAAGGTTAGAAATGACATGCAAATTCAAATTCCTGAAGAATTATTTAGTGTTAAGCAATATGATTATCATGTTGAATTCATAAAGGATGTCACGCCAACCATCAAACATTTAAGACTTGGACTTCCTGAAGCAGAAGAGATCACTTTTAAAGCAGGTCAATATGTTCAGATATTAGCGCCAAAATATAAGGGTAGCGACGAAGAAGTCTATCGCGCTTATTCGATTGCTTCCTCACCGGTTGATACAAAAGCGGTTGAACTATATATTGGGTATGTTAAGGAAGGAAAAGCAACCACCTATGTCCACAACTTCCTAAAGCCTAGTATGAAGCTTACAGTCGTCGGTCCTTATGGTGACTTTTTCTATCAGGACAACGACAGGGAAATGGTTATGGTTGCTATTGGAACTGGAATGGCGCCAATAATGTCCATTTTAAAGTATATGCGCTCGAATAAAATAGATCGTAAGGTAACCTTCTTCTTTGGTGCAAGAACTTCAGAAGACCTCTTTGAAATGGATACCCTGGCTGAGCTTGAAAAAGATATGCCTAACTTTAAGCTGGTCGCTTGCTTGTCTCGACCTTCAGAAAAGGACAATTGGACTGGTGAGGTTGGACGTGTTACCGATATGCTAGAAAAGTACCTAACTAACGCTTCAAACTCAGAAGCATATCTTTGTGGCAGTCCAGTGATGATCGACTCCGTTATCCCGATTCTTGGAGCCAAAGGAATGCCAGAGGAACACATCTACTACGATAAATTTGAATAAATAATTAAGAGGGCGCATACGTGCACCCTCTTATTTTATGCTAGTTGGCAATCCAAATATGATATCCTTATTTCATAAGTGCTTTGTTACTTTGTTTGCTCATCTAAAATATCTGCCTTATTTTTAAGCAACGATTCATGATATGAAATCTTCAAATCGTGTGTTTCAATCTTCGGTGCAGTAAATTGCCATTCAGGGAATTTCATATCAGGATGAAACTCCATCTGAAAAACCTCGCCGTAGCCAATATGTCTACCACAGAGTGATTGAATGACCATTCCATGTGCGACAACAATCACACTTGAATATAGCCCATAATAAGGTAGCAAGGCAGAATTGACGCGGTCTCTAAAGGTTTCAATGTCCTCCCAAACCGCATACTCGTCTCTTAATGCAATTTCATCCTTTATACCCTTATGCTCATAAAAGTGTTGGTAAATAGCTTTAAGCTCCTTGTAAGAGGTATAGTTAAAGGTCAAATCGGGAATCCATTCATGTAAATCATGAACTGATTTTGTAATCAATCCTGTTTTTGCTGCTATTATTGAAGCCGACTGTAAAGCTCTGGTATAAGGTGATGTCAGAATAATTTGTGCGTCATTACCAATTAATAGAGGCATTGTCGTAGTTAAAATCTGATTAATCCCGTCATCGTTTAGAGCAGCTAAATCTCTTCCCTGTCCTTTTAAATGACGTTGCGTGCATGGCGTATAGCTCGGTTCTCCATGTCTTACTAAATAAACTTTCATACTTGCCTCCGGGAAATATTTCTTATATTTTACCCATTAAAGGCAGATAAAATCAAGTTTTTTTTGTATAATGTTCATATTTATTTTATGAAATTACAAAAAAACAGTGTCAAAATTGAATAACGCCAATTATTCGTTCACTTTCTGTACAATTCTTTCAAATAGTTGCATCGTTTCATCATTCGTCTTTTTGTTAATCAAGATTGGAACCTCATCTGTGGCTTCAATCAATATTGCGATATCAGAGGATTTGAATAAGTAGACCTTACAATTACCATATGGGTTATAATAAAACTTTCCTCTGGCATATCTTTCAGTTGCTGAACCATTTATTTTACTACCATTTGTTGGACGCTCGACGATTTCAATATTATTAATGGCTGATATTTCTATACTAGTCTTTGAAAATACAGCATGTATACTTAGGTATTGCTGATCTAGCTTAATTACAGGCTCCGTTACATCTTCCAAAATTACACTTCCCCATAATGGAAAAATGATTATTACAGTTACAATCAAAATAATCAACAATGTCCATCTCGCCTTTTTATTGGAAAGATTAAAGGTTATGTTTCCAGATTGTAAGCCCGAGCTACTTTTAACCCAAAATTTATCCGATTCAGGATTGCTATAAAATTGTCCGCCATACCAACAATCCTCTTCGAAATCTAGGCTTTTGTTATACCAGCCCATTTCCTTTTTGACGACTTTAAGCTGCTCATATGCACTCCCAGAAATCCATAGCTTTCCTATGATAGTAAACAGCGTCCAACCCATAAATATTGAGAAAGTAATCGAAAAATATGGCGTTTTATAGATCATACCAAACATTGATACAAACGAAATCCAAAACCACGCTCGATTTTTTATTTTGTATTTTGTAATAACTTCTTTAACCGCATCCTCTTCAAAATAAGCTTCTGATAACCTAATTCCTAATATTTTTCCACGACTGGGCTTCCCATATCCGTAAAAGATCCCCATAAAGGTTGCCAGTAACATAAAGCTTGATCCCCATAATATCCAACCTACCATAATGCACCTCATTATCGTTTTTTTACTCTCATATTCAATATAGGCTTCAAATCTTAATTATCAATTAAACCCATATTAAAAATGACTGATTGTTTTAATTTGAGTCTTTAAATTCAAACTACTATAAGGTACTAATTGGGAAATTAAAAGTATCAAAAACGTTAATGCTCAGGATAATAAATAATCATTGTAAACGAACAGACTTCAGACGATAGATTCTGATAGCGATGGATTACATCTGCTTTATATCTTATAGAGTCATTTTTTTTGACCGTAAACTTCTGATGATTTATGGTTACCGTTAATTCTCCCGTATTCACTATAACAAATTCTTCTGTTCCCTTTTGATGTGGCTCAGACTCCAAATTTGCAGCTGGGTCCAGATCAGTTGAGTAGATTTCAAAACGTCTTTCCGCATCGAATGGCGTTAATGCGTAGTTTCGAAATCTACCTTCATCCTCAAATAATGGTTCTATTTCACTTCGATTGACATATTCTACACTCGCTTTGGGCCTTGTTATCAGTTCAGTGAACGAAATCTTAAAGCCATTTGCTATCTTCCATATGGTTGAAATAGTTGGATTTACTTCACTTCGTTCAATCTGACCGATCATACTTTTACTTACACCAGTCAGTTTTGCTGTATTTTCAAGACTTAATCCTCTTTCCTCTCTTAATCTTTTAAGATTTTCTGAGATAATTGCATTCATTTTATCCAAAATAGCCTCCAAAATACCAATTGACATTATACTGCACGATATGTATTATTATATTAACCATTCGTTATATTGTCCTATATGTGCATTATACCATATAATAAAACAGGAGGTAATCCCTTGCCAAACATTATCGCATTTGTATCCTATGTTTTTATCACTTCTTTTACGCCCGGTCCCAATAATATTATGGCGATGACCAATGCAACGCATCATGGGTTTAAAAAAAGTCTAGCCTTTAATACCGGTGTTGCAGTTGGTTTTTTTACAATTTTGATCCTTTCCAATCTATTTGCGGTAACCTTATACAATTACCTCCCAACTTTTAAAGGGATTGTAACTTGGATTGGTGCTGCCTATATTTTGTGGCTAGCCTATAAAACCCTCAAATCCAAACCCCTAACTTCAAATAATGAAATTAGTCGACCTACAGGATTTAGATCAGGCGTTTTATTACAATTTATCAATCCCAAAGCCATACTCTATAGCATTACAACGGTTTCAACTTTTATCATTCCTTACTATGAAAGCAAGATCGTCCTTATTTTATTTTCAATATGCTTGGCGTTTGTAAGCTTTTTATCAACGAGCAGTTGGGCATTATTTGGCTCACTCTTTCAACGGTTTATGGCCAACTACTACAAACCTATCAACGTAGTAATGGCCCTCCTGCTCGCTTATTGTGCTCTTTCGTTGTTTTAATAAAAGAACATTACAAATATCATCAAGAGAATCAAAACGATTATATTCAGTGAATAAAAATATCTCTTATATCTTGAACTCTTGTATTTTTTCGTGTAAAGCTTAAATGAAATCAGGTTTGCCAATGACGCTACCATCGTTCCAACACCCCCAACATTAACGCCAATTATCAATGCTTTTTTAAATTCTGTAAAGCTGCTCAGTAGAATTGCGGTTGGTACATTGCTTATAATCTGAGATAATCCAATTGATACAAAAAATGTATTTCTATCTGTTGATAGTAGAGAATTCAAAAATACTTTGATGCTCTCTATTCTAGTGAAATTATCAACTGCAATAAAGAAACAAACAAATGTTAGTAATAAAAAATAATCCACTTTTTTAAATAGCTTGCGATCTAATAACAAAAAGCTAATCATACAAATAGCTGTAATCACTTTCAAGTCCATATAGTTTAAGATCGCTAAAATGACAATTACAAATAAGAATAGATAATATGTGATTTTCTTTTTGTCCTTCAAAATAATGTCTTTTATTTGTATATCGATATGATTTTTACTTTGACCTAAGTTCACAAAATAAAGTAGTACCATCCCCACCAATACAAAAGGAGCCGTCATCTGCACAAAATCTATAAATTTGAGATTAAAGAAATTAAACAAGTAGAGGTTTTGAGGATTTCCAAAGGGCGTTAAGCTACTCCCTATATTGGCTGCCGCTGTTTCTAGTACGATGACTTTAAACGGATCGAAATTTGCCCTATTGCTTAAGATTAAAGTTAGAGGAACGACCGTAAGAAGTGCAACGTCATTCGTAATCAACATTCCCAGCACAGCAGATACCGAAATCAGGATTGCACCAATTCTCCTCAAATTCTTACCTTTTTTTATAAGTTTTAAAGACATGTAATCTAGCACTTGATATTTTTCAAAAGCCAAACTCAGCAGCATTAAGTTAAACAGTGCTAAAAGAACATTTAAGTCTATTGCACTTAAGCTGGGTTTAACAAAAAATGATGTCACCACTGAAATTAGAAGCGCTATCACTAAAACCACTTCTTCGGCTACTTTATCTCTTATAACTTTTACCATACTTCTCCTACTCAAATTAATTCCAATTTTATTTTCACACAAACTCATGTACCGAATAATATATTACGCTTCAATTGTCATTTTGACAAGAAAAACGGCCCTTCAAATGAAGAGCCGCTTTTCAGTGGGGTCGGAAGTGTCGAGGTTGTGCTCGACACGTTATTGATTAATCCCTATATAAAGGGAATTTATCACAAAGTGCTTTTACTCTAGCTCTTGCAGGGTCTAAGTCTGCTTCACGATTTTCTATCGTCCAGCTGATAATATCTGCAATTTCTAGCATTTCTTCTTTGCCAAAGCCTCTAGTAGTAGATGCTGGCGTTCCAATACGGATACCACTTGTAACAAAAGGACTTGCCGTTTCGTTAGGAACGGTATTTTTATTGGTTGTAATACCGATGCTATCAAGTAGTTTTTCAGCTTCTTTACCAGTGATGTTTTTATTTCTTAAATCTAAGAGCATCAAGTGATTATCTGTACCACCAGATACGATTTTGAAGCCTTTGTTATGAAGTGCTTCAGCAAGCGTATGTGCGTTTTCAACCACTTGTTTTTGATATGCTTTAAACTCTTCTGACATCGCTTCTTTAAAACAAACTGCTTTAGCAGCAATGATATGCATAAGCGGACCACCTTGAATACCAGGGAAAATCGCTTTGTCGATCTCTTTTGCATATTGTTCTTTACAAAGGATCGCGCCGCCTCTTGGACCACGAAGTGTCTTATGAGTTGTCGTTGTTACGAAATCTGCATAAGGCACAGGGCTTGGATGAAGACCAGCGGCTACAAGACCTGCGATGTGCGCCATATCGACCATCATAAGTGCACCAATTTCATCACAGATTTCTCTGATGGTTGCGAAGTCAATCGTTCTAGAGTATGCAGAAGCACCTGCTACAATCATTTGAGGTTTTTCAGCTACAGCCTGTGCACGAAGTGCTTCGTAGTCGATAAAACCATCTTCATTTACACCATATGATATAAAGTTATAAAGTTTTCCTGAGAAGTTAACTGGACTACCATGTGTTAAGTGACCACCATCTGATAAGTTCATACCAAGAATTTTAGCACCTGGCTCAAGAACTGCCATATAAACACCCATATTAGCCTGTGAGCCTGAGTGCGGTTGAACGTTTGCGTGTTCAGCACCAAATAAAGCTTTCATTCTGTCTCTAGCCAAATCTTCACTGATGTCTACATACTCACAGCCACCGTAATATCTCTTATGAGGATAACCTTCAGCGTATTTGTTAGTAAGATGAGAACCCATCGCTTGCATTACAGTTAAGCTTGTAAAGTTCTCTGATGCGATTAATTCGATGTTGTTTGACTGTCTATTTAACTCAAGTTCCATTGATTCATAAAGCTCTGGATCATTTTTCTTAATTAAATCAAAATTCATCATTTTCTCCTCAATCATCATATTCATAGGGTCCTCTTTCGAGGGATAACACTATTTTTTAGATTTTGGTGGTGCCATATGAATCGCTTCACCTTTAAGACCTAGAGTTGCTTCAGCAAAAGATTCAGCGAGTGTCGGATGCGCATGTACTGTGTTTGCGATTTGATCAACTGTCATTCTATTTGCAACCGCAAGTGTCCCTTCAGCGATTAAGTCTGAAGCGTGTGGACCCATAATATGAACACCTAAAACGACATCGTTCATGTCTGAAATTACTTTAATAAAACCATCTGGTTCGCCAATCGAAAGTGCTTTACCATTTGCACCGAACATAAATTTACTTTTCTTAATTTCAAGCCCTTTTTCAATCGCTTCATCTTCTGTAATACCAACACCTGCGATTTCTGGGAATACGAAAATACAGTTTGGAATCGCATCGTGATTGCCATGATGTTCAATTCCCATAATGTGTTCTACTGCAGCAATCCCTTGATGAGAAGCTGCATGCGCTAACATGATAATGCCATTTACATCACCAATTGCATAAACGTGATCCACATTTGTTTTAAAGGAATGTTTATCGACTACGATACCTGCTCTAGAGGTTTCAACACCAATCGCTTCAAGATTTAAATCTTTATAAACAGGCACTCTACCAGTTGAAAGAAGTACCTTGTCAGCAGGGAAAGAAACTTCACCTTTCTTAGTTGTACCCGTTACAGCAAGACCATTTTCAGTTTGTACGATCGCCATGTTTTCAACAGATTTGTAAAGCTCAATGCCTTTTTTCTTTAGCATTGCACCAAATCGTTTTGTAATTTCAGAATCTACTTCTTTAAGGAATTTATCACTTCTGATGACGACTGATACTTCAGAGCCAAGAGCCGCAAATATGCCTGCAAACTCCATACTGATAACACCGCCACCGATGATAACCAACTTATCTGGTACTTCGGTAAATTCTAAAAGCTCTTTACTCGTGATGACACCAGGCAGTTTTACACCTTCAAATGGTGGAATTGCAGAAGTTGAACCAGTGGCGATGATGATATCATCACCACTGATTTCTACTGTTTCTCCGTCAGCCTTTACAACTTTTACTGTTTTATTGTCGATAAAACTTGCAGAACCGTCTATGATTTCTACGCCATTTGCTCTCACAACTTGCTCGATACCACCGACTAGCGTGTTCACCACTTCGTCTTTTCTGCTTTGAATTTTATCAACATCGATGCTATATTGATCCACTTTAATACCGAAATCTTCGATGTGCTTTAAAGTGTGAAGTAATTCAGCATTTTTGTACAGTGTCTTAGTTGGAATACAACCGTAATTTAGACACGTCCCGCCGATTTTATGTCTTTCTATCAATGTGACTTTTGCTCCAAGTTGAGCACCTCTGATTGCGGCAACATAACCGCCCGGTCCGCCACCTATTACGATGATACTCTTTTGCATTACTGCCTCCTAAAGATTACTTTTGCCACTTAAGAACCGGTGTTCTTGCTGCAAGTACCTCGTCAACACGTCTAATAGGCGTCGTCGTAGGTGCATTGTGAAGCAGATCCGGATTCTCATCAGCTTCCTTACTGATTTGAATCATGACGTCGATGAAAGAATCAAGTGTTTCAAGACTTTCAGACTCAGTCGGTTCAATCATTATTGCATTTGGAACGATGAGTGGGAAGTAGATTGTAGGTGGATGATACCCATGATCTAGTAATCTCTTAGCCACATCTAAAGTACTGCACGTACTTAACTCATTACCTAAACCAGCAAGTACAAATTCGTGTTTACAAATCGTATCAACTGGTAAAGTATAATGACCTTTTAGTTTTTCTTGAATATAGTTCGCATTTAAAACGGCCATCTCAGATGCACGTTTTAAGCCCTCTGCACCCATCGTAAGAATATAAGTGTATGCTCTTACTAGGATACCGAAGTTGCCGAAGAACGCCTTTACTTTACCGATAGAATCAGGACGATTGTAATCTAAGAAGTAAGCTTCTTCATTTTTACTCACCACTGGATAAGGCAAGAATGCTTCTAAATGTTTTTTAACGCCTACTGGACCAGAACCTGGGCCACCGCCACCGTGAGGTGTCGTAAAGGTTTTGTGTAAGTTGTAGTGAACAACGTCAAAGCCCATGTCGCCAGGTCTTGTTTGACCCATAATCGCATTTAGGTTAGCGCCATCGTAGTATAAAAGTCCGCCAGCTTCATGAACCAGCCTTGCAATTTCAACGATGTTTTTCTCAAATAAACCAAGCGTACTTGGATTCGTTAACATTAGGCCTGCAATCTCATCACTTAATACCGCTTTGAGATTTTCAATATCAATTGCGCCATCTCTTGTCGATTTGATTTCTACGATATCAAAGCCAGCGACGTTTGCACTCGCAGGGTTCGTACCATGTGCTGAATCAGGAACGATAATTTTCGTTCTTTTTAAATCGCCTCTTTTTTCATGGTAAGCTTTAATGATCATAAGACCAGCTAACTCACCCTGAGCACCTGCTGCAGGTTGGAGTGAAAATGCATCCATACCACCGATTTCAGCAAGCTTGCCTGAGAGGTCATACATGAGTTCTAAAGCACCTTGAACTTGCTTTTCATCTTGTTGTGGATGAAGTGAAGCAAATTTAGGTAATGCTGCCATATCCTCATTGATTTTTGGGTTGTACTTCATTGTACATGAGCCAAGTGGATAAAAACCTGTATCTACACCAAAGTTCTTATTAGAAAGTCTAGTATAGTGTCTCACCAGTTGCGGCTCGCTTATTTCTGGAAGTACGATTTCTTCTTGTCTGCGTAAAGCTGCAGGAATTAAATCATCAAGATTCACACTGTCAACTTTACAGGTAGGCAATTTGTAAGCGCGTCTACCTTCTTTTGAAATTTCAAATATAAGTTGATCGTAGTTTACCATGTGATTTCCTCCATTGCTTTTACGAGACAATCGATTTCTTCGATTGTGCGTTTTTCAGTGACGCAGAACATGATGAGGTTTTTATCGGTTGCATAGTCTTTGCCGATATTGTATCCACCTAAGAAGCCTCTTGAAGCAAGCTCATCGTTTAATACATCTACGTTTTTATCTGTCTCAAGAACAAATTCTCTGAAGAATGGTTGATTATAGACTGGTCTAAATTTGCCAGTTGCAACAAGCTTGTTATAAGCATAATAAGCCTTTTTAGCCGACTCTTTTGCAACTTCTGCAAGACCTTCTTTACCAAGAGCACCCAAATAGATAGTTGCACAAAGTGCATTAAGCGCTTGGTTCGAACAAATATTTGAAGTCGCTTTATCACGTCTGATATGTTGTTCACGTGCTTGAAGTGTCAATGTGAAAGCACGCTTGCCATCTAGATCAACCGTTTGACCTACAATACGGCCAGGTAGTTTTCTCATTTGCTTCGTTGAAGCTGCCATAAATCCTAGGTATGGACCACCAAAGTTAAGTCCGTTACCTAAAACTTGACCTTCGCCAACTGCAATATCAGCACCGTATTCACCTGGCGTTTTTAAGAAGCCAAGAGAAATAGGATCTACGTTCATGATAAATAATGCTTTGTTTGCATGCGTTACTTCTACAGCTTCAGTACAATCTTCGATGTTACCAAAGAAGTTAGGTGTTTGAATAATAACGCCAACTGTATCTGCATTTACTGCAGCTTTAAGCGCTTCAATATCAGTCACACCGTCTTTAGCTGGCACTTCCACTACCTTAGTGCCATAAAAACGCATATAGGTTTTTACAACTTCTCTAGTGTGTGGATGAACCGTTTCAGAGATGACAACTGTATCGCCTTTTTGATTTGCAGCTGCAAGCATAGCCGCTTCTGCAGTAGCAGATGCACCATCATACATAGATGCATTTGAAACATCAAGTCCAGTGATATTAGCGATCATCGTTTGATATTCAAAGATCGCTTGAAGCGTTCCTTGGCTAATTTCTGGTTGATAAGGTGTATAAGCTGTATAGAATTCTGATCTTGAAACGAGATGATGGATGATTGAAGGGACTGAATGGTCATATGCACCAGCACCTCTAAAGCAGACAAGCTCATCTGTTCCTATATTTTTATTAGCAATACTTTTAATTCTTTTAGTTACCTCTATTTCAGATAAAGGGCCATCGAGATCAAGTCTTCTGCCAAGTTTGATTGCTTCTGGAATATCGTCGAAAAGTCTATCGATCGAGTCTATGCCAAGTACTTCAAGCATCTTTTTGACATCTTGATCAGTATTTGGGATATATGGAAACATTCTATGCCTCCTCGTTACAAAATGCTTCGTACTCTTCCGCGTTCATTAACTCATCTAAATCAGCAGGATTAGAAATGCTGATTTTCATAATCCAAGTTTCATAAGGATCAGAGTTGACTAAAGAAGGATCGCTTTCTAATTCTTCATTTACTTCAACTATTGTTCCTGTAACAGGCATTAACATATCTGAAGCTGCTTTTACAGATTCAATAGTACCAAAGCTATCTTCGCCATCGATTTCAGCGTCAACTTCTGGTAATTCTACATATACGATTGCACCTAATTGATGTTGTGCAAAATCTGTGATACCAACTAATGCTTCGTTGCCATCCACTTTAACCCACTCATGGTCTTTTGTATAATATAATCCGCTTACAACTTTCATTTTAATACCCTCCTGATGATCATATATTTTAGGGCCAATTGCCCTTAAAATCAGTATACCTCAAATTTAAACTGCACCAACTGTTTTTTGGCATAAAACATAATTTTTATACTAACCAAAAACCGATTATTTTTTGTAATTCTTTTGGTAGAAACGTTTGCTTACTACGGTTGCAGGGAAAAGGTTTTTGCGAACTCTAACCTGAAGCTCAGAGCCCATTTCACCATACTTCGCATCTACAAGTGCTAAAGCGATGTTCTTTTTAAGTGTAGGTGACATGTAACCCGTCGTAATAACGCCGATCACTTCATCTCCTGCAAGTACCTCATAGCCTTGACGTGGAATACCCTTCACCATTTCAAGTCCAATCGTTTTTCTTGGTAATCCGTTTTCTTTTTGTGCCACCAAAGCTTCTTTACCGATAAAGTTATCAGTGCCAAGTTTAACAAAGAAACCTAAGCCAGCCTCAAGTGGTGTAATGTTTTGATCAATTTCATGACCATAAAGTGGTAAAGTCGCTTCAAATCTAAGTGTATCTCTACAGCCTAAACCTGCTGGTTTAAGACCAAGCGCTTTGCCAACCTCAAGTAATTTTTGCCATACCTTAACGATGCCTTCATGATCTGCATAGATTTCAAAACCATCTTCACCTGTATAACCAGTTCTTGAAACTAAGCATTTAACGCCTTCAATCGTCACATTTCTATTGCAGTAGAAGAACTTAATGCTTGTTAAGTCTACATCTGCAATTTTTTGAAGAATTTCTTGTGCATTTGGACCTTGAAGTGCGATTTCAGATACTTCTGATGATAGGTTGACCAAACTGATGTCAAAACCTTTTGACTGTTCTTGCATCCAAGCAAAGTCTTTCTCAACATTGCTTGCATTGATTACTAAATAGAAATGTTCATCATTAAACTTGTACACTAAGAGGTCATCTACAACACCACCGTGCTCATAGCACATCATAGCGTAAAGAATTTGGTTGTCCTCTAAAGTTGCAACATCATTTGTCACTAAGTTCTGAACAAAAGCAAAAGCACCTTTACCTGTAACTTCTACTTCACCCATGTGTGACACATCAAACATACCAGCAGCATTTCTTACTGCCTCGTGTTCTTCAATGATCCCTTCGTACTGAACTGGTAAAGCCCAACCAGCAAAATCTATAATTTTGCCGCCTGCTGCTACGTGTTCGTCGTAGAGGGCTGTTTTTTTAACTGAATCCATAATGCAACCTCCTCATTTAATAATCATTTTCGCCAATTCGCCTGTTTAAAGTAGAAATGAAAAAAGAGGTATACAATGGTATAGCAATGCTAGCCGCCATTATATACCTCTGTATTTTTACCTGAGAGTTTTCGCAAAGTATAACTTTGCCTTTACGCCTTCGGTGCCTACTTAAAGGGCTCTCCAGAGTTCCATCAGATAACACTACTTTTGCCTGAGAGATTCTGTTATGTCGGCAAACATAAACATTGCTCCTTCGGCTATCTTTCGATATCTCGCATTATCATCACTTGGTACAATATAGGATTGTCTTTCTTGTCTACTTCATTTTATGCGAAACGACAAGCTTTTTCAACTGATTTTTTCAAGGGTATTGCAATATTTTTTTAACTTTTATCAATATTTTTTATCACTAAAATTTTGAGTCGTCTATTTTTCCTAATTCGGCTCTTAATGCTGGGATCACTTTTTTAATAGAGCCCGCTTCAAATGGGCTATCCAGTCCAGCTTCTACGAGAAGTTTGGTAAAAGGCAAGCTACCACCTAAATCACAAAGATGTAAATAATCAGACCAAGCCTTTTCTCTATTTTCTAATGATTTGAGATAAAATTGGAAAGCACAAACCTGAGCCAATGTGTAGTCGATGTAATAAAAAGGATCGCTAAAGATGTGACCTTGTCTGAACCAGAATCCACCTCTTTCTAGGAAGTCATTATTTTCATAGATTTTGTTCGGTAGATATTTCTTTTCTAATGATCGCCATTTTGCTTTACGCTCAGCTGGCGTTATTTCCGGATTACCATAAACAAAATGTTGGAATTCGTCAACGAGTACCCCGTATGGAATAAATAGCAAAGAACCACTCACATGATTGAACTTATATTTTTCAACATCTTCCTTAAAGAAGCTTTCCATCCAAGGGTAGGTTAAAAACTCCATACTCATCGAATGTATTTCACAGGCTTCAAGCGTTGGGAATTGATACTCTGGAAGCTCATGATCTCTCGAACGGAAAACCTGGAAAGCATGTCCCGCCTCATGTGTCAAAACATCGATATCACCAGAGGTACCATTGAAGTTTGAGAAGATAAATGGTGCTCTGTAATCGCTGATATAAGTACAGTAACCACCACCAGCTTTGCCCTTTTTCGCTTCAAGATCCATCAGCTCAGTATCAAGCATAAAATTAATAAACTCACCCGTTTCAGGCGATAACGCTTCATACATCTTCTTCCCATTTTCGATGATCCACTCTGCATCTCCTTTTGGGTTTGCATTTCCAGTCATAAAGGACAAATGTTCATCATAGTATTTCAGCTCATCTACTCCAAGGCGATCCGCTTGCTTTGCTCTGAGTTCAGATGCAAGCGGTACAAGCTCTTCTAGAACTTGCTTTCTGTAAGCTGCAACCATATTTTCATCGTAGTCAGTTCTAGATAATCTCATATAAGCAAGTGGTGTAAAGTTTTCGAAGCCAAGCTTTCTAGCAATACGATGACGTACTGTAACGAGGTCTTGATAGAGATCGTCAAAAGCAGCCTCATTTTCTTCAAAGAACTTTGTAGCAGCTTCTTCAGCTGCTTTTCTTATGTGACGGTCTTTCGACTCGTAATACGGTACCATTTGCGCCAAATTGAGTTCTTTTCCATCAAACGGGATTTTAGCAGAGGTACGCAGCTTAGTGTACTTCGACATCAACATATTTTCTTCTTTAAGATCTTCAATAATATCAGGATGGAAGGTTTTAAGCTGTACCTCGATGATATTAAAAATGTGTTCACCAAAAGCTTCTATCAACTCAGGCTTAAACTTAGAAGCATTCATCGCTTGATAATATTGATTGACCATTTCTTGATAGAGCGGCGTTGCTTCATCGATAAAATCATTCTCCGCATCGTAAAATGCATCCTCTGTATCAATCGTATGACGAACCGACACCAGCTGTGCCATCGATTCCATGTGATTTCTGAGTTTGTTTATCTCATGAATCACTTTGATTTGTATCTCTGCTGTATCTGCTTTGTTGAATTCAATTAAAAGATTTTCAAATGACGCTTTCATTGCCGCCATATCCGGACGTTCGTATTTAAACTCTTTAAATGTCATATAGCCTCCTAAATTTGAAACTTATCTAACTATCTATAATTAGTTTATCATATTATAGGACAGTCGTATAATTTTATTTTTATGACAATTTCGTTTGCAAGACTTAGATAGAGAGCGAATTCATAAATTAAAGCCTCAAAACATCAGTTACATTGTTCTAAGGCTCTAATATCATATATTTCTTTTATTCAGCTACGTTCTCAAACTCCGGTAATGCCATAAGAGCTCTCCTTTACCGCTTTATTCTTCAAGAGAACGATTATAAAATGCAAAACCCGCTTTACCTGAATGTTTGATCGAATACAAAGCTTGGTCTGCCTTATCGAGTAGCTCTTCAACTTCTTTCCCATCGTCAGGAAAAACGCTGATGCCCATTGAACAAGTTACTTCATGCTCAATACCGTCGACATTAAATGGTTCTATAAATTGATCGAGAATATGTCCTGCAAGCCTTTTAATATCTTTATTGTCTAGTAGCCCTTCCATTACGATGATAAATTCATCACCCGATAACCTTGCAACTGTATCTCGACCTCTTATAGCATGTTTAAGCCGTTTGGCCATCTCCATTAAAATAGCATCACCACTTCTATGTCCATGACTGTCATTCACCGCTTTAAGATTGTCTAAATCAATAAAGAAAATTGCAACACGCTCTTTTTCATCTTCAAGTACCGCATTCTCAAGCTTATTTCTCAGCTGATTCATCAGGAAAAGTCGATTCGGAAGTCCCGTAAGGACATCCTGCATCGCCATTTTTCGACTGTTTTCTTCATTTATTTTAATCTGATCATTTTCTTTTTCAAGTTGTGTGATGAAAGTTTTCATCTTTTGTACTTTTTGATAATAGCCTGTATAATCTTCAACCTGAATTAATACATAACCATTCAACGATCGTTCTATTTGAAGATTTTGTTGTATAATTGTACTTTGATCGTTTTCAATATCAACGAAAAAACTACCGTGAACCGCTCCCGCTAAGAACCTTCCATGTCCAGTTTCTCTAACGGACTGTAAAATCTTCTGGTATTTTGGACGCAGAAACTTCGGTGCAACTTCTTCTATCGGACAGTTAAAGACCGTTTCCATTTTCAAATCCGTCTTCTGAATCATCCACCGATTCCAATATACTATTTTTGAATTTGAGTCAAGTAAAATGATGCCGACATTCAACTTGTCCATCACATCATAAAAGAAGTTATTCATAGTGCATCACCGATTTCTTCACTGATTTTATCTAACAGTTTATTCAAAGAAGTCAGTCCAAGTGCAACGATAATTACACCTTCAACCTGAGCCTCCGCTAATTCAAAACTGGTATAGAGCATCATCATATAAACGTCATTCTTCAGATACATTTTCTGCTCATCTTGCGAAACAAATAACACTTCGATATCTGGGATAGAAAACTCTACCGTGGTACCGATCAGATTTGAAAACTCACCTATAACTGAATTTAAAATGACATTGCTAATTTCCTTAAGAACATCAAAATCCGTGTCAATCAGCTCATAGCTCTCTTCTGCATAGTCTGACATCTCCATCCCCATACATGCGTCCACTAAAAGCTTTGCTTTTTGAGCGGGGAAAATTAACAGTGCGCGTCCTGAAAAGTCATTGCCAAACTTCATAGAAGAGCTAATGATATGCCCATGATTAAACAGTGGTCTCGCCAAGTCCATTGTGTCGTCAGACATATTGATGATGTCTACTTCAGGAACGGTAAGAAGCACACGTTGATTTGCCATTTCAGAAAGCATACTTGCCGCCTGCCCAATAAAGACATTTACATATTCTTTTAATAAATCTCTCTGCATCTCATCGAGCATCTCATCACCTCAACTTCCTATAATAACTGTTTTTAAAGCCTCCAGCTTATCCGCATTAAGTGGTTTATTGATAAAATTTTGAACGCCTAATGTATCGAGTTCATCCTTAGTACCCTTTTGTACGTCCGCAGAAATAACGATTACTTTGGGACTTTCAGTGATTTCGTACAATTTTGAGATTAACTCCTGCCCTGTCATCTCAGGCATCAAAAGGTCGGTAACTACCCAATCAGAAGGGTTTGCAACATAAGCATCAAGCGCTTCTTTACCATTTGTACAAAGAACAATTTCAGCCTCAGGCAACGAAGTTGAAAGTGATTTTTGTATGATATTTCTCACAAATGCAGAATCATCTGCAACGATTAATCGCATCGCATTCTCCAATCCATTAATTATTATTACTCATTTTATCACATCAAAATTAAAAAGCGACTAAGTAATCGTAAAATTTAATTTATTTCTATGCTCTCACAGGCATTAAAAGTCATAAAGGCTGCAAGACTTTTTCCAAGCTGAGTTTGAAACCCCTTTGTCGGTTTGAAGCTAGATTCATACCATATGTTTTTAACAACTAGCTTCTTTTCTTTTCTGACACACACCATCTCGATTCTCCCGACCAAATCATGTCGGTATAGAATTGGAAGTACATAATAACCAAATTCTCTTTGTACCTCAGGTGTATAAATTTCCCACTTATATTTATAACCGAATATTGCCTCAATTAGTTTTCGATCCCATAAAAAATTGTCAAGTGGCGCCAGAAACTCAACGCGTTCGCTTTTCTCATTCAAACCTAAAACCGAATTCAAAAGCGCTAAATCTGAGCTTAAAATATAAAATGGCTCTTTAATTGCTTCGACTTGTACTTTTAAGATTTTTTCTTCATTTTCTAATCGCTCAAACACTTCTTTTCTTTGAGCTGCTTTTAATTCTCGTAGATTTAGCCAAGCATCTGATGGCTTATTCCAAAGCATCCCCACTGCACCAATTCGCCGTAAAACGCGCCAGCAAAGATGATCGATCAAATCGGGAAATGGATCAGCTTTAGAAATGATCTCTACCGGATAGAGCTTGCTCATTAAATCATATTTTTTTATTGTGCCTTTCTTGCTATGAATCCCAAGGTCACCTTTAAAATACAGCAGTTCTAACGCAGCTCTCGACAGCTTAGTATGCCCCCAATACCAATCTACTTTATGCGCATACTCAAGCTCAGAAGAAGATTTAGGTCCTTCCTGATCAATCGTTTCAATGATTTCTGAACAAACCTTATCTATTTCATCTCTACTTCGACCCCTTTCGCTGTAAAGTGCACGTTCACGCGCAAAAAAAGGCCAATCCTCAATGGGAAAGATCGCTAAATTCTTATCAAAATAATCCACCAACACACGGTCTTGATAGATCATCTCATACAAATCACTTTTGTTAAAATTTAAAATTCTCGATTGCAAAATCAACTCCGCATTTTTACCACAAACATCAATTGGATCGTACTGTAGGCAGCCAACTTGCTTAATAAAGCTTAAGATATCCGCTTTACTATTTAGTGTTTTTTTACCGAATAGAAAGTGCTTTTTGAGTAAAAACTTCTTAGCCTCTAATTGACTTATCGTTATCATAACCACCTCAATTCGAACATTCGTTCTTTTCTTTATATTCTATCCAATTAAAATAAAAAAAGCAATGCTACAAATAGTTGCATTACTCCTTGTGAATATAGATGATCATGGTGCGAGCAATGGGACTTGAACCCACACGGCTGTTAACCATACGATTCTGAGTCGTACCTGTCTGCCATTCCAGCATGCTCGCATGAAGCTGCTTTCATTATACTGCTTTATAAAACCTTGAACAAGTATTATTTCTATTCACATAATTTGTTATCTGGAATGTGCTTGATAGCCTTAAATACTGTTGATATAATAAGTTGAATACAAATTAGGAGGCAAAATGACCCGAAAAAATTTTAATACCATTCACTACATGAGAATAATGGCTTGCTTATTTGTCGTTCTGATACATGTTACAGCGACACCTGTTGTGGCACTTAGTCCAAACAGCGCACAGCAATATTTGTTTTTATTTATTAACCAGCTCTCTAAACCCGCAGTTCCAATTTTTCTTTTTATTAGTGGTTTTCTTTTACATCATATTTATAGCGATAAAAAAATCCAACTCCTTCATTTTTATAAAAAAAGATTACCAAAGCTTGTTGGCCCTTATATTTTATGGTCGATTGGATACTATCTGATATATGTTAAATTAGGATATTATCCGATTAATTTAAGGTTTATTATTGATGGCCTACTTTGGGGAAGCTTTATCTATCACCTCTATTTTATGGTTATTTTAATTCAACTTTACATTTTATATCCATTGTTTCATTATATCAATTCTAAGCTTGGAACGACAAAGCTGTTTGTTATACTATTAGCGATTCAGTTATTACTAATAAAGGTTCCCTTTGAACATAGAGATCGTATTTTCATTACCTATCTAAGCTACTTTGCCTTTGGTATGTTACTAAGAGATTGGTATAGCAAGATTGCATTTGAACAGATCCCACCTGTTCTCTCAGGCGCATTCTTTGGACTCATCGGTATTTTAAATGCGTTGGTCTATTTGAATTATCAAAATGGCTGGTTTAACTTGCCAAGCATTGTAAGTTCATTGATTTATGTTGATCTTAGCCTTTCTGCAATTTTAGTATTATTTGTGTTTTTCGAATCGCTGGATCGACATATGACCGTAAATGCCATCTCAATAAGGGAATTTAAGCTAGAGCGTCGCTTATCATTGTACAGTGAAAGTACAGAATTTATTTACTATGCTCATCCCTTGGTCATTATCGGGTCTGAATATATACTTAATCGCATAGGTATATTGTCAATTAGCGTTAGAGCCATTATTAATTTTTCGATGATACTCATTCTCTTAATTCCAATGTCACTGTGGCTTAATTCTCGAAAAGGAAAAGGAGTATAAAATGCCTAAAGATACTTTTTTCAATCTTAATGAGGAAAAACGAAGGCTTATCTTGGATGCTGCCTTTACTGAATTTGAAAATAACAACTATGACCAAGCGAGTATCAATCAAATTGTTAAAGCTACTGGTATTTCTAAGGGGAGCTTTTACCAGTACTTTGACGATAAAAAGGATCTCTATAAATATATCCTAAACCTAATGATTCAAAAGAAACTGGAATACATCACTCCAGTTATGCAAAATCCATTTGAGCATGGGTTCTTTGATGTGATTAGAGAAATGAGTTTATCTGCGTTACTTTTTGCTGGTGAGAATCCACAAATGATGCAAATCAGTAAACGTCTTATAAAGGATCCAAGCAATGGATTTTATCAGGAGCTCGTACATGAAAACCAGGGTCAGGCGCACGATATCTATAAAATGCTTTTAACAAATGCAATTAAAAGGGGTGAAGTTCGATCGAACATCGATGTGGATTTCGCTGCTAAATTCATTTTCAATACTAGCGCTCAACTAGTAGAAACAGAAATTGACTTTAATGATGCTGATTGGGAGGAAAAAATTATGGATTTATTGAATAAATTTATGAATCTCTTTGAGCATGGTCTAAGCAATAAAGCTTTTAGTGATGAAAATCATTCGCAGAAATAAATCAAATGATATTTGTAAAATCAAAATAACAAAAAAGGTGCGATAATTCTCTAGTTGAGAAACTATCACACCTTTTTATTATCGTACATAATATCACAGTCGATTTACCCGTTATGTGTTCATAGACGCATAATTCGATTTGATTCACAACTTATTTTAAATATTCTTTTCCACCAACGTACATACGAAGCGGTTCTGGAATATAGATACTACCGTCTTCTCTTAAATTATTTTCTAAGAACGCTATCAGCATTCTAGGTGGTGCTACAACTGTATTGTTGAGCGTATGTGCAAAGTAATTGCCTTGCTCTTTATTTCTCACTCTAATGCCAAGTCTTCTCGCCTGAGCATCACCTAAGTTTGAGCAGCTTCCTACCTCAAAATACTTTTGTTGTCTTGGTGACCAAGCTTCTACGTCGATGCTTTTAACTTTTAGATCCGCTAAATCTCCAGAACAGCATTCAAGTGCTCTTACTGGAATATCTAGTGATCTAAAGAAGTCGATTGTATTGTTATAAAGCTTATCAAACCACATTGGACTTTCTTCAGGCTGACACACCACTACCATCTCTTGTTTTTCAAACTGGTGAATTCTATAAACACCGCGTTCTTCAATACCGTGCGCGCCAACTTCTTTTCTAAAGCAAGGTGAATAGCTGGTTAATGCTTGTGGTAGCTCTTCCTCTTCCATTAATGTATCGATGAACTTACCAATCATAGAGTGTTCACTGGTACCGATTAGATAAAGATCCTCACCCTCGATTTTATACATCATGTTTTCCATTTCAGTAAAGCTCATTACCCCAGTAACAACTTCAGAACGAATCATAAACGGCGGAATATAATACTCAAAACCACGATCGATCATGAAATCTCTCGCATAAGAAAGTATCCCAGAGTGTAATCTTGCGATATCGCCTCTTAAATAATAGAAGCCATTACCGCTGGTTTTTCTTGCGCTCTCTAAATCGATCCCTTTAAGCTTTTCCATAATTTCAACGTGATATGGTACTTCAAAATTTGGAACAACTGGTTCGCCATATTTTTGAACCTCAACATTTTCTGAATCGTCCTTACCAATAGGTACTGAATCATCTATGATGTTTGGAATGACGAGCATTCTATCTTTAATCAACACTTCAAGCTCAGCTTCTCTTATTTCTAAATCCGCTAACTCTTTACCAATAGCAGCCACTTTTTCCTTCGTCTTTTCAGCTTCTTCTTTCATGCCTTTGGCCATGTAGCCACCGATTTCTTTACTGATTGCATTTCTTTGACCACGAAGTTCATCTGCTCTGGTTTTTGCAGCTCTAAACTCAGTATCAAGCGCAATTACCTCGTCAACCAATACCAGCTTTTGATCTTGAAATTTCTTTTTGATGTTTTCTTTTACCAACTCAGGATTGGTTCTAATTAATTTAATATCTAGCATCTCTTTCCTCCTATCGAATGATTGATCGATGGTTTAAGAAAAAAAAATCCTCCTATCCCATCGTATATGGGACGGAAGATTCCGCGTTGCCACCCAAATTGCACCGAAGTGCCATCTCATTGTCAGCTATAAAGGGCATACCCTTCGACTCATCGCCGATTGCTCCCAAAGTGGAACGGATCACCAGATACTGATTTCCACCAACCATCAGTTCTCTATCAACTAGTTTAATCCTTAGCTTTGATCAACGCATAATGTTAGTACTATTTTACCTCAGATGGTGAGAATTTCAAGGTTTTTTTTGAAGAATCTTTTAGAATGCCGAATATTAACAATGCCGCTCCTGTCAATGCTAAAATCAAACCACCCATCAGCATTGCTTTTACACTGAATAGTTCAATGATGACGCCGCCACCTATACTGGCTATGACACCGCCAAATGTCGTAGACGCAATCAGATAGCTCTGTCCCTTTACTTTGTCCCTACTTTGCATTCTGTCATGAATATAAGAGACAGATGCTGGTACATATAATGCGAAGGAGACGATCTGCATCAATTGAGCCATATAAATCATTTGAACACTTGTCGCAGTTAAAAATAAGATACTTTTCATAACAAAGAAAACACCTGATACCATGAACAAGGTCCCACTCTTAAATCGCTTCAATAAAAGTCCAAATCCTAGCATTGTCGGTAACTCTGAGAGTGCAGCAACCGTCATCGCACGACCGAATTGCATCTCATTTCCATTTACATTTTGAATAATTTGGATGAGATAGACATTACAGATGGTATGAAATGCATAAATCAGTGAAACCCCTAACAGAATCAAAGTAAAGCCACTGTATCGCTTTAAAAATGCGATGGCACCTTGATCTATTTTCATTTCCTCTTCAGTTTCATGTATGGACTGTGCTCTAACAGGTAAAAACACAATTGAAAGTCCAGTAATAATAAAATAAATCATAGCATTTAGTGGCACCATTTGCTTGGAAAATAGTCCTACTAATGTGCCCAATATACTGGATTGAATTGCAAAAGACATGGAACCAAATGCACGTGTGATGCCGAAGTTAAGATTGCCATCAATTGCTAGTGCCGCTATTACATACGAGTTAATCAAAGGCTGTAAGGATAATAGTAGTGATATTGTAAAAATATAAAGGACTGTAATGATCAATAATGAGGACTGTAAAACCGTCACGCCTAGCATTAATACAGCACCCATCCCAAGGACGATCAGTATGATCTCCTTTAATCGCTTTACGCCACCTTTATCAGATAAAGTGCCCAGCCATGGCTGAATCATGACGGAGATAATGCTTCCAGCAGCGACGATTAGTCCAATACTGCCACTGGAATGACCAGACTGCTTCATATAGTATGTCGCATAGCCATACACTGAGCAAAATAGCATCCAATAAAACATTTGAATGGCGATTGTAAGAAAATCGACTTTGTTTAGCCTTAACTTATTATTCGTTTTATTTAACCCTTTGTTTGCTGATGTCATTCAGATGCCTGCTTTCTCGATAGTGTTAGGTTTTATCTATTTTATACAAGTATAACGTCTTTTTGTGTGTTAGAATATGAGATATAGCATACTTTATGCGTTTAGGAGGCTTTATGCTTATAAGTACTCAAAAAAATCACGTTGAAAGACTCTGTGAGATCCATCACTTTAATACGATTTTTTCAAAAGAACTTTTACCCTATGTAGAAATCCATACTTTTCAGAAAAAAGAATCACTCAGTCAAGAGGGAGAACCCTTTCCTTATCTTTACTACATGGTGAAAGGTAAAGCCAAGGTTTATATGACGCATAAAAATGGTCAACGCACTCTGGTCTTATTTGCTGAGGCACCTTGTTTTTTAGGTGAAATGAGCCTTTTAGAAGTAGAACCATTTGCAAAAGGGGTTACCGCAATGGAAGATATCACTTGTTTGGCATTGCCACTAGCGACTTGCAAATCCCTTTTACTCAACGATACAATTTTTCTCAGAAATCTTTCGAGAATCCTTGCTGAGAAGGCTCGTAATCGTTCTGAAACCTTAGCCAAAAGCTATGCTTACCCATTTGAAAATCGATTTGCAGCTTTTATATTAATTAGTGCATCAGAAGGCGTCTATAACGAGATGCATACAGAAGTTGCAGAGTTTCTAAACGTCAGCTACAGACACCTTTTATTCACATTACAGGATTTTGTCGTTAAAGGTGTTTTAGAGAAAGAGGGACGCAACTATATCGTGAAAAATGACGCATTTTTAAAGCAGCTAAGAGATGAAATGATAGACTAAAATTATTACTCTTCTATTTCGTGAATATAAGGTAATGATGACTGCGCACCCATTCTTGTAACTGTTTTTGCAGCAACTTTAGTTGCAAATTCCATTGAGGCTGCCATATCAAGCCCTTGTATCAAATGGTGCACAATACCAGCAATATAACTATCGCCTGCAGCAGTTGTGTCCACAGCTGTTACTTTTATTGAGGGTACAGTAATAACATGAGAACCATCAAAATAAATAGCACCTTTACTCCCAAGCGTGAGCAATAACTGTTGTATACCAAGTCTATCATAACCCCATTTAATTGATTCTTCACCTTCATATTCTTTTCCAGTTAGTTCGGCAAACTCAGTTTCATTAAGAACTAGTAGATCAACATACTTTAAGAGTTCCAAGCTTTCCGTATTGATAGGCGCTGGATTATGGATTGTCATTATATTTAATTTTTTAGCAATCTGCATTGCTTTCTTTAAAGTTGCCATCGGTACCTCTTGCTGTGTCACCAAATAGGAAATACCATCAAACCATTCTATTTGAACCATTTCTGGTGTCAGCTTCCCATTTGCACCTTCTATAACAACTATCGAATTATCTGACGACTCATTTACCATAATAAAAGCAATGCCTGTTGGACACTCGTTAATTGTAAATGTCCCATCCACTACATTCATTTTTTTTAAGTTTTCTTTCAATTGACTACCATATTCATCATTGCCTAAACAGCCAATCATTTTTACATTCACACCAAGTTTACCTAGTGCAACTGCTTGATTTGCACCTTTCCCTCCTGGATTCATCATAAGACCTGCTCCAGATACAGTTTCACCTATTCTAGGCGTCATATTCACTCGAGTTACCAAATCCATGTTTAAACTCCCAATGACAAGTGCTTTTTTCATCGTCTACTCCTTACAAATCTAAATAGTTTATATTATTTATACAATCATATATTTTTAAAGGTAATTTTTCAACCGATAAAAACTACGAAAACAAGTCCATATAATTAATACAAATGAATTTTTATAAATATAAAAATCCCACCTCAAGCGGGGTACAAGCCACTTAAGGTAGGATTTTAAAACAATAAAATCGTTAATTAAAATTCTATTCTGCAAAACAAGGATGATTTATTATTTATTTTGAAGTGTTTGGTACTCGACAGCTAACTGAGCCGCAACTTTTGCGTTGTTATATACAAGCTGAATATTTGCGTCTAAGCTCGTTCCAGCAGTTAATTCTTTTACTTTTGCAAGCAAGAAAGGTGTCGATTCTTTTCCTTTGATGCCTTTTTCTTCGGCTTCTTTAACCGCTGAATTAATCGCTTCTGTGATCACATCATAATCCATCGCATATGCTTCAGGAATTGGGTTTGCAACAACCATACCGCCTTGTAAGCCTAAATCCCATTTTGCTTTTAATGCTGTAGCGAGTTCAACAGGTGAATCGATTCTGTAATCGACGCCAAAACCGCTTTTTCTTGTATAAAATGCTGGCAACTCTTCAGTTTGGTAACCTACTACAGGTACGCCATGTGTTTCTAAATATTCTAAGGTTAAACCGATATCTAAGATGGATTTAGCACCTGCACATACTACTGCAACATTCGTTTGTGCTAATTCTTGAAGGTCAGCAGAAACATCATAAGTTTCCTGTGCGCCTCTATGAACGCCACCGATACCACCAGTAGCAAACACCTTAACGCCTGCAAGTGCTGCCAAAATCATAGTTGATGCAACGGTTGTCGCACCATCCACACCTTTAGCTACGATGAAAGGTATGTCTCTTCTAGATGTTTTAATAACGTTCTTCGCCTTACCTAAATACTCAATTTCATCTTCCGTTAAACCTACTTTAAGTCTACCACCTAAGATAGCTATAGTAGCAGGAATTGCACCGTTTTCACGTACAATCGATTCAACTTCAAGTGCCGTCTTTACATTTTGTGGATATGGCATTCCGTGTGAGATAATAGTCGATTCTAAAGCAACAACCGCTTTTCCTTCAGCCAATGCTTTTGCAACTTCTGGTTTGATATCAAGATATTTTCTAAACATTTTTAATCCTCCTAAATACATCTATATAGATTTAATCACTCTCAAACAGCTCTTAATTTCTCTGAAAATACAATTGCTTTAAGTGACTTTAATTTTTATACCGATTTTGTTATATAACTTTACTTAAATGATTCTTATGCGAACTTAGTTTCAATAATTTCCATAACCCTTTGTTCTGAAATGGTTGGGTTTATCGTCGCTTCATGCTCAAGAGCGATAAAAGATGCCGCCATTCCCCACTTTGCAGTAGTAATTAAATCTAAGTCCTTTGAATAGGCAAGTGCAATACCTGCTAGAAAAGCATCTCCAGCACCAGTTGCATTAACCACTTCAACGCTCGGTGGTACTAACATGCTTTGGACATTACCATCACTGACAAATACACCCTTTTTCCCCATGCTGATATAGACGTGTTTTACACCTAACTCATGAAAATAATTGGTCATTTTCTTAAGATCCGCTTCTCCATCACCGGAGATCCCGCTCAAAGATTGTGCTTCGATCAAATTGGGTTTTATCGTATGACAATAGCCTATAACATCCTTGATCTTCAGTGCCTTTGCAGTCGATACGGTATCTAGTAAAAACCTTTGCTCTGTGAATGTGGTTAAAATATATTTGAGCACTTCTGGTGATAGATTGGTATCGATTACGCAGAATTTTGCATTTTCTATAATGTGGCGCTTGCTTTTAATATAATCAACCGTCATGCGGTCACAAATGTCCATAAAAGAAATTGCAACTGCCATGTCCTTTGTCTCATCTAAAATAGATAAGTACGTGGAGGTCTGCTCTCCTTTTAGTACCAATGTATCCTGCATATCCATTCCAATTTGACGTGCTTCTTCAAGTATCTTTTGTCCATAAAGATCATCGCCAATGATACTGATTAGCTTTGTCTTTAATCCTAAGCGCGTCATATTTTCAGCGATGTTTCTTCCTACGCCACCAAGCGCGTGCTTGACGACGCCGATATTAGAATCATGGAAGATCAACTGATTGACTGGGACGCCTTGAATGTCAATATTAGAACCACCAATGACACAGACATAAGCATCATCTCTTACGATGTATCCTTTTCCTAAAATATACCCCTTTTTCATCAAGTTCGTGATATGAACCGCTGCAGATGACCGCGTTATCCCCAGTTGATCTGCCAGTTCATTTTGAGAAATTAAAGGATTGTCTCTTAGAATAAGTAAAATTTCCTGTTCTCTATTGGTCATTTACACCTCCGAGTAAACATTTGTTTATTTGATAATCATTTGTTTATTTAATCATATTACTTTTTAATTTCTTTGTCAATATAGTTTCTTAAAATGTTGTTTTATTGTTTTCATTGTTCCTACCAAAAAAGCTGTAAAGTCTATAACCGACCCTACAGCTTTTATTTTTATTTACAGTTTAATGTGTAAGAATTAAAACTACGAAATTGCTTCTGATCCAATTTTATATTGCCAAACGCCTTCTTGGTCCTGCTCAGCTTCACAGTCGATAAAAAAGTAGGCACCTAAACCGCCTCGCCATTTTTCTATATCAAACTTGACGGTTTTCGCTGTTGTTGTTTTAATGTCAAATCTAAATAGAATGCCTTCTTCAAAATACAGGGCATCACCATCGATATAGCCTTGATCTACCAGTTCGTCAAAAGTTCCTTGAATACCTGTAAGCGCATATTTTGTCCCTAGCGCATAAACCAGACCCTCTTTCTCCCATTCGCTTAGCATCGTTAAATTAGATGTATCTACAGCAAAATAGCTAATATCGCTATTTAAACCTTCATCCGTGTGATAAAGATCGTCCATTACTTGGAAGAGTAAAGGTAAATAATTTGTATCAGATAAAATCTGCTTCACATAATCAACTTCTGGTAGCTGCTGAGGGTAGCTTTCTAATACAACGCCAGAATACCCAACTTCAATTTCATTTCCGACTTTCAATATTGAAGCATCCTCTAGCTGCATGTCAGAGCTATATATTTTATTATTTGAATTCACAAACACTAGACCTATTGCTTCAGTAGCTAATAGTATAGACGCATCATTGATATCAACAATAGTCCCCACTAATACCTCACTTGCCTCTGGTAACTTGTCTGTTGTATCAACATTATTATTAGCACAACCTGCTAATAGCAATATCATCATTATACTAATTATTAAGACCTTTTTCATAAAGACACCTCCCTTATTTTTTAGACGGTAGCCTAGCGCATTTGGTTCCATAAAATATTTTCAATTGACGTGAAATGATATAATCTATATAATCAATTACATGCAAATAATTCGCGTTTGCAAACAATCTCGAGGATACGCATATGCTTAAATTCTTAATTATATATAATCCAGAAAAAATCAAAATCAGTTCTTTTTTAAATGACTTAAATGCCTCAGTGCCTTCAAATACCATCAAGCATTTTCAATTTGAAAAGGAAGATACTAATACTTCTGGTTCAACTTTAATTAGCAATGTAAGAGGCGCTGATATTATAGCTGAACATCGGAACAATAGAAGCATTACTCACTTTGTATTTCATTGTAGTCAGAATTGTCATTTTAAGCACTTAAGCCAAGAATTGCATCAACTCTCTAAATCACACAAAATAGACATAAATACTTTTTATTTTAGTAATAGCATCCACTTTATTAAACAAAACCGACAATCTAATTCAATCATTCTAGAAAATGCCAATTTACTTTTAGTCGAAAAAAATAAACCAGATCTATTGAGCTTCAACCTAATAAAATTATGGCTCACATTTAATTATCCTAACTTAAATATTGAATTTCTTAACGATGTACGATCTTGGCAAACCATTCTAAATGAGAATAACGATTCCAATAAGGATCGCTCGCTTAAGCCTATCGGCATTTTAGTCACCATACTATTTTTAGGTCTTCTTCTACCAAGCTATGAGACTGTATTCCCTTATATTATGAAAGTGATTCAACTCTTCTTAGGTGTTTTTCTGCAGGCATTCCCATTTTTAATGCTTGGTGTAATTTTATCTTCATTGATCCAGGTTTATGTTAGCTCTGATTGGGTTGAGTCCCATTTTCCAAAGTCAATTGGCAAGGGTGCTCTAGTAGCAATCATTACAGGCTTTTTTTTACCGGTGTGTGATTGTGCATCTGTTCCTGTTTTTAAAAGCTTAATCAAAAAGGGAGTACCTTTGCCTGCGGCAATTACTTTCCTTACAGTATCACCAGTAATTAATCCCGTCATTATCTTTTCTACATACTATGCCTTCGGCGGAAATTGGCGTTTTGTAATTGAAAGAGTTCTGCTAGGAGTTATAGTCGCTTTAGTAACGAGCTTATACTTTCATTTTAAGCCAAGTACTGAAATAACCAACGAAATAATAAAACAAGAAACGACACCTACAATCATCCTAGATAGCTTATCGGTTGTTAAGAAAAAAAACAAACAACCTATTATGGCGGTAATTCATCACTCAAAGTCTGAGTTTCTTGATGTCTCTCGTTATTTAGTCTTCGGTATATTTATCTCTGCAATTATCCAAAGTGTATTACCAAATTTTACTTTTGATGGTTCCACCCTATTATTTGAACCCATATACATTATTGGTGGTATTCTACTTGCCTTCTTGTTATCTCTATGCTCTTCATCAGATGCGCTTGTTGCTCAAAGCTTTCAGTATTCGGTACCGAGAAGTGCACTTCTTGCCTTCCTAGTTTTCGGACCTATGATGGATATCAAGAACGTCGCTATGTTATCCGCAGCCTTTAACAAAAAATTCATCATAAAGTTGACTATAACTATCGCAGTAGCCGTTTTTGCCGTTCTATTGATTGCTTTTGCTGTTTCGCAAATAATATAAAAGGAGATACTATCATGTTATTGCAAAGAAAACAGTTCAGTCTCACATATCTCCTCGAAGGGATTACTTTTATCGTTTTTACCTTGTCTATTTTATACAGTATATTATCAGGGAACTATCTTAAGCTAGTGGCACCAAAAACACTACCTTATTTAATTTTTTCGATGATGGTTTCAAGCATTTGGGGGATAACCTCAATCATATCAGCCTTTAAGTCACCTAAGTCCAAAAGAAAGATATACTGGTTATTTCTATTGATTCCGATTATATTCATCCATTTACCTAACATTGGGGCGAGTACAGACTATAATTATTGGGGGCGAAATCTTACATTTTACACTTCAACATCCGAATCCTCAGCAATAACAGAAGAGGTTGCAACAAACTCAACTTTGACGATCAAAAGTGAAAGTGCAACTGCACAGACAAGGCAAACATTGACGATCATCAATGGTCTGGATCGAGAACAGAAAAAAATAACAATTGAGGCTGCCTATATTTATTCATGGTTAAATCGAATCTATCAGTCGCCATATGACTACCTTGGGTATCAAATTGAAATCACTGGATTTGTATTTGATGACCCAGCATATTTTTCTGAGGATACCTTTCTAATCGCTCGACTCGCAATGACTTGCTGCATAGCGGATCTTACTCCCCTTGGATTTGTTTGCCAAAACGCCACTGAAATAGATGCTAAAACAGGGCAATGGTACACGGTTAAAGGTGAAATCGTCCTCGGAGAATATAAGGGCAACACAGAACCTCAAATAAAAATCATTTCTTTACTTCCAACTGAACCGATAGATGAGTATATTTATCTTAATTAGCAACAAAAATTCTACGTGTCATCATAAATATAACACCAGATTTCATTTCTATACTAAAGTTCAATTTAGATACTTAATAATTGTTTTTATAAATTTAGTTTGCTTTTTTAGCAAACTTTTTTTGTTTTTGTTTGCATTTTTAAATTTTGCATGTTATTATTTTTCAAAAGACAAATGTCATTAAACACTGGTAACTAAGGAGAGCATTATGGATTTGATGCAATATTCTGTTGAAACGCTAAAGAAGGGCTATTTTTATGATGAAGACAATAACCAATTTGTTTGCATCTACTGCGGCTCTAAATTCGACAAAAATGAGATTTTTTCAATTGAGGATAGATTTTTTAACGCCAAATATAAAATGGCACATCATATAAAGGAAGTGCATGGTTCTCCTTCAAATTATTTGATCGCGCTAGATAAAAAATCAATTGGTCTAACCGATTATCAAAAACTATTGGTTACTGATATGGCAAATGGCTTGACAGATAAAGAGATTGCTATAAAGCATGAAATCACTCAGATAACTGTGAGAAATCTAAGATTCACACTGAAAGAAAAAGCAAAACAGGCAAAAGCATATTTAGCACTCTACGAATCCATATTTCAAGAGGCATCTGAATTTGCTCCCGTCCATAATCACGCAACAATGGTTGATGATCGTTACATCGTTACAATAGATGAAAAGGAGCGAATTCTGAAATCGGCTTTTGAATCACTTTCTCCGTTAAAGCTTAAGGTCTTTTCTTCAAAAGAGAAAAAGAAGCTCGTCGTATTGACAAAGATTGCTGAAAGCTTTGAACTGGATCAGGATTATGATGAACTTGAAATTAATCAACAGCTTAAGTCCATCTATAGTGATTTTGCAACTATAAGACGTTACTTAATTGAATATGGATTTATGGAGAGATCAAAAGATGGTCGCTCCTATAAGAGAAAAAATTAGTATACCCATTGAAAAATTCTTACAAAGAAAGGATTCATATGTATAATTTTACTGATGAAGAAAAAGCAATCTTGTCAAGATTCATCGATGCCAAAGGCGTAATTAAAATTTGGCCCTCAAAGAGGGTTAAGCAAGAGATAATACTGAAATATCTAGCCGGATTTTTTGAAAAAGAAAAGACCTACTCAGAGCATGATGTTAATCTGCTTATAAGTGGTCTTCATGATTTTAACGATTTATTTATTCTAAGACGTGGCTTGGTGGATGACAAATGGCTTATGCGTGAAAAGGACGGCTCTTTCTATTGGCTTAATCCTTTAAGGTACTGATATAAACCATATCACCCGAAGTCAAGAGCGTTTGACCTGAAGGAATAAGTATATCTTGCTGTCTAACTATTAGCAATACTAAGTTACCTATATCTAAATCAATCTCAGAAATCGTTTTACCTTGCCATTTATGTGATGGTTCAATCGTAATTTCAGTGATTTTTTGTGTGTCCTTATCTTCAATTGAACGAGCTGCAATTATAAGTTCATCCATTTCATAAATATTGGTATCACCGTTAAGTGGGATCTTCTTAGTTCCTCTATTGATCGCAACGATAAGAGTTTCAGGTGGTAAAATGATATCCTTAATTTTCATATTTAACCACGGGTGCCCTTTGTCTAGCTTAACCTTCACAAACTGTATTGGAAGAGATTCGCTAAAATCGTTAAAGGTTTTCATTACATTTGACTCTGAATCAATCATCTGCCAACGCTTTGACGCATATGGTAATAAATAGCCTTGAATTAAAATTGAGAAAAGAACAATACAAAATACTATGTGAAACAAGTCATGCTCTGTGTATGCAGGACTTACAATTACCAAAGTCGCAAACACTATAGAAGCTGCACCTCGCAAACCCGCCAAGGATGTCAACCAAATTTGCTCTTTTGGGCTACCAAAGGGTTTAAGAAGTAGGTATATCGATACTGGTCTAGCGACTATAGTTAAAAATATCGCAATTAAAAGTGCTGGTACTATCACCTTTGGCATTTCCGAAGGAAAGGACAACAATCCTAACAAAAAGAAAATGAGCATTTGCATGAGTCCAGTAATTCCGTCAAAGAAGTGAACCAATTGCTTTTTATTTCTTAATGGCCGATTGCCCATGATTATGCCGAGTAAATAAACGCTTAAATAACCATTCCCGCCAATGAGTGTTGGTAACGCATATGCTAAAAGTGCTATGGCAAAAACGAAAATCGTATCGAAGCCCTGTGCATCGAAGTTAAACCGATTGACAATTTCAATAGAAGCATACGCAATGATTACACCCGCTACAACTCCTACAACTATTTGTTGAAGTAAAAGTACAGGTAAAGACTGCGTATAGCTTGGATCACCCATTAAACTCAAAACACCAATGGTCAGCATATATGCAATTGGATCATTACTGCCGCTTTCCAGCTCTAACAGGGAAGCGGTTTTATATTTCAGATTTAACTTTTTGGATCTTAAAATTGAAAACACCGATGCGGCATCGGTAGAACTAACGATAGACCCTAAAAGAAGACTTTCGAGTGGCTTCATTCTAAGGACAAACATACAAAACAGTGCAGTTAGACCAGCTGTGATGACGACTCCAATGGTTGAAAGCATCACTGCCTTTTTAGCGACTGTTTTTGCTTCTTCCCACCTTGTACCAAATCCGCCATAGAACATAATAAAGATAAGCGCAACCGAACAAATTGAACCCGCTAAACTGTAATTGTCAAAATCGATTTTTACGACACCATCTGAGCCAAAAAACATTCCTAATAAAATAAAAGCGAGAAGCATCGGAAGCCCTAGACGATTTGAAATTTTACTAAATACAATACAGCCAATGATAACTGCTATCGAAAGCAATAGAAATGTAAGCAAATTGACCTCTTTCATATAAGTATTTATATTATTATATCATAAGAAATCACTATGCATTTTTTATTCAATAGATTTTAAACAAAGTGTAAAGTGCACTTGGAAACAATAGGTGAACCGCTAACAAGATAACAGTAATCAATGCCGCCATTTTATGCCACTTAAAAATAGCTTTTTTCTTTGTAAAAAAGTAGCTTCCACCAAGAATAATGGTTATCGTCGCCATAATCCCAACCAAGGATCCTGTATGAGGTCTTAAACCACCCAACGCCAAATAACCATGCAATGGAGCAAGCACGAGAATCGTCAACCCCATAGGCTTGTGTAGCTTTCTAAGTGGTTTGATTAGTTTGACAATCTCCTTGTTTTTATTCTTAAAAACCACTTTATTAATCATTCTTAACCAATAAGGTGCTGTCAATGCGACAATAAGTGCAACATTAATAAATCCTAAAAGTTCGTACAACATGAGACCTCCTTATTCTGCAAGCTTTCCAACTGCAGTGAGTTTTTGTAAAACGGATAGACCATGTGGTGACTTTGTTTTTATAATCTCAGTTAAGTCTTGCCCTGCTTCATATCCATTGTGTTGTCCATTGCGCCACTCTTTTACGTTCGTAACATCGTAGATAATTCCATCTACTGCGACATATGCTGGATTACCATTCTGTCCATTGTACTGAGCCAACTCCTCTAATGTTAGAACGAGTTCTGAGGATTCGGTTGCCGTCGTGGTTTCAGTAGCCTCTGATGCGCTCGTATTTTCTGTAGTTTGTGCTTGTGCCGTGGTTTCGTTTGTCGCAGTTTCTTTTGTTGTCGACTCATTTGAGCTCGACGAATTCCCACAACCGACAAGTGCAATAACTAATAATATAAGACTCACGAAATAGGTTGTTTTTTTTAATGTAATTTTATTTTTGATCATACGATTACCTCCTTTCGTTATTTATTCCCCTTTTTTATTGTATGTATCAAGCAATCTCTTTTATCATTAATTAGTAACAAAAGTTTTACAAAAAAGCGGCCTTGATCTCTCATCAAATGGCCGCTATTGATTCATTGGTTTATTTTTACTTATAGAGCGAATGAGATGTCCACCTCCTCAAAAATATTTGAATCTTATCTCATATTATTTTTCTTAAATGCTGAATTAGCTTTAGGATCTTATCTACCTTACTAAATTCTAGCAATCTTGGTTCGTGCCAACGACAAAGTGTCTCAAACATTGCATACCACAGCTGATAGTCTTCATATCGACTATAATGCTGAAGTGATGCGAGCTGCTTCTCCTGCCAAGGCTTTAATCCAGCAAAATGAGTCCCCTTTACATCGCTAAGTTTCGGCTGTGCATTAAAGGATGCAAACCGTATATCAATGTTATGCCATTTTCCCGACCAATAGTATGTCATAAACTGCATTTCTGGCCAATCGAATTGACGGATCATGGCTATATTTTCAGGGTGTCTTATTTGCTTTAAAATGTCAGCATACGCCTCATAATCTGGTTTTAGAACCCAGAGACATGCATTGACACCCAGATTTTTGGGATTTTCAGCTACTCTGTCGGTAATATAGCTGGGAATTTTTTCGCCATGTGAACAAATAGGTTCGTAAACATCATGCCATAATAATTTCCCATCTTGCAGGCTCGACTTCTCAACAAAATGCGCTTTATCTTCATTGATTATGCCTGCTGGTGTATTGATATCAAATAGTTGATCGTAGTCACATATCGGTAATATGTCAGCATCAAGCAATACAATTTTCTTGTACTTAAATCCCAAATCACCATTGACACCTAATCGCAGTGCTTGAAGTCGTGTAAAGAGATAAGGTCGATCCTTGCGACCACACTGATTGGTGTGCTGTACGACGATTTCCTCTATGCAGACCACATAGTCAAATACGAGATTCAAAATGGATCTGCCTTGATCAGAAACATCTTTTGTAACCAAGCAAACCAAATCTGCCCTTTGTGATTGATACTTTAATGCATGTGCTAATACAATTGCCCCTGATATAAAACTGTCGTTTCTCATTACAAACGTTACATATGCGTATGCCTTCATCTCTAGTCTCCCTTCTTATTGGGAGCCAGAGTAAGCCGATTTTATACGCTTTCAAATCTTTAGTTTTCATTGGACTCCCCTTTACCAGTTAATGTTTTCTAGTAAAGGGCAGTATTCCATACAGCATATATCATAATAGCCTCCTTTCTGACAATCATGGCTTTATATCGCCATTAATAGTCTATCACAGGAGGCTACTAATTATTGTGACGTTATCATAACAAAAATTTCTGCCATCTTTCTATATCGCGCTGACCTTGATCATAGCCCAGCTGATAACTCTCTTGAAGTTTGGCGTGACTGATTTCACGACTGCTAACTGGCATCTGATCTGGATATACCAGCATGGCTTTGCCAGATGCCTCTAAATCTTCCAGTTCCTCTAAAGTCTGATTATAAACCGTGTGTCGTGCCATCATCGCTTCCACAACTTTAGGGTAATTTCTGTAGTATGCCTTCATAAAACGCGTAAACTTCATAGGGGATTTTCGATAGCCTTTTGGTCGTGACAATACGACGAAAAACTTTTCATAGCCATCCTTTTTTGCTATGTCCAGTGCGATACCGCCCGCTAAACCACCGTCTACAAAGACACGATCATTATATTCCGTTGGTGGCATGAAAATCGGCATGGATGAGGATGATCTTACTATTTTCATCAGATCTTCCAATGTTTTTGCATCCTGCTTTGTGAAATAATGGAGTTCACCGGTTTCTCGATCGAAAGCGCCAATGCGGAGCTTTGCAGGATTTTCCACAAACGTTTTAAAATCGAATGGATGGGGTTTAAATGGGAGCGGTGTTTCTTCGTATAAGTATTTTGCGCGGAAATAGCCTTCGCCTTTAAAAAAATACTTCCATCCGCCAAACTCTGGATCGGTGACCATATCCACAAATGCGGTCTTGGTTCTGACTTTATCTCTTGAAATATAGTTGACGGTATGAGATGACCCAGCCGAGATCCCTGCGACGTAGTCAAAATACAACTCGTTTTCTAAGAGTGTGTTGACGAAGCCAGCGGTATAGCTGCCACGCATACCACCGCCTTCATAGATGAGGGCGGTGTCCTTTATGTTATTTTGAATGGAATTTTGTGTGGAATTTTGTATGTGATTTGTCAGTATGCCGTTGTTTGTGTTTTCTATCTTCACTCTATGCCTCCTAATGCGTCTTTTATTATTATAGCACTGTAGATGCGGAGAGATATTTAATTTTTATAAAGATTGAAGTTGAGGCACTATCTCTATATAATGGAAAAGCAAATAATGAAATTTGGAGTTATCATGAAAATATATCTTGCACCACTTGAAGGCGTTACCAACTACATTTATCGCAATGCTTATCATACTTTTTTCACCCCAGCTGATAAGTATTTTACGCCGTTTATCTCTACCAATCAGCATCTGTCATATAGCACGAAAGAGCGCAAGGAGATTCAGCCTGAGCACAATAAAGGTCTTTATGTCGTACCGCAAATACTATCTAATAAGGCAAACGAATTTATCAATACGGTGAATGACATAAAGCAGTATGGCTATACTGAATTTAATCTCAATCTAGGCTGTCCATCAAACACAGTTGTCGCAAAGAACAAGGGTTCAGGATTTCTCTTTCACAAAGAGCAGCTTGATGCGTTTTTAGATACCGTCTTTTCACAAATAGATGTCAAGCTGTCCATTAAGACGCGTCTAGGCAAATTTAATCCAGAAGAGTTTTATGAGCTTATGGCCATCTTCAAAAAGTATCCGCTTGAGGAATTGATCATCCATCCAAGAATCACAAAGGATTTTTATAAAAACACACCTCGCCTTGAGCTATTTGATGCGACCACTCAGGAGTTGCCTTTTCCAGTTAGCTATAATGGAGATGTGTTTAATATAAATGATTATCATTCGATTATTAAGAGGTTTCCTCAAATCGATAGCGTGATGCTCGGTCGCGGTGTCATTGCAAATCCTGGCTTGATCGGAGAAATTAAAACTGGAACGCCAATGACGATTGACCTCTTTAGAGCCTTTCACGATAGGCTTTTAAAAGACTATATAGAAGTCATGTCAGGCGATAAAAACGTTCTTCATAAAATGAAGGAGTTTTGGTTTTACTGTATGCCAATTTTAAACGTTTCAGAGAAATACGCTAAAAAGATAAAAAAATGTGAAAAAATAGTGGATTATATCGTCCTTGTTGACGCTGTGTTTTCAGAGGGATCTATCTGTGAAGACCGTCTGGGTTATAGAAAGCTGGTGCCTGAATTGCCTCTATGATCTTATCGGTCATCTCTGAGGTGCTTAACCACTCATCAGATGAAGTCAAATCTTTAGTTCTATAGCCTGCTGCAAGCACATTTTTAACTGCATTTTCGATGGTATCAGCAGCTGAAGCTTGACCAAGACTTTTTCTAAGGAGCATACTCGCTGATAATACGGTCGCTATGGGATTGGCAATGCCTTTGCCCGCTATATCAGGTGCAGATCCATGGATGGGTTCATAAAGACCAAAGCCTCCTGCGCCAATGCTTGCGGATGGCTGGATACCGATAGATCCTGTAATCATACTCGCTTCATCCGAAAGGATATCTCCGAAGAGGTTGGATGTTAATATGACATCAAACTGCTTCGGATTTTTTATGAGCTGCATTGCCGCATTATCCACATACATGTGCTCAAGTGTGACCTCTGGATAATCGCGTGATACCTCTTCGGTCACCTTTCGCCAGAGCCTTGAGCTTTCAAGTACGTTGGCTTTGTCTACGCTGATTACTTTTTTGCTGCGACCCAAGGCCATCTCAAAGGCAACTTTGGCAATGCGTTCAATTTCGTGTCTAGAGTAAGCCTCTATGTCATATGCTTTTTCCATTCCCTCATCCTGAGACGTGCCCTTCTCTCCAAAATAGATGCCGCCGGTTAGCTCTCTGACGACCATGATGTCAAAGCCACCACGGCTGATTTCTTCATTAAGCGGGCAGCTGTGTTTCAGTGACTCATATAGAATTGCAGGTCTGAGATTGGCATACACGCCAAGCGATTTCCTGATTTTTAGCAGTCCCGCTTCTGGTCGATGCTCACCTTTAACATGATCCCATTTAGGACCACCTACAGCACCTAATAATACTGCGTCGCAGGCCTTTGCTGTTTTGATCGACGCCTCAGGTAAGCTCGTACCGGTTGCATCGATCGCATGTCCGCCTATCTTTATTTCTTCGAACTGAAACTCTATTCCCTCTTTGGCTGAGACGGCTTCTAACACTCTTTTGGCAGACGCAATTACCTCAGGTCCGATGCCATCACCAGGTGCTAGAGCGATTTTGTGAACTTTGTTCGATTTTGAATTTGATTTTAGATTTGATTTTGGATTTGAGTTTGAACTTGAGTCTGTATCTGTGCCTGCTGTAGACGAAGTATGATCTGAATCGTTCACGCCTGTAACTGTCAATTGACTAGAGGTATACTCAATCAAGCCGCCCTTTTGAATGATATTCTGAATAAACTCGGGAAATGGCTCGGCTGAGTAAGTTTCTCCCTTAGTATGATTGGTTATCGTACCAGTTTGCAAATCAATTGAAATCTGATTCCCACGATCGATAGAAACGTAAGCGATATCACATTCTAAGATCGGCAATCCTATATTAATGGCATTGCGATAGAAAATTCTAGCGAAGCTTGGCGCAATGACGCATGAAATTCCAGACGCTTTAATCGCAATAGGTGCGTGCTCTCTCGATGACCCACAACCAAAGTTTTTTCCAGCTACGATGATGTCGCCTTTTTCGACGATTTTTGCAAAGTTTGCGTCTATGTCCTGCATACAGTATTGGGCTAAAATGGCTGGATCGGATTGACTTAAATAGCGTGCTGGTATAATGACGTCTGTGTCGACATTGTCTCCAAATTTGTGAACGGCTCCTGATAGTATCATATTCTTGATTCCTTTCTAACGATGTTTTGAGGGTTTTCGATATAGCCTGTGATTGCAGATGCCGCAGCCACTGCTGGACTTGCTAGATAAACTTCAGAGTCGATGTGTCCCATACGACCGACAAAATTACGGTTGGTCGTCGCAATCGCTCTTTCGCCTTTACCAAGTACGCCCATGTGCCCACCCAGGCAAGGCCCACAAGTAGGTGTGCTCACGATTGCACCTGCCTCGATAAAAATTTCAATCAGGCCTTCTCTAAGCGCCTCTAAATAGACGCGTTGTGTCACTGGTATGACAATCGCTCTGATACCTTTGGCAACTTTATTGCCCTTAAAGATTGCAGCGGATTCTCTTAAATCTTGAAGCCTGCCATTGGTACAGGAACCAATCACTACTTGATCCACTTTGACGGCTTCAATCTCGCCAATTTTCTTCGTGTTTTCTGGTAAATGTGGAAATGCAATGGTTGAGGTAAGCTCGGATAAATTGATGCTTATGACCGATTCATATTCTGCATCCTCATCAGCTGCATATATCGTATGTGGTTTTGTCGCTTTTGAGTAGTTTGTAATATAGTCTATTGTTTTTTCATCTACTTGGAAAATCCCGTTCTTAGCACCCGCTTCAATCGCCATGTTGGCAATCGTAAAACGATCGTCCATGCTGAGCGATTTTACCCCTTCTCCAACAAACTCCATGGACTTATACCTTGCGCCATCTACGCCAATTTTACCGATGATCTCTAAAATCACATCTTTTCCACTGACCCAGCCTTGAAGTGCGCCAGTCAGTTCTATTTTGATCGCTGTTGGAACCTTAAACCACCCCTTACCAGTAGCCATCCCTGCTGCCATATCGGTGCTGCCAATACCAGTAGAAAAAGCCCCCAATGCGCCATAAGTACAGGTATGTGAGTCCGCTCCGATGACCACGTCTCCAGGAACCACCAATCCCTTCTCAGGGATTAAGCCATGCTCGATGCCCATCTCTCCTAACTCGAAGTAATTGGTAATGGCTTTATCCTTAGAAAATTCCCTGATTTCTCTACATTGCTCTGCCGATTGTATGTCCTTGTTGGGTGCAAAGTGATCGGGAACGATGGCAATTTTTTCTGTATCGAATACTTTTCTCGCTTTCATTAAGTCAAAGGATTTGATCGCCACTGGCGTCGTGATGTCATTTCCAAGCACCAAATCAAGATTTGCTTCAATCAATTGTCCCGCTTTCACGGTCTCTAGTCCTGCATGCTTTGCTAATATTTTTTGTGTCATTGTCATGCCCATTTACGTTCACTCTCCTCAACTTCACTATTTTGTATAATTTTATTAATGGCACTTAAATACGCCTTTATGCTGGCTTCAATAATATCTGTACTGAGGCCATAGCCTGTGTAGGTTTCGCTGTCCACTTTTATCTTTACCATCGCCTCACCTTGTGCGTCTTCGCCTTCTGTGACGGATTGTATGGTGTAATCGTCAAGCTCGTAACTCGTTCCGATAATCTTTTCAATCGCTTTAAAGGCCGCATCCACAGGACCATGGCCATGCGCAACCGAATCGTAGATTTGGCCTTCACGTTTAAGACCAATCTGACACGTCGATGTGATGATGTTACCGGAGTTGATGACAAAGGATGCCAGTGTATAAGCGGTTTCATCAAAGGCAGACTTTGCCTGAATCAGCGCTTCAATATCTCTTTCGTAAATGGTTTTCTTTTTGTCAGCAAGTGCTTTGAAACCATTAAAAACTTCATTTAACTTCGCATCGGTTAGCTGATACCCAAGTGACTTGATACGATCTTCTAGTGCATGTTTGCCCGAATGCTTGCCAAGAACCAAGCTGTTTGTCGTCAGTCCAATCGATTCAGGTGTCATAATCTCATACGTCATTGGATTGGCCAACATGCCATGCTGATGAATGCCCGATTCATGCGCAAATGCATTTTCGCCAACGATCGCTTTATTGTGCTGGACACGCGTTCCCGTCACCTTGCTTACCAAATGACTGGTTTTAATAATCTCTTTTGTATCGATATGGGTCATTTGATTGTAGTGACCGCTTCTGGTGTTAATGGCCATAACAATTTCTTCAAGTGCTGCATTGCCAGCACGTTCACCGATCCCATTGATGGTACATTCTACTTGTGTTGCACCTGCTCTAACAGCGGCAAGTGAGTTTGCGACTGCAAGACCAAGATCATTGTGACAATGCACAGAAAGCGTAACGGCATCTGCATTTTTAACATAGTATCTGATATTGCTTATCAGCTCATAGAATTCATCTGGCGTCGTATAGCCCACGGTATCTGGTATGTTAATGGTCGTCGCACCCATTTTAATCGCTTCTTCTATCACGCGATATAAGAACATAGGATCACTTCTAGAAGCATCCTCAGCCGAAAATTCGATGTCATTGCAAAACTGCTTAGCGTATTTCACCATACTTTGTGTGTGCTGAATAACCGCTTCACGGCTCATCTTAAGCTTGTATTTCATGTGTAAATCTGAGGTTGCGATAAAGGTATGGATTCTTGGATTTGCTGCACCTTTTACAGCTTCATATGCCCTTTCAATATCCGCTGGAAGTGCTCTCGCCAAGCTTGCTACTGTGCAGTTTCTAACTTGATTTGCAATTTCCCGAATCGAATTAAAATCGCCGATGGAAGCCGCTGCAAACCCAGCTTCGATGACGTCTACCTTCAATTTTTCGAGTTGCTTTGCAACTTCGATTTTTTCATCAAACGACATGCTACATCCTGGTGATTGCTCGCCATCTCTAAGTGTGGTGTCAAAAATCTTAATCATCTTCTACTTCTCCTTAAACATCCTTATTTCACTGAAGCTGAGTCGTCTATAGCAAGGTTATGGCTTTTAGGTAAACAAAAAACCCCGTCACTGCATGCATTTGCATACAGGGACGAGGTTACTCCTCGCGGTACCACCCTGATTGTCTATACTCAAATAGACCACCTTAATCAAGCTCCAACAAGCCTTTAACTGATAACGGAGTTTTCCGTCTGCACTTACACAACCTTCGGTTTTTCTGAGCAGCTGCAAAGAAATGAGTCGCTTAAAAGTCACAATACCGATTCACACCAACCATCGGCTCTCTGAAATTGATTTCGAAATTAAGCTAGTTTCCTTATGGCTTTAAATATATTGTATACACTATACTAACAAATCAAAAGCTTGTCAAATAGTTTTTAGATAATTCTAAATATTTATTTTTTTTCATTTTTCCCAAATTCTAATTGAAAGTTAATCTGGTTTTTTTATAATATCACTATAATAAACTTAAGCTCTTAAATACAAAACTTACAAAGTTTAGGTTCAATATTAAAGCAAATTTATTATATTATGAAAGAGGTAGAGATATGTCTTCTGTAGGCAATTTAATTTGGATTATTTTTGGTGGCTTATTATCCGCCATTGGCTGGACCATCGCTGGTTTGGTTTTATGCATCACTGTAATTGGGATTCCTTTTGGAATTCAATGCTTTAAAATCGCTGGACTTACTCTTGCGCCATTCGGTCGCGAAGTCAGCATTGGTAATTTTGGCGCAGGTGGTCTTCTGATGAACATTATATGGATCCTCTTACTTGGCTGGGAGCTCTGTATCATGCACCTTATCATTGCTTTCTTTTTAGGTATTACAATTGTAGGTCTGCCATTTGCAAAGCAGCACCTTAAGCTTGCAGGGTTGGCTCTTTTACCTTTTGGCGCTCGTGTTTAAAATACATCTTAACAAGTTCACCAAAACGATAATCGATGTTAAATTCAAATGGTAGTGCCATAAGTGGAAAAGACAATAAAAATCTTCGGGCATCGAGTCCTCAGATTTTGCCACAAGCGAGAATGTGATTTAATAAAAAAACTGTGCCTACAAGTATGCACAGTTTTACAATTTCCTCTAATTAAAATAAATTTTGCGGCTATATCACTAACAAAATGCTTTTAAATTACAACCCGATTTATAGCTCACAAAGACTTACATCTCAAAATAGGGCTTTAAAGACTGATAAAGCGCCTTATATTTAAGATGCTTCTCTTTATATATCTCATGATTTGCTAGATTTGGCTCTACTGCATCAACCGTTTTTATAATCGCTTTTGTTGCAGCGTCAACCGATTCAAAAGCGCCATCGCCCACTGCTGCCAAAATCGCAGCACCCAGCGCACCGCCTTGATTCGTATTGATACCAACGATTTTTTGTCCAAATATATCTGCGATAATTTGACGCCACTTGATGCTTCTCGCACCACCGCCGATAACGCGGAGTTCTTCCACTGGAACGCCCATATCAACAAGAATATCCAATGAATCCTTCAAACCAAATGCAACACCCTCAAGAAGAGATTTCGTCAAATCTTTACGGTTGGTGTTCATATCCATCCCAACAAAGGTGCCTCTTGCGTTTGGATCAGGATAAGGCGTTCTCTCACCCATAAGATACGGTAAAAAGACCACTTCACTGATTGTGTCGTCCACTTCGTTTAATAAATCGTCTATTTCAGCGACAGACGCTTGCTCAGACCACCATTTTAAACAATTGGCAGCCGAAAGCATAACGCCCATAGAATGATAACGTCCACTGGCATGACAAAAAGCATGCATTCTGTTCTCTGAATCGACTCTATAGTCATCGTGTGCAGCAAATACAACGCCTGAAGTTCCCAAGGTTACAGATACCACACCCTCTGAAACGGTTCCCGTTCCTATGGCTCCAGCGGCTTGATCACCTGCACCGCCGACGATTAAAACCTCATGCGATAGACCCAATTCAGCTTTGATCGCTTCACTCAGCTGACCTGTGACTTCAAAAGATTCATGTAAATTCGGCAACTGAGACTCAGTAATGCCAATAAAATCGAGCACTGGCTGAGAGTAACATTTATTAGCCACATCTAGAAGCAACATCCCAGACGCGTCGGAGTAATCCGTTACATAATTACCAGAAAGCTTAAAGCTTATAAAATCCTTAGGCAATAAAAACATATCTACTTTTTCAAAGATCTCTGGGGCATTCTTCTTAAGCCATAGGATCTTTGGCGCAGTAAATCCCGTCAGTGCCATGTTACCCACCAAGTCACTTAAGCCCTTAGCTCCAAAGTGTTCTGTTATCTCATGACATTCTTCAGTCGTTCTTTGATCACACCAGATAATGGAAGGCGTTAGCACGTTTCCCATATTATCAAGCGCAACCATACCATGCATCTGTCCACTGAAACCAATGGCTTTTATGTGATCCTTTACTTCTGTATTTCTCGAAACCAGATTTTTTAAAGCGTTTAAAGTCCCTTGCCACCAGTCCTCAGGGTTCTGCTCTGCCCACCCCGCTTTCGGGTAGTAGACAGGGTACTCCTCTGTGACCTCATCGACGATACCACCGTCTTTTGACATCAGTAAAATTTTAACCGATGACGTTCCTAAATCTATCCCTACATACATAATAAGCTCCTAGTAACCAAACATCTCCACAAGTGGCAAAAGCGCCGCTCCAAGTAGTGCACTCTGCGGTGCAAGACTTGATAGCACTAGTTTGTTATCTCTTGAGAGTAGGTTGGTATGATTTTGTTCCAAATAAGCCTCAATCATAGGCTCAAACTCACGCAAATATCGCACGATATCGCCGCCGATGATGACCACCTCTGGATCCAGTCCCAGCATGATGTTTTCGACACCCACCAGTAGATAATCCAAATACGTTTTAAGGGTATCCATAGCGACAGAACTACCCTCATGGTACTTCTCAAAAAAAGCTTCTATGGCGTCAACCTTAACCCCACTTTTCTCTTCGTAAATACGAAGCAAAGCCCTTTCAGATGAAAAAAGCTCCCAGCAACCAGATCTGCCACAGCTACAGGCTAGTGGGCGGTCAGAGATCCTCATATGACCGAACTCACCTGCCTTATTATAAGTGCCCTTTGCTACCTTATGATCAGAAATAATACCGCAACCGACTCCCTCTGTAATAGAGACATAAACCGCGTTGTTGTTGTTTTCTGCTGCGCCTAAAATAAGCTCTGCAAACGCTGCAACATTGGCTTCGTTTTCTATGAAAATTTTCATGCCCAATCGGGCCTGTAGCTTTGAAAAATCATAATCCTTCACAGCAAGATTGGGTGCATGTATCAGTCGATTGCTATCGGCGTCTACTAACCCTGGTAAGGATAACCCCATACCAAGGCAATCTTCTAACGAATAATGATTGCTCTGCAGTAATCTTTTCGTTTCGACTTCTATCTTTTCTATGGTCTTATCCATGTCAAAAACATCATTTCGCCAGCTGACCACATCTATCACCTCTGACGATAGGTTAGATAATATCATCTTGACTTGATGTGGCGAAATATCAACGCCAAGTGTCACCTTCGCATTTTTAAGAAATTGAAAGACGACTGGCTTGCGTCCGCCTGTGCTTTCAGCAATGCCAGTCTCTTCAATTAGGCCTTCATCTAGAAGTTGGTTTGTATTTGTCGTTACGGTGGTTATGCTTAGTCGTAACGCATCTGCGAGTTCCTTTTTCTGTATAATTTCATTCTCTCTAAACGCTCTTAGAATTCTTGAGCGGTTGAGTGACTTGATAATGCTTTGATCTAAACTTTCCATATGGGCTCACCTCACTCTTATTATATGAGAAATTAAGCCTATCCGCTAGAGTACGATCTCAGCTTATTTGTAAAGGTATTGGTTGAATCTCGCTTCGAGCATTTCTTGACGACCTGAAGTGTTCTTAATTTCTTCAAGTGTTAAAGCATAAGCTTCTAACTCTTCAAACCCAACCTCACCACTAACAATTTTTTTACCGATGCCCGCTTCATAGCTTGCGTATCTTTCTTTAACAAAATTGTCGAAGAAGCCTTCTTGGATCATTTCGTCTGCGATCATTAATCCTCTTGCAAAAGTATCCATACCTGCGATATACGCATAGAATAAATCCTCAAGCTCAAATGAACCTCTTCTAACTTTTGAGTCAAAGTTCAAGCCACCTGGTGCGATGCCACCGTTTCTTAACACTTCAAGCATTGCAGCTGTTGCATCGTAGATGTTTGTTGGGAACTGGTCTGTATCCCATCCTAGTAATAAGTCGCCTTGGTTAGCATCGATTGAACCCAGCATGCCATTGATTCTCGACATGTTAAGTTCATGCTCAAATGTATGCATAGCAAGTGTCGCATGATTAGCTTCGATATTAAGTTTGAAGTGGTCTTGTAAGTTGTATTTTCTTAAGAAGCCCATAACGGTTGCAGCGTCAAAATCATATTGATGCTTTGTCGGCTCTTTTGGTTTTGGCTCGATTAAGAGTTGACCTGTAAATCCGATTTTTGCTTTATAATCGACTGCCATTTGTAGGAAACGGCCTAAGTTATCAAGTTCAAGTTCTGTATTGGTGTTAAGAAGTGTTTCATAGCCTTCTCTACCACCCCAGAACACGTAGTTTTCGCCACCGAGCTTCATTGTAATTTCCATTGCTTTTTTTACTTGAGCTGCTGCATAAGCAAATACATCCGCATTTGGAGATGTAGAAGCACCGTGCATAAAACGACTGTTTGTAAACGCATTGGTTGTTCCCCAAAGACATTTAATGCCTGTTTTCTTCATTAATTCTTCGATATATGCAACCATTTCATCTAGGTTTTCTTGTTTTTCTTTTAAGCTATTACCTTCTGGTGCGATGTCTAAATCATGGAAACAGAAATAATCGATACCCAATTTTGACATGAGCTCAAAGCCAACCTCAGCGCGGAGCTTAGATTTTTCCATCCCTGTGAGCTCATTCCATGGTCTGTCCATCGTACCTGTACCAAATGGATCGCTTCCTTCACCTGTTAGTGTGTGCCAATAGCTCATAGCAAATCTAAGGTGCTCTCTCATTGGCTTGCCTGCTACTACTTTATCTGCGTCATAAAACTTAAAAGCCAAAGGATTGGTTGAATCCTTACCTTCGTATTTAATTTTTGAGATGTTCTTAAAAAATTCCATAATGCCTCCTAGTTTTTAAAATCACTTTAAAATGTTTCGACTTAATCATAACCGATTTCGAATACTTTTTCAACAGGTTTTAAAAAGTCTTTAAAAAAAATGTTTTCTTATTTTATAGTGAGGAGACTGCAAGCAGTCTCCTTTAACTATCTCATTAATCAAAGATCGGTCAAGCACTTAACTGCTCAACTATCCTTTTACACCGCCTAGAGCTACACCCTCGATAATGTATCTTGAAAGCAGGAAGTAAGCTATGAATAGCGGTAAAACGGTTAATGCTAAGCCTAGATATACCGCACCATACTCGGTCTTGTAAATATCTCCTCTTAGTAAGCTAACCATAATTGGCATGGTGTACTTGTCGTTGTCTGTAAGTAGTACCAATGGTAAGAACAAGCTATTCCAGCTAGATACAAATGTGAAAATTGCTTGAGTTGCCATTGCTGGCTTCATGATAGGCAATACGATTTTATTAAAAGTATAAAATTCACTTGCACCATCGATTCTTGATGCCTCTATCAATTCAAGTGGTAAGGATGCCAGCATAAACTGTCTCATAAAGAACACCGCTGCGGGAGCAGCAACTGATGGCAATATCAGTGCTAAGAAGTTATTTGTCATACCGATTTTATACATGAATTGATAGAAACCAATTACCGATACCTGTGCTGGAATCATCATAACTGCTAAGATAAATGTGAAAAATGGACTTCTCAGCTTCCAGTTGTATGCGACAAGCGCATATGCAGTTAGTGCGGAAAAGTAAATTGTAAGCAGTGTTGAAGACACCGATACGATCATCGAATTTGTAAGACCTTTCATCGGGTCAAATGTCTTGCCAAGTAGGATCTTAATGTTATCCATCAAATGCGTTGAAGGTATAAGTGAAAGAGCCGTTTGTTGAATCTGATAAGTGTCTCTTGTTGCATTTACAAACATAACCCAAAATGGTAGCACACTTAGAATTGCAAGAAGCAAACAAACGGAATAGACAACTACTTTAAAAAGTATACTTTTGCTTTTACTTCTTTGCTTCATTGCGCAGCCTCCTGTTCTTCAAGTAGTCTCATTCTTTCTTTTTTTGCACGTTTCGCTTCTTTCTTGATTTCGATCTCGCTCTTATCTCTCATTACATAGAACAAAATTCCTGAGAAAATAGCAATGATTACAAACATAATCATACTTGCTGCTGCCGCTCTATTATAGAGATAGCTACCGCTAAAGGCCTGATTGTATATGAAAACGCTAGTTGTTAAGGTTGAATTATCTGGTCCACCTTGCATAAATAGTTTAGGTATATCAAACATGTTCAAACCACCAATCATACTTGTAATTAGAACATATAGCAAAATGGTTTTTAGGTTTGGTAATGTAATGTAAAAGAAGGTCTGAATACCAGAAGTACCATCTATTTCGGCAGCTTCATAGATCTCAGGATTAATTCCCATTACCCCAGAGGTTAAAATTAACATGGTGTAACCATACCACATCCAAAATTGGATAAAGGCAACGATTGCTCTAGCATTTGCTTTGCTGACTAAAAAGTATACAGGTTTATCAATTATACCAAACTGCATCAGCAAACTGTTCACCGGTCCTACTGGATAACTAAATAAGGCGTAGAAAAGGATGGCAATACTTGCTGCAGTAATAATATTTGGCATATAGAATAAGACTTTGAAAAACCCTTTGCCTCGAACTTTGTTTCTTCTTGACGTAAACCAAGCGGTTAATAATAATGCCATAAGAATTTGCGGTATAAAGTTTAAAGTCCAAATAATAAATGTGTTTTTAAGTGCTTGTCTAAATGACCCATTATTTAAAATTGTCACAAAGTTTTTAAACGGTTCATCTAGGAAATGCCAAGTGGTTGTTCCGAGGCCCTTATAATCTGTAAATCCGATAACTCCAGTATAAATAATTGGATACAACGAAAAAATTGCAAATACAATTATAAAAGGCAAGCTAAAAATGTAGCCATATTTCGCATAACTAACGTTTCTCTTTTGTTTCAAATTTCACTCACCCCCATAAATCTTCTATCAGTTTCTAACATACATATGGGATAGAATAAGATTACTCTTTTTCCTATTCTATCCCACAGATTCTTACAATTATTCTACTTCGATATCTAAGTTGTCTGCAACCATTTGTTTGAAATCTTTAATTGCATCTTCACGGCTCTTAGAACCAGAAGTGTATGCTCTTACTTGATCTCTCCAATAAGTGTTAATGGTTTCATCATATTGAGTTAAGTTTTTGCCGTTAGCAAATTGGTTAGCTGGAATAAATACATCAAACATATTTTGACCACCTAAGAACTCAAGTTCACCATTCGACATGCTCATTACAGTACCTGAAGCAACTGCGTCTTTAGTGCCGCCTTCGCCATTTAAAGTACCATTTGCCCACATATATTGTAAGCCTTGTTCAGTTGTATCAAGTGTAATCCAGTTGATTAACTCGCCAACAGCATCTTTGTTATCTGATGATGCTGAACCAAGTACCCAAGTACCGCCCCAGAAGAAGCCGATAGGTGGTTCACAAACTGCCCAATCACCAAATGTGTCACCACTGTTTCCAGCGATTACATAGTTGATCATCCAAGCTGGACCAAAGTAACCGAAGATTTTCTTAGCGCCAGCATCTTTCATGTCAGCAAACCAAGCATCTTGCCAGTCTTGTGTGTCATTGTGATAGTCATTTTCTTTAAGTTTCATTGAAAGATCTAAGAAAGCTTCACGTTTAGGGTCGATGTTTAATTTGCCATCAACAACCCAAGGTGTGTCAGAGCTGTTTTCTACTGCATGCCAGATATCGCCATCGCCTGAAACGATTCCGTACCCTTTAGCTTTAAGATCAGCAGCTGCTGAGTAGAATTTGTCCCAACCTGGTCCGATGATTTTTGCGATTTCAGCTGGATCATCAGTGCCCCAAGTGTCTTTAGCAATTGAGCGACGATAAATAAACGCACCACCTGTTGCTTGGTAGCCTAAACCGACTACATCGCCATTAGGATTTGTACCGATATCTATTGTATATTGAGCGATATCAGCTGCTTTAATTGCGTTATCAACATCGATGCCTAAATCTTTATAAGGTGCTGCATATTGTGATGCATCGCCTTGTGTGTATTTAAGAACGAATGCTGCTTCAGCAGTGAAAAGATCTGGAGCATCTGCACCACCAGAAGCTAATGCTTGGTCAAGTGCTGGTTGGTATGCGCCATCAGTTGTAGCAATAACAGTTGTTTTAATTTCGTATTTTGCTGCAAAATCTGGATGTGTTTCTAAATACTTTGTAATCATACCTGGTACTTCTTCTGTAAACGACCATACGTTAAGTACAGTTTTCTCAGTAGAACCTGAGCTAGTTGTTGCTTCAGTTACATTTGTTTCAGCTGCTGCTGTTGTAGTCGTATCATTATTTGAACTGCCACAAGCTGCTAAGCTAAACACCATCAATACGACCAATAATAAACTTATAAGTTTTCTCATCGTCTTCCCCCTAACTATTTTTTAAAACTTAGTTTATGTAAACTAGTGATTTCTAGGCTAAAATCTCTAGTTTGCACCATTGACGTTTGAAACAATTGAATCCTAACACAAATACTTTTGTCCTTACTTTAGTACGATTTCAAAACTTTTTACCGGTATTCCACTTAATCTTTGACTGAGCTCATCTGGCTGACTCACACCTGCAAACAATCTGAATTTGTTGCTTTGCACGGCTCTATCACCCTTCTGATCGACAACCTCAAATGCACTTCTAGGAACCAAAAGCTCCATTTTTACAATTTCATCTCGCTTTAGATGAACTCTCTTAAATCCACATAAGTTGTAGTTTCTAACTGCTTCAATGGACTCAAGATCTTTCATATAAAGCTGAATAACTTCATCCGTTTCATAATCCCCTAAGTTCTCAATGCTCAAGCTAGCAATGCTAGTATGTGGGTCATAGGAAAGGTCAGATATATTGACTTTAGAGTATGTCAATCCGTAACCAAACGGATAAAGAACATTATTTTCTGCATATCTATAGGTTCTATTAGTCATGCTGTAATCTTCAAAGTCAGGTAATAATTCAACATCCTCATAGAAAGTAACTGGAAGCTTACCGGATGGTGAAACGTCTCCAAACAAGATGTTTGCCAAAGCCTTTCCACCCATCTGACCTGGATACCAGGCATGCAGGATTGCATCTGCCTTATCGCCTTTAGGATTGATAGCAGATCCTGCAGAAACGACAATCACTGTCGGTTTGTTAAGTTCTAAAACGATATCGACTAATTCCTGCTGTACCTTTGGTAGAAACAAATCATTTTTATCTCCAGCAGCAAATGCATTTCCAGTATCACCCTCTTCACCTTCAATGGTTGCATCGAGTCCAACACATAAGACAACCAGATCGGAGTGTGCTGCCACCGCCTTTGCTTCTGCATAGCCATCGCCATATTCACCTAAAGGCTGTAGAGAATCCTTAAATAAATGACTGCCTTCAGCATAATAAACTCTACCCTCAAATCGCTCCTGAATACCTTTTAAGAAAGTTGTATATTCATCACCAGTACCGAAATAATTGCCTCTGAGAGCATCTATACTTGCTGCGTTAGGACCAATCACACCAATTGTTTTTATTTGATCCCTTTTGATTGGGAGTAGTCCATTATTCTTTAACAATACAATTGATTTTTCTGCACATTCTTGAGAAAGTTTTTTATGAGCGCTTGAGCTTACTTGATCAAATCCGATTGCATCATATTCAGGATTGCCATCGAAAAGACCGAGTTTGAATCGAGTGGTCATCAGCTTAACTGCAGATTCTGTTGCATAATCCTCAGATACGAGACCCGCTTTGATAGCAGAAAGCAGATAATAATAGCTATCTCCGCAATTGCAATCAACTCCCAGTCTTAATGCCAATGCTGCTGATTCTTCGACTGTATTTGTAATTAAATGCTTTGTATGAAAATCTCTTATTGCCCAGCAATCGGATACAAAGTGACCGTTAAATCCCCAAGCTTCTAATTTTCCTGTTAAAAATTCGCTGGCACAAGCTGCTTCACCATTAACTCTATTATATGCCCCCATGACACTTTCTACATGAGCTTCTTTTACTAAAGCTTCAAAAGCAGGGAGATAAGTCTCTGATAAATCCTTAGGTGTCGCAATCGCATCAAACTCATGTCGAATGCCTTCAGGGCCACTATGAACCGCAAAATGCTTAGCACACGCTGCTGTTTTTAGATTTTCTGCATTACCTTGAAGTCCATTTACAAAAGCAATCCCCAATCTAGCTGTAAGAAACGGACATTCCCCATAGGTTTCTTGTCCTCTTCCCCATCTTGGGTCTCTAAATATATTAATGTTTGGCGACCACATGGTTAACCCTTTATAGATACCTGTGTCTCCATATTTTTGACTTTGGTTGAATTTACCTCTTGCCTCTGTTGCACAAACCTCTGCAACCTCAAGCAATTTTTCATCATCAAACATTGCTGCTAAGCCAATCGCTTGAGGAAACATCGTCGCAGTACCCGCTCTTGCGACACCATGCAGAGATTCATTCCACCAGTTATAAGCTGGAACACCAAGTCTTTCAATTGCAGATGCATTATAGCTTAACTGACTTACTTTCTCTTCAAGCGTCATTCTAGATACCAAATCGATCGCTCTTTCTTTCGGGGTAAGTGCTTTGTCTTGATATTTCTCCATGTTGTTTCCTCTCATCTTATGATTGCACCCACACTTTGGGAGTATTTCAAATATTTTTTCGAAATCGTTTTCGACTTTAGTTAAAAAAAATGGTTTATTAAAACCTTAAAACGATGTATATAGTCATTTGATTTTTCGAAAACGTTTTCGATATTTAAATTATACTTAAAACTTTTTGACAGGTCAATATAAAAATTTGTCGACTTGCTATTTTTTTTAATTTATGTGCTAATATCAAAACCACCTCTTGACAGTATAAAAAAAGGCAAGTATGATGTGCTTATTCTGAAAGGAGGTAAGTTCATGCAGGACATAATTGAGTTTCAGCTAAAAAGCAATTCTGGATTTACAGTTAAAATATTAAACCTTGGTGGCATTATCACCGAAATTATGGCGAAGGATCAGGCTGGCAATAGATCAAATGTCGTTCTTAACTACGAGGATTTTACCGATTATTGGACCAATCCTTTATTTATTGGTTGCTTTGTTGGCCCAGTTGCAGGTAGAACTTTAGAGGGGAAACTACCACTTGGTGAGCAAAATTATCAGTTAGACTGTTCTATAAATGAAAATGCGTTACACTCAGGAAAGGATGGTCTACATAATGTAATATGGTCTTTGGCATCAAGCTCTGAAGATCATGTGAAATTTACACTCATTCATCCCTATTTAGAGGCAAATCCATTTGAAGTTATTTATGAACTAACTTATTCCGTCAAAGATGAAGCATTGACGATAGAATATACCGCAACGCCTTCTGAGCCCGCTTATTTCTCTTTAACAAATCATAGTTATTTTAATTTAAGTGGCAATCTAGACACCTCTATTGAATCGCATTACCTAAAACTAAACGCCTCACACTATGCGAGGTTGAACGCACTTAGCCTTCCTATTCAGCTTGTACCACTAAAGGACTCTGACTTAGATTTCTCTGAGAGTCGACCGCTCTCAGAAATTATTCATTCTGATGCGGAGGATATAACTGGTGCCCGTGGCATTGATCATCCTTTTAAAGCCAATGGAATTGATCCACTCGTAGAATTAACCGATCCACAATCTGGACGAAAATTAAGAGTGAAGACAACTCAGCCTTACTCAGTTATCTATAGTGGCAATTATCTCGATTCAACAATGAGTTCTTCAGGACATCAATTTAATAATCGCACAGGCATATGCTTTGAAACTCAGGATTTGACAAATGTTGCAAATTCCAATCTTGACGAGTTAAAGCTGTCCTATAAGGATCAGCCTTATAAGCATCAAACCGCGTTTGATTTTGATCCAAATTAGAGCATCAAAAATATAAAAGACTAGAGCACATCTCATTTGATATGTTCTAGTCTTTTTTAGGTTGTTGTGCGTAATTGTTAATTTTTCTTTTTAGGCTTTAAGATGACATCCTTTTCTCTAGGCGGCATCGCAGTCCCACCCTCTATAAGCTCCACACCAATGGTCGTCATCGTTGGATTATGAACCTTGGTTTCAATCATTTGAATGCAACGTAGTGAAGCTTCTTTACCTAATCTTGAAGTATCTTGGCGCATTGTCGTCAATCTTGGATACACCATTTCACCTATCTCAACACCGTCAAATCCTGCCACCGAAATATCCTCAGGCACTTTAATTCCATGAGAACGGAGTGTTTTAATTCCCCATATCGCTGCACAATCATCTGGAAAAATAATGGCTGTTGGTAAATTGCCTCGTTTTATTATATACTCCACAGCTTCTTCACTGTCTTCACGCTCACTGTATTTAGATTTAACTAACATTCTTTCGCTAAAGGGGATACTCGCTTCATCAAGCGCTTTTCGGAAACCACGTATACGTTCTTCAGTAACATGAGTCTCATGTCCATATACATAGACAATATCCTTATGCCCTAGCGAAATCATATATTTGGTAATCTCATATAGACCCTTTACATTATCAGACACTATAGAACCAATATGACTGGTTATGAAATCGATTGCCACAACTGGTAAATCGCTTTCCATTAATTCCGTAACCTGAGGATCCTCAAAATCGATACAAGCGATGACAACACCGTCAATTTTCCTACGATTACAGTGTTCTAGATAGGTCATTTCAACGCCACCTAGATTTTTAGATATAAAAGTAATATCGTAGCCTTTTTCTTCAGCCTGCTCTTTTACGCCCTGCAGAACCTGAGAGAAAAAGTAGTGAGTTAAACCACTGTGGCTTTTATCTTCAAAAAGAACCCCGATGTTCCACGTCTTATTCGTAATTAATGCCCTAGCTTGTAAATTAGGAACAAAGCCCAATTCCTTTGCCTTCTTAAGAATCTTTTCTCTTGTTTTCGCACTGACGTCAGGGTAATTATTGAGTGCTTTAGACACTGTCGCACTGGAACAGCCACATGCTTTTGCGATGTCATAAATTGTAACCATTAGAATCATTCCTTCCTTGAAGAAAACTCCGAAATCGTTTTCGACTTTCTAATCATAACACTTTATGAATTCAACCGTCAACTATCAAACCTAAATTTGATGCATTCGATTATTTAATAGATGGTAAACTGCACCCAGCAGATTTGCATCAGCGCCGCATTCACAAATAGCCACTTTTGGTCTTGCCAATAACCATTCGATTTGATCATTTAACCAGTCTAGCTGCAAAGTCAGCCTCTCAACAAAATCATGTCTTCCGCTAATAGCACCACCTATTAATATGAGCTCAGGGTCATATACATGTTGAATATTGTGAACGCCAAATGCAAAGTATCTGAAGAATGAATCAACACTTGCAATTGCATCTACATCTCCTGCATCCGCATATTCAAAAACCTTCTTGCCATCTAAATAACGATAATCTTTTCCTACTCTCTGAGCATAATCTTTAACCAAAGATAGCGTTGCACCTTTAAAACTCCAAGTGAGAGGCATTCCAGCATCATCCATTCCCATTACAAACATACCAAACTCACCTGCAAAGCGATTGACGCCAGTTTTGATTTTTCGGTCAATGACAACCGCGCCACCTATACCAGAGCCACACACCACAAGTGCAATATCATTTGAAGTTTTAGCACCACCGATCCAGATTTCAGCTAATGCGGCACAATTGCCATCGTTTTCAGCTGAATAGGGTAAATTGAATTTCTCCCCGAGCAATTTCGCTGGATTCGTATTTTTAATATAGATTAACGCACCTTCACTTAATGCTTCTGCTGTCTCAGCGTTGGTGACACAGGGTTGGCTTAAAGCAATTCCAGATAAATGTGTGAGGCTATTGCCCCAATGTACAATTTGGGTTAACCTTTCCATAAAATCTTCAAAATTCGTTTGGGGGGTTGGCAAACTGGTTTTTTCATAAATATTTCCTTCAGCGTCAATAATTGCTGACTTAATCGCTGATCCCCCAATATCTATCGCTAAATATTTCATAGTCACCTACAGTTCCTCACCATTCGTAGCAATTACATTTTGATACCAATAGTAAGACTTTTTCTTCGTTCTTTTGAGCGCTTCTGAATCAAAATCAATGTGTACAAAGCCGTATCGCTTCTTATAGCCATTCAGCCAGCTTAACAAATCTGTAAATGACCATGTGCAATAGGCAAGCAAATTAACGCCATGCGACATGGCTGCTTCACAAGCCAATATATGCTTACGTAGAAAATCAATTCTATAGTCGTCGTTTACCTCACCTGCTTCAGTCAGTACATCATACGCCCCTAGACCGTTTTCGCTGATAATAATCGGTAAACCGTATCTTTTATTTAATATTTCTAGACCATAACGAAGCCCATCTGGGTCGATTGCCCAGTCCCAGTCAGTGTACTCCAATTTGTCATTATGAATTTGTTTATAAAGACCTGGTATGCCATTCTCAGACTGTGTTCCCTTTTTACCAGATGTATTCATTTCACTAAATCCAACGCCATCCTCTGGATTATGCGCAATCGTTGCCGTCTGATAGTAATTAATCCCGATAAAATCAGCAAGCTCAGCAGCTGCAGCCATCATCGTCTCATCTGCTCTGGTAACAACTGGCATGACACCTTTTTTTGTGTAGTAAGCAACGCCAGCAACTGGATAGGCACCTTTATAATAACCGTCTAGATACCATAATGGTCCTGTCACATCAAAGTTACGTTTTGCTCTTTGATCCTCTTGACTGTCAGATGCAGCATAGGTTGGTGTATATGCGATACTCGAACCAATCATCCCGTCGTAGCCAGCTTCCTTATATGCAATTACTGTTTTTGCATGTGCCAAAACCGTATGATGAAAGGCTTTAAGATAAATCGCTTCATCCTGAATACCTGGTGGGTGAAGCTTTAACATATAGCCTAGAGACGTAAATATATTGGGTTCATTCATGACGATCCAATATTTTACTCTATCTGCAAAGTTCTCAAAGCATACATTTGAGTAATTGACAAAATCATCGATGATTCTCCTAGATTCCCATCCACTGTATTCATCTTGTAATGCTTGTGGAAGATCCCAGTGATAAAGGGTTACCATCGGAACAATTTCTGCTTTGATAAGTGTATCAATTAGCTTATTATAAAACGCTATTCCCTCTGGATTGATTGCACCTGTTCCCGCAGGAATGATTCTCGGCCACGATATAGAGAAACGGTACGCTTTTAGCCCCATTTCTTTCATTAGAGCAACATCTTCTTCTATTCTATGATAATGGTCACAAGCGATGTCACCATTTGTTCCTTCAAAGGTCTTGCCAGGTAAATGAGCCCATATGTCCCAAATTGAAGGGCCTTTACCTGCTGTATCATATGCGCCTTCTATCTGATATGCTGCTGATGCAGATCCCCATAAAAAATCCTTTGTAAATGCCATTTCAACCTCCTAAATTACCATTCAATCTTAAAAAAAGCCCCTAGGGGACTTATTTAATCTTGTCGCCAAGATAGCTCATAAAATAATGCATCGCATCATTAAATTTGCGAATATCAAAGCCTGTAATGCTCTCAAGCTTGTTAAGCCTATAAATTAATGTGTTACGGTGAATGTAAAGTTCATTGGCTGTTTCTGAAATGTTAAGATTATTCTCAAAAAACACAAGAGCGGTTTGTTCTAACTCTTGATCGTTCACTGGTCTTATATGCTGTTTCAGCAAGGCTTCCATAAGTAGCTTTTCTCTTGAACCAATATCACTTGATTTAAGTAACATTCTAATGCGTTTTACCATTAAAGGGAAAAACATTGCATCAAAATAAACTACCTGTGTTCTTTGCTTAAACTCATGCACAAGCTCTGTGAGCTCGTTCATTTGAACATAAGACAAATGGACCTCCGAAAGATGTGAAATCAAGCTGCCTACTGTTACACGTATACTCGTAAGTGCCTCAGCTTCAAGCAAACTCTGCAATTCATAAGGGGTAACAGAACTCTCTTCCTCTTCTTTCTCTTTTATGATCATTACGATTTCATCGTCTCCGGTATAGACGATTTTCTCATCGATAAAAGTGGACTTAATAATTTCTTTTACTTCAATTTCGCTTTCTTTGTACTGAATTTTCCATAATCGAACGGGAAATGTGATCTCACTATGATAATTCAAATACCCTTCTGAGGTAGTTAGCAATAAATACTCCGAGCTTTTCATTCCTTGATTGGCGGACTCAAGCCAAATTTTAACCAACTCATATTCGACCTCAGTTAGAGCTCTTTGTACGAGAAAGAGATTGCCATTATCAAGCTGTATCAATGTTTCATCCATCTTTTTAATATGCTTTTTTTTATAAATTGGTTTAATGGCACACTTTAAAATAGCTTCCAGCTCAAGAAATTTGTCTTTCATAACCCCTCCTCTAGTGGTGCATTGCTTTATTATAATTCTATCATATTCTAAAAAAAGCTAAAGGAAAAAGGACAGACATTCACTGACTGTCCTCCAAAAAGGGTATTAATCATGATTTATGAGAAGGAGATTTTGATTGCATAATTATTTGCTTTTAATTAGTAAAGAATTGATTTCTCACTTTCTTTATCAAATAAATGAAGTTTATCCATATCAAATGCAACAGAGATAATTTGATTGAATTGTAATTCTACATGTGCATCTGCTTTGGCAATATATTGTCTACCTTTAAATGAGAAGTAAACGTTTAAATCACTTCCTAATAATTCCGTAACTTCTACCTTTACATTTAAGCCTTCGTTTGCGCCGACAATTTTAATGTCCTCAGGACGAACACCAACAACCACTTCTTTACCGATATAATTACCTGCTTTTACTTTAGCAGCTGCTGCTTCATTAAGAACAACCTCAAAACCATCGATTGCTGTAACGATCTTACCTGCTTTTTCAGTTAAGGTACCATGTAAAAAGTTCATTTGTGGTGCGCCAATAAAGCTTGCAACGAACATATTTGCAGGGTGATTATAGATCACTTTAGGCTCAGCAACTTGTTGAATGATACCATCATTCATAACACAAATTCTGCTACCCATAGTCATCGCTTCAGTTTGATCATGTGTTACATAGACGAAAGTTGTTTGAAGATCATTGTGAAGTTTGATTAACTCAGCTCTCATTTGTACTCTCAGCTTCGCATCTAAGTTTGAAAGCGGTTCATCCATTAAAAATACTTCTGGTTTACGAACGATTGCACGGCCAAGAGCAACCCTTTGTCTTTGACCACCTGATAATTGTTTTGGTTTTCTAGTTAAAAGTTGTTCAATATCAAGAATTTTAGCTGTTTTCTCGATTCTCTCTTTGATTTCATCTTTTGGTGTTTTTTGAAGTTTTAACCCAAAAGCCATATTATCGTACACACTCATGTGTGGATATAACGCGTAGTTTTGGAAAACCATTGCTATATTTCTATCTTTAGGTGCGACATTGTTAACGACCACGTCGCCAATGCTCATTTCGCCTTTGCTTATTTCTTCAAGACCTGCAATCATTCTAAGCGTAGTCGTTTTACCACAGCCTGAAGGACCTACTAGGATCATAAATTCTTTATCCTTAATTTCTAAGTCAATGCCTTTAACCGCTTGAAAACCGTTATCATAAATTTTCGTGATGTTTTTCAAAGATACCTTTGCCATAATTCCTCCGTAATCTCAATTCTCTATTGAATAGATTCTTTATTTACTAATGCCATTATACGTGATGAAAATGACCTTGTTAATTGGATGAACTTCCAAAGATTTTTGTAGAATCCTCTAATCCAAGTGTACCCTGTAAACAAATTCCTTGAAAATTAATGGTGAAACCGTTGAATTTTCAGAATGTGCATAAAGCGCAAAGTAGTTTCCAGTGAAGCACCCGCCAACCTCAGTTGTCAAATATTGCGTTTTCCCTCGACCGAGCTCGATCCAATCTTGATCCAGTTTATAGCTAAAAATATAATCTTGAAGGGTCTCCGTGATTTTAAGGCCTTTGGTTTCTGATGCAATCAGCCTCTCATTTTCTACTTTGAACAAGGAACCAATTTGCCTTCTCAGGATGAGTTTTCTCTGAGCACCATGATTTTGAACACCTATTTCATAGTGGTGTCTGTTGTTGAGATAGATGCTCACGCCTGCTTCAGATTCGTCAGCTACGGTGCTACTCAGCAGTGTCGTTTCGACTTCATTTAACGGCACAAACTGGTGTCCCTATGATGCGCGCCATGTTTATGGAACATCCAAACGATCCAGTTTGCCAAACATTAGATATGCAATACTATCTCGGTGAGAGCTTAGTTGTCGCTCCTATCTTTAACCCTGAAGGTGTGGGCAATTACTATCTACCTGAAGGTGAGTATACACATTTGCTTTCCAATGAAGTCAAGCGTGGTGGTCGATATTACTCTGAAGTATATGATTATCAGTCATTGCCACTTTATGTAAAACCTATTACGATTTTGCCTATTGGTAACCATGATTCAAGACCTGATTATGATTATTTAACGGATATCAGCTATCATATTTTTAATCTAAGAAGCGAAACCACCCTTCATTTACCAGTCTATAATATAGAAAATGAGCAAGAGGAATTGATTAAGCTTGTCAAAGAAGACAATGAAATTATCATCAACAGAACATTTAAAAAACCAGCGAAATTTATACTGCGCAATATTGATCATATCGATAGTTCAAATGTGCCATTTAAGCATTCATTCTATGGCATTGAGCTAACCGTAACTGATCAAGATGAAATCACTATACTAATTTAGGAGGTGCTATGCTTACCACTAATGAGTTAAAATCAATTTTATCCAATCTGACGTTATCTGAAAAGGTTGGCATGCTTCACGGTGATGGCATTTTTGAAACAAAAGGCATCAAAAGACTTGGTATTCCTGACCTAGTCACCTCAGATGGACCAAGGGGAGTCCGAAGAGAATATATTCGTGGTACTTGGCAAGATAGAGAATGGTCTGACGACTCTGTCACTTATTTTCCAGCGAATACAGCACTTGCAGCGACTTGGAATCATGAACTTGCATTTGAGTTTGGCGATGCACTTGGAGCAGAAGCGAGAAGTCGTGGAAAGGATGTTATACTAGCGCCTGGGGTCAATCTGATGCGTTCTCCTCTTTGCGGAAGAAACTTCGAATACATGAGTGAGGATCCCGCTTTATCAGGAGCAATGGGGTGTAAAGTGGTTCAGGGTATTCAACAAAACGACGTTGCGGCTTGTGTAAACCACTTTGCTGCTAACAATCAAGAAACGAACAGAATGTTTGTCAACGCTATTGTTGATAAAAGAACCTTAGAAGAAATGTACCTTCCCGCTTTTCGTGAAACACTAGTCGATGGCAATGCTTACAGCGTTATGGCTGCCTACAATCAACTGAATGGAGATTTCTGTTGTGAAAGTCATTATCTATTAACTGATGTTCTCAAAAATCAATGGGGCTATAATGGGGTAGTTATTTCCGATTGGGGTGGTGTCCACTCAACCATAAAAGCAGCCAAAGCTGGTCTTGACATTGAAATGGGTGTAACAACTGACTTCGACAGATACTTCTTTGCAGATGCACTTGAAACCGCTGTTCTTGAAGGCCAACTTGATGAATCGATTCTTGATGAGAAGGTTCTTGGAATCCTTCAATTAATGAATCAAACCCATATGCTCTCTGGACAGCGTCAAAAAGGCAAAAGAAACACACCCGAACATCAGCTTCTTACGAAAAAAATTGCTGAAGAAGCAATCGTTCTTTTAGAAAATAAAGAAGATTTCTACCGCTTAAGATTGACCAGTACAAAAAAATACTGGTTGTTGGTGAAAATGCCATTAAAACACATGCAAGCGGTGGTGGTAGCGCAGAAATAAAAGCACTTTATGAACACTCACCTTTCGCAGGCATCAGTATGTTTGTCGGCGGCAATACCAAATTGTCATTTGTCCTTAGCTATAGTCGCGATAAGGACAACACACCTGATCGTGCTCGCGACTTAAGAGAAGAAGCATTACGTGCTGCAAATGTAAATGATCTGGTGATATTTGTAGGCGGCATTAATCACAGCTTAGATCATGAGGGGCAAGATAGACAAGATATCAACTTACCATTTGGTCAAGCAGAGCTATTAGAGACAATAGCAAGCGTCAACCAAAACATCGTAGCCATTAACATCAGTGGTTCAGCTGTAGACGTCTCCTCTATGAAGCAATATGCCAAAGCCGTTCTTCAAACCTGGTATAACGGTATGGAAAGTGGCACTGCACTTGCCAATGTTTTGTTTGGAGTCGTTTCACCTTCTGGGAAACTACCTTTTACGATCGGTAAACAGTTAAGCGATTATTCTGCTCATAGTATCGGAGAGTTCCCAGGAGATAAAACGGTGTCCTACAGCGAGGGCATTTATATCGGCTATCGCCATTTTGATGCAAAACACATAGAACCTCTTTATTGTTTTGGACATGGCTTAACCTACTCATCGTTTGGGTACAGTGATTTAAACCTCTCACAAATAGATGAAGAAAATAACTATGTAACAGTATCATTTACACTTAAAAATACAGGGAAATTTGCGGCTAAGGAAGTGGTGCAATTATATGTTTCCTATCTCGATCAATCGGCACACCGTCCACCTAATGAGTTAAGAGCCTTTAGGAAAATCTACATGAATGCAGGTGATCAGACTCAGGTAAACCTGACACTAAATAAACGCGCTTTTATGTCTTACGATTTAGCACTGAACCAGTGGGTGCTCCATAAGGAATGATTCAAAATTTCTGCTGGCAGTAGTTCAAGAGACCTTAGATTAGCTGCTGAGATTCATCTCGTCTGATTTCTGAATAACAATAAAATAAAAAACCTCTTTGATTTCTCAAAGAGGTTTTCATTCGTTTTGATATTTAACTATCTAAGGCTTCTAATTAACCGATAACTGTGATATTTTCAGCTTGAGGACCTTTAGGACCTTGAGCAACTTCGAAAGAAACACGTTGTCCTTCTTCTAAAGTTTTGAAACCGTTAGAGTTGATTTGTGAGAAGTGAGCAAATACATCTTTACCGTCATCTCCTGTAATAAAACCAAAACCTTTATCTGCGTTAAACCATTTAACTGTACCGTTCATGTGGTACCTCCTAATTTTTAATCTTAAACCTACTACTACAAATACAAAATCAGGCGTAATGCTTTAACACTAATTCAGGTACTTGAAACAAATATAATTTAAGTTCTTTCATAATAACATTGTTCTAAGATTAATGCAATCCTTTTCCGAAATATTACATAAAAATCACATTTGAAGCTACTTTACTACTGTAAATCGATAGCTTAGCACGTTTTTTTTACAATGATCAACGCACTCTCCACAAAGAATACAATCAGAGGTGCTCATTTTATCTGTTTTAAGCATTGTGCTTACTGGTAAACTCATAGGACATTTTTTATCACAAATACCGCAGCTTACGCATCGGTCCTTTTGTGAAACGATTCTGAGCTGAGGGATCTTTAGTCCTTTACCAACATGATAACCGGCTGCTAAAAATGGCGACATCCAGCAAATGGACTGACAAGCGCCTCGTTTCCCTAAAACTATAGAAAGAACAGTAAATATCAGTAAGACCGAATAATAGATAATGTATTTCACAGGGGCGTCTACGGATATGATATTTTCTGTTAGGTGCAAAGGGTTAACTCCCTTTATGCCACCAGCAAGTACAAATCCTAAGACTAAAATACTCGCCCAAACTGCAAAAATACTAAGTCGCACTCTTCTAAGATTTTTTATGTTTACATTTTTATTATTGATCTGTAACGTCATCTCACTAAGCCCAGCCATCGGACACAGCCAACCACACCATGCTCTTCCTAAAATGATACCACTTAAAAATAGGAGTATAAATACAATAACACTCCCAGAAATTACGCCCACCATTGCACCATCAATTGATACATAGGGCGAAAAATAATTTAATGTAAGCGGAAAGACTAATAATGCAAGTAAGGCGAAGGATCTTCTAATTTTTTGTCTCATAATTACCACCTCTTTTTTTTGTTTCTAACTGTGCTATGGTTTCTTCACTCCATTCTACATACGCTCTGTAAACCTTTTGACCAAAATTGATAACGCTCAATATCTCTGCATGATTGTCATGTAGATCAACTATAGGCTTTAGCTCAGCGTAAAACAAATCTAGCAAAGCCAATTTCTCTAAATAGCGTAATTTAAACGCTTCAATATGCGACTTCATAGATTCAGAATCCAGTTCATTTGAAAAGTACATTTTTAGTAGAATTTCGAATCTAACCGTCTCTGTTTCAACTGGTTCTTCTAACCAATTGAGTAGAAATTGCCGTCCTTGTTCAGTTATCCGATAGTAAATCTTCTCTCTTTTTGATACCTCTGATTGGGTCTCGTTATTAGGCAGACATTCGATTAGGTTATCTTTAGTAAGTTGCTTAAGCATAGGGAATATTTGACCATAGCTCTCGTTCCAAAAGAAACTAAATCTGAGGTCTATGATTTTCTTGATATCATATCCCGTCAAAGGCCCTTCATTCAACAGTCCTAAAATTACAAATTGCGTTTTTTTCTTAGACATTTCCTTCACCACTACCATATATCTTTTAGATATATAATAATACTTTGTTTTGCGTCTGTCAATTCTATTTTTCTGTTCTTCACAACAAAAGACCACTCAAATTGAGTGGTCTTAAACGTTGTGTATCAATAGCTTACTCTTACAATTACCTTTTCAATAGACCGATCTCTTTTGAAGATACGGCTGCTTATTTCACGATTTAGTTTTATTGCATTTTCAAAGGTATAGCGATCTCCATTATCATAAATAATTGTTATTGCTTGGAAATTGGATAGCTCATAAACAATCGGAATCGTACAAACCGTAAACCCGATTTGATTCTTATTTAGAGTCAAATCTCGTTTTGGTAGGTGCCATTCATAATCCATTTTGAAAAACTCATCCTTAGCTAGGAGTTTTGGGTTAAAAATAATCTCACCCTCTGCTACAGATACACCTAGCTCGTTAAATCTAGACAAAATATCTTCCTTTACCTGACCTGTCATACCTGGTTGCTGTACACCGGCAAATCCAGGAGTATGTGAATATGCATCCGTTGGAAATGCACCATATTGAACTGGGGTTTTGTCCACTCCTATACCCGCCTTTGTCTCGTGGAAGTAATCTGATAGCAGCCTTGCTTCATCGCTATATGGTGATATTTCAAATGCAGCCTCATGAGTTTCCTGAACTGCAAGAACAAGCTTAGAGACCATGTGCCAGTAAATACAGCCTAACCCCTCATATTTGTAGAAGGTTCCAGATCGACCTGTATATGAGTGATGATCAAATAGCTCAGAATAAAGCTCACCAACCTCACGAGCCTCCTCTAGGGTATATTCTCCAGTTTCAATTATCGCATTGGCAATTTCTATGCCATTCCTAAAATCACCATTAAAGTGGTATTTGCCAAAAATACTTTTCTCAATAAATCTCGTCAAGCCTTTTTCAAGTTCAGTTCTTAACACGCTCGAGCCCATAACAGAAGCTTCAGGAATTATATTCTTCTCCAAGAACTTAGGTAGTTGTCTATTGGGATAAAGCATATAGCTGTTTTGATCTTCTCGGTAAATTTGACTACTCTTTAGCGCCTTTAGGACTTCGATAGACTCTTGTGCATTCAAAGCACCAGAACTCAATACAGCTACCTGCCCTTCAAGCATCTCATAAAGATGAGAGATTTGACATGAATTTGATCCGAACTTCACAAGATTGTAGGCATGATATAAATTATCTTCACGCTTGTTTGCTACTATAGAATCCATTAATATCATTTTTGCGTTTTTCACGAAGCTTCTAAGCTGTTTGATACCAATAGTTGCTTTATCACCAGTAAAGCCATGCGCGTAAATTTTACCTCGATAGGTTTCGCCAACAAAGCCAAGCTGTTTAACAATCACAAATGTACTCTCATTTGATATGGCACTAAGAGCATGCTTTAGGCCATCAAAGATACCGTCAACCCCCAAAAACATTTCTGCGACTTCTTTTGATAGAATGATCTCATGATGAATGTCTTCAAGTATTTTTTCGAGAAAACTGAGATAACGATAAAGGTAATATAGTGTCACCATAGAAACACCATTTCCCACCAGGGCATTATTTGCATCGTTCCATTCTGGACGTTGGGTATTCATCCAAATTCCGCCTCTAGGAATGAAGTTTGTCAGCTTTACTAAAGCAACAACTAGCAGTTTTTCCATCAGGTTAACATGATAAAGAGATTCGTCACAATGCATGAGCTTACCGTCTGCACCAACTGTCTCTACCCTATTATCAATCTGTTTCGCAAGCTGCTTATCAAATAAAATAGTATTTTTAGGATCCTTAATTAAGTCATCAAGACCTTTTATACGATAAGGAACATTCGCGTAAACGAATATTTCTTTGTCTAAAAGTGTATTAAGCTTATCTGGATGATAGCGTTTTGAAAGCTCAAGCAATTTTAACAGATAAATCACTTGATGATCGCCCCAATAGCCTATATTGGACCATGGATCTGCAGAGTCTAAAACCTCCCAATCCACACCCTGCTTAGTAATACGATATGGATTATACCCATCTGCTGTAGACGCGTTTACAAATTTAGTTATGATCCCTTCAATGTAGCCTGGGTAGGACAGCGATAGGGCTTCCCAGTTTTGGAATATGTCTCTCCAATTACCTTCAAAATTAAGGTTCTTTTCACCATTTGGTTTGGCAATATCGATGTTAAATTTGTTCCAGGGTCTACTAGGGTCGCCATGTCTTCTCGAGTAGGTCAAAGGTAAATACTCTCTAACCAATCTTGACAAATCCTTACTGGCATTTCCGTCGACGCGTTCTACAAGCTCAAAATAATCTTCCTCCGGCGTCAACTGTGATAGAAAAGCTTGATTGTCTTCTAAAGCTAACTTGTTCCAATTACTTACAAATTCAATAAAATCAGAGGTCGTAATTCTGTAGTCATCCGCATAAATACCACCTCTCATAATGTTATAGAGTGTGTTGGAAAAATGTCTATTAGCGACTTTTGTATTTGCAGTTGCTTGGAAGCCATCTGCATCAAAAACTAACTCTCTAAGGTTTTTACAACCAAGTTCGATGTCATCTTTTAGTTCTTGCAAAAGCTTGCTAGGCGCGTTTAACTTATCAATCAGCACTTCAATTTTAGAAGCGGTTTGATTTAAATCAGCTACGATTAACCATTCTCTCGTTTCGTTCGATGCAAGGTTAAATTCACCTACAATGTAATAAGCACCCCTTCTCCCCTTCACATCCAGTTCAGTTTGTAAATGCTGGTGAGAGATAAAATCCTTCGTCTGCTGCTCTGAAAGTAAATATACAGGCGTCTCGATTCCAACGGACCAAGCTACAGTCGCTTTAAGCGATTCGCTTGGTTCAGCCTTATCTGAGATAATCGAGCTGAGTGCATAAATACCAAGTCCATACGGTTGAATGAGTTCACTTCTTTTGTAACCATCGATTAGTGTGCTGCGAGAAATCTGACCGAGCACATCCACACCATAAGGTAAAATATTTCTTATACCATCTAGCACTTTAATCGATACCCTATCAGTAGCGTTATTTATAAATTCACTTTCTTTTACCAGACCGTACTTATTACTTGTCGACCAAGTATATCGATAAATCAATTCCAAATCGTGATTGACTTCTTCAAATACAATCTTGTTGCCAATGGTGTTTTTATACAAATTTCTTGTCGTTTTATATACGTTTGGCTGCTGTATACTAAAAGGCTTCCAAAGTAACGTTTTCTTCTGCTTAGTAACCATAAAACACGCATCCGGACCTGTCGTATCCTTACTATCGTGAATTTTATCATCCGTATAATAAGGAAACAAAGCTGTTTCTGGGCTTTTACGACCTGCTGTTACTCCGCCAGTACTCGACACAAATAGCCAAAAATCAACGTCGCTGACGATCGTCATAAAAAAAGGAGCCATTTGGTCAATATTCTCAATTTTAAAATACGTATCGTTTTTTAATGTTACTGTTTCAAACAATACCTCTTTTGTATCTGTGAAAAGTCTAGAATCACTTAAATAGAGGCTGGTATCTTTCATATTATTCCCTTCCTTAAAGCTGAATCAAATTTGTTGCCCTAGCCCTTAACAGCACCAGCGGAAATATTTTCTATTAGATACTTAGATGCAAATATGAATACGACAACAATTGGTATAATTGATATTGCAAAACCTAAATAGATTGCGCCTTGATTTTGATGCCAAATTTTTAAAGCCTTCAAGGATGAAATAACCATTGGTAAAGTTTCATTACCTTTTGAACTCAATATAACTCTCGCACTTAAATAATTGTTCCATGAGCCAATAAAAGTAAAAATAGACATCGTAGCAACACCTGGTGCCATTAAAGGCAATGCGATTCTATGAAAAATGTATAGTTCGCCTGCTCCATCAATTCTTGCCGACTCAATCAATTCCTTGCTAAGTGAAGAGCTAATATATGCGCGTAGGAAAAAGACAGTACCAATAGATGCTATGGATGGAATAATCAATGCAGCATGTGTATCCATAAGTCCAAGCTGAGTCATCCATTTAACATATCCCAAGAATGCCAATTGGCTAGGTACCATCATAAAGATGAGGATAATTCCAAATAAAAAGTTTTTCCCCCTAAAATTGTACATATGAAAGCCATATGCAGTAAGTGCTGAGAAGTAGCCTGAAAGTATTGTGACTAGAACAGATATTTTCAACGAATTTATAAACCCTTGAACAACATCTGCATTGCTGGTGAGAATCTTATAGTTTTCAACTAGGCTTTTCCCCGGTAGCAAGCTCATTCCTTGAGTTGATATGGACATGCCATCTCTTGTTGCATTGATTAAAACGATCCAAAACGGAACGACTGATACGAGAACAAGAAACGCTAAAAAAGCATAGACGATAATATAGACGATCCATTTATCTCGTTTCATTTTACTTTCGAGCTTTCTACTTTTTTTACTCACATCAGCTGTAGGAGCTGTATTTAATAAACTACTCATATTTTGCACTTCCTTCCATTTTAGCTAATTCTTTCTTTCTAGCTTTTCTTTGTTTACGTCCATTAAAGAACTCTCTTAGTTCATTCCCGTTGGTAATCAATGTGAAAACAATGGTAAAAGCTAATATAACAAGGAATAATGCAAATGATAATGCTGACGCATAGCCATAATTTTTATAAACGAATGCCATGTTGTAAATATAGACGATCATCGTGTTTAAGCTACCCGCTGGGAATCCCTTACCGTCTGTAATTAAAAATGGGATATCGAATAATTGTAAACCGCCAATTAAACCGGTTATCATTACATACATTAGGATAGGTTTAATCGATGGAATTGTAATGTTTTTTAGTATTTGGAATCTTCCTGCACCATCAATTCGAGCCGCTTCGAAAATCTCTTTGCTGACCGCTTGTACGGAAGCCATAAACAATATAAATGAGTTACCAAACCACATCCAGGTCTGTATACTGGACACACTCATCTGGGCAATTATTGGTTTGGTCAGCCATCCAATAGGTTTATCAATCCAACCAACACTGAATAACACTTGATTGACGACGCCATAATCCTTGTCTAGTAATTTCATGAAAATAAGTGCAATGGTTGCTGCAGCTATTAAATTTGGTAAATAGAATATTACTCTGAAAAATTTTAAACCTTTAAACTTATACTGTATGTCAGAGAAAACCATAACCAACAATAAAGCTAAAAAGATTTGAAAAAATATATTAACACCCCAAATCTTGATTGTATTAAAAAAGGCATCAACAACATTAGGATCTTTAAATATCAATTTAAAGTTATCTGCTCCAATAAAGATTTTTTTACCATAACCTTTATAATTTGTCATTGAAAGATACATTGTAAAGAAGATGGGATATGCATTGAAAAGCAAGAAGACCAAAAAAAATGGCGATATAAAAAGGTACCCAATTTTGTCTTTAAATTTTTTCATTATAATACATTTCCTTTCGATTGCTACACGCTCAAACAATCTTTTCACTTAATTGAGAAATCGTTTAGCTGAATAAGTTTGTGCCAAATGACATACAAAAGTAGACATAATGTCTACTTTTGTATATTTTAATTTAAGTTGTATGGAGGTTATTAATTAGTTAGTTGGTAAACCTTCTACATAAATTTCTGGATAAGTTACTTGAACATCTTTGTAGAATGCAGTTAATACATCAGCTACTGAGCTATAACCGTCAGCACCTTGTTTGTAGTTTGTAATGTGTAAGCCTAACATATCATTTAATCCTCTATCGTAAATCGTTACGTTAGATAAATCAATTTTAGCTGCTTCTTCATTAAATACTTTTAAGTGGTTCATGCCACCAAGTGATTGACGGCCTTCATAATTTGCGATAACTGGTGCCATTACAGATTCAACTGAATACATATCACCGTCAGCAGCTTGTCTTTCAGCAAGACGTTCTTTGTCAAATAGCATTGATTTTAAGAAACCAAATGCGACTTCAGGAAGCTTTGATTCAGCGTTGATACCAAGGTAAGTACCGCCCCAGAAATATGAGTTAGGACCAGAAGCCATTCCCCAGTTTCCTTTAAATGCAGCTGCAGCATAAGCATCTTTAGTTGCTTGATCAGCATCTTCAGCTGGTTTAGGGAATGTGTTGCCGTTTGCATCTACTTTTTCCATATTTGGTTCGATAATATATTTTAAGCCCCATGTTGGCATTGAGTATGCCATAACTTCCCAAGTTTTGCCTTCAGCATCTGTTAAGTCTTTGTCCATAGCATCGTACCAAGGACCACTCCACTCAGCAGCATTAGCAGTTAAAGAATCTTGGATGGTTTCGCCATACATTTCTTTTACCATGTTAATGTAAGGGATTTGTTCTTTTATTTTTGCAGGGTTTAATTTGCCATTTTCATCTATCCATTTAGCAGGATCATTTGTGCCAGCAGCAAAATGTCTAACCGATTGATCATCTGGGAACAATCTCCAGCTTGGATTAGAAGCTTTAACTTCCTTTTGAGCTAATAATAGATTTTCTACTGTATTGAATTTATTTTCATTCATCCAGTTAGTTACTGCAGTATTGTAATCTGCTGAGCCTTCTGCTGGGAAGCCTGGTTCATTGCCCCAAACTTGAGCAGCCATGTCAACTTTGAAGAAGATCGCGCCTGGTGTTACTTGCCAAGAAAGAGCAGCTAACTTACCAGTTGCTGGGTCAATACCTGATTGCCAAATATAATCTTTGTAATCTGCTTTTTCTGCAGCTAAGTCTACATCAGGATCACTTTCCATCATAGATTCGATATCTGCATAATAACCAGCTTCGATAAATTGTTTAATGTGATCAAGCTCACCAGTAAATACATCTGGACCATTTCCAGACTCTAAAGCAGGTAGAATTTTATCCATATACCCATCTTGGATAGAAACTGCTACGAACTCTACTTCTAAACCTTCAAATGGTTTGCCAGGTGCTGTATACATATCCTTGAAATGTTGGATATCACCAGCAGTGTCAAGTTCATCAGTAAATGACCAAATAACTAATTTTTCTTTAGAGTAATCTTTAGAGCTATCAACTGCGACACTTTGAGTTGTGCCATCCTCTTTTGTTTCGGTTCCTTTTGATCCATTACTACAGCCAGTAATTACTAACATCATTGCTAACATAATAGCAAGAAGTCTTTTAATATTCTTCATCGTATCCTCCCCATAGAAATTAGTTTCATCAACATTAGGCTCTGTTGTAAACTCAATATACCATATTTACGAAACCGGTTGCAAGTCTTTTTTAGTACACTCCTTAAATTTTATTATAGGTCTTATGTTAAATTGTTGAATATGAACAATTCTTAGTACATAGTACCGATAAAAAATATTATGTTCTATTTGCACGAACATAACGCTTATTTTTCAACGTTTTACAAGTTGTTAACTCGTCTTAACAACTCGTAAAAAGCTGCTGTTTAAGGGAATTTAATCCAAATTTCGTTTGCTGCTATTTATTTGCGTCTAAATATTTTTGTCTATCTACATCATGAATTTCGTTTCGAAAAACAACAGAAAAACACAGAAATCATTCTATCACACTTAGATCAACTTAAAAATCGAAACCGATTCCTTATATTTTTAACTCTATTTATTGGCTTGCAATATGAAGGTTGTAATCGAATGGTCAGGTAAATTTATATTGACGCCTTCTCCATCCACTACAAGAGCCATTTCTGCAATCCAGCCTTCGTTTTGTGCAACTACAACGATATCACCGTTTGGATTTTGAAAAGAAACAGCAAAAACATCACTCTTAGAAACGCTTAATTCTAATCGTTTAGCGCCAACTGTTATAAATTTCGAAAAATGTCCTATATAATAATACGAATTGTTGTAGATTAATGACTTCTTATTTCGATCATACATAATCGGCGCTTCGCAATAATTATAAACGTGGTTTGGACCACCTAATTCATTTAAAACTAGGTTCCAGTCAATCCAGCCTCTACTCCAGTTATTAAAGTCACCGATGATATTTCTACCATAACGCTCACAGTTAGACCACGAACCTAAGTAGCCATTATGAACTGCGTTTTCAGATGTGGTCGTTAATTCAACACAGCCTTCTGTGAACAGGATGTGCTTTTCAGGAAACAAGTTATGAAGTGTCGTTAGGTTTTCGAAGGCCTCGCTTACATACCAGTGATTGCCAGTGCCCCAAACGTATTTTGCTGCTTCTTTATCTGCCAAAACCACAGAGCCACGCTCCACTAGGACATCTCTGTTATGATCCCATATGATAATCTCAGTATCCGGATAAGCTGCCTTTAAGGTTGGTCCCAAATGATGCTTTACGAAATCTCGCTCTTCTTCAGCCGTGTAAATACAAGAATCCCAGGTTTGTGTCGCCAAAGGTTCATTTTGAACACTGACTGCCCATATATCGATATTGCGTGATTTCATAGCTTCAATAAACTTGACATAGTAATTTGCCCAAGGCTGATAATAAGCTTCAAGCAGTCTTCCACCATAGTTCATTTCTTTAGTGTCTTTCATAAATGCAGGTGGACTCCAAGGCGAAGCCAATAACTTAATCGGTTCACCTGCGACGCGTTCTGCATCTTTGATCATCGGAATAACCCATTTGTCTTCATGTGAAATATCAAAAGTTTTGAGCTCAGTATCCCCTTCTTCTACATAGGTATAATTTGAGAGCGCAAAGTCACACGAATGGATATGAACTCTTCCCAAGACATAACCAAGTCCATTTTCTTTAGAAAAATAAGCATTAATCGCTTCTTCTCTAACCGTTTCAGGTGCCTCAGAAAGCGTGAATGCTGCTGCTTCAGTAAATGCGCCTCCAAATCCCATAAATTCTTGATAGGTCATTTTAGAATTAACTGCTATTACTGGTCGTTTCGCATCATATAGACCCGTTTCTCTTTCGGGTAGCTCCACCCAATACTTCAAATCCTTTTTTTCTGACCTAATAGATGAAATTTTCATGTTTCCTCCTAAGCAATTTTTTTATATACCATTCTCACTTGATTGACCATTCTATCTCGAATCGCTTCAGCAAGTATGCCTTCAACCCTCTCAAACTTTTGTCCATCGACCATGTAGTAGTCGATGTCTATCTTTTCAGAGTAGGTTGGATAACCCGTTTCATTTTCAATAATAAACTCAATCTTAGACAATAATTGTGTCACCACTCTGCCATCCTTAAAAAACTCAGCATTTAATATCGGCTTCGGGGTGAACTTTAAAGTATCCACGTAGCTAAAAAGTGATTTTCCAAACATCATCATATGCCAAATACTAAGCATTTCAGCCGTTGAGCCACTTAATCTCGATACAAACCCTCGCCCATGTACTTTGGGATTGGGATTTAAACTGCTTGCTATAAAACTTGAATTTTCTAAAGTTGATCTGCCATACACTTCAGGATCCATAAAACAGACCAAATTAGTCTTTATCTCTTCAAAAAACACATCATATAAACCACCTTTTAACAGTCCTAAAAGGTATTTGTAAGTCATGTGTAAAAAATTACTTTCACGTTCTAGCCATCCCGGAGTAAAAGCTCTAATCCTACCTAGCTCATAACTCATATCATCTAAGGGGACACTCGTCTTATATGTTTTTAATTTCTCATCATAAAGATCTGATTTTTTTACTAAAAGATGTTGTTCTAAATTATCGATAGTATCCCCAATTTTTAAGCTTCTCGCAGGCGCTTCTAAAAAGCTCGGTACAATTGACATTTCAAATGCGTTAATTTGAACGCCTTGTAAGCCGTACGGTGTCTTGTAATCTAATACCGCATAATCTCTTGCTTTGTGAATAAAATATGTGGGAAGAATGCCGCGGTTTAAGGCCTTTGCTTTTTGTACGCCCTCTAAAAGTAGTGTTTCAGATTTTTGTAAAAACGCATTTAAAGCCTCTACTGATACCGCGATCTCATTTCCTGAAATCTCCTTTTCAACTTCACTTCTGAAGATTTCTTTAGCCGTCGTAAAAGCATGCCATCTGTCAAAATCAGACATTTTCTTATTCAAAACATCGTCTAAATTCTCAAAGTAACGGTGGTTTTCTTCACATAATAAGACATCTTTCGAAAGATGATTTCTTAAAAATCTAATGACTCTAATCAGTTCAATCGTCTCACTCATACCAGAACCAAAAACACCCGGCAAGCCATTCATGGCATCGTTCCAGCCAGGTTTATTGGCTTCCATCTCTATCCCAAATCCAGAGGGATCCAATGAAGACAGCTTCGTTAAAACTAGAGTTATCAGTTTCTGAGCTAAAGTGGTTTCATAGATACGGTTAGAATGATCTTTAACCCAATTGGTTTTCTCAAAGCGTTCCGAATGCGGTTCTTCTTTCAAAGCACCAAATTGCCGTACTTCGCCCTCTTTTGTCATCCCGTATTTTTGACTTCTTGGTAAAACGCGAACAGGGCTATCAAAATAACGATAGGTCGAATCTTCGTGTAGCAATTCTATCTTCTTTTCAGGATATACCTTTAAATAGTTCTCGATCAAATCTAGATTATAGGTCCAGTGATCACTCCAAAAGCCTTCGCCAAAATTCGCCTCAATCTGTTGTTCACTCATCTCTAAAATCATATCGATAAAGTCGTCTTCTGGTAAATTAAGTTCGATATTAGAAAGCAATATCCCCATACTGATACTGCCCGGAGTAAACGAGCTCGAAAGCAATTTGCTCATTTGCTTTTTTTCTTTAGTTACAAATTGTTCGACCAGTTGATGTGCTTTCAATGCATCTAATTTAAAAGTTGTCCCTTTTACACTTAGTGGGTTGTAACCATCTAGTTGAATCAAACTCATAAACATTTTCACATTGAAAAGTCCTGCTTCTGGTACAAAGAAAACATCATTTCTTCTATTTTGGTTCACATCTCTAAAATTGCCATTTCCTTGTGAATAAAACTCTGGTGACAAGGTGAAAAAGTTATAGTCTCTTTCAGGATCACCATGCTTTCTAGAATAAATATGATAAACTTTTTGAGAGTCCCCCTTGCCAAAAACAAGTGGATAACCGCCTCTCAACGTATTGTCTAAGAAATTTTGTTTGATATAAGCGTCAAACAATTCAAAATTACTTTTTCCATCTACCACATCCACAAGTTCGTCAAGTACAGTATTAACTGCATTTAACTGCATCTCTATAAACTCATCTGTAAAAAATCGATCTTCTATTAAATTCAAGCTAGCTGTATGCCCAATTACCGTATTAATATGAATTGAAGCATTCTCTTCAACTTTTTGCGCATATGGTGTAAACCCACAAGGTACTCTATTTACCGTAACTTGACTCGTTAGATCAAGTGAAGCTACATTCTTTTCAATTAAGCCAAATGGAACCGTCAATGAGGTGTCATAACCAAAGATTATCTCAGAGTCGATAATCGGCTGTATTAAAGTGTGATCCTCGACAAAAGAAAAATAAAAATGACCCTTTTCAATGAGAGACACCTCTGCCTCATCCCCGCTAGAAGCTCGAAATCTGTAAAATGGAATGTTATTTTCAACATTCTCTACATTCATCCAAGATACCATAAGGTTCGACATGCTTTTATAACTCTCAGTGGTTGCACCTGAAGGCAATATATTTGCAATACCATCGACGACCTCTATGTCTCGCTCTTTCCCAAGATTTGTGACTTTTACTTTTCTCACCAGACCTGCGATAGGCTCATTTGTAATGCCAAAGTATGTTACTTCATAGCTGATCCCTCTCGTCCGATTCACCTCAACAATGGTAAAATGACCTCTGGAAATTCGCATCGTTCGTGTTACATCATCTGATAACGCAACTGAAAAAGGTTCGTATAAAGTACCATCTACTCTTACGAAACTTCTAAATCCGTATTTATCCACGTATTGATAACTTGTATTTGCTGGGAAAAACTCTAAAATAGGCTCATCCTTATCTCTAATCCCAAAGCTCGTCACCCCTTGCCCTCTATTGGCATAAAACACCCATATCGGAATCCCCTTAACGCCAGCTATTCCAGGCAAAAAGCTAGAAAAAGTCTTCTTCTTATCATAGTCTTCAATAACAAATTGATTGTTCTCAAATAAATAACTCAAAGTACCTCCCATTACCTTCAAACTTACGAAGGCGGTTTCGTTAATTCTAATATTAACACACCTAAGTCATTTAGAAAACAAAAAATAAAAAAAAGTACATTACTTTGTACTTTCTCTTATTATAAGTTCAACGGGAACCCGTTTAATGGTCGCCTGTTCCGTATCCACTTCTTTATTAATTTGTGCAATCAAATGTTTTGCAGCCTCTCGTCCAATTCTAACCTTGTCCTGTGCAACGGTTGTGAGAGACGGTGATGTGTATCTTGTAAGCTCAATGTTATCAAATCCGACTACAGAAACATCATCAGGCACTTTATATCCCAAATCTCTCAAGGCTAAGATAACCCCAAGTGCAATATCATCACTTGCCGCATAGATCGCTTCGGGAAGCGTTTTGTTCAGCTTCAAAAGTTCGTGAAGCGCTTTTTTGCCACTGTTAAAATCATAATTATACGCTTCAACAACTTGACTCGAATCCATATTGTATTTTCCTAAAACCTCTTTAAAGGCTTCAAGCCGTTCAAGCGCGGAGAACGATCTTAAAGGACCAGCGATATGTGCAATACGCTTAGCACCCTTTGACATCAAATACTCCAACACCATTCTGGTACCTTGAAAGTTGTCTGATATAACCGTTGGTACATTGATTAAACCACTATCGACACTGACAATTGGGATACCACTTTGTCTTAGTTCATTTAAATTTTCATCGTTAACGTCAACCGTTACAATTAAAATACCATCGATGTCTTTATATTTACACCATTCCAAATAAGTCAGTTCTTGAGTCCCCACTTTTTTCGAAACGAAAGTAACTTCGTAGCCTAGGTCTTCAACGTAGGTTTTAAAAGCTTGTAAGATACCACTGAAGAAGTGATGCTCAAGTCCGATATTTAAATCTTCACTGAATAAGATCCCGATCGACCAACTGTTTTTTGTTGCAAGTCGTCTGGCACTTGAGTTTGGGACATAACCAAGCTCTTTAGCAACTGCTAAAATCTCAGCTTTTCGCTTATCACTCACTTCTTTGGAATTATTCAGCGCCTTTGAAACTGTACTCGATGCGCAGCCAACTTTTCTTGCAATATCATAAATCGTCGTCATCTTCCACACCCCTTCCCTTATTCCATCTTATAGTATATCAAAAGTTGATTGGGTTTGGCAAAATCAAATAAAATTTTATAAATATTATATTTAAAGACCTTACGCCTTATCCTTAAGATCAAGCAACCACTTAAGTGCATCCGGCAATCTTCTCGCCCACGCCAGTTCATTATGAATGGCATCCTCTTCAATAATCAGTTTTATATCAGATGCTAAAACACCCATTTCAGTTAATTGGCTTGCGACTCTCTTGGTACCATTAATGTATCTTTCATTGAAATCAGGAATGGCATCATTGCTCGTCTCTTTCGTTCCCACATCCAAATACCACTTCGTCTTCAGTTTTAAACTGACTTTTTCAAGCTGTGACAGTAACGCATCCTCTTCAAACCAAACCGCTGTCGAAAATGCACCCACTTTACTAAATACATTTTGGTACTCACTTCCCATATACAAAGAAATAAAGCCGCCCATTGAACTGCCAATGACACTGGTATGCGCACGATCCGTTAGCGTTCGGTAGTTTGCATCGATATAGGGTTTCAAGGAACTCACGATAAAACTGCTATAGGCTACGCCATCGCCGCCAATTTCCCTCTGTATAGACTCAAAATCTTTTAGTGATTTTACAGCTTCAGAAGCCCACGGCGAATATTCATCCAACCTTTCTAGACCAGGTGCATTATCAATCCCCACTATGATACAGCCATAAAAAGGTGTGCCATCAGCATTTATCATCGTATCCGATAACGTCTCCATCGCCTTATGTGCATCCCAACTCATGCCAAACGCAGCATCTTCCTTATTAAAAAGATTTTGCCCATCGTGCATGTAGATCACTGGATATCGCTGTTCAGTCATATCTTCATAGGACTCTGGTAGCCACACACGAATCGTCCTAACCTTATCTAATGTTTCTATTCTCATCTCAAATTTTTCAATCATGTGATCCCTTCCTTACTAAATCCCCAAAAGAGGAATGCATTTTTTCAACCATTGCATCCAATGCTTTTTCTTCTAGCAAAATACCTGCAACGGCCATATATTTCGGATGCTCCGTTTGCCACAAAAGAGATTCGCCCAATACTGCATCGCAAATCTCACTGACATGAAAACCAACGGATTCCAAAGAGTAACGCATCAGATCAGGGAAGAGACAAGGCTGCCCTTCACTTTTACCACACGACTCACAGATTTCACAGTTACCTGCTACTAAAGTGGTAAAGTTTGATTCTGACACATTCCCATTCATTCCCTCAAGTTCATGTAAATAAACAGTCGATTCTTTTTTCAGTTTAAAAAAGTCTTTTCCCTTAAAACCAATAATAATGGCATAATCAAAAGGGTTAAAGGTATGAATCACTTCACGTTCATAAGGTGGACACGTCCAAATCTTACCGTAATTGGGACATGACTCACAAAATCCCATTACTTCGTTAGGTTTATAATAAAGAAAAAGGTCATTCTTAAGAATCACCTTATATATTATCTCTTCCGTATGGTTGAATTGCATTGTGGCTTCCTCCAGTTTATTTCGTTCACGGATAGCACTTTGATTGTATCATATGATTAATAAAAAGCCTATTGTTCCGTTAGGATATTTGACATAGCCTCTAATGCCAAATGATAGCTCATCGTTCCAAATCCAGCTATGACACCGACTGCTCCTGCTGCGGTAACACTATGTGCTCTGAATGTTTCTCTGGCATGTATGTTAGAAAGATGAATTTCTACAACTGGAAGTTTAACGCTTCTAATGGCATCTAAAATAGCAATACTCGTATGTGTGTAGGCACCTGGATTAATTAAAATGCCATCCTGCTCACCAACAGCTTCTTGTATCCAGTCAATCAGCTCTCCTTCATGATTGGACTGCTTTATTTCAAGATTAATCGCTTTTTTAGCAGCACTTTCAAGAAGTGATTTACAAATTTGTTCATAGGTCATATTACCGTAAATTGACGGTTCCCGCGTCCCCAACAGATTCAAATTCGGTCCGTTTAGCAAAAGGATCTTTTTCGCCTTATCCTTTGTTAACACTAAATGAGTCAACGCTTCTAAAGTTTCATCTGAAGCGGTTTCATTTTGAACCGTATAATCGGCTGCAAGATGATAAAAGTCTTCTCGTTCTCTTGCTAAGGTATAAATGCGATTGGGATCGGCTTTAAGCAAAGGTCTCCCCTCTAGATTCAGAGTGGATAGAATGGCCTCTGGACTCCTTTTTATGCGTATGACTGTACCTGAACGCTTCATTAGTGATCTGTTTTTCGGATCAATCACTGCGCCGCCACCGGTAACAATGACCGCTGGCTCACTCTTGCTACAGATCGTATCCAACACTTTAGTCTCTATGCTTCTAAACGCTCTTTCTCCTTGATCGGCAAATATCTCATCTATTGATTTTCCCACATTTTTTACAATTTCTTTATCTAAATCATAAAAAGGGCGATTGATTCTCTTAGACAAAGCTTCACCTAATGTGGATTTTCCGCTACCTGATAGTCCCACTAATATAACGTGCATTAAGCTACCACTCCCTTCTTATAACTTCCAAGAAACTTTGAAAACTGGCACTGATTTTGTACCGCCTCAATTGCTCTTTTAACCCCTTCGTCTGCGATACTCCCCTCTGCATCCAAATAGATAAAATACTCCCACGATCGGTTGGGGATAGGTCTTGACTCTATGCGAAACAAATTGATTTGTTCCCTAGCAAAACTGCCTAAAATCTCATGCAGAGCGCCTACCTTGTGACGTGCTGCTAAAACGATACTCGTGCTATCAGCACCTTCACTCACCTCTGGTTCTTTTGAGAGAACTACAAACCGCGTAGTATTAAACGTACTATCCTGTATGGCTGGTGTTAATACCTTAAGTCCGTATAAACCAGCGGCACGCTCATCACCAATAGCAGCTAACGTAGGATCATTTTGTTCAGAGACATATCGAATGCTAAAGGCTGTATTTTTCAATGGTATCTGCCGAGCTGAATCAAGTTTATTAAGAAATGTACCACATTGCTCCAATCCCTGTGGATGAGAGTATATTTCTTTAAGAGCCTCTAATTTTGCATTCGGTAAACCGATGAGATTATGAACCACGGGCAAGCAAACTTCTCCAGTGATATAGAGCTCATTTTCACGAATTAAGTCATAGACTTCTTTAATTGCACCAGTTGTGGTATTTTCAACCGGTAAAATGCCATAAGTAATTTCACCCTTCAATATCGCTTCACATACCTTAGAAAAAGAACTGTAATTCTGATATGGCTTTAACGGTTCGCCAAAGTAACGCACAAGTGCACTTTCAGCAAATGCGCCTGGGATACCTGAATAGCCCGCCTTTATCTGACTCGTATTCTGTTGATAATCACTAGAAATAGCTTCATTATAAATACTATTGTCTTCACTATTTTGATTGTTTTTAAATGGCGTATTTTTTAATGGATTGTTTGTTAACAGATCGCTTTCTAAAAGATTGCTTTTTTGGAGCGCTCTACTCGTTTCAAAAATTGTACGCATCACTTTCTCTATTGCTTCTTTATTTGAAGTTTGTTCAATCTTCAAACTCAGTCTATGGATTATTTCTGCCTCTCGTACAGTATCTATTACGTTTTGATCCGTTTGCTTTTTAATCTGGCCAATTTGCTCTGAATGTGCCATTCTTTCACAGATTAACTTGGCAATTTGATCATCTATAAGATCAATCGCACTTCGATGCTCGTTTATTGTTTTCACCGCCACACTTCCTTTTCTTGAATTTGCTGATCCAGCATCGCCTCTAAAAGTGCTATCGCTGTGACCGCTTCCACAACCGGACAAGCTCTTGGTACAATACATGGATCGTGTCTACCTTTGACCTCAAGAATTTCCGCTCTACCCGTCTCAAGATTGACTGTCTTTTGAGGAATTGAAATACTTGAAATAGGTCGAAAGGTTACCTTAAACTGAAGTGGCATACCATTGCTAATGCCACCGTTTATACCACCGCTATGATTGGTAGTGGTCTCAATATGACCTTCCTTTTGTATCCATGGATCATTGGCTTCAGAGCCTTTCATCTTTGCAAACTCGGTCCCCGCCCCAAACTCTATGGCTTTTACACCGGGAACTGAAAACATCAGGTGGGAAATACTACTCTCTAATGAATCGAAAATAGGTTCTCCCCAACCAACTGGAACGCCAGTGATACACAACTCTATCTGTCCACCTATCGAATCCCCTTTTTTTCGAAGATGAGTTAATAAAGTATTGGCATCCTCTCTTGCATCTTCAGAAAGAAACGGTAATGTTAAAGCTTTCAACTCACCACTTGCAATGCGATTAATTAATCGTTCGTCTAATGTTTGAGGGTAATCTTCAACTAAACCCATACGACTGATTCGACTCCCAATTGAGACCCCTAGTTTTTCAAGGAGCTGTGTTACAAGTGCGCCGGCAAACACCATAGGTGCAGTCAATCGACCTGAAAAGTGACCACCACCTCTACCATCATTAAAGCCATCATACTTTATATGTGCGGTATAATCTGCATGTGATGGTCTTGGGGTTACTGCAAGATTTAGATAGTCCTTCGATCGCGTATCTGAGTTAGGAAAAAATAAAGTCAACGGTGCACCGGTGAGCGTCCCATTTAATACGCCACTGATTATTTCATATTCATCGGTTTCTTTTCTCGACGTTGCATGGATTCCTGTGCCGGGTTTCCGTCTATCAAGCTCACTACGGATTCTATCAAAATCAGGCTTGAAACCAGAAGGCAAATGATGAATTGTAATGCCGATTCCTGTTCCATGTGATTCACCAAAAATAGAATAGACCACCTGTCTTCCCCAGCTACTTCTCATTTAATTTACCTCCAAGGGATTGAAATACCTCAAAAAAATGCGGGTATGACTTTGCTACCGCCTCACTGCCTTCAATGATCACTTCAGAATCACATCGCGTTGAAGCGATTGCAAGGCTCATGACAATCCTATGATCGTTCCAGCCAGCTACATTCCCTCCAGTTAATCTCTCAACACCCTCTATAATAAGCCCTTCAGGCTCTTCTTCGATATTCGCACCCAGTACTTTTAGCTCTGTACAGATCGCTTTAAGTCGATCCGATTCTTTAATACGCACCCTGCCAGCGTTAATAATATGCGTTTTACCTTTACTGACTGCAGCAAGTGTCGCTACTATAGGAACCAAATCTGGACATTGAGACGCATCAATAACGGTGCCCTCTGTTTGTGTGCGAGAGACTTCAAGCTGCTCCTTTTTCCAAGTGAAATTTGCACCCATATCCTTAGCAATTTCTAGAATTCTTTGATCCCCTTGCTTTGTATTTTGGGCCAAATCTGTGAGCAGAAGTCCATCGCCCATTAATCCTGCGGCGACCCAAAATGCAGCCTGTGAATAATCTCCTTCGACTCGATATTTAGCAGGTCGATACATCTGATTACCATGAATCTTATAATGTTCATTGTCAATAGTTTCAACTTTAACTCCAAATACTTCAAGTATTTGAAGCGTTAGTTCAACATAATCTCTAGACTCAAGCTTTGACTCTAGAATGATCTCTGAGTTGCCTTCTAAAAGTGGCAGAACATACATTAAACCTGTAACAAACTGAGAACTGACATTCCCTGGCAAGCGATAGACGCCTGACTTTAATTGGCCATCAACTGTAAGAGGTAAAGCCCCCTCATAGTTATATTGGATCTGCTGTTCATTGAAAATTCTAAAATACGGATCCAATGGTCGCGTCACCAACTTACCTTTTCCAGTGAACGTAACTGGACCATCGATCAATCCTGCAAATGGAATTAAAAATCTTAGCGTTGAACCTGACTCGTTGCAATCTAAAGGCACGTTTGGTGTTTTTAAGGCACTTGTCCCCTGAATTCTAAGCGTCGTTTCTTCTCTAAACATTTTTACGCCTAGCGCTTCAATCACTCTGCAGGTCGCTTCGATATCCTCCGAGAAAACAAGATTTTCAATAACGCTTTCACCCTCAGCTAAAGCCGCCGCTAAAATGGCACGGTGGCTCAAGCTTTTTGATGGTGGCACGATTACTTCTCCTTTAAGGGTTGAAGGTTTAATAATTTTGGTCATTATACGCTCCTTATTTGACTGATTTCGAATCCATATTCCTTTAATTATTTACATTTACTTTTATATTTTCTTGTATATTTTCTTGTATATTTTCTTGTATATTTTCTTTTAATTTACTTAAACTTTAATCTTATTTGTTCTTCTCTTATACAGATAAAAATCGATACAAATCTTCCTTTGGTACTTCATGAAGGAAGCTTTCCCCTGGTTGATGCATGATGCTGAGTTCAATGCCTCGACTGGTCTTTTTCTTATCCCTGACAAGCCATTGCATCAGTTCCTCTAAAGCGACGCCAGATTCCGTTGGCAATCCAATTTTATGAAGTAATGCCTTCAGGTCATCAGTCGTTCCCTTTTGAACCAAGCCATTTCCTTCAGCACTTTTTGTGACCCATACCATCCCCATCGCAACGGCTTCGCCATGTGTCCATCTAGAGTAAGCGCCATAAGACTCAAGTGCATGTCCAATCGTATGCCCAAAATTCAATATTTTCCTAACGCCCATCTCTTTTTCGTCATTTTCAACTAAGTGCTTTTTTACGATTAAGGCTCTTTCGATTATTTCATAAAGCATAGATGAGCCCAATGGATATTCTGAATCTATCAAAAGCTGATATAAATTTCTGTCCATAATGCAACCAGCTTTGACGACTTCAGCCATGCCATCTTTAAAAACACGCTCTGGTAGGCTTTGTAAAAAGTCCGTGTCAATCCAAACTTCATTTGGATGATAGAATGTACCGATTAAATTTTTCCCTTCAGGTAAATTAACAGCCACCTTCCCGCCAATGCTACTGTCCACTTGTGATAAAAGCGTCGTTGGTATTTGAATAAATGGAACGCCTCGCATAAAGTTAACTGCCGCATAACCGGTTAAATCACCTATGACGCCACCACCAAATGCGATTACCATATCTTTTCTAGATAGATCAAAATCGAGCCAATTGCGATAGAGTACCATTAAGTTCTCATGTGACTTTGCATTTTCACCTGGTGAAAAAACCGTTAGTTCATACTCAAAATCTTCGAGTTCAGCGCGCATTAATTCTCCATATAACGCCCATACGGTTGCATCTGTAACAATTGCAATTTTATTGCATCCCATTTGGATTAGCCTCGTCTTTATCTGATATCTGAGAGCAGATTCAATTATTATTGGATAGCTGGCCGTAGCCAAATTAATCGTAAGCTTCATATAATCAATCCTGTTCTATAAATATTTTACATAGGTTGTCTTCTGTAATTAGCTGCATCGCACGTATGCGTTCATTTTCTGATGCAAAGCTAAGAATCAAAGCCCCTGGCATCCGTTCTCTTGCATGATCCAGTGCAATGTCTTTAATGTTGACCTGTTTTTTAGCTAAAAGGCCAGTCACAGCCGCCAAAATACCGGGTTTATCTTCTACGTCTAACTTAAGTGGATAAAGTGAAAATTCTTCACTGGGACGTCTCGCTACCAAACCAGCTCGTATTTTTTGAGTTTTTCCAAGATGTGCCTTTATTTCATCTTGTTGATCTGTGAGTAATAGACTTTTCACTTTTTGCAGCTCATCTATAAGGCCATCAATGCTTTCAGCTAAAAGGGACTTGTTGTGCGTAAAAATATCTCTCCAAAGTCTAGGATCTCCCATTGCGATCCGCGTTGTATCTCGAAAACCACCACCCGCATATTTAAGCGCATCTTCTGGTAGCCTCTGGACAAAAGTATTGACTAGCGCACATGCGGTAAGATGTGGTAAATGGCTTAATCTCGCCACCAGCTCATCGTGTTCCTTCGGCATGGTAACAACAGGAATTGCACCTATCAGCTTCACAAAGGCGATTAGTTTTTCTAAATGAGATGCATTATGATAAGACCCTTTTGTAAGAAAATAGTAAGCATTTTCAAATAATATAGGCGAGGCATTTGAAAAGCCCATTCGATCCGATCCCGCCATGGGATGCCCCCCAATAAAAGCTAACTTTGTTTCAAATAAATCATTAAACATTTGATGTACGGTCGTTTTGACACTTCCCACATCCGTTATTAGGGTATCTGTTCCGATCAGCACATTGATTTGTTTTAGCGTTTCCTTTACTCTACCTAACGGGACTGCTAGCAAGATTAAATCTGCTTTATCCACTTTTCCAGTAGTAACCGCTTCAATCGCTACAACTTCATCACACAAACCAGAAGTCATGGCTTGCTCTCTCGTCGATTGATTCGAATCGATGCCAATGATTTTTCCAGTATAGCCCTTTAATCTCAAAGCCTTTACGATTGACCCACCTATTAGTCCAAGTCCTATTACCACAATGCTTTTAAAAAAAGCATCTTCATCTAACGCTTGACTAAATAACGGCATGCAGTATCGCCACACTTTCTGTATCAGACGTCTTTTTTTCCTCATGACATACATCGTGAATGTGGCGCACACGATTCATCAGCTTTGCAAACTTTTCTGGCTTTAATGACTGTGGGCCATCTGAAAGGGCTTTATCTGGCTCATGATGCACCTCTATCATCAATCCATCACAACCAACTGCAACCGCCGCTTTTGATATCGGTTCGATCAACTCCCAACGTCCGGTTGCATGACTAGGATCAATAATGATAGGTAAATGACTCAGCTCTTTTATGGCACATACAACTGCCAGATCAAGTGTGTTTCTTGTATAATTTTCAAAGGTACGTATGCCGCGTTCACAGAGAATGACATTGGGGTTCCCGCTCGCCATGATGTACTCTGCTGACATTAAGAACTCTTCAATCGTCGCTGACATCCCTCTTTTTAAAAGTATAGGTTTTTGGGTGCTGCCGAGCTTTTTGAGAAGTGAGAAATTTTGCATGTTTCTTGCACCAATTTGAATAATATCTGTATAGGATTCAACCAGTTCAAACTCGTCAGTAGACATGAGTTCCGTACATACGGGGATATCAAATTGATCACCTGCTTCTCTTAAAAGCTTAAGCCCTTCTTCACCCATACCTTGAAAACTATAAGGTGACGTTCTTGGTTTGTAAGCTCCACCCCTTAAAATATGTGCCCCAGAGCGTTTTACCTCTGCTGCAATGGTAAAGAGCTGTTCTCTACTTTCGATACAGCATGGACCAGCTATTGTGGTGAGACTTCCATCGCCTATATTATGTTTGCCTACTCTAATCACACTATCCGTATGATGAAAGGCTCTGCTTGCCATCTTATAAGGCACCTTAATTCTAACTACTTTTTCTACATGTGGACTGCCAAAGAAAGCTGACTCTTCAACCTTGGCAGTCTCTCCAATAAGGCCCAAAATACTTTGGCTTGCGCCCTTCATGATCTTCACTTTTAAGCCCATATCTTCAACATTTTCAATAATTTTGCGTTTTTCCTCTAAGGTGGTTCCTTGTTTTAATACGATAATCATACGCGATTCCTCCATATACTCTACTTAACATTATTTTGTATTTCAACCATTTTTTTACATAATAAGCATAAAACTCGCCATCGCTCAATGAACCACCTCCTAAGAATTCGCCACAAGCAAGATTGTAACTAAAAAAGGACATTTCTTTAAATTACTTAAAGAAATGCCCCCATTGTTCATGTGGATATTGATCTCATTTATCTTTAAGTGGAATAAAGCCTATATTTTGGGTATGCGAAAAAGCCAGCGCTAAAAAAGTAAAAGCCCCAGCTAAAATAACCAAAATATTCACTTGTCATTTTTTGTATGGTTAATGACAATTTCATAGGTTCATCCAATCTCGAGCCCTTTTTGGCTCTAGTTTTAACTTAGTATAGTCGCATGGTTTATCCCTGTCAACACTTATTGATGTTATCATAAAAATTTCTACTATTTATTGAGGGCTTCAAATTCTGTCATTAGCTCATTTCTATTCTTCGATATGACTTCATCCGTTAATCCGTTCCATAATTTTTGTGCCAAAAGTGCCTGTTCAAGTAGCATCTCAATACCGTAGATCACATTGTGTCCATTAGACAAAGCTTCACTTATAAGCTTTGTTTTATGGGGTTTATATACTATGTCACAAACGATAGCGTCCGGATTTAAGGATGTAATTTCAACAGGTGTTTGTTCAATATCTGGCGCCATTCCAACTGAAGTGGTATTAATGACAACGTCGTAATTGATAAACGCTTTTACGGATGACACTGGTGTAATGTCAATATGACCATTTTCACTCTTGCTCAAATTGAGTGCTTCTGATAACTGAATGGCTCTCTCTGGTGTACGGTTCCAAATTCCCATTTCAACAATTCCCGATTCAGCCAATATACCGCATATGCCTCGTGCAGCGCCGCCAGCACCTAAGACGAGTACTTTTTTTTCTTCAAAATCAGCTATATGTCGTTTTAAAACAGCAATTAGCCCCAACCCATCTGTATTAAAACCCTTCCATTTACCATCTTCGCAAACGATGGTATTTACAGCACCTAGTTTCTCAGCCAATGGATCCACTTCATCTAAGAATGTCATAATTTCAGTCTTGTATGGAATTGTAACGTTGATTCCCTTCACATTAAGTGCTTTCATACCCACTACGGCTTGACTGAGCTGGTTCTTCTCTATATCAAACGCCAAGTAAGCGCCTGGAAGATGACAAGTTTCAAATATATGATTGTGAATCCAAGGCGACTTTGAGCCGGATACAGGATTGCCTATTAAGGCATAGAGATTAGTTGAACTGTCTATCATTTCTACCTCCCTAAAGGTGATTCATTATTTTATAGGATTTTTAATAGCTTTCTTTTGTATAACATACAACATTTAATTTAAAATCACAAGTTTAACTACTGAAACAGAAGCCTTCGGGTTTTTTATCAAAACATATCAAAACATCCAAAACAAACCAACAGAAGTCAAAAGAAGTCAAAAGAAGTCAAAACAAATCATAATACCTAACTCCTTACACAATTCAAATACCAACTAAAGTCGGTATCTGAGTAAGGTAAATTTTATTATGATTACATCACAATTAGCAATACAATTCAAGCCAGCAAGAAATAAATTTTTACGCTATTTTTTTGAATTTATTAAGCTTTATTTTGAATTCCGTATTGCAACTATTAAATAAACGGAGGTATCCTTATGAGCAAATCACAACCTGTATATGAAAATACGAGAATTAGTGTCAATCTAAAAATTGCGGCACTTTGGACAAGTTTTATGTTTCTGTATATTTACGTAGATTATTTTCACCTTTTTATGCCCGGAACCCTTGAATCACTCATTTCTGGGAGAGTTTTTACATTTGACATTTCCTATTTCTTTTTATTATTCGCAATGACCTTTGTAATCATTCCCTCATTGATGATTTTTCTATCTGTGTCATTGCCAGCAAAGATCAATCGTAAAACTAACCTAATTGTCGGAATCGTCTTTATTCCTTATATGCTGTTCAACTTAGTTGGTGAAGCATGGCCTCATATGTATTTGGCCGCAGCCGTTGAAGTCTTACAGCTTTGTCTTATAATCAGATACGCTTGGAAATGGCCAGTTCAATCAAAATAAATCCCAAATGCATTCAACGTAAAAAAACCGCTAAGTAGCGGTTTTTTTACTGTTTAATAACGACAAATTCTCAGGCAATGGTGGTTAAAATCAATTCTCAGTTGCAAGTTTTCGTACGATTTCATTGAACTGCTCTACTTCTTCAAAAATTGGGCTATGTGCTGAATTCTCAAAAGTATAAAATTGCTTTTCAGATGCATTCAATTGGTCATAGAACTTCTTAGCAACTGAGTAAGGCGTTTGATAATCATACAGTCCCTGCAATATATATACTGGAATTTTAATCTCATCTATCTCATTGAAAAGATTGGTTTCAATGACTTCTTTCCATAAGTACTTATTTGAAAAATCGCTCCCTCTTAAATAGTTGATCTTATCTTTGACGGTGTACTCTTTCGCAAGAAATATCATTTTAATTAATGGCAAGATTGATTTCATGTCTTTCATCGCACCACCACCATATTTCATAACATATTGCCTTTCAATTCCTATATAAGCATCCCACTCTGAATTGAAGGTATTTAGATCAATTTGCACTTCATGTTTGTCCGGAAACTTTAAATGATTCAATTCTTCTATCGCGATTTTATCACTACTTAATCTTGCGCGTTCTTTTACCCATTCAAAAGATACCCGCTCACCTTCATACTGATCCCCAATCTGACCAACACCAAAATAAGCGTGAAACAGCTCAGGATATCTTTCAGCAGTTAAAATCCCCAGCATGGTTCCCCATGAATGTCCCATGAGATAAATTTTTTCTTTGTTGAATTTCTTGATAAGGTATTTACTAATTTCACCTGTATCGGAAATAAACTGTTCCAAATTCATAGTTGCTACTGGGATCGCAGGATCATAAGATTTACCAGCGCCTCTTTGTTCCCAGTACACCATTACAAAATCATTTTCAATCAATTGATTGGTTGCTTTCATCATCGCAAACTCGGGACCACCGGGTCCACCATGGACAAATAATATAACCGGCTTGCTAATGTCTCTTCCTCTTATGATGAGGTGTTGATCTATACCTCCGATATTGACCGTTTCTATAACCGATATACTGTTGGGGAGTACATTTCCGCTTGAATCAGTAATTGGATCTGCTTTGCCTGGGCTATTAATGACCCATAGGGCCAGTAAAATTAGTATCACTAATAATAACGATATAAAAATTAAACCTATCCATTTTAAAACTCTTCTTAAAGGAATAAAAAACTTACTTCTAATCATATTAACCTCCTATTGTCGTATTGTAACTTGATTCACACCCTTTAAATACATACTAAAGTCGGTATAATGATTCTTTTAAATTAAGTAAACTCTAAATAAATTATTCGCATATGATTTAATAGCATCTGAAGGATTAAGAATGGAGGTAATTTATATGAAAGATCAAAATTTAAATCAAGTAAATAAAGCTGAATCGGGTATTTCAACTAATTCGTCCGATACAGCAGTTCGCACATTTTTTACAAAGAGGAACATTGGCCTCCTTGCTCTGGCCTATGCGGCTTCGATATTAGCCCAAAACGTACTATTTGGGGTTTCTGGTGCTCCTGGGTACAACGATCCAATAGAGGTTGTATTGTCCTATCATGCTAATAACCAAAGTACACTTGCGATTACGTCTGGACTTGAAGCCGTTAATATGGTGTTTTTACTATTCTTTGTAACCGCATTAGGTGGTTATATAAAAAACCATGGCAATCGAGGATCAAGTTGGGTTCAACTATCAACTAGCGCTGGTGCAACTCTTTCAGCATTATTTGCACTTACGATAGCGACACATATTTCAGTTACACTCGCTGCTAAAAGCTTAATTGAACCTAATTTTGCATTTCAAATGATGTGGCAGTTTCACGCTGCATCGTTTGCACTTTCCCTTCCTGCCCTTGGTCTTACCATTATAGGAACGGTTCTTGCCTTACACTCAAGCGGCTTAATCCGTTCAACGATGAAAGTATTCGGTCTATTAATAAGCCTTTTACCAATAATAGCTGGATTGGGGAACCTTGCAGTCGCTGGCGGCTCATCATTTATCTATATTGGTGTGATGGGTTTGTTTCTTTGGATTTTATGGCTAATCTTAACTGGTTTAAGATTGATTCGTGGATAGCTGACAATCCTTTTCATTTTCCATGAACAAACCAACGTTAATTCTTACTATCTTCAATACCTTTATAAAAAAAAGAAGCATTATGCAGAATCATAATGCCAGACTGAAGACATTTCCCCTTTGAAATCCATCAAAGGGGAATTTTTTCGTAGTAATAGCAGAAACTATGTATAAATATGGATAAAAAACAGTAAGACTATGCTGCTTTACTTAGCCATGTGGCTAGTTTTTTCATGTTCATGCATGCAAAAGCAAGCATCGCTTCGTCACGCACTTTATCTTTTCCTCGATAATGCGTATACCTCATGCCATGCTTTTCTTTAAAATCTGCAAATACTCTTTCGATGGTTTGCGACCTTAAACTATAGAGTTTCTTGTTGTAAGGTGTGTGCCTCAAATGATTTGCTTCCTCAAGATACTCAGTCCATATGTGTCTCGTTATGGTCTTTTTGTTCTCCTTACCCTGAGTACACTGACTTAATGCATCACAATTCTTACAAACACTTGGGTTAGAATGATAAAGACGATAACCGTCTCGATCGGTTCTAGAATAAGTTAAAAGCTCTTCCTTTGGACAAATGTACTCATCAAAATGTTCATCATAAACATACTCATGTTTTCTGAAAAAACCATCCTTTGTCATTGGTCTTTTATAAGGTAAAACTGGAATGACGTTATTGTCAAAACAATGCTTTGCTATATGTGGTGTTACATAACCCGCATCTGCTACTGCTGCTTTCATTTGTGGGAACTTTTCCTTAACTTGATCAAATATTGGTACGAAATTCTTTGAATCATGGACATTGCCGCTACTTACATGCACCCCCAAGACAAAGCCGTACCTATCACATGCCGTGTTGAGGTTATAGCAGAACATTCTTTCATGTTCATTTTTATAGAACAGACCTGCATCTGGGTCTACTGGACTTTTACTGATTTCCTTTTCTGCTATTTTATCTTTTTTTTTAGTGGTTTTAATCCTTCAGTCACACGTTGCTCGTTGATTTCTTCTTCTAATAAACTTGCGTAAAGTCTGCCTTCTTCTTTGATGAGCACTTTCATTCGTTTGTTTTTGTTAGCACTTGCTTTCACGTGCGTACCATCGATGAACACTTCTTCTGGTTTAACACAACCCGATTCTATCGCTTGCTTTAAAATCTCATTGAAGATGTGCTCAAATACTTTTGTCCCTTCAAATCTTCTTGCATAGTTCTTTCCGAAGGTTGTAAAGTGAGGAATTTCATCACTAAGTCCAAATCCTAAAAACCATCTATACGCTATGTTTGTTTCTATTTCCTTAATTGTTTGGCGCATTGAACGAATCCCGAATAAGTATTGAATAAACGCTATCTTGAAAAGTACGAGTGGATCAATACTTGGTCTACCGGCATCTTCACTGTATAAATCGCTTACTCTTTCATATATGAACTCAAAATTTATCTTTGAATCGATTTTTCTAACGAGATGATCTTTGGGTACTAACTGATCTAGGCTAATCATCTCTACTTGATCTCTATGCGTCATATCTTGCTTTTTTAACATATTTCACACTCCTGTTTTTTCTCTTATTGTATTATTCGACAAAAGTATGAAAACTCCTTTTTGTTAACTAAAAAAAAGCCGACACTTTTGTGTCGACTTTGTCTTCAGTCTGGCATTATGCAGAATCATAATGCTTCTTTTACTGTGTAAAACTAAATCTTCATTTGCCTTGTTGCCTCTAGATTTTGATTATAGGAGTGATAAAAGTGCCGATTTTATGAGTAGCCACAAAGAAGTCGGCTTCTCGCCTAATCCATCTTTGAATAGGACGACTGTCATAATAACAAATGCAAGGCAACCAACGATCACTGTGATTTGCTGTAACGACACACTCTGAATCTGTTCTTTTTCTCTTATTTCACAAATTTCACCCGGACAATATTGCGCCTTTTCTTTATAGAACATTGAATAAAATTTACACCCAAAACAAATGCCAAACGAAGATTCAAAGAATAAGAAAATCATGCAAGTATGACATACGATAAAATTGATGAAGCTATCTGAGTTCAATACAACTAATAAAAAGAAGATGATCGTGGATAAAACAAGTCCAATCGTCCAAGCAAACTTTTTTTGAGCAGCCCCCACATATTCAGGCGTCTGATTTCTGACAATAAACCGTCCAAACATTAATGATGGAGAATATTTAGGGCTAATAAATAAGCGTACGACGAAATCAGCAAGGAACATTGTGTTAGCAATCTTTAACAGAATATAATTGTCGAGAAATATTACCAGTATCCAAGACCAGAACATGATCAAATATAAGATTCCTGCCGCTGCCCTTATCTCCCGCTCGTTTAAAACTGGGATATTGTAACCTACAACTGTTTCTCCAAATTGTTTTGTTCTTCTCATATTTCATTCCTTTCTTTATCATTACATAAAATAGTGCATTTTAGGTATAGTTCGTTTTAAGTATACTCAAACGCTACTAAGCTCAGTACCTACTTAAGTCTGTTTTTTATGACTTAAGTCCGTGACAGTAGCACTATTATAAGCTTTATTATCTTTATTATCTGTATAATAATTTAGTGTTTAAAAAAGGCTTTATGGATACATCTAAGAGAAATGAATTATAATTCACAACATTCACTCTGATTCCAGCAGTTCGGCTGATACGAAGTCAAATCATCTACACCTAGGGAGTCGAGCAGCCACTTCGTGTCTGCGTCTCTCGCTTCGCTCGAGCGTCACAGTCGGAATTGCTTGCGCATTTCCTTGGTGTTCCGCCCACATTCCTTGGAGATTCTTCGAATCTCTCGGCGATGGGGGTTCGACTCCCAGCTTCATCAATTGAAAAAGGACTACGGGAATAATTTTCCGTAGTCCTTTTTCAATTGGTGGAGATGGAGCTGGGTGTCGGTTATTCTGAAGCGGAACTTAGAGCAGTCATTTCTGGTAAGGCTATTCATCTTCCAAAAGCAGTACAAAAATACAACCGAAACACGACAAAGTTAAACCTGATTTTAGATCTTCAGTCTAGACTTCAACAAACAAAAGGACCTGCTTATGAACGCTGGGCAAAAGTTTTTAATCTTAAGCAAATGGCTCAAACCATCAATTTCCTTACAGAGCATAGTATCACTGATTTCGAAGCTCTCACTCACCTTTCTAATGTTGCCACTAAAAATCATAATGAAATCAGCGCCTCTATTAAGACGATTGAAGCGAAGCTTAAAAATCTTAACGAACTGAAAAAGCATCTGTTCAACTATTCAAAAACAGTAAAAGTCTACACCGATTACCGAAATTCCGGTTTCAGCATAGACTTTTATAATCAAAATTCCGCTGATCTCCTTCTGCACAAAGCAGCAAAAGATGCATTCAGTGCTTTTGATGGCGGCAAATTGCCTTCCATCAAAATGATCAATGAGGACATAAAACAACTATCCTATGAGAAAACAAAGCTATACGAAGCGCTTAAGAAAGCGAAAGTCACCTTAAGAGAATGTCAGATTGCTAAAGGGAATGTGGAGTTGCTGCTTGGAAAAGCTAATGGCGTGAAGGATTCACAAAAGAGTAATGATGCCCACCATATAAGGTAAGAGATTATTGTAATACGTGAAAACCGAAATACCCATTCCTTATTTTGCGCGTAACATTGGATAAAAGGAATGTTACGTGCGAATATAAAAACGATCGTTTCTGAAACTGCATAAAACATTAGAAAAAAGGAATGTTTTGTGCGATATATGATCCAAAGGAGATAAATTTTTGATGCTGCAAAAGCTGCAATACCCTCAACTCTCATAAGTGGCTGATTAAATATGTAGAAAAGTAAAAAAGCTGCTATGGTTATGCCCATGAGTAAAGTAAAGTTTCTGTCTTTAGATGCATATTTTCTTGCAGCATCTATTCGGTCCATCCAGTCAAAATTAAGAACCTTCTCCTCCAGAATTTTATGGAACACGATTAATTGAATGATGATATGAATAAGAGGATAATACCTCAGTTGTGCAAAGCTGATCATCTCACTATGGTTAAGCAGATAGAGAACTCCTCCTGTTACTGACACTGCAGCCAGTCTTATTGTAAGAAGCCTGAGCTTTGAAAAATCACCAAAAAGTGATTTTTTGTCATTGTTACCCAGACCTGCCACGATAATAACCCATCCTGCAAGGGTCATCAGAAGCGCCACTAACCCGCTTACGCCGGCAAAACTAACGAACATGGCGCCCCAAAACATTTTCTTATATCCTTCTGTCATTTCGTTTCCCCCTAACCAGCTATCTAAATGATGCTTTTCTAATTGATCCAATGAAAAGCAGAAATCACACCCTACATAATATAAACAATTAGAGGGTGTGATCTGTTACACAAGATATTAAATAAATTTGCTGAATCTGTGAAGAATATTATGTGATGATCAGAAGAACATCAATTTGCCTGTCATAAGCTTCGAGGAAAAAGCTCTTTTTGTCATGATTCACATTCATTTAAACGGTTTTGTTTTCATCCCCTGCTTCTTTCTATATAGCAATGCCTAAACTGCTACCCTGCAGTACTTCTCCACTTTAAATCCGTAGCTGAGCCTGAAAATATCTTCATTACTCGACAGATCCAGTCCAGTCAACTCAATGATCTTATTGATTCTGTAGGAAAGACTGTTTCTGTGTATGGACAGCGCTTCTGCCGTTTTGACCATTTGAGACTGGTGGTCCACTAAAACCTGAAGGGTTTTATAGAGTTCTCCATTATGGATCTGATCGTATTTTCTAAGAATATTCAAGGCAGGATGAGCATACTGCAGAAGATCTTTCTCGTTAAGATTGCTGAGCATAATGTAGAAACTGTAATCAGAGAAATACATTATCTCTTTTTCAATATGAAGTCTTTTTGAGATCTTATAAAGCTGAGCGCTTTGCCCATAAGCATCCTTTAACGCCATAATATCCGTGCACGGACTGCTCATGCCCATGTGGATGACACCTTGCTGGAAAAGACCAAGAAGTCTTCTCTCTTCCTCCGAAGTAAGCCTTCCATCTTGAGAAAGCCTGCAGATGACAAGTAGATTCCCTTGTTCTTCCAGACAGAAGGCACCAGGGAGAATATTCTTAATCTGCTCCTTCAAGAATGTTGTGGCTTGAATACTGTTTAAGTATTCATTTGTCTTCATCATCAAGCAGCTCATCTTTTCAGGAAGTTCAATCTGATTGATTTTGAACCTGATCTTAATGAGTTCTTCATCTCCCCCATGGATCAGTTCATGAATCAGATTTTCTTCCTGAGATCCAAATACCCCCTTATGCTCTTTTGTCCGAAGAAGAACCTCACACACTGAGCTGCCCACCATTGGAAGATACTCTTCAATTAAGGCATTCTCGATTTCTCTTTTCTTCAGCATAATGACGTAGCCGACAAGTCGGTCCTTGTGAAAAATTTTACTGCATGACTTTACATAGGCAGAAAAACTGCAGTTCACCTCATAGACATCGGAGTTATGAGGGAAAGGTCTGATCTGGTCTATCTTGTGTACTTCTTTGATAAACTCATAGGAGCAGTAACCCCTCCTGATATTCGCTTTCCATATGTCATCATCAATATCTTCCATGGAGGATACGTCAAGAATTTTAAACCCGGCATCAATAATAATGACTGGATTTTCAAGTGTCTTTTCCGAAACCTTTAGTATGCTCTTAAGATCAGCCCCTCTCATGGCAAGAGCCATAAGCTCAGTCACCTGATAACTGGTCTTAAGTTTTTTCTGCATAATATTATTCACTGCCTGAAGCGCTTTCAAAGTGTGCTCTTCTCGTATCAGGGCATAGTTTGATATCATGCCGTTCTCCAGTGAATACGCCAAATATCTGCTAACGGATTCATCCTCAAAATCTCTCTCTTTTATTCCGATAATGGCAGACAGGCCAGCCCCTTTCTCAGGGCTGTCCGCTTCGGCTTTAATCCATGATATGATCTCCTCTATATTTCCAATATAGAGCTTTTTCCTGATATTTTGAGCTCCATTCTCAAAAAGACAAATCTCACTGATTTCATCCTCTACTGTAATTTCTGATCTTAAAATCTCCAGTCTGTTTTCCTGCTTAAGTACCCTTAAGACGCTTCTGAAATCCATCACTTTCCCCTCTTTCCATTATACAGATTCTTATATTGACACCACTTGGGCAAGACGCACAAATACTCCTCTGATATTCATGCACTCCTCATCTATCGCCTTCTGAATTCATATGTTATTATTATAACAGACTCTTCATGAATTGTCATAAATCTACACATCGCTTCAATGCCGGAACTTTTGAATCCTGAGTAAAAACTGAAAAATATATGCTGAGTACAATGATTTTTCAAGTCTTTAAAATCAGGGTTTTGTTCAAAATGCCAAAATATATTTTATGAATATCTTAAGAGGAGATTGTTATGAAATACGAAAAGTTATTTGAAAGAGGTAGAATCGGAAAACTTAACCTGAAAAATCGTGTGGTTATGCCTGCCATCGGCGTTAACCTTGCCAATTCCCAAGGAGAAGCTACAGATGTGATCACCAGGTACTACGAAGAAAGAGCCAAAGGTGGAGTTGGTCTGATCATCACGGAGATTGCTCGTATTGATGATGAATATGGTGTCGGTACACCGAATCAGCTTTCAGTCACTGAAGGGCGTCATATTCCCCATTTGGAGAGAATGATTGAAACCATTCAGAAGCATGGCACAAAAGTGTTTATTCAGCTTCATCACCCCGGCAGAGAAACCAAAAGCAGTCTCATAGGCGGAAAACAGATTGTTGCGCCTTCTGCCATCATGTGCAAGGCGACTCAGGAAATGCCGCGTGCCCTGACCACCGAAGAGTGTGAGGGCCTTGTGAAGAGCTTCATCAAAGGTGCAGTCATCTCCAAAACTGCCGGTGCAGACGGAGTAGAGATTCATGCCGCTCATGGTTACCTTCTTAATCAGTTTATCTCCCCTTACACCAACGTCAGGACAGATAAATATGGTGGAAGTTTCCAGAACAGATTAAGAATTCTTTCAGAGATCATAACTGGAATCAAATACATGTGTGGAGCGGACTTTCCTGTTTCAGTAAGGATCAGCGCTGATGAATTCGTTGAGGGCGGCTTAAAGCTTCCTGAGTCGGTCAAGATCGCCAGAACCTTAGAGAGCCTGGGCATAGATGCAATCAATGTCAGCAGTGGAACCTACGAAAGTGCCACCACCATCATTGAGCCTGGATCCTATCCACAGGGATGGAAAAAGCATTTGGCTACAGAGATCCGCAAAAATGTTAAGATCCCTGTCATCGCAGTAAACAATATTAAAGACCCTCAAACTGCTGAGCAGCTTTTAAATGATGGTGTCTGCGACTTTGTTGGAGTGGCTCGTGGTCATCTGGCTGACCCCAACTGGGTAAATAAAGCAAGAGACGGAAAAAGCGATCAGATCAGAAAATGTATCGGCTGCCTAAACTGTTTTGCCGAGCTCAATCAGGGAAGACACACGAAGTGTGCGGTTAATGCCAGAGTAGGGCGGGAAATCGAATTTTCAGACCCTAATATAGATGGAGAAGGAAAGACTGTTGTGGTAATCGGTGGTGGACCTGCCGGGATGCAGGCTGCCTTACTTCTTGATCAGAGAAAGTACAGAACCATCCTCATTGATGAGAGAGAGAAACTTGGCGGAACGCTCAATGTAGCTGACAAGGCCCCCATCAAGGAGAAAGTGGCTGACATGAATAACGGAATGATCCGTGAGATTGAAGAGAGCGGCGTTGATGTGAGAATGAATACGAAGGTTACTGTAGAAATGGTGAAGGAACTGAATCCTGATGGCATTTTCGTTGCAGTAGGTGCCACGCCTGCCATTCCACCTATCCCAGGAATTCAAGGGAAAAATGTCATGCTTGCAGAAGATGTACTCACCGGGAAGTCCGTGGCCACAGGCAGAGTTGCCGTAATCGGTTCAGGACTTACAGGTCTTGAGACCGCAGAGCTTCTTGCTGACAAGGGTCATCCCATTACCCTTGTGGAGATGCAGAAAAACATCGGCCCTGGCATTAACCGCACCATTTTAGTGGACTTGATGATGAGATTCCAGAAACATGAACCTGTAATTATTCCCAATCATCGCCTGATGGGGATATCAGAAAACGGCATCACCATTATGAATCAGATGAACAATCAGGTTATGCAGATAGAGGCGGATACCGTCGTTCTTGCCCTAGGAGTAGCACCAAGGCGCTCTATGGTGAATGAGTTCTTGGACGCATTCGAGAATATCCGGGTCATCGGCGATGCAGAGAAAGCTGGGCGTATTCAGGAAGCCATTAAAGAAGGATACAGCCAGGCCTTTGCTTTCACCACTAAGTAAGAAGGGGGATTTTTACCATGAAAGATTTTAAAAATAAGGTTGCCGTTATTACCGGAGCAGGTAATGGATTCGGATTTGAAATTGCCAAAGAATGTGCAAGCCGGGAAATGAAACTGGTTCTTGCTGACATTGATGAAGAAAGTTTAACCGCTGCTGTGTCCTATTTTAAACATAAGGGTGCTGAGGTTACCGGTGTCCACTGTGACGTCACCCTCGACAGTGAAATCGGGAAAATGGTGGATACCGCTATGAACACCTATGGAAGCATTGATTTTCTTGTCAATAATGCTGGTATCGCCATCTCAGGTCCCGTATGGGAGCTACCTCTTCAAGACTGGGACTGGATTGTGGGTGCAAATCTCATGAGTCAGATTTACGCCATGAAACGGGTTATCCCCATCATGCTTAAGCAGGGTTCTGAGTGTCATATCCTGAATGTGGCATCCATTGCAGGACTGATCACAACAAACGGCATGCCCGCTTATCACACTACAAAGCATGCAAGTGTGGCGCTAAGTGAGAGTACAAGCTTTGATCTTCAAGCCATAAATGCCAATATCCAGATGTCCGTATTTTGTCCCGGATTTGTTCAGACAGACCTTCATCATCATGAGAACCATCGTCCTGAAAGATTCTCGGACAAGAGCGATCCATACTACAGTTCTCCTCAATATGCGGCAGGACTTAAGAGAGCCGAGTTTGTCATCACAACAGGAATGCCCATTGACAGCATAGGCATGAGTGTGATGAACGGCATCGAAGAAAATCAGTTCTACATCCTGACTCACCCGATCTATAACACCCTGGTAGGTAGACGAGTGAAGGACATCCTTGAGGGAAGAGGTCCTGATCTTAAGGTGCTAAGGGGCTAGTCTCTTCAGTTTATGCTTCAAACTGACCAGGCTTCTGGCCAATGAGACTAAATATTCTTCTAAACTCCATGTTTTTCAGTATATCCAAAAAAACCCATTTATTCTAAAAGGCGGCGTCTCCAGATGGAGTCGGCGCCTTTTCATTTGGCTCTGTATGAAAGTAGTGTTGAATAAAGGTAGAGTAGGTCGGAGGAATTTCTTCCTCCTTCCCCTCATCAAACCGTGCATGCGGTTTTCCCGCACACGGCTTTCCGATGTTCTTCTTCCATGCGCATCATAACGTCAGGCCGCGAGTTTCTTCAGTCCGGCTGAGTCCAGCAAGTGCACGATTTTACGGTACCCGCCAAGCCTCCTCTTTTTCTGATGTTTCATGTTATACCAGAGGATGAGACGTTTCGTGACGTACCAGTCGAGGGTATTTAGTGCCTTCTTCGCATGTTTCAGGCCGTAGTAGTTCCTGAGTCCCACAATCTTGGGGTTCAGGATTCTGACGACCTCCTGTACTTCGAGGAGCAGGCTGCTCCTTGACTGGAACACCTCTTTGATCTTTTCCCTCATCGCTTTCTTCGCTTTCTTCGACGGCACCAGTGCCGTCGTCGTGTAGCGTCTGCCTTTTCTGGTCTCCATCTGGCTTCGCCTATGATGGAAGCCCAGGAAGTCGAACCCGTCCTTGCCGTCATACATGTTCACGAACCTCGTCTTCTCCAGGTTGAGCTGGAGGCCAAGCTTCGCCATCACTATCACCACAGGCATAAGCCCTGCGCATGGTGACTCGTGCTCCTCAGGGGTAAAAATAACGAAACGTGCCTTAGCCACTCGTTTTCAACTCAAACAGTGGATTTCGAAATGCTAATGCACTTTTTCTATTTTTACACCCCTCGTCGCAATGTCACCATGCGCAGGGCTTATGCCTGATGCTTGGAGCACATCGACTTTGTGGATACTATGAAAAGCAAAAGGTCCCTGATATACGATATGAGATTATGAAACAAACTCACATCATATATCAGGGACCCTTTCATACTTATATTTCATCATACTACTTTGATCCCGTCCATAAATCACTTCCAAAAACGCCCGAAGACATAATACATGAGTCCCACCATCATGAGCCATATGTGTGCAACGAACGATTCCGCAGACACTTCTAGGTGCGACTATGTCGCACTTAGATGGAGAAGTGGCGAGGACTAAGTGAGGCACATATAAGGCTCATGGTGGTGGGACGGCATGAATCATGTCCTAAACAAGTTTACTATAAACCACTGTATTGGCAACTGAGATCAGGGTCATCAGCATGGTGTTGAAGAATACGCTGGTGTAGATGTTGCCTGTTTTCTCGGTTAACATTTTCGTGAACAGGGCTGCGATGAGGAGCACTGGCACCATGCCTATGAGGATGATGCTGGTGAGTGATTGTGTTGGGTCTATGCCTGTTCCTGTGGCGAAGAGCATGCCGTATTGAAGCGCTAGGAACAGGATTAAGCCTCCGACATTCATGAGGACTGCGATGGATTTACCGAACTTGAGGCCAAGTGTCGTTTTGTGTATGGCGATGCCATTGACCAGATAGAATAAGAAGAAGATCGGCATATAACCCAGTGCAGAGATCATGTGTTTCGCGTTAAAGGTCTTCACGGCAAAAGTCCAGAAGCGGAAGTCCGTCTTAAAGAGCGCATCTACGACAAACAGGATGACGATGCCTGAAACGAGGAGAATCACGGCTAAACAGAAGCCTTTAAGGATGTCCATCGGTTTTTTCGTCAGGCCGTACATGTCAAGTGTTACCGTTTGATCCTTAGACGACGTGATAAAATGAATCACTGCCATGAAGAGGACTGCGAATACGGCTGATGAAACCGCCCAGAAACCGAATTGATTTATGGTTGGTGCGTTAAAATAACTGCTAGATTTGAAAAACTCAGCGGATTGGTTCATTAAAACGCGACCGAAAATCGCGAAGATGAGTGCCAAAGCCGAGATGATTGTGTTGGATTTTGTTTTAAACTGACCGATTACAAAGCTCGAGATCAGTGCCACTGCGCTGAGGACGATGAACACTTCTGCGCCTCTTTGTAACCAGAGGAGTTTTTCAGGAATTTTACCCATGAGCGTCGGATAGAAATACGCTGGGAAGCCTGCGCTGATGATGACAATCAAGGTTAAAAAGGCTGGGTGCATTTTGCGTACTGTCGATGTGGCATTTTGTTGTTCTGTCTGAAGCCATTTTACCTTTTGAACGAGGATGGCTGCCAATGGAACAAATAGCATGAAGAATCCGATCATGGCCACGAGTTCAAACAACTCTTTAAAGAACCACGTTTGACTGTCAGCGTCGACGTTGGTTTGATTTTCTGAAAGTTTTCCTTCAAATGCTTTTTGGTAGAAATCGATTTGATTTCCTGTGGTTTCTTTAGAAAAATGGTTCCATGGATGTGTTTCATTTGGGGTATAGATGACTCTTAAACCGCCATTTTCTAAGCTATAGAACTCACCAGGGACAGGATTTTCAGGATTGCCAAGAAATGCTAAGCCTTCGGCTTGCTTTAAATAATCCTTTTGAACGACTGTTTTTGATTCAGCTGCCGCTGCCATGTCGAAGAAGAATTCGTCGTAGTGCGCTGCGATTTTACCTGAAATTCTTGGTCCAATCGCTGCGCCGGCCACATCGCCCGTTACCTCGAGGTAACTTGTCCAAAGGAAGTCTGCGCCTACGGTTAAGCCAGCGTGAATTTTTCGGATTCCCGTTTGAGCGAAGCCTTGCTCATCCATGACCATGGCCATGGTGGTTGAAAATCCGCCCATGGAGTGACCACTGACTGCGATGAGACCATTGCCTGCTTCATCTTTTTTCACGTAATCTTGGTCATAGATGTACTGAACCGCATCGTTTAGAGCTGTGGGCCAGAATGAGAAGAATGCAGCTGCATTTTCTGTGTCGAGTTTCGTCATGGAATGTCCATGGTCATACATGTCCAGTGCCAGGACGACAAAGCCCCTTTTAGACATCTCTATCGCAGGTGCATCTTGCATTTCTGCCGAGTTGAGATACCCATGTGTGGTGACGATGGTTGGTCTAGGGTCGTCTGCGCTTGCGCCATCAGGCATATATAGCAGCCCTGATAACGTTCCTTTTTCGGTTTCGAATGAAATGCGCTTTACATCAACTTGGTAAAATGAGGTATTAAAAACATTTGCAAAAAAACTGCCCACTAATATTAAGATCAATGCCAGTGCCAATCCTTTTGACGGATTTTGGAAAAACGCCATGGTCTTCTTCATTTCACTATTTCCCTCCTCTTTCTATTTCAAAAAATACACTGCTGTATTTTTTCGAATCTTACTGAATTAATCTAAGACTTGACCGGATACCGCTGTAAATATAATGGATAGAGCCATTGCGCCAGCGTCTGGGAATTCCAAACTACGCTCACCGACATAGCTGGCACGTCCTCTAGAAGCGATCATGTGTTTCGTGGCTTCTGCGCCTTCTGTGGCCGCCATCGCACCCGCTTGCAAGAACGCTTTAAACGCGATATCCTCCGACTTGTGTGCGTTTAATGCATCGACACAAGGCAAGAGGGCATCGAGAAGCGTCTTATCACCCCTGTTTGCTTTGCCACGTTTTTGGATAAGTTCTGCTGAACTTTCTAGCATAGAAGCAAACTCAGCCTTTGTGAGACTTTGTAAACCCGTGGTGGCCTTACTTGCCCCTTTGAAACCCGCGCCCCAAATCGGGCCTGAAGCCCCACCACAGTTTTCTGAAATGACCATGCTACAGTCCGCTAAAAATTCGCCGATACTTTCGCGATTTAAGGTCTCCCACTGCGCCATAAGCACTTTAAAGCCTTTTGCGATAGACATCCCGAAATCGCCATCCCCTGCCACAGCATCTAGCTCACAAAACGGCACTTCGTTTTCGATGATCACCTCTGCCATATGATTGACCATTTGGAAGAGCTCAGCTTTTGATAAAGTTGACATATTGCCTCCTCAAGATTTTTATAATGTTCTATTTATGATATGCGATGGTATCTGCAGGCGCATCGTAGAGCGCTTTGAGTTCATCTGTGAGTTTGAGTACCGTGAGCGATAGTCCTGCCATATCGATGGCCGTCATATAGTTGCCCACCAGCGTGTCGTACACGTGGATGTTTTTAGAACTGAGTATGGCACGAACATCGTGATTAAACACATACAGTTCTTGAAGTGGCGTGCCTCCTAGTCCATTGACCATGACCACGATTTCATCTTCACCCGTCAGGCCAAGTTCCCCGATCAGCAAGTCTAACATTTCAACTGCCAGTGCATGTGACGTCATGCTTTTTCTTCTTTCGATGCCAGGTTCACCGTGGATGCCGACACCAAACTCGATTTCATCTGAACCAAGGTCAAATGTAGGTGTGCCTTTCACTGGTACGGTACACGACGTCAATGCAACCCCGATACTCTTCACCTGTTCGATGGTCTTTTGAGCGAGAAGCTGAACGTTATCCAGCGAGTCTCCTCTTTCCGCTGCTGCGCCTGCGATTTTCTCCACGAGCACGGTGCCTGCCACGCCCCGTCTGCCGATGGTGTAGAGGCTGTCTTTTACGGCGACGTCGTCATTGACGTACACAGAAAGGACTTTTAAATCATCTTCTTCTGCCATTTCAGCGGCTGTGTCGAAGTTCATGCAATCGCCTGAATAGTTTTTTACGATGAGCAGACATCCCGCTTCACCTGTCACCTGTTTGATCGCGTGATACACTTGTACCGATGAGGGTGACGCAAACACATCTCCTGCCACGGCTGCATCGAGCATCCCCGTGCCCACATAACCGGCATGTGCAGGCTCGTGACCGCTGCCTCCCCCTGAGATCAATGCGACTTTTTTGGGGTTGATCATTTTGCGTTTAAAAATTTTATATTTTTCTTCGAACTCGATTTTATCGGGATGGGCTAGAGCCATGCCTTTGCCCATCTGGATGACGATGTCATCCGTGTGATTGATGATTTTTTTCATGTTAAGCCCCCAAACGATTGGCTGCGTAGATGGCTGCATAAACATCTTCAGCTGTGACTTTAAATGGCATGTTGTGAATCGTTTCACCTTCCGCACACGCCAGTTCAGCCACTGCCATGACTTTTTCATCCGTCACTTCCTTAACGCCAAGCGCTTCAAGTGTGGTCGGTAAACCCACCGATTTACAGTAGGCTAAAACTTCCTCGAGTTCTGCTTTTGGGGCATTTTCTAATACCAGATGCACCAATACGCCGAAGGCTACCTTTTCTCCGTGGAAACAATGGTGTGTTTCTTCCAGGGCAGTCAATCCGTTATGCACTGCATGTGCCGCTGCAAGACCACTGCTTTCAAATCCCATACCGCTGAGAAGGATATTGGCTTCGATGATGTTTTCAAGTGCTTGTGTCACGACATTGGCTTCACAGGCCGCTTTGGCTTTTAAAGAGTCTTCCAGTAGTGTTTCATAGCATAGTTTGGCGGCGGCGATGGCCAGTTTCGTGCTCTTGCCTCCAGGAATGTTATCTGCAAAAGATCTCGCGCAAGCTCTGGCTTCAAAATAGGTGGATAGAGCATCGCCCATGCCTGCCACTAAAAAACGAACAGGTGCTTTTGCGATGACGTCTGTATCCACCAACACGAGGTTTGGATTCGTTTTAAAGTACATATAAGATTCGAACGCGCCTTCTTCTGTATAAATGACTGCTAAACTGCTGCATGGTGCATCTGTGGAGGCGATGGTGGGCACGACGATGACGGGTAAATGATCGTAATGGGCGATGGCTTTCGCTGTATCTAAAGACTTTCCGCCACCCAGACCGATGATGACATCACAGCCGTTTGCTTTAGAAAGGGTTCTCAATCTTTCGATTTCTACATTTGAGCATTCGCCTCTAAAGGACGTTAGCACGAATTCAAGGGGAAAATTTTGTTGCGCTTCATCCAGAGCCTTTTGAACATAAGATAAATCTGCACTGGAAGAAACCAAAAGTGCTTTTTTACCGTATTCGCTGACGATTTTAGTCAGTTCCTTAATTGCACCTTTACTTTGAACATATTTTGACGGTGAAATGAGTATTTTTTTCATAATGCCATCTCCTTTTAATCATAATGTGTTGCGACTTAACCTGATTATATAGAAGTGGGACATAAAATACATCAGAGGAAATGGCACGATTTTGATACATAACTGTTCTAAAATACTAATTTTATGTTTTGGAAATAAAAAAAATCAGCATAAAATGCTGATTTTTATCATGAACGATTTGAACTTTTTTGTTCGAGTTGAGTCTTTTCAATGTACAGACGTTTGTACATAGCGGGTGTGATGCCTAGCATTTTTTTGAATAGTCTGATAAAGTAGCTGGCATGATCAAAACCGAGTTCATCTGAAATCTGATTGATGTTTTTACTGGTGTTTTTAAGCATGATTTCGGATTTGTCGATTCTGAGTTTGTTCTGATACATGGTAAAACTTAAGCCAAAGGCTTTATGGAACGACTTCGAAAAATAGCTCTCGCTGATGTTACATAAAGTGGCCATATCTTTGAGGTAAATCTTCTGATGGCAATTTTGATGGAGATATTCGATTGCGGGTTTGAGGAAGATGTACTGTGTGGGAATCTCCGTTCGGATCACCATTTTAGGGTTAACCATCGGCTGATATACAGGAGACTCAAGCGGCTCAGAACCGGGATGGTCTACTGGTTTTTTAAGAAGTGTCGCTCTGTCTACGATGACTTTGCTAATCCCAAACAACAGGTTTCCGATGGCTTCTATTTTTTCAAAGCTCAACACGGGCATCGCTTGATAATCTGCCATGAGTTCTGCGTTGGCTTTACAATTTTCGGCATCGTGGTTCGCATTTAAAATCCACTCGAGTTTGCTGCTGTCTGATATCCGAACCTGTCCGGCCATCATTGCCCCCAGATATTGATCCTCTGCGATGATGGGCACCGCCAAATCCACAATCCCCATATGACACATATAAATATACGGCTTTTGAAGTCTAGCGGCTTCAAGTCCACCCCTTGAGTCGCACTTTTGACATAAATCTTTATAATAGGGGGCTTTCCTTACCTTTTCACAAAAAGCTCGACATGAACTGTGTGTGGTCACAGGGATGCCTTTATAATCCACGGTTAAAATCGCTAAATCTGTGGATACAGACAAGTTATCTTGTAGTGTTTGAAACTGGTTCATCTCTAGAATTTCTACCAGACTTAAATGCGCTCTGATCATGTACTCCTCCCATAGACATTACGTTATAACTTGAAATTTGATTTCGAAAACTGCTCCATTTTCGTTATAAGCTCTAATCGACCCTTTTAGACTCAGAATCGCGGATTTTACGATCGCAAGGCCTAATCCGAAATTACCATTTTTGCCTTTATAAAATCGATCGAAGATGTGTGGTAAATCCTGAACGGGAATACCATCGCCATCGTCTTTGATTTTGATCATTACCATGTGATTTTCTTTACTGATGGCTATGTCCACATTTGAATGGGCATATTTGATGCCATTGGATATGATGTTAATCATGGCTTGAGATAATAAAGCATCATTCGCCTTTATCATTATAACATCTGGCGGAAGCATCACGTTGATTTTTTTCTGTTCTCTCAAAGCGTAACCTTCGATTTTCTGTACCACTTCTTTCATGACATCAGAGAGGTTGAGGACATAAAATTCAGATTCATCGGTGTTATTTTCGATTCTCGAAAGTGTCAGAAATTCATCCACCAATTGGTTCAGTCGTTTGCTTTCTTCACAGATGATGTCTGCGGTCTTCGTCGTATCCGAAAATATGCCTTTCGAAATGCCTTCCGCATATCCCTGTATGCTCATAAGCGGTGTTCTAATCTCGTGCGAAGCATTTTGTAAAAATAGTTTCTGGGCTTTATCAAGATCTGTCAAGCGTTTAGACATGTCGTTCATACTCTGTGTCAGCTCATGAAACTCAATACTGCTGTCGTCCGATGGCAACTTTAAAAACACGCCCTTTCCGATTTCTTTCGCTTGTAAAGACAACTCAACGAGGGGTTTCGATATACTTTTCGATAGCTTAAGAGAAACCATACCACTGATGATAAAGGCGATGGCGACGATCACGGTTAAAACGACATTCATGGTTCTCATAACAGGGGATAAAGCATGACTGTCTATGAGAAAAATCAGTTTGTTTGACACGCCTTTGGCCTTAGACACCTTAAGCGCTGATAGCTCACGATATGACATGTAGTACTTTCGTCCCTCACTTCTAAAGGACGTGATGGTATCCGATGCGCTGTCCTCAGCATTTTGAATCGCGTCTTCTAAGAGCTGTAGTTTCATCCCATTTTCTTCATCATTTTGAGGAAACCGAACCTTGTCTTTAGCGTCGACGATGATGAATGATTTCTTTCGCACCTCTGTAAATAGTAATCTCCAAATCGCCCTCCACATTATGGCGTTTATAAGCTTGTAATCACTTTATCGATTCTATTATTTGATTCTTCATAATAAACATAATGAAGTCTAATCAAATCTCCATCTATGTCAAATTCCATGTCTTTAAATAAATAATCATTGCACGCGCTAGAAGGCATTACACAAGCTGCATATAGTACCAATCGCTCTGGGATCTCACTATTGAATCCAAATATTCGCCACCATTTATGTCCACTTGTGCTTCTAAGTAACCGTTTAATAAATGTCGCATAGGCTACCGCTTGCTTGACTGCATCTTTTGGAGGTTCTTTCCTAGTATTTTCACCTTTTAATTCCATAATACAAAGTTTGGTATTTCGTCCTCCAGTGCCTGTTCTCGCAAACAAATCGATACCGCCACCGCTTATACCCGAATATTTTATTCTCTTATGATTGCTGGCACTAATAGGTGTTGGCATCGAAAATCTTACTTTTTCAATCAAAACTGGTTTAACGTAAGGCAGTACTTTATTTTCTTTTTTCGAAAGTTCAGTCAACCACAAGCTTTCTAATCGATGCTCTTCATTTCTCTTATTACTATCCGCTTTAATCCGTAAAGCCTGTCGATCTTTATAAAATTTCCTGAATGTAGTCGCTTCCGGACTGGTCCAATCCACATTTTTCAATTTGATCGGACACTCAAAATCTCTTAAGTTTGTCTCATCAAAATTTGACGTACTCAGTTTATGTATACCATTCAGATGTCCTGTCAGCCGCGCAACATTTTGACCTAGATATCGAACATCAAAGGTCACAGAGCTAACCGCTTGTTTAATCGAAGTCGTATGAATATAAATTTTGAGCGGTGACCATTCCCTGAATTGACCACGAATTTTGTTGATTAACTCTAATTTTGAAATCATTACATCCGCATAGGAATCATACCTTGCTATCCATTCAGTATTAGAATCCAGTAACTGCTGTGTTTCATTAATGACAGCATTAAATTCATTGAGTAGGTTCTCATTTGGGGACATAAATACCTTCTTTCATATCCGAACTATGGACATTTTGAATATTTAAACGCCACTGACCCTCAGCATTCCTCACTCGAATAATTTCTTTAGGAATCTAAAAATATCAAACGATGTCCTATTATAGACTTTATTATAAGCATACTTTTTAGGATTCCTAATCCAGCCATAACCACGTGGCATTTTAATACCTGCACGATGAACAACTTGTCTTTTGATACTTGTCCGCGCTGAGATTCTCTTTCTCAAGCTGGGCTTTCTAAATCCAAATTTCATGATGGCCTCCAAATTACCTTTCTACTTTGCATTCTGAAGTAGATAAGTTGCTTTTGCTTTAATATGATCATCGACTCTAGCTTGAATTACAATTCTTAGTGTATCTTTTTCAAGACCACGTTCAAAAATCCTGTTTGCACAATTGATTCTTGTTCTTGATCCATTGATTGAATATTCCCGAGGCAGTTTCTCAATTTTTTCATCCGTTGATAATTTGCTTGAAGAAAAAATATCATAGTACTCCACAAAAACTGATTTCCCTATAGAATTTAATAATCTCATCAAATCCGCACTCATTTATTTCCTCCGTATTTATGTATTGCTCCGCAATAACCCGTCAGGATTATTACGGAAATTCGCAAGTGTATATACACTTGCATTGCTTGCCAATACATTTTTTAAGTTTCAATTCTTTTGACCAACCTTTAGGCAATTCTGAAAGTGCCCCTATATTCATTTTTGATTTCAAATTTTATTTCAGCCATACCGCTAATTGTTAATTTGGTAAGACTTAAAGAACTGTGACTTTTCCATCAATTTCTTTAACTATTCCACTAGATTTCAAAGTCTGGTATGCTTCAAGCATAGATGTATTGATCTTATCTGTTTTCCTTTTAAAACCATAAGCTCTTGCAGTTTCTGCACAAATGGACTCCACTGTGGCACCCACGCATACCTTTGCGACATGATACATCGCAGCGGCCAATTCGTCAGTACTTATATGCTGAATTTGTCTCGAATTATTATGAACAGGCTTAATCGCAACTTCTTTTTTGGGCACGAAGAAGTCACCTTTTCTCACAACATGGGTCCTCAGTTTTTGAAGACCAAAGTCCACTTCTTTCTTTACTGTCGATGACACTTTCTCAAGGCCATATAATGGAGCCACTCTTCTGCAAATTAAGTCATAATGTACTGGATATTCTTTTTCAATCATCGCCTTAATGCAGTCTGCAATTTCCAAGTACCCTTCCCGATTTCTCGGTAATATATCAAAATCAACAGCTTCTCTTATTTCAAACTGATAAGGATTTTCCGTATCTTCTACCGTCTCTTTTACATCAAGCGTAATGTACTCAATCTCACTCAATGTATCTGGTTCTACATCTATAGACTCTGGTACAGGCATTTTCTCTTCATGTGAGGCATTTAAAAGTGCCCATTCAACTGCATCCACTAATTTCTGTCCTTCAGTAATAGGATCTTTTATCCAGTCAGTTGACCAAATTCGATAAATGCGCCAACCCATGTCTTCAAGAACAGCCTGTCTCAATCGGTCTCGTTCTCTAGCGGTTCTCGCCGAATGATACGCTGCGCCATCACACTCTATGCCTAGCACATAGGTACCGCTATGGGTAGGGTGCTTGATTGCTAAGTCAATTCGATAACCCGAACAGCCAATTTGAGTGCCTACCTGATAGCCGTTTCTATCTAAAAACTTATAGACCGCTTCTTCAAAAGCTGAATCATGTTCAATAGCATTGTTCTCAGTAATTTCCGAAAGCAAAACTGAAGGACCATTCATGGCAAAATCTATATAACTCCTTAAGAGCTTTGGACCATCTGAAGAGACTCGGTTTAGATCAATATCGGTTGGCATAATCGATCCAACGAGTTTGACATTATGCTTAGCTCTCGTAATCGCAACATTTAATCGTCTCTCACCGCCCACTCTGCTGAGCGGTCCAAAATTCATATGCATTTGGCCACCTTGAGCAGGTTTAGCAAATCCCACACTGAAGATAATGGTGTCTCTTTCATCCCCTTGCACGTTTTCAAGATTTTTAATAAAAAACGATTCCACTAGATCTTCATTAAAAAAGTGCTCGAAAGTTTGATTGTGCTTTCTCAAATGCCTCACTGCACCATCTATGGCATGTTGTTGAACTTCACTAAAAGCAATTACACCTAACGAACGTTTTGGATAATTTCTAAAGTGCTCAAATACCATTTCAGCAATTTTCTGCGCTTCTAAAACATTGCCCTTCTTACCACCCCGATCATAGTAACCTTCTTTAACATAGACATACTCAACGCCGTTGTCCTTAACTTTGTCTACGTTCGATGGGAATGTGACGAGTTTATTCTTGTAGATTTTAGCATTTGAAAATGCGATTAAATGCTCATGTCTACTTCTGTAGTGCCACAGCAAAGTCCTTTCTGGTAGTAAATTCGCTTCATCCAGAATGGATTCATATGCATTCAAATCATCAAGTTCATCGTCTTCATCACTATCGAAATCATCATCAGACACAGAGGCAGAAAAGAAATTGGTAGGAGGCAACTGCTTACTGTCCCCTGCAATTATGACCTGCTTTGCACGTGAAATGGCACCAATGGCATTCTCTGTATTGATTTGAGATGCCTCATCAAAGATTACCATGTCAAAGGCATAACTCTCTGATTCAAGAAAAATACTAACAGAAAGCGGTGACATCATAAGGCATGGCTTTAAGGTTAACAATAGGTTTGGAATTTGCCCAAACAGTTTTCTAATAGGCATAATTCTTCTTTGCTTGCTCAACTCTCTTTTTAAAACGCTGATCTCATCTGCACCGCTGGTAAACCTCGAAAGTGATGGTAAATTTTCAATCAGTTTTTTCTTGATCCTCGCTTTGGCGATATCGAGTTGTTCCTTATCAAGGACAGAAAAATCCTTAATCGTATGATCTTGATTCTTCCTTCTAAAATGCATGACTGCTGGATACGAAGGGAGTACCGCATCTAGCCATAAACGATAAAAGCGTTTTCTAAAGACTGGAATGATTAAACTGGTTTCAATCTGCATTTCCTTAATCTTTGCAACGTAATCTTCAAGGCCTTCAGCAACACAATTTTCCTGTGCTGTTCTAAAGTCAATCCATTCTTCAAGACTTGCTAAACCATTTTGACATCGGCTTATGCGCTCATAAAGCGTACTCAAAGAAGCTGTAAATAGCGCCTGTTGATCGTCAAATAAAGAAACAAACCAATCGAATTCGGTATTGATTTCTAGAGTGAGTTCCTTAATCTTCGTTGAAAAACCAACACATCTAGCGACCTTTTCTCTTTCTTTACAAATGTTTTCTAAAAATGCTCTATTTAGTCCATACTTCTCAGATAATTTTCTAAAGCCACTCGCCCAATTGAGTGCTTCTGCAACTTGCACCCAATCAGTTTGAATCCCTGAGTAAAGCCCTTCATAATGTCTTTTGAGTCTCATGTCATTTGCTTCAATGGCTTTTGTCATGTTCTTAAGCGATTGTAACGTCATAAGACCCAAGTCAAGGCTTGTATATAATGTGATTGACTGATGTATAGCGCTTAAATCTGTATGTTCACCATCAAAGTGTGTACCAAATAAGGCTCTTAAATCATTATTATTTTGGATCAACCAATTCGAAGTATCAGCAACTTGCTTTAATTGCATCAAAGTCTCTATTGCCGTCTTATCATCGATCTTTTTAACGACTGTTCTATACTGACCTAAGATCAGTTTTTTATCTGCTTTATACTGCTTCTTAAAGATTTTAAAAAATGATGTGTACTCTGTTTTAAACCGCTGCAAAATACTTTGATAATCGAGTTTAAAAATGTCTTCCTCAAATACACTTAAGAGTGATTCCCTAGACTGTCTAAAATTTGATAATTTATCAAACAAATCATTATAAGCAGATTTAGCTTTATCAAAACTATTGTCCTTGCGCCATTTCGAGTAGCAGTAATTACTTTCAATATAGGCATTCCATTTGCCAACGACTTGATCAATTTCATCCGTCGACTGGAGTCCGTAATCTTCACTTTTTATTAGTTCAGATTCAATCTGACTAATTGTTTCGAACAGAGAATGAATTTTTTCTTTTGTATCAATATACGATAACTTGAGTCCAGAATACTCGTCTATCTCATTAAATAGCTCGGCCAGATCATTATCAGTAACCCAACCAATTGGAACAATAGGCGATTGCGATGCCATATCAAGAATTTCGGGCATAGTTTTAAAGGCTTCAAATGAATTAAAGCCTTGAATCTCCAGTTCTTGTTCGAGGGTATTGATCAAACGAATGGCCTTATCCACTTTAGGTAATAGTCGACTTAAATAAGCACCAATATCATGTCTGAGTTCATTGGATACAGAAGGGACATTGGCGCTGTTCCAAGGATTACATTTATAATCATCCGTCATTTTACCCAAGGTATTAACCAATTGTGTCAGTAGATTGATATAACGATTATACTTTTGACTTGTCACTTCTTTTACTTCTGGAATATTGAAAATAACCTCTTCATACGACTGCAGGTTTGCCAGAATCCCATTGACTTCATAAATGGTCTTCTCAAGTGGCATCACTTTTGTATGAATGGCATCAATATAATCGTTTAACTTCTCTTTATTGGTTTGTAACAAGTCTAACTTTTGGAACGCTTCATCGCTTAATTTCGCTGAATTCTTTGTGAAGTCAAGAACGGTACGTAGCTGTTCAAGGACTTCTTTTTTATTGGCTTTATGACTATGTAAGGTTAAGCAAAAATCTGCTAACCCCGCCTGGGATAATCTTCTATGAACCACTTCTAAGGCAGCCATCTTTTCTGAGACAAATAGAACCTTTTTACCGTCTGCTATGCTTTCGGCAATTATGTTGGTTATGGTCTGGCTCTTTCCTGTACCCGGAGGCCCTTGAAGGACAAAGCTCATTCCTTTTTTTGCACTTAAAATGGCGTCTTGCTGACTCGAATCGGCATCAACTACTTGAAAAATATCGACTGGTTTTGTCTGCCTATCGTGATCAAAACCATTGATACTGTCTACATCAAAATTTGATGCGGTGGCATCTCCTGAAATCGTCCTGATTACCGTATGGCCTTTAATTTTATCTTTATGTTTATCTAAATCACGATACATATTTATTTTTAGGAATGACAAAAGACTTAGGCTTGCTTCTTCGACAACATCCCACTTGTTTTTTTGAATCAATGCTCTTACGGTATCAAAGTAGGCTTTTAAGTCTTGTTCCTCTTCAATTTCTGGCAGAATGATACCAAAATCGTTCTCTAGCTTATACTTCAAAGTAGGATTAACAACGATCTCATCTTCGTGAATCGAAAGGATATAGGGATCACTAATGGATTCAATAGCAAGTGTTGCAGGTACCAAAATAAGTGGCGACATTAATACCTGCTCTGATTTCCCAGATTCTGTCCAACTTAAAAACCCAAAGGACAAATATAAAATATTAACGCCTAGCTCTTCAACCGCAGTCTTAGCCTTTTCTCTTAGATTGCGTAGAGTCTTTTGCTGCTCTTTAATGGATTGATTTGTAACAACATCATTGTTTAAATCGCTTTCCTCATCTTCTAATAGAATTAACTGATCAGAATTCAACTCCGATAAATCTTCATCGTAAAAAGGAAATTCAATCGATTTTTCATTGATGACAAAATATTGCCATAGATTTAAAATGTCAGGCTTAACAATCTTAAGACTTGACCTTTTGGTCTCTTTATAGTTAATCAGTCGATTCCTCTTCCCAAGATCAAGCAACTTATTTTTCCAAACTTCCAATTTTAAATCAATGGCGGCCATAATTTCACTCCTTGTCTACAAATGATTTTATTCTGTTATTTTAATGCAACTTCTTACTTATTCTTCCATCGCTTTAAACATTGTTTATGATGTGTAATGTAAAATATTATACCAAATGCCATATTGGTAGCTTCTTTTGCATCTTGATCGAATCCAAGCCCTGTAAGATCAAGCTTTTCGTTGTCCAGCAGCGTTGATGATTTCAGAACCTAAATGGCGGAAAGTATAAACAGAGTCTGAGATTCAGTGAAATAAACCTGTGTTGAAATTGATAATAAATTTCCACCACAATAGCAACATACCTTCATTGCATCAAAGCGTCTACACTTTTCTCATTTCAATGTTTAAGCATTTATACGTTTATATCTTTTTTCAAAAGCGATTTTTCCACCTTCAAGAATAGTACAGATGTTCTCTCGTATCTTGACCTCTTGTAAGCTTCCTTGTGCATCGATTCTAGATTGTCCACGAACTACATCAAGCGAAATTACGTTCTCAGAATCTCCATTTACGACAATATTAGCATTATGCGTAACAACAATAATTTGACGTTTACACTTTATTGAACGCAAATGAGAAACAATTAAATTAAATATCAAATGATTGTCCAAATCATCTTCGGGTTGATCCAGTATTAAGGGCTCATCACCATATGACATTATAAATGCCAATAACGCGGCGGTTTTTTGTCCCGGAGAACCATGCTCAATTGATTTATATGTTACGCCATCATTTAATCGATACTCTACAATAACTGCATCCTCTGGATACCAATATTCAAATTTGTCCATAACTTCTGGAGAAAGGCTTTGAATATGTTCAATGAAACGTCTATCTCTGGCAGAATACTGTGTACTTTGCCCCAAAGCATGAATATTTCCAATAGTTTCTTTCAGCTTTGAAATAGCTTCTGCAACATTGACTATTTGATCATTGCAAATGCTTGAAATTAACCCGTCATTATTTTCAACCGTCCCAATATCTCTTTCAAGTCTCCCATCACTTCGGCAAATTGCGTCTCTAAAACTCTTTTCAACCTCTGTTTTGTCGGAAAAGCCATTTACCTTAATTCTAACATATTGATTATTTTGAAGAACAGCTTCAAGAAAAGAGGTGCGCCTCTCTGTCAATTTAACACGGTGGGCTTTAATCTGTTCTAGACAGTCATTGGCTTGATCCTTTATTAGGGTCAATGTGCGCTTTTGCTCCTCAATATTAATTAACTTTTGTTCTACTTCTTGCTTGTGCATTACCAGATGATCATATGCTTCAGGATCATCAACTCCAGCCTCTAACAATTGTTGTGTTAAACCCATATATGCCAATTTTGCTGCTTCAATTTTTGATTTTATTTTCAACGCATTTTTCTGATCAACCCATTTTTTCTTTATATCCACAATTTGCTTGGCTTTTTCAATAAGAAGATTCTTTGTATCACTGAATTCTTGTGCCATAGATGCATACAAAATCAGTAGTTCATTGTCTTCTTCCCTTTCAGCTGAAAACTGTCGGGAATCTAGCTCAGGAAAGCATAGTGCCTCTAGAGTTTCCTTTATCCTCTCTTCCTGTTCAGTGTATGCAATTTCAAAATTATCAATCGCAGTATTTTGATTCATACACAGTTGATATTCTTTTAGAATTTCAGAATGCTCAGCTTTTTCAAATACAGCTAAACTTCTAGCAATGTCATCGCGCATCCCTTTAATTGTACCTTCCTCAGCTAGCCCAATATTTAGTGTTCGCATTTGAGCTTTAAGCGATAGATAACTGCTAGTTAGAGCATTCCACGTGATTTCCCATTCGCTATACTTTACAATCTGTGAATTGTCAATTATATCCAATAGCGTTTGAGGGTTTTTAGCCATTTCGAAAATTTGTTTTTGGCTATAAATGCTAACAGGGAAGCGTTGAGCGACATCCCCTTCAACTACTTTAAAGCCCTCAACATCATCACATTCTTCAATCGTTCTTACTCCAGTATTAGGATTCCATGTCGCCCGATAATGTGTATCATTTTTGATTAAGTTCACCCGTATCACGGATTCTAATTTCAATAACCCCTCATCATTACGACCATTTGATATCTCTCTATACTTTTTGAAGTCTGACTTAAGCAAAGTCGGAAGCTCATTATCTCTATTCAGGCCATTCCTTACAAATTCAATCAGCGTTGATTTTCCAGTTCCACGACCACCAATTATGCAATTGAGCCAAGGATTAAATTCGCAACTAAATGTTGATGCTTGCCCATAATATTTCGCCTTTTCAACTTCAATGCTTTGAATTACTAAACTGCTATGCTTGTTCATGTTCTCCGTAGTTTCATCACATCTTTTTACTGATAATTCCCCATCTAGCAGTGCTAACCTGAGCCCTTCTATCGAAGGCGTAGTCATCTTAATCCATGTAAAACTACTGCCAGGGTAGCTCTGATCACCTTCACCGACCGGATGGTGTGAATCTGTTCCTAATATGGCGGTCCAATTTAGTTTGTTATCCACATATGTTTGCGGCATTGCAAAATCTTGTTTCTTCAACTCCATGGCAATAATGCTTCTATTGCTTAAACATTGGTTAAGCGTAACCCCTTCTGTCTCTACAAACAGACCGCGTACCTCATCGACATGTGCAGGGATTGCAATTCCTTCCATGCCCACAATGTCATCAACTACTTCTGTAAACGTACGCTCAGTGCAAGCATCACTCAGCCCTTTCGTTCCACGATATCTGACGTTTCCAATTAAGGTGTCAATATCAGAAGTGCTTTTCGTCACTGAGAATATTCCAAGCAAGTGGATGTTTCCGTTAACCGTTAATTCAATCCCCGGAAATATAAATAGTGGTCTATATTCAGGATGTGCTTGCTCTCTTAGATTGCACAATGCAGTCTTGACCTGATCAATCCATGCGCCTGAGTTGTGATCAGTGATTGCAACACAGTCTATTCCAGCTCTCATATAATTCAATACCCATTCTTGCGCTGCGATTTGTTTATGCGTTGATTGATTATCGCCTTTCCCATAATCATCAGATGCAGGAGAATGAGCATGGAAATCGAATTTCCACCATTTTGCACCGACCCAACTGCGTTCTATAGACAAAACACCACCCCTTTTCATCTTAGTTTTAGTTACTTCATCACTTCGTTCATCAAAGTCTCATAACTATCCACTACATCGTACTTCACATTTTCAGTGCTAATAGCTTTAAAATGCTCGCGTGCACAGTGGATCTTCGCATCTTCAATCACGCGAAGCTGCATGGAAGACATTGATCCCTTAGTCTCTGCTACAAAGTAAATATGCTTCACTTTACCGTCATTAAAAGCTATCGCCCAATCCGGATTGTACTTACCCACTGGAGTTGAAATGTAAAAGCCACTCGGCAGTTTTACATATACCGCTACTTCCTCACTGGTATCAAGATTTTGGGCAAAGCTTTTTTCATTTGTAGAATCATATAGGATATGATCATACAAATGGCGCTTTGTTGCCATGGCATTTACACCTAAACGCCCCTTCATCGTAGGCTCTGTGAAGATCGTTGTATCATAAACCGCATCGATCTTATTATAAGTGATGTGCTGAATAATGACCGTTGCCTTTTGTTCGTTTATAACATTTGAAGCCTTAATAATGAATTCTTCAGGGTTGTCCTTGAATTGGTCAAACACAGTTTTTTCAATGCCCTGCAAAATTTTCACTACAGCTTCGCGTGTAAGACCCGTTTCAGCAACAACTTTACCAATAAGATCGTATTTTACGTTGCTATTGGCCGAAACTTGTGCAGCCTTGTATTCACCAGATTCCTTGATAAAAGAAGCACCTGCAAGCAGTTCCTCTTTCGACTTGATATCCTTCATTTCCCCGTACTGCACTTTAAAGAAGATTTTTGATACCCTCAGATCCTTATTAAGTGCCTTAATGGATTTCTCAATCAACTCATCTGTATCGAAGTTGACAACATAGGCAGATCTTGTGTTAATTTGGGCCCAGAGCTTTTTAAATGCATCCATATCCAGCTTCTTCTTATCCAAGCGCAATTCAATGTTTCCATCTCGGGCATTATCTGGTTGCATCGTTCTGCTGTCATAAATGGAATCAATAATAGTCACAATTGAATCCGTAAAGTCTTTCACCTCTTCAGCAAATTCTAGGCTGCCATTTTTCTTGTCATCATAGTACTTGTCCGTTAATACACCTTTCTTGATATAACCGTTTGCGATCAATCCTTCATAAATCGTCTGCGCTGTTTCTAAATCAACAACCTGCTCAGCACCCAAATGATCTTTAATGACTTTATTCTTAAATAGATCCACTGTAACCATTAACGGCCTATCCGCTACAGCTTCAGCCAACTCAGACTGTAAAGCCTTCGCAAAGCTGTCATAGCTTTCGTTGGCAATAACCGTCAACACGTTGATATGATGGACATCTTCACCTAATAGATTCGCATCCATACGTTCGCCACTTTGATTAACTGATAAGCGCAGTCCACGCCCAACTTCTTGTCGTTTCCTTACTTCAGAACTACTTTGTTTTAATGTACAGATCTGGAAGACGTTCGGATTGTCCCATCCTTCTCTAAGCGCGGAATGAGAGAAGATAAAGCGAACTGGTTCTTTACGGTCCAAGAGTCGTTCCTTGTCTTTCATAATCAAATCGTATGCATCACTATCTGACGATTCGGTAGTACCTCGCTCCATTTTGCTATCTACGAAAAACTCTTTCCCAGTTTTCTTGTTCTTATCTATAGAGAAATACCCCTGATGAATTGCGGAAGCTGAATGCAGGTTAAGGTATTTAATATACTCTTCGTCACCAATTTCCAGCTGCAAAGAGCTGACAATATCCTGATACTCTTCCTCGAATACATCCCCGTAAACGCCATTTATAGGACTGCCAGACGCATCATATTGCTTATACTTTGCCACCTCATCAATAAAGAAAAGCGACAGAACTTTAATACCCTTGTAAAAGAGCTGGCGCTCCCTTTCGATATGTGAAAGAATCGTTTCACGGATTTGAATACGGCGCAGCTGCTCTTCACTAACAGCTCCCTTCACATCTCCTGCGAATATTTTTATACCATTAAGGAACGTTACCGAGTTATCGCGGCCATCAATACTTTGAACCGTATAGCCATTCTTATATTCTTCAAGCTCTCCAGAATTCTCAAACAGGTTGTAGCCCTCATACACCTTTCGGGTTACCTTGCGCACACCCTTTGCTCCTTTAATATCAAACTCCAAAGAAGCAGTCGGTGCTTTATCGCCTGAAAGATGTAGACACGCCAAGTACAGATAGCCTTCTGTTGCGGTGCTACCAGTAACTGAGATCCCTTTAACTGCGATTTTTTTGACCAGTTTCTTATTATAGGCTTCCATGGCATCCAAACGGTAGACCATGTTATATACATTGTCTTTCTTATGGGTAGCAGAATACCGCAATGTGATGAATGGATTGAATTCTTTCAATCGTTCCTTTGTCTGCTTCCCCTCAACCGATTGAGGTTCATCAATAATCAAGATCGGATTCGTCTTAGCAATAATGTCAATCGGACGACGGCTTCTGAATTCGTCCAACTTCATATAAATTCTTCGTGCGTCCTTACCCTTGGCATTAAAGGCCTGTGAGTTGATAATCATAACATTTATCGAGCTGTCACTAGCAAAGCGGTCAATTTCAGTCAACTGGGCAGAGTTATAAATGAAAAATCGTATTTTCTTCCCATAATCCTCTGCAAAGTGATCTTGAGTTATTTGAAAGGACTTATATACCCCCTCGCGGATTGCAACGCTCGGCACAATAACAATAAACTTACTCCACCCAAAGCGTTTATTCATCTCATACATGGTTTTAATATAGGTGTATGTCTTGCCAACACCCGTTTCCATCTCAACTGTGAGATTGTATCTACCTTCCAAAGCTTTGGAAGGCTCAATCTGATGATTACGTTGTACCTTGTGCAGATTTTCTAAAATAATCTGGTCGTTAAGCTCTGGTACTAATTTATGATTTCCCCATCCTGTGAATTCCTGCGCAAATGTCAGTGTCATTTGTCCATCTGTATCAAGTCCCTTATCCATCAAATAGGTGGGCGTCAAATACGGCTGCCCTGCAAATACATCGCAAACAGCTTTTGCCGCATCCGCTTGGAACTTCTGATGCTTGAATTGTAACTTCATCGTTCGTTCCTCCTATAGCACCTTTACGCTGGTATTTGGAGCCATCAGCTTAAAGATCTCCTCAACATTGATTTTCTCAGGACTATTTGCAAAACTGTTGTCACGGAATACCGCTCTGAGAGGTTGTCTTTTGGCAATCTCCTTCACAACAGTTTCACTGATATTCTGCGAAAAGCAGGCCATTAAGTCACCATTATTAATAGTATGCACTTCCACCTCATCAATTACTTCGCTTGTATGCGGCAACGAAAGCGGCAAGCCCCATTCAAGTAAACACCCGAATAATAGGTCAAGATCCGTACGATCCTCCTTAATATTACTTACTAATGTAGCAAGCAATCCTTGCGAATATTGATCCGCTGCATAATACACATCTTTCATATTAGTACTGTCTAATTTCAGAACGCGGAACCCTACATCAAGGCCAATTGCTTTAATCCCTTGATCTGCTTTGATTTTTTCTCCTGCACATCGGATACGCTCTTTACCTATTTCGCAGATATTACTATACATTGAAAGAGATTCTTCTTCACACTTTTCAGGAAGTTGGACCATAATGAATTTTCTTTTCCCACCATCCTCCGAATTAAGTTGCATAACCGCATGTGCAGTAGTTGCCGATCCTGAGAAAAAGTCCAATATTATAGCATCTTTACACTGAGAAGTTGCAGCAAAAACTGCGTCATATACTGTCCATAAACTTTTAGGGAAAGTGAATCCACCATTTGGAACTAGGGAATTAACTATTTTAGTCCCATATTCATTTGCGTCGTAACGTTTATCAACCCAAATCGTACGTTGAATTCCAGTTTGCTTTCCTATCTCAATTTCGAATCCACCATCATTAGGCCTTGCCCTTAACATATCTTTTATTGATTCAACACTCTGCCGTGCATATCTCCATTTTCTTTCAACACCACTACGATCGATTGGATACACATAAGCCAACTTATCATTCCATTCAGTTTGCTTTGGATGGAAATCATCTGGACAGACATCTCCAAATCCTACTATACTGCCTTCTGAAACAATCACTGGATAAAAACAGTTTTTTGCATCCGTACGTTCAGATTCTCCGCCCCAGTTTCTAAGCTGCGACCAGCTAACATCCTCTTCTTTTATTTGACGATCAGAAATCATTTTACCATTAGATGGATAGACAAATATCGCATATTCATGAGTGTAAGAAAAATTGATTCCTTGTACACCTCTCGGGTTGTGCACAACGCTTACACAAACATGCTCATAATTTCCTTCACAGAATATTTCTTTTAACATCATCATCAATGGTGCCTGCTCATTTTCGTCAATAGCACATACCAATACTCCATCTTTAGCAAGTAAATTTCGAGCGACCATCAAACGCGAGTACATCATCGATGACCATGCTGAATGAAAACGTCCATATGTCCGAGGATTGGAGACCAACCGCCCTTCCTCCGAAACAAGACCTGACTCATCAAGAAAAGTATCAACATCTTGAGAAAAATCATTTCGATAAATTAAATTTCTCCCCGTATTATATGGTGGATCGATATAGATCATTTTTATATTCCCAAGGTAACTTTCTTGAAGCAACTTAAGTACATCAAGGTTATCACCTTCAATATATAGATTCTGGGTTGTATCCCATTCTTTACTTTCACTTTTACAAGGCCTTAGTGTCTTTTTTATAGGTTTTCCAGCTTCTATGACAGACGCATTTTTTCCTACCCATGAAAATTCATATGCTTCATTACTGTCTACAACCTCATCAGAAAGAATCTGCTTCAATAATGCAAAATTGATTGCCTTCTTCAATTTCCCATTCTCATCTTTTGCCTCTGTTATAACATTCGGAAACAATGCCCCAATTTTTTCAATGTTCTTCTCAGTCATGTTGATGGACTCCATCCGCATTTTCTCCATTATTTAATATCCTCCAATTCCTTTTTTAAAGTTTTCAATTGCGTGTTTAACTTCACTTGCTTATTAAATTGTTTTTCACTCTTTATTTTAATTTCGAGAGAAGCAATTTGCTTATTTAATTTTTGTCGCTTGTAATCAAGATCTATAGCCTCTTTTATATCTGATTTTGTTCCAGCATTTTCACCGTTCTTAGCAACTAGTCTACCTCCAGCAATTTGTCGGATGAAATTGTCATAGATTTCATCCATGTGCAGCCCTTCCATACTAAGTGGAAGCTTGTCCAAAGTTGTCCAATCCGTATTGTAATAGCTGTTCACTTTGAATATATCTGATTTTGTAGCGCTAGGCTCTTTACAACCTATCCATGCTTGGTATTCGCCGTGATACTCCAGCAAATAGAGAATGTGGTAGGGTATTTCCTTATCTATCAACTGTAGAACCTTCGTATCAATACTTGGTTGATTCAGCTTCATTTCAAATATCTCAACCTCAGTGACTCGCTCTCCCTGGCCTACGTTCAATGTTGTTGCGGCAAGTTTATTGCGCCAATAGATTACAGAAATTTGATCTACAAATACTCGTTTGAGCTCTGGAGTAACGGAGAGATTCTCATAAAACTTCTGCTTCGGTATCCTCCGGTTGAATTCTGTTGATTTTGGTAGTGACAACATATGCGCTCACCCCCATCACTTAACAACTAGGAAGCAGATCAGCTCGAAATCATCAAGGCCTGTTACTTCTGACAGCAATGCAGATGTGCCACCGCTGTGGAATAAGCTGTCTATGTCACTTTCTTCTTTAACATCAATGATGGAATTGATAGCATCACCCAATAACTCAGAGTATTTACTCATATCCCTTCCATCTTTAGTTTCTGTGTTAAACAAGTGACACAGATCCTCATCTGGACTTGTCTTACTTTTACAAATAAAACGCATCCTATCCAACAACTCTTTTGGCGAAAGGTGATCACAGATCACGGTGCTATCATCCGATATATAAACCAAATAGAAAGGGTGCAATCGATTCTGGTTGTCAATGTTGACCCCACCGTTGATGTTTTTCAGCACATAAATAACACCTGCAGGCGTATCCTCAGTTACCGGAACTATGGCATGCATGCCTAATGGCGTCTTGTCCAGCTCCGGATTATTTTTTGCAAATTCCAGCAAATCCAAACGGAACTCATTGAGCCCCAAATCCATAATGGAAATACCACTGGACATTTCTTCGATATCTACCACTTCCTCCTGCAAACGCTGAAGCTGCTGTTTTCTGTATTCAAGATCTCCTTTTTCTTCAGCATTTATTAGGTCATCGTCACCGGTTGAAGTCATGACGGATATTCTCATCCTCGTTTCAACACGACTCTTGAGGTTGATGTATTCGTCCAGTGTCAAATCTGGCCAGAAATTCACCAGTTGGATACATCCGTTCCTATTTCCAATACGGTCAATACGCCCAAACCGCTGTATAATACGTACCGGATTCCAATGGATATCGTAGTTGACGAGATAGTCGCAGTCTTGCAGGTTTTGACCCTCAGAGATGCAATCTGTTGCAATCAGTATCTCTATACTGTCTTTTGTATCTGGCATCAAAAGGATTTTGTCTTTTGAAATTGGCGAGAAGCAAGTCAAGACATTGTTAAGCGTTGCCTTGAATTTAGCAATTGTCGTTTTGCCGTCAACAGATCCTGTAATCATAGCTGTATCAAGTCCATAGCTTGTCTTGATGTATTTGCTAACATTATCATATAAATATTCCGCAGTGTCTGAAAACGCTGTAAACACCAACACCTTCTTGTTCCCTGCATTTATCGGGTTTTTAATTTTCTCTGCCAAAATCTTAAACAATGTTTGAAGCTTGGTATCGTATTCCGGTGTTATATCAGCAATCATTAGAGTTAATAATTCAAGGTTTTCTGCATCCATGGCTAGCTCAGCACGCCAACTCTTGTAGTCCATATCCGCAAGATCTATCTTCACTTTTTTGCCCACTGAAAAGAAATCCGTATTTTGATCATCCAGATCAAAATCTGATGTCTCACTGATTTCTATCAAATCGAGAATTGCACTTCCATTGTTATCGAACGCATCAATACTCTTAATCATCTCTGAAATTAGATTTTTTATCCGGGCAAGAGTAAGACCAAAAGAATAAACAGAGCTTTCAAGCCGCTTTAATAAGTTAATGCTCATCAAGCGCCGAATACCTTCTTCACGTCCTGCCTGGGTCAGATTATTTCCCTTTTTGTCGCTTAGATCCATATACTTGTCCAGCTTACTCGGGAAAATGTAGTTTGATGGCGTATAAATGGCCAGATTCAATTGCATAAGCGATTCATAAATTTGGTTGTGGTTAATAGCCTCACTTAAAGTAGTTAATGATGGACGCAACGAAATAGGCTTGAGCCTTTCAGGAAATTTCCCTATCTCCGCCGTATCATAATATTTCTCAATATGACTCCTAGATCGTGCAATCGTTACATTATCCAATACTTCAAAGAAATCGAAATCTAACATTTTTAGCAGCACGGATGTCTTTCGATCTTCCTGTTCCAATTTACTCCAAGTATTAAAAGCCTTTTGCGCGCTTCGGAATATTTCATCAATGGATTTGACTGTATTCAGCTTTTCGTTAATTAATTGCGGATTCCCCTCATAAGCAAGGGCTAACTGGTTTTTCAAATCATTGAATCTATTGTTAACCGGTGTTGCAGAAAGCATCAGAACTTTTGTTTTTACACCTGCTCGAACCACCTTGTTCAGTAGTTTTAAATACCGATTCTCTTTTTCACCTTCAGCACCCGATAGTTCACCACCATTACGGAAATTATGGGATTCGTCAATGACAACAAGATCGTAGTTTCCCCAGTTCAAACGATCAAGGTCCAGACCATTTGATTTTCCATATGCCCTTGAAAGGTCAGTATGGTACAAAACATCATAATTCAATCGATCTGATGCGATTGGATTATTCACGTAATTGTCTTTATAGGTATTCCAGTTGTCGGCTAATTTCTTTGGGCATAAGACTAACACGGATTTATTCCGGTTCTCATAATACTTGATAACAGCAATAGACGTGAAGGTTTTACCTAAACCAACACTGTCTGCCAGTATGCAGCCGTTGTATTTTTCCAGTTTATTTATGATGGCAAGTACAGCATCTTTCTGAAAGTCATATAGCAGGTTCCATATTTTGCTTTCTTTGAAGCCACTCGCTTCATTAGGTAAAACATCCTCCGAAATGTCTTCAAGAAATTCATTAAAGATGTTGTAGAGCGTGACGAAATAGATGAAATTCGCAGAATTTTCTTTGTATGCTTCTGTGATGCTATCAATAACAATTTCTGTCACATCTTGAAGCTTGGAATCATCATTCCAAATAGAATTGAAGACGCGAATAAACTCATGGCTATGTGGTGCTTCCATTTTAGTGACCATATTATAGCTATTATTGCCTCTATCGCAACCTATATCTACTGTCGTAAATCCATTGATAGGCATGTATGTAAGAGCATGATCCGCTGAAACCACATTGACGAATCCACCCATATTTTCATTTGTGACATTCGATTTGAATGTCACTTTTTTTCTGATCCAATCCGTGCATTCCTTGGCAATCGCCTTTTGTGTCAACTCATTGCGTAATTTTACTTCAAATTCCGTACCATAAATGCTGCGCTCGCGGTTTATCCTCGGTATGTAAAATTCACGTTTTGATTTCAATGCTTTTTCTTTAACAAAAGTAGGAGAAGTAAAAATAAAACGCAGCTCATCTATTGAATCTAACTGCCCGCGTAGAGCTTGATATGCATAAATAGAAAAACACGCCGCTGCAATAGAGAGCTTACTACCCTTTTTTATCTCGACGGTCATATCATCTTTAACTATTCGGGTTACATTATCGAATATCTCCATTTCTCTTATCTCCTCACCTTATTTTGAATGATCTATTATGTTTTTACAACTCGACTAGTGATTACTGTTCGTCCCGCTTTATTTCGATAATATCTCCAATATCACAATTCAAGACAAAACAAATGCGTACTAAAACATCAAGTGCTACATATTCATTTCTTGTTAACTTTGCTATGGTACTGGAACTCAGCATAACAGCCTCTCGCAATTGTGTTTTTTTCATGTCTTTATCAATTAATAGTTTCCATAGTTTCTTGTAGCTTATCCCCATTCATATCACCCCATTATGAACATAGTTTCGACTAACACTTGACTTTTACCCTTGATTTTCACCTTGTTTTCAGTTTAACATTTTTTTTATGATTTAACCATGATTTCGTTCGATATCTCGAACTAGTTTCTGCATATGCAAAGATAAACTGTCACTGACAAAGATACAGAAACATGCAAGATACAAGTAGCATATGATAATTTACTATTTTGTTTTTCTGTTTTCAAAAGAGTGAAGTTTAGGACAAATAAAAAGCGACTACCTTTATTCAGTCGCTTTTATTTACTCATTTTTAAATTGTTCAATGTTGACTTAATAATTATTGCCCATTCAAATAAGTATCAATTTTTTCGTTATTTTCATTAACTGCAACACTCAGAACATAGTTATATAACACAAACTCACAAATTGAATCAATATTTATTATGTACGCAGCTTCGTCATCTTCAACCTCGCCATAAAGGTCATCATCCCAATAATTATTATTAAAAATCTCTTGAAATTCATCAGTAGAAAGCCAAATTGCTTGTAGTTCTTGCTTTGGAAGTGATTCAAGTTCTCTTTTTATCAATTCAATTATGTGAAATTCATAAGTATCCCAAAAGAATGATTCCTCAAATTGCATTTGAACACAAATCTCTTCCCAAACATTCTCAAGTACTGAATCATCACCTGTCATCAATGGAGCTTTTGTCACTTTAAGTTTTTTAATCACGTCAAAACTCACTTTTTTTGAAATGATATCAGCATAATGCTTAGTTACTATTTTCAATTCATCAGAATAACGTTCTATTACTTTAATCTTTTGATTATGCTTAACTTTTTCAAGTCTATGTTCAATACCAATTTCATTATCTGAGTTCAGAATTTCACAAACCTGACTTATCTTTTCAGGAATCTTTTTCATAGACATACCATCCTCCGAATCAAAATTAATTTGATAATAACTTGGTCAACTGTTCACTTCCGCTCCACAAACCATCTTCCAACATCCAAACCACTCTGTTTTGCTGTCCGCTCAAAAAAGAGATAGCTTTCTTTGCCATTGATCTCAATTGTATAGCGATCACCCTGACCGCCAGCTTTATGGGCTGCTGCAGGTCTCACATCAAGCATTCGGTCTATGGTGTATGTGCTGCCATCTTCCCATTTGACGCGTCTCGGCTTTAGTTTGCCAGCTTCATCAAAGGCTGCTATAACAGCGACGTAGACTTTATCTGATTGTTGCATTATTCATCACCTTCGTCATATAAGTTCTTTAGGAAATTACTGTCCGCTAATATTGGAGACTCCAAATTCCAACCTTTTCTTTTAAGAATTCTGAATTTGAAATCAAGCAGTTCAGGCGGTACTTCGAGCTCTTTAGCAACCGAGAAAAAGAAGGTATCTTCACTGAGTTTCTCACGGACTAGTTCATCATCTAATAGATATTCTGCGGCAAAGAGGTTTGCCTCATATTCATATTGGGAGGTACTGTCATAGAGGACAAAGTCATGGAAGTTATTGATCTTTGTCTTTTGATGAAGCACTGCATGACCCAACTCATGCGCTAAAATAATGCGTTTTACGGTCTCCGGCAAGTCGCTATTAATCGTTATGTGTCTCTTTCTAGACTGGTAGAGATAGAATCCCTTACAGGCATTAGGAGAATTTCCCATCGGTTGTTGATCTACGATGATATTCATTGCTTTAGCTAACTTCCAAGGATCTCGTTCACCATAGTGCTGCATCAATCCATACGCTTCTTTACAAATCATTTCTATTGACATTTAATCACCAATCACCCTTTAGATTTTTTCCCAAAAGTCTTACGAGCGTCTTCTTTACAAGTAATATAAGCCTTCATCACCGCTTCAAAAAAAGCGTCTTTTGCCTCTTGATCCAGTTCACCACCTGCAAATAATGCCATGTTTTGTTCAAGAAGAACATCCATTTCTTTTGCTGCTTTTGCGCCTAACCGTTCACGCGTCTCTTCAACATAGGGTGACTTTTCGATGCCGTGTTTTGGATCAATGATATCGTCATTGAGCAGGTAATCTACAGATACTTGGAGTGCAGATGCCAATTTTCCTGCTATATTGCCACGCGGTTTCGTATCAGTGGTTTCATATGCCGCTATGGACCGTTTGGATACACCAACCAAATCGCTAAGCTGTTGTTGATTTAATTTTAGTGCTTCTCTCGCTTCTCTGATCTTCTCGGAAAAGGATTTCATCTTCTCGCCTCCTAAGTGAATAAAACTTCATTAACTTCATTTTTATATTGACTTAAATTCATTTCGTTGCTATGATTGAAAACAAGATGAAGTTTTCTTCATTTTACATTTTATAACTTCATCTGTCAATCGTTCCCCTTTATTATTTTTAAGGAGTGCTGTCTATGAATTCAGATCGTGCAATATTACACTGTGATTTAAACAGTTTCTATGCGTCTGTAGAAGTGATGCTCAATCCTGCGCTGAAAGATAAGGCCATCGCTGTTTGTGGTGCTACGGAGGATCGGCATGGCATCGTCTTGGCCAAATCGGAAAAAGCTAAAAAAGCAGGCATTAAAACAGGTATGGTCAACTGGGAAGCAAAGCAACTTTGTCCAGATTTAATTATGGTAAAACCCCAATACGAGCAATACTTAAAATATTCAAAACTCACAAGAGAAATCTATCATCGTTTCACAGATCTGGTAGAGCCATATGGTATGGACGAATGTTGGATGGATGTTACCGCCAGCAGGTCCATTCATGGGGACGCTTTAACCATTGCAGAAAAAATTAGACTTACAACCAAAGAAGAATTAGGTCTCTCAGTAAGCATCGGCGTTTCATATAACAAAATCTTTGCCAAACTTGGCAGTGATATGAAAAAACCTGATGCCATAACGGTCATTCCGAGAGAAAATTTTCAAGAAAAAGTGTGGCCACTGCCTGTGTCGGATCTGTTCTATGTTGGACGGTCTACCAACCGAAAGCTAATGAACTTCGGTATAGAAACCATTGGTGATCTCGCTAAAACACCTTTCGCTTTTATTCGAAGTTGCCTTGGTAAAAATGGTGAAATGATTTGGTATTATGCCAATGGCCTTGATCAATCCAGAGTGATGGCAAAAGATTATGAATCACCCATCAAGTCCATAGGACATGGCACAACTTGTCGCGCTGACCTAGACACCCCTGAAGAAGTTTGGCAAGTCATTTTGCATTTAACGCAAGATGTCTCACATCGATTAAAGGTTCATGATTTAAAAGCCAAAGGTGTGCAGCTTACTGTTAAAGATCAAGATTTGGCATATCAGCAATTTCAGATGCCACTTCAAATCGCTACCCAAAATCCACTTGAGATTGCACAAACGGCTAAGCGACTGTTTGCAAAGAACTATGACTGGAAGTCTCCAGTAAGAGCTCTTACAGTACGCGCCATTAATCTAGAGCCTAAGTATACACCTGACCAGCTCATGCTCTTTGATGATGCCAATAGACGCCTGAAAATGGAAAAACTCGACGATACCATCGAGCACATTCGAAGTCGATTTGGCAAATGGTCCATTTATTCTGCAACTTTACTCGGAATGGTTGAAAATGCAAATAGTGACCACCATGATATCATCATGCCTGGCATGATGTACACCTAATGAGGCGGTGCATCGAAACTTTCATTTTCATTAGACTATAAACCGATTATCTGCCCACATTGCAACAGGCGATTGTTTGATGCAACTAAAGACAGTGTGGGCATCGTCACCATCAAATGTGAACTTTGCGGGAAAATCTCATCAATCCCCATATTAGCCAATTAACATATGTGTTTACTATGGAGCACCGGGGCACGTTAGTTAGCAACCACAGCACAAGTAACGACTTACATATGACCTACAATCTATACCGAGCACCGGAGCCATTACGAGCGACCACTGCCGGATGATTACTCAATTTGAGAATCATCCGGTTTTTTGTTGAGTAATATCTCCGACTGTTAAAAACTATGGCTCTTTTTACTCAAAGGAGCCTTTTTTCATGCATCAATATACAAATTGTACTGCTAGAAGTCCACCTTCCTTCAATTGTTGATGAACCCATTTGACTATTGAAGAGGAGAAGGATTATGAAAAAAATAAACTTAAAGGACTTTTATACATTTTATGATAAAGACACTTATGTTAATGTCAATGAAACTATTGCTGATGAAATGGAAGCATTTAAACGCAAAGAATCATCCTATCTAAGAAAGCTTTACCGATATAAGGCGCATTACTCTCTGGATCGAAACGATGGCATCGATCAAGACATCACCTATTCATCACAATCGCCCTATGAACTTTACGAAAGAAAGATCACAACAAAAGCACTCTACAGCGCCCTAAATCAGTTACCCGACATCCAGGCAAAGCGCATCTATGCCTATTACTTCTTAGACATGAGCAAGACCGACATCGCAAATGCTGAAGACGTCAGTGTAAAAGCCGTCTGCAATTCTATTGATCGAGGACTTGAAACACTGGGCAAAGTGCTGAAGCTTAATTTATAGAAAAAAGAAGAACCTATAAGTCTCTTTAGGACGAATAGGTTCTTTTAATTCAATTACTGGCCGTTTGAAATATCTCTCGAATAATCATAGTTGTTTCATGAAAATTAATGCCCTCAGCATATTTGAATTTTTTCGTGTATGCGATCCAGATTTCTTCTAAATATGCGCTCTCCTCAATTTGACTCAAGTATTGTTCCCATTTTTCTACGTACATCTCTGTGTTGCGCTCTTCAGCCTTTTTATATATTGCATTTCTCAAATCTTCATATTTTATTTCTTCACTTCTAAGTCTATGGAGAACAAATATATCATAAAAATCTCTTGCTCTCGTGTTTGCTACATTTCTCGCAAGAATAGATTCTATTTTTTCTGCAAGAATAGTATTCAAATTATATGCTTTTACAGGTATGCTACGGTCTTCAAACATTAATTTAAAAGAATATACAATTTCCCTTGGAATAATCTGATCACCCGTGGTTATATCAATTTTCATTTTCACTTTTATGGTATAAAATTGCGCTTCCAATGAAATCCTAAAATCATCATAATCATTGACATCATGAATATTCTTGATATCAATAAGTTTGAACTGCAGATTATCATCTAAATCAATCGTTAAAATTTCAGTGATTATTCTTTCAATCTCAATACGATTTACTTCTATGCCTTTTATGGTCGTATCCATATCCAGCGTGCTTCTCATGTCAGTACCAATCATCGACGATATTAAGAAACCACCCTTGAGAATAAAATTGTCTCTATACTCAGAAACAGAAATTCTTTCAAGAAGTCTTTCCATCATGAAGTTTTGAAGCAAATGATTTGCTGTGACTTTCTTTTCTTTTGCCAGGTTATTAATCCAATCTTTTAGTTGTCTGGGACTCGTTATTTTCATGTCAACACCTCCAAGTAGTTTCTTACCAATTCTTTAATTTTAAAGATTTCGGCATATTCAATCAACTTTGCGAATTCAGCTCCTGGGGTTTGCATGTATCTTTTAATGGCCTCTTTGACCATATCAGTATCCAGTTGATCTTTCTTTCTAATGCAATCACAAATGGTTCTCTCTTTATCATAAGTAGCCACGACGTGTCCAAAAGGTGTTTCTACTTCAATTTTACCAAGTTTATGCAATGAAGCATCGATGTAAAAAAACTTGTATTTATCCCTTTCTACTAAGAGCCTTGTATTGTAACCTGATGGAATAGTCATCATCAAAGTGATTGGTGTGCGATCAGATAAATTATGAAAGTAAAGCGCTGTCTCGTGAGAAAATACACATTCTTTGCACCTGTGCTGAGCAATATAGTATTCATCTTCCATTTGATTTGGATCCATATACAATCCATACTCCAGTTTTTCGAGGTCGCCAGTTAAATGTAATCTCTGAATTGTTTTATAAGAAACACCAGCTTCTCTCGCTTCACCTGAAGTGATCAATCCGTTTTTTTCTTTTAGCAATTGCATTACGATTTCTTTTTGCTTCATAGAATCACCTCTCACAAAAGACATTCTTGTTCGTATTTATTATATTATATACGTTCAAAAATGTCCAGTTCTGTATCAATTATTGAATAATTAGCTGGCTAACATAATATTCTTTTTTAGCACAACCGTCAATTAATAAATATTTTTCCTTTCAGGGTTCAAATCCCATCCATTTCTGTCATGGTTATTAAGAAGACCTTTTTTTCTTAAAACGACCTTTGAAAATTGAATAGTAGATTTCTGGATACGTTTGATGCATAAACCGCAAGGAAAAGCCGGACAGTCAGTACGCCACGACCATAAATTATGCGAGCGATTTGAGCTGATTGTCAGTTGAATTTGGTAGTTCAATGGGCCACGACCTTATGCGTCAGATTATGATACTTCCGTTTGGTCATTAAAGTGAGAACGGCTTGCCATTAGTATGGGGAGAGGAAAAATCCTATGAGAGTGTTCACCAGCACTTGTCTAGAAATCTTTCACAACATTGCATTCACTTTAAGTGATGTGATACCCTTTTGTCAAATCCTTCTCTGTCAATATCAGACCTTCTGAATCACTTTCAGAGGGCCTGATATGTACAGTAAATGTTTCTACTGTGCACCGTTGGATTAGCTAACCAACCGGAAATGAGCTCGTTTCCTTCAAACGAAAATTGGAGGATCTATGAAAATTAATGTGAGTCGTAAAAATCTGTATGAAACCACAGAGGATAACCAATCAAAAATGAGCATCCCATTTGAGCAACTGTCTAAGAATCAACAAAATGCAACGTTGGAATTGATATTCAAAAATCTCAATCCCAAGAAAAAATCTCAAGAACAACAGCATTAACACACGGCCTGATGGGTGGCTCATGTAAGGAGAACGATTATGAATATAAAAAAAGTCGCCATATATGCAAGATATAGTTCTGATAATCAAAGAGAAGAGAGTATCGAATCTCAAATTAGAATTTGCGAGGAGTACTGTAAAAAGCATGGTTATCTGATTTATAACATCTATTCAGATTCTGCCTATACAGCTACAAACGACAACCGCCCTGCTTTTCAACAAATGATTGGCGATGCTCAAAAGTATCTCTTTGATACAGTGTTGGTTTACAAGTTCGACCGTTTTAGCCGTGACAAATACGACAAGATCTTTTATAAGAGAAAGCTTAATCAAAACGGCGTTAGATTGGTCTCCGCACTTGAACATATCACCGATGATCCTGAAGGGCAGCTCCTGGAGAGTATGATTGATTCCATGGATGTCTATTATGTCGAAAACCTTGCCCGAAACGTTCGCAACGGTTTAATTCAAAATGCGTTAAAAGGACTCCATACAGGTGGTAAACCACCCATCGGCTATGACTACGATTCAAAACTGCAGGAGTATTTGGTCAATGAACATGAAGCTTCTGCTGTGAAGTTGATTTTTGAGATGTATGCCAGTGGCGCTGGCTATAACACCATCTTGAATGAATTGTCGCGCCTTGAGTTTAGAACTAAGAATGGCAATACTTTTAACAAAAATAGCATTGCCACCATTATCAGAAATGAGAAATATAGAGGCATTTATATCTTTAACCGCTGCGAGAAAAAGATCGCTGGTGTCAGGAACAACTGGAAAAGTAAAAGTGATGATCAAGTCATTCGAAAAGAAGATGGAATGCCTCGGATTATCAGTGAAGAACTTTGGGAAGCTGTCCAGATAAGAATCAAGGAAAATCATCGCATAGGCGCTAAGCACCGCACCAAACACACTTATCTATTAAGTGGCAAAATCATCTGTGGTTACTGTGGTCACACTATGGTAGGTACCAGTCGTAAAGCCGGTCGTAACAAATCGGTTTATTCGGTTTATAAATGCAACCGTAGAACCAATGGCGGTAATTGCGAATGTAAAGAAATCAATAAAACTTATCTGGACCAATATGTACTTTCCATGATCATTAAATCGGTACTAAATAACACGAACGCCACCAGTATTACAGAAGCTTATAATGACTTCATCACAGATTCAAAGTCTGACACCAGCAAAGACATCATTAACTATGAACAACAACTCAATACCGCAAAAAAAGAAGCAAATAACCTGCTGTCATTTATCATGGCAGGCAATCACTCCCAACTGGTAGTTGATAAACTTAAGGAAACAGAAAGGACCATCGCCAACATCGAAAACATCATAAGCGACTTGCAAAATATCAAGACCGACACAAAGTTGACGGATGAAGATCTAACGAAGGCCTTTAACAAGTTCAAGCAGAAAATCATCACTTCTCAAAAGAAAGAGGAAGAACTAGAACTCAAAGCCATCATTGAAGCATTTGTTGAAAAAGTCACAGTCACAAACGAAGACGTCAGTATTGAGTACAAGCTCGATGAAATTGTGGGGAAAAACGTAGCTGACAGCTACGCTTACTACATTTCAAAAAAGACAAATGCACGTCCTTTTTTGGACGTGCATAAGAATGGTGGAGATGGGGGGAGTCGAACCCCCGTCCAAAAACAACTTACTTTCACTTTCTCCGAGCGCAGTCGTTAATTAGGGGTTCGCCACACCTCACGAGTAACGACGCTCAAGTGATGTGGCTATTTCTATCGTACCGCTATTCCACGACTAGAAAAGTGTCAGGGAAAGGGACCTCAGCAGGGGTTGGTCAGGCTCTAGGCGGCTGAGATAAGGCCTAAAGGTGACGCTGCAATTAAGCAGCTAATGCAAAATTTTCGTTTGCGTTTGTGTTTAATGACCCAGTTCTTTAACGAGTACCCCAGGTCAGGAAACTCGGCTCGCTTATAAAAGCTCATCATCCCTGTCGAAACCAGTACATCCCCATGATAAAAAGGGGTAACTAGCGATTGTAATCCTTGATGGCTTTCTGAATCTTGCGATCTGCATCTTTCTTAGCTAAAGTATCGCGCTTGTCATAAAGCTTTTTACCTTTGGCAACTGCGATTTCAACCTTGATCAGACCGCGCTGATTAATGTATACCTTCAGAGGTACAAGTGTGTAGCCTTCACGTGTGGTATAGCCTAGAAGCTTTGCGATCTCACGCCTGTGAAGCAAAAGCTTACGTACTCTAATGGGATCTTGATTATAGCGGTTACCAAAATCATAAGGGGTTACGTTCATACCCAGTATGAAAACCTCTCCGTTTTTAATCTCCGCATAAGATTCCTTAATACTCGCCTTTCCGTTACGGATCGACTTAACTTCAGTTCCAAAAAGCTCTATGCCGGCTTCATACGTCTCCTCGATGAAGTAGTCATGCCAGGCTTTTTTATTTTGTGCAATTAGCTTTAGTTCGGCCATAACATGCCTCCTTTCGAATGCGTTCCAGCTTTTTTATTGTAGCACAAGGCACTTCATTTCGCAATCATCCATGGATTTCGTCATGAAAAATTAACATGGCGTTCATCTACAAAGTGCCTCGTTCTACAAATTCAAATCTCTATATTACTTTACACATCATAATCATTCTAATGACAAAATCACTTTATAAACTTCTCTAAAGCGTAAACCAGTCCATCTTCATCGTTGGATAACGTGATAAAGTTCGCTACGTCCTTAAGTTCCTTCATAGCATTGGACATTGCGACACCAACCCCTGCATATGCAATCATGTCGATATCGTTCTCATTGTCACCAAAGGCTATGACGTCCTCCAGCGGAATCTCGTAATGTTTTCTAATCGCTTCAATCCCCGTCGCCTTAGAAACGCCTGCCTTCATCACATCGAACGAAGTCTCAAGCGACTTACAGGTTTCAAGCCTCGGTACCTTTTTAAGTTCTGCCATAATGGCCTCAAACTGCTCAGGCACGTCGTGGAACAGCCCAATTTTGTAGATTGGCACCGAATCAATCAGCCCACGCAAATCCTCACTAAACTCAACCTTGAACTGATACTCTGGTGGCAATGCCGCCATCGCCTCAGCGTATTTTTTCCCCAAGTTCTCGAATCGGTTGGCATAGATGGTCTCAACGTCATATAGGTGGTAGTAGGCGCCGTATTTTTCACAAACGTCAGCGACCTTACGTGCCAAAGGCTTTTCAAGTTCGATTGCTTGTAGGATCTCACCCGTCTTCAGGTGCTTAACCACAGCGCCGTTACAAGAGATTAGAAACCCATCATAATCGAGCTCCTGTGTGATGATCTTACCAGCGCCATGCATCCTACCCGTTGCTATTGCAAAAATATGTCCTTCATCAATTAAATCAAATATCTTCTTCTTAGTCGTTTCAGAGATATGCTTGTTACTTTGTAGTAAAGTGCCATCGATATCGCTGACGATTAGCTTTTTATTACTCATTTTCACCTCTTAATTTATAAACTCTAAATGTGTTTACCGTAATTATGGTAATCCATTCTTAATAAGAACAATCACAGCATAACTATTTTTGTAAGCGCAAGTAAATTGATACTATGCCAGTTCAAAATCAATCTCTCTTAGGACTGGATCTGCATTTACACAGATGACTTCTATCTCATCACCAAGTGCATAGATCTTTTTCGTACGCTCTCCAACCAGTTGAAGGCGTGCTTCATCATAAACATAGTAATCATCATCTAGGTCATCCAAGCGCAATAAGCCTTCAATGGTGTTTTCAAGTTCGATAAACAGACCAAAGGAAGTAACCGATGAGATCAATCCTGTAAACTTCTCTCCAATATGAGCAACCATGTACTCTGCCATTTTCATATCGTCTACTTCTCTCTCAGCAAGCTCTGCGTTGCGCTCTCTTTCAGAGCTTTGAACCGATACCTCATCCACTATGGTCTTTAACTTTTTAATTCTGTCCTCATTGATTTTTCCGTTTATGATCTCCTTGATGATTCTATGAATCTGAAGATCCGGATAACGACGAATTGGCGATGTAAAGTGGCAATAATATTTTGCAGCAAGTCCGAAGTGGCCTTCGTTAATTGGTGAATACTTCGCTTGTTTGAGCGATCTTAACGTCATTTTGCTGACCACGTGTTCTTCTTTCTTGCCATCTGCTTCTTCTAAAATTGCCTTAATTGCCATTGGGTGCACTTCTTCTAAATTCCCCTTCACCTTATAGCCAAAGTTGTGTAAGAACTTGTTCAGTGCTTCTATTTTCTCAGGATTTGGCGTTTCGTGTATACGATACACAAAAGGTAGCTCCATCCAAAAGACATGCTCTGCAACGGTTTCATTTGCTGCAAGCATAAAATCTTCGATAATCTTATGTCCAATTCTTCGATCTGCTTTTCCGATAAAGATTGGCTTGCCTTCTCCATCGAGTGTAATCTTCGTTTCTGCGAAATCAAAGTCGATGGCACCACGTCTTTCACGTTTACCTCTAAGCTTTTCAGCCAGAATTTTCATCATGTTGATTTCATCAAGAATATGCGCATAACGCTCTCTAAGTTGCGTCGTTAATGCACCTTCAAGCATATCCGAGACATCGTCGTAGTTCATACGCTCAACAGTTTTTATCACACTTTCACAAACTCTGTGTTTAACGATATCGCCATTGCCATCGATTTCCATGATACAAGAAAGTGTGAGTCGATTCACTTGTGGGTTTAAACTACAAATCCCATTTGACAATCTTTCAGGCAGCATTGGAATTACGCGATTCAGCAAATAAACGCTCGTACCGCGCTTTAGAGCTTCTTTATCAATCTTAGAATTTTCTTTTACATAATGCGTGACATCTGCGATATGAACACCGAGTTCATAGTTGCCATTATCGAGCTTGATCACATGCACAGCATCGTCTAGATCCTTTGCATCCTTGCCATCTATGGTAATTACCTTATAACTTCTAAAGTCCTCTCTACCTTTTAAAGCTTCCTCTTGAACGTCTGTTGGAATCGCTTCTGCTTCATCTAACACCTTGTGATTGAATGCTTCAGGCAGTTTGAAAGTACGGATAATCGATAGGATATCCACGCCTGGCTCGCCTGATTGACCCAATACTTCAGTAATTCTGCCTTCTGGATTTCGACGATCCTCTGGCCATTTTACGATCTCGACAACGACCTTATCCCCTTGCTTCGCACCAAGATTTTGACTTGGTGAGATATAGATGTCTTTTCTTAGCTTCTTATCATCAGGGACAACAAATCCAAAGTTCTTACTTTGCTCATAAGTGCCTACGATTTCTGTATTCGCTCTTTCGACGATCTTGATGACTTCACCCTCGCTCTTTTGGTCCGGTCCACCCACCTTTGTAAGCTTCGCTTGAACGAGGTCGCCATTCATAGCACCACCAAGCGCACTTGCTGGAACAAAGATATCACGCATCTCAACGTTTTCTACGATGACAAAACCAAACCCTTTAACTGCGATTTGTACCTTACCAACGTAGATTTGAAAAAATTCTGGTAAAGCGTATTTCCCTTTTTTTGTTTTTATTAATTTAGATTCATCTGCAAGCGATTCTAATGCTGCCACAAAAGTGGAGCGATCGATAGGGTCAATCCCCATCTCTATAAATAAATCCATTTCTAAATATGGTTTTTCGCTATGCTCTTTAAAAAACTGCATTATGGCTTCTCTCATGATATTGCCTCCTTGTATTCTAGTTTATTGTCAAATTGTTCGTATTCTCTTTTAAAATTACATTTACATGATTCACTTAAAAAAAATCTTTCAATATGATTCTACTTAATGAATCTATTGATCAGATTCAGAGTAATATTTCTCTTTTAAATTATACCCTTTCATTGTGTAATCACTCTAACAATACTTATTATATCATAAATCTAATTGATAATTCTGTGTATAATCCTTTGGTATAGAGCCAAGTCAAAACTTACAGCTTTTATCGCTTAGAGATTGATATTATCATTTAGAGTTGCGTTTATGCGAAGCTACTAACTCTATATAGTGACTTTTTATGGAATCAATTAATTGTATAAACTCAAAATAATAGTTAAGTCTCAATATAATAATCAGCCAGCACCAAGTATTCAAATTTTAACACATATGCGATTCTCGCTATGTAAAAAAGACTTGCTCAAATCGAGCAAGTCTTAGAATCAGACAAAGTCTGAAAACAATCATTTAATTAATTGCTAAAGCCAAATCTAGTCATCTGAAAACGTTCACTAGCTTATAATAATGAACCCAATGATAAGAATAATGGTGCGAATACTAGAGAAACAATTGTCATCAATTTAATAAGGATATTGATAGATGGACCTGAAGTATCTTTGAAAGGGTCACCTACTGTATCGCCAACAACACTTGCTTTATGTGCTTCTGAGCCTTTGCCACCAAAATTGCCTTCTTCGACAAATTTCTTAGCATTATCCCAAGCACCACCAGCATTTGCCATGAAGATCGCTAAAAGAACGCCTGTTACAAGTGCACCTGCAAGCATACCGCCTAGCGCTTCGCCGCCTAATACTAAACCAACAACGATTGGTACAAGTACTGCCATTAATCCTGGAATCATCATTTCTTTAAGAGCGGCACCTGTACTGATGTCTACACATCTAGCATAATCAGGTTTTTCTGTACCTTCCATAATACCAGGAATGGTTTTAAATTGTCTTCTTACTTCCTCAATCATTTGATATGCCGCACGACCTACAGACTCCATAGTGAGTGCAGAGAAGATAAATGGCAGCATACCCCCGATGAATAAACCAACGACTACCTTAGGATCTAAGATGTTAATCGTCGTTATACCGATTGCTTCAGAGTAAGATGCAAACAATGAAAGTGCTGTTAAAGCAGCAGATCCAATTGCAAAGCCTTTACCGATAGCAGCAGTTGTATTACCTACAGCATCCAATTTATCTGTAATTTTTCTAACCTCTTTAGGTAGTTCGCTCATCTCAGCGATACCACCCGCATTATCTGCGATAGGACCGTAAGCATCAACTGCAACGGTAATACCAGCAGTTGATAACATACCTACTGCTGCAAGCGCAATACCATAAAGACCAGCAAACTTAAATGCAACAAGCGTTGCAATTGAAATAAAGATAATTGGGAACATAGTCGATAACATACCAACTGCAATACCTGAAATAATAGTCGTTGCAGGACCAGTCAATGATTGCTCAGCAATTTTTTTAACCGATTTATAATCACCTGAAGTATAAATTTCTGTAACCGCACCTATTAAAATACCACAAATTAGACCAGCAGTAATTGCATAAAATGCATTTAAGTTATCGAAGAAATAACGACTTAAGAAAAATGAAGCTACAATTACTAAAAGTCCACTTACATAAGTTGATTTCTTAAGCTCCTTGTGCGGGTCAGATTTTTCACTACCACGAACAAAGAAGGTACCGATAATGGAAGCAATAATACCAATTGCAGAAAGTAATAACGGGAAGATTGCACCTTCAATATTGAAAGTAACTACGCCCAGTGTAATTGCTGCAATAATCGAACCAACATAAGATTCAAATAAGTCAGCGCCCATACCAGCAACGTCACCCACATTATCACCAACATTATCTGCGATAACTGCTGGGTTACGTGGATCGTCTTCTGGAATACCCGCTTCAACTTTACCAACGAGGTCAGCACCTACGTCAGCAGCCTTAGTATAGATACCACCACCCACACGCGCGAAAAGTGCGATAGATGAAGCCCCTAAACCAAAACCTGTAATGATATGCGCATCGTTGAAGACATAATACATCAAGCTGATACCTAAAAGGCCAAGTCCCACAACAGACATACCCATTACTGCACCACCTGAAAACGCAACTGAAAGTGCACGGTTCATACCGCTCTCTTTAGCTGCATAAGCCGTTCTAACATTCGCTTTTGTAGCGACTTGCATACCAAAAAAGCCCGCTAATACTGAGAATAACGCACCGATGATAAATGCAATTGCGGTTTGGTAGCTACCTAAGCCAAACGTAATTGCTGCGGCTAATACAATTGCAAAAATAACTAAAACTCTGTATTCACGCTTTAAAAATGCCATTGCACCCTCGTGAATATAAGAAGCAATCTCGTTCATTCGATCGTGCTTGACTTGAACGGGATTGATTTTTTTCACGACTAAAAAAGCCGCGAAAATAAGCGCTAGTAAACCAGCACCCGCAGATAATAACACATAATTCATTTAAAATTCCTCCCCACAACTTTATGCTAATCATGCTTTAAACATCAACATGACAGAAAAAAATACAACAATTAGCCTAGACTAATTATTGTATAAAAGCCATCATTAATGCTGATATTATAAATAATACTGCAGCTACTTTCGTAACTTTGTCAAACTTAGCATCATAGTCTCTTGCTTTATTTTTGCCCCAGATTTGCTCAGCGCCCCCGCCGATTGAACCTGATAATCCCGCTGATTTACCTGATTGAAGCAGGATACTTGCAATAAGAACTAATGATGATAAAATCAATAATACTGTTGCAATCGTATATAACATTTTTCCACCTCCTGTTTGGCAATTGTCCACCACTTTGGGTTGAACATCGCGAAATTTCGAACAGACGCATGTGTCACATGCTTAACATAGGTATTTTACCACACTAGGTTAAAAAAAACAATTAAATCATTTTTGTCTCTTTGAAATTGCGAAATTTTTGATGATTCATTCAAAAAAGCCAAAGGCTTGGTGGTTGCTTTCCACCAAGCCAAGGACTTTGCATAGGTGTTATCAAAATTTGCTAATTATCTAATTGAGCATGCTCAATATGGATGACAAAAGTTGTAGGGATGTTGAGGCGTAACAATTTGGGGGAGGTACGCCTTCAACATAGACACTTTGAGGTGTCTTAAATGATAAATGGTTCAGTGATTATCTCAAGTTATAGAAAGCAGACATTCCTGCATAAACTGCGTTATCACCTAATTGCTCTTCAATTCTTAACAATTGGTTGTATTTTTCCACACGGTCAGTTCTTGCTGGAGCACCAGTTTTAATTTGACCTGTGTTCATTGCTACTGCCATATCAGAAATTGTTGAGTCAGAAGTTTCACCTGATCTGTGTGAAGAAATTGTTGTGAAACCAGCTCTTTTAGCCATTTCGATTGCATCTAAAGTTTCAGTGATTGAACCGATTTGGTTTAATTTGATTAAGATTGAGTTAGAAGCTTTAGTTTGGATACCTTTAGCAAGTCTCTCTGTGTTAGTTACATAGAGGTCATCACCAACGATTTGAATTTTGCTGCCTAATTTCTCAACCATTAATTGCCATGCAGCCCAATCTTCTTCTGCGAAACCATCTTCGATTGAGATGATTGGATATTTTTCTACAAGACCAGCATAGTAATCCACTAACTCAGCAGCAGTAAATTCTCTGCCTTCGCTAGCTAAAGAATATTTGCCAGTTTTTTCATCGAAAAGCTCGTTAGCAGCAACGTCAAGTGCTAACTTGATTTGCTCGCCTGGTTTGTAACCCGCTTTTTCAATTGCTTCCATGATTACTTTTAATGCATCTTCGTTAGTTGGTAAGTTTGGTGCAAAACCACCTTCATCGCCTACACCAGTAGCTAAGCCTTTAGACTTAAGAACTGCTTTTAATGAATGGTAGATTTCAGCGCCCCATCTTAATGCTTCTTTGAATGAAGTAGCGCCAACTGGCATTACCATGAACTCTTGGATGTCCACGTTGTTATCCGCATGAGCACCACCGTTCATGATGTTCATCATTGGAACAGGAAGCGTTTTAGCGTTTGTTCCACCGATATATTCATAAAGTGATAAGCCTGTAGATTCAGCAGCAGCTTTTGCAACAGCGATCGATACGCCAAGAATTGCATTAGCACCTAATTTACCTTTGTTATGAGTACCATCAAGTTCTTTCATGAACTTATCGATACCTACTTGATCAAATGCATCCCAACCTTCAAGCTCAGGAGCGATAATATTGTTTACGTTATCAACTGCTTTTTGAGTCCCTTTACCAAGGTATCTACCTTTGTCGCCGTCTCTTAATTCAACTGCTTCAAAAGCACCAGTAGAAGCACCTGATGGTACTGCAGCTCTACCCATTGAGCCATCTTCTAAATAAACTTCTACTTCAACTGTTGGATTACCTCTTGAGTCAAGTATTTCTCTTGCATAAACATCTGTAATTACTGACATTTTACTTACCTCCATCTTATTTTTTGGATTGCCATTAAGGCTATATTGATCAGATAACCATTTCGTTATCTATAAAACAATTGTTCAAACGGAAAGTCTCGATTTACCAAATCATTGCTTTAACGATTGACTTACTTGATGATAATTGAAGAACCCGTCATCTCTTTAGGTTGCTCTAATCCCATCATGTCTAACATCGTTGGTGTCAAATCACTTAATTTACCACCATCTCTTAATTTGACCATGCCAACACCACCAACGATACATGGTACTTTATTTGTAGAGTGAGCTGTCATTGGTTCGCCTGTTTCAGTCAACATTTGCTCTGCATTTCCATGATCTGCAGTAATAATGAAGTTGCCACCTTTTTCATTTAGCTTGGCAACGACTTTACCCACACATTCATCAACGACCTCAACCGCTTTTACTGCTGCTGAAATAATGCCTGTGTGACCAACCATATCAGGGTTTGCATAGTTAATGATGATTAAATCATAGAAATCACGGTCAAGTGCTTCTAATAATTTATCTGTCATTTCATAAGCTGACATTTCAGGTTTCAAATCGTAGGTTGCGACTTTTGGAGAGTTGACAAGAACTCTGTCTTCACCTTCATTTGGCGCTTCAACACCACCGTTGAAGAAGAAGGTAACATGCGCATATTTCTCAGTTTCAGCAATTCTAAGTTGCTTTTTACCAAGCTCAGCCATGTACTCGCCAAGAGTGTTGTTAATCGATTGTGGCTTATATGCGATTTCAATATTCTCAATGGTTTTATCGTATTGAGTAAATCCAACATACTTAGTTTTAAAGTAAGTTCTAGCAAAACCTTCAAAATCTACATCGACAATAGCTCTAGTGATTTCTCTAGCTCGATCAGGCCTAAAGTTGAAGAAGATAATTGCATCATTCTCAGCTACTTTAGCAATTGGCGCACCGTCTTTAACGATAACTGTTGGCAGTATAAACTCATCCGTTACACCCGCTTCATAAGATTTTTCGAAAACTTCTACTGCATTAGTAGCCGTTTCGCCTTCTCCTTTAACGAGCATATTGTATGATTTTTCGATTCTTTCCCAACGTTTGTCTCGGTCCATAGAATAATATCTACCTGAAACTGTCGCTATGACACCATAATTGATCTCAGCCATGAAAGCTTCAAGTTCCTTAACATAACCAATTCCACTTGTTGGAGAAGTATCTCTACCATCCATAAAAGCGTGTACATAAATTTGCGGTACACCAACTTCCTTCGCCATTTTGATAAGCGCTTTAAGATGGTCGATATGGCTATGAACGCCACCATCAGATAATAGTCCCCAAGTGTGAAGCTTAGTACCATGCTCAATCGCATAATTCATAGCAGCTAATAGCTCGGGATTTTCAAAGAAATCACCATCTTGAATGGATTTCGTGATTCTTGTCAGTTCTTGGTAGATAATTCTACCAGCACCGATATTTAAGTGTCCTACCTCAGAGTTACCCATTTGTCCATCTGGAAGACCGACATCTAGGCCACTTGCAGCGATAAGTGTATGTGGATATTCAGTTAACATTCTGTCGTAGTTAGGTGTGTTAGCAAGTTCGACTGCATTACCAGTCCCTTTACCAGCTTGTCCCCAACCGTCCATTATGATCAACGCTGTTGGTTTTTTCATAAGTGACTCCTTAAAAATTGACGAGTTTCACAAAGTCAGTTGGTTCTAAGCTTGCGCCACCAACGAGTGCACCATCGATATCTGATTCGTTCATGATTTCTTCTACATTAGAAGGTTTAACACTTCCGCCGTATTGAATTCTAACTTCTTCAGAAACTTCGTCACTATAAATGCCTTCAAGTACTTCTCTAATATAAGAGATAACATCATTTGCATCTTGGCTACTTGCTGTTTTACCTGTTCCGATTGCCCAGATAGGTTCATATGCAACAACAACTTTTGTAGCATCTTCAGCTGAGATGCCTTCAAAAGCTTTTTCAATTTGAACTTTACAAAGCGCTTTAGTTTCACCCGCTTCTCTTTGCTCAAGGGTTTCACCACAGCATAAAATTGGTACCAGACCTTTAGCAAGTGCTTTGATTACTTTTTTGTTGACGGTTTCATCTGTTTCAGCAAAGTATTGACGTCTTTCAGAGTGACCGATAATGACATGTGTCACACCGATATCTAAAAGCATATCTGCACTTACTTCTCCAGTGAAAGCACCTTTATCTTCAAAATGCATATTTTGTGCACCGATTTTAACGCCAGTTCCTTTAGCAGCTTCAACTAAGCTTGGTAATAATGTGAAAGGTGCACAAACAAGTGCTTCAACATCTGTACCTACGATTTCGTTTTTTACTGCATTAATAAATGCAACGCCTTCAGCAACTGTTTTGTGCATTTTCCAGTTACCAGCGATGATTGGTTTTCTCATGGGAACCTCCTATTTGTTGTTTAACGCTTCTATACCTGGTAATGCTAATCCTTCTAAGAATTCTAAAGAAGCACCGCCACCAGTCGAAATATGTGTCATTTTATCGCCAAATCCTAAAGTATTAACTGCAGCAGCACTATCGCCACCACCGATTACTGTAGTTGCATCTGAATCAGCCAATGCTTTAGCTACTGCAATTGTACCAGCAGCAAAGTTAGAGAATTCAAATACGCCCATAGGTCCATTCCAAATGATTGTTTTTGATTTTGATGCCACTTCTGCATATTTAGCAGCCGTTTTAGGACCGATATCAAGACCCATGAAGCCTTCTGGAATATCTAAGCCTTCAGTTACTACAGGCTCTGATTCATTGCTAAACTCAGCAGCTACGATGTGATCCACAGGAAGAAGTAGCTCAACACCTTTAGCCTTAGCATCTTCGATCATTTTTAGTGCATAGTCTAATTTATCTTCTTCAACTAATGATTTACCGATTGTATAGCCTTGTGCTTTTAAGAAAGTATAAGCCATACCACCACCGATAATAAGTGAATCCACTTTAGTTAAAAGGTTTTCGATAACTTTAATTTTATCAGAAACTTTTGCACCACCTAGGATTGCGCAGAAAGGTCTCTCTGGGCTGTCAACTGCTTCCCCTAAGAACTTAAGCTCTTTTTGGATTAAGTAGCCACAAACAGAAGTTTCAACGAAATCAGTAACGCCAACTGTAGATGAATGTGCTCTGTGAGCCGTTCCAAATGCGTCATTTACAAACACATCTGCAAGTGATGCCAGGTCTTTAGAAAAAGCTTCACCATTTTTAGTTTCTTCAGCTCTGTATCTTGTATTTTCAAGTAATACCACATCGCCATCTTTCATTGCAGCGACAGCAGCTTTTGCCTTTTCACCAACAACTTCGACTTCAGCTGGAAAAACAACTTCTTTTCCAAGAATTTCTGAAAGTCTTTTTGCAACCGGTGCCAATGTGTATTTTTCTAAATTGTCTGCTTTAGGTTTTCCGAGGTGTGAACAAAGAATGACTTTTGCACCTTGATCCATTAAGTATTTGATAGTAGGAAGTGCACCCACGATTCTATTTTCATCTGTAATGACATTTTCTTTTAATGGCACATTAAAATCGACGCGTACTAAGACTCTTTTTCCTTTTACATCGATATCTTCAATCGTTTTCTTATTAAACATGATAGGCCTCCGATTCATACATGAATGAACCCTGACTAAGTCAGGGTCCAAAATCAGACATAGTCCGAAAAAATATTATTTGCTAGACATGAATTTTAATAAATCAACAACTCTGTTTGAGTAACCCCACTCATTATCATACCAAGATACGAGTTTGAAGAATCTCTTTTCACCTTTAAGGTTGTTTTGTACAGTTGCTAATGAATCATAGATAGAAGATCTTTTATCGTGGATAAAGTCTGTAGACACTAATTCTTCGTTAGCATAGCCTAAAATACCATCAAGGTAAGTTTCAGATGCTTTTTTGAGTAATGCATCGATTTCTTCGATAGAAGTATCTCTAGCAGCTGTAAAAGTAAGGTCAACTACAGATACTGTAGGTGTAGGAACACGGAATGACATACCTGTTAATTTACCTTTTGTTGAAGGTAATACTTCACCTACCGCTTTAGCAGCACCAGTTGAAGATGGGATGATATTGATTGCAGCAGCTCTACCACCTCTCCAGTCTTTCTTAGAAGGACCGTCAACGGTTTTTTGAGTCGCTGTATATGAATGGATTGTCGTCATAAGACCAGTTTCAACACCGATACCTTCTTTTAAAAGAACGTGTACAAGTGGTGCTAAACAGTTAGTTGTACAAGAAGCATTAGAAACGATATCATGCTCTTCAGCTACGTATTCGTTTTCGTTAACGCCCATAACGATTGTTTTAACATCGCCTTTACCTGGAGCAGAAATGATAACTTTTTTAGCGCCTGCTGCTAAGTGACCTTTTGCAGCTTCTGAATCAGTAAATAAACCTGTTGATTCGATTACGTATTCTACGCCAAGCTCTTTCCAAGGAAGATCAGCTAAGTTTCTTACTGCTTGGATACATTTTGTTTCTCTACCGTTAACTACGATAATATCTTCTTCAGCAAGCTCTGGGCTAGATTTTTTAGTTGAGATTTCACCTTTAAATTTACCTTGAACTGAATCATACTTTAATTGATATGCAAAGTAATCTGCATCAGTTGCCATATCTACTACTGCAACTACATCAAACTCTGTTCCTAATAAACCTTGTTCTGCCATAGCATTGAATACAAGTCTTCCAATTCTACCAAAACCATTGATTGCGATTCTTTTCATCTCTAATTCCTCCTTAAATTTATAAAATCTCTTGGATTTTTTTAGCTGTTCGCTCATCTGTTACGAGAACGAGATTTGGGTTTACCTTGCTAATGGCGATAATAGCATCCGCTTTATCGACACCGCCTGCGACAGCAATCACATTCTTAAGATTTTTAAATATATCTAAATCAATACCAATGGTACTGATTTCGTGAACAATTTCGCCATCCTTGTTAAAATAATAGCCAAACGATTCTGCAACGGCACCCTTACTTAGGATGTCATCAATCTCTTCTTGTTCAAGAACCCGTCTGTTCGCCATTACGCTTGCTCTACCAATCCCAAATAAGAGAACATCGAGCTTCGCTATATTTCCAAGTATGCGTTTTATATTCGGTTCATTCTTAAGTTCTTCTATGGTCGCTCTCGATAGGTTATCCTGCGTATAGAGGAGCTGGTACTGTGCACCAAGCTTTCCAGCTAGCTTTTCAGCAAGCGTATTGGCTTGATATTCACTTTTATTACCTAGACCACCTCTGGCTGGTACTACCATGATTTCACTACCTTCTGTGTGCACCCAATCACTCTTATACCCATTAATTACTTTTTCTATCGAAGAACCTCCGGTTAATCCGATAATCATTTTTGGATCGATCAGTGTGCTGAGATACTTAGCTGCTTCATAGCCGATTTCATTAAGTGATACCTGTTCATCTTGAATACCGACAGATCCTACAATAACCCGCTTAATGTGCAGTTTTTTTGCAAGCTCTTGTTCTAAGATGTTAATGCCATTAATTTTATAAAACACATTTGTTAAAGCTTCAAGAACTTCCTGACCCTTTTGAGTCAAACGCATGCCATCAGGATAATAATCAATTAAGTTATTGTCCTTTAGAATGTCACATTCTCTTCTAACCACACGTTCTGTATATCCCATAGTTCCTGAGAGCATCCTTCTTCCCACAGGCTGATTAAACTTGATGTTGTTAAGTAAGTTAAATCTCAGCGGTAACAATTCTTCCATTTCAGGAAACGCATATTTGAGAACAAATATTAAGTTTTCTTGATCGTCGTTTCGCTTCGCTTCCATTTTATCACCATCGTTTCGGGATGTTTTTTAACCAAAGTAATTTTTTTTGTCCCATAACGGGCTAAAAAAAAGACTTACTTACAAAATTATTATACCACTCGAAAAATAGATTACAAGGTGTTTTTGATAAAAAAATTATTTTTTTGTCCCGCTAGGACTATAAGTGTCCCTGCTGTTTCACAAACTACTCAAAATTACGTATTTCCAAAGGATTGTTACTTTTTTGACAGAGAAAAACCAGCACTTTTCTCGCTGTGCTGGTTGATTAAAATCGCTTTCTTTTCGATGAAGGTGGTATGTTTAATTCATCACGATATTTCGCAACTGTTCTTCTTGAAATATTGATACCAGTTTTGTTGAGCTCGTCAGCAAGATATTGATCACTAAGTGGTTTCTTTGTGTCTTCTTTATCGATCATTTCTTTCATGACCAGCTTTACACTTTCAGAGGATACACCCTCACCACTAGCACCTTTTACTCCACTTTGGAAAAAGTACTTTATTTCAAATAGACCATTTGGACACTGCATGTACTTTCCATTTACAGCTCTTGAAACCGTCGATTCATGTACTTCGATTTCATCGGCAATGTCTTTAAGATTTAATGGCTTTAAATAAAGCAATCCCTTTTCAAAAAAATCATATTGGTATTCAACAATTGCTTTACATACGCGATAGATGGTATTTCTTCTTTGTTCTATACTTTTAATGATTCTTAGAGCAGACTGCAAGTTCTTTGACAAATAATCATTTGTCAAGGAATCTCTCGTAAATTGATTTAGCATATTTTTATAAAAGCCGTTGATCTGTAGTCTTGGCGAAGCACTTTCATTTACATTAACGACATATTCATCCTTTTCCTTTTCTACAAATACATCGGGTATTACATATCTGACATCTCTTAAAGAGCTAAATGATCTTCCTGGCTTAGGTTCAAGGGTTTTAATATAGTCATAGGATAGTTGGACGCGCTCTGCTGTTTCGTTTAGCTTTTTAGCGATTTGTGCAAATTTTTTCTCGCCAAGCTCTTCTAAGTGATCTGTAACCAAGGTTTCTTCTAAGCTCTCTTCATAACCCTGTTGATAAAGCTGAATCAACAAACATTCCTTCAGACTTCGAGCACCAACACCTGGCGGATCAAATGTTTGAACAAGTCTTACGACCTGTTCTATTTCTTCATTTGAGCGGTTGAACAAAATCATCGCTTCGTCATTGTTCATTTTTAGATAACCATTGTCATCTATATTTTCTATTATATATTCTCCGATCTTCATCACGTCGTGATCAAGCTTTGAAAATTTAAGCTGCATTAACAAATAGTCTTTTAGATTTTCTTCATCAGCAACAAAATTGTCATAATTAATGTCGTTGTCGGAATTATAGGTTGTATTCGCCATTGGTCTTACATCGTCAAAATAATTGACCATATCTTCCCAATCCATCTCCTGTTTGTCCCCTTTGTCTAGATCGTACTCAAACTCTTGGTCAGATTTTTCACCATAGAGCTCGTCGTCAGATTCCGAGGCAGTTCTTTCTAAAATTGGGTTGTTTAATAGCTCCTCATTAATAAACTCATTTAACTCAACTGCATTGAATTGAAGGATTTCGATTGCCTGTTTCAATTCAGGGGTCATGATGAGTTTTTGAGTTTGAATCAGATTTAGATTAAAATTCATCTTCATATTGAGTACCGTCACATCCTATTTTGATTCATATCATTGAACGACATAATAACGATATAATTATATCAAATTCCCTTGTAAAATGATAGCTTTTCAAATAAAACAGAGCAGTAGAGCTTACGTAAAGCTTCCAACTGCTCTGTTATTTAACTTATAATGGTTGTACTTTCACACTTATTTCTTTACAGCTACGACTGTCTATCTCTTAGCTTTGTCGTATGGGATACCTTCTGCTTTCGGTGCTCTTGATTTTTTAGAGGTGAACGCAAGAACTACCATTGTCGCAACATAAGGTAACATTTTATAGTAGGTTTGATTGATCCCTAAATCATTTAAAAAAGGAATCAATGCAATTGAATAAGCTAATGTTCTCAAGAATGCAAAGAACAATGCGGCAAATAAAATTCGAATTGGTTTCCACTGACCAAAGATCATAACTGCCAATGCCAAGAAACCAAAACCTGCTACTCCTGTATGTCCACTGATATTACCATCCAATATTCCAACTGAGTAGAAGAAACCACCAATACCACCAAGGATACCAGAAAGACTGACACCCGCATAACGCATTACATAGACGTTAATCCCTACAGAATCCGCTGCCTGTGGATGTTCCCCACATGCTCTAAGTCTTAAACCAAACTTGGTTTTATAAAACACGATAACCGCAATTGCAAGAAGAATAAAACCAATTAAAACAGTGAGATAGGTTTTTTGGAAGAACATTTGCCCCAACACGGGAATATCACCTAAAACTGGCATTTTTCTAATATAGAAGGCCATATTTGTCGTTATACCATCACTGTTGAAGAACATCTTCGAAAACAATAGGATTGCTGCTGGAATCATCATGTTTAATGAAGTACCCGTAATCGTTTGGTCAGCCTTCATTGTAACTGCTGCAAAGGATAACAACAATGAATAAACTAAGCCTGCTGCACCAGCTACCAGCATACCCAGAAGCAATATAACCTGTGGATTAATACCAGTCTTTTGAACATTAAACACAAATAACGCGCCAAAGAAAGCACCAAACAGCATAATCCCTTCAAGTGCTATGTTGATAACACCACTTCTTTCACTGAACATACCACCCAAAGCTACTAATAACAACGGGATGGCAACCGGAAGCATATTTTGAATTAAATAATAAATTGTATCCATTATTTTGCCTCCTTATTTGTAGTTGTCGGTTCCGCATTTGCATTCGCCATTTCAACTTTTTTACCAAATTTAGACTTAACAAACTTAGCCAATGCTGAGTTCATAATCATTGCAAACGCTGAAAAATAAATTATTACTGCTATAACAACATCTATGATTTCAGGTTTAAAGCCTACAAGGTTAGCAAGCGATCCACCTCGTTGAATATGAGAGATGAAGATTGCTGAAAAAATAATTCCTATAGGATTTGAGCTTCCAAGTAGGGCAACGGCAATACCATTAAAGCCGTTTGCTGCAATGATGTTGATTGGCTCATAGGTCATACTACTTCCAGCTATCGCTGAAGGTGCTAGTATAGCAAATGCACCACCAAGCCCTGCAAGTCCACCTGCAATAATCATCGTTACTACGACGTTTCTCTTACCCTTCATTCCTGCATAATCCGCAGCGTACTTATTATAGCCTGTCGCCTTAAGCTCATAACCAAACGTTGTTTTTTGAAGTACGATGAACAATGTAACTGCTATTAAAATCGCAAAAATAATTCCGAGATTTACGTTTGACCCTTGTACACCGAGTGATGGAATTTGAACGGTTGAAGGCAAATAATTGGTTCTAGACTTACTCGCGATGTACATCGTCGCATTACCTTGAACCCACATGTCGACTAAATACATCCCAATATAGTTGAACATAATTGAAGTGATGACTTCATTTACATTTAATAAGGCTTTAAATATACCTGGAATAAAGCCCCAAATCATACCGCCTATCATTCCGGCTAATATAGCAACGATCCAGTGTAAGCCGGCTGGCAATTCTACCATGAAGCCAACATATAGAGCAAAGAACATACCCATAGTGTATTGTCCAGATGCACCAATGTTAAATAGACCCATTTTAAAAGCAAAGCCAACCGCTAAGCCTGTCATTAAAATTGGAGTAGCAAAATAGAGAACGTCGCCAAATCGACTAAATCCGCCAACTAAAACATATCTAAAGCCAGCCATTGCTTTTGATGGATTTGCAAGTGTCATTACGATCAAACCAAATATAAGGCCAAGAGCGATTGCTAAAAGCGCTGCTGTAAAGGCAGAAAAACCTTTGGTTTTAGTAATTGATCTAAAATCAAATCCACTTTTTTGTGAAGATTTTTTATTATCCTGCATGGTTAGTCTCCTTTACAGTGTTGCGTTTTGCACCTGACATATACAAGCCTAGTTCTTGAACCGTAGTCGTCTTAGGATCAAGTTCACCAACGATCTCACCCTCGTACATAACAAGTATTCTGTCGCTGACGTTCATTACTTCTTCAAGCTCTAAAGACACCAAAAGAACACCTTTGCCTGCATCACGAGTTGCAACCAGTTGCTTATGGATGTATTCAATTGCACCGACATCTAGTCCTCTCGTCGGCTGAACTGCAACTAACAACTCGTGCTTTTTATCAATCTCTCTAGCAATTATCGCTTTTTGCTGATTACCACCAGACATACTTCTTACAACTGTAATCGGTCCTTGTCCACTTCTTACATCAAATTGTTTTATTAAGCCTTCAGAATATTCTCTAACCGCATCAAACTTAATAAATCCTTTGTTTTGGAATTTTGATTCCCAATATCTTTGTAAAACCATATTTTCTTCCAAGGAATACTCAAGCACCAAACCATGCTTGTGTCTGTCTTCCGGTATATGGCTCATGCCAGAAATAGAGCGCTCTCTAATAGACGACTTTGTTATGTCTTTTCCACAAAGTCGGATGCTACCCTCAGTCATTTTTTCAAGACCTGTTAACGCAGCGACGAACTCTGTTTGACCATTTCCCTCGATACCAGCTAGACATACAATTTCACCGGCGCGAACGTCAAATGTAACCCCTTTAACAGCATTATTTTTATGAAGCTTGGATGCAACGGTGATATTATTCACCGAAAGTACAACCTCACCTGGTTTGGAAATTTCCTTATCTACACTAAAGCTGATATCTCTACCAACCATCATTCTTGATAATTCTTCCTTTGTTGTCGTTTTAACATCAACGGTTCCAATGTATTTACCTTTTCTTAAAACCGTACAGCGGTCTGCGACTTCCATTATTTCGTTTAGCTTGTGAGTAATAAACAAAATAGATTTTCCTTCTTCTGCAAAGCCACGCATGATTTTAAGTAATTCTTTAATCTCTTGTGGTGTTAAGACAGCAGTAGGTTCGTCAAATATGAGTATTTCATTTTCTCTGTATAGCATTTTTAAAATCTCAACTCTTTGTTGCATACCAACAGAAATATTTTCAATCAGTGCATCTGGGTTAATTGCTAGCCCATATTTTTCACTGAGTTCTATCACCTTTTTCTTAGCTTCCTTTTTTTCAATGAAGCCCATTTTGTTTGGTTCTACCCCGAGAATGATATTTTCTAGCACAGTGAAGATCTCAACCAATTTAAAGTGCTGATGCACCATACCGATCCCAAGTGCGTTCGCATCATTTGGATTATTAATTTTGACAACTTCACCATTTTTGCGAATCTCGCCCTTCTCAGCCTGATATAAACCAAAGAGAACGCTCATAAGTGTTGATTTTCCAGCACCATTTTCACCTAAAAGAGCGTGCACTTCCCCTTTTTTAAGATTTAAGGTAATATTGTCGTTTGCAATAATACCTGGGAATTCTTTCGTTATATTTAGCATTTCAACAATATAATTTTCCACTTTGACCTCTTCTTTTCTAATAGAATTCTCACAACAGACGCTACATTGTTAATAATATACAATGCTGCTTCATTTGTATATGTTGAAATTTTACAATAATTATTTGGTAAACCATATGATTTTCTTATTACTTTTTCTGAAAAATAAAACTTTATAAAAAAAACAGGGGGAAACCTAAAGCCTCCCCCATCAAGAATCACATACAAGCATAAGGCTATCGCATTATGTCGTGTACTAAATCGTTCTTATTATCTAGTAGTTACAGCAACCTTAACAAGGTTTAAAGCAGATGTTAATTCATCAGCAGTAGCAACACCACTTGCATCAGCAACTGTAATTGTTCTGATAGGTGCAACTGAACCATCAGCTAATTTAGCAAACACTGCATCGTAAGCTGCTTTATCAAATGTAGAGAATCTGTCAAACGCATTACCATTAGCATCGCCGATAACTGCTGTTGGAAGACCAACGCCGTTATTAGCTGCATTGAAGTAAGTTGTTTTTCCAGAATATGTTGCCCAACCATCGTTATAGATTGCATCAAGTACTTGAACTACAGAAGCAGAAAGACCTTTTGTAGCTGAAGTGATAACGGTTTCAGAATCATATCTTTGGTCAACGTCAACGCCGATAACTTTTGCGCCAGCTTCGCTAGCAGCAGACATAACTGATTTACCAACTGAACCACCGCAAGCAAAGATTACTTGTACGCCTTCTTGGTACATAGTTCTTGCAGTTGCTTTGTTTGTATCGTTTTCTTCAAAGTTACCAGTATAGTGGTAAGTTACTTTTATAGCGCCATCAGCTAAACCAAGTTCAGCAGCTGCAGCTTCAGCACCTTGAAGGTAACCGTAACCGAAAGCTTGAACTGCAGGAACAGCCATACCACCCATGAAACCTAAATCAGTTAAACCATCTTTAACAGCTGCATAACCAGCAAGGTAACCTGATTGTTCTTCAGAATACATTACAGAAGCAACGTTTTCTTTAGTTTCAAATGTTGAGTAATCAGCAGTATGTGGTGCGCCATCAAGAAGGATGAATTTTACATCTGGGTATTTAGTTTGAGCTTCATAAATTGGAACCTCAAATAAGAAACCAGGAGTTACGACAATTTTAGCGCCGCCAGTTACAGCTAAATCAATTGCAGCTAAATAGCCAGCATCTGATGCTTCTTCTGGTTTGATATAAGTGTGAGAAATTTTGTGTTCTTCAGCATAAGCCTTAACACCTTCCCAAGCACCTTGGTTAAATGATTTGTCATCGATATTACCTTTGTCAGTAATCAACGCGATCTCATAAGTACCGTCGTCTGATTTTTGACCACAGCCTACCATGCTTAATACTAAAATAAGCGATAGAGCAATCAACAATACTTTTTTCATTGTAAAACCTCCACTAATAAATTCATTCGACTTGCGTCTTCGAAATAATTATATCGTTATCCACTTCAAATTACAACAACATTTAATATGGCGATAGTTGAAATATATAGTTTTTTTGAGCTATCTACAACATCAAGTCTTACTAGCTTTTGTAGAAATACTTCAATCAGAATTATTAGAATTTTCGAATGTAAAAACCAATAAATATCTATATGAAAATCTCACACAAAATTACTTTTAGAAAGTTCACCTTTCACTCGATATATGTGATAATTATACAAACAATCTCACCTTCTCGTTTGAAAATTCAAACATGTTTACTGCAATTTGTTGACTATATCTAAAATTTTTACTATTTATAAATGAGCAGCAAGCAAAGCCTTTATTCCATCAACAGATGCGGTATCTCGCGTGCACTCACCCATTCTTTGACCGCCTTTATAAAGTACAATTGTAGGTAAGCCAAGTACACGTTGGCTTATCGCCAATCTTCTTTCCTGTGTCGTATTCAATTTTCCAAAAGTCACGGTTCCATTATATTCAGTTTCAAGAGCCTCAAAATCCGGCATAAGAGCTTTACAAGGCTCACAGCCTTCACCCCAGAAATCGACGATTACAAAACCTTCAGCGTTAAGTACTTCTGATTCAAAGTTCTCTTTGTCTAAAACTAACATATTTATTCCTCCAAAGCGTCTACGTATTTTTCGGCCTGAACGGCTGCAATTGCACCATCAGCAGCAGCAGTAACGACTTGTCTTAAAGATTTTGCACGAACATCCCCGGCAGCAAATACACCGGGAATTTTAGTTTTCATATTTTCATCTGTAATGATATATCCTGCAGTATCAACCGTCACTACTTCTTTTACAAGCTCAGTTTCAGGCAAATAACCAACAAAGACAAACACGCCTAACAGTCCATCATTAGGGTCTGCCATAATTTGCTTCACTTCATCTGTTTTTATATTCTTAATTTCTACACCTTGAACCATGCCGTCGCCTATGATCTGTGTCGCGACAGAGTCATAGATGAATTCTAGCTTTGGATGCGCCATCGCTTTTTCAATAATGGATTTTGCAGCTCTAAAAGTATCTCTTCTGTGAACAACAATAACCTTTTTAGCAAATTTTGCAATGAACATAGCTTCTTCTAATGCGGTATCACCACCACCAAACACGACCACTTCTAAATCAGTAAAGAACTCTGCATCACATGTTGCACAGTAGGATACCCCCTTACCTGTTAAAAGCTTTTCGTTTGGTACGCCTAACAATCTAGGCTTTGCACCTAGCGCTAAAATCACTGATTTTGCTAAAAAATCTCCTTTTGAGGTTACGATCTTTTTAAGCTTTCCTTCGAGCTCAACTGCAGTGACATCTGCCCTCGCCCTCTCGGCGCCAAAGGCTTCTACCTGCTCTACCATTCTTGCTACCAGCAATGGCCCCGTTGCTTCACGAATTGATCCAGGGTAATTTGCAACTTCCTCAGTGCCTGAAATCTGACCACCTGTTTTATCTTTTTCTAAGATTAGGGTCGTCATTTTGGCTCTCGCAGCATAAAGCCCTGCTGATAAGCCAGCTGGCCCTGAGCCAATAATAATCACATCATAAATTTTATCCATTTTTTGCCTCCTAGTGTTCAGATATATCTAAAACAGCTAATGCAATATTTGAAGAGTGATCTGAGATTCTTTCTAGATTACTCAACATATCTAAGAAAATAATACCAGAGCTGGTTTCACATCTACCTTCATTAAGACGCGAAATATGTTTCTTTCTAAGGGTTTTCTCCATTTCATCGACAACCCCTTCAATTTCCACTACCTTTTGAGCCTTATAACGATTTTCTTCTTTCATCGCTTCAAGAGAAAGCTCATAGGCCTCAATAACCTTCTGTGTCATTTCATCTAATTCCACAACTGCTTTATCTGAAAAATGTACCGTATTATCAATTTTATATAGTGCCAGCTCAGCGATGTTATCCGCATGATCACCAACGCGCTCTATATCATTGATGGTACTAAACAAGCCATCGATAACTTTTCTATCGTCATTGTCTATCGATGTGTTTGAAAGCTTAATCAGGTATTCACTAATTTCTCGCTCTAATGTATTGATGGTCTTTTCAATTTTAAAAGTCTTATCAATACTCTTTTGATCATTATTTTTAAGTGCGTATATTGCGCTTTCAAGAGAAATTTTAGCTAGATTTCCCATATGAAGCACCTCTTTCACAACTTGACCCAATGCGATGGTTGGTGTTTCCAAGATCCGCTCATCAAGGTATTTAACACCATAAGTTGTCGCTTCTTTCTCCTCAGGTGTAACTGGAATAAGCACATTAACACTCTTTACAATAAGTCCAGCAAATGGTAGTAGGATTAAAGTATTTACGACGTTGAAAAACGTATGTGCATTTGCAAGCTGTCTTGCTGGATCACTACTCATACTGGTAACAATCTTAATTGTCAATCCTGAAAATGCTGCGAAAAAGATAACTGTACCAAGAACATTAAACATAAGATGCATAACCGCTGCTCTTTTTGCTGTTCGATTTGCACTTATAGAAGATAATAACGCTGTCACACAAGTACCGACGTTAGTACCTAATAGCATCGGGAATGCTGCTTCTATAGGTAGTGCGCCAGTTGCAGCTAATGCAACCATTATACCCGTCGTCGCAGAAGAACTTTGAACAACTGCAGTTACTAACAAACCAATTAAAAAGCCTTTAATGGAGCCAATAAGTGTACCTGCACCTATTGATTTAATCATAACCACAAAGCCCTGATATTCACGAAGCGGCTTTAATGCATCCTTCATTAACTCCATCCCTAAGAATAATATACCAAATCCGAGTATGATTTCGCCGATAATAATTTGTTTGTTTTTCTTAGAAAAAAGCTTGATGGCCACACCAATTGCAATAGCTATTGGCGCTAGCATCGTAAGATCGATTGATACCAACTGAGCCGTAATTGTCGTACCAATATTAGCTCCCATGATGACGCCAATCGCTTGCGTTAAGCTCATGATGCCTGCATTTACAAAACCAACCACCATTACTGTAGTCGCTGAAGAACTCTGGATAACAACCGTAACAAGTGCTCCCATAAGCACTCCCTTGAAGACATTACCTGATAATTTTTCGATTATTTTCTCTAAACGATTTCCTGCAGACTTTTCAAGGCCCTCGCTCATTACAGTCATCCCATAAAGAAATAAACCTAAACCCCCAAGTAGTGGCATAAGTATCGCCATAATTGCTTCAGTAGAAAATCCCATCTTTTTCTCCTTAATCTTCTTATTCAATTCTCTCTATATTATTTACACTATAAGCATGACCTTATAGTTTTATTTGGTCTAAAATGGCAAAAAAAACACCACACGTCCCCGTGCAGTGATTAATCAATCATTTTAAGTCAAAAAACTGATTCTGCCGCAAGGCTTCATATAATATGATGGCCACTGAATTTGATAAGTTTAAGCTCCTTAAATGCTCATTTTTACGCATTGGAATCTTAAACCTCGATTCATGATAGGCCTCGTGAATTCTAGCTGGTAAACCTGATGTTTCTCGCCCAAAAATTATAAAACAATCTGGTTCAAACTGACATTCATCATAATATTTTGTCGCTTTAGTTGTAGCAAAATACAATTTTTCTTTGCCATATTTCGCAAAAAAAGCATGTTCGTCTTCATGGACCTCGAGATCAAGATAATCCCAATAATCTAGACCAGCACGCTTGAGATGTTTATCGTCCAAAGAAAATCCAAGCGGTTTTATAAGATGCAGCTTCGCTCCTGTTATCGCACAGCTTCTTGCAACATTCCCCGTGTTTGGTGGTATCTCTGGCTGATATAAAACAATATTAATCATTTAAAATCTCCATTAACCTTTTATTCCAATATCAAACTCGATGTCTCCAGCAGTAGATACAAGAGGTACGCAGATGGTTTCCATACCTGCAGTAGAAATTTCAATAGCAGTACCTTTTACTAAAGATGGAGGTGTGATGTCTATTTTAGTCCCTTCGTTAAATAACAATGTCGCTGAGTTTCCCATAATCATATTGCCTAGCTCAGATAAAGCGCTTTTTGCCATTTCATCTATTTCTTCAACAGGCATCCCCATCATCATTCCCGATGCGATCGTTTTAGCCATAGAAATGTCTAAGCTAAAAACCGCCTGACCTTTAATATCACCAGTTATACCGAGTATGATAACAATCTCTTTTGTCGGAAATGGACTCGATCTAATCGAAGGTCTTCCAACACTAAATTTGTCTGGGACAAAATTATTCAGCACTTCAGTTGATGCTTTAATAAAAGCATTTATATACTCAGCTTTCACAGACATTCCTCCTTCTATTTTAGTATATGCATATGATAACATATTTTAATCGCTTCATGACATATTTTTTATGTTAAGCGCTCTAAAAAAGATACCATAATACATAATCTTCAATAAGAACTGACATGCGTCCTATAGGTTTATTCCTTGGATGACAGGATATCCCATGACGTATTCAATTTTATTAATGCCACAATTTTCAATTTTAAACTTCCAATACCCAGATTCATTTTCATAGCATAAATAGCTAAGTAGAGCTTGAATTACCCCACCATGAGCAACAATGGCAATTTTCGTATCAGAATCCAGTGAATGAGGTTCTATGATTTTCTTATACGCATTTGTAACGCGTTCAAACATCTCTTTAACACTTTCCCCTTCAGGAACCTTAAAATTTTCAAAATCAACAAACCAAGAATTCAATCTTTCTGGATCTGACTTTTGAATTTCCTTGAAAGTTTTGCCCTCCCAAATCCCAAAATTCATCTCTCTAAGTGCCTCAAGTGGCTCAGGCTGGATGGATTGCGCTTCACAAATCGCTAGTGCAGTTTGATGTGCACGTATTAAGTCAGAGCTATATACATAATCAAAAGGGACACTGGATAGCTTTGACATAGCCACCTTTGCCTGTGCCTTACCATTTTCAGTTAACGCTACATCTGTGACACCTGCAAACTCCTTGGCTACATTTGCAAAGGTTTCACCATGTCTAATTAAATAGATAAACATTAAATTCTCCTTAATTCATTCCACTATTTTGACGCATTATACTGCTCAGCCGCGAGCGCCCACTGATCCTTTGCATACGTTTTAATAAGCCGATTTTTAAAAGCAAACTCATGACGAACGACCATTTCATACCATCTGATAGCTTCCTTATAATTTCCTAGCTGTCGATTCAGTTCGCCAATTAGATAAATCACCTCAAGCTCCTTGCCCTCTTCATCATCCTGTTTTTCTACCTCATAGCTCTTAATAAAGGCATCTAACGCAAGCTGAGTATATTTTTTATTGTCAATTTCATTTCCCATTTCGTCATAAAACCAAGCCAAACGTAGCAGAAGCTTAGCCATTGTAGCTTGATTTGCTTGCATAACGGTATAATTAACTAGTGCAATTAAGTGGATCTTTATTGCAGTTTGAAGATCTCTTTGCCCAGTGAAGTCTTGAGATTTCCAGTTTTTTGTAACCGTGTTCTGTATAGTTGTCTTACATTTTGCACTTAATTCCTTTTTAAAATCATTTTCAAATTGTGTGAATCCACAATTTGGACAGCAGATAACACCGTAATGGGTTGGATTTTCACCCGAAAAGATCGTATGAAAATCTTTTTTTCGCTCTTTAGCACGTACTGCTGAAGTCTTGACCTGTTTTGAGGTAAACTCATTACCACAAATACTACAGGTATAACTTCTATCAAATAAATCACTCATTACTTTCCTCCATTAAGAATTCCAAAATATATCGATAATGTCTCCTGAAGCGAGGGTATCTGTATACTTTGCTCTCTCACCATTGAGTTTAAGAACGAGAATGCCCTGGGGCTTAGATAAATCAAAATCTATATGACTAAAAACATCTACAAATACAATTTCATTTTTTATTTTTGGGATGGCAATCTGATTACCATTTACAAGGACTTCTATACTTGCACCTGCCATGCTAGGGGTATTATTGTCTGCTTTAGGATTGAGTTCATCCTGATCTGTCATAATTGTTGAGTCATCAAATTCAACAAGCTGATATTCGTAATAGCTTCCCGGCGATAGTAAAGTGCTTGGGTCAATTCTATTATCCTTTAGATAAATCGCATAGCCTGCTCCATCAAGCTCTAAAATATGGCTTAAATCGCTTATGGTTTTTAAGCCGCGAGTCACTATAACATCATCCGGCTGCACAATATAATCTCCCGTTCGATCGACGCCATTGACACCAACAACCTCTATAATTTTAATTTTTTCTCCATTCAGATATACCGATGCATCTAAATTGACGACTTCTCTGAGCTGCATCACCCTCATTGCACCTTTTTTTGCAGGCTCAACCGTAATTTGGTCTTTGTGGTTAATTTTCGAATCAAGGTGTGCTGACAGTCCATTAATAAAAATAGTAGCTGTATCTCCATATTCGCCCTTGATCTCCTTTTGAATGCCGTCAACATTGACAAAATAGCTGTCTCCTCTTTCAGAAATCAAGCTTCTGGCATTATATCCAGTGAGAATCAGAGCATCTGATACCTGTAATGGCTTTGAATTAAACAAACGAATTGAGGTATCATTAACATTTACTTGAATAAAATCGTGATCACGCTCCTCAAAAGCCGTAACCCCAATTCCTATAGGTGTTATAAACTCCGGTCCTTTAAGTGGATCAAGCTCAAAGCTCACCATTTCCAGATTTTCAACACTTTTAATAGCAACTCTCTCTTGCGGTAAACCCAAATGCGTTGCCAAATACTTAGTAAATCCAGGAATTTGAGCACCCCCACCAATGCAAAATACTGCACTTGGCGCTTTTTTGTTTAGCGATAGCATGTTATCAGCTATTTCCTTTGTAATCTGTTCAACGGTCTCATTTATTTGAATCAGTATTTCTTCTGTGGATAAAGTATGCGTCATACCTAAAACATCCACAAACGAATTTTCATCCTGTTTATTAAGGCCAATTTTTAGCTTTTCAGCACTATTAAAATCCAATAGATAGGTTTGGGCAATTTTTTCTGTAATTTCATCCCCAGCTAGTGCCACCATACCATAAGAGGTTACTGCTCCATCCTTAGAAATAGCTATATCTGAGGTGCCAGCTCCGACATCTACCAGTGCTAAATTAAGCAATCGTAAGTTTTTAGGGATTGCTACATTTATAGAAGCAATCGGCTCAAGGGTTAAATTCATAACCTCAAGTCCCGCCCTGTGAACAACTGAATACAAGCTGTCCACGACAATATGAGGCAAAAAGGTTGCGATGATTTCAACCTGTAGCAATCTACCCTTATGGCCAATAGGATTTAAAATCATACTTTGATCTAAATAATAGTTAATGACACTGTAACCAACACAGTAATAGCTGGATTTTAGCTGTTCTCTTTCTCCCAATTGCTTTTGAGCCAATTGGATGGCTTGCATCTCTATGCTATCCGTAATCGCTTTATCAATCTCCTTGGTTTGATCAATGGTCATATCAAATGAAGAGCGCTCTGTCTTTAAAGCTCTACCTGCCGCTGCTATAGCTGCCTGTTCCAGCTTAAAGCCATTTCTTTCCTCAAGTGCATCCACAACCTTTTGAACGACCTCTGTCACTTTGGCAATATCATGAATTTGTCCGTCAAACATTGCACGGTCAGGATGCTCCATTATTTCATAATCCACGACAACATGCTGCTTGTCTACTTTTTTAGTTAATACACCTACGACACTTCTAGTGCCTATATCTAATGCAAACATTAAGTTTTTAGGCATTGGTATCAGCTTTCTTGTCATGTTAACCCTTCCTTCGTTGGCTTTTCTTATAAAACTCACACAAATCGTTTAAGGTACAGACTTCACATTGAGGCTGTCTCGCTTTACAAACACGTCTACCATGGAAAATAATCATGTGATGCGCTAATGTCCATTTATCCTTGTCTATCGCTTTCATAAGCTGAGTCTCTGTCGCTTCAACGGTACTAGCTTTTGCAAGTCCAATTCTATTTGAAACTCTAAAAACGTGCGTATCAACTGCAATCGCAGGAACACCAAAAGCATTCGATACCACAACATTCGCGGTTTTTCTTCCAACTCCAGGAAGCTCGGTTAAAGCCTCGTGACGACTTGGTACCTCACCGCCATAAAATGCAACCAAACGTCTTGCAGTTTCCTGAATATTCTTTGCTTTGGTTTTATATAAACCACAGGGTTTAATTATTTCTTCAATTTGCGCTATTGGCAGCTCACTTAAAGCGGTCGCATCTCCTGCAACCTCAAATAGCACCTTAGTGACTTGGTTAACGCGAACATCTGTACACTGGGCACTTAAAATCACCGCAATAAGTAGCTCAAAGGGATTTTTATAATCAAGCTCTGCACTTGCATCAGGATAAAGTGCTTCCAGTCGATCAATTACTTCTTTTACATTTTTTTTCGTCATAATTTCCTCACTATACTAAGGTCTATTATAACATATAACTATTTTCTTCGGATATGACTTTAATAAATTCTTCGCTTAACGAAACTCATAAATAATGTGAACTGGTTATCCGATGGTTTGACCAATAGTGAGCTTGAGACAAAAAAACTGCCCTCAGTTAAACACTGAGAGCAGGTTATCCATTCAATCAATTTGCCTTGCTACGGGTAAGAATTATTGTTCAATTAGGTTGATAAATTTACCAATGGTATAAATCACAAGTGCGTAAACTGGAATCGTTACGATAGCTGCAATGACTCTTCCAGGTAAAAATACCATAAAGCCCTTATCATATAAAACCGTCAACCATATGGTATTAAGGAACAACGAGTTGACCACATAGGTTAAGTTAACTGCAAACGCAATTTTATCAAATCCAACCACTCCGTTAGTACTTTTTAATCTGCTTGACATCGCAAAAGGTAAAACGATAAAAAGTGCTGTAATTAGTACCATTAAAACAATCACTGGCATTGCACTTGTATCTTCCATTAGTGGTTTCCCATCTACGAAGCTAATGGTTCCCGTTGAAAACATCAGGTAGACAAGCCCAACTCCAAATAGAACCATGACAATGGCATTAACAAAGTTAAAATTAAGCTTCATTTTGTGAATCTTGAAGGTCTTAAATAAAAGACCAGCTATGACTCCATAAAGCGCAGCTGATAGGGTAAACCCTGGAAAAAAGGTTCCGCCCATAGGGTTAATCATATAACCGACAATGTCAGATACAATACCTGTTAAACCACCTATAACTGGACCAAACATCATCCCCGAAATAATAAGTGGAATACTTCCAAATCCCACTCGTAAAGCTGGAAGTCCACCTAATATTAGCATTAACGATAAAAAACGTGTTAATACAACACTAATCGTTGCTAATAATGCAGATTTCACGATAATCGACGTACTCATTTTCGATTTCGTCTGTTTCTCTTGCATAATATGCCTCCTTAATAATGTAAATTCCTACTATTACATTACTATCAAGGCAGCATAATAATGCAACAGCGGACGCGGTAAAATATCGCAGACTTTGTCTTTCGTTTAAGGTCAACTTCCCATCCCTTAACACTTAACGCATTTTACCTACTCTGTTACCGTAGCATATACATTTTAAAGCATCGTATCTAATTCGTCAACTATGGTTTTGAATACTGCTAAAGCGTTGGAAACTGGATGTTCTGTTTCCATATCCGCTCCAGCAGCTCTCAGTATATTGATCGGATAATCGGAGGATCCACTTGATAAAAATCCCAAATACTGATCTAGTGCTGGTGCGCCTTGTTTTAAGATTGCATCCGAGAGTGCTATTGCAGCGGAGAATCCTGTTGCATACTGATACACATAGAAGTTGTAGTACATATGCGGTATTCTAGACCATTCATATTTGATGGCTTCATCAATAATAACGTCTGGCCCAAAATACTTTTTATTTAAATCATAGTAATGCTGATTTAAAAACTCTGCAGTTAATGCACCGCCCTCTTCCACATGCTTGTGAATGTCTCTTTCAAATTCGGCAAACATCGTTTGTCTGAAAATAGTGCCTCTAAATTGCTCTAAATAATGATTGAGAATATACTTCTTTTTCTCTGAATCTGTAATTGTTTTTAAAAGGTAATCATTTAATAAAGCTTCATTTGTTGTCGAAGCAACTTCTGCGACAAAGATAGAATAATTGCCATAAACATAAGGCTGATTTTCTCGAGTTAAATAGCTATGCATAGAATGACCTAATTCATGCGCTAAAGTAAACATACTATCTAGGTTGTCCTTATGATTGAGCAATACATAAGGCTTAGAGTCATAGGTTCCCCATGAGTAGGCACCACTTCTTTTACCCTCTGTTTCATATACATCGATCCAGCCATCCGTAAAAGAGGATTTAATGACATCTTGATAGGACTTTCCTAAAACACCCAAAGCTTCTGTTACAGTTGCACGTGCCTCTTCATAAGGAATATTAAAATCAACGCCTGCGACGATAGGGGTATAAATATCATATAAATGAAGCTCATCAACACCGAGCACTCGTTTTCTGAGGCGCATGTATTTATAGAAGGTTTCAAGGTTCGCATTAACTGCTTCAATTAGCTTGTCTGGTACCGAAGCAGGTATATTGTTTTCAAACAATGCAGCCTCTCTAGCAGAAGGATGCTTTCTCATTTTACTAAAGAAAATATTCTTTTTTACTTCTGCTTGCATTAAGGAAGCAATCGTATTGTTATGAGCTTCATAGACTTTATAGAATTTCTCAAATGCATCTTTTCTAAGCACACGATCTTCGCCCATAAGTATCGATACATAGCTACCATTTGAAAGTTTATGCGGTTTTCCTTCTGCATCAATAGCGTCTTCAAATGTCATATCTGCGTTGAGTAGCATGCCATAGGTGTTGCTAGGTGCATCCCCAATTTCTGCAGTTTGAGCCAATACCGCCTCCATTTCTTCTGAAAGGATATGCGGTTTATTACGGAATAAATTTTCAAAATACTTTTGATAAACCTTAAGTGCATCACTTTGCAGTAAGGCTTGAATTGCATCATATTCAACGCTGAGAAGCTCAGGTGTTAAAAACGCAGTCGATTCGCCGAACTCAGTCATTAGGCTTTCAGATCTAGACACAAGCGCCTGATAGGTTGCATTTTTTGTGTTTTCATCCAATCTCAATCTTGCATAGGTGACAACATTCATCAGATTGCGCGAAAGGGCTTCATAAGCATTTAATCCCTTTAACAATGCCTCAGACGATTGAGTCAAAGTACCTTTGAATGCTTTAAAAACTGATAAATCAGTCTTAATCTTATTAAAAGCTTCTTCCCATGAGGTATCATCTACAAAAAGATCGTCTAGTCGCCATTTGTATTCTGCATTAATTTCTTCTCTTTTCATTTTTCATCCTCCTGATTAGTTCATATATTTATTTTCATTTTCTATCATACTGTCGATTAAATGACTCAAATCGGCAGGCATGTATACAAGCTTCAAACCACAATTATATATATCCTCTTCTCTTCTACACCAAACAACCCGGCCAATAACTACATAATTTACATCCTCGTAGTTTATAGCAATACTTAGTGTTGTGGACTCGGTTAATGGAATGTTGGATTTAATCCCAAGACCTCCAGCTGAAATATCAATAAGCGAAATCTCTAGAGGGGAATTGATAACGACGTCTTGGTTATTGTTGTGAAAATTAAAGGATTCAATAATTCCCAAATTCTGTAAACGCTTATCACGCCTTCTATCCATCCTGACCTCCTTTCTATTAGGGTCTACTATGCCCCTTGTCATTAAACAACTGAATTACAATTTAAGCTGCTCATAATACGCTAAAAATGCTGAAACAATTTTGGGATCATACCTCTTACCCGCTAGCCTTTCGAGCTCCTTTAGCGCTTTGTCATGACCGATGGCACCATGATAAACTCTTTCTCTCGTCATTGATTCGTAGCTGTCTACTATAGCGATTATTCTAGCGATATAAGGGATCTCATTTCCCTTTAGACCTTGTGGATATCCTGTACCATCAAAATTTTCATGATGTGACAGCACGTATTCTCCTACATTTGCTAACGTAGGGGTTGCAACAAGTAAATGATAACCAATTTCTGCATGCTTTTTGACTTCGTTAAATTCACTTTCAGTTAATTTTCCAGGTTTATCTAACAAAGCCTTATCAATAGAAACCATTCCAATATCATGAACAGATACTGCTAAGCTCAACTCTTCCATATTTATGTCATTTAGGCCAATATACCTTCCAAAATCTAAAGCTATCTTTGTCATCCTTCTAGAATGATAGGCTGTCTCGATGGCATTAAGCTCCAACTGTTTCTTAAGTGATTCGATCATGTCAAGCTTAATGCGTCTTGAGCGTCTTAGTTTACTGCGATACATCGAATGATCTGCTTCTCTGAATAAATTGTCGAGCGTTTGATGGGCGTCCCTCTTAATCGCAAAGCCAAGTGAAATGTCTACTATAAAAGGAAAGCGATCTAAAGCTTTGCAGGCATCATCTATTTTTCGGATCCATTTGGGTATATCGCGCTTTTTTGTCAGTATTGCAAACTCATCCCCGCTTAATCGGGAGATAAAGTCCTCATCCTCAAAGATGTTAACTAGAATTTCAGAGATGGCCACCAATAATTGATCCCCGTAACGATGTCCAAATGCATCATTCACCATTTTAAGACCATTGATGTCGCCTACGATGATGCAGACGCCCTTCTCTCCTTTTGCCTCTAGCTCATTTAGCTTTTCATCAAATGACAGACGATTGTTAAGACCTGTTAACGGGTCATGTGTCGAAAGGTATTTGATCTTTTCCTCGGCAAATTTTTTTTCAGTAACATCTGTGCCGACCAGCTGAATTTCGTCCTTTTTCTGAGGGTGCTTGATGACGCGATTACTCAGCTCAATGAACATTATATAGCCATTCGGTAATAAAAACGCCACTTCGATTTTCTCATCAATCCTCGATACGCAATAATCATAAAATCGCTCATTTGCAAGGTCAACGACAAAGGGTGCTGAAAAATAAGTTTTAATATTCACCAAATCGGTTTGATTTTCAATCTCAATTCCTAAAAGCTGAGAAAAGCTCTTATTGCTTGAGGTTATTTGATCTCTATCATTTATGGTAAAAATAAAAGCAGAAGCATTATCAAATAATTCTTTATATCGCGCTTCACTTGATTTTAATCGTTCAGATATTATGACACTCTCAGTTATATCCCTAAGTATACCCTTTTCATGGAGTAAATTACCAACTTCATCTCGCTCATGTATAACCCACTCTTCCACCCATCTCACATCACCTCTTTTGGTTATAATCCGATACTGGTTTTTATAGCTGGTGGTTACTTTAAGACGCGCTTGATAAAGCTCGTTTTTTACACGATCTCGATCCTCAGGATAGACAAAAGACCAGTAGTCTTTCAGCTCGCCCTCATCATAAAAATCTTCTGGCTGGTAGCCAAAGATGGTTATACTCTCTGAAACAAATTCAGTTGGAATGTCATCTGACAACGTCCACTTAAAAATGACCAAATTGCTTTTATTAATTATGTCATATGCCTCTCTTAGGTCGATAGATAACTTCTCGGTTACCATCTAAGCCCCCTATTATTATCTTAAAATAGTCGATAGTGCTTCTATAGTTAGATCAATTTCTTCTTCAGTTGTGAATTTTGAGGGTGAAATTCGAATTGTGCCATACGGGTAGGTGCCATAGGTTTGATGTGCAAGTGGTGCACAATGTAATCCCACCCGTGTGTGAATGCCGTAATTCTTACCCAGCTCATAAGCAATCCACGAGATGTCCTTCGCCTTTGTATAAAAGGATAGAACTGGCAATCTCTTATATGCGTCTGGATTTCCAATTCTGACACAAGAGGCCTGCGAATCTAAAAAGGCTTGTAGCTTTTCAATAAGCCTTCTCTCATAATTCAGATGTTCCTCCAAGTCAGTCTGATTCAGCCAAGTAATTGCTGCACCAAGTCCTAAAATGCCTGAAATGTTCTGAGTCCCAGACTCAAACTTATCAGGCATAAGCTCTGGCTGCGCTAAGCTTTCAGACAGGCTACCAGTGCCACCAAAGATTAAGGGCTTTACGTCCTTTGAAACCTTAGGTTCTATTAAGATAGCGCCGATTCCCTGTGGTCCTAGTAGTGATTTATGTCCTGTTAGACAAAGTACGTCAATTTGCAGCGCCTTCATATTAATCGGAATAACGCCCGCACTTTGCGCTGCATCGACCATAAAAATCGAATCATAAGTTTTGCATAGCTTTCCAATCTCAGCGATTTGCTGTATGTCACCAGAAACATTTGAGGCATGTGAAGCGACGACTAATTTAACACCTTTTCTTAAATGCGCTTCTAGCTCAGATAAATCCAGCTGTCCGAAAGGATTACAGCCCAATAATATTGGTTCAATGCCTCTGCTTTGCTTTAAATGTTCAATTGGCCTAGCAACAGCATTGTGCTCTATTCCCGTATAAATGACTCTATCTCCAAAGGCCAAATAGCCATTCAAAAATAAGTTTATACTCTCAGTGATATTTTTAGTAAAAACCACGTGATCGATTGGATCAAATCCAAAAAAACGCGCAATTATTGCCCGTGTATTATAGACTTCACGCTCTACTGTATGTACTTCTGTGGAACTCGTCCGTCCTACATTTCCTATAACCTGAGTCATTGACCTGATTATCGTATCCTCAACACTTTTAGGCTTAGGATAGCTCGTAGCACCGTTATCTAGATAGATACTCATCGAAACTCCCCATTTATATAACTAGTACTTTGTTCTTATAACGATACTACTATTATAGCATAGCTCATTAAAAACATATAAAAAAAAAGCAGATACGATCTGCTTTAATTCTAAAACCACTTCAATTATTCATTTCCGTTGATACGAACACCTTCAACTGAGTATATTACCCATTCTGCCACATTAGTTGCATGATCTGCCATTCGTTCTAAATACTTAGCGATCATAAGGAAATCCATACATTGTTTTATTTCGTCCGGTTTTTGCTTCATCACTAATTCTAAATCATTTTTGATCAGATAAAAAAACTTATCAACAATATCATCATTGGCACAGACAACTCGACTTTTTTCCATATCGAGATCGATGTAACAATCGATGGTCATACGTACCATTTCTTTTACCTGCTTTGCCATTTTAGGTATATCAATAAGCGGTTTGACATAGCTTTCATCCGCCAAATCTAATGTCAGCTTTGAAATATCTGAACAATGATCCGCTATGCGTTCTAAATCCGTGACGATTTTTACAATTGAAAAAATCTTTCTCAAATCAGTTGCCAATGGTTGCTGTGTTGCAATTAAATAGATGCATTTATTTTCGATATCCAGCATCATATTGTCAAATCGATCATCTCCCTCGACGATTCTCTTTGCTAAAGCTTTATCCTGTGTAGTTAATGCTTGTATGGTCTCCTCAATGGTCTTTTCTATTAATGTACCCATTTTAATAATTTCAACATGTATTGCCTTTAACTCATTATCTAAATTGTTTCTCATAAGAACTCCTTATTTATCGTCATCTTAGGATGACTCGATGATGGTGCTTATAATTTGAAGGTCCTTATCTGTTCATCGAGTACCGTTGCAAGCGCTCCAAGCTCTCCACTTGCTGTTTCAATATGTGCCATAGCCATTGTTTGAACTTCTAGAATCGCAGTTACCTCCTGTGTACTTGCTGAATTCTCTTGACTTAGCTCAGCAAGCTTAGCAGTCTGATCCTTAATAGTATCCTTTAAATGATCAATTTCGATTCTAGCAGCTGAAATCGCATCCATGAGAAGTGAAATATTCTCAATTGCCTTTTCAATACTATCATAATGGCTTTGTGTCAAATTTACAACTTCACTTTGTTTATTTGCTGTTTTTACCAATTCATTTACGGTTTGTACGACACTGTTTTGATCCTTATAGATGCCATCTATAATCTTCTGAATATGCGCTGTCGCTTGATTGGATTCTTCAGCAAGTTTTCTTATTTCATCTGCTACAACTGAAAAGCCTTTACCATGTTCCCCTGCTCTTGCAGCTTCAATCGATGCATTTAAGGCAAGCAAATTGGTATGTCTTGAAATTTCTTCAATCAGGGTAGTCGCTTCCTCTATTCGTTTTGAATCGGCATTACTCTTTGTAACTGATTTAAGAACCGCTTCATTTGCAGAGAGAGATTGTAGATTAATGACACTTAGCGCATCAATATTCGATTTTCCATCGTAAACAATCTGCTTCATTTGAGACAAATCTACATTCATCGTACTCTGAATTTCAGAGTCCTTAACAAGCATCTCCTTTAAAGCAACAGTGGCTTCACTACCACTCACAGCATAGCCTGCCTGTTCTGTCGAGCTTTCTGAAATGCTGTTGATGGCTTGGCTGACTTTCTCAAGGCCCGTTTTTGAATTCCGTAGATCATCGCTGAGTGAAAGTGTTGCAGCTTTAACCCGACTTGACGCATCGTCCATTTTCTCAAGTATATTTCTCATGTTTTCAACGATGGTTACGATACCTTTATATAGGATGCCAAATTCGTCATTTCTTTTAAGTAAATTATGATCATAATTTTCTTCAAGATCAAATCGAGCAATTCTCTCAATGTGCTTCATCGACTTATATATTGGTTTCTTAAGTGTTTGAGACATCCAAATACTCATCAGAATACTTATCATTGAAATGAAGGTGCCGATCATAAGCATCTGTTTTCTCATATTGCTCATATTGATTAAGGCCATTGCGCGATCCACATCGATGATCAAGCCCGCATATAAATCACCGATCTTAACATCTGTTATCGTCGTTATAGCCGTCATCCCTGAATAATTCGTCTCATCGAAGGATACCAAGTACTCCGTTCCAGCCAAAGCGTTTATTTTATTCGCAGCCGTTGTATTAAGCGCGTCTGTCAAAGTAACATTCTCATTAAACGGCGCTTTTTGAGTTAATGTTAAGAGCTGGTTTTCTTCATTAATTATATACGCTTCTGAACCCTTAGGTAGTTTTTCGATCCCTGCTGACACCAAGAGATTTAGATCATTTTGATTCAAAACGATGTTGAGTGTTCCTATTGGCTGCTTATCAGAAGTTTTACTATATACTGGGGTAGCTAAAACCATTATATTGTCATCGATAAATGAATTCCTAAATGGCTTTGACCAATTTTGAACGCCCGTCATGGCAGTACTTGTAAACTCACCAGAGCCTACTAAGGGTGCAAGATCTAGCGGATTATAATTGACTGAAAAAACAACCTCATTGTACATATTGGTAATAAAAATATCCGTATAATGATAATAGGTTACCGCACTTGACAGCAACGTTTTAAAATCCGTTCTAACGGTTTCTTGTGCTTCCTTACTTAGACTAAAGGTATTTATTCCCTCTAATCCTTCTATAATTGTGCTTGAATGCGTGAGTATAATTGCATCCCCCGCTCTGGAATTAAAAAAATTCTCAATCCGTTCCTTTGTCAGAACCGCGTATAATTTTGTACTGGCTTCTACTTCGTTTTTTATTTCTTGACTGGATCTTGAAATACTTATAGAACTCAAAATTATGATGGGCAACAGGCCAATCGTAAGTGCCATAAGGATTAGTTTTTTCTGAATTCCGAGCTTCATCTTTTACCTCTCAGCTTTTAAGATCAACCAAATCGACCTGTAATATAATCTTCTGTGCGTTTATCTCTTGGATTGGAGAATATCATTTCGGTATTACCGAACTCCACTAGCTCTCCCATGAGGAAAAAGGCGGTCTTATCTGAAATACGTCCTGCCTGCTGCATGGAGTGCGTTACGATACTGATAGAATAATCTGCTTTGAGGCTGTCGATTAATTCTTCAATTTTTGCTGTCGCGATAGGATCGAGTGCTGAGGTAGGTTCGTCCATTAAGATAACATCAGGCTGTACAGCAAGTGCTCTAGCGATGCAAAGTCTTTGCTGTTGACCGCCAGATAAGCCATAGGCATTATCGTGAAGTCTATCTTTTACTTCATCCCAAAGTGCTGCACTTTTCAAGCTGGTTTCAAGAATTTCTTCCAACATTTGCTTGTCTTTGACACCGTGTATTTTAGGTCCATAGAGAACATTTTCATAGATTGATTTTGGAAATGGGTTTGGTTTTTGAAATACCATACCTACCCTAGTCCGTAGCTCCTCTACACGCATGGTTTTATCAAATATATTTAGCCCATGATATAAAATTTCACCTGATGTTCTTACGTTGGGCACGTTTTCAATCATTCGATTTAAGGTTTTAATAAAGGTTGATTTACCACAACCAGATGGACCGATAATCGCGGTTACTTCATTTTTATTTATTTGAATGTTGATGTCCTTTAAAGCTTGATCATTACCATACCATAGGTTCAAGCCTTTGACATCATATACAATTTTAGATTCGTATTGATTCAATTTATGCCTCCGATATTAATAAGTCTTTTGAGTTTTATTTCTAATGACAATTGCAATTGAGTTCATTAAAAACAAAGTGATCAGTAGCACGACGATCGTCGCAGCAGCAAGATTTGCGTATTCTGGGGTAAGCACCGTATCCAGTGTCCAATAATAAATCTGAATCGGTAGTGCAGTAAAGTCATCCATTAAACTGGTTGGCACCTTCAATAATAAAGCTGGGATTCCCAATACAACCAATGGCGCGGTCTCACCTATCGCTCTTGAAATTGAAAGTATCGCTCCTGTGAGTATCCCAGGGATTGCAACTGGTAAAACGACCTTGCGTATCGTCGTCCATTTTCCTGCACCCATGGCATAGGATGCCTCTCTTAAAAAGTTTGGTACCGCTTTAAGTGCTTCCTGGCTAGACACAACTACTATAGGAAGCACGAGAAGTGACAATGTAAGACCACCCGCTAGGATGCTTGACCCTAAGTTTAAAAATCTACCAAATAATGCAAGACCTAATAACCCAAAGATGACAGATGGAACACTTGCGAGATTGGATATATTGACCTTGATCAAATTTTGAAATCTACTTTTACTCGCATACTCTTCAAGGTAAATTGCAGTTGATACACCTAGAATTAGAGTTACCGGAATTACGACAACCATCAGACCTACAGATCCGATAATAACACCATATATCCCTGCCTTTTCTGGGAAGATTGATAGTTTACTCGTTAGAAAATGCCAATCTAACCAACCGATACTTTGAGCAATAATTCTATATAAAAGTACACTTAAAACAGCAAGAGCAAATAACGTAGAAGCAAAGAAAACCTTCTTTAGTATCTCGTTAATCAAAACTCTTCTATTAATTCTTTGTCTGTTGATTTCTACTTTAACCTGTGTTGGGTTGTTTGATTTCATAGGATTTATTCCCTTATCATTTAGAATTTCACTTCTTATATCCATCTAATATTCCTCCCTAAAGCGCTTAGAGATATACTGAGCGATTAAGTTCATAATGAAAGTGAAGATGAAAAGCATTAATCCCACTGCATACAAGCTGTAGTAACCTGTTGTACCACTCCCAGCATCACCACTTGTAAATTCTACAATGTAACCTGTCATGGTTTGCATACTGTGAGTGATATCAAAGGTGAAATTTTTTGAACTGCCGCTTGCTATGGCAACGATCATCGTTTCACCAATCGCTCTAGAAATGGCAAGTACGAAGGAGGACATGATGCCCGACATCGCTGCCGGAAGAACTACCTTAGTTGTCACCTCAAGCTTGGTACTACCTAGGCCATAGGCGCCTTCTCTAAGTGCATTTGGTACAGATTTCATTGCGTCCTCTGAAAGTGAAGCAACCATAGGGATGATCATGATTCCCATTACAATCCCTGGGCTAAGTACATTTTTTGCCTCTAGCGTAGGGATGAGCTTCATCAGAATAGGTGTTACAAAGGAATATGCAAAGAAGCCATATACAATTGTTGGGATTCCTGCTAGAACCTCAAGAATTGGCTTTATAAAGCTTCTTGTTTTCGGAGATGAAAATTCACTTAAGTACATCGCTGAAGTCAATCCAATCGGAATTGCTACCATCATTGCAATCAGAGAAGAAAGAACCGTTCCATTAATCAGCGGTAATATCCCAAAAGAAGGATTTGCACCGAGTGGTGCCAATTTTGTACTAAAGAATTCAAAAATTGATACTTCTTTAAAGAAGTGGAATGCATCTGTAATTAAGGTTAAGACAATACCTACAGTTGTTATAATAGATACACTTGCCATAATTAAGAAAAATCTTGGCATTAATCTATCTGAATTGTTCTTTTTTCTGCCAATGTGATTTCTTATTTGATTTCTAATTTGGTTTTGGGGGGTAATTTGATTATCCATAGCCTCACTCTTTCTCAAACGCCGACTCACCCTCGTCGTTTTATTGTCATAGAGATTATTTTAGTCTTTAACACAGAGATAAGATGAAGGGATCGCCCTTCACCTTCTCTCTGTTTTTATTATTTAAGGTTGTTTAAGATTTCTTGATAATTTGCGTATACCGATTCAGGAAGTGGTGCGAATCCATTTTCACTTGCTAATCTTAATGCGCCTTCATTTGATACAACATATTTTGCGTAATCTAAAACTTCTGGTTTTGCTTTTGCATAGTCAAGGTTAAGGTAAGTGTAAACCAATCTTGTGAATGGTGCGTATGCTAAGTCCGAGCCAATAGTCGTTAAGTCTGGTGCAACCGGACCATTACCAAAATCAACCTTTACAGCTACCAATTTATCTTTGTTGCTTTCATAGTAGCCATAACCGAAGTAAGCAATTGCATTTTTATCCTTTGACACTAAGTCTACAAGTGTTGAATACTCTTGTTGTAGATTTGCTGTCGTTACCATTGGCTCTTTACCAAGAATGTTTTCAGCGAAGAATTCATAAGTACCATGGTTTTCATTTGGACCATAGAATTTAATTTCTTCTGAAGGCCAATCTGGTCTGATATCTGACCAAAGAACCACATCGTTTTCTTTGTATTTTCCTGATAAGAACATGTTAATGATTTCATCTTTCGTCATTTCAGTTGCCCAAGTGTTGTCTTTGTTGATAACAATGGTTAAACCGTCATATGCCAATTGGATTTCTAAAACATTTTCATCCATTTTTAAGCCATTTTCTTCTAGCTGCGCAACTTCTTCATCCTTAATTTTTCTTGAAGCGTCTGAGAAATCAGTTTCGCCTGGGATGAATTTTTTGAAGCCAGCACTTGATCCAGCTCTACCGACCTGAACACTAACGTCTGGTTGAACGTTTGTCATATATTCTTCTGCGATGTGTGCCATTAACGGATATACTGTACCTGAACCATCGATAATAACTTGACCTTCTAATTTTGCTGTTTCTGTAGTTGCTTGTGTTTCGCCTTGTGACACGGCTTGAGTCGTCGTTTCAGTTGTTGATTCATTTGAGCTGCCACACGCTGTTGCTGTGAATACCATAGCTACTATCAACATTAATAATCCAAACATCTTAAAATTTTTCATTACTAAGAATCCTCCAAATTTACAACTAGATTAGGTTGTATAGTCTATTTAGTTGCTAAAATTAATTACAAGCTAAATTTAACATGGCAATGTTAGGCTCAAATAATTGCTTTGTTAAGTCTATGTAAAAAGAGCGCCCATTTGGCAACTATTTTGAAAAAAAAAGAACACATCTGATTTCAGACGTGTTCTACTGTTATATACATGTAAAGGAATAGCTTATCGTTTTGCATTTGGAATTAAAATTTCAAAGGTCGTTCCCTTTCCTGGCTGACTCGATACCGAAATTTTACCCTTATATAGTAAGACAATATGCTTAACTATGGAAAGACCTAAGCCTGTACCGCCTTGAGAACGAGAACGGCCCTTATCTACTCTATAAAACCTTTCGAAAAGTCGCTCCTTATGGCTTTCGTTAAAGCCTATACCCGTATCAGATACGGTAATGACTACCCAAGAGCCCTGTGTGCCTAGCTTTACTCTAATTTCACCCTTTTCCGTGTACTTAATTCCGTTATCGACTAAATTGATCATCATTTGCTTAATGCGGTCTCTATTGGCATGAATGACCGGACTTGCTTCTACCTCAGTAACTAGTTTTAGACCTTTTTCATTCGCTCTAAGCTCTAGTATATCGACGACCTCTTCGATAACACTAGATACCTCTACTTCGGTTTGCTCTGGTTCCCTGTCCATGCTTTCAATCTCTGATAGCAATAGGATATCATTGATTAAACGGTACAAACGGTCGGATTCAATATCGATAATATCTAAAAACCGCATTGCAGTTTCAGGCTGATGAATGGCGCCATTCTTAAGTGTATCCACAAAGCCTCTAATAGATGTTAAAGGTGTTTTTAGCTCATGAGAAACATTTGAAACAAAATCACTTCTCATTTGTTCAAGTTTCCTTATTTGTGTAACATCTTGTATTACCACGATACTACCTAAAATTTCTTTAGTGGCAGCGATTATTGGATTTACATATATTCTTAAAATCTTCTCAGTGTGAACGTAATTGAGCTCTTTCATTTGAGATTGACCTTCAATAATGGCACATTCCACCATATTCGCGATTTCTTCATTGCGAATGATCTTATACATCGATTCGTTTTCCACAACATAATCCTGAGGTAAATCTAATATATCAAAACAGAATTTGTTAATGAGTATGATATTTTTGTTTTGGTCCACAGCGATAATGCCGTTAATCATACTGTTTAATATAGCTTCAAGCTCGCTGTTTCGTTGTCTAAGCTCACTCATAGAGCTACTTAGGGTTTGACTCATCTTATTAAAGGACTGCGCTAATTCACCGATTTGGTCATTTGCTTCTATATAGATTTTTCTTCCAAACTCACCATTGGCAATTTCATTAGCGGTTTCAGTCAATGCATCAATTGGCTTTGTAATGCGCTTTGATACGAAAATGGACATCAAAAGTGCAAATACTGCTGTACCAAATATTGAAACGACTGCGACATTTAATATATGCTGGTTCATTTCTTTAATTTCAGTAAGCTGCTTAGACACCCGTATAATCCACGTCTCACCACCGATATGGGCTGGAACTGCAACATATAGAAAATCAGCTTTAACAGTATTGCTGTATCGAATAGAGGTCCCCATTTTATCCGTTCGAATGGCATCTATAACTTCAGCTCGATTTAAATGGTTATTCATCTTAGCTGGATCCTCATGCGTATCTGCTAAAACTGTACCATCTTCATATATTATAGTAACACGCGTATCCAATTCACGGCTTGCATCATTAACAAAACTTCTAAAATCAAAGTCTACGTTTCCTTTATTTTGATACTCTGAGACAAAAACCTGCTTGAGCAAGTCGCATTCGTTAACAAATCTATTTTGTAGCTGAAGCGTCATCATATTGTTGGTGCTGTTCATCATAATTAGAGCGAACGTACTGGTAAGCACTATAATTATCGCAAAATAAGAAATAACTATTTTCTTGCGCATAGTGCCCTCCTAAGGTTTAAATTTATAGCCAATCCCTCTGACGGTTAAGATCTTCTCAGGATTTCGGTCATCTTTTTCTACTTTTTTTCTAAGCTGTCTGATATGAACATCCACAGTACGAGTTTCACCCATATAATCATAGCCCCATATTGACTCAAGTAGCTCATCTCTGGTGAAAACACGACTCGGTGATTTAATCAATTTTTCTAATAGCTCAAACTCCTTAAGCGTCAAAAATAATTCTTTTCCATCATTAAAGATCTGATGCGTTTCAGAATTCACAAATAAGCCCACTGATGGAATTTCATTTGTGTGTTCAACTACCTCTTCTCTGAGCTGGGCACGTCTTAAAACAGATTTCACTCTAGAGATCAGCTCTCTGGTCCGAAAAGGTTTACCTATATAATCATCTGCACCCATTTCAAGTCCAATCACGGCATCAATCTCTTCATTTTTAGCTGTAAGCATAATCACAGGTAAGTCCTTTTGATCTGACTGCCTAATTTGTCTCAGAACCTCTAGTCCATCAATTCCAGGAAGCATCAAATCCAATATAACACCGTTAATTTTAGTTGATTTTATAATGCTTAAAGCATCCTCGCCATTTTCTGCCTCTACAACTTCAAATCCATTGCTTTCTAAATTATACTTTAAAAGCTCTAAAATATGGATTTCATCGTCTACGACCAATAATTTATTTTTCGACATCATACACCTCTTATTTTATTTGTAATTAATTTTAGCGGTGCTCTGTTCAACTCCATTGTATCTATACTTTTATCAATTGACAACAAATTTATAATCTCATTGACAAAGTTAAATAAGAAGATTATTATTTATATGTACATATTCCCATATGTGCATATGAGCATGTGAAGGAGGCATTATGCAAACGCTTACCAGTCTATTTAAGTTACTGTCTGATGAATCAAGACTTAGAGTATTGATGCTCTTAAAGCATGGACCTCTTTGTGTTTGTGAATTCAGCGGCATCCTACAAATGCCCCAGCCAAAGGTGTCAAAGAGTCTCGCAAAGCTAAAGGACCTAAATTTAGTAACAGATACACGCGTTGAAAAGTACGTCTACTATTCGCTCACTGACGAATTAAAGTTACTTACTCAGATTCTCGAGGAAATACAAATCGAGATAGAAAAATATCCTACTTTAAATTCCGATTTCAAACGCTTATCTCTGAAAACTGATTATCTTAATCAATGTATTCCAGAGTTTAAATTAGGAGGCTAAATGTTTATTTTCAGCTTTATAAACGATCAAATTTTAAAAATGGTTTGGTTATCCGATCTCGTAACATGGCTACTAGGCGATCTTTTTAAATTCAATCTCGATGGTAAATTTGGCTCCAGTCTGCATTTTTTTATCTATGATACGGTTAAAATCATGATACTTCTCGCAGTATTGATTTACTTCGTCTCCTATATACAAAGTTACTTTCCACCAGAGCGTACGAAGAAGATCATCGGTCGATTCAACGGTATAACAGCGAATCTCCTTGGTGCATTATTAGGAACTGTAACCCCATTTTGCTCTTGTTCCTCTATCCCGCTTTTTATTGGATTTACCAATGCGGGTTTACCAGTAGGCGTTACGTTTTCATTCTTAGTCTCTTCACCGCTTGTGGATCTCGCTTCAGTTTTACTGCTTGCCAGTATATTCAACTGGCGAATCGCTATAGCTTATGTCCTGTTTGGCATATTGCTAGCAGTGGTTTCTGGTACGCTTCTTAGCTATCTAAAAGTCGAAAGATACGTAGCACCATATGTTTACGGTTTAGGGAGCGCTGATTTTGAACCAGATGCTATGACGCGAAAGGAGCGCCACAGCTTCGCAATTGGTCAGGTAAAGGAAATCGTGAACAAGGTATGGCTTTATATCTTAATCGGTGTATCGATCGGCGCTTTAATTCACAATGTCATTCCTGAATCAGTGATAACAGCATTGCTAGGTCAGGACAAATGGTATTCCGTACCTCTTGCAACCCTGGTTGGCATTCCTATGTACGCAGATATATTTGGCACATTGCCAATTGCAGAGGCACTTGTGTCAAGAGGTATTGGGATTGGAACTGCACTTGCCTTTATGATGGCGGTGACTGCACTTTCTCTTCCATCTATGATTTTATTAAAAAAAGTGGTTCAGACGCGTTTGTTACTTATTTTTGTAGCGATTGTCAGCATCGGAATATTAACCATTGGCTTTATTTTCAATGCATTTGGTTATTTGCTTATTTAGTGAACAAACCTACTGTATTATAGAAGAACTTAAATATAGAAGATCTTAGGAGGCTATTTTATGACTATTAAAGTACTGGGAACTGGCTGTGACAAATGTAAAAAATTAGAGAAGCATACGCAGCAAGCTGTAGAAGAGCTCGGATTAGAAGCAACCGTTGAGAAGGTAGAAGACATTGGCAAAATTATCGGCTATGGCGTTATGCAAACCCCTGCACTCGTCGTTGATGAAAAGGTGAGGTCAACGGGAAAGCTGTTAACCGTTGAGGAAGTAAAGGCAATCCTTTTATAAGCTCGAGCAATCCTTATGAAAGGATTGCTTTTTTAATGGATTGCGGTAATAATAGAATAGGTGGACTCACAGAATATTGACATCAACAATCAACCTATTTACAGACCTAATTTAGGAGGCAGCTTGGTTTCGTTAAGTTATAATAAAAACAAAGAATTTTATAAGCTATTATTTACAATCTCAATACCAATCGTTATTCAAAACCTGATTTCTTCGTCACTCAATCTTGTGGATAACGTCATGATAGGACAGTTAGGTGAAACCTACATAGCGGCGACAGGACTTGCCAATCAGATCTTTTTCATTATGACGCTGATTCTCTTTGGCGGAAATAGCGGCATAAGCATCTATATTGCACAATTTTGGGGAAAAAAAGAAACCGATAAAATTAAATCGGTTTTGTCTATTGGCTTAATATTTGCGGTCTTCATGTCTTCTCTATTCTTTATAGCTGGGTTTGTCCTTCCAAATCAAATCCTCGGTCTCATGTCAAAGGATACTGCGGTTGTAAAATTAGGTACTGAGTATCTTAAAATCGTCAGCATTAGCTATATTCTTACCGCGATTAGCTTTGCATTTGGATTTTCATCAAGAAGTGTTGGTCGACCAAAATTACCTATGACTGCAAGCGTTGTCTCGCTTCTGATCAATACGGTACTCAACTATATACTCATCTTTGGTCATTTTGGCTTTGAGGCCATGGGAATCAAAGGTGCAGCTACTGCAACCTTGATTGCAAGAGTCGTTGAGCTTTGCATTATCCTTTATGGCATCTATAGTAGCATTCCCGTACTCGCTGTTAAATTCAAGGATTTCAAAAGCATTAGCTCCGATCTCATCAAACGCGTTGGAAAAACCGCACTTCCTGTTATTTTAAACGAAGGCTTTTGGTCGCTTGGAATGACGGTTTATGCACTCGTATACGCGCGTATCAGCACCGAGGCGGTAGCAGCTGTTATGATCACCAATACGGTCAATAGTATTTTCATGGTTGTGGGATTTGGATTAGGCAACGCCTCATCTGTCATGCTTGGTAACACTCTAGGTGCCAATGAGATAGAAAAAGCCATAGATTATAACAAGCGTTTCTTAGTCTTGAGTATCCTTTGCGGTATCGTCATTGGATTCGCCATCAGTCTTACAGCGCCTTGGATGGTAAAAGCGCTCTATCAGCTAGATGCCTCTGGCTATGAAACGACCATACACACCCTTAAAATACTCGCTTTTTTCATGTCTTTTAAATTTTATAATACCATTATTATCATTGGAACACTTCGTAGTGGTGGAGACACACTCTATTCCATGCTGCTAGAAATTTCATGCGTATGGCTCATAGGGGTACCACTTTCACTCCTCGGGGCATTTGTATTAAAATTACCTGTTTATTATGTCGTCTTATTGGTCAATGCGGAGGAAGTCGCAAAGCTGTTCCTCGGACTACCGCGATTACTCTCTAACAAATGGGCAAAGCGCCTCGTCTAAATAAATGAAAATACAACCTGAACCAGCAACTGATCATCATGATCACAAATTAAATGTTCTGAAACCGTCTCTGTGGCGGTTTCTTTTATTTTTGTCAAAACTTTAATTCTCTGATCCTCAAATACTTCTCTTTTGAATGCAACCTTAAGCTCAGAAAATTTATGCCCATCCATATAGGCGCTTCCTAAGGAATCGATGGCCCAACGAATATAAGTAATATTATTAACGTGCTTATTGACATCTAGATCCGTATAAACCGCTTGTAAATTTCTTTCAGAATAGCTTTCTATCTCGGACAAATCATTAAAGGAAAGCTTTTCAGGCTTTTCTGCATCGGCTTCAACATGAAAGAGCGTATTGAGAAATCTAGGAATATTCACTTGCTTTCTATTATCAGAATCTATATAAGCCCACTTGCTATAGCCTGTTAAGACAAGCTCATTCTCATGATTATATACCTCATAGCACCTATAAGCGATGAATTTTCTAAAATAGATAGGCTCTGTAACTACCTTGATCATGCCAGCCTTTAATTGGACGTCACTTTTCTTTATGTCCCATTCAACAATTACCCATATCCCAGGTAAATCACCGCATGGGACCTCCCTCGTCGCCTCCTCAAAATGACGCGTAGAGATATCCTGAAGGAAGTTCATTAATGTCGCAGGTTTTATCTGATAATTTTTATCAAAATCAAAATAATTGAGTTGATATTCTCTCTCGTATTTCAAACCCAATGCATTCACCTCTTTCTGTCGATATTACAACATGTTGTATACAGTACACTAACATCATACCATAAGAACGAATAAAATATATAAAAAATTGTATTGATTTTACAATCCCAATATGTTATCATCTTAAAGAATTAAATAAAGCTTTTTAATTTGGTCCAGAGAGGCTAAGAAGAGAAGATTGCGATCTTCTCCCATGAAAAGTATTAAAGGGAGGTTTTTTTATGTCTACAAATAGCTATGCAGCAAACATTTCTACTCTTAAGGATGCAAAAAGTTTCGTTTTAGGTCTTCAACACCTTATTGCAATGTTCGGAGCAACCGTTCTTGTACCTATTCTAACCGGATTAAATCCATCTGTAGCATTGTTCAGTGCTGGTGTCGGCACACTTATTTTCCACTTCTGTACAGAATTCAAGGTTCCAGTTTTCTTAGGTTCTTCTTTCGCATTTATTCCATTAATTATTCAAGTAAGAGATATGTATTCCGGTGATTTAGCTTATGCGCAAGGTGGCATAGTAGTCGCGGGATTTATTTATGTGCTATTATCTTTTATCGTCAAATTTATCGGCGTTGGCAACATCAAAAAAATATTACCTTCACATGTAGTTGGACCAATGATCATCGTTATCGGCTTAACGTTAGTACCTGTAGCAGTTAACATGGCATCGTCAAACTATCTACTTGCAGCATTAACCTTAGGCATCGCACTTTCAATTAACTTCCTAGGAAAAGGCTTTATCAAGCAATTGGCAATCTTAATTGGCGTCGTTTCTGGCTATGTCATCGCTTCATTAATGGGCCTAGTTGATTTCACAGGTATCCAAAGTGCATCTTACATTTCAATTCCAGCATTTACATTCCCAAAATTTACAGCTGAAGCCATCTTAATCATTGCACCTGTTGTACTTGCAGTTTTCATGGAGCACGTCGGCGATGTAACAACAAATGGCGCTGTAGTTGGTAAAAACTTTATTGAAAACCCAGGCTTAAATAGAACCCTTTTAGGAGACGGCTTGGCAACGATGTTCGCGGGCTTTGTCGGTGGACCAGCAAACACAACCTACGGTGAAAACACAGGCGTGTTAGCGATTACTAAAAACTATAATCCTGCAATCTTAAGAATCACTGCAGTATTTGCAATCATCCTCGCATTAGTTGGTAAATTGGGGGCAACACTTCAATCTATCCCAACTTCAGTCATGGGCGGTATTAGTATCATGTTGTTCTCAATGATCGCTTTCATCGGCGTTAAAAACATCAAAGACAATAACGTTAAAATGAACTTTAAAAACATTTTGATTATGGTAATTATCCTTTTCATCGGACTTGCACCATCTTATCTTCCAAGCTTAGCAATCTCATTACCAATACCAGGTACGTCAATTGCGCTTTCAGGTTTAAGTTTAGCCGCTTTAACAGGCGTAATCGTAAATGCTATCTTAACAGCCTTCATCAAGGAAGCTTAGGATCGGATTGAAATGCAGCATCATATAATCTTTGACCAGTCATAATAGATAAATAAGTCCTGAATTGATCGCATGAGTTGCGAAAACAATTCAGGACTTTTATATTTTTGAAGAATAACGGTCCCATTAAAATAACCATTATTTGATTCTCTATTTACTGCACTGCGCACTTGCCTCTGCGGTGTGACACATAGTTTTAACAACCTCCATCATTTGATCATCTAATATACCACTATACGAAAAAACAACGATACGGTCATTATCGCCTACTACGGGTTCGAGTAGAATCCCCACAGCTTCACATGCGCTGATAAATACATCTCTGTTTACGCTTTTATCGAGCCTTAGGATTACATGTAGGCCAGAGCCTTTTCCCACTAAAGAAAGCCATCGACTGTTAATCGCTTTGAACGTTTCAAGCAAGAGCTGATTTTTTTTACCATAGGTCTTTTTTATTCTGCGTATATGCCTTTCAAAGGCCCCCTCTGCCATATATCTAGCCAAAGCGAGCTGTTCAATTTTCGATACCGATTGAGAATATCTTGAAATCACCCGTTTAAACTCATCATTAAGCGATCTAGGAATTACCATAAAGCTAATTCTAAGAGCAGGAATCAGTAGCTTTGAGAACGAGCCTACATAAATAACATGTTCGCCATCTTTCAATCCTTGGAGTGCTGGTACCGGCATACCGTCATATCTCAGAAGGCTATCGTAATCGTCCTCAATGATATAGCCTTTCGATTTTGAAGCCCATTCCAATAATTGAAGCCGTTTTTTTATTCCCATAACGCCACCCATTGGATACTGATGTGAAGGTGAAACATATACAACCTTTGCGTTCGACGCCTCAAGTGCTTTTATATCAATGCCATCACTCTCTAATGGTATTTTAGCTCGTTCGTAGCCGTAGTCCTCAAAAACATTCATCCCTTTAGAAAATCCAGGATGTTCAAATGCGATGATACCGTGATCTCTTCTAAACATCGTAGCGATCAAACCAAACAGGTACTGTATACCTGCACCTATAACGATCTGCTCTGGCTCGCAGGCAACACCACGTGTATGTCTTACAAACTTGGCAATCTCAGTTCTGAGCATTAGCTCCCCTTTGACATCACCATAGGAAAGCAGCTGTTCTGTATCGTATTCAAGCACCCGGTTAACTACCTTACGCCACTGTGTAAAATTAAACGTACTCGCTTCAGCGCCATCGCTATTATAGGGCTTAGCGGTTTCTCTTACAAATCCAGAGGAGGTCGTTTTATAGGCATAAGGCCTCTTAATCATTAAGTCATGATTGCCTAGCTGCATTACAAAATAACCGCTCTTTGCACGACTTTCTATATAGCCCTCAAGCTGAAGCTGGTTATATGCGTTTTCTACAGTTACCTTACTTACCTTAAGTGTTTGTGAAAGCATCCTTACAGAAGGCAGCTTCTCAAATGGTGGAATAGTTGCATTTTCTATCTCCGATTTAAGATAACGATACAGCTGTATGTATTTGGGCTCTGAAGTACTTTCGAAATCTATAACGACACCTAGCATATTGCCTCCATCTGACCTTATTAATTTATGATTTTCTGCATCTATCGATAATCCCAATTATATATTATCATATTAATGAAAGCAAGCTATAACTTTAGGTTGGAGGGTTTATGAACAGAAATTTAAGGGTGCTCATTTATACCGCACTTATGACTGCATTTGTTTTTATCACAACTTCTATAATCAAGATCCCTATCCCATTTACAAATGGCTACATCCACGCGGGAGACATGTGTATTTTTATATCAGGGATATTGCTTGGTCCTTTATACGGTGGTTTTGCTGCTGGGGTAGGCTCTGCACTAGCTGATTTGCTAGGAGGCTATGCACATTGGGTTTTACCAACCTTAATCATTAAAACCTTAATGGGGATGATGATAGGATACTTTGCAGTCTCAAAAAAAGGAACAAAAACCATTACTAGTGTCGTTATCATTATCTGGATTGCTGCTCTTTCTAGTTTCATATACACACTTTTTGGAACCTCAGCTGAAACAGTTGCCAGCCATGTTGAAGAGCTGACTACACTTGAAAGCGCTGCAAATGCAATTCGAAATATCAAATTACAGCTCATCGGTGTACTCATTGCCTTTCCAGTTTTAGCAGGTGGACTTACTCTAATAAAAAATAAGTACCATGTAACGATGAACCAGCTGATAGGGATGATTCTATCAGGAATTTGGATGGTACTAGGTTATTATTTGGCTTCAGCAATAATGTATGGGTCCTTCCTTGCACCTATCTTTAGTATTCCATGGAACATCATTCAATTTTCAGTTGGTGCTGTACTTGCATTCTTAGTCATCGCTGCACTTGAAAAAGCCAATATCAAGCACGAAACCCTTTTCAAATAGTTCAGCTTAGCTATAATTTGATCCTTAATGAAAATTCGGCACACCATACGGTTGTATGATTTGCCGAATTTTGTTATATTTAAGACATGAACAAAAAGGAGAGACACATGGATAAAATACTAATTGTAGAAGATGAACTTAAGATCTCTAGAATAATCGATCTGCAATTGAAATATGCTGGCTACGATACTGACTTCGCCTATGATGGCTCTGAAGCTCTTGACAAGGTTAGACTCAATCATTATGATTTAATCCTCATGGACATCATGATGCCCAAAACCGATGGTATTACAGCTTGTAATGCAATCAAGAGAATTAATCCTGATATGAAAATCATTATGCTTACAGCTAAGGATGACATCAACGATGTTATCAGTGGTCTAGATTCCGGTGCAGATGACTATGTTACAAAGCCCTTTGTTTTTGAGGAGTTACTTGCGCGCATTCGGGCTAACATAAGAAAAAAGGCAACTACAACACCAAACTCTGATATCATGATGTTCGAGGATTTACTTATCAACTCGGTCACTTTTGAAGTAACTCGTTCAGGAAAGCTCGTTGAGCTTTCGAAGACAGAGTTTGATTTATTGAAGCACTTGATCATCAATAAAGGAATCGTATTAACGCGTGAGCAAATATTAAATAAGGTTTGGGGCTATGATTATTATGGCAGCTTAAACATCGTCGATGTTTATATTAAGTACCTTAGAGATAAGATCGATCGTGATTTCGAACGAAAACTGATACAAACCATAAGGGGTCGTGGCTACGTTGTTCGATGAAAAGCAAAAGCAGCTAAAAAATAGAATTAGGCGAATTAAGCTCTCTACTAGAATCACGCTTTCAAACGTGGTTCTATTTACTATTCTCATCTCCATATCCATGTACTTTGTAACACTCTTAACCAATCAGTTTTTGTATTTCAAAAATAGAGAGGATTTACAGACCACCCAGCTTAAAATTCAAGAGCTTTTGTATTCGGAAAAAGACACGCTTTCTGCGATGTCTCCTGACAATAGAATCCCACATATTTTTAGGTTGCTGGAAGACTATTATATCTTCGACAACTATAAAACACTCGTCACACTCTTTGATACCAACGGTAAAACCTCTTATCCACTTAACAAGGATGTTTATGATCTATTAATACTTGATCAGTTTAAAATAAATCCTAATACCGTTAATTTTAACGTCACATTTAATAAAGACATATTACAGGGCAAGGAAATACTAACTTTTGAGCTCTTCAAGAAACTAAATGCAAGTGAGACCATCAAGTATAAGGATGTTTCACTTTTGGTACCAACTAGAGGTGAAGCTCCGTTTATCTCTGAATCAAGCATTATGGGCTTTGAGGTAATGTATACCGTCGTTCGAATAGACATAGGTGATGACTATAGTCTACTCGCCTCAGTTTTTATCTATCCCGATTTAGATCAAGATTTTTTACTCAGCTTAAATTCGGCACTTCTAGTTTCAGCCATCATCGGAATCTTATTTTTATCCATTTTTGCAAAATTCTTTACGCGAAAGGCTTTAAAACCGCTGGTGGATCTTTCTAAGATTGCTCAGGGTGTGGATAACAAAATTCTCAACTATAGAATTCCACCAACAGAAAGCCATGATGAGATTGATACACTTATCAAAAGTCTAAACACCATGCTTGAAAATTTAGAAGGCTCTTTTGAAAACCAAAAAAGATTTGTTTCAGATGCTTCTCATGAATTGCGAATACCACTTACCATCGTTCTCGGCTACATAGACTTACTCAAGACTATGGGAACCGGAAACGAAGCATTGCTAAAGGAATCGCTTGATGCTATTGAGCTTGAAGCAACACATATGAAGAATATGGTTGAAAAGCTTCTAACCCTTGCAAGACTCGAAAATAATAGAATAAAAGTAACCTATGAGGAGATTGCCGTATCTGAATTTTTCAAAAAAGGATTAGAGGAATGTGTGAGGCTATATCCCCTCTATCACTTTAAAACTGAGCTTAATTTTGACGGTCTGCTTTATATTGATCTTGAAATTATGACACAAATTTTTAGAGCATTGGTTGAAAATGCTGTAAAATATTCTCTTGAAGATACGACCATAACCTTTAAATCCGAACAAAGAAATCAATATATTGCACTTTCTTTGATCGATCAAGGAAGAGGCATCGCTAAGGAAAGCATCCCAAATTTGACCAATCGTTTCTATCGCTTAAATGAGGACCGCAATCGCAGAACCGGCGGCTCTGGGCTTGGCCTTAGTATCGTTGATGCTTTAATCAAGGCACATGGCGGACACATGAGAATAGAAAGTGAGGTAGGTAAAGGGACCTCAATTACACTCTTTGTTCCCAAAAGGAAAACGCTCTAGCCGATTTTAGATAAACATAATAAAGACCTGTCAACCCTTGAATTTTACAAGGATCGACAGGTCTATTTTATTTATTACACCTAACTATAGACAGATTTATGCTCTATTAGTTGGGAAACTAATTATTTTTTTAGATTTTTATAATGCTCAACCAGTTTCTCGAAGGCTGGTAGTGATCTTTCAATCATAGCCAAATCAACGCAATAAGAAATTCTAAAGTAGCCTGGATAGCCAAAACCACTCCCAGGTACAAGTAATAGGTTGAACTTTTTCGCTTCCATAACAAAAGCGACATCGTCTTCTTCAAGTGCTTTAGGGAAAAGATAAAACGCTCCCTTCGGTTCTACCATTTCAAAGCCAAGCGCTCTGAGCTTGTTTAACAGCAAATCCCTTCTAACTTGATATTGGGAGATATCAACCGTTTCCTCAAGTGAATCAGATATTACCTTCTGCCATAAAGCTGGCGCATTTACGAAGCCAAGGGTTCTATTACAGAATGCTAACCCACTCATAAATAGCTCCACGTCTTCAAATTGGCTATTAATTGCAATATAACCGATTCTTTCACCAGCAAGTCCGAGTGATTTTGAATATGAATTCACCATTACAGAATGTCTAAAGTAGTTGTGAATATTTGGTACTACAGCGCCGTCGTACACAAGCGCTTTATAGGGTTCATCTGAAATCAAGTAAATTTCTCTACCAAATTTTTCTTCAGCCTCTATTAATACACGACCAATCCCTTTAAGTGCTTCTTCTGAATAGATGACGCCAGTCGGATTATTTGGTGAATTAATAATAACTGCACGTGTTTTCTCAGTGATAACTGCCTTAAACGCATCCAAATCTGGTTCAAAGGTTTTTTCATCTGTTTTTAAAATTACGGGAACGCCATTATGATTATTAATATAAAAAATATATTCAGCAAAATAAGGTGCAAAGATGATCACTTCATCTCCAGCATCTAGAGCGGTACGAAGAAGAACATTGATCCCACCAGCTGCGCCGACTGTCATAAGGACATGCTCCTTTGCAATTGGCTTAACGATATCTCTGTTAATCGCATCTGCTACCTTTTGTCTAACCTCTGGAAAACCTGCATTATCCATATATCGATGAGCACCAGGTGTACTTTCATTTACAACATGCTTCAACTTATCAGTAACTGATTTAGGGGGTTCAAAATAGGGATTACCTAAGCTATAGTCATAGACGTTGTCTTCACCAAATTGCGCCTTGAGTTTGCTCCCCTCAACAAACATTCTTCTAATCCAAGACGCATTTTGTAAGTTCTCGCGTACCTCTTTTGAAATCATGATTAATGCCTCCTTATCTATTTTCCTATACTATTATAACATGAAATCACACTTATGCAATTTTTTAATAAGCATTAAAATAATTTTATAAATTGACTTGTGCCTTAATCTAAGCTAGAATGAAACTGTTATAGGTGCCGATAAATTGGAGAATAGGGAATTAGGTGAAAATCCTAAGCGAACCCATCACTGTAAGACGGAGCGAACGCATATGCCACTGGGAAACTGGGAAGGCGCGATCAGCGTTGATGTTGAGCCAGGAGACCTGCCTGTAATTGAATCAATGGACGACGGTAAAGTTCATTACCCAAGGGATAAGTTTATTCATATGGATAAGCTTACATTGAGGTAATGAGCTTTTTTTCTTTTGAATTCAGTTCAGACTCACTTTATTGCCCCCTAAAAAATATTTTTGGAGGCCAATTATGAAAGCTTTTACAAACGAATTAAGTCAAAAAATCCAACCCCTCTGTATGGAAAAAATGACCGCAACGCGTCAACGTGTCGATCAGCTAGTTAAACCACAAGGCTCACTAGGTGCTCTAGAGGAAATTGCAGTTCAATTATCGGGAATCTATCAGACCGAAAAGCCAACAATCGAAAAGAAAGCCGTCATTGTAATGTGCGCAGATCATGGTGTCTGCGAGGAGGATATTGCTTCTGCTCCACCGATTGTCACTTGGGTTCAATCACTGAACATTGCAAAGGGTGTATCTGGAGTAGGCGCTTTGGCAAAGCATACGAGCACATCTGTCTATACAGTAGATATCGGAATCAATTTTCATGAAAAACACCCTTCACTTATTGACAAAAGAATTGCAAACGGCTCTAATAATATTGCTAAAACAAATGCAATGACCCTTGAGCAAGCTTTAGAAGCAATTCAAACTGGAATTGATATGGTAGGCGTTGCAAAGGCAGATGGCCATAATCTCATTGCAACCGGTGAAATGGGCATAGGCAATACGACACCCTCGACTGCTATCTTATCCGTTTTAAGCGGTAAGTCCCCTGAAGAAATCACTGGGATAGGAGCAAATTTTCCAGTTCAGAAGCTGTCACATAAAGCCGCTGTAATTAGACGTGCCATCGAATCCAAATCAAAGGATCAGCTTGAAAACCCTATTGAATTATTGGCCGCACTAGGTGGGTATGATATTGCAGGTATGACAGGGATCATGCTAGGAGGTGCGATCCATCGCATTCCTGTTGTTGTAGATGGTTATATTTCCAGTGTATCAGCCTTAATAGCAAAAAAAATAAATCCAGAAGTCACTTCCTATCTTTTTGCTTCACATGCATCTGAAGAAAAAAGTGCGAGCTTGGCAACTGAGCTTCTTGGACTCAAGCCTTATCTTCACATGAATATGCGACTTGGTGAAGGTAGCGGGGCAGTTCTAGCATTTGGTCTGCTTGAAGCTGCGTGTGCAATGAATCGGGATATGATCACTTTTGAGGAAGCTGGCATTGCGATAGTATAAACTAATTGGTCATTTTGTTTGATTCATATTATAATAAAATTAAGATGTTTTATTGGGAGGAATCATATGACTAAGATTTTTGGACACAGAGGTGCAAAGGCCTATTATGCTGAAAATACATTAACTTCATTTCGTAAAGCGCTTGAAATGGGCGCTGACGGGTTAGAACTCGACATTCATTACTCAAAGGATGGTGAGATCATTGTTTTTCATGATTTTACGCTTGAAAGAATGTGTGGTGTAAATGGTAATGTTTACGATTACACCCTTGATGAATTGAAACAGCTAAAAGTTCAGTTTAAAAATCAATACGAGCAAATACCAACGCTTAAAGAAGTACTTGAACTAATCAATTCCTTTGAGCATGAAACTGGAAAAGTGATTTGTCTAAATGTTGAATTTAAAGCTGGTAGCGACTTTTACCCAGAAATTGAAGCAAAAACACACCTACTTTGTAATGCCTATTTAAGCAAATCACAGTTGATTTATTCTTCATTTGATCATTATGCTTTGTTAAAGATTAAGGCGTTAGATCCTGATGCACAAACTGGTATTTTAACTGCAAGTGCAATGGTTGCACCGTGGGAATACACGACTAGGCTAAATGCTGACTTTTATCACCCAGCCTATCAATCATTAACCGATCGTATGTTAAGAGAGATCAAGCAGCATGCGCTTTCACTTAACGCCTATACGATAAACGACACCTCTGTTGCAAAGGGGCTAATTCTATATGGGATCAATGGGATTATAACTGATATGCCCGATATCATGATAGAGCTTAGAAATAATCTATAGTATTCTACAAGAGAAAATTAAATTAATGCATCCATCAAACTACCAGAATTTGCTTTACCTAATTTGTTCGAATCTTTATTGTATTTGTTTTCCTGACCACCACTCACCGTGGTGGTTTTTGTTACCCCTCCAGCAGCGTATCTTCGCCCGCATTCTGGGCAAACGCTTGTAAAAATCTGTACACTTTGCCTGACCACGGTTGCATCATTGGCATCAGCACTTGCTCTTTCCCTTGTAACATGCTCCTGTTCATGTGAGGCAACTGCTTGAAAAGATGCCTCAGGTGAAACATGGGTTGGTGCTTTAAAGGATACGCCTGCGTCGTTAGACCCGTCTACATAGGTTCTTGAGCTACATGTGCTGCATTCAATGATCCCCATCTGCTTCAAGGTCTTCTCGCCATAGATTTCTATAAGTCTATCCATTCTGTTTTCAGGCGACACATAGTTGACAATCCTAGCGGTAGGGTTGCTTGAACGATTCGAAGCATCTACTGGGTTTCGTTTTATTTGATTGTATCCATTTATTTGTACAGCATTAGATGTACTCAAAGGATTTAAGGTCATAAAATCAACCCCTTCACTTTAGCCTTGTCTTATCCTATTATTTCGTGATATTATCAATATTAATATATACCCAATGGCACTCTTAATTATCATTATGTTAACCGGAAAAGGAGCCTTTATGAAACCCCTTTTTGAAGATAAACACATCATCGTCGTTGAAAAGCCACAAAATTTGCCAACTCAGCGCGATAAGCGTGGTGGTATTAATCTGTATGATCAGGTCAAGGACTACTTGGAATTCGGCTGTGGGATTGAAAACCCCTATTTAGGATTGATTCACCGACTCGATCGCCATACCGGGGGTCTTGTGGTATTTGCTAAAACGCAAAATGCGACACGTACTTTAAATGATTTATTTGCATCTAGATGTGTGATTAAGCGATACACAGCAAGAGTAGAAGGGTACGTCTCAGAAGATATAAAGGGATTGACCCACCAAATTCTATACGATGAGTCTGTCAATTTATCAAAAATTGTTGATGCATCCGCTATTGGCACTAAATTGGCGATTTTAGATTGTAAGCTAAAGAATCATTATAAGCTGGCGGAGGGCTCACTATGTGACCTACTTGTGACATTGCACACTGGGAGGAAACACCAAATTAGAGCTCAGCTTTCGCACATTGGGCATCCAATATTAGGAGATGAAAAGTATGGCGCCAAGATGGCTCAGGCATATGGCATGTCGATAGCACTCTGGTCAAGTGAGTTAATTTTTTCTGCATTTGGTATGAATTATCATTTCACCTCTCAGCCTCCAAACGTCGGAATATGGAAAATCAAGTAAAATAGCATTGCTAAAATTTGAAGTATCCTTTTTAACTTATTATTAGGTCCATCCTTTCAAGTCAAAAAATAAAATCTAGCAATCGAAGGATTGCTAGATTTTTTAGTTCCAATAATACTATGCGATTACTCTACTTTATAGATCCAACCCTCTGGTGCTTCAATTTCCCCAAATTGAATACCAACAAGCGTATCATAGAGTTTTTTTGTGATTGGACCAACTTCAGTCTCGCTGTGGAAAACATGAAGTTTGCCTTTGTAATCAATGCCACCGATTGGTGTAATTACAGCTGCAGTACCACAAGCACCCGCTTCTACAAACTCATCAATTTGATCGATATAGCAGTCTCTTTCTTCTACTGGCATTTTGAGATAGTTTTCAGCTAAATACATTAAAGAGTATTTAGTGATACTTGGCAAGATTGAAGGTGAATCTGGTGTAATGAATTTACCATCTTTAGTGATACCAAAGAAATTCGCTGCACCAACCTCCTCGATTTTACTATGTGTTTTAGGATCGAGATAGATACAATCTGCAAAGCCTCTCTTTTTAGCTTCATAGTTTGGTAACATACTACCTGCGTAGTTGCCTCCTACTTTTGCTGCGCCAGTACCATAAGGTGCTGCTCTGTCCATATCTGCAATAGTAAAGTTAACTGGTGCCATACCACCTTTAAAGTATGGACCAACTGGAACTGCAAACACACCAAACATGAATTCTGGAGCAGACTTAACGCCTAAGTTGTGACCAACACCGATCACATAAGGTCTTAGGTATAATGTAGCACCAGTTCCATAAGGCGGTACAAAGTCCATGTTAGCTTTTACAACTTGCATACAAGCATCGATAAATTTCTCAACTGGTACTTCAGGCATCATCACACGACGACAGCTTCTTATCATACGCAATGCGTTTTCATCAGGTCTAAACAGCTGCACATCACCATTTGGTGTTCTATACGCCTTTAAACCCTCGAAGCATTGTTGTCCATAATGAATTGCTGTAGACGCTTCACTAATTGTGATCATATTGTCTTCAACTAGTTTCCCATCGTCCCAGCTACCATCTTTCCACATTGACACATAGCGTAAATCCGTCTTTGTGTAACTGAAGCTTAAACTTGACCAATCAATTGATACATTTTTACTCATCTTTCCAAGCCCCTTTCATAAATATCGTTCTTGGAAAAAGTTACCCAACATCATTATATAATGGGAATTAAAAAAATGCTATCCACTTTTTAAATAATGCATTTTTTTAAGAACATCCCTTTATACAAAATCTAACAACTGGATAACAGTTTATAAACGATTTATAGCATTTTGTAGTTCCACATTGTGGCACTTCATTTGATGATGTAAAATGAATTCGATTAAATATATTAGGAGGAGTTTATGAAGCTTCCCGAGCTAAAAGTAGGTCAATTATCTATTAAGATTCCAATATTTCTAGGCGCAATGGGCGTCGGTGTAACGCGTTCTGGTCTCGCCACCGCGATTACAAGCGCAGGTGGTCTTGGCGTTATTTCTGGTGTTAATCTCGGTTTTAGAGAGTCAGATTTTTATACCAACCGCCTCGAAGCCAATCTTAGAGCACTTCGCAATGAGATTAGAGCGGTAAAGGAAAATACAAAGAATGGTCTCGTAGGGGTTAACTTTATGGTGGCGATGAACAACTATAAGGAGCACGTTACAGAAGCCGTTAAAGAAGGCATTGATTTTATCATTTCTGGAGCAGGTCTTCCAACGGATTTACCGGCATTCGTCAAAGGCTCTCGCACTAAGCTTGTGCCGATCGTCTCCTCTGCAAAAGCAGCTTTATTAATCTCTAAGCTCTGGGATCGTAACCATGAGACGGTTCCTGATGCCATCGTTATTGAAGGGATAAAGGCTGGTGGACACCTGGGCTTTTCTAAGGAAGAGTTAATCGCTAAAAGCTTTGATCCTAAGGAGACAATCAAAGCAGTTAAGCTCGCTTTAAAGCCATTTGAGGAAAAATATAAAAAGCATATACCTGTAATCTTCGCTGGTGGGGTATTCGATGGTGAGGATATTGCAAAAATGCTCTCATATGGTGCTGATGGGGTTCAAATGGCGACGCGATTTGTTGCGACAAACGAATGTGATGCCCACGAGAATTTTAAGCAGGCTTATGTTAATGCGACTGAGGAACAAGCACAAATCATTATCAGTCCCGTTGGGATGCCAGGTCGCGCAATCAACAATCCTTTTATTCAAGAAATTGCTGCAGGTAGACGTCCTAAAATCGAACGATGTGTCAACTGCTTGCAAACATGTAATCCAAGTACGACGCCATATTGCATTTCACAAGCCTTGGTTTCATCTGTCGAGGGAGACGTCGATCACGGCCTTATCTTTGCTGGCGAAAACGTCTATAAGGTAAAGGAAATACAATCAGTGGCGGCTGTAATTAACGAGCTAGTTTCTGAGGCAGAGTCTTATCTAGCACTTGAAGCAATCGCAAATAATGACTAAAAAAGACCCCTCAATACGAGGGGTCTTTCATTTATAGAATCAATCATAGCTGTGCTAATATCTGAGGACTTGATTTTGATGATTTTATATCCATTTTACTTCAAACGGCTTCAATTCAATCTCATCAAAGGATACTTTAAACGCGTTGTGGTTTAAAAGGATTCTTACGCCTTCTCTCACAACACATTCGATACCCTCAGGAAGTTGAGTATGCTGTATCCCACACTCAGAAAGCACATCTGATGCAACGGTTTTCATAAAAGCATCATCTGCACCACCACCGATATAATAGACTGCGCCTTTACCGATGGTTCTACGTGTCGCACCACTGTATTGCTTATAGAAAGCATCCGTATAATGGCATAAGCTCTCCGCTTCGACAGGCTCTATCATCTCCCGCCATACATTAAAGCTATGACCATCTCCTACCTGTGTTACAACCTGAACCGTCACATCATTGCCCAACGACTCATAATTCTTAACCTTAATACCACACAGCTTCTGGACAGGGTTACAGCCAAATCGTATGTTATTTGACAAATCCTTTAGTCCACTTCTGTAACCAAAGATGACGATACCACCATTTTGTATATAGTTTTCAAGTTGATTTACCCTTTCGTCAGAAAGTACCATCATAGCTGGAAGACAAACGACCTTGTACGCCTCTAAATCACATTCGAGTTTTCTGACATCCACCATTTGCTGATAGCTATAAAACGGTCGGTAAAATCTAAGGATTTCCTTTTCAATGTCAAACGCTTCACTTTGTGGCTGAGCTGCCCATGCCCAACGATTTATATAATCGTAAAGGACGGCAATCTCACCCTTTATTTCACTCTTATAGACGCCTTCATTTGACTTAATTTGAGCAAAAAAGGATTTGACTTCATCTAGCTTGTCATTATCTTGATTATCAGAGTCTAAAATACCCTGACAAAACTGCTCAGCACCATGTGTCATTCCTCTATATCTAAAGAATAGTAGGCTTTCACAGCCTCTAGCCATCGCTTGATGTGCCCATAGGGATGCTTGACCCGGTCTAGGTAAATACCCAATTACCGTATGACCTTGTGCACCCATAAGCTCCTCAACAACCCAAAAATTCTTATTTTTCAGTCCTCTAATATAATCCAGTGTCATCGCAATATGCTCAGGTGATAATGGCTTCTCTAAGCCGCCCCACACAGGATAATTATCGTAGGCCACGACATCAAGTCTATCTGCAAGGACATTTTGATCATATGCACGGTTAAAGAATCCGCCGAACAAGTTATGAATGATCTTCTGCTCAGGTCTAATTTGCCTTCTTAATATGTCAATTTGAAGTTTAGCAAAATCGTTGATTGATTTCGATCTAAAGTGCGCCCAATCCACTAAAAGTGATGGATTATGTGTCGTAATGGTTTCTGTTGGTAATGGCACTTCATCAAAGTCGTTGTAGGATTGTCCCCAAAAAATAGTTCCATAGGTTCGATTCATAACATCAACGGTCTCATATTTCTCTTTAAGAAAATTCTGAAACCCTTTGTGACAGGTCTCGCAATAGCACTGATCCGATCCTTCGTGTCCGAGTTCATTGTCAATTTGCCAAGAAACGATCGACTTCTCATCCTTATAATGCTCTGATAATGCCGTTACTATCGCTTCAACCTTGTCTCTATAAACTTCTGAATTATAGCAATAAATTCGTCTACCTCCAAAAGCATATACCTTGCCATCGATGTTCTTTGCTACAATTTCAGGATATTTTTTTGAAAGCCACGCAGGGAAGGTTGCCGTAGGCGTTCCAAATATTACCTTTAACTCTCTTTCTTTGAGCTTTTCAATTACACGATCAAAATATGAAAAATCATACTGACCTTCTACGGGTTCCATGAGATGCCATGCAAACTCACCAATTCTCACAGTATTTGCACCCATGGCTTTTATACGGTCCATATCTTCATCCATCATATCACTTGGCCAGTGCTCTGGATAATAATCTACACCTAAATACATTTTTCACCTCAAAAATAGTAAACCTATTGTGTCACTTCACATTAAGTATTGCCAACCTAAATTGCCACTTTTCTTTATATAAAAAATAAAGGTCATAACCTATATGGAACGGCAGACTAGAGGGGCGCTGTTCCATGTGAGGCATGACCCACAAGAGGAGGATTTTACTTTCTCTTTATATATTTACGATTATCAATTGCAACTGCAATGATGATGATAAGACCTTTAATAATATATTGAATATAGGCATTTACTCCAACAAAGGCAAGACCATAGGCGATAACCTGGAAGATTAATACCCCTGTTACGATACCAGCTATACTACCAATACCACCTGAGAAGGATAATCCGCCAACGATACATGCTGCGATGGCATCCAGCTCATAGCCGTTACCTGTATTATTGGTTGCAGATCCGATACGAGCTGCTTCCAGTGAGCCACCAAGACCATAAAATAAACCAGCAAGGATATAAACCATGATTAACATTCTACCAACGTTAACCCCTGATACAGCTGCTGCTTCTGAGTTGCCACCAACTGCAAACAGGTTCTTACCAAATCTTGTTTTGTTCCATAGGAACCACATTATGGTGACTGCAATTACTGCATAAATAACCAGGAACGGTATCGTAATGCCACCTAGTTTAATTGAACCCTGAGCGACATTAGCAAATCTTGGATCTAAACCACCGATAGGTTGTGCGCCATAAGGAGGTCTATCATAGTAAATAGAAGTCACACCGTATACGATTACCATCATACCTAATGTAGCAATAAATGGATCAACCTTGAATTTTGCCACAACTAAACCATTGATACCACTGAATAAACCCGTAATCAACATTACTAAAAGTATCGGTACGATAACAGGTAATATTGGTAAATCTGGATACATTTTATACGCATAATTTGGCGCTTGTAATAGTGATGCAGATATTACTGCTGCAAGACCAACTTGTCGACCAAGTGAAAGGTCAGTTCCCTTTGCAACGATAATTGTACCAACACCAAGTGCAAAAATAGTTCTAGTAGAAGCTTGAGCTAAGATGTTTGTAAAGTTCTTTAATGAAACAAAGCTCGGTTCTAGTGCGATGATAACCAGCATTAAAGCAAATAAAACAATAATGATCGCGTTATTCATTAAAAAGTGACCAATATCTTGTTTGTTCAGCTTTTTCTTAATCGTATTAACTGACATAAGCCATCTCCCCATTATAAATATTTAGAAGACAATCTCAGGATTTCTTCTTGAGTCGTTTCGTTCGTGTTAACGATTCCTGCTAAGCGACCGTTACTCATAACCATAATTCTATCTGTAATTCCCAGTAGCTCAGGCATTTCAGATGATACCATGATAACACCCTTACCCTTCGCAGCCAAATCGATCATCAGCTGATAAATATCGAATTTAGCACCTACATCTATACCTCTCGTCGGTTCATCAAGAAGAAGGACTTCGGGTTCGGTTAACAACCATCTACCAATGATAACCTTTTGTTGATTACCACCTGATAATGAGACGATTCTCGTCTTATTATTTGGCGTTTTAACACGCATGCTATCCACGACCCAATTGGTATCCTTAAGAATTTTTCTTTGATCTAAAACAGATGCAAACGTAACATATCGGTCAATATTTGCGATCGAAGAGTTAAAGAAGATGTCTTGATTAGGGAAAATCCCTGTTGCACGTCTTTCTTCTGTAACCAATGCAAAACCACTCTTAATGGCATCTTTTGGAGATTTAAATTTCATTGCCTTCCCACGCAGCTTAACGGAGCCAGTCGCTTGTCTTTCTGCAAAGATCGATTCGATAACATCGGTGCGTTTTGCGCCGACAAGACCAGCGATTCCAAGAATCTCGCCTTCTCTTAATTCAAAAGAGACATCGGAAATAGAAGGCTGATAAACTGCCGTGAGATTCTCAACCTTTAATATAACAGCGCCAGGTTGATTTGCTTTAGGAGGGAAGCGATTCGATAAATCCCTACCAACCATTAATCTGATAATCTCGTCCGTCGTGATATCTTTGATAAATCGAGTTGCAATCCATTGACCATCTCTCATGACCGTTACTTCATCACAGATTTGCTCAATTTCATCCATCTTATGTGAAATATAGATAACAGAAACATCTTTCGATTTAAGATTTCTAATAATCTTAAATAAGTGACTAACTTCTTTTTCAGTTAAAGAGGAAGTTGGCTCATCCATTACAATTAGCTTAGAGTTATAAGAAACTGCTTTTGCAATTTCAACCATTTGACACTCAGAAACCTGTAGCTCACTAACCTTTTTCTTAGGGTCCAAGTAAATGTCCAAGCTTTTAAAGATTTCAAGTGTATCCTTGTACATCTTATCCTCATCAACAAAGATACCCTTGGTTGGGAAACGTCCTAACCAGATATTATCCATAATTCTGGTACTTCTCACCTGATTTAACTCCTGGTGAACCATTGATACCCCATTGTCGAGTGCATGCTTAGACGAAGTAAACTTCACATCGCGTTCTTCTAATCTAATCTGTCCTTCATCCATATGGTAGATACCAAAGAGGCACTTCATCAGTGTTGATTTACCAGCGCCATTTTCACCCATTAAAGCATGAACACTACCTTTTCTAACCTTTAAAGTGACGCCATCTAATGCTTTAACCCCCGGAAACTCTTTGGAGATACCATTCATCTCTAGCAAAAACTTATTGTTTGCTTCTTCCTGCATGGATTACGCCTCCTTTCAAACTATATATTGAATACCCATTTAATCAATGCGTAATTTTTTCTTTACTTAATTGTTTACTAAATAAAAATATAATTCAATATTTGAATGTCATCCCACTATGACAAGTTCAAGTATAACTCACGACTTAAGAAAAAATCTAGGACATACCATCCTCGATTTTCTAATTCAATCCTCGTCCAGTGAAGATGGACGTCACTATCAAACTGTTTATTAAAAAATTCGAGATGCAGATCCTGCATCTCGAATTGTCTCTATTATAATGACTTATTTGTAAGCTTCTTCAGCAAACGCGATATTGTCAATTGTAACAGCTACATAAGGTACACGAACAGCTTTAGAATCATCAAGAGTCCATTCAGTTCCATCAAGTGGGTCTTTACCCATTGCTACGTTGTAAGCTAATTCGAATGTTGCTTTACCTTGGTTTTTAGCATCATTTAATACTGTACCAACCATTTTACCAGCTTTGATTTGCTCAAGAGCATCTGGGATAGCATCAACGCCAACTACAGGCATGAATTTATCGCCTTCAAAGTATCCAGCAGCATTTAAAGATTGGATAGCACCAAGTGCCATACCGTCGTTGTTAGCAATTACCATTTCAATAGCATCGCCGTGTTTAGAAATCCAAGCGTCCATTAATTCTTTTGCTTTTGCAGAGTCCCACATACCAGTTTGAAGTTCAAGCTCTTGAACTTGGATACCAGCAGCTACGATTGTATCTACAGCGTATTTAGTTCTAGCTTCAGCATCTGGATGTCCTGGTTCGCCTTTAAGAAGAACGTATGACATAACGCCATCGCCATTTCTGTCCCATTCTGGATGAGCTTTCCAAGCGTTAACAATTACTTCACCTTGGATAACGCCTGATTCAGAAGATGTTGTACCTACATACCAAGCTTTATCATAGCTAGCAAGTACAGAAGCATCTGGCTCTTTGTTAAAGAATACAACTGGAAGATCAGCTGCTTTAGCTTTTTCTACGATTGTTGCAGCTGCTTGTGGGTCAACTAAGTTAATTGCTAAAGATTTTGCACCTTTAGAAATCATAGTGTCAACTTGATCGTTTTGAGTTGCTTGTGAATTTTGAGAATCGTTCATTTCAAGTGAAGCTTTGTCTGTTGCAAAGTTTTCAATTGCTCTTCTTACGAAAGACATAAAGTTGTCATCGTATTTGTAGATTGTTACGCCGATTATTGGCTTTTCATCGCCTTTTGTTGTTGTACTGTCGCTGTTTGTTGATGAAGAACATGCTGCTAATGATAATACCATTACCAACATCAATAGAATAGCAGTAAACTTTTTCATAAAATTCATCTCCCCAAGTAAAAAATTGTGTACTACATTTTCATCTTAGTAAATATTTACGAAACTGTCAAGGTAATTTTACTTAAACTTTACAAATACTCTCTCGTAGCTGTAGTTCTGTTGGAACGACAACCTTTTTAGCAATTTCTCGCTTTCTCATAATTCTCTCAAGCAGCAGTTCCACAGCCGTCTCTCCCATAAACTCCTTATGTACGCGAATTGAGGTTAGTGGCGGCACAGTATATTTGGATGTAGGAATATCGTTAAAGCCGATAACGCTGACATCCTTTGGCACCTTAAGACCACATTCGTGAATGGCTCTTAATACGCCAATTGCAATGGAATCACTGGCTACAAAAAACGCACTTGGCAATTCAACCAGCGTCTGAATAGCTTGCTTCATCAAGCGATAGCCCGATTCCGCCAAGAAAGCACCTATAAAGACATTTTTTTCTTCATAAGCACCTAAATCCATCATATGCTGTCTAAATACACTTTCTCTGCGTTCACCTAGCGCAACTTGATCTGGTCCAATGTACTCCCTTCCGCCAATGTAGCCAATATTTCTATGACCAATTTGCCAAAGGTAATCCAATGCGCCTGTCACCGCTTTTTCAAAATCGATAACAACGCTATCAAAGCGCGTCTCCTGCGGTGAAGAATCAACGAAGACAATATTTGGTGACCGTTCGTAAATCTTTGCAATCTGTCCATCGGTAAATTTACCAATGGCGATAAACCCATCTACTGACTCCAATTTTTGGAAGTCATACTCATCCGGTCTGAAAATTTTAACGATTTCAATATTATTTTCATAGCACATTTTTTCGATGCCAAGGCGAATTGACATGTAATATGGATCGTCTAATTCCTGACTCATGGTATACCAGTGAACCAGTCCAATTTTTAACTTCTTAGGCGCCCTGTTGATATTTCTTTTTCTAGGAGGCATATATTCCAACGACTCTGCGATTTCAAATATCAATTTACGCTTTTCGTCAGATACTGAGAGCGATTCATCGTAGTTGAGCACTCTGGATACAGTAGCTGAGGATACGCCAGCTTTTTTTGCTATGTCTTTAATAGTTGCCATCTGCTTACCTCTTTCACACTATTCTAATACCTAATTAAGGTTAATATTTAGTAAAGTTTTACTGATTCTATCATACTCTCGTAGGTAGAATTAATCAATACCACTTACTATTTTAATGCTTTACTAGGTAAAAGTCACAATAATTGTGAAAAAAATAAAAAATTCAGAAACATCAAATGATATCAAAATTTTACACATTTTTTACAAATGTGTCACTTCACTAATTTAATCACTTTTTTATAGTTTTCATCAATTTTTTTAAGTTTGATGTATACAAAATAAAACACGTAAAAATTTAAGGTTAAATTTTTACGTGTTTACTAAATTTCGAATGGTTATTTTTGATTATAATTACATGAGCTAGTTACCGCTACTACTTTCAGGCTCAATCGTTTCCGATGTATCGCCTTCCTCACCACTGGTGTCAATATTGCGATAGATGTCCTCTCGTCTATGAAAGCCACTTTTTATGATTACTGTATCCATATTATCGATATCCACAACATATGCGTCTAGCTTTAAAAAAGGCACCGTTTCATACTCATTGTAAATCGAATCATTTGCAAGGACTTTTTCACCCTTTGCCATGCTTATTGCAATTTTAGCGGTCGTCGTTGCAAGATCATAGATCGGCTTATACGCTGTTGCTAACTGGGTTTTTTCAACAATTCTCTGACAAGCCGAGAGTTCTGCATCTTGGCTAACCACATAGACGCTTCCCGCCTTTTGCCACTTTGATAAAACCTCTATGGCACCAGTCGCCAGTACATCGTTGGCAGCGATAATCCCATCGATGCGTTCACCTTTTGAAAGATACTCTTCAACCAAGTCCTTCGCATACTGCTCCCGCCATTCGTTTGCCCAAGTCTCATCCACAACAGTAACGAGGCCCTCATCTATATAGGGCTGTACGGCCTCATAAAAGCCTTGATTTAAAAGCTTTGAATTATTATCCTTGGGATCGCCATTGATAATCAATAACCGATAGGGCGTAAAGGTCTCTTCAGGTACAGTTGTCGCATCACTTTTAAACTGATCCATCAATCTTTGAGAAATCCCCTTACCTATAGCGACATTGTCAAACGAAATGTATAAATCAATATCAGGATGCATAATCAATCGATCATAGGCAATGACGTCAATGCCATTTCTTTCAGCCTCAGACATAACATCATAGAACGCTTTTGCATCATTTGGCACTACGATTAGCACATCGACGTGTCGGTTAATTAAATATTTTATCTGTTCAGTTTGTTTTTCTATACTTTCATTCGCTATTTGAACATCGATCTCAGCCCCAAGCTCGTTAACCGTTGCAACTAAAATCTCTAGCTCCCTCTGCCAGCGTTCAACTACGATACTATCAAGTGATAATCCAATGAGAATCTTATCTTCAGAATCTACCTGTTTTTCTTTGGAACAAGCTGTAAAAGCACCTAGTATGAGCATAAGAGCAATTCCTAAGTGCAACACTTTTTTTCCAGTCATGATGTCCTCCATCAACGGTATATTTTTTGATAATCCTTTGGTGTTAGTCCTTCGTACTTTTTAAATGCTCTTATAAAATAACTGGTATCATTGTATCCAACTTTAAAGCAAACCTCTTTTATACTCGCCCCAGATTTAAGTAAGCTCTTGCTTTCCTCAATTCTAAGCTCAGTCAAATACTCTTTAAACGTAATCCCAGTATCATCTTTAAATAGCTTAGACAAATATTGTGGGGTTACAGATAAATTAAGCGCTACCTCTTCAAGTGTAATTTCACTCTCAAATCTTGCATTTAGTGTATCGATAACACTTAAGGTCAGGGGATTAAAGGCGTCATTTTGCATTTTAGCATATACTGCAAACCACTCATTAACAACCTTTTCAAAATAATGTAGCTTTGACATTGCACTCCTATTGATCATCTCAGTTAGGTAATAGGTGTGCTTATCATCTGGCGTTGATTTTACCATCAGGCTACCGCAACGATCAAAAATAAGCACCAGTAGCTCAATTAAAATAGCTTCTGCATATTCAGCGCTCTCCTTGTTGTTTAAAAGCTTTAAATACTCACCTTCAAAATGCTTAACCGTACTCTTAAATCGCTTATTTCTATTGATGAAGTCATTGAATAAATTGTTCTTCTCTCGGTCAAACGCATCGTAATCAGACTCGACGTCCTTAATATCCTCCATTGCACACACGGCATCATCAGAGACACGCATTGCTAGCAACGATTCCGTATAGGACTCTCGAAGATTTTCGAGATTTTTATTCGTTCCGATTCCGATCCGAACTCTTAGCTTAAAGCGTTCCATGATCTGCTGAGAAAGATTGTTCCAGAAAATACGATCCTGCTCATTCTCAACATAGGCAAAGATGCGGTTTAAAAAAGGGTTACTGACTATCGCTGTCCTGTGATATTTAATATGTGTCTTTAAATAATCTGCACAATCATATAGCTTTTGGTTGTAGCTATTGAGTGCCATCGGATCTGCATCCTGAGGTAGCTTATCAAACTCGATAGTAACGACGGTTCCTAGCTCAAAGGGCACTTCAAGCAGCTCCATATATTGCGTTCTGTATTTTAATATATTTCGATTCAAAAGTATAGAGTTGAAAAAATTACTCTCTACCAGCTGAATGGATTGATAGTACTTTTCGATGTTATCTAGCTCTTTATTTCTTAGCTCCTCCTCAACCTCGACCTTCAGCGCAATGCTTTCAATGACCTCTATCAATTTTGTCTTTGATAGTGGTTTCAGTATATAGTCCTCAACACCATATTTGACCGCATCTTTGGCATATTCAAAATGATCATAGGCTGAAACAATAATTATTTTTACCATCTGATTAACTTTTCTAATCCGCTCGATAAACTCAAGGCCATTCATTCCTGGCATTTTTATATCTGTCATTATTACTGTTGGACGAAAATGCTCAATCTTGATGAGCCCCTCGCGTGAGTTTCTCGCCGTTTCAATGAGTATATTGTCGAAATGCTGACTTAAAACCTGCACCACCGATTCCAATACAATGGCTTCGTCATCCACTATAAGAACTCTCAACATCATTTAATCCCTTCCTAGGTAATTTGATAATTACACGTGTGTATTTGTCCTTTTCACTTTCAAATCGCATGATCTGATCTGTATTAAAGAAATGCTTCAATCGGTCATATACATTGCCTAGACCCAACCCAGTCGTATGACCATGTCTCTCAGAAACCTTTCTAAAATCGCCAGAATTTAATCTCTCTAGCTCATCTTTCTCAATGCCCTCGCCGTCATCCCATATTTCAATGATCACAGCTTCTTCATCGGGATATGCCCATATCATCATGTTCCCCGTTTCTGTTTTATTTCTAAAGCCATGTATTAAAGCATTTTCAAGTAATGGCTGTAAAATAAGCGGCGGCATTTCAATCTCTCTAACCTCTGGGTCTAGTTCAAATTTAAACGTGAACTGATCCTTAAACCTTACTTTCATAAGCTCATAATACTTTTCTGCGTTGTCAAATTCGTCGCAAAGTCGTACTTTGTTTTGCAAAGACTGAATGTTATACCGAAACAGTTTACTTAATACCTCTAAAAAATTCCCCGTTCTTTCTGCATCCTCTATAATGGCCAATTGGACCCCTGCGTTTAAAGTATTAAAAAGAAAATGTGGATTAATCTGTGACTGCAGGGCCATAAGCTCTGCTTGATTTAATGAATTCTGCATTTTTAACTTTTCTGTTTCAGAAACCCTAAGTTTATTTTCAGTTTCAACCTTATCCCGAAGTTCATTGATGTATTCCTGAATGTGTGAAGCCATATCATAAAATGTATCTCTCAATAGCTCAGCCTCTCTAAAGTGATTGCCCTGCTCTGGTTCGAAATCGTATTTTCCTTTGGCTATATCCTCAGCTTGTCGGCTTAACGCTTCTATTGGTCCCGTCACATTTTTAGAAAAGGTAAAAACAAACAATATGCTCAATACGATCAAGAGCATAACAATGGCAACTAGATTGAGCTGTATGTCCTTAAACTGTTCAGAAAGCTGCATGTAATTTTGGAGGTTCACCTTAAAGTCCATGCGTTCAAGTATCGAAACCTTCAAATCAATATAGCTACTTATTTTAAGGAGCTGGCTATATGACGCAAGATAGCCTTCTGTATTCCTGCCTCGCTTAAACTCTATTGCATCCTCAGAGACATCCAAATACGCTGATAAGAGCATGCCAATATTCTGCATTTGTAGGTTGGTGCTATAGACACTTTCATCATCTTCAATTCGCTTTGCTTTATCGTTCAATTTATTATAGAGATCTAGGTAGAGTACAAAGCTGTCTGAGTTCTTTGAAGCCAAATACGATTCAAGGTTAGTTTCAAACGAATCCATTTCTGTGTTCATTTCATTTAATAATATACTGGTTGTAAACATTTGATTAATTTCTTGATTTACCTTATAGGTCACATAGAAAGTATATAGGAAGCCTGTCAGGAAGCATAGCATGATTACCAGTATAAAAGAGAATACTTTTCGCTTTAGTGTATTATGCATCAAAAGGTCTTTTAATCTTTTCATAAGCTATTCCACCCCTAGATTTCGCATTTCAAGTGTCTCAAAGGGAACATTGACATAGCTAGATACACCTTCGCCATGGATGATGCGATTCATGAAATACACAGATAATGACCCAATTTCAGAATAATCCTCTACGATACTTGCCGTTATCGACCGCTTTTCTATACCATCCTTTATCTCGTCAGTTTCACCACTGGCAATAATCCTAATATCCCCGACTCTATTTCTATCCACCAAAACGCGAATGATTCGGTTCACATCAACTGGATCGGTACAAATTAAAACATTTATTGGAAGCTCATCATTTAGGATTTCATCCATCAGCAGCTCTGCTCTAATGGTATTTGTATATTTGATAACCGATAAAGTGGCATTATCGGTTCGTGTAACCACATCCTGAATGCCATTAATAAAATTATTAGTTGCAATCGCCTCTTCGCTAATGTACTCACTACCAAGAATAACGCCGATGTTAACTCCACCCTCACGAGATTGAATCGCAAGTGTCGCTGCGTGACGCCCTAGATTAAATTTATTGGTGCCAATATAAACATCTCTTTGAGAATCAGGCGCGTCTGTACCAACGACGATAACCTTAATGCCGTCTTCCTTACACTTAATAATCATATCGCTGGCTAGTGAATTGTCCGCCATCCTAAAAATCAAACCATCTACCTCTGTGATAATTGCCATATCTACCACATCCTCTAAAGTTTGATCACCTACCTCGTAAATTTCATAGGCTGAATCCACTTCCTTCATCGCCTCATCGACACCAGAAATAAAGCTTTCATAAGCGTATGACTCAACATCATCTGTTATTATAGCATAGTGATATTTGTCCTCAGTAAAGTTTTCTTTCGGCACAAGTCGTGCTTGATTGATTTTATTAAACGTAACCACGCTTAGGGATACCAAAATTAGTATGATTAAAATCTCTAAAGCTTGAACGATAAATTTCATATTTACACCTTTTTTATAGATTATTCTTTTTTATTATAAATGAGGCATAAGTGGATTACAAATCAAAAAGACACTTACGAGTCTTCGATTGCTCGTAAGTGTCTTATTTTATTTTTCATCCTCTAGCCAATCCAATAGTAAATCAAATGGTTGAGGCTTTGAGAACAGATAGCCTTGACCGAATTGACAACCCTTTTCAATCAAATATTCCTTCTGATCATAGGTTTCTATTCCCTCTGCAACTACAGTTAGCTTCAAGCTATTGGCTAATGCAAGGATTGCATTAATAATTTCTTGACTGGTTTGATCTAAGGATTCAGAAATAAAGGTTCTATCAATCTTTAGATGATTTACCTTTAAATTTCTTAAATACGCAAGAGAAGAATAACCTGTTCCAAAATCATCAACAGCAATGTGAATGCCTAAGCCTTTTAGCTCTTCTATAACCGATTGCGCTTTATTAAGATCATTTAGGAAAACACCCTCTGTTACTTCAAAGGTCAATCGCTTTGGATTGATTTCATATTGTCCAATCAGCTGCTTAATCCGCTCAATAAAGCCTGGCTGATAAAACTGTACAACTGAAATGTTAATCGCCATGTTAAGTCTATCATGCCCATCCCTTTCAAGAATTTTTAGGTGCTGCAGCGCGTTAGAAACTACCCAATCACCTATTTTTACAATCTGCTTGGTTTCCTCCGCTAAAGCGATAAAGATGGCAGGAGGTATATTGCCAAGCTTTTCCGATTGCCAGCGAATTAATGCCTCTAGCGCTACCACCTTGCCTGTTTTTAGATCAATTATAGGTTGATAATGCAAGGAAAACTCATTCCGCTCAATTGCATGATTGAGTTCATTAATGGTCTCCATCCTAGTTCTAACCTTTTCATTCATCTGACTGCTATAAAATGAATAGCCACCTTTGTTTCCCTCTTTCGCATGATTTAGTGCGACGTTTGAAAACTTAAATAAATCCATTGGCTCCTGAGTGTCATTTGGATAGGTACTAACGCCAACCGAGCAGCTCACACTTATTTCGTGCATAATGGTAACGAAGGGCTTCTTAAAAACAGAAATAATCTCATCACATTTTAGGATAAGCGCTTCTGCCGAAAGACCCTTTAAGATAATGGTGAACTCATCACCACCCGTTCTAAAAAGCAACTCCTTATCCTCAACCATATCACTTAAACGTCTTACCGTCTCGATAATGATATCGTCACCGACCTTGTAGGTATAAGCGTCGTTTATTTTTCTCAGCTCATCGATGCCAATAGTAATTAAAGATACCGTTGGACTGTCCTTCATTTCCTTTAAGATATTGAACAATGCTTTTTTATTTAATAGGTCTGTATGTGCATCAAAATTTTCTAGATAGTCAATTATACGATCCTTTTTAATTCTTTCAGCAATTTCATCCTTCAATCGCTCGTTTTGAACATTCAACTTTTCAATCGTTTGATGAATTTCTGTTTGCATTTCATTAAATGCAGTTGAAAGCTTTCCAATTTCATCGTTAGAGTCGATCTCGATTGGCTCAGAAAATTGATTATATCTCAATTCCTTCACTGCATGAGTCAATAAGTTAAGCTTACGTGTCAGCTTTGAATTATAAAGCATGATAAAGGCCAAAACAAAAAAAGTAATAATGATCGCAATATAAAGCTGATCCTTTAATGCAATATTTGCAATATGATTGACTTGATCCTCAAAGTTGAAATACAAGCTGTACACTTCCTCCTTCGGTAGAATCAACGCCATGGTCCAATGGTCTTCGGTAAAGCCTTTGTCACTTTGCCAGGTCGTATACTCATTTGTACGTGTTGAAACGATAAAATAAGCAGCTCCGTTTATACTTACCTCTTTTAGCTCATCAAAGGATTTAAAATCAATATTCTGTACATCTTCATATTTACTGTCCTTTATGTTTCTTTCCAGTGTATTAAAGCCTTCTTCAGTAATCTTTAAGCCATCGCCACTTTCTTCAAATCCAAGCACTGATTTGCCCAAATTGTTAATAGCAAAAACGTTACCATTTGATTGCATTAAAACTGCAAATCCATTTTTCCCAAGTCTAAGCGACTCTGTATAGTCTATAAAATAGGAAAGAGGAATGTCGTACGCAAGCTCACCAAGAAAAGAACCATCGGTAGGTGAAAAGATTGGATACGTCATGCCGATATTAACCTCTCCAGTAATACCATCCTGAACAGGCTTTCCTGTCCTAATCAGTTTTTCATTACCCACGCCAACTCTGTTTTTAAAGTCCGTCCAATCTTTGATCAACCCAGGATTAAAGGTCTGCCACATCGGTAAATCATATAGCTCAGGATAGACATCATAGATCCCTTCTCCAATGTTGACCCAAGGTGCCATTCTTGTAAAATCAAGTTGTTCTCCACCTGTGAAGTAGATTTGTAGCTTTTCAGCACCATTGCTTGCAAACGCTGGCATAAAAAGATCAAAAAAGGAGGTTTTTTTAATCAGCTCTGAGACTGAAAGTGGTATATTACCTTTTTCATCTAAAAGATACCTTCCAAGGAACACAGTGGTAGGCTCGTCATCTTGATTTTGCAGCCAGTTGCCATTATTTGTCAGATGATCATTAAAAATAGGTGCTTCAAGAAGCTGTTCTACTCCTGGAGACATAGCTTCATAATTATCAAAATAATTCTGGGCAATATGTCCAAATATGCTTAACTCATCAAAATACTTATCGTATTCTGCCTGAAGATTGGAAGCTACCTCGATAATGTGTTCACCATAAAAATCGACTATTAATGCATCAAGCTCACCACTCATTTTATCTAAGGTCTGATCTGACAATCGCTTGACACTAATTTGGGTATATAGAATAATAGATACAATTCCTATAATGACAATTAAAATGGTACTTAAGGTAATTTTATAATTTAAACTCGATCGATACTGACTAAAAATTTTTTTCATTTTCCCCCCAAATCGTTGTGATGGTTTGTTTATACCCTAAATTAGAGGGTTACCTCTCATTTAAATATAAGTACTTTTCTACCATTCGTATAACCGACCTTTGGTTCGTTAGTCTATTTACCTCAGTAAGTTTAACCCATTTTAACGCATTGGATTCATCACTTATTGTGAAACCCTCCTCCGTAGTTTGTCTTATTAAAAAACGTATGTCGTAATGATAGTGTGAAGCTTGATTTTTTCTAAGCGGGATTTCATGTACATCGATGTCAAAAATCTCAGCATCCACAAAATCCAGGGCTTTTAGGCCAGACTCCTCTATCGTTTCTCGCATTGCTGATTGCTGTATACTTTCATTTAACTCTGTATGTCCTCCCAACTGAAGCCATAAATCAAGCTTTTTATGGTGTGTCATAAGTACACTATCCCCAATAAAATTAATTAACCACGAGGATGCAGTTATATGCCCATGTGGATTTAAAGTCCCGTATATCACATCATTTGAAGCAATGAAGTCAAGTGTTTTTTGCTTCGAAAGTTCGTCCGAGGCTTCATAGGGTGTATAAGCATTCAATAGGCTAATCAACTGCTCCCTATAATCCTCAGTCCTATTTTCAATCATATTCTCACCCCCTATAGCTATTATATCAAATACGTCAATACACTGAATCCTACTAAAAATAGCCTTTATCCAAAAGGATAAAGGCTGTTTAAATCTGGAATCACTATTAATCCTGTTCCATTAGTATTTCCTGTAAAAATGGGGTTAGATCATTCACTTCTAGTTCATCAAAAGAACACCATTTTGTAATTACAAGTTCTTCATCATCCTGCTTAGGCATTAGGTCTTTTAACATATCTAGCTTTACTTTAAAAATAAACCCAACCAAATGAAGCGAAACCTTTTGTTGATTTTCATCAGTATAATGGGTTACTAGAGCATCTGTTTTCATAAACTTATACTCTTTTAGCTCTAATCCCGTCTCCTCTATCATCTCTCTAATCAGTGTCGTATCAGGCGATTCACCAAATTCAATCCTACCACCAGGTAAATCCCAGAGACCTTTATAGGGACCCTTTGACTTTTGAACCAGTAAAATTTGATTGCCTTCCGTGATCATTCCATATACATAAAACTGTTGAAGCCGCCTTATCATAAAAACCTCTCTTATTATACGGCTCCCATTGAGATGCCGTTAGATTACTTCCTTTAGTATATTACCCAATCTCATAATACCCTCAACAATCTTATCTTCAGGCATATTTGAAAAATTTAGGCGCATAAAATTCTCTTGTCCACCATTTGGGAAAAAGGAGCCACCTGGGACAAAAGCCACTTTGTTTTCTACTGCTTTTTGAAGCACTGCTCGCGTGTCCACATGCTTAGGTAATTTCACCCACGCAAATAAACCGCCAGAAGGTATTTCATACTCTGCTTCAATTGGAAAAGCCGCTTTAATTGTCGTCATCATTAAGTCTCTTCGCTTTTTATAAACCACCTTTATTGAATCTATATGCGTATCAAAATCATAAAGGTCTAAAAACAAATTGAGCTCTCTTTGACTAATTGTACTTGACTGTAGATCTGCTCCCTGCTTGACTAAGATATATTTAGAAAGAACCGCCGGTGCTGCAAATACCCAGCCAATTCTAAGCCCTGGTGAAAAGGTTTTTGAAAACGTACCTAAATAAACCACTCTTCCTTCTGTATCAAAGGATTTGATTGGTGGGATGCGTTCTCCTTCAAATCTTAACTCACCATAGGGATTATCTTCGATTATTACTAGATTATATTGATTTGCAATTCTAACTAGCCCTTCTCTTCTTGCCTTACTCCAAGTCCTCCCAGATGGATTTTGGAAATCAGGGATGACGTATATAAATTTTGCGTTCGGCGTTTCCTGAATCACGCCTTCTAAATGTGTCAAGTCCATTCCATACTGATCTGTATCTATTTCCTTAAACCCACACTCATAGGCTTTAAATGCATTGATTGCACCTAAGTAACTAGGACTCTCACACAATACGATATCATCTGGATTTAAGAAAATTTTCCCAGTGAAATCCAAGCCTTGCTGCGAGCCATTAGTAATTAAAATTTGATCCCTTGTAGCATTTAAACCATCTCTATTCAAACGTATTGCAATCTTCTCTCTAAGCGGATCATAGCCTTCAGTCGTACTGTACTGTAGTGCTTCTTTTCCCATCTCACTAAGCACTCTTTGTGTGACCACTTTCATCGCTTCTATAGGGAAAAGCTCAGGAGCAGGTAGCCCTCCAGCAAAAGAAATGATTTCCGGCTGCTGTGTCAATTTTAAAATCTCTCTGATCTCAGAAGCTTTAACCTGTTTAACCCGTTGTGAATAAAGATGTTCCATACTTCATCCTCCTAAAATTTATAAAAAACCTTTAAGCAAAAAAGTTTTTCGACATTTCTTCTAGGAACAACCGTGTATGCTTCTCTGTCTGAATTCTCGCTTCATCACAATCTCTATTCTTTATTGCATCTGCAATACTCTTAAAAGACTCAATGAGAATATCATAATGTTGAATTACGTAATGAATTGACTGTAGAAACCTAGCCGTTTTTGTATTAAGTGAATCAAGTGTATCGATTAAAATCACATTTTTTGATGCTTTTCTAATGATTTCGTGAAACAATTGGTCATCTTGAATACACTGCTTATAGTCAATCTCAAGATCGTACTTACCAAAACGATCAATAATATCAAACAGTGATTTGATCTCCTCTTCAGTAGCTCTTTTTGCTGCCAATTCAGATGCAAAGGCTTCAAGATTTTTTTTCACTTCATACGCATTTTTTACGGTTGGAATATCAATTTGAGTGACAAAGGTACCAACACGCGGCCTAAACTCAATTAAATCAATTTGAGCCAACTTGATAAGTGCTTCTCTTACTGGTGTTCGACTTACGCCAAATTCAGAACAGAGGTCCTTTTCAAAAATTGGATCGCCCGGTTTCATCTCAAGCTCTATTATTCTTCTTTTCAATTCTTCGTAAATAACTGTTTTTGATTGTTTTTGCATAGTCAACCTCGTGTTAAGAATACTATCATTATACACGAAACCCTGTTGCAAACCAATAAAAAGAGAAACAAGCTGTTCCTTTGATAAACACGTGATATATCAGCTATATATCAAATTTATCACTTTTATGGAAGACATACAATGTTTGTTGAACAAGTATACAATATTCTTATTTATTTATTTATTAGAAAACCAAATTTCAATTTCCCTTTCACCGCTTGTAATGGAGTCTGAGCCATGGACGCAATTAATAGTGGTCGTTGCACCATACCTGCCTCTAATGGATTGAGGATTAGCGTTTTCAGGATTTGTAGCCCCATTGATGTCTCTTACTTTTTCGACAGCATGATCGCCTTCCAGTACCAATGCGACCAATGGACCAGACATCATAAACTTTTCAAGATCAGGATAAAATATTTTTTCAACATGCTCAGCATAGTGTTGTCTAAGTATCTCGCGGGTAGCGTTAAGCATTTTAAGGTTAAGTAAATGTAACCCTTTTGATTCATACTCTGAAAGTATAATTCCTACTAGATTTTTTTCTACTGCATCAGGCTTAATTATTACAAAGGTTTTTTCTGTGCTATTATTCATCTATTTCTTCCTCCTTGTCAGCATTTTGACTCGATGTTGATATTTATACCAAAATAGCCATCATTTAATCACAACTGAAGCTCGGGAATGACTTGACTCATAATCCTGAATTCGTTATAAATATGCTTTTACCACAAACGAGATTGTGGTAAATAAAAAGACTTGCTAGGCTACTAGCAAGTCTGATGATTCAAATAAAAGTGATGGTCACCCTCACTCAATGTAACGCTTTCAAAAGCACCTTTTGAAAGATTCTGCGCAACTTTGTTATAATACTGTTTCAAACGCTCGTCAGTAGCCACGTGAGAACACAAAAGCGAAAGCTCAGCAATTAGTAAGGAAGAAGAAACCTCACTCCGTAATTTTTCACTTTCCTCAATGCGATTTTTTTCATAGCATCTGGACACAGAAATTCTCTCTCTATCTAGCTCACTCAGCAGCTTGTTAATCTCTTGAGGTATTGATAGCGATTCTGTTATCCCAGCTAAAAAATCCACTTGATCAGCCCAAAATCGATAATATTTGTCCTTTACAGCTGAATGCTCTAGTCGTTTTCCTTCTGAATAAAATGCAATCAATTTTTCGAGTGTTAAAGCTGCTTCTTTTGTCATTATACTAAATAAAGCGTTTCTCTTTAAATCAAAAATCGCACGATTTACGCCATCGAAATCAACACAAATATAAAGTCGCCTTATACCACTTTGAAAGCCTCTTTTTACCTCTCGCTTTTCAAACAGATAGAGCGCGATTATTAGAAATAGTATCAAAATCGTGATTTGGACCCCAGTTAATTGATTAATTTTTAGGAGTAAAAGTATCATCAAAACGGCGATTACCACTATTTTCGTATATTTTTTCATTTTATTAGACTTAAGATTTCATTCTCTCTAAGCTTGATTTCCTCAACCACTTCACTGTATGGCTTCATAAAGTTTGTGTATTTACCTATTACAGCATTTAAAAGATAGTGCATATCTATTATATCCACATCTCTTATCATACATCTACTTGCTGTCAATAAGAAACGATCCATCTTTGGCGCATCCTTCATGAGCTTACGATAAAGGTATTCCGAAATCTTTTTATCGTGAACATCCAGCATCGAAAAATAAAGTGATAAATCTTTATTGTCGTAATACTTAAAGATTATTTCTCTTAACTTTGTATGTCCCTGCTCCTTTTTAATTTGTCTTAAGGCAAGTAGGTCATACTTAAGTTTACGATAAGTCATATCAAAGTTTTTGTATTTGATATCAATTTCATTTTCTTCATTGATGTCTAAAGCATCTCTTTCATCAAATATTCTCTTATAGTTGTTTTTAAGGAAATCTTCACCTAAAAGAGAAATCAAATAGCTGATAATAGCATTTGACTCAATTCCCTTTTGAATCATCAACGCACCCGAGCCTAAAATTACGATTTTAGAGAAATAGACATCGCTTTCATCAAAGTTGTAGGCATAACATTCGATAATGTCTGAGATAGCCTCAGTTGAAAGCTCTGATGCCAATAACGAAACGAAAAGATGAAAGGTATGATCAATGTTATAAACTGGTGAGTTGGTAATCGCATCAATGTTTTTTGCTTTAGCGATGTCATTTGCTTTACTAACCAATTTAATGTAGTTGATTAATCTAAACTTGTCCGTAATCGGTAAAGTTTTGATTCTATCGAGTTGAAATGTATTTTCAAAATAATCTGTGATATGGTCGTATTTATTAATCATATTCGCCTCCGCTATTTATTTTCTACAGGTATAAAAGCCATTTTAGGTTGGTTGCAGGTCGGGCATCGCCAGTCTTCAGGTAAATCCTCAAACGCAGTTCCCTTCGGTATCTCATGCATCCAATCTCCTTTTTCAGGTCGATATACATAGCTGCATACCGTACATCGATATTCTCCCATATTCCCTCCTAGCATAAGTTTTAGAATGAAAAACCAATTCTCCCTCATTATCATTATATCACGACTATTTGTAAAATATAGACTAAATCAATCAAAAAGTGTTTTTACAAAAAAACAGGGTAAATAATGCATAACGAAATAAATATGGGAGGAAATTATGCTAAAGATTTACACAAGGACAGGCGATAGTGGTGAGACTAGTTTATACGATGGCGCACGTGTACCAAAGGATTCCGTTAGAGTTGAAAGCTATGGCACGGTTGATGAGCTCAATTCTTACCTCGGACTTGCAAGACAGTATACTACGGATGATGACATTAAGGAGAAATTGCTCAAAATTCAGCGCACATTATTCAATATCGCAGGTGAACTCGCAACAACAGTCGGAGAGAACTTCCCTGAAAAAGTAAGTGATGAGGATGTTAAATGGCTAGAGGATACAATTGACTATTATCTAGATCAAATGAACCGCAATGAAATTTTCCAATTTATCATCCCAGGAAGCAATCTAACCAGTGCGTCCTTACATGTGGCTAGAACTATTTGCAGACGCGCTGAAAGAAGAATTCTCGCTTTACATGAGGAAGCACAGGTAAGACCAACGCTTATGAAATACGTCAACCGTTTATCGGATGCACTTTATGCGATTGCTAGATATTCTGAAACAGAGCTATTGAGGGTAGAATTTAAAAAATAGATTTCTACTTTCGAACGCTGAAAGGAGGACTTTATGGAGAGATTGAGGGGTATGCTCTTTGGTGCTTTCGTCGCTGATGCATACGCTTTAGGTTTACACTGGGTATATGATCTTGAAAAACTTGCAACCTTTAAAGACCGTGACAGTTTGATGATGACACCTTCAAAGGATAGCTTTCATCTCGGTAAGGTAAAGGGTGAGTTCACCCATTATGGTGATCAGAGCCTGCTTCTTCTTAAAAGCATCGCTTCAAATAATGGCTTTTCAATATCTGTATTTAAAAGGCATTGGTTGACTTATATGACCAAATATGAGGGTTATATGGACCATGCGTCAAAGGAATCTATCGAGCTGTTGGATAGCAATACGTTCAAAGGCTCTTCTTCAAATGAGCTAGGCGGCTTAGCACGTGTTGCCCCGTTGATTTATTATCACTTCGACGATCCTGATCTAAAAAATCTGGTTGAGGCTGAGACGCGATTAACACACAACAACGATCTTTTGATCCATTATGGTCATTATATTACCGACGTTATCTTAGAATTAGTCATTGGAAAGCCACTCATTGAAACCATTTATAAAGTAGCATCCGATTACCCTAAGATACTTTCACTTCTGGAAATTTGTGAAAGCCGTTTAACAGAGGAGACTGCAACTGTCATTCATGATATTGGGCAAAGCTGTTCTAGTCAATTTGCCTTCCCAGCAGTGCTTTATTTACTAGTAAAGTATCCTGGTGATTATATAACCAGTATGAATCAAAATGTCCTTTCTGGCGGTGACTCTGCTGGACGCGGCATGGTTTTAGGGATGCTTCAGGGTGCCGCTTTGGGTTATTCACAGCTTCCTCAGGAATGGCTGCAGGATATTAAGGTATTTGATTTAATCAACAGTTTTACTCAGCATAAGCAAATATAAAGACACATTAAAGGAGCTGTCGATCATCTGATATAGATTTCGACAGCTCCAATTAAATTTCGTATATTTTACCGACTATAGAATGGAGGTAAACCATGTTTACTCTCAAAAAACTACACGCTGCATACGAAAATGCCTCAAGACTTCCACTGACCAAAGACTCAAAATACATTTTTTTTAGCGACGTTCATCGCGGTGATAATAGTCTTGCAGATGAATTTGCACACAATCAAAATTTATATGCCTATGCCCTTTCGCATTACTATGAGGCTGGCTTCACATACATCGAGGTAGGCGATGGTGATGAGCTATGGGAGCATAAGAAATTTAACGTCATAAGATACGCGCATAGCGATATTTTCATGCTTTTAAGAAAATTCTATGATATAGATCGATTTATTATGCTTTATGGCAACCACAATATGGCTTTCAAGCATCAATCTCAGGCACAAAAGCATCTGTTTACTTTTTATGATGAATATGAAGAGTTTTTTAACGAGCTCTTTCCCAATATAGAGGTTAAGGAATCCGTCGTGCTCGCCTGTGAGGAATCAAAATTAGAGCTTTTCGTAACGCACGGGCATCAGGGTGATTTTCTAAATGATCAATTATGGCCCGTCATGCGAACTTTGAGCCGTTATTTCTGGCGTTTCTTCCATGTCGTTGGCTTTCAAAATCCAGCTAGTCCGGCAAAAAACGCGAATAAACGCCACAAGCTAGAGGACAATTATTTTAAATTTATCGAACAGGAGCGCAAAATGCTTTTGGTTGGACATACACACCGTCCTAAATTTCCTAAGCAGGGTGAATTACCTTACTTTAACACTGGCTGCTGTATACACCCAAGAAATATAACCGGGATAGAAATTGAAAACAATCACATCGCATTAATTGAATGGCGCATTCAACCAAATGAAGAAGGCACCCTTCAAATCATAAGAAGAATCGTCCGTGGGCCTAGGCCTCTTTCGGATTTTGTCTATATGTCAAACGACGCCAAACCCACTCGACCGGCCCGAAACGATGATATTTGAGCCAAACATTGCTCAGTAGCAACTGAATCAAAATAAATCCAAAAGCAAAATACCAATAGTTTGCAGGCTCGAACTTTTGAAACATCGCAAGTCCATAGCCATAATAAATGAATGTAAAGCAGATGGTTTGCATTAAGTAGTTTGTAACTGCCATTTGCCCCAAACCTGCTAGTGGTCTAATTATTTTTCTTGTCCATCTCGTTTGGTCGAGTAATATTAAGCTACTTGCATAAAAGGTAGCACCAATTAATGTACTGAGTTCCTTAAACAGGCTTTGAACAAATGCATTCGAGAAGAGATTTTCCCCGATGCTTACGCCTATAAACAACAGGCCAAATACAAGGCAAAGCTTTTTTATTACAGTTAAATGTCTCTCAAGGTGACTTAGTAGTCCTGATTTTGCAATTCCGTAGCCCAATAAAAACAAACCGTAAATCCTGACGGGAACGATTGCTAAATTCGTCAGTATCAATGGTAATTCGTGTGTCACTCTGTACAAGAGCATCTCAAGATAGCTTGAACTTTGATAGGCTACCAATGCCGCTTTTGCTACGCTTTCATTTGATGCAGATGGCATACTTGATAGGAACGCAAAAATCACAACCGAGCATAACCACCATAGCAAGCCTGTTTGAATCAAAGTTCGCGCTTTATTGTCACGCTTTCCAATTAAAAAGAAGCCTGTAATTGCGTAAACGTGTAAAATATCACCATACCATACAAAGATCAGGTGTAATATTCCCATGAAAAGCAATAGCACCAATCTTCTCTTAAAAAGCTGCGTATTTTGTAAAAGGGTTGACGCATCTGGGGCAGTGCTACCTTTAAATACAAAATAATAAAAGCCAATGCCAAAGAGGATTGAAAACAAAGTATAAAATTTTCCTACTGCTAGGGTTTCGATCAACCATAAGCTCATAGAAAAGGAATGACTTAAAGACGATGCGACGTCAGTATATAACGTCGCATCTATCATTGTTAAATTTACCAGTAACACGCCAAACAAAGCGAAGCCTCTGATAATATCTAGTTCAATTATCCTGTTATTCTTTGAAACGGGCGCTGTCATTTTAGTAGCCTAAGTTCATCATAATTAAGCTTTTTAGCATGTCTTTGTTTTCAAAGAAATACTCAGCTAGACCAACAATACCTTCTTTTTCATCCGCTGGTAATACTTCAGAATAAGTTTTTAAATCTGTCATTAAAGTGGTTAATGCCTCACCTTCAATAATATTTGTCAAGCCTTGATCCATAATATCGTATCCTGTCTCAGCAGCTAAATCTTCATCTTCACTTAATGCAAAAATTGAAATACTATTTTCAGGTGTTGAAAGTGCTTCTATAGCAACATCGCCATCAAATGCATTAAAAGTAATTGTTTGTGCCATTTTCACGCCCATGGTGTCAAGTGTATAGGTCATTTGTCTAATTTGATATTTTTTATCGATCGCTATTGTCACGTCGTAGTTGATATCTGTGACGAGTGTTGAGCTCATTTGATCCTTTACATCTTGATACATAGCGATGGCTTCATCTATTCCAGCATTCCATTCAGTTTCGAAGTTTGTATCAAACTCTGTAATGGCAGACTCAACTTCAGCTTTTTCAAAACCCATGAGCTCATAATCACCTGACGAAAGTGCTAAGTTCAGTAGTTCAACAATCTTAGACTTAACTAAAACTTTAAGCTTATCATCGTTACGCGCCTCATTCATAAGGTCTATATAAAGATCAATCATTTGATCATAGGTTACTGTCATTTTAAGTGAATCACACTTTACGTTTGTGCCGTCATCTAAAGTTACTGTTACAGCATCACCTTTTTCAAGTCCAGCTAAAAATGCTCTCACAATTGTTTCATAGCCTTTAACATCCTTTGCCAAGGCTTTATAGTTTGGATCATTTTCAAGGCTTAAGACATCAATGTACTTTTGAATTTCAATTTTGTTTAAATCAAGTCCTTCTTGCTCTTTCATCAAATCAAAAAGCTCTGTCTTAGTCATAACGAAGCCTTTGTCGTACAGGGTATTGCTTTTAATAACCAGTTGCTCCTGATCCATACCTAGTGCCAAGTCAATTAGTGGTTTTCCAGCATAATTTAAATTCATACTTTCATAAAAATGAAATGCCGCATTTTTACCATCGAGCTTATAGACGACTTTTCCATCGACAGTAAGGTTGTTAACAAGTGATGTAACAAAGGTAGCCATCGCTTCTGGATCTGCAGAAAGCATCATCATATTTGATGTCATCGCCTCTTTATCAAGGTCAAATTTCCCACTAAAACTAGCATCTACTGCAGAATGATTGCTTTTGGTTGTACTATATAGCAAATAATTAACTGGATCTTTTTTTATCAGCATGTCTTTGACTGCGCCATAACCAAATACGCCAACAACTGCTACGCATAGGACAACTGCAAGTGATATTATTAATTTTTTATTCATGTAATCCTCCTAATATCTATGTACATGCATAGGCTTGTAACTTCTATACATATCTTTTATCATTATAGCATAAGTAAACAATCTAAGAATTAAAAAACCATTAAAGATAAGGAGGTGAACTTTTATGGAATTGCCTCACGATCCGATGATTCTTTTAGGTGTCATCAACATGAAGCTGCGTGACTTTTATCCTGATTTAGAAGCGCTATGTGATGATATGGACCTTGACTTAAGTGAGCTCAGCGAAGCCCTTACCGAAGCCGGCTTTTTCTACGACAAAAACACCAATCAGTTCCACAAAATCTAATCGGAATAACGTAAAAAAAGGCAATTCTATGCTATGGGGATAGCTCACAGAATTGCCTTTTATTATTCAATTACCTCATTTATGGTCTTTCAATGAGTAACGTCGTACCCATGCCGCCACCTATACATAATGTTGCTAACCCTTTTTTTGCATCTCTCTTTTGCATTTCGTGGAGTAATGTCACAAGGATTCTTGTACCACTAGCACCAACTGGATGACCTATTGCGATAGCGCCACCATTTACATTAACGATTTCAGGATTTAATCCAAGATCTCTCACGACTGAAAGCGATTGAGCTGCAAATGCTTCATTTGCTTCAATTAAATCTAAATCTTCAACCGTCCAACCTGCACTTGCTAGCGCTGCCTTTGTAGCTGGAACTGGTCCATATCCCATGATTGAAGGATCTACACCCTTTGTACCAAACCCTTTAACAACCGCAAGAACCTCACAACCTAGTTCTTTTGCTTTTTCAAGACTCATAACCACAACCATAGCTGCGCCATCGTTGATACCTGATGCATTGCCTGCTGTTACAGTGCCGTCCTTTTTAAATGCCGGTTTAAGCTTCGCCATTGTATCCATAGTTACACCATGTTTGATGTATTCATCTTGATCTACTATAACGTCGCCCTTTCTAGTTTTAATCACTACAGGCACGATTTCATCTGCAAACTTGCCTTCCTTTTGAGCTTTTTCAGCTCTGTTTTGGCTAGTTACTGCAAAGGCATCTTGATCTTCTCTTGTCAAATGCCATTGTTCAGCGATGTTTTCAGCTGTAATACCCATGTGGTAATCATTAAATGCATCGGTTAGCGCGTCCTTAATCATGTGGTCAACCATTTGAACATGACCCATTTTGCTTCCCCAACGATTTTGCATTGCAAGGTATGGTGCATTTGACATACTTTCAGCGCCACCACAAAGGATAACGTCTGCGCCACCACTGCTGATAATTTGAGCAGCTAAGCTAACCGAACGAAGACCAGATCCACATAGGATATTGAGTGACATCGCCGGAATTTCTACTGGTAGACCTGCTTTAATAGCGATTTGTCTTGCAATATTTTGACCTTGACCAGCACTTAAGATGTTCCCGATAATAACCTCATCGATGTCACTTTCTTTAATACCAGCTCTTTTAATTGCTTCTTTTGCTGCGACTACACCTAAATCTACGACTGTTACATCTTTTAAAGCACCGCCAAAAGCACCAACTGGTGTTCTAGTAGCAGATACTATTGCAACTTCTCTCATTTACTGCCTCCTATAATCTTAATCCGCCGTTAACAGATAAGTTATGGCCAGTTACAAACGATGATTCATCACTTGCTAAGAATAAAACTGCATTTGCAATCTCTTGTGGCTCGCCAAGACGTCCTAACATTGTTTTCTCTCTAATTGGATCAAGAACTTTATCAGGTACTGTTTTCATCATATCTGTATTAACATATCCTGGAGCAACACTATTAACTCTAACAGCTGCGCCTTTTCTTGAAAATTCTTTTGCCCAAGTTTTCATCATTCCAATTACACCAGCTTTAGTTGCAGCGTAGTTAGATTGACCAACGTTACCATATTCACCAACAACTGATGCGATATTGATTATACTTCCTTGACCATTTTCCATCATTACAGGACTGATTGATTGCGTCATATTAAATACGCCTTTAAGGTTAACGTTAATTACTGCATCCCACATATCCTCAGTCATTTTGTTAATTAATGCATCTCTTGTTATACCTGCATTGTTTACAAGTACATCAATCTTTCCGAATTTAGCCACGATTTCATTTGTGAAAGCTTCAATTGCTGCTCTATCTGTAACGTTAAGTGCATAGCCATGAATGTTAGCAGCTTCAAACTCAGCTTTATTCATATCTACAGCGATAACTGTAGCGCCTTCTCTTTCGAATGTTTCACAAATGCATCTACCAATTCCTTGTGCGCCGCCAGTAACAACAGCTACTTTATCTTTTAATCTCATAATTTTACACTCCTTATACTAATTTTGCCATTCCTTATATCATGAGGCCCATTTTATCTTCTTTGAAAATTCTGATATCCATGGTTTTTAGCGGCTCTGCTATGGCAGGTCTAAACTCCATTTGACCGATAACGTCTTTTTCCAAATCTACACCTGGTGCGATTTCCATCAAAGTTAATCCCTTGTCTGTAATTTCGAATACTGCCCTCTCAGTAACATAAATTACAGGCTGACCTACTTCAAATGCATAATCGCCAGAGAAAGTTACTTGTTCAACTTCTTTAATGAATTTCTTTGATTTACCTTCATTAACGATTTTAAGCTCACCATTTTCAATAGCAATTTCTAAACCGCCAGCAGTAAATGTACCACAGTAGACCACTTTTTTAGCATTTTGGGAGATGTTAATAAAGCCACCACATCCTGGTACCTTTGGACCAAATTTTGAAACGTTAACATTACCCTTAGCATCACACTGAGCAAGACCAAGGAATGTAACATCTAATCCACCACCGTCGTAGAAATCGAATTGATACGGTTGATCGATAATCATATCTGGGTTTGTTGCTGCACCAAAGCTTTGGCCACCAGCTGGAATACCGCCTATTGTTCCCGCCTCTGTCGTAAGAATTAGGCCATCAATGCCTTCTTCATTAGCAACGATTGAAACGCCCTCTGGCATACCAATACCAAGATTTGTGATCGCATTTGGTTTAAGCTCCATAGCGGCACGTCTTGCTATTAACTTTCTTTCTGAAAGTTCAAGTGGTGGGATACTCTTAACAGGCACTCTAATATCTTGGCTATAGGATGGGTTATATTGTTCAGCAAATGTCTGCATATGATCTTCTGGCTTTGCTTCTACAATTGCATCCACATATATGCCTGGTATTTTAACGAGCTTGTTATTGATCGTTCCGTCTGCAACAACCTTTTCAACTTGTAAAATGACGATTCCGCCTGAGTTTTTTGCTGCTTGAGCGATTGAAAGCATTTCTAAGCTCAATGCTTCTTTTTCAAATGTACAGTTACCAAATGAATCTGCATAAGTCCCTCTTATAAATGCAACATCTATTGGGAATGATTTATAAAATAGCCATTCTTCGCCGCCAATGTGCATCAACTCAACGAGATCTTCTTTAGCAGAAGCATTAATCTTACCGCCTTCTAATCTAGGATCTACGAAAGTTTTTAAACCTACTTTTGTAACAACGCCCGGTTTCTTACCAGCAATCTCTCTGAATAGATGCGAAATTACGCCTTGTGGAAAGTTATAAGCCTCAAGTTTTTCCTCTAGTGCTAGTTTGCCTAATTTAGGCGCTAGTCCCCAGTGACCCCCTACTACTCTCTTAACCATTCCCTCTTGTCCAAAGTGGTTTAATCCTCTGTTTTTACCATCCCCTTGTCCAGCTGCATAAACAAGCGTCAAATCTCTAGGATGTCCTGCTGCTGTAAAGGCTTCTTCCATCCCACGGCTTAATGCCTCTGGATGCATGTTACCAACAAATCCTCCGGTTGCGATCGTACTGCCATCTTTTATAAGTGCAATCGCATCCTCAAGCGTCATCACCTTACTCATTTTGTCCCTCCGAAATATGACAGCAACTAACGCTGCTATCAAAGTCTATTTAAAATCCCAACTTTATTTTCCTGATTATATAGAACATGCGGGTGGGGTCATTACGACCCCATCCTGCACTCATTTAAAGATTACTACTCATTGTTTGAAGCGTTTGATTTAATAATTTTGAGTCTATATTTTTTTTTACACGATACCAAATAACAAGTATGCTAAACATACTACTACAACAGTGATTAATGGAATTACAACTGTAAGCGCTGCGATATCCAAATATGATTCTTTGTGGTTTAACTTACATACAGAAAGTAATGTGATAACAGCACCACAGTGTGGTAATGAATCAAGACCACCAGCTGCGATTAACATGATTCTGTGAAGTGCACCTGGATCGATACCCATTGCTAAAAATTCTGGTGCTAAAACTTCAAGAGCGATAGCTGTACCACCTGATGATGAACCAACGATACCTGCTAATAAAGTTGTAGAGAATGCAACTTTGAATACTGAAGGAATTGCCATAGCAACGATTGCAGCCTTAACTGTACCAAATGCAGCTAAAGACTTGATAACGCCACCGTAACCAACTTCAGAACCTGTGTTGAAGATCGGTAATAATGATCCTACAGCACCATCAAAGATTTGTTTGTTTGTATTTTGTAAATATTTTCTTAAGAAGATTAAAATGAATACGATTGCAACGCCAAGACCGATGATAACTGGCCAAGTACCATCAACAACAGCATCCGGATTGTATGCTTTTAACTTGTTGATAACTGAATCCATTTTAAAGTAGTAATTTGTTAAGAAGAAGTTCATTACGAATACGATGAGAATAGGCGCAATTGAAATCCAGAAGTTTGGAAGATTATCAAAAGTTTCATGAATACCTTCATTTTCATGGATACCATAGCCTTCACCAGCTGCATTAAGTTTTTTAGCACGTCTGTTTAACCACCACAAACCACCAAAGAACATACATGCAGAGCCGATGATTCCTAACCAGAAACCAGCATAGATAGTTGTACCAAAATATTTAGTAGGCATTGTATTGAGGTACTGTGGTGAACCTGGCATAGCTGTCATAGTAAACGTAAATGCGCCAAGTGCGATTGCTGCAGGAAGTAAACGTTTAGGAACGTTAGCTTCTCTATAAAGCATAGCACCGATTGGATACATTGCGAAAACAACTACGAAAAGTGAAACACCACCATAAGTCAATAAACTTGTTGCAATTACTACTGCTGCGATAGCATGCTTTTTACCAGCTTTTTCTGATATAAAGTGTGCGATAGAAGTTGCAGCACCAGTTACACCCATTAATTTACCAAAAATTGCACCTGCCAAGAATACTGGGAAGTATGACTTGATGTAGCCTGCAGCTGCTGGCATGAAAATGCTAGAAAGTGCATAAAGTGCAGGAATCTCGCCTGACATGATTGCAGCGAGCATAGCGAGCAATGGAGCTAATACTAACACTGTGATACCGCGGTAAGCCAAGTACATCAGTGCTAACAGTGTAAAGATAATAGCGATTACACCTAACATTTGTTTGTCCCCCTAACTTAATAGTTTGATGATTTCGTATGAAACGTACAAGAGAATCAGTCCACAGATGCCTAGCATCAGATAAAGTATGCCGTTTGTAAAAACTTTACCTTTCTGAAGCATCTCAACATGCTTGGCATGAAACTTTGTTGTCCCTTGATAGTTCTTAGAGTCATCAATTGTGGTCTTTAAAAAAGTACCCATTAAGACAACTGATACTGCAAGGGCTAACAAGTAAACCAAGCCAAGATTGATTGTAAGGATTTTTTCTACGATAGAAACAAGTGTGGTAACCAAAATTGCCAGAATGAAGTATTCCTCATTTTTTTGAAAACGATGTTTTGCATCGTATGCCTCAGAGATAATCATTCTTATGAACACCAATGCCAAGTGAACATATTTGAATTCTTGAGGCGCATAAATCTGCTGAGCAATAACTATCGCCAACAATATCTGGTAAATCGCATTGAAATACCTTGGGTTCCTTAGTGTCTTCACCATAAAATTCATCCTTTCATAGACTAATATCCTACGCCAATAATAAAAAGCAATTCCCGTGCCAACTTTTTGTACATTCAAATTGATTTTTTTCTTCTATTTCGTCTTTTTTTGCCTCAATATTAATAAAATCCATATTAATTATTGACAAAAATAAAACAAGTGTAAAATATTATTTACACTTGTTTTGCATCTTAAATACCGGTGTCAACCTTTGTTTACACTAAACTCACACTTTGAACAAGTGTAAATTTTTATTTACACATCTTGACTGTTAATCAAAACATGCTTGAAATTTTCTTGTAAATTATGCTGTTTTTTATTGTTTTTTTTCATTTCATTACTTCATATCATACTTTTCGAGCTTCTTGTGCAATGCCATCCTAGAAATTCCCAAATCTGCTGCAGTTTTACTCTTATTTCCTTTAAATGCGATTAAACGCTCTAAAATAATCTTCTTTTCTGCCGCATCCACAAGTTCTTTAAGTGGTTCACTGTTTGTGACATACTTACCACTGTTGATATGTGCTGGTAAATGCCAAGGCTGAACAAACTCCTCACCCTCAATAATATTGTAAGCACGTTCAATAACATTTTTAAGCTCTCTAATATTTCCCTTCCAATCGTAAGAGAACAGCTGCATTTGTGTCTTTTCAGATAGCCCCTTTAGTTTTCCATGATTTTCTTGATTGAGCAAGTCAATAAAATGATTTGAGAGAAGAATTATATCCTCCTTACGCTCTCTTAAAGGCGGAATCATAAGGTTGATTACGTTAAGCCTGTAATATAAGTCTTCTCTAAATGACTTCTCCTCAACCATAGTCTTTAAATTTCTATTTGTTGCGGCGATAATACGAACATCAACCTGCCTTGGTGTATTTGATCCAATCCGTTCTACCTCGCCTTCCTGTAAGACTCTTAAGATCTTCGCCTGCATCTGTAATGGCATATCACCTATTTCATCAAGGAAAATAGTTCCTTGATCTGCTAGCTCAAACTTACCTATACGACCATTCTTATCTGCACCTGTAAACGAACCCTTTTCGTATCCAAATAGTTCAGATTCAAGTAGATGCTCTGGAATTGCAGCACAATTTACTTTAATAAATGGCATCTCTCTTCGGTGACTTGAAAGATGAATCGCATGTGCAAAAAGCTCCTTGCCAGTACCACTCTCACCTTGAATCAATACACTTGATTTAGAATGTGCCAGTTTATTGACATAATTTTTTAGTTTATTAATTTCTTCATTTCCAGTTATAATTTGGTTTAGGTTGTATTTTGCACGATGTAGGCTACTAATTTCAGATCTAAGATTTTTTAAATCCTTTTCAACTCTACTAAATTTTTTATTGATATTCTGAAGTTCTGAAACATTTCTAAAGATAACCTTTCCAATGGCGCCAGCAATTTTTCCGTCTACGTAATAGGGAATACGCGTTGCCATCATGTAGTCACCATGAATTTCTTGAAAGTCGTTAACCTCTGGAATACCCGTTTGTGCTACAATATGCATTCTTGTATTTTCAATAATTTCAGTAACATGCTTGCCAATGACCTGATCATCACCAATTCCTATAAATTTTTTATAGGCATCTGAAATCATTGTGATATACCCATTGACGTCGACAACGACAATACCGTCATAAGCGATTTCAAGTATGGTTTTGAGAATAGACATTTCGCTACGATCAGCTTCTATTCTACTAGACATTTGCTCAATTCGGGTAATGTCATCGAAAATAGAAATAGCACCGATTACCCTATTTTCTTTAAATAAAGGGACTCTAGAGGCAATGCATACACGGTTATGAACACTTAGTCTAATGTTCCTTTCAACTTTCTGAGTGGTTACAGTTTGATTGAGTTTTGACTCAGGATAGACAGATAGCATTGCCTTTCCAACTGCGTTTTCGTGACTTACTTCAAGTAATTCCAAAGCACGTTTATTAATGTGCGTAATTTTACCTTCTGTGTCAATTACCACAATCGCATCCGTGAGTTCTTCAATTACATATTGATTTTCATCAAGAAACTTAAACATATTTTCCAAACCGTTCACTCCTTCAATCATTAGTGCTAATTGTTAAATGCAATTTTTATACCAACTCAATTATAAAAGGGAAACCAACATTTATTCGATTACTCAATTTCAAGCAAAACTGGACAATGATCACTCCCTGTTATCTGTGCATCAATATCAGCAGACTTTAGCCTTGGTTTCAATGCCTCAGAAGCAACAAAGTAATCAATTCGCCAGCCAACATTTTTTTCTCTTGCTTTCCCAAAATATGACCACCAAGTATAAGCATCGGTTTTATCAGGATAAAAAAATCTAAATGTATCGACAAAGCCCGTATCTAAAAGCTCTGTCATTTTCATTCTCTCTTCTATTGTAAAGCCTGCACTTCTCATGTTGGATTTGGCATTCTTAATATCGATTTCTTTATGTGCCACATTTAGATCCCCGCAAACGATAACCGGCTTCTTTTCCTCTAGATTTTTTAGGTATGCTCTAAAATCATCCTCCCAAACCATTCTGTAGGGTAGCCTTTCAAGCTCTGATTTCGAGTTTGGTGTATAGACGGTCACAAGATAGAAGGTGTCTAACTCCATCGTGATAACACGGCCTTCTTGATCGTGTTCCTCAATCCCAATTCCATATGCAACAGAAATTGGCGCATGCTTAGAAAAGATAGCAGTACCAGAATAGCCTTTCTTAACCGCATAGTTCCAATACTGATAATAGCCTTCTAGCTCAAGCGCCACCTGTCCTTCTGAAACTTTTGTTTCCTGTAGGCAAAAGAAATCTGCATCTACTTGGTGGAAATAATCTAGAAATCCTTTATTGATGCAAGCTCTAATCCCATTTACGTTCCAGTTTACAAATTTCATAAATTCCTCCAAATGCATTTATTTCAATTATTGTGTACTATTATATCAAATTTTCAGAGCTTCTAATACTAATTCTCAATTAATATGCGAATGTTCAATTATTTCCATATTGAAGCCATCGATGCTATCCATTCATTTTTAGACTATAATTATCGCAAAATAAAAGAGCTCCGGTGGTTACCAGAGCTCTTACTTCTAAATATTATAATCTACCTTCAACAACAGACCAATCCACGACACTCCAAAATGCTTCAATATAATCAGCACGTCTGTTTTGATAATTTAAGTAGTAGGCATGTTCCCAAACATCAAGTCCTAACAATTCACTTAATCCATCTGAAATAGGTGCATCCTGATTAGGGGTGCTCACAATTTTCAATTTACCACCTTCAGAAACGAGCCATGCCCAACCACTACCAAATCGTTTCAGAGCAGCATCCTTGAAAGCAGCTTTGAAGGCTTCTAGTGAACCAAAAGCTTCATTTAGCTTAGATTCAAATTCTGGTGAAATCGATTTGCCACCTGGCGTAAGACTTTCCCAGAAAAGCGTGTGGTTGTAATGACCACCACCATTATTTCTAACCGCACCTCGAATGCTTTCAGGAAGCTTGTCAAGTCCTGTAAGTAATTCCTCAATTGTCATGCTTTCAAACTCAGGTTTCCCCTCTAAAGCAGCGTTTAAATTATTCACATATGCACCATGGTGTTTCTGGTGATGAATTTCCATTGTTTTTTGATCAATATAAGGTTCCAACGCATCTGTTTTGTAATTTAGTTCTGGTAATACAAATTTCATAATGACCTCCTAAGTTGTTATTCAACATCCCTTGGGATGATAATTTCGCTTAAGGAGTATATATCCGAAAAATTCAATTGATAATCATTATCAATGCCTTTGTAATACAACTGTAACATTACTCGCAAAATGATTCTGTTCTATTCTTGCCTAAGCTTTTTGCTTTGTATAAGGCTTGATCGGCACATTTAATGTACTCTTCTTTGGGATTGCTTAAATCTGGTGTGAAATGAACATAGCCAACGCTTACAGTTATATAAACCGTTTCAGACTCTGAAATCTGTAATGGTGTACTGGCAACTTCATTCCTTATAAGCTCACAAAGCTCATAAACTTCTGTTTTTGAGTATCCCTGTAGAATTGCAGAGAATTCCTCACCACCAAATCTTGCAACCAAATCTTTGTTTTTAAAGATTATTCGACTAAAAATGATACTCACCATTCTAAGACAATCATCTCCTACAAGATGTCCATAGGTGTCATTAAAAGCTTTAAAATTATCAAGATCCATCATGATAATCGCCATTTCTCTTTTGTGACTCGAATTTTTACCAAACACGGAGCCATAAAATTCATCAAATTTCCTTCGATTAGGTAAGCCCGTTAACCCATCACTAAACGATAGTCTACTTAGCGATTCATTCATTTCCTGTAGATCCTTGGTTCTTTCGTCAACCTGCTGTTCAAGTGTGGTTACCAGGCTAGTTAACTTAAGAGCCATTTCATTAAATGAAAGTGAGAGCTGTCCAAGCTCGTCTCTTCTAACTTCATCTGAGACAAAGTCAAATCTACCTTCAGCCAATTTTTTAGCAGCGTCATTTAAATGGTAAATTGGTTTCGTTACCCAGCGCGTTACAAGCCACGAGATAACAATAAACAATATAAGGCTTGCCAATATAATGGTTATGGTTTGTTTTATTGCAAGGTTCATTTGATTGACAAAATCATCGTATGAAAGCAAAACATAGATTTTCCAGTTTAAATTTAATAGATTGAAGCTCATATGGTTAACGCTGTATTTTTCACCGTCCACCTTAAAGCTTTGATTGTCACCGGCTTGTTCTAACATAACCGCATTTTTTATCAAGCGATTGCTGCTTTCTGACGCCTTAATAAGCTCTGAGGTACCATTTACGACTTTAAAAATGTCATCTGAGGACTTGGAGGTCGCAACCAATTGATTGCTTTCATCAACTATGAAAATCAGCCCGTTTTCTCGAATCGGAATTGTCGAAAGGGTTTCTCCAAGCCAAGTCAATAGGTAATCAACGCCAAACACAGCCACGACCTCGCCTGATTCCACGATGGGATAGCTCGCTGTAATAGTAGGCTGCTTAAATACAAAATGATTATAGACATCGCTAAATACTGGCGACTGAGTTTCCGATGCCTTTACATACCACGGTCTAAGCGTTGGATCATAAGCATCAAATTTCTCAACAAAATCAGACGCATCATGATTTTCGTCGATATTATAGTATTCAGAAGCACCTGAGGTCTGAAGGTTGTTTCTCACGACCTGTATACTACCATCCTGTGAGCGCCTAGCACCATAAAAGCTCTTGTCAGGAAACCCAACATAGGTCATTGTAACTTCCGGAAATTTTGCAATCAGGTTCGAAAAATAGCGTTCTCTATTTTGATAGCTTTCAATATTTAATATAGCGGTATTATAATTATCCACATTTACTGAATTTAGCTGTATTGCTTCAGATAAATGATGCATCAACAAATCATCAACCTGAAGCATGGATTGCTCTGAGACTGTCTCTATTGTAATTCTTGAAACATTCTCTGCGCCATTCAATAATAGATAAGTCAGCAACATTAATATAAACAATAATGGAAGTAAAATGGGCATAATAAAAGCTGTCCGAATTGATTTAAACTTCAGTGGGGTGAGTCGCTTCATAAATCTCCTCCATTTTGAGCAATATATAGTAGTAAATAGTAAATACTTACCCCAAAGTTATACCGACAACCAAGACTTAAATAAGCTACACTCTTCTTTTTAAATGTTCTCTATTGTTGTTTCTCGTGTATAGAAAACCTGAAGCGATTGCGGTTAAAGGCAATGTCAGCAATATTCCCAAAGAACCAATAATTGCCTGTAAAATTTCTATAACGACCATTTCACGGTTCATCAGATCAAGAAGGGAAGAATTATAGGTTATAAGCAATAACACGGTTGATAGCGAACTCCCAATATATGCGAGTACTAATGTATTTGCCATTGTCCCCATAATGTCTCTACCAATTGTCATACCTGAGGCCACAAGCTGACCAAAGGAATGTGCGGCATAGTTCTCCTTCATTTCATATAACGCAGAAGATATTGACATTGAGACGTCCATAATTGCGCCCATAGCCCCAATGATAATTGCACCAAAGATAATTGCCTTTAAATCGATAGGATGATCTGGATTCATTAATAGCAAATAAACTGACGCTTCATCGACGACACCCGTCAGCTGTAAGATGCTATTCATTACAAGTACGAGAACCGCAGACATTGCTATACCACTGATACAACCAATTATCGCAGCAGACGTCTTGGGATTAAAGCCACTCACCACAACTAAGGTCATAATGGTAACAAATACACAAATGATTAACGACCATAAATAGATGTTATAGCCTGATAGAACTGCTGGTATAAAGACGTAAAAAACAGCCATAATCGTTAGTATGAGTGAAAACAGAGTTTGTAAGCCCTTAGTTCTACCAAAAATTAATAGGACACCTGCAAAGATAATTCCCATAACGACAAGGGCTGGTGTTCTGTAATACTCCCCATATGTCCACTGAGTGCCATAATACTCATTCGGCATTTCATAAAGCAGAATCGAATCACCTACCTGGACTTCTTTAGGCAATACCTTCAAATAATTATTTAAGCTTTGAAGTGCTCTAAGCTGTTGTCCTTTTTGACTTCCTGTCTCCATTTTTACTGTAAATAAAATGTCTTTAGCTACGAAATCAATGTCCGCTTGATCTTCTTCATTTTGATCAATTTGATCGATGATTTCGATTACTGTGCCTCGTTCTACTCCGATGCTTTCCACTTGACTAAACGTATCGGTTCCATTGCTAGCGATATTATGGCCAACAAATATAAGTGCGATTGATAATATTACAAATAAAAAATACGTAAACCCATATTCCTTTTTCTTTTTTTGACCTTTTATGATTACTTTTGCCATATTTGCCTCTTGTCCTTAGGATTTTAAAAACGCAAAAGCGAATTTCGCCTTTGCGTTCCGGTTCAATTATAATCTAAATTTCTTGATGTCCTCTTTAAGACGGTTGATATCCGTTAAGAAATCCTCAATATCGTGTTCATGTTCAAGCTCATCGTTCAAGATGGTAATCGCCATTTGATAGGTGGCATGATCCTTACCATTCGTATAATCTGCTATTTCTTCATATCTTTGAATTGCACATCTCTCGCCATCAAGATTTTGCTTCAAAATTTCTTCGATATAAGGATCAACTGGTTCAGCATATGGACATTTTGCGTACTCTGTCCACTTTGCTGGATTTAATATAGGCGTACCACCCAATTGAAGAATACGATTTATAATCAGTTCAGCATGAGCCAATTCTTCATTTGCATGTAAAAGTAATTCTGGTTCAACTTCACTTCTCATAGGGCCTTCCATGACTCTTGCGCCAACCCAATACTGATAATACGCTAACCATTCTTCAGCCAAAGCTTCATTTAACATTTGGATGAGCTTATCCACGTCGAGATTAGAAATTTCAATTGCTTTTTTTCCCATTACATAACCTCCTTATCGATATTTATAACCTTATTTGAGTACCATTATCATTATACCCTTTATTTATAATATCGTAAAGATTTGATCCAGACGTGTCATGCTAATCACGCGTGCAACGTCCTTCTTAAGATGTTTTAAAATCATCTTAGAATGTGTCTCATTACATTTTTTATAAAGGCCAACTAAAACACCAAGCCCTGTACTATCAATAAAGTTACAGTTTGAAAAATCTAACTCAAAGGTTATCTGATCTACTTTCATTAGGTTATAAGTCATTTCTCTGAACTCTGATGCTTCTGTTACTGAAAATTGCTCTGGAATTTTTATAACTTCTACTCTCATATCTTACTCCTCAACTTTGAATTTTTCGACCAAGGTGTTCAATTCAGTTGCCATAGCAGTTAATTCCTCGCTGCCAGCAGCGATACTTTCTAATAGTGCTGTCTGCTCTTCTATGGCAGCAGCCACTTCTTGTGAATTGGCAGAATTTTGCTCTGATAAGGTGCTTACAGTATCGATTAAGGTTAAAATTTGCTCTGAGCTATTCACTTCATTGTCTGTAATTTCAACTATCTTTTTAACATCCTGAGTTACTGATTGCACCGCATCATAAATCTGAATAAATGCGCTATCTGTTACTATCGCCTTGTCTACGCCATTTTGAACTGCAGCTTTACCAAAGGACATGGTTTCAACAGCGTTATCAATTTTCTTAACCATTTCGCTAACGACTTTGGTAATGCCTCCCGCTTCCTGACCCGTCTGCTCTGCAAGCTTTCTAACCTCTTCGGCTACGACAGCAAATCCACGTCCATGCTCACCAGCTCTTGCTGCTTCAATTGAAGCATTTAGGGCCAATAGATTTGTCTGTTCCGCAATTGCGTTTATAGTACCTATAATACCCTTAATTTCTGTCGATAACACTTCAAGTTCTTTTAATCGATTACCCGTTTCATCTGTAATCGCTTTAATTTCGTCGATTGATTTTTTGGTATTACTCAAGCTATCTCTACCAACACCTACACTGGTTATTGCCGATTCCGCATTTTTATCGGATTCCAGTGCTCTTACTTTTGCAAGCTGAATCAAACTACTTAATTGTAGTATGGTCTCTGTCGTTTCCAATATGGAATGACTCTGTGTTGTAGAATTATCAGCCACCTCTTGTATGGCTTTTGCCACATTTTGCGAGGCATCACTAACATCATTTGTCGAAGAAGCAATTTCATCTGATGATTTTGCGACCTCCTTAGAGCCTGATTTAACCTTTGAAACGATTCCGTTCTGATGTTCAATCATTTTATTAAATGAATTCGATATACTTTCAATTTCATCACCAGTTTTGATCTCCGATTTAACCGTTAAATCGCCATCGCCAGCTACCGACATCAATTCTGACAGCTTTTTCAAAGGTCTTGTAACATTAAACGTTACAAAAGCAAAGCTAAGCGTAGTCGCTACGATTAGAGAGACGCCGATGATAATGAACAACAGGTTTCTAATCTTTGTCATTGTAGACATATAATCATCATAATTTGCTGTTATTGCAAGTCCCATACCATCAACAGTTGTGTATTTTACATATTTCTTTACACCTTTATAGGTATAGGTTGCATCGTCAGATTTGCCTTCCTTTACATTAGCAACCATCTCATTTAATTCTGGAATATTTAACTCAAGTAAATTGAGATTGAATTCATCCTCAGCATTTATGTAAGAAAGAATCAAACCATCTGTGTTAAACATATAGCTATAGCCGCCTTCAAACACTTGTATTGCTTTTGAATGCGCAGCAATTTGATCAAATCTTATCGTCGTTATAAAGGTACCTACAACCTTGCTGCCATTTTTAATAGGATGAGCAATAGCAATTACTGGCTGGTTTGTCGCCTTAGAGATTATGACATCGCTTTGTCCAACATTTCCCTTTAGCGCCTCTTGATAATAGGTGCGCTCGCTGACATCTATAGAAGCATTCATATCCGTATTGGATATAACTGCATTGCCCTTCACATCTGTAATAAGTGCCATCTCAATGACATCGCTATGAGACTCGACCAAGGTCTTTAATGCACTATAAGCCTCACTTCTTTTAGTGCTATCACCACTTGCAAATGCAACGATACTCATATCATTGCTCATCATATTACCGATTAAACTCGAAGCGTCTATTTCCTTAGATATGACATCTGAGGTTAAGTTGACTAGATCGTCTAGCTTTGAGTAAACTGAATCCTCAGTTTCACTAGTGAACTGTATCAGCGAAATACTACCAAGTACCGCTAATGGAACAATAATGACGACCAGCATCATTGCCATAATTTTAAATTTCAAGCTTTTCTTCATTTGTTTTACCCCTTTTTACTATTGCAATTACACTGTCATTCGTCTCGAACAAAGCGTATGCAAATTCTTTTACGAGGAATAATCCTCTACCTCCCTCAGATAAAATATCATCAGGTAGGCATGCTTTTTCCAATACTTCATGATTTTTAGAATGATCTATGTTATAAACCTCGATTGAAATCGAGTTTGGAGTGAGATGGATTATAACGTTTACAAATGGCTCTGTTCTGTCATTACAGGTATGTTTAAAAGCATTTGTCACCAACTCACTTAGGATTAATCTTACAGCAAAGTCCTCTGATTCCTCTATTCTAGTCTCCTTTAAAATATGATCAATGACATTTTGCATTTCTGTAAGACAATTTATATGATATGAGAAAAGCGATTCGCCCAAATTGGGTTTGATCAACAAATTACCAATCTCTGAGCTGTATTTTGATTGATTTGTCTCAAAGTATTTATAGGTTTCATTAAAAACTGGGATAGGGTTAATACCATCGTAGTTATTAAAAATCGTTTTTGGCATCGCTTCGGTTGATAACAAAGCAAAATCAATATCTTCAAGGTTAAGTGTTATTGACTCACATTCCTCAATCTGGATATACAAACCCTCTTTATTCACAAGATAGATGTGTCCACTGTTTTTTTGGACTTGAAAGCGGTTTCCCTCAAAATCTAGATGAACAAGTATCGTTTCAAGTCTAACATCATTCTCAATGGCCCATTTATCAATGACATTGGCGATTAGCTCCAAACGATTTAGCGCTTCATTTTTCTCAATGCTCTTAATTAAAAAGTCCAAGCTTAGTAGTGTGATGCCACTGATATTTTCGCCTGGACAGATTTTAATCATACAGCAGATTTGCGTGTCCTCTCTATGGTTCAAGAAAAAAACTGGCGGTTTTTCTTCATTGCGTATGATTTGAGGCTTTAAAGCACACCCCTTGTAATGACGTATATGATGGTCCATCATATACTTGTACATGACAAATCGATCAGCTTTACGGACTTGATGATATTGCCATTTATCAACATATATTGAATAGAATTCATCATAAAATTTAAAGGTATGCTTGTTAAGAGATAGTTGATTTAAGTGATCTAGGTCCAGAACAGAAAGCGAGCTTGAAGCATCATTTCCAACCAAATTAGAAAAAGTTGCTCTAAACGATTCGTTTAAGAACAACACTTGAAGATCATTCGCCAAAGCGATGGGCATTATATACAAATTTAAATAATGTGACAAACTATGTATATCAAATATCATTTTAACCTCTTATCAACCATTCGTGTAGTATTTTAACTTTATTTATTATAGTTCTAAAGTACTGTTTTTTCAATCAGTATTATGTTATCCTAAATAGAATTTCCATCAGAAATTCTAATAAAATTTTAATCTTGCAATTCCTTACATTTTTAAAATCACATTATTTTTTCTTGTCTTATGATATATAATATTTTGACAGGATGATTGCCTGAATGCCTGACGTTACAGTATATTAAGGTAAGTCATAACAGTTGGCAAATTTTGCTACAAGGAGACACAATTTATGTCAAACCGAAAGGTTATTGTTATCGAAAATGGAACTAACCATTTTTCACCCTTAAATCAATACCTCGTACTGCACAACCTCGATTATCAACTTTTTAATCATTTTAGTGACTACACAGAAGCTGAACCAAAAGAAAATCATACGTTGATTGCAAGTACGACAGACATTATTACCCATTTCAATGCAGACTTGTCTGATTATTGTGATTATAAACGAAGACTCTATAACTGTACATATCTGATAGCTTACGAACATAGTAATTGTATTGATTCCTTAAAAGAAGCGTTTATTCATGGAGCAGATGACTACGTCACCTTACCACCACATCCAGAGCTACTCAGCATGAAGCTAATGATACAGCATGAGCGTCTGAATTACCTAGAGTCTCTTTATGCCTCTGAGCAAAACACCATCGTTTACAATAATATGTCCATTGATCCATTTGCAAAGCAAATATATCTAAATGGTACGATTCTGGACTTAACACATTCTGAGTTTAATATCCTCTATACCCTTGCAAAAGCTCCAAGTGAGGTATTTAGTATGGAATACCTATTTCACCTCATCACAGGGCAAAAGAGTTTGGGCGATTACAACGCTCTGATGACACATGTCAGCCGACTCAGAAAAAAGCTTGCATTGGTCGATCCTACCAACCAATATATCGTAACGGTTCGTAATAAAGGATACAAATTTAACGTAATTAAATCATCAAACTCAAAGTCATTTGATTAACATTCTACAACATTTCACATAAATTGTATACCGTGTACTTATTAAAAGTTGACAACTAATTTGTTAACATTAAAATATATATCCTCTTGAAATAAGTGTTAATTTATTAATTGATCCGTACGTCAAAATCCAGTTTAAAGTCAATTTCATAAACCTTTTGAATTTCTATTTATTTTTTGAAAAATAGACAAAAAAAGTACCTGCAAAGCAGGTACTTTTCATTTTATTGAACCGATACAACATCGTATCCAGCATCTTCAACTGTTTCTTTTAAAAGTGCTGCATCTACCTCAGTATTAAGTGTTACAAGAGCAGATTTTTCTGCTAAATCTACCACTGCATTTGTAACCCCTTCAACACCCTTTAAGGCATTTTCAACTCTCATTTTACAATGATTACAGCTCATACCTTCAATTACCAATTTCTTTTCCATTTTGCCTCCAGTAAATGTTTTATCAACTCTTAACCAATATCTATATTCCTATTTTACTACAATATTGAAGATTTTACCTGGAACATAAATTTCTTTTACAATTGTTTTACCATCTGTAAACAATTTAATCTTCTCATCTTCTAGTGCAAGCGCTTTAGCAGCAGCTGCATCAGCATCTACAGGGATGCTAATTAAACCTCTTACTTTACCATTAATTTGAACTGCCATCTCGATAACATCTTCAACCGTCTTGTTTGGATCAAAGGTTGGCCATGATTGTTCTGTAATCATACCTTCAAAGCCCAAAGACTCCCAAAGCTCTTCTGTTATATGTGGCGCTACTGGGTTTAACAGTTTAAGTAGCGTGCCGTACTCAGCGCGATTGATGTGCTCAACTTTTTTGAATTCATTGATAAGGCTCATCATCGCTGCAATTGCAGTGTTAAACTTCAGTGTTTCATAGTCTTCTGAAACCTTTTTAATGGTTTTATTCATTGTAATTTCAAGCTCTTTAGAAAACGCGTCGCCAGGAACCACTTCATCAGCAAAATTCCAAACTCGGTCTAAGAAACGTCTACAGCCTTTTACACTATTGTCCGACCAAGGTACACTCTTCTCAAAGTCACCTATAAACATCTCATAAGTTCTAAGCGTATCCGCACCAAACTCACCTATAATATCATCAGGATTAACGACATTCCCTCTTGATTTAGACATCTTCTCATTGTTTTCTCCCATAATCATACCATGAGAGGTTCTCTTTAAATATGGCTCTTTTGTGTTAACTTTACCGATATCAAACAAGAACTTATGCCAGAATCTAGAGTAAAGTAAGTGAAGTGTCGTATGCTCCATACCACCATTGTACCAGTCAACTGGCATCCAATAGTTAAGTGCATCCATGCTTGCAAACTCTTGATCATTATCTGGATCACAGTATCTTAAGAAATACCAGCTTGACCCCGCCCATTGAGGCATTGTATCTGTTTCTCTATGCGCATGACCACCGCATTTTGGACATGTTGTTTCGATCCATTCTGTCATGGCTGAAAGTGGTGATTCGCCATTGTCTGTTGGTTCATAGCTTGCCACTTCAGGAAGCGTCAATGGTAACTCGCTTTCAGGAAGAGCAACCCAGCCACACGAAGGACAGCTTACGAGAGGAATAGGTTCGCCCCAATATCTCTGTCTTGAGAACACCCAATCTCTAAGCTTAAAGTTAACTTTTCTAACGCCAATACCAAGTTTTTCAAAGTGATCTGCAATTGATTCTTTCGCTTCAGCTACTGACAAACCATCGATCAGCGGTGAATTGACAATGATACCTTCTTCAGAATCTGTATAAGCTTCATTTTGTACATCGCCACCCTTGACGACCTCAATAATCGGCAAATTAAACGCTTTTGCAAACTCCCAGTCTCTTGTATCGTGACCTGGAACTGCCATAATTGCACCTGTACCATAGCTCATAAGAACATAATCTGAAATAAACACAGGGATTTCTTCACCTGAAGCGGGATTAATCGCTTTGATGCCTTCGATCACGACACCCGTTTTATCCTTGTTAAGCTCAGTTCTCTCAAAATCAGATTTTAATTTTGCTTCCGCACGATAAGCCATAAGTGCATCGTAATTGGTAATCAAGTCTTTGCGCTCATCGATCAATGGATGCTCCGGTGATACAACCATATAGGTCGCACCGTAAATCGTATCTGGACGCGTTGTATAGATTCTAAGGACGTCACCAGAGGTCGTTTTAAAATCAAGCTCCATACCAGTTGATTTACCTATCCAGTTCTTTTGTTGTGCTTTAACACGCTCTATATAATCTAGATCGTCCAAATCGTCAATTAAACGTTCCGCATACTCAGTGATTTTAAGCATCCATTGTGATTTGGCTTTTTTAACGACTGTACCGCCACATCTTTCACAGACGCCACCCACAACCTCTTCGTTTGCAAGACCTACCTTACATGAGGTACACCAGTTGATGTCCATCTCTTTTTTGTAAGCCAAACCATTTTCAAAAAGCTTAATGAAGATCCATTGTGTCCATTTATAATAGTTTGGATCGGTTGTATTGATTTCTCTCGACCAGTCAAAAGAAAGACCTAAGCTTCGAAGCTGTTCTTTAAATCTTTTAACGTTATCTTCAGTAACGATTGCTGGATGAATTTTGTTTTTGATGGCATAGTTTTCTGTCGGTAGACCAAACGCATCCCATCCCATCGTATAAAGTACGTTGTACCCTTCCATTCTTCTTTTTCTAGCAACGATATCAAGGGCTGTATAGGGACGTGGATGACCTACGTGTAAGCCTTGTCCAGATGGATATGGAAATTCAACCAAAGGGTAATATTTTGGTTTTGAATAATCATTATAGGCTCTAAAGCTTTGCTTTTCGTCCCAGCGTTGCTGCCATTTTTTCTCGATTTCCTTATGCATGTAATCTCGCATCAAATAACCCCTTTCAAAAAAAAAATAAGGGTCCTTCGTTAGAGACGAAGAACCCGCGATACCACTCTATTTGATTGCCTAGGCAATCCACTCAAAGCCTTTAACGGAAGCGATCCGGTTTTTGCTTTCACAAAAACAGCTCCAGAACGAGTTCGGTCATTCAGCCGCCATCTTTCACCTTACGATGGCTCTCTACAGACTATAGCTACCTACTACTTTCCTTCTTAGCAATTTATACTATTGAGTGTATTATAATATAGCTTTTCAAACTTTTCAACACAATTTCAAAAACGGTTGTAATTATTGCATATACTTCTCAACATAAGCAAATATCTCTGTTTGACTTAGTCTTGACGCATCGAGTAAAACCATTTCACCCTCTCCATCTCCCATAAAGGTTACTGGATCGATTTCCTCATACTCTTCATCTACATCGTTAAGGATCGTTATTCGTATGTTTTGGCCACCGTCTCTAAAAGGGACAACTTCATACCCTTTTGCTCTTAGCATTTGCGTCAGTTCACTTAAACCTGCTTGAATTGCAATTTTCATAAGCTCGCCTCCCAAAATACAGTTTTAAAACCCTTCTGTAGTTTAATACCCTATTTTTCGATGATTATGCCTTTTCCTTTTCCTTTGCTGATTAACTTGTCCTTTTTTCGATTAATTTTACTTTCTAAGACGATATTTAAGTCATATTCATCTGGGTAGAGCTCCTTCTGTTCTATATAAGGCTTCAAGCGTTTGTGATTGACTTTTATTCGCTTCCCTAAAACGATTACCTCGACCTCCCCTTTACTGTTACAAGTCTGTGAGACAATTCCTGGTTTATTCATTGTCATAACCCAAACCGAATCCCCTAGTGCATATTCTGACTGCCAGCTGGGACGATATTTAGATCCTTTGATCTGACTACTATCCTTACGGCTATCCTGATCACTGAAATGTTGCTCCTCTTGAAATAAAGATTCAGTAGAAAGTATGGTTTCCGTTTCAGCTGGATTCAACAAGTTTGGTGATTCGTGTCGTTCAACTTTTTCGACGAATGCCTTATCAGACCATTCTGACTTATAAGCAAGCGCATGAGCCCTTTCGATCAAATCTTTAGGCATGCCGATTCTAAGTGCAATATGAAGGGCATTGCTTTGTCCGGAAGTATCAGTAATCAGCTGATACAATGGCGATAACGTCTTTAAATCAAATGCCATGCTACCATTTCTGAAATCCGGATGTTCATCTGCAAATGCTTTGATTTCATTATAATGTGTCGAAGTTAGCGTATAGGCTTTCTTTTGATTCAATGCTTCAAGTACAGCGATGCCAATTCCCATTCCCTCACTTGGATCCGTACCCGCACCGATTTCATCAAGTATCACCAAGGACTTTTCGTCCGCAAGTTCTAGAATTCGAATGATATTAGTAATATGAGCTGAAAAGGTACTTAAGTTTTGGGAAACACTCTGTCCATCACCGATATCACACAAAAAACGTTCAAAAATTGGTAGCTCAGTTTCTTTACTCGCTGGAACGTGTAATCCCGCCTGTGTCATCAGGCAGAATAAACCTACGGTTTTCATAGCAACCGTCTTCCCGCCAGTATTAGGTCCAGTAATTACTAAGTTCCGCTTTGACGGCGATAGTTTAATATCCAAGGGTATCGCTTGGGAGGTCAGTAAAGGATGTCTTCCTTGAACGATATTAATCTTACCCTCTAAATTTATTGCGGCAGAAACGCCTTCAAATTTTTTTGAAAGCTTCGCTTTTGCAAATAAAAAATCATAATTTACCATGACTTCATAGTTTCTAAAAAGTTCAAAATGTCTAGAAGCGACATGATTCGTTAGCTCGGATAGAATTCTATAGACTTCATTTTCTTCATCTATTCGCAATGCAGAAAGCTCATCTGAAAGCTTCTTAACCGCAGCAGGTTCAATGAAAAAAGTACCTCCAGATCTAGAACGATCTAAGACCATACCATCCAGCCTTTTCTTATGCTCACTTTTTACCGGAATGACATATCGTCCGTCGCGTTGACTGATAACCGCGTCAGCAAGTAAGCCCTGGTATTGCTCTCCTATCACATATTCTGAAAGTTTCGACTTAATACGGCTTTCAACGATTTCAATTTTCTTTCTGATTTTATTAAGTGTACTACTTGCATTGTCATCCACTTGCTGTCTAACAATAATTCTTACGATTTCATCATACAGTTCATGAAGCGGTTCGATAGCACCTGCATAGGTACCAACTTCCGTTTCAAGATAGCTAAGATCATTCATAAAGATTTTCATTCTTGTGGACTCTTTTATAAATGATGCCACAAGTTCAAATTCGACTGGTCTCATTATTTCTGATCTTTTGAGTTTGTCGAGTTGTGATTTTACCCCCTTAAGTCCATGAAGCGGAATACTTCCAGAGTGATCTAAAATCAAGCGTGCTTCAGTGGTTTCACGTTGATGTCTTTTTATTAAATAGTAGTCTGTCAGTACTTCAAGGTGATCAACCTGTTCCTTTACCTCGTCAGTTACTGCCAGAGTTTTTAGTATGGTTTTAATTTGTTTGAGTTCTAGCAAATTTTCTGCGTGTTCAATTTTGTAAATATAGTTTACGGTGTTTTCTTGGTTCATGTTTGACATATTCTTCTCCTTATCCATCTGATATGTCCACCTAAACGGATTGAATGATCTTATTTAAATGTAAATTTTTACCTGTTTTAAAAAACAAAAAAACAGCAGACGCACACGGTCTACTGTTAGCTACATTAGATCATAGTGTTCCAAACCAACTTAGGTGAACGCAACACAAACAAGCCCTAACGGGCTAATTGCTTTCAACCTTTTAAGTTATTAGTTTAGAACGACTCCACTCATAAAAATCTCCTTTATGTCATTTTGACAATTTAATTGTAGTATGAAAATGTCGTTCATGCAACATTAACTTTTTATTTACTTTCAAATAATCATGTATTTTGCTATAATTTAACAAAAGAGTAGGAGTTCAAAATGAGTAAATTACAATGGAAACCAGGTACAATGGTTTATCCTGCGCCATCAGTGATGGTGACCAGCGGCTCTATGGAAAAGCCCAATATTCTAACTGTCGCATGGACGGGAACGGTTTGTACCGACCCTGCGATGACCTATATCTCTATACGGAAGGAAAGATATTCTTATGATATCATCAAGACATCTGGATATTTTACCATTAACCTAACCACAAAGATGTTGGTTAAGGCGACAGACTTCTGTGGTGTAAAATCCGGTAGAGATTTTGATAAGTTTAAAGAATGTGGCTTAACGCCTGTAAAAGGGTTTCATTCATCCGTTCCAATGATTGAAGAATCACCGGTTAATATAGAATGTCAGGTAACTCAGATATTAGAACTTGGAACTCACGATATGTTCCTAGCCAAAGTTCTAGGTGTCACCATTGACGATCGCTATCTAGAAGCCTCGGGAAAGTTTAGACTCGATCTTGCAGATCCAATTGCATATGCCCATGGGGCTTATTATGAGTTGGGCAAGCAGCTTGGTACATTTGGTTACTCAGTTATGAAAAAAAAGACCATGAAAAAAAGACAGCAACAAAAGAAATAAACTTGGAGGGGATATGTTTAGACGTTTTTCACTTTATATTGATATCGTTACATCACCGAAATACTATGCCCCAATACTAAAGTCTATAGAAAATTATACAGATGTCTGTGAACCAATTACAAATGTTTCTGAAACCTTTGAAAAACCAAATTTCATATATAATTTGTTGGTGATTGAATACTGTAAATTAGACTTTACTAATCGAGCACTCTCACTGATAAAAGAATCGTACAATCATGTGATCGTTATAAACATCCCTGACAATGTAATCCATTTTGAAAGGCTTTACGATCACGCTATTTATCGTATGCTTAGAGAAGGGTTTTATCAAATTGAGCTCGATGCGATGATTAAGGAATACATTCGTTCTGAGTTGCTTATCAACGAAAATACGCTTTTAGATAATCTTTTTAATAGTGCACAAAACTCTATCGTTATAACTGATCGGAAGGGTAATATTCAGTATGCCAATCCATATTTTGAGGAGCTCTCAGAATACTCTAGAAATGAACTCATCAACAACTCACCACGGGTTATTAAAACTGGGCAGCACCCTGAATCCTTTTATACCGCACTTTGGAATACCATCACCTCAGGAAGGGTGTGGGAAGGAATCTTTATCAATAAAAGCAGAAACGGCAACATATTCTACGAAGAGGCAACCATTACACCTATTGTGAATTCTCACGATATGATAGAAAAATTTCTTAAAATTGGTCGAAATATCACTCGTGAAAAAATGCTTCTCGAAGAGCTTTCAAAGGAAATCAAGGTCGCAAAAAAAGTACTTTCCTCCTTCTTACCAAATTTATATAAGGATGAAGTCATTTCGTTTGAATATCAGCTCAAAGAGTTTAATGAAATTGGTGGCGACTTTATCTATTTTAAAAAGATTGGCGAAAATAGATATCTCAACGCCATCATTGATGTTATGGGACATGGTGTTTCTTCCGCACTTGTAGCACTTGTTGTTACTCAGATGTTTGATGATTTAATGGGCTATTTACCAATTGCGGATACCTTAAGAGAGATCAACAATGTCCTTTGTGACTTAAACAGTGAGGATATAGATAGCAATAAGTATGTCACAGGTATCTTCATGGATATTGATTTAACCACTGAAACCATTACTTATGTCAATATGGGGCACCCCGATGCCCTCTTCTGCTATGAAGATGAAAGTATCGTTTCACTCACCTCAAATAATATTATCCTCGGTATCTTAAAAATAGATAATATAAATACCATCACTATTGATATTCATAAATTGAAACGTATCCTCACCTATACCGATGGTTTATATGAAAATGACAGCCTTGCTTTGGACAATGCCGTTCAAGTCTTAATGAAGCATTTATCTAACAGTAGGACGCCACTAGAAATATTTGAGCTTTTTTCAGAGCATACGGAAATTAAGGATGATTCTACAATTAGTGTCATCGAGCTGCTATAAATAAAGGCATCCTTTTCTCTTTACTAAAAAGGATGCCTTTAAGCTATTTCAATTTTTTTGCATAACTTAATAGTTCGTTGATGCTCTTACGATTATCAATCAGATCACTAATCGATTGATCAAAATTTAATCGATTGACGACACGAGCGATAAACTCTGACATGTCGACTTCAGAAAACCAAGGCGCTTGTCTTGCCGCTTCTGGTACATATGAAAGATTGGTTGTATACAGTCGATCGATAAGGCCGGCTTCATAAAAACGATTAAACTTATCTATGCCTTCTGTAAACAAGGCATAGGTGGTTGCAACAAAAATCCTTCCCGCCTCTCGTTTTTTTAGCTCTTCAACTATATCAAATACGGATTCACCAGAGGCTATCATATCATCTACAATTAATATATTGCAATCTTTTACGTCTTTACCGATGTATTCATGCTGTACAATTGGGTTTTTCCCCTTGATGACCTTACTATGATCACGTCTTTTATAGAATAAACCAATATCAAACCCAAGAACACTTGAGTAATAAACTGCTCGATCCATAGCGCCAGTATCTGGGCTTATCAAAAGCATCTTTGAAGGCTCTTTGAAAAGCTCACGTTCATCAGATATAAATCTTTTTACAATATCCAATGTAGGATACAAATTCTCGAAGGATATCAAAGGCACTGCATTTTGGATAGTTGGATCATGGGCATCAAAAGTTAGGATATCATCGACGCCTAGCTTTTCAAGCTCTTGAAGTGCCATTGCACAGTCTAATGATTCTCTGCCTTTTCTACTGTGCTGTCTCGATGAGTACAATAGCGGCATTATGAGGGTTATTCGCCTTGCTTTACCTGCCATTGCTGACAGAACTCTCTTAACATCTTGGAGGTGATCGTCTGGACTTTTACGATTAACATAGCCAAACATCGTATAAGTAATATTGTAGTTTCCAATATCGGTAACGATATAGATGTCCTTACCTCTTACAGACTCTTCTAGAAAAACCTTGCCCTCGCCATTTGAAAAACGTACCTCTTTTTTATTGATGATAAAGCTATCTGGCAGCTCTAGTCCCTCATCTAAAAAAGGTCTTCTCATTTCGAGTAAATGATCATCAATCCACTTGCCAATGGTTTCACAATTTTCCATAACGATTAGCCCCAACTCTCCGAAGGGAGAATGTTTTAAATATACCTCGTTTCTCATGCCTACACCACCTTATAGATTAATTACGATTCATTTTTACCCACACTTATACTCTAAACTCAACTTAACATAAAAATTGTTTGTTTAGCAACCCAATCCCCATAAAAAAAAATAAAAAAGCTAAGAACAAATCGTTCTTAGCTAAATGGTGCGGGATAGAGGACTCGAACCTCTGGCTTTTTCCACGTCAAGGAAACACTCTACCAACTGAGTTAATCTCGCATGTTACTTTGATATTATGACATAATTTATATTCCTAGGCAAGACTTAAATTGTCATTTAATTATAATATTAGATTATAAGCCTAGTGGTATAATTACAATGAGGTGATATTATGAAAAAAAGTGTTATTATTTTAGGCATTTTATTATTGATTTCGCTGTTTATTTTTGCAGGCTGTCAAAACGATTCGCAAACAACAGCTGAGAGCACAACTGCAGAACCTGAAACAACCGTTTCTTCTACTGGTAGTGAATTACAGGAGCAGCTTGATCTAGCAAATCAAACCATAACAGATCTCAACGAACAAATAACATTGTTGCAAGATCAGCTTAACTCAGAACAAACCAGTACCATTTCAAATACCGTTCTTTTATCAGCATTAGATGTTGTACAAGCACTAAAGGATCAAGATATGAGTGTGGTATCAAATTACGTTGATGCAACAATAGGCGTTAGATTTACCCCATATGGCTATGTGGACACAAGTAATGATCTGAGCTTTTCATCCACTGCAATTGCAACTTTAATGCAAGATAACACACTTTATACTTGGGGTGCATATGATGGCTCAGGGGATCCAATCACAAAAACATTTTCAGATTACTTCTCAGAATTTGTTTATGACGAGGACTATATTTCGCCTCATATTATCGGTATAAATACGGTTATAGGCACGGGAAATTCAATTAACAACATAGCCACCGTCTATCCCACAGCAACCTTTGTAGAATTTCATTTTACAGGTTTTGATCCACAATATAGTGGCATTGATTGGTCAAGCTTGATATTGGTTTTCGAGCCTGTCGGTTCAGATTGGAAGCTCATAGGAATCGTTCATAATCAATGGACCATATAAAAAAACAAGAGCAGTTTTTCCTCAAAATGGAAAAACTGCTCTTTTATTTACGTTTTTAACGACTACTCAACAATTTCATTTAATTTTTCAGTTTCAACTGTAACTGGGTATTTTTTTTGTAGTTCAGAATAATCTGCACTATAAGCAACTTGTTTCATACTACTAATAACTTCGTTTTGCCATTGATCAAAGCCTTTTCCTTCGAAGTACATAATATGGTAGCCATAATCGGTTTGAACGATTCCTGTATCGCCAACCACTCTAGCTGGATCAAAAATCCAATCATTAAATGCTTGTACCATGTCGCCCTCAGCAACATTTTCATACAATCCACCAGTTGCACTTGAACCAGTATCTTCAGTATATTGTTTTGCAAGCTCACCAAAGCTTTCAGCGGTTGCATCGCCTGCTTTCCACTCGTCTAATACTTTTTCAGCAAATGCTTTAGCTGCATCATCAGAGCCGTAAGTGTCTGCTGTAACTAAAATGTGTCTTACATTAACCGTTGCAGCTTCATGACGGTAAGGTAATTTTGTTAATAAATAAACGGTATAAACATGATTTTCAGTGTTTCTAGTCACTAGTGTTTTATTGACAGCAGCATCTGCAGCAAAGCCCCACTCACTCACCTCATCACCCTGTGTATAGAACATATCTGTCGCATCAATTTTAGCTAGCTCAGCTTCAACATCCAAAGCACCATCTGCATTGATACCGTTAATATAATTTTCTACATAGGCTTTAAAAGCTTCTGGTGTCGTTACAGCAGCCAGTTCATCGGCACTTTTTTCTGCTGCTTCAGCAGTAATACCTTTATCTGCATCTTCAGCGAACGAATAAACTAAATAATCGATGTAATTAAATTCACTTTGATTGTTTGTGTAATGCTCTTTAATTTCATCCTCTGTAAATTGGTATGAGTTTTCGATTTCAGAGTATACCTTGTAAGCAAGTGTACTTTTTTCAAGGAAGCTTTTGTATTCATCAATTGTCATTGAAGCGCCAAAGGTATCATTAAAAAACGCATCCACTGTATCGAACCCTGCTTCTTTAGCTGACTTTTGAACTGCATCTAACTCTTCTTGTATTTGATTCATATCAGATTCATCGAGTTCAATGCCACGATCTTTCGCCGTTTCTGAGAAGATTAAGAAATCCTTCGCATAGCTAACTGCTTGCTCCATCATATAATCAAACCAAGAAGTACCATCCATGTACTCCTGATCTTTCAAAGACTTAGTTGTATCAACACCTAAATAGGATAAATAAGATGCACTTTGGCTATATACATAGTTATATAAATAAGCCATTTCATTTTTTGTAAAGCCATAGTCTTTAGAATAGACGTAAAATGAGTTGTCTCCAGTATTTGTATCGCTCTTAGAACAAGCAGCTAGACCAAATACCATAAGTAAAGAGAGTAGTATCGCGATTGTTTTTTTCATATCAGTCGTTCCCTTCATTAATATTTCTGCACAAGATGCCAATAGTTTAATTGACTTACCTTAAAATAACCTTAAATACATTCAGGCAATTCATTAATGGAATCTTCACAGTTTCTTTTCAAATGCTTACATTGCGTTGATATTGACTTAACATTCTAAGAATATACTAAACACATAAAGGACGTCAAGCAAACTTTCTCATTTAGATAAATCCCCCACTAATATGAAAAAAGCAAGTATCCCCCCCGATACCTGCTTTTTTTATTATATAATAAAAAAATAGAAGCCTCTGCTTCTATTTTTTGAATTCCCAATAACATCTCTTTGGCGATACGATAACTTCTTCATCTTTTAACTTTTTCATGATTTTATCAACTTCTTTTCTGTCTACTCCAGTTTCTTCTGAAACCTTTCCTGCATTTACTGGTTCCTTAAGTGCTTTAAAATAATCAAGAACAACTGTATAATTTTCCATTTCGATCCTCCTAAAGATAGCTTATCTGCTCTGAATCTATTTTAGCATAGGGCTATATTAAAATCCATGCTCATACCTATCTATTTAGACAGAATTTACATTGTCACTCTAATCGTTTTTTTCAAATCGAATACACTCATTTGGTTCTACCGAGGAAAATAAGGGCGAGGCTGCTTCAACCACTTTTACACAATCAAGTACAGTTGGAATAATCTTTCTTCTTTTAAGACCTCGGAGTACTTTTATGACACGGTCATCCTCATCTAAAAAAAGTACATCTAATTCAAATTTCATGTTAAATGTATGAATACTGCTACAATCCTCTAAAATCAAAACTTCTTTAATATTAGGTTTTTCAGTAAACATATAACCTCTAAGTCTTTTTAAAAAAGTATTTGCTGTTATGATCCTCTGAACTTTTATAATTTTCATATTAAGTACCTCTTACTTAAATGTTTCAATTATTTTAATGACCGCTGGTCCTAGAATAATAACAAATATAGCTGGAAAAATAAAAATCATCATAGGAAAAAGTATTTTAATTGGTGCTTTCATCGCTTTTTCCTTAGCCGCCTGTTTACGTTTTTCTCTTAATTGCGCACCCTCAATCCTCAATACCTTACCAAGACTCACCCCCAGCTCATCAGCTTGAATCAACGCGTTTACCAAAACTGAAAGATCACGAACCTCACAGCGATTTGCCATGTTTCTAAGTGCACTTTTTTTATCTATCCCCATCCGCATTTCCTTCAATGTCTTAGAGAATTCTTCGGAAAGTGGACCGGGTATCGTTAATACGATTCTACCAATCGCACCATCAAGAGATAATCCTGCCTCAACACTTACGGTTATTAGATCCAACGTATAAGGAAGTGATTTGACTATCGAACCACTCCTTTTTTCAACCGCAGCTCTTGTTGTGAATCGATAGACGATCTGTGTAAATCCAATCACCCATATCGCAAAAACTAAGGTTCCTGCAAATGATACCTTTAAAAGTGATAGGATCAAACACGTACTCAGCGTCATTACAGTAGTGGTCAACCATCTTCTGGCAATTATCCGTTCATACGTAGAACTTCTTAAAAATCCAGCTCGCTCAAACAGCGCTTTTTTTTGCTTCGTTAAGGCATCTGGAGACAGTGCCATGACTCGACGACCTATGTTCGTAAAAATGGGAACAATAACGCGCTCGCCAAAGGCGCGATTATCTATTACCAAATTTACTTTATCAATACCTTCTATATATGACATTCTGTTCTCTATTTTACGCCTTGAGGCTGTTATCCTACTAATAATAGCGTAAGCGATTAGAAGGATTGCTATAAAGATTAAGAAAGTCGCTAAATAAAGCATAGTCGCCTCCTAGTACTCAATGTTAATAATCTTACGAATAAACAACCATCCCAAAAGCTGACTAAAAAAGGCGGTGCCAAGCATAAGCCTTCCAGGTAATGTGACAAATAACATCTCAATATATGAGTTATCAAAAAGATAGATAACAACGCCAAGGAAGGACGGCATTATCATTATTATTAAACCCGACAGCTTTCCCTGTGCTGTAAGTGTTTTAACTTCATTCTTAATTCGCTGTCTTTCGCGGATTGTTTCTGCAATATTTTCTATAATCTCAGAAAGATTGCCCCCGACATCCTTTTGAATCAGTATGGCATTTATTATAAGCTGTAGATCTTCGGAGCTAATTCGGTCATACAAATTGTTTAAGCCATCCTCAAGGGGGATGCCTAAGCTTAATTCTTTAAGCAATATCTTAAATTCAGTTGAAAAAGGGGGCTGTGTTTCTTCGGCAGCTACGGCGAGAGACTGTAAAAATGAGTAGCCTGCTTTTAAGGCGTTTGAGATCATAACAAGACCTTCATTTAATTGCATATCAAACGCTTTCACTCGCTTAGAAATTTTCGCTTTCACAACCAAATTAGGCACTACATATACTGCAACAAGTGCCATAGTAAATAAAACGAAGTTTTTAGTTATCGCAAACACAAAGAAGCCAATACTGATAAGCCCCATGAATTTTACGACTAGATACTCCTCATAGGTCATTGAAAAATCAGCCTGATTGTATTTTTTTGCCGACTTACTAATGCTTTTTTTCTTTGAAGAGGAATGCAGCAGCAATTCAGCAATTTTACCAATTGGACCTTTTCTTGCCTCAACAGCAATTCTTGCGTCCACCTCTCGCTCAATTGATGCGTCGTATTCATTTAATTTATCTATGACGCGTACCTTCTTTTCTCTCATTGAAAAGGATATACCTGCAAAAAGTATACTAAAGAAGATTAATAAAACGCCCATCATCAAGCTCACTTAACTCACCACCCATTTACTACTATTAACACTCACTTTTCGCTTGACTAAAGATTATTAAAGATCGAAGGATTTATATGAATGCCATGCTCTCTAAGCTCTTTTAAGCAGCTTGGCATTATACCAGTGAAGACAAAATCCCCAATAACTTGGCCACGAGCATCTACACCTTTTTGGTCAAACTTAAATATATCCTGTAGTATGATTACCTCTCCTTCCATACCAAGCACTTCAGTAATGTGTGTAATTTTTCTACTCCCATTGACAAGCCTTGATTGCTGAACAATCAAATTAACAGCTGATGAGATTTGATCCCTTATTGCCTTAACCGGTAAGTTCATCCCAGACATTAGTACCATGGTTTCAAGTCTAGAAAGCATGTCTCTAGGCGAATTCGCATGTCCTGTCGTAAGCGAGCCGTCGTGACCTGTATTCATTGCTTGAAGCATATCCAGAGCTTCTCCAGACCGTACCTCACCTACCACAATTCGGTCTGGTCGCATACGAAGACTATTTTTAACTAAATCTCTGATGCTAACCTCTCCTTTGCCCTCTACATTTGGCGGACGAGTTTCAAGCCTGACCACATGTGGCTGAGGTAATTGAAGCTCAGCTGCATCCTCTATCGTAACAATTCTCTCATCATTTGGAATAAATGAAGATAGCACGTTTAAAGTCGTTGTTTTCCCACTTCCTGTTCCGCCAGAGACGACAACGTTCATTCGACCTTCAACACAGGCTCTTAAAAACTCAGCCATTTTGGAATTCAAGGTGCCAAAGCCCACCAAATCTTCTATTCCGAACGGATCCTCAGCAAATTTCCTGATGGTCAAAGAAGGTCCATCAATTGCAAGAGGCGGAATAATGGCATTCACCCGAGAACCGTTCGACAGTCGTGCATCTACCATTGGCGAGCTCTCATCGATTCGTCGTCCAATTGTCGATACGATTTTTTTTATAACGTGCATGACATGATCATTATCTTTAAAATGAATTTCTGTCTTAACCAGCTTGCCCGATACTTCAACAAATACCTGATTGGGACCATTGACCATGATTTCAGTCACGGTCACATCTTGAATTAGAGTTGTAATAGGACCATAGCCAATTATTTCATCGAGTAGCTCATCAAGTATTTTCTTTTTTTGCACAGGTGTCAGATTAAGAGCTTCCTTTTCAATATTTTTACTAATTATGACTTTAAGCTCTTGCTTTAAAGCTTCATTATGATCTGAGATCTCATTGAAATCGATGTCTAAATCATTTATTACCTGTGCTTGAATTTTCATTTTCATTTCCAAATAGGGATCCTTTTCCTTATCAGAAAATTTTTTATTTCCATTGTCTACGCTAGTATCTTCAAGTCGCTTTTTTAAAGACATATGCCCTCCTCAAGCTAAGACATTATTTTTTGGCAGACACTCTCAAGCTGCTTTAATATGACATTGGATTTCCCCATCACCAGTGGAACACCTGTGTTTATCGCATTTTTAACTATTTTTGACTCCTCTGAAATAAAACCATAAATTTCATAGTCGAAGGCTTTAAGCACATTATTTTTAGTAACACCAAACTTCTCATTTACTTGTGTAATAAGAAGCTTGACCTTTTCTGAATTGTAGTTAAGCGACTGCATAACCTTCAGGCTCATCTTTGTATTCTTCAAGGAAGTCACTTCCATTCCAGATACGACGATAACCTTATCCGATTGATCCAAAGCATTTAGTGTTATGTCATTATAGTTGACACCTGTATCAATAATTAAATAATCATAGTGCGCCTTTAAAAGCTCAATCAGCTGTTTAACTTGATCCTTAGCAATATATTCCGCAGATTCCGGATCTTTAGGTGCGAATAGCATATCGCAATTTTTACTATAATGATACAAATAGGGGCTAACATCTTCGTATCGGCTTATTGGACTGTCATCAAATAGCGCCTTTATTGTAAGCTCTGATTGCTTGTTCACCATAAGAGAAACATCCCCAAACTGCAAATCTAAATCGATAATTAATACTTTTTTATTTAGCTTTTCGCTGATAATCAATCCTGCATTGACTGCAATAAAAGTATTGCCAACGCCTCCCTTTGAGCTAAAAAAGGTTATTATTTTTGCACTGTATTGCTTATCGCCTATCACCGGCTTTGCAAGACTAAGCTTATTTCTATCATAGGTTGTTTGAATGGTCTCAACGAGCTCATCCATATCTACTGGCTTCATGATATATGCTTTGGCACCTGCTAGCATAGCCTTTTTCAAATACTCGCTTTCATGTTGAACACTCATCATTATCACAGAAGGATGAACTGGATTTCTACAAATGATCTCGGTTGCTTCCAACCCGTTCATTTCTGGCATGTTAATGTCCATTAATATGAGGTCTGCTTGCTTGGATTCCAACGTATTCAATACCTCTTGTCCGGTGGCACACATTGCGATAATTTCATGCTCCAGATCACTTGTGGAAAGCATTTTTGCGATCATCTCACGCATTTCCTCCACGTCATCTGCAACTATTATTTTAATTGCCATTTGTATCGCCTCTTTCCTTGAGCACTGGAATTTTAATACCTGTTCCGGTCAAAATCATGTTCTCATCTACAATTTTATTAACTTGCTGAATTAAGGTATAAAGTGCTTCCGTATTATAGAATTTCATACTAATGGATTGAAGTGTATCCCCATACTCTACAACATAATAAACATATTGATCATAATTATATTCTCCAGGAGCAATCGCTAAAGGCTCTTCTCCGATAATGCTATATTCTGGCGCCATGTCTTTCATCTGTCCCATATCGTTCAGAAGCAGCTCCTGCCAGATCGCACCTTCAGTCACATAGAGGTAATCTCCTTCTTTTGGTCTAAGAACTAGCTTTATTGATCCTATGGTTTCAGCAAGCGACATCATTTCAACATCCATAATTGGTATAGATAGCGTCATAAGATAGCTGCTTGAGTCCAAATTGCCATCACCCGTTGCATTGCTGCTGTTCCTGAATATATTCTTATTTACCGCAATAACTTCAATGTTCTGTAAGAATAGCTTAGCTATATCGGGTCTTGAGATTCGTCCCTGATCAGAGCCAGCTGGTAAATTTAGTATTACATCTACATAATCTCCAACCTTAATCAAACCATTAACACCTGAATCACCATTGACAGTAATCGTCATCGCGCGATTATTTCCTGTTATTTTCATGCTCAGATCATTTTCGATAGCTTCTGCAATCATATTGGGATGTATTTGTTGTCCCGAAAAAATTGTTTCTGTTGCAAATTGACCAATAACTGAGCTTATCTCATTCATGTAGCCTCCTACGACACCAGTTTCTACAACATCAACAACATTTAGCATATCGCCAGTTATTTTTGTTCTTGAAGGGATTTCTTCCTTGGCTACAACGACTGAAATCGTTTTGACCTGAACAACCTCTTGTCGATCTAAGGATTTTAAATATACAAATATGGCCCCAGCGCCCAGCAGCGCCAATATAAGCGACATCATAAAAACCAATAACCCACTTCTTTTCATAGCCTCACCTCAATTAACTAATTTAATGCCATAGGTACCTCGATCTTCAACGGTTTGATCGATCTCCCCATTTAATACAAACCTTATAAATCTAGCGTTTATTTCTATTTTTCCTGATTTCTTTTGAATGCTTTCAACGAATACCTCTGCAAAGCCAGTGACGACAACCGTACCTCGACCATTCTCGGCAAGAGAGTCCACAAGTGGAACTGTCCAAAGCCTCTTAGAATCTCGATTAAAGTTATTGAAGGTGTCTGGAATACTGTTGATATATTCCTTTAACGCATTGGATACATTGGCCATATTTCCTGGCTCTGTTTGTATTTCATCTCCAATGGCAATCTCTCCCTTATAGCCATATAAGGCATTCGATTCATAATTTCCAGAGCCTGTGCCACCAAGCGCAACAACGCCATAATTACCGTGATAGCCATCTCCGCCCTCCTGCTTTAAAGTTATAACCGTGCCATAGGAATAATCAAAATCCTCTACAGCAAAGGGTCTCAAACCACCCTTTACACTTTTAACTGCACCCAATATCACTTTAGAGCTGCCTACGACATTCGTTTTTTCAAAGCCCATAATTCTTATAAAGGTAAATTGAAGCTCCTTTGTTCCCTTTAATTCTATGGTTTTACGATCTTCAGAAATATTGATAGAAATAAGTGTCGGGTCTATACCATTATCGACAAGATAGGCTCTTGCCTCTGCTTTTGCGGCTTCTGGATCATCAGGTAGCTCTTGAGCACCTGCAAGTGCAGCATAATCTAATGCATTAGATAATTTGGCACGATCAATAACGATGCGCCCCATATCTATCGCAAATCCTGTTGCAGAAAGAAGGATCACCATTAGTAGAAGTACCAAGAGGCTTACATTGCCATTTTCTTTATTTAGTTGAAGAGCGCTGCTATTAATAGATTTATCCAATTTTTTCACCTCTTAACTATTCAACCCGAAGGGTTGCACTCGACTCAAGCTTTAATTCGCCACCAAACAATGGTGTCAAAAACGGTGTCAAGAAATGATACGGGTAGCTTAAGGTGACCGTTATTGAATCGCCTCTATCTAAAGTAGACACATCAACCGAGGTATGAAAAATAACGTCCTCGGAATTTAATATGCCTACGACATCTTCAATTCTTGCTTCAGCCTCATTATAAGTGCCTCCTAGGCTGATGACTCTTGCGGCTTCTCTCGATGCATTTGTCAAAGTCAGGTATCCTGAAAACATAAATCCAAACTCTATGATACCTATGAGAATCAACATTAACAGTGGCATAACCAAAGCAAACTCCACTAGAGATTGACCTTTTGAACTTTTCATTTCCTTCACCTACTTACTTCAACTATTCATTACACCTGTTTATATGTTTATTTGAGCTGTCTATGTAAAAAGCTCTAACCATATTCGATTAGAGCTTTTGAGTATTCATCAAGGAGTTGCAGTTGTTTCTGTCGTTAATTCATTGCCAATGTCTGTAAACATTTGTGCAATTCTTGGACCTAATATTACCAATCCTGCTATAACAACCAGTGCGATAAAAGCGATGATTAATGCATATTCTACCATACCTTGACCATCTTCTTGCTTTAAAGTTGAGAGCTGAGCCTTAATCCAGTTGTAAGTCATTCTAATCATAATAAACCTCCTAGAAACTAATTTATAATACCTACTCAATTATCCGTCGTATTTGAATGTCTTGTTTATGTTAAACCAAGTATACGATATGCTGAGCTGTAATCAAAGTTGCTAGAGGCCCTTGTTATTACTATCATGGTCTCTCATTTTGAGGACTTTCGTCCTTAAACTTAAGTTTTCATGACATATGACTCATATGGCCTTATTCCAGATGTGTCTTACTATACAAATTTTCAATTTGATTTTCTAATGCAAATAGGGTGGCTTGAACGCGATCCCTTACATCGATAATTCTAAAAATTCGCGTCATGTTGTTCTTTATTGTCTTCTCTGATAAATACATCGTGTCTGCAATTTCTCTATTACTCATTCCTTTTGAAAGGTAGGTAAGAATCTCTAAATCTCTTGCAGACAATTCGCTTATAACCTTAAGCTGTGAGGCACTGCTAGATACCTTCTTAAATAACAGAGTCACCAACGATTTATCAATATAATTCTCATCCTCGTAGACACATCTAATTGCTTCAAGTAGTTCCGTCGTACTCGATCCTTTTAATACATACCCATCGGCACCAATTTCAATCGCATCTAGTATCGTTCTTCTATCACTTTCGACCGTCAAGAGAACAACCTTAATCGTCGAATGCTTGCCTTTAATTTCTTTAAGTACCTCAATGCCATTCTTACCAGGCATATTGATATCCATAAGCAGAACATCTGGATGATATTGTCCGATTAATGATAAGACCTCATATCCATCACGGGCTTCACCAGCAACAAGTAAATCAGGTTCATATGATATTATGGTTTTCAGTCCTTGCCTGATTAAATCATGATCATCTGCAATGAGAACTTTAATCTGGGGTTTGTTAGAATCACTCATTTGTCAACACCTCTCTATTTACAGGTAATTTAATCATGACGGTTGTACCTTCATTTTCTAATGAATGAAAGGTAATCTCACCATTAAACTGCTTTACTCTTTCAAAAATCCCTAGTAAACCGAAGGATTCATGCTTTCTCTTTAGCTTTTCGAGGGTTTTATCTACATCAAAACCTCTACCATTATCAATTACGGTTAACCTAAGATATTTTGACCCGTATTCAAGCTGTATGATGACATCAGATGCCTTAGCATGTTTCTTTATATTGTTCAGCAACTCTTGAATAAGACGAAATACAGCCACTTTAATAATAGGTTCAATTTCTGATATGATTCGACCTGCTTTAACACGTAGCTTGATCTGAGTCTCATTGCTAAAGCTCATTGCATAATTTTCGACCGTTTCATTTAATCCCAAATCATCGAGCGACATTGGTCTTAGATCGTGAATGATTCCTCTTACCTCTTTAAGCGCACGCTTTGCTTGGTCCTTAAGCTCAGCAAGCTCCTTTAGCCCTTTATCTAAATCCTGCTTGGCGATTCTTTCACAAAAATCTGCTTTCATTACAATAGACGCAATTTGCTGTGCAGGTCCGTCATGAATATCTCTTGAAATACGCATACGTTCATTTTCCTGTGCCTCAAGAATCTTAATTCCTAAAGCCATCCCTTCGTTTCCCATGACGTCTATCGCTGACAATATTTCACCACGTAAATAGGTTACTGCAATCGTCACCTGTTGAACGATATGCTCTGCGTTCTGTATATTTTTCAGTGCTCTTTTTATTGATAGCTCAAGAGACGTTCTTCTTACCTTTAGCTGTTGTTCATCTCTCATCGCCGCCATTAGCTCAACCTTTACATCTGCTGCAGAGGTATATGCCTTTTTTATATCTTCCTCGTCATACCTATTAAATGCCTTTGAAACCTCAGCCAGCTTCCCCCTAACTAGCTTGTCTTTAAGCGTTAGCCGATCCACATCGCCAATCACTCGATCTATTTCCATCTTAATAAAATTGAGCTCGTTACGAAGTAATTCATGTTCCTCACGCGCATTCTCCACAATATCGAGAAGTTGATTCTTACTATTATCGATGCTTGTAATCGTTGCGCTTAGAATTTCTTGAACCTTATCAATATCGATCCCATTTCCCCTATCATCTCTAGTCGATTTCTTATCTACATCCATTAGCAAATCCCCCTATTGCTATTCTACCCTTTTTGTATCCAAACTTTCAAAAGAATTGCAGTTACTTTTGTAGAAATTCGTTGAAATGAGAAATCAGACTTATGTAAACTCAGGACCTTAGAATTAATCTCCTTCAAATAAAAAAAAGGTGATCAAAAGATCACCTTTCTTGATTAAATTACTCTGTAATACCTACGTTGAAGATATAGTAGTAAGTTCCAACATAAGGCATAATTTGGAATGTTGGATCTTCAGCGATAAGTCTTGGAATTTCTGATACAGGGAAGCTATCAATTAAATCTAATTCGCCAGCTTCGTATGCAGTAAGAGCTGTTGATTGATCAACGATCATCATTGCATCGATTCTAGTTAACTTAGTTTTGTCTGCTTGCCAGTAGTTTTTATTTGGAACGAGAACGATTCTATCACCAGTTTTGTATTCTGATAATACGAATGGTCCGTTGCTTACAACTTCAGCAGGATTAGAAGACCAACCTTCTGGATCTTTCTCAACTACGTCTTGTCTTACAGGCATGAAAGTATAGAATGTTGTAAGATCTAAGAAATAAGGTGTTGGAGCAGCAAGAGTAACTTCTAAAGTCTTGTCATCAAGAGCTTTAACCATTACGTCTTCGATTTTTCCAGTTCCTTCATAGTATTCTTGAGCGCCTTTGATGTAGAACATTTGGAAGCCGTATTCAGCAGCAACAGCTGGATCTAAAGCACGTTTCCAAGCATATTCGAAATCTTGAGCTTTTACAGGTTGACCATCAGACCATTTAGCATCTCTGATTGTGAAAGTATAAACTGTACCATCATCAGATACTTTGTAGCTTTCAGCCATAGCAGGTTGTAAACCTTGCTCGTTCTTTCTCATAAGACCTTCGAAAGTATTGTTGATTAAGTTACCACCATCAACTGCAGAGTTAAGTGCAGGGTCGATAGTTTTTGGCTCTGAGCCAAGGTTCCATTGTAATGTACCGTCATCAGTAGTTACTTCACCAAAGTAGAAGTGACCTAATGATGAGATAAACCAGTTTTTAACTTCTTCTTTAACAGCTACAGTATGAGTGTAGTAGTAGATAGGCATAACGATTAAGTCGTCCATAATCATTTGCTCTGCTTCGTAAAGAAGTTTATCTCTATCTGTACCAGTAGCTAATTTTGATGCTTCGATAACGTCATCGTAAGCTGTTACTTTCCATTGAGCATCGTTGTTACCAGAGTATGAAGTCCATAAGTCAAGGAATGTCATTGGATCTTCATAGTCACCAATCCAACCAGCACGAGCAACTTGGAAGTTACCTTGGTGTCTAGTGTCTTGGAATACTGCCCACTCTTGGTTAGCGATTTCTACGTTGATGTTAAGGTTTTGTTTCCACATTTCTTGGATTGCTTCTGCGATAGCTTTGTGTCCTTCGCTTGTGTTATAAAGGATTGTCAAAGTTGGGAAGCCTTCGCCATTTGGGAAACCAGCATCAGCAAGAAGTTGTTTCGCTTCTTCGATTGCAGATCCATCTGGAGAGATACCGTAATCACCAGCAGTAGCTCTGAAGTCAGCGCCTGTAGAATCTTTTAATCCTGGTGGCACGAATCCAGTTGCAGGTAATTGTCCAGCTCTTGTGATTTGCTCAACGATCATTGTTCTATCGATGGCAAGTGTGAGTGCTTTTCTTACTTCATAGATCTGTACTACTTCTTCAGCAGTATAAGTTTTTGCAGCTTGAGTTGTCTCAGCTACAGTTGTCTCTTGAGTTTCAGCAGCTGGTTCATCTTTAGCACATGCAGCTAAAGAAAAAGTAAGCACTAAAACTAACAACAATGCTAATAGTTTTTTCATTAATCAAAAACCCCCTTTAATTTTGAATGTCTCTTGCTTTTAAGCATCTATACTTAAGCCTGGGTGGCTTAGTACCTTTAATATCTTTCTTATTTGTTAACAGTGTTCAAATGGCACGCAGAGAAATGATTTGGTGAAATCTCGATAAACTCAGGCTCCACTTCCTTACATACATCCATAACATATTTGCAACGCGTTCTAAAACGACATCCTGATGGTGGATTGATTGGTGAAGGCACATCGCCCTCTAAAACAATTCTTTGACCATGCTTAGTCGCATCAGGATCTGGGATAGGAATAGCAGAAAGTAAAGCTTGTGAATAAGGATGATTTGGATTGTCGTACAGCTCATCCGAATTTGCTAACTCAACTAATTTACCCAAATACATAACACCAATTCTGTCTGAAATATGCTTAACCATTGACAAGTCATGCGCAATAAACAGATAGGTCAATCCCAGTTCTTTTTGTAAATCTTCAAGCATGTTAACTACCTGTGCTTGAATCGAAACATCAAGTGCTGAAATCGGTTCATCACAAATGATGAAATCAGGATTTACAGCAAGTGCTCTTGCAATACCGATACGTTGTCTTTGTCCACCTGAAAACTCATGTGGGTAGCGGTTTGCATGCTCTTTGCTAAGTCCAACTCTTTCGAGTAGGTTCCAAATGATTTTTTGTCTTTCTTCACCCTTAGCAATATTATGAATATCAATTGGCTCTCCAATGATATCACCAACTGTCATCCTTGAGTTCAAAGAAGCATATGGATCTTGGAAAATCATTTGAATTTTTTTACGATACTGACGCATTTCGCCTTGTGATACCTTGCTAATATCCACGCCATCAAAGATTACTTCTCCAGAAGTAACATCATAAAGTCTAATAATGGTTCTACCTGTTGTAGACTTTCCACATCCGGATTCCCCTACCAAACCTAAGGTTTCGCCTCTGAGAATTTTAAAGCTTACACCGTCTACAGCTTGAACACGTGTCGTGTGTTGGCCAAATAGACCATGTCTACTTACAAAGTGCTTTTTAAGGTCTTTTACTTCAAGTAGCACATCGTTTGGATTGAGTTGTTTAGCCATGAGTGCCCCCCCTATTTGATTCTTTTATGAAGTCCTCATGCGCTGGAGCGTCTTCATGGAGTCGCCAACACATAGAACGATGACCCGGTGCAACACCAAAATAAGGCGGAACTTGTTCTTTACAGATTTTCATAGCATATTCACATCTTGCATAGAATGGGCATCCAGTTGGCGGTTTAACCAAATCAGGTGGCGTACCATCGATTGGAATTAATCTTTCCTTCTCTTTTTTGTTAACTTTAGGAATAGATTTTAAAAGACCCATTGTATATGGATGCTTTGGTGTATAGAAAACTTGCTCTGCGGTTCCCTCTTCCATAATCAAGCCACCGTACATAACGATAATTCTTGAGCACAAATCGGCAACAACGCCTAAATCATGTGTGATTAAGATAATTGAAGTGTTAATTTTTTCTTTTAGTTCTCTCATTAACTCAAGAATTTGAGCTTGAATTGTAACATCAAGAGCAGTGGTTGGTTCATCTGCAATTAAGAGCTTCGGTTCACAAGAAAGTGCAATTGCAATCATTGCACGCTGTCTCATACCACCGCTGAACTCATGAGGATAGTTGTCTATTCTCGACTCAGGTGAAGGAATACCAACAAGTTCGAGCATTTTAATTGCTTTTTGTCTCGCCTGTTGCTTGGTTACATTTTGATGCTCTAAAATCGCCTCGATAATTTGATTACCTATTGTATATACTGGATTAAGAGAAGTCATCGGATCTTGGAATATCATCGCGATATCATTTCCTCTGATTTTTCTCATTTCTTTTTCTGTTTTAGGAACAACATCGGTTCCCTCAAAAAGGATTTGACCTTCTTTAATAACTCCTGGATATTGCAATAGCTTCATCAGTGACATTGAAGTTACAGATTTTCCACTTCCTGATTCACCAACGATACCAAGTGCTTCACCAACGCCTAAATCGAAGCTTACGCCTCTGACCGCTTGAACTTCACCTACATGTGTAAAGAAAGAGGTCTTAAGATTTTTTACTTCTAATAATTTATCAGCCACAGTCTACACCTCTCCTATTTTCTTAATCTTGGGTCTAATGCATCTCTAAGGCCATCACCTAAGAAGTTGAATGCCAGCATTGTCACTGAGATTGCTAAAGATGGATAGAACAACTGATAAGGATATGATCTTAAACCACCAAGTGCGTCATTTGCAAGTGTACCCCAAGAAGCAAGTGGTGCATTTACACCTAAACCGATAAAGCTCAAGAAAGCTTCAGTAAAGATCGCACTTGGAATTAACATTGTCATAGAAACAATAATTGGACCCATCGCATTTGGGATTAAGTGTCTAATCATAATTCTCATAGAGCTTGCACCCAAAGTTCTAGCCGCCAATACATATTCTTGCTCTTTTAAACTGAGTACCTGACCACGAACGATACGCGCCATACTTACCCAATAAACCGAACCCAAGGCTATGATGATGGATTTTAAGCCTGATCCGATAATAACTGAAAGCAAAATTACGTAAAGTAGAAGTGGTATAACATTGATGATATCGACGATACGCATCATAAGGTTGTCAACTCTACCGCCAAAATAACCAGATACCCCACCGTATAGAACACCGATGAAAAAGTTTACTACAGTTGCTATGAAAGCGATTAATAGCGAAATTCTAGCGCCGTAGATAACCCTTGCGAGCATATCTCTACCGAGACCATCAGTTCCAAGTACATAAGATTTATTATGAACTGAATCGTAGACCTTCATCTCTTCTCCATTCATAAAAAGCTTAAACTTAACGCCATCTGGATTTTCTTCAACCTTTTTTGAAGCGTAGCTATAATCGAGTACGACTTCATTTCCGTCTATATTATAGACGCGTTTTCTATTAGTTAGGTCGTTTTCAGTTTCTTTAATTTTATCGGATAATAAGCCATCCGCTGTCACATTAAAGAGCTTGTATTCACTGTGCATATAGATATAAGTTGCGTCATCTACTTTATAGATATCAATCTTAGGTGGAATATTCGCAAGTTGTAACTGCTGAGTTGAATAATCATGTGAAATCACATATGGTCCAATTATTGCAGTCATTACCATAAAGAAAATAAATAACAGACCCAACATAGAGAGTTTGTTTTTCTTTAATCTTCTCCAGGCATCTTGCCAGTAGGTCATACTCGGACGAGAAATCACTTCGGCATCTTTGTTTTCTTTGGGAATATTTTCCCACAGTGCTTTGTTGATTGTTTGTTCTGACATATAGCCCCCTAGTCTTCCATTTTAATTCTTGGATCGATAAAGCTGTACAAGATGTCGACGAGAAGTACCATAATTACTAGGAACAACGCATAGAAAATTGTGATTCCCATAAGAACTGTATAATCTCTGTTTCCGACACTCTCAACGAAGTGCTTACCCATTCCAGGGATTGCAAATACTTTTTCGATAACGAAAGAACCTGTTAGAAGTGACGCTATCATTGGTCCTAAATATGTGACAACTGGTATTAAAGCATTTTTAAGTGCATGTTTGTAAATTACCTTATTATTAGATAAACCTTTCGCTCTAGCTGTTCTAATGTAGTCCTGTTGTAAGACTTCCAGCATACTAGAACGCGTTAAACGGGCAACAAAAGATAAAGAGAAACCTGATAAAGCAATTACAGGACCTATCATATGCTTCCACGAGGTCAGACCATTAGATGGCAGCCAACCCAATTTAGCACTGAAAATATAGATAATCCCTGTAGCCATAACGAACGATGGTATGGTAACACCAATCGTCGCGATAAACATGACGAGTCCATCTTGCCATTTGTTTTGCTTGAGCGCCGATAATATACCAAGCGGTATACCCACAATTATAATAACCAATACCGACGCAAGACCGATCTTCAATGTTGCTGGGAAACCTTCTCTGATTAAATCATTAACTGTAACCCCTGCTCTTTGAAACGATGGTCCTAAGTTGAAAGTCAAGACACCTTTAACATAATCCACAAATTGCTTCCAAAGCGGGTCATCTAAATGATACTTAGCATTCAAAGCTTGAAGAACAGGCTCTGGTAGTGCTTTTTCTCTTGTAAATGGACCGCCTGGGATGGCGTGCATCATGATAAATGTAATCGTAATGATAACGAATAACGTCACGATCATTGTCAGGATCCTTTTAACTAAAAATCTCCCCAATACATTCACCCCTTAAATTTAGTCTGTAATTCCATTAGTGCAACAATATATATAATAATAATCCTATTGTTTGAATTTTGCAATAAATTTCAGACACTTAACATCGTATGAATTAATTTATACGATTAATTTTTAGAAATAAATCCGTATTTTGTTACATCTGTGTAATATTTTTTATATATCAAACTTTACTTTTGCATAATGATACAGAGATAGCTAAATCGTTGAAATTGTCCACTTTTTTTGAACGATGCATCTCTAGAAGCACAAAACTATAACAATTGATTCACATAATTATTACTTACCTATAATTATTTATCCACTGTTTTTATATTCACATTTGACAACTTTATAAACTGCAAGTGAGTGTCACATAAATTGCAAAATAAATCATAATTTAGATTTGCAACTTCGTCTTCATTATCTTTCAAATGCAATGGGTTTGGACATAATTTATCCCGATTATGGAAGTTCTTTATCTCATTCTTGCAATCAACAAAACGTTATTTTGTGGTATATATAATAGAAGAAAAAATGATCGGCTATACTGGATGGAATCATTCAAATGCAATGATAATTTCACACGTATTTCTGTAATTTTGAGAATAATTTAGTCAATGTGTTTAAAAATATCACTCTAATGCTATAATAGTAATAATATTTTGATACTTGTGAATCACGAAAGGAACTTAAAATGAGAATAGAAGAACAAAAAAAAGATAAAATTAATCGAATGGCAAAGCGAGCTGCTTTGGCTTCTGGCAAGAAGACCTGCTCCTTAGTCCTAAAGAACTGTAAAATAATCAACGTTTTTAATGGGAGAATAATAGAATCAAACATCGCAATCGATCACGGGAAAATAATCGGTATTGGCAATTACGATGGCGAAAATGTAGTTGATTTGGCAGGTAAATACGTTGCTCCTGGCCTCATCGATTCACACATGCATATGGAATCAACCCTAGTAACACCAGAACAAATGTCACGCATCATCGTACCTAGAGGCACGACTACCGTTATCGCCGATCCGCATGAAATCGCTAATGTTTCAGGAATAGAAGGCATTAAATATATGATTGATGCCACTGAGCATACTGCACTTAACGCGTTTTTCATGTTACCCTCTTGTGTCCCTGCAACCCCTTATGAAAATTCTGGCTATGTGCTGGAAAGAAAAGAGCTGTCTGAATTAATCGACAACCCTATCGTACTTGGACTTGGCGAGGTCATGGATTATCCAAGTGTAATAAATGGCTATCTTCCAATGCTAGAAAAGCTAGAAATGGCCGATCGTATGATTATCGACGGTCATGGACCAAATCTAACCGGAAAAGACTTAAACGCCTATATGATCAATGGCGTTAGAACAGACCACGAATGCACCACGCTAGAAGAGATGGAAGAGCGCATCGGATTGGGAATGTATGTCGCAATTAGAGAAGGGACTGCCGCTAGAAACCTCGATGTGTTAATAAAAGGGGTCAACACACACAGCAAGCAGCAATGTATGTTTTGTACCGATGATAAACATCCTGAGGATATTTTAAAAAATGGGCATATTGATTATAATGTCAAACGCGCAATTTCATTGGGCATAGATCCGATTACTGCGATTCAAATGGCGACCATTAATCCAGCAAGGTGCTACAATCTAAGAGATATCGGTGCGATTGCGCCTGGGTATGATGCCGACCTCATCGTCTTCGATAACTTTGAGAATTTTGATATAGAAATGGTCTATAAAAAAGGCTACTTAGTTGCCAAAAACAAAATAGCGCTCTTCGAGACAGCCTCAATCAATAGCAAGCGTGTTGAAGATACGGTTAAAATTCAATCCATTGCACCGGAAAGACTTAAGCTTCATCTCGAAAGTGATGTCGCCAATGTCATCAGAATAACATCTGGTTCAATCGTCACAGAACATGTTGTGCGTAGAGTATATCTCGATGCTAATAATAATTTTATAACCAATAAACACCTTGATATAGCTAAAATAGCGGTCATTGAAAGACATGGAAAAACGGATAATGTAGGGATTGGTCTCGTCGAGAACTTTCACTTAAAGGGTGGTGCGATTGCCACGACAATTGCACATGATTCACATAATATTATCGTTATTGGTGACAACGACTCCGATATGGCACTTGCAGTGAATGAGCTAGTTAGATTACAGGGAGGTATATCAATCGCATCAAAAGGTAGGATACTCGACGCATTGGCTTTACCAATTGCTGGACTTATGTCAAATGAAAGCATGGAATTTGTTGCTGATAAGCTAAGTCAGCTAAGAGTACTTGCACGAACCGAGCTTAGTATTCCAGATGGGCTTGAGCCTTTTATGACATTGAGCTTCCTAGCCTTACCAGTTATTCCAGAGTTGAAAATTACTGATAGAGGGTATTTTGACGTTGGAAAATTTAATTTTATAGAGGTTTCTGAAAAATCCGAATAATTTTTATGTCAACCTGTTTCGAATCGTATTATGTGGGTATCATATGAAATAGCAAAGCATGGCAAACCATGTGACGCAAAGCTACAGGGTCTAAATATAACGTTTGAAAATGAGTAACTCTCTAAAGAGCCTTTAGACGATTATTTATCATCGTTATGTAAGATCGCCAGCTACCAAAAAACTTTTCGGAATCATAGCAAAGCATGCGAAAACATGTGGCGCAAAACTAGAAGGGCCTAACCTTGTATTATCTATTAGAATTAATTTTTATTAATTAGTTCAAGAATAGCTGATAGTCTGCTTATAAATGCACATTTATTTATAAGCTAAGTATGGCAGCCAGTTACCGAGAAAAGTTTTTTTGCGCGTTGATTTCTCATTATAGTTTTTAACAAATGAATAAGGTATTCCTAAATAGCCTTTTGCTATCTTGGAATACCTTTTTTAATTTACGCGTTTAATTTAACCTGGCTTTTCTGTTCAATAATGTGATGATATCGTTCAAAAGCTTTACCTACCGCATCGTCCCACGATAGATAGATTTGTTCTGCTGCGTTTTGGCCTATATTTTTAAGTCGCAAGTGATCCTCACACGCAAGCACGATTTCTCTCGACATGCTTTCAACGTTTTCTTCAATTAATACGCCTGTTATATTATGCTGAATTTTTTCAGAGGCACAGCTCCCCTCTATTAGTAATGATGGGCAACCACAGGCTGCGGCTTCTCTAACTACAATTCCATTTGTATCATAAGTTGATGGAAATAAGAATAAATTTGCGATTGAAAAATAGCTTCTCAAATGCTCTCGATCATGTATCGCCCCGGTAAAGATACAATCATTTTCAAGTCCAAGTGATGCAATATACTCTTGGATACTTGGACGGTCAACGCCATCACCTACAAAAAGCATTTTAAAATCAGCACCTTGCTCCTTAGCTGCTTTTAAACTATCGATCGTAAACCTTAGATTTTTGTACCACATCATTCGACCTACAAATAAAAAAACGGTCTCATCTTCCTTTATGCCATATTGCTGCCTAATGGCCCGAAGGCTTTCTTCTGAACCGATTCCCTTCTCGAAATCAGTACCATTTTCCATCACCTGAAATTCACCTTCATAGCCCAATTGGACCAAATTCTCACCAGCGCCCTCTGAGACGACCCAAACCTCATCACAAGCGTTAATATTGCTCATTAGAAATTTGATAGAAACCTTTCTAAGCGGATTAAAGGCAATACGCTTTTCTATATCCACGTCAAATTTTGTATGATACGTAAATACAATTGGTGCTCCGGTGTATCTTCTTAACACCCTTGCAAGAAGCGCCGAAGTAAAAGGACTATGGATGTGTATAATATCCAGGCTCTCATTTTCAAGCTTCTTAATTAGTAGCGGATTAAACGGATTACCCATCCGATAGCCTAGTCTCTTACTTACATTTGTACTTGAATATCGAATCACCCTAAATGGATAATCATCCTTTACCTTTGGATACCAAGGGGTTGCCACAACTGCTCTACCATATATTTTTTGTATCGATCTTGCATAATTCACCGTTGCATTTGCAACACCATCAAGGATTGGTGGAAATGAATCATTAAAAATACCGACATTTAGCTTTTTCATAATCGTCACCTTTAATTTTATACAAGCTACGTTATGTAGCCTTTCTAATGAAATTTTACCATTAATTCAGGTCGCAAGTATAGTTAAAATATCATTAAAAGCGTGTTAGAGCTTAATAATTGGGGTATAATGATATCAACATAATAAAGAAGGGAGAACATAAAATGTTAATGAAAAAGTTACGTGAAAAACGTGAAGCAGAGCTAAAAAGACAAAAGATTGAAACCATGAAAAAAGTCGGTGCTGCCCTTATTATCGGTAGTGTCGTTTCTTCAGTAGTTACTTTGTTCACTGCCCCTAAATCTGGAAAAGAGCTAAGAAAAGATGTATCTGATACTTTTGAAAATGGTGCTGAATTCGTAAAGGGCAACGCTCAGAAGGTTGCATATAAAACTGAGAAGGCTGCAAATACTGCTAAGGAAAAGGGCTTACTGTTTAAGGACAGAGCAGTTTCAACGGTAGGTAAAGTAAGTGCAGATTTCAAGAAAACCATAAAGGACAAAAAGGCAGACTTCGCAGAAAAGAAGATTGAATTTAAAGAAAAAGCTGACGATCTACTTGATGAAGCCAAGGAAGAGGTTGCCAATGCTGCTATAGAAGGTGCCGAAGTCTTTGGAGAAGGTGCTGAAGCGGTAGAGGAAGCATCAGAGCTCATTCAAGAAAAAATTGAAGATTGGAAAGAAAATCAATAATTTTAAAGCATCGACACTAAGTGCCGATGCTTTTATTTTTTTCTCTCTATCAGTAGCAAATATGGAGAGCTCTCACTTTGATTCAAATAAGACAGTTTCATAACATGAAATACTTTGGGATTGAGATTCTGTGACCATTTCTGAATCCAATCGGATTCAACTCGCCCTTCTTCATGACCAGGATAAACCGTCACACTGATCACCCCATCAACCCTAATTAGCTGTAGCGCTGAATTTAAGCTTTTCTCTGTCTTTTGAACCGTCGTGGTAATCGCTTTAGCTTCAGAAGGTAAATAGCCTAAATTATACACAATCATATCAAAGGTATCAGATGCATATAAGTAATTAATCTCGCTGTGATCTTTACAAATTAAAGTGAAATTTGATAAACCAGCCTCAATTAGTCTTACTCTCGTTTTATCTATGGCAATACTCTGTATGTCTATGCCGTCGAAGCTACCTTTTTCTCCGATATTTTTACATAGAAACTCAGCATCCTGTCCGTTTCCCACAGTGGCATCAAGTACCCGCATGCCATCAAAAATGTAGCCACTCCAAATAAAATGTATGAAATCTGTCAACTGTCGTATCATAGCTGCCCCTAAATAATTTATTTATTCACCCTAAAATTGCTTATCACTAACTCTATAGTAGATTAAGTTGCTTCTCAAATCAACTTATAAACAAAATCTTCAAGCATCACCCATTCAGAAGTTACATAACCTCGATTGAGGCAAACAAAAAAGCGTCTATCTAACTCGTATTAAATAGACGCTATCTGATTATTTAATTTGTGTTATGTTACATGATTTACTATTTGTGCAGCTTGTACAGCCACTACATTTTCCCTTTTTCATATCTGAAAAGGATTTTTTTGCTGCGAAAAATATAATGGTTGCAAATAGAATACCAATTACGACCGTTGCAAACATATTGATCACGCTCCTATTAATTCTCTTTTACGATCGGCTCTTTTAAATAATGTCAAAATCAGTACCGTATATGCAGCTAAGATAATCATGGCAGGTACAAAGCTATCTGCGAGATGTCCATAGATCAACGGTGTGCCAATTTGGGTAATGATCAATGCTACTAAGTAGCCTACACTCAACTGGAATGCCAGACCTCTAAACAACCATTTCTTATCGCCCATTTCACTTCTCATGGCACCAATTGCAGCAAAGCAAGGTGGTGTAAACAAGTTAAATGCTAAAAATGCGTAAGCAGTAACTGGCGTGAAAAATTGTGATAAAACACCTCCTGGTAAGTGTAGTGCATCTTCAGATGCAGCCATTAACAGGATTGCAAAGGTAGCAACGACATTTTCTTTAGCGATAAAGCCTGTTATAGAAGCAGCAGCCAATTGCCAGCCCACAAATCCTAGTGGAATTAGAATTGGAGAAATGATACCTCCTAAACCAGCTAAAATACTAGCACCTTGATCATCAACTGGCTGTAAATTAAAGCCATAGGCTTGCATAAACCAGACGAGTGTATTCATAACAAGAATAATAGTAGAGGCTTTAATAATAAATCCCTTTGCTTTATCAAACATTTGGATGACCGCATGCTTTAGACTTGGTATTTTATACTCTGGTAATTCTAATATAAATGAAGATTGGCTCTCCCATACAAACATTTTCTTGAGAACTAAGCCACCTAAAATAATCAAAACGAACGCTAAAGCGTAAACACTTGGTCCAACCCAGCTTGACTCAGGGAAGAATACCATCGAGAATAAGGTAATGATAGGTAGCTTGGCACCACAAGGTACAAAAGGTGTCAAAATGGTCGTTATTCTTCTCTCATTATCATCTTCAATGGTTCTCGTTGCCATAACACCTGGTATAGCGCAGCCTGAACCTACTATCATTGGAATAATCGATTTTCCCGAAAGACCAATTTTTTTAAAATAGCGATCCATCAATACTGCTACCCTAGACATATAACCACTGTCTTCTAAAAGAGCTAAGCAGAAGAACAAAACCATAATCAGAGGTAAGAATCCGATAACTGCACCAACACCCCCGATTGCACCATCGACAATTAGTGCTTGAAGAAGCGGATTTAAGTTGACGCTTTCGAAGAAGCTATTTGCTGCATTTGGAATGATTCCACCGAATAAAGTGTCATTAAAAAAGCCTGATACCCAGCCGCCAAGACCTTCAATAGAAAAGGCGTAAACTGCCCACATTACTAAAAAGAAGATTGGAAGTCCAAGGTATTTATGTGCGACAATCCGATCCACTCTATCCGAAATCGATACCTTACTCATATCGTGTTTTTTATCCAAAGTTGTCACGAGCATTTCTGAGATGAATTTGCGTCTTTCAATGTCGCTGATAGCTTCATTCTCAAGTCCAAATGGTGCCTTTTGTCCCTTGTTGCTTTTACCCATTTGTATTGCAGCGTGCATTAAATCAGATAGACCTTTACCAAAATTGGCTGTGGTTGGAACCACTTTACAATTTAATGCCTTGCTGAGCTTATCGAAATCAATACTGTTGCCTCTTTTCTTAAGTACATCTGACTTATTAACAGCGATGACAACAGGTATATTTAATTCTAATAGCTGTGTTGTAAAAAATAAGCTTCTTTCAAAATTTGCACCATCGACGATATTGATAATTACATCTGGGTTTTCGCTAAGAACAAAATCTCTAGTAATTGCCTCTTCACCAGTAAAGGGTGATATCGAATAGGCACCAGGAAGATCGACAATTCTTACATCTTTTTCACCAGCACAAAACTTACTTTTAAGAGCGGCTTCTTTTTTTTCAACGGTAACGCCTGCCCAGTTACCTACATATTCCGTCTTACCGGTAATCGCATTAAACAAGGTTGTTTTACCTGAATTTGGATTACCTGCTAAGGCTATTCTCATTTGTGGACCCCCTAATAACTTTTTTTAAAATAGCGAATCTAGTTATGATTCCCAAGTCTACTTTTTGTGGTTTATTGCCAATGATAATCATTATCATTGGAAGGGCGTTTTTTATACCGCTTCTGCGGTATAAGTGTTAATCTGCTAAAACAATCGCTTTTGCCATCGCTTCATCAATTGCAAATCTGCTATCCTTGATGTTGACGACATAATTGCCAGCCAGTATAGAAATCAAAGTAATTTCTTCGCCTTCGCTACATCCAAGGCTAAATAAAAACTTTTTAGTTTTCTCTTTTCCCTCAACTTTGATAATTTCACCTTTTTGACCAATTTTTGCTTTTGATAATAACATATAATCACCTACTTTATAAACAATTTTCAGACCCTTGTCTTCAAATTTTGCCATATCGTTGCTGAGTGACAATAGTGTAAAATAGCACAAATTGACCCTCTTATTGATAAAGATTATCATAATCGTTATCAATTGTCAACGCGATAACAAAAACCTATTATAAAGTTTTCTTAAAAATTTAAAGGTGACTCTATACTCAATTATTTAGTTTTGTGATTTACTTGCTAGCTCACTTAATGGCTTAATCTTTCCACTGTTCAAAAGGTCCATGGTTGCCCTAACCACTTCTGGGCAGAACTGACTCCCCGAGCATCGCATCAGCTCGTTATGGACTTCATCAAAGGTCATCAAAGCCTTATAGGATCTATGTGAAGTCATTGCATCTAATGCATCCGCTACACCCACTATCCTTGCAAAAAGTGGTAAAGACTTCATATCATCACATCTTGGATATCCTTTCAGATCGTATCTTAAATGATGATAAAGAATTGCAGATTTTATGTCTTCAGTCAGATTAACATTGCCCAAAATCTTAAGACCAACCTGTGGATGCGTTTTTATTTGTTCAAACTCCTCTTCCGTCAACAAACCAGGCTTAGATAAAATCAAATCGCTAACACCAAGTTTCCCAACATCATGTAGAATGCCTGCAATTCTAAGCTCATCGATAGTATCTGATGCTAAGCCTAAGTGTTTTCCAATTTCGACTGCATAGTTTGAGACTCTAACTGAATGCCCCTGAGTATAGGTATCCTTAACTTCAATAGCAGCTACTAAGGTCAGAACTAGATCAAAGTAAAAGGACTTTAGGTTTAAATGAAGACGGGATTTCTCAACTGCATTTGAAATGTTATTAGCTAAAGTGGTAAACACAGCAATAGAATCAAAGTCATAGGTATCCTCATGACCAATTGAGAGTAACCCTACAGGCTCGTCATTTGATTTTAGCGGGAGCATTAGCACTTCTTTTATTGTACTTTCTTCAAACACTTGCTTAACAGATGCCTGTGCTTCACCTATATCCATTTGACTGAGTATAACTGGCTGATTATTGTTAAGAATCTTACTGATTACTGGATCATCCAACAGAAGTGGCTGAGGGCTTATTCGTTCACGAAATTTTCCTGAAACCCCCTTTAAAGATAGTTGACCATTTTCAAGTATCCTTAGACTACAAAAAGGAATATTCATCGTTGAAACAATTCCTTTACAAACATCGTCCATCAATCCATTTAGGTCACTTACTATCAATTTACTGTTCATAGAGCGACTGATCTCATCGACTAGCTTTAACTGCTTGTTTTTGTGATTAATCTTTCGCTGTATTTGAATACGATCGGTGATATCTCGACCAACCCCTTGAATCTCAATTAACTCTTCACCATCAAAAAAATGCTTTGTATTTACTTCTATGACCTTACGTGTGGATCCATCCTTATGCAGCATCCACATCTCCTGTCTCAAAAATTCAATTTTAGACATGGTCATCACCACTTGCTTACAGCTACCAACATTATACTTATGTAGTGGACACATAAACTGATTAAGCTCTTTGCCTATCATTTCCTGCGCCTTAAAACCTAATAGGTCTTCGACGACATCATTAATAAAGGTGATTGTACCATCTGGCTCAGTCAACCAAACCATATCGCTCATGTTTTTTATTAAGGTCGCGTATTTTTTCTCTGAGTGATCCAGTTGCTCGTTCATGGCAATCAGCTGTTGATAGGTCGCTTCTAATTCCTCGAAAATATTATGAATTTCATCTGAATTTTCATAGTAACCTTCGATTTTCAATCTGAGCTGTTCGAGATTCATAATGCCTCCAATTTAAGCGCTTTTAATCATTTTATCTCAATCCCTTTAAGGTTTCAATTCATTGCACTAAAATTGTTAACATTTTTTAATTATTGAAGGACCAGTCAATAAATCCACCTTCAGCCTTTAACCATTCTCTTCTCTTCTTATAGTCAGGTAATATCGATTCAACTGTATCCCAAAACAGCCTTGAATGATTCATATGAACCATGTGACCAAGCTCATGAACGATGACATAATCAATAACCTCTTTAGGTGCAAAAACCAATCGCCAATTAAAAGTTATTTCGCCTTTTGCGTTGCAGCTTCCCCATCGACTCTTTTGAGCTTTAATTGTCACCTTGGCTGGCTTTACCGCTAATAATTTAGAGTAAACAGCTATTTTTTCTTGGATATAGAGCATCACTATATCTACTAAAGCATTTTCAAATGATTTCCCATCCACGCTATAAAGCGAGAGCAGATTGCTCTCAAATAGATAGTCTTTTTTAGAATTAATATCCAATTGGACAACCGTTCTAGTTTGCCCCATTATTTCAACTTTTACACCTTCGACAATTTCAGGCTTTAGCCTTATACGCTTCTTAACCTTTTCGGAGGCACTAATCAGCCAATCCTTTTTCGAAATTATAAACTGCTCGATCACTTCATTTTTAGCTTTATTCGGTGCCAATATTATGACGCTGCCATCTCTTTTAACCTGAATGCACATCGTTTTTCTTGCACTTCTTTTAAGCTCAAATTCTATTCCTTCTATTGATTGACTCAAACCCTTCAATCTATTCTTGTCTAACATATAACTCCTTACATATTACATCTTATTTAACGCTTCATATGCCAGTATCATAACATGATTTCACAACAGATAAAATCCAAAGTTCAGCCCTAAAAAAACGCCAAACGTGTTTTTTTCATGGTATAATATATAAAATCAAAGCACAATAGGAGGTATTATGTATACAACACTTCCCCCAACCGGAATGAGGGACTTTTTACCAAGAGAAAAGGCCGTCCGCGAATTTGTAATGAGTGAAATTCGCGATGAATATAAGAAAAGTGGTTTTACTGAAATTGAAACGTCTTACCTTGAAAACATCGATAATTTAACTGGTGGTGATGGTGGTGAAAACACTAAACTCATCTTTAAAATCATGCAACGTGGTGAAAAGCTTGAAAAATTATTAGCCGGTGATGCCATTCATGCGGATGACCTAGCCGATTACGGACTAAGATTCGATCTTACTTTACCACTGGTACGTTTCTATGCTAACAATAGAAACGAGTTGCCATCTATATTTAAAGCCATCCAAATGGGTCCCGTTTTCAGAGCAGAACGCGCACAAAAAGGCAGATATCGTTCTTTCGCTCAATGTGACATCGACATCATCGGTGATGAAAGTAACCTTGCAGAAATCGAAATCATTCAAACGATTTCTTCTACCTTAAAAAGACTTGGCTTTGGTGAGTTCACCATTAAAATCAGCGACCGACGTATTTTGAAGGCGATTGTGATTTCATCTGGATTTTCTGAAGAAGTGTTTGGCGATGTTGCGATTACATTGGACAAGCTTGATAAAATTGGTATTGAAGGCATTCGCAAGGAGCTTAATGCAAAGAATTACGATACGGCTGCAATTGAATTACTTCTAGAAAAATCCGCTGAGCTTGAATCACAGGGACTTGAAGGCATCAAAGAAATGTGTCCAGAAGGATATGATAATCTGAAAGACATTCTAGACGTTATCGGTGGTCTAGCTGACACCTTTAAAATCGTCTTTGATCATACTTTGGTTCGCGGTATGGGTTACTACACAAGTACAATTTTTGAAATTACTTATAGTGATTTGGGCTACTCGATCGCTGGTGGTGGTCGATACGATAAGATGATCGGTAAAATTTCTGGGATTGACGTTCCTGCGGTTGGATTTTCAATTGGCTTTGAACGTATCGTCGATATACTAATATCTGAAGAGCGTCAGCTTAATAACGCACAAAAAATTGCGCTTTTATTTGACGATCAAAAATCCATCTCAGAAGTTGTGACCGCAGCGACTAAGCTTAGACAAGAATACGATATCGTTTCCCTCTATCGTATGAAAAAGAAGTTAGGCAAGCAACTGACACAACTTGATAGAGCCGCATACACGGGATATGGCATTTTTAGAAGTGCGGATGAAGCGATAGAAGTTAAGCCTTTTGAGAAAAATGAATAAAATAGCCAGCTCGAAATATTTAGGTAATCCCATCGATATCGTTTATGAGTATGAAGCGCTTTCAAAACCGTATGTAGAAATGATCGCTGAAACCATAGTGATAAAAGCTGAACAGCAGCCTGATTTAAAAGAGGTGAAAGTTCTAATAGAGCGCTTTTATAAAAAAAAGTGCAAAGCTTTAATTGAAAAAAGAATTGCGTATTACGTAGCAAATTTCAAAGAAAAACCCAAAAGTGTGACCATTGAAGTCAGCTTTAACAAATGGGGCTCCTGTAACAGTAAAAGAGAATTAACCTTTAATTATCTCTTAATTACAAAGCCTCTTGAACAGATTGACTATGTGGTTGTACATGAGCTGTGTCATATGAAGCATCTCAATCACGATCGTTCCTTTCAAAGATGTATTGGAGCCATCATCCCAAAATACAAGCAGGTTGAAGCCTTGTTTCATTCAGAAGAATTATAAGCTTAATTACCGCTATTCCTCATGGATTAGCGGTTTTTTTATGTGTAATTTTTAGTAAATAGTCATGATAATTTAAAATCCTTAATATTTTTAGTTGACATTGGTGTGTGTCACACAGTATAATGTGATCAAGAGGTGAGATTATGAGCGAATATGATAAATTACTAAGCAATGCCTTACAGGAAATGAGACGCGGCGTACTGGTGCTAGCCGTTCTTTCAAAGTTAGACGAACCCTGTTATGGGTATTCACTGATTCAAGCACTTTCAGAGCACGGTCTTGAAATCGACCAAAATACATTATATCCATTACTAAGACGTTTAGAAAAACAAGGACTATTAGAGTCCATATGGCAGTTAGAGGACAATCGACCAAGACGTTATTACAAAATTAGCGAAGAAGGTTTAAGGCTACGAGAAGCACTGACTATCGAATGGCAAACCATGGCAAATTCACTTAATCATTTATTCTCAAAGGAGGGTTAACATGTTAATAAAAAACTACATTTATACACTTGGCAAGTATTTGCCTGAAAAAAACAGAGCAGACATCGGGAAAGAGGTTGAAGCGACTATTTATGAACAGCTGCTTGTCAAATATGGAGAAAAGGATTATTCAAATGAGGAGATTACAGAGGTTTTGTACGAGATTGGCTCACCAAGAGTTGTCGCAGAGGCTTATTTAGGAAAACCTCACACAATCATCAGCTCTGAACTTATTCCGATTTATTTTATGGTAAGTAAAATCACATTAATCGCTATCATCATTTCTTTGATGGTCACAGGAATAATCGAAACCGTACAAGCAGATTTACCAACCATTGCATTTATCATTGATTTTATTGCCGGCTCTGTTAACGCTTGCCTATCGACCTTTGGCGTTATCACTTTGATCTTCATACTAATCTCAAGAAAAGGTGTCTCAGTACCTGAAACAGATGAATGGCAAATCAGCTCTTTATCTAAATTTGTTCCAGCTGAGCATAGAATATCGATCGTTGAGAAGGCATTTGAAATAGGGTTTACTATTATGGCACTCATTTGGTTAAATTATTTTACAGCTGGTTTATATATGAAAACGGGAGCGCAGACAAGGACTCTCGAGCTCTTTAACACTTCTGAGTTTGCAAATATAATACCTATCATTAACACTCTATGGGGGCTTTCAATTGCTCTAAGCTTATATTTAATCATCAGAGGCACATGGGATAGAAAATCTAGAATCGCTGATAGTGTACTCTCGCTAGCTGGATTAGCTGTGTTTGCATTAGTTGTTTTTGGCAAAGGGTATATAGATTTCTCAGTCGTCCAGAATTTATTGAACTCTGAAATAGTAACGGTTCTAAAATCCATTTTAAGTATTTCAGTAGTGGTTACTGCCTTCTTCACTGGATTAACACTATGGAAACATGCAAAAGCTGAGTTTATATCAAAATAGTCTTTGAGCTTAGGAGGAAATATGTATCATGTCAGTCAAGATGCGAGATCAAAAGCATCTGCAAAAGCAATATCAAACGCTTTGATGAGAACTCTAGAAGCACTGCCGTTAGCAGATGTAAAAATTATCGATCTGGTCAAGATTGCTGGTGTTGGCCGTGCTACCTTTTACAGATGCTTTGACACCGTTGATGACGTCATTCGTTATATTTGTGATGAAACCTATCTTCAATGTGGTATCGCTTTAAAGTCACAATTAGATTTATCGCAAGATTATCGATTAGATGAGACCTTTATCAAACCCTATCTGCTCTTCTGGGAGCAACATACAAACATAGTCAGGCTCATCATAAAAACAGATAAAATTGGCGTATTCAATGCCGCATTCAATCATATGCTAAAGCTGCTTATGGTACAATTTCCAGAAATTGAAATACCCTACTATAATTATTATGTCGCGATGCGATCAGCCATTTCAACTGCTGTTTTAATAGAATGGGTTAAATCCGATATGGATTTAACCCATGAGCAGTTAACTAATCTTTATCTATCGCAAAATACTGATGACAGCTTGCTCATTGAACAGCTTATACAGAGATCACACCAATAATTACCTAAGTAGAGATCGTCAGTTTGAATTATTTTGGTAAGGTTATTTGAATCATCTTGCTGTCCTCTGACTCAATATCGAAAATATAGCTTGAGACGACGATGTAGATTGTACTACCAGGATCAATATCGTATAAATTTGCTGAATACTGCCCCTGCCAGATCAGATTGCCGACATCTCCATTGCTGTCTTCAAAGTAATACCAAGGTCCATCCTTAGAAAAGGCATAATAAACACGATAATACCAGCCCATACCATTGTCAGCCCAACCAATTTCTATTTCAGAATTTGAAACTGCTTTTACATAGGGTGCTGGGATCATTTGATTTTCTATAACCTCATCGTAATACCAGCCACCCTTAAATACAACGCCGTCGGTATAGTAATATTTGCCATCACCATGCATATAATCGTAATAGAATTCACCCTCGTAACGCTCGCCGTTGGCCCAATAATATATGCCATCGCCTTCCTTGAGCCCATCGTAAAAATCGCCAACGTATTTGTCTCCGATCGCGTAATATAACGTTCCCTTTCCTTGAGGAACGCCACCAACTACCTCACCAATATAGTAATCTCCATTATCATAATCGATTCGTTTTTCGATTTTCAACTTTGAAAACGCACCAAGGCTCATATTTAGGTTTGTGCTTTGGAACCGTTTTACTTCATTGATAGGAATTGCAAGGTTCAAATTTTGTCCACTTACAAATTGTGCTGATGTAATCCCAACTACCTCACCATAAAGATTAACTAGGGCACCCCCACTACTTCCAGGTGAAATAGGTGCAGAAATTTGAAGGTAATTTTGTCCTTCTAGTGTCCTTGAACGGTTGCTAATAAGTCCATCAGAAATGGTATTTTCAAGACCTATTGGACTTCCAATGGTTAAAATTTCCTCTCCATTTTCAAGTGACGCCGAATTTCCAAAAACCACTGTAGGTAAGCCAGTACCGTTTATTTTTAGTACCGCAACATCTCTATCCGCATCGTACGCATAGAGGGCTACAACCTCATAGGATTTTCCCTCGACAAACTTAACGGTTATCTTACTTGCGCCTTCAATTACATGAAAGTTGGTAAAAATCTTGCCGTTTGCTTCGACGTTCATGCCACTACCGGTTCCTAGCAAATCGCCATTGGCATCAAATGTCTCAATGTAAACAACCGCTGGGCTGACTTGCTTTGATATTTCAGAAGGCTTCAACTCAATCTTGGGCGTATTTTCTCCTTCAAATTTTGAGTAAGTATTTGTTACCAATACCATAGCCTGTTCTCTAGTTGCATTGCCCTTAGGCGATACGTTATTGCCTCCCGTACCATTTAATATACCTTCATGATTCATGTATCCAACTGCTTCAGTAGCATACGAAGCTATCGTAGCGCTATCTGTAAAGTTCACTGTATACGGACCTGAAATAACGCTTGGCATTGCAATTTTTAGACACTTATAAAACATCACCGCAATTTGCTCTCTGGTTATGCTTGCATTGGGTGAAAACTGTGTTGCTGAAGTTCCAGAAATAATGCCAATCTGATAAGCTTTCAGAATCTCTGAATTAGTAGTATCTATAAAAGGATTTTGAATGGTCAGTTTTACCGTTTCACCACTTAGCCTTTCATAGAGTCTCACGACCATCTCCGCAAACTCTTCCCTTGTTATAAAGGTTTGATAATTTGACAATAGTTCATTTGGAATAAGTTCAAGCGATTTTCCAGTTTCAATTGAGGTTTGAGACCAAGAGCTTGGCTCTGCATAAGCTTGAGTGGATGAAAGGGTAAAGAATATCAGTAGTGCTACTAAATACTTAAAAATTTGTTTTTGTCGCATGCATTCACCTCATTATTTCTTCCTAATAATAATTTTTAAACCTTTATAATAGTTACCCTGTATCATTTCTAGCAATCCATATCCAATACGATTTTTAAGAAAACCATTGGACATCATCGTTAGGTTTCTCAATGTAATCTCTTTTCTTACACTGATAATCATTTTTTTCATGCCTTCATTGCTTTGCTTTCTGCTTTGCTGCCACGTAATTAGATTTACCAATTTCATAAGAAGCCAGCCTACTTTTGTATGCGTCATATCATAAATTGGCGTGTTCAAATCTATCTTATTTGATGTGTATTTTTCAAGTTGAGAGGCTTTTAAAAATGCTTGCTCAGTAATTGTAAAGCAATCGTTATAATTTGAAACATAAAGATTATCAAGTGGTGTCTCTCTCATTATAGAAATTTTATAGCCTTCTTCTGTTTCTTTAACCTTAACTGGCAAATTAATTGGTAGATCAACTGATGAAAATCCAATATGTAGCCTGTATTCACCTGAAGGAATATACCATTCTTGTAATTCCGGATCAAAAATCTGAAAGGCCTCTTTAGGGATGGTCATTACTATCAACAGCTTCTCACCATGCCTTAGATATACTTTTTTGAAAGCTATTAGCGTTTTCTTAGCTCTATGTGTCCGTTCTAATGGTGCCTCCAAATACACCTGTATCACGGTTTTTCCATCCGTATGACCCAGATTACCAACCGTTACAGATAATTTTTCTTCCTTTTCCTCATATTGTGCCTCATAAATATCAAACGTCGTATAGCTCAGTCCATGACCAAAAGGGAATTCCAAGCTTCCTTTAAACCGATCATAAAATCGATAACCAACATATATCGACTCCTTGTAGATGACATTTTTTTCATCACCAAAGCCAACGCTATTTTCCTCAGGAAATGTTTCAGCCAGCTTACCACTGGGATTTATATCGCCATATAGAATATCAACTAAAGCAGCAGCGCCTGCTTGTCCACACAAATAGCCTTCCAGGATAGCAGCGATTTCCTCTTTCCACGGCATACTTACTGGAGCGCCATTGCTTAAGCACACAACCACATTTGAGCTGTATTTTTTTACTTCTTCAATCAGCTTCAAGTGGTGCGCTGGTAAACTGAGGGTTTCTCTATCAAATCCTTCAGATTCGTACGCCTCAGTTAACCCAACAAAAAGACAAACGACATCTGAGCTCATGCAGATTTCCTTTATTTTATCACACGCGTTTAGATTAGAGAAATCAGACTTAAACCCTATATGGTGTTTAATAAAATCACTTTGTTCAACCTTCCTTATTATACATTCCAGAACTTGATCAAGCTCGGTTGGCACAATTAAGGAGCTCCCACTGCCCTGGTATCTTGGATGCTCAGCAAACTCACCCAGCACTGCAACCCTCTGCTTTTTAGAAAGAGGTAAAATACCATTATTTTTAAGCAGTACAATTCCCTCAGCTGCTACCTCCTTGGCTAATCTGTGGTGAGTTTTATACATATCGACTGAAGATGACTTGGATTGGATGAGATGATTCTCTTGGAACTTCATTAAAAGCTTCAACACTCTAAGCGCAGCCTGATCTAACCTCTCAACCTCTAAGTATTTATTATCTATCGCTTGCAAAATGAGCCGATAACTTTCGTCAGTTGCACCCGGCATCTCTATATCTTGACCGTTGATAAGTCCTAAAACTCTATCATTTGTAGCTCCCCAGTCTGTTATAAGGGTTCCTTTATATCCCCAATCACGTCTCAAAACCTCATTCAAAAGCCAATTGTTTTCACTGCAGTAGCTACCATTCAAACGGTTATAGGAACACATCACCGTTTCAGGCTCCACTGCCTTTATGACATTTTCAAATGCCTTAAGGTAAATCTCTCTTAATGCCCGATCATCTACTACCGCATTAATGATCATGCGCCTCGTCTCTTGATTGTTTACTGCATAATGCTTTAATGAGATGCCAACGTTTTGAGATTGAATTCCTTGACACAACGCAATAGCCAATTCGGAGGTTAGATGTGGATCCTCAGAGAAGTATTCAAAATTTCTACCACACAGTGGCGATCGTTTCATGTTTATTCCAGGTCCAAGAAGGATTTGTACATCTTGATCAAGGCACTCTCTGCCCAATGCGACTCCCATTTCATAGATCAAGCTGGGATTCCAAGTTGCTCCAAGTAAGCTAGCTGTAGGAAAGCAAGTCGCAGGCTGACTGGATTGAATTCCTAGATGATCATTTCCATCAATTTGTTTTCTTAGTCCATGAGGCCCATCAGATACCTTGATTGGTTTAATGCCCAGTCTTGTTACACCCTCGATTTCCCAAAAACTCCTACCGACGCAAAGCCTTGCCTTTTCTTCAATTGTTAAGGATTGTAATAGCTTTTCTGCTGTCTCCATAGTGCCTCCCAATTTCAATTAGAGCAAATAGCACCTTTCCATATGTATATTTCTATTTTATCAAATACCAATAACTAAAACTATGATAAAAAAATCCCGATAGGATTATTATTAAACAATCTATCGGGATTTGATTCATGAATTTGATTTTTGGACTATCTTTATGACTTACTGTTTACCCTTGTGTTATTTTAATGCGACCTTTTTCTTTTCTATAAAGAGGGTTAGCATGAAACCAATAAGTGAAATCGCAGCTGTCATAAAAAACATCTGAGCATAGCCTTCATTTATCGTTGTTTGAAAAATCGAAGTAATTGTATCTGCTGATTTTTCTATAGCTGGTAATACATACGCCTTAGCATTTGCAGGAACAACTGCGTCTAGAAACTCAGTTAATCGACTGACGATGTTCGTAACATCTGCATTTTGTAGGTTCGTCAGCAGCTCTGGTGAAATGCCTTCACCACCCGCTGGAAAGCTCATCCCACTTGGCATAATCGCTGCAGAAATATTGTTCATAACATTTCCACCTGCGTTTACAATAAAACCAATCATAATGTTTGGAGAGATCGCTACCCCTAATGATCTTATAAGGCTCATTGTAGCGAGTGCACTAGCACCATTCTCTTTAGTCGCTTTATTAAGTACCAGATAATTCAAAGGCGCACCCATGGTAAAACCAACGCCAACCCCCATAAAGGCAAGACCTAAAATAACCGTTGGCCAAGTCATTGCTTTAGATGCTAGAAGCGCAAGAATCAAAGTACCCACAATGCTGCAGGCAAATCCAATTCTTAGTACAAACGCGCCTCCTTTTTTATCGAGTAGCTTACCGCTAATTGGAGCAGCAAACCCGGAGAAGACAGCCAAAAGTGTTACCAGATAGCCACCCTTTCCAGAAGCAATTTTGAGTGTGTTTTCACCAAACTGAGGCACAAAAACCATTCCCATTAGACCAATGCCTGTAATAAATGCAACCCCAAGTGTAAATACCATTTGTCTCGATCCGAAAAGCTTAAGATTAACGATAGGATCCTGTACCCTCATTTCATGTTTAATTACAAAAGGTAGCAATCCGACTGCAATAATTAAGAACGGCCATACGGTTATCGATTGAATCGTATCAATAAAGTGGAAGAAGTTAAGATTGGTAAGCGCGTACATTAAGCTCCCTATAAAGCCTGCCAGTAAAGCCGCACCTATAAAATCAATTGGTGCTTTTGACGTTGTTCCAGTTGATGATATAAATCTTGAAAGAACCAGTATCATCAGCGCAATCGGTACGTTGATAAGGAAGATCACGCCCCAGTTCTCTAGGCCAACAAGTGTAAGTAACGCACTGCCCATGGTTGGTCCGATAATCGTCGCAACCCCATAGATCATACCGACTAACCCCAGAGCGGTTCCCCTTTTTTCTTCTGGAAAGCTTTGACCGATTACAGTTGTCGCGATCGGTAAAATACCTCCAGCGCCAATCGCCTGTACGACTCTTGCAACTAGGAAAAGTGCATAGCTGTCTAAATAATTCGTAAGACCACTAAATAGTGAACCTAGCATAAATACGGTTATACTAAAGACATAGACGCGTTTATGCCCAATGCGGTCTGCCATCTTACTTGTAATAGGCATAGAAACTGCGTACATAAGTGTGTAAATGGTAATCATCCAAATCCCTGTCGATGCATCAATTCCAAATCCATGTTGAATGACCTCTCTCGCAGGAGAGACGATTCCACTGTCTATTGCACCTAAAAAAATCCCGAGTAAAAATAGAATTAACATTAAATTATTGCTTTTCTTCATATGATTCTCCTTTTTATATGAACATTGTTCATTCTGGTTCAAAAAAAAGGCTATCTTGTGATAGCTTTTAAAGCTTTTTCAAATTTCTCATAGGTATAGGTTGGCATATACGTAATTGCTATAAAATTTGCAAGGATGAATTCTGCTATTTCATCACAATCCAGCTCTAAGCTTTTATGATCTAGACTTGCTTCAGCCATCTTACAAAACCTAACTTGAAGCTTTGTCATAAAATCATCCTTGTTGGCTCTTGTCCTATCCGTATAAGAGGGCTTAAAGCTCTGTGAAAGAAAAATTTCATGGAAGTCATCTGTAAAGACTTTAAAATGCGTATACACATGTGCCATTTTTTCATAAAAGGTTATTTGAAGCCTATCAATTTCATCGATCACTTCAAAAAACGCATTCCAGTAGGCTAACATCAGGTGGATGACGATCGCTTCCTTATTGTCAAAGTAATTATATACCGTTCCTATTGCTATGCCGCTTTTCTTTGCGACATTTCGCATGTTTAAACCTTCATAGCCATCCTCAGCCATAATTTCCTTTGCAGCTATTTGTATCGCTTTTGACGGATCAGTTATTATTTTTGGCATAGTCCCTCCGAAATGAACTATGTTCATTTTAACACCTTTATAAATGCTTCGCAACAACTATTTAGGAAAATAATAAAAATTTTAATCGTGCATAGGCTGCTAATAAATGCGCGTCAATGGACTCAACAACTTGCTCTTCAGCTGCCCATATCAGCTTAGCTTCTGCATCAAAGACCGGTTCGGTGCGCTTGCTCAAATCCACAGCATATAAATCCAGCATGTGATCACTGTTGCGTTTTAAAGCACACACACCAAGGCGGATTAACTCATTCCCTTCTATTAATATACCCGATTCCTTTTTGAAGGATTTAATAATAGCACTTTCCAGTGGTCCCTCTGCATCCGTATATAATAGTCCGCAGAGATCTGGATGAGCATCCCACCCAGGAACAAATTCACTCTTTAAGAGCAGTTGTAAATGATTGCCTTTTCTCTTGTATGGGATTAAAATAACTGTGTTTGCCATATATGCCTCCTCGGATTTAATCTATAATTATTTATATCCCAATAAATTTAATTTAAACGCAAAATCCTACTTTCGATCGCTTGAATCAAAAGTAGGATTTTTATTAGTTGGCGTTCTAATTATACAATGAAAATCATTGATTTGAGCTTATAAAATGCTCAACCTCACTTCTAAATGGTAAGGAAGGAATAGCACCGTGTTTGGTTACGGTTAAGGCGCCTACGGCATTTGCAAACTTAACTGCTTCCTTTAAGGGATGCTTCTCAATGAGCTTAGAAACAAGTGCTCCGTTAAACGAATCACCTGCTGCAACTGTATCGACAGCATTAACCGTGAAACCAGTTACATACTCAAATCCCTCTTTATTCCCAATCACAGCCCCTTGCTTTCCAAGTGTTGCAATTACCGTTCCAACCCCTAATGATAGCAAATAGGTTATGGCCTGCTCGACTGAGGCTTTGTCGGTTACTTTTACTCCTGAAAGAATCTCTAATTCTGTTTCATTTGGAGTTAAATACGTAACCTTTGAAAGAACCTCATCAGGGATGAAATCCGCTGGTGCTGGATTTAGCACAATTGGAATATTTGCATTGTGACATTTACGAATAAGCTCGAAGGTAACCTCCTGTTTTAACTCCATCTGAGTGATTACCAAATCGGAATCCGCTATTGCAACAAAATCATTGTCTAAATCCTCTAACGTATAACCAAAGTTCGCCCCTGGTACGACGATTATTTTGTTTTCCGCACTACGATTGATCTGAATCAGCCCCATTGCGGTTGGACGCTCAGGATCTCGTTTAACGTGCGAAATATCAACTTTTGCTTCCTTGAATACAGTTTCAAACGTATCGCCATAGCTATCACTTCCAAGGCGACCAAACATTGCAACTGAAGTACCCAGTCTTGCAGCGGCTATCGCTTGATTTGCACCCTTACCTCCTGGTAAACATTTAAAATCGTCAGAAATTAATGTCTGTCCCTCGCTAGGGAATGCATCTACTCTTGTGATTAAATCCATTACAAAAGACCCAACAACTGAAAGCTTCATGTCTATTTTACCTCCTCCTTTAGCTTTTTGCCAAGGCTACCGGCAGGATGGTAAAGTAGAAAATCCTTACTTTCAAATGATTTTGCCTCTGATAATGCGCAAGCTATTGCGTCACCAACAACCAGAGTCAAAGTAGATGAGGTTGTTGGCGCTAATTTTAAATGGTCTGCTTCAGTCAGCTTTGGATAAAGAATTCTAAAGTCACATTGCTTTGCTAGCTCAGAATCATGACCAGATGTAAACGCGATGGTTTTGCATCCAATACGCTTGAGCGTCGGAATGGTATTAATAATTTCGCTTGTGTTACCGCTATTTGAGATCAAAACGGCAATATCCTTTGGTTCAATCATACCCAAATCGCCATGAACTGCTTCTGTAGCATGAACAAAGAAGCTAGGTGTACCAGTGCTTGAAAAGGTTGCAGCAAGTTTTTTTCCAATATGACCTGACTTGCCGACACCTATGAAAACAATCTTGCCATCACAAGCCATCATAAGCTCGCAAATTTGCTCATATTGACTTGCATAGTGATCCAAAAGTTCTGAAATTGCATCTCTCTCTACTTGAATCGCTTTCTTTATACTATCTGTATACATAAATCAATTCCTCATTAAAGGACACCTTTAGTTAAAATTGCATTTGCATACAAAGCACTCTCAGAAGTTGCTATGATACAGTAAGCTTTTCTTGCCTCCTCATAGAATTTAAAGCGTTCAATAGGTTCTAGTTCATCCGCATGTGCGCTATAGACGTTCCAAATCTCAGGTGTCGAACCATCCTCTGTCGCCATAACGCCAATGCTTGTCTTAGGGGCTTCATCTAACGGAAATAATGACAAAACTGCCTCTAAAACAGCCTCACTTCCATGCCCTGTCAAGCGAACTAGACGATTTGCACAGGTAGCTGCTGGAAAGTTTGCGTCTGCAATGACCAAACGATCACCATGACCCATTTCACATAATATTTTTAAAAGTTCTGGAGGTATCAACTTTGATATGCCTTTTAACATAACGTGCTCCTACTCATTATAGTTGGTTTCTAGTTTCAGTTTCCCAGACGATTAAATCTTCAACCAGGTGTCTTGACTGATCTGTAAATGCGTCAGCAGGTAATCTTCTCGACACTAACAGCATATCTACGCCATCTCTTGTCATGTGATATTTTGCATTGATTGGATAAGCGTATTTTTCAATACTGCTTTTTTCAGTAAGCATCGCTTGGAGACCATCTGCTTTTTCTGGATTTGCAGCAAAATTATCAAATAGCCATTTGTATAAATCGATGTGGAAGTTACCCATTACACCATTGTAGCCGTGATAGCCTTCTCTTAGTGACCCTAATAGGGTTTCAGTATTCGCATTAAATAATTTAAGCGCAGTACCTTCAACAATTTTTACACGTCTAGTTTCGATTTCCAAATTACAGCTAACGTCTTTTAAGAATACAATTCTGCCAGATTCAGCACACCACTTAAGCTCTTCATCAGAAAGAAGTCTTAAGAAAGGATATGGACATTCATAGATACCAAACTCCACACCAGGTAATGCTTCTAATATTCTTTTAAGGTTAGAAATAAACACTTCACTGCCATCATTTACGCTTGCAAGTCTATTACTTACAAGGACAACCGCATCTACACCTGTCTCAGATACCGCTTTAAGCTCAGCGATTTGATCTTCAATTGCGTCAGAGGTATGACCGGATGCGATAACAGGCACTCTATTATCAGCTGCTTCAACCACTGTTTTCGCCAAAATGACCTTTTCTTCAGTTGAGAGCATAAACATTTCACTTGATTGACATACAGCGAATAATCCATCACTGCCTTTTCCAATTAAATACTCAGTAATTGCTTTGTTTGCGTCTAGGTCAAGCTTGCCAGCCTCATCAAAAGCTGCAATCATAGTTGGCCATACGCCTCTATATTCATGTTTCATTGAATTTCCTCTCATTTTCTACATTAATCCAAATGTCTTCGGTAAGAATAATACGATTTCAGGAATAAAGGTTATTAGTAATAAAATGACGACCATTGCAACTATCGGCCACATAATTTCCTTCATAACAGACTTTAATGAAGTTTCTGAGATTCCCGCGGTGATAAATAGCAGCATCCCAAAAGGTGGTGTCGATAATCCAATCATCATGTTCAAGGTTACGACGAGTCCAAAATGGATTAAGTCAATTCCAAATGCCTTAGCAACAGGAATCATTATTGGTACAAATACCAATTGAATCGTTGACGTATCGATAAACATCCCTAAAATAAGGATAATAACATTAACCAATATTAAAAATACATATTTACTGCTTGTAAAGCCCATTACAAAAGTTCCTAAATCGGTTGCAATTTGCTCTCTTGCAACGATATAAGAGATAACTGCTGCTGCACCAACCATCAAGCTGACAGAGCCAGTATCTTTGATTGTCTCTTTAATAATATTTAACAAGCCTTTAAAGCTCATCGCTTTGTAGGCTAAGAAAGCCACAAGAATAGCATAGATACCTGCTACCGCACCTGCTTCTGTCGGTGTCATAACACCTGTATAGATACCAAGTAATAAGATGATTGGCGTCAATAATGCCGGTATAGCTTGAATCGTAAATGCAATAAAAGCTCTAAATGGGACTTTTTCTTCTCTAGGGTAATTTCTAATTCTTGAAATTACAGAAACGTAAATCATCAGACCGACACAGATCAATAATGCTGGTATCATACCGCCTAAGAATAAAGCTCCTACAGAAGCGCCTGATAGCATGGCATACATAACCAGTGGTATACTCGGTGGGAAAATTGGACCAACCGTCGCAGAGGCTGCTGTAATTGCACAGGAGAAGGCGTCGTCATAGCCCGCTTTTTTCATTGCATCGATTTCCATTTTACCAAGTCCGGAAGCATCTGCAATTGCTGAGCCTGTCATTCCTGAAAATATCAGAGAAGCGATAACGTTTACATGTCCAAGAGCGCCTCGTCTACCTCCTGCAAGGCCTGAAGCAAACTTGAATACCATTTCCGTTACTTTACCTGAGTTCATGACGTTGGCAGTGAAAATAAAGAGTGGCACTGCAATAATGACGTAGTTCGAATAGTAGGTGTTCATAATATGATTTGCCACTGAACCAAGATCAGTTCCGTTTATAATAAAATAGAAGGTTCCTGCTGCGATCATACCAAGTGAAATTGGCATTCTTAATAAAAAGATCAAAACAAAAACGATAAGGGTTACGATCATTGCCATACTCATCTTAAATCACCACTTTCTTTTGATTTTCCAATTAAAATTAAGAAATCCTCAGCGATTTCAGTTAACGTGTAACCGAGCATAGAGAGCACAAAATAGATGAAAGGTGCGAAGATATAACTTAATTTCACTTTAAAAACTGAGGTTGATTGGAAACTCATAAAGTTAACGTAGTCAAATGACGGTACGATTAACGCGAAAAATGCGATTGCAATAATTACATTTCCTAAAAGTCTTGTAAGTGCTGCCATTTTAGGATTTAACATATCGTATATAAGTGTAAATTTTACATGGGCTCTTGAGCGCATCGCATAGCAAGCGCCAAATATCACTGACCAAGAGAAGCCAATAACCGTAACTTCATATGCCCAAGTAAGTGGAAATTTAAATATATATCTTGCTACAATTTGTATGATGAAGGTTAAAAACATCACTAAAAAAGAGATTACAGGGACATAAATTTCAAAAAAATCTCTTAAGATGTATAAACTTCTCTTAATTTTATTCACAAGGTCCCTCCAAATGCTGTATAATTAATGTTTAGGATGGGGCTCTTGACCACAACTTAGCCGATTAAGAATATTGGGGAATATTTCCGGCTAAGATTGTGATCTTGAGTCTCTCTTCAATTATTATTTGCCTAATTCTTGAACTTTATCGAAGAGTTCCATGTCCCAGTTAGCAGTTAAATCTTTATCATCTAGATACTTGCCTAATACTTCTTCACTAAATGCATCGATATCTGCATAGTATACGCTTAAGCCTTCACCTTTAAAGAATTCGATTAATTCCGCTTCTCTTGATAGGTTAAGTTCATCACATAAAGCTCTCGCTTCTTCCATTGCTTCTAATACGATAGATTTTTGGTTATCGCTTAAAGATTGCCATTTAGCTTCATTGATTGTTGGCCATACGCTATCTACTAAGTGATTTGTAATTGAGATTGATTTTGTAACTTCATAGAATTTTGCACTTTGTACAGTTGGTAGTGGATTGTCTTGACCATCTACTGTACCTGTTTGAAGTGCCATATAGAGCTCTGAAAATGCGATTGGAGTTGGGTTAGCACCAAGTGCTTTACCTAAGAATAACCATGCATCAGAGTTTGGCATTCTAAGATTGACGCCGTTTAAATCTGCTGGCACTTTAATTTCTTTATCTTTAACTAAGTTGATTTGTCTTGTTCCTAAATAGAAAGCTTTAAGTGGTCTAATACCTTGTTCACTTACAACTCTATCGAAAACCTCTTGACCAACTTCGCCATTAAGTACTGCTGTCATATGCTCATAGCTTTTGAACATGTAGCCTGCACTAAACATTGAAATCCAAGGTGAACCTTCTGCTAACCATGAAGCTGACATATAAACGATATCCGCTTGACCTGATTTAACAGCTGCAAGTTCTTGATCTTGTTTGAATAATGAACCTGAATGGAAAGTATCAACTGTGATTGAACCATTTGATTTTGCTTCAGCTACTTCTTTAAATTTCATCATAGCTTCATAGTGTGCATCACCAGGAACTGCATTTACTGAAAATACAAGTGTTACTGGTTTATCTTCTGGTGCTGCTGTCGTACCTTCAGATGAATTTGCTTCAGTTTGATTTGCTGTCGTCTCGTTAGAGTTTGACCCGCCTGAACATGCTGTCATTGCAAGCACCATTACAAGCGCAAGCAATAATGCTAACCACTTTCTCATTTTCTTCCTCCCAAAAAATCTTTTTATGTTGATCGGACTTATCCGATTGCAACCTCTTTTAAAGTCTTCTTTTAATTTCGTACGCTGCATCGATTAAGACGCTTGCATATCTTTCAACCTTTTCGTCATCGAAATTGTGAGATGCGCCTGAAATGCTGAGTCCACCAATCAACTCGCCACCTCTACCGAAGATGGGTACGCCTACACACCTTACATTTGTTTCATGCTCCACATTATCAAGAGCATAGCCGCGTTCCTTAGATTTCATAACCTCTTCTACAATCAAATCGTCTTCCATCAGTGTAAATGGTGTAAAACGTTCTTTTTCCATATTGATACGCTCTCTGATTTCGTCTTCCGCCATGGTGCTAAGCATTGCTTTTCCAAGAGAAGTACAGTACATAGGCGCCCGCTCTCCCATGATAGACCGTATCGGATAATTATGATCATAGGTTTTTGGATAAGCGTTGAACATATATAACACATATTTGCCATGTGGCACACCAAAATACATCATTTCACCGAGCTCATCCGTCAATCGTTTCATAACTTGATATACCACATCCTGATAAGAGAGCTGACTTGTGACAACATATGAAAACTCAAGCATTTTATTAGTAAGTCTGTATTTGGAATTTAATGGGTTTTTTTCAACATACCCAGCTGCTTCGAGTGTCGAAATAAGATTATGTACATTGCTTTTGTAAAGCCCTAGCGCATTTCCAATCTCTGTAACACCGAGTTCTGGTGTCTTTGAAGTAAAACACTCTAAAACCTTGAGAGTTTTGTATAAGGATTTCACTTTAATATCTTCTTGATTCATAATAAACTCCCCTTATTCGTTAGTGTTGTTCTTTATTTTAGAACGCTGTTCTTTATTTAGATATTTGATTACATTATAAGCGATATGTGTCCCACAGTCAACGGTCATTTCAATTAATTTTTGATAACTAACAAACTCTTGTAGGCACGCACAATTATAAACACATGATTTAAAACTGTCCCGTGTCGTTAAAATTTGATAGAATAGTCGTAAGAGATCGGAGGAAAGCCTTATGTATAAAATTCTCATCGTTGAAGATGACCCAATCATATCTCGCTCTTTACAATCCTTACTAGAAAACTGGGACTACGAAGTTTTCTGCTGCAAAGACTTCAAGGATGTCATGTCTGATTTTATAAAGTTTAGTCCTCACCTCGTTTTGCTTGATATTTCACTTCCCTATTATAATGGTTATCACTGGTGCACAACGATACGTGCAGTCTCAAAAATACCAATCCTGTTTATATCCTCAGCCTCAGATAACCTAAACATTGTAATGGCAATGAATATGGGGGCAGATGATTTTGTTGCGAAGCCTTTTGATGTCAATGTTCTCGTCGCTAAAATACAGGCGGTCTTGAGACGTGCTTATTCTTTTACAGGACAGACACGTGCGCTAGAACACAAAGGTGCAATACTAAACTTGAATGATACCAGTGTCAGCTATAAGGATCAAAGAGTAGAATTGACTAAGAATGATTTTAGGTTATTACAGACCTTGATGGAAAACGCCGGGAAAGTTGTATCCAGGAATGAGCTTATGACACGTCTATGGGAAAGTGATGAGTTTGTGGATGATAATACGCTTACTGTCAATATGACACGACTTAGAAAGAAGCTTGAGGATATTGGTTTAATTGATTGGATCTTGACTAAAAAAGGAATGGGGTATTGGATCGAATGATGGCAGTCTTATTTTCGTATTTAAAAAGACACATAAAGTTCGCACTGCTATATTTTTTATATGCACTCATTTTTATTGTTGTTTTTTCTCTATATGGTTTACCCATTGAGGCTGTCAGCTACGGTTTCGTCCTCTCCGTATTTTTCACGGTTATCTTTTTTAGCTATGGGTTTACACGATATTATAAAACACATCAACAGCTTGAAATTCTGAAGGCTCAGGTGACACTTTCTATAGACACACTTCCTGATGCAAAAGATCTTCTTGTTAAGGACTATCAACTCTTGATTGAAACTCTCTTCGATAAATATCACGCGCTTGAAACGGACTCAGATTTTAAAAGAATGGCTCAAATTGACTATTATACACTTTGGGTACATCAAATTAAAACACCGATTTCAGCGATGTACCTTTTGCTTGAAAGCAATCAAAACGAGAATACATTATCATTAAAATCCGAACTTTTCAAAATTGAACAATATGTAGAAATGGTATTACACTATCAAAGACTGGAAAGTGAAACCACGGATTTAAAAATCCAAAACTACGATTTAGAATCTATCGTTAAATCCGTCATTCGTAAGTATAGAACTTTATTCATCGAAAAGGGCATCAGACTAAATCTCAATATTGCACCTCAACAGGTGCTAACAGATGAAAAATGGTTGTCCTTTGCGCTCGAACAGATCGTTTCAAACGCAATTAAATACACTCATCAGGGTGAGATATCGATAGCGTGTTTATCCGATCCTTTAAGACTCGTTATTAGTGATACTGGTATCGGTATACAGGAGGAGGATTTACCTCGGATCTTTGAAAAGGGCTTCACGGGCTTTAATGGCAGAATGAACCGTAAATCTACAGGGATAGGACTTTATCTATGTAAGCAAACACTTAAAATGCTAGGACACGACATTGACGTCGTCTCACAGCTGGAACAAGGAACAACTGTAGCGATTGGTTTAGATCGGCCAAATATCACATTAGAGTAGCTTACAAAACTGTAAGCTAAGGATTGGAAATGTAAGTTAGATTTATGGAACTTCATTTCCTTTTTTTTTATAATGATTATGAAATAGTGATATTTGATCTTAGGAGGTTCAATCAATTATGTCCTTAATGGAAATCAATAATTTGAAAAAAGTTTATACAACGAGGTTTGGTGGCAATCAAGTAACCGCATTATCCAACGTCACCTTTTCAGTGGAAAAAGGAGAATACTTAGCCATAATGGGCGAATCCGGCTCAGGCAAAACAACGCTTTTAAATATTTTAGCTTCATTAGACCGTCCTACGAGCGGCGAAGTCCTACTCAATAACAAGCCCTTTTCATCTATAAAGGACCGTGAGCTGTCTGCATTTAGAAGAGACCATTTAGGCTTTGTCTTTCAGGACTTTAATTTGCTTGATAATTTTTCAGTTCAAGATAACATATTCTTACCTCTTGTCTTAATGGGAAAAAATTATCATGAAATGTCCAGACGCCTAACCCCTATCGCAAAGAAGCTTGAAATTGGAGAACTACTCAATAAGTTTCCTTATGAGATTTCAGGCGGACAAAAACAGCGTGCCGCTGTTGCGAGAGCTTTGATTACCAATCCCGACATCATTCTTGCTGATGAACCAACAGGTGCACTGGATTCAAAAGCAACTGATCATTTATTGAGTTTGTTTTCTGAGATCAACGCGGAAGGTCAAACGGTTCTAATGGTAACTCACAGCGTTAAAGCGGCGAGCCATGCTAAGCGCGTCCTATTTATCAAGGATGGCGAAGTATTTCATCAAATCTACAGAGGCGGCTTGACAAACGAAGCACTCTATCAAAAAATAGCCGATACCTTAACGGTTTTGGCTACTGGGAGGGATTCTGTTGAATAGTTCTTTCTATTTAAAAATGGCAGCCTCTAATCTCAAGAAAAATGGACGTTTATTCGCTCCCTATATTCTTATGAACATCGGTATCATTACCATGTTTTACATTATGCACGCCATCTCAGTAAATGAAGGTTTAAGTCAAATGCCTGGTGCTCAAGCCCTCTCATTTCTTTTAACCTTCGGCACCTATGTCATCGGAATTTTCTCTGCGATTTTTATCTTTTATACCAATAGCTTTCTAATTAAAAGGCGAAAAAAAGAAATTGGACTATATAATATACTCGGCATGGGTAAGCGCCATATCGCAATTATGCTTATGCTTGAAACCATTCTCATTGCTCTGTTATGTATTGGTTTAGGACTGATATCCGGAATTGCATTAAGTAAGCTAATGTTCCTAATTTTACTTAAAATTCTAGGCTTCACAGTTGCGTTGCATTTTTCAGTGTCTCTCTCAAGTGTATCATTAACCTTTACCTTTTTTGCAATTGTCCTCTTAGTAACGCTCGTCTATAACCTCGGGCACATTCATCTTTCAAATCCGATTCAGCTTTTGAAAGGTAGTAATGTTGGTGAAAGAGAACCAAAGGTCAAATGGATTATGGCATTACTTGGTTTTATCACATTGGGCATCGGCTATTTTATCGCCAATACAGTTGAAGCACCCTTACAAGCTCTCTTTACCTTCTTTATAGCAGTTGTCTTAGTGATGGTTGGTACCTACTTTATCTTTATTGCAGGTAGCATCGCGATCTTGAAGTTACTGAAAAAAAACAAGCAATTTTACTACACAATTACCCACTTTACATCTGTTTCTGGAATGATTTATCGTATGAAACAAAATGCAGTAGGTCTTGCGAATATCTGTATTTTAAGCACTGCAGTTTTGGTTACACTCTCTACAACAGTCTCACTTTACATCGGTATGGAGGATATGATTGATAATCGTTTCACTTCAGATGTAACCATATCGAGCTATTTACAAAATAGTGATATTCAACAAAAAGTTCAAAAACTAGCTAATAATGCTGCTGTTGATAACAATGTAGAGCTAATCGATTTTTACCAGTACCAGACACTAACCTCTACTTTTGTAAAAGATGGAATGGCACTCAAAACACTGGATTATTATAACGTAGATTCAAATACAGTCTACGTTTTATATGTAACTTCAAAAGATTATAACCAAATCTATAACGCTAACTTATCACTCAACGACAATGAAGTTGTACTCGTCTCAAATAATGATAAATTTAACTACCCACAACTTCTAATAGATTCTGTTAAGTTCGAAGTTGTTGATGAATTAGATCAATTTGCTGATTTTAAGAAAACAAACGACCCATTAAACAATGAAATGCTCATTATATTTAGTAATGAGCAAGTAAGAAATCAAGTGTACTCAAATTCGAGTAAAAATGACGACGTTGAACCGTTAAGTTATACTAGTTTTAATATTAATGGTGCTTCATCTGACGAAATTAAGTTTAACGACTCACTTCAACGAGAAATTAATAGTATTTCTCAGACCTATATGTTTAGCAAGCAAAACACAAGAACAGACTTCGTCTCCGTATACGGTGGATTTTTCTTCTTAGGCATTTTCCTTGGGTCATTGTTCTTAATGGCGACAGTGATGATAATCTACTATAAACAAGTCTCAGAGGGCTATGATGACAAGCTCCGTTTTGAAATTATGCAAAAGGTTGGCATGAGTGTTGATGAAATAAAAAGGACGATTAACACTCAGATAGTGATGGTGTTTTTTTTACCTCTACTTTTCGCAATGATACACATTACATTTGCATTTAAGGTAATCACACAGCTTTTGGCACTATTTGGATTTTCCAACGTTCCACTTTTTATACTTTGTACCTTTGCTACACTATTGGTTTTTGCATTTATCTACCTAATCGTTTATCTCCTGACCGCAAGGACCTATTATAAGATTGTTAAATAAACAATACGCCATGGTGCAATACACCATGGCGTTATTTATTGTTCAGGGTAGATTTGATTGATTTCGATGCCATCAACTTTATAGGTTAAGGTAACCCTCATTGGCATAAAGGCATCTAAATTTAAGCGTTTTGAGTTTGGCACTTGAATTTGTACTCGATTGTCGTTCTCAGCTACACTTAGCTCTGATAAAATTTCTCCCGAATGGTTCTGGATGTCAGCATCTACTAAATTATCAACTATCTGAGTTAGTGATTTACCTCCTGTACTTTTAGCAAGGATGGTATAGGTATCATCCGATTCCATTTCAACTTTCAGCTCAAAATCAGCGACGGCATTGTCCACCAATGGCTTAAAAGTAAGCTGAATATCAAGGTACTGTTCATCACTCTTTCTTTCAATTAGCTGTATAGCAAGTGCCTCAGCATTGTAAAGCTCAGTTGCATATTGATCTGAGATTATTTTACCCTCATTAACCTCTAAAGGCGCTTCATTGGTGGTCTCAGCATCAAGTATTATTGGATTAACAAGTTGTGTTCTTAAAAAAAAGCCTACAATTACCACTGCAATGATCACTAAAATAAGGTCGATCAACTTTTTCTTTTGATATTCTGTCATGTTATGCCTCTCTATTAAATCAGTCTGAGACTATTATAACATAACTTTGGAAAGTTCATATGCACCAAAAACACCAGCGTCGTCGCCCATTTCTGAAATTCTAAAGGTCACATCACTCATCAGACCTGGCATTGCGTGTTGCTTTGATTCGTCTATGATCTTTCCGAGCAGCACTTCTCCTAAAGCCTCGATCAGACCACCTCCCAGAATAATCACCTGAGGGTGATATAGATTGACCAATGTGCCAATGGCAATACCGAGATATCTTGCACATCTGTCTACTGCCTCAACACCGACGACATCCATTTGATCATAAGCTTTTCTGAGATCTGAGCTTTTAAGTATCGCACCTGTCTCAGATAGCACTTCCTCTAATACCGTTTTTCTACCTTTTCCAATCTGCTTCAAAATGTATTTTTGAAGAGCAGTTTTTGAAGCATACGCTTCAAGACAGCCTTGAGCACCACAGCCACAGTAGGCGCCGTCCGCATTGACGACCATATGACCAAACTCCCCTGCACTTCCCTGTCCCACATAGAGCTTGCCATCAATGATGCTAGCACCACCTATACCAGTGCCGACAAAAACACCTAGGACATTCTTAATTTGGTCATCCTTTAAGTGCTTGTATTCTCCAAACATAGCAACATTAACATCGTTGCCGATATAGGTCGGTACCTGATATTTATCAGATAAAAGCTCGGAAAGTTTAAAATCTCTAAATGGAATATTGGGCGAAAATGTGACCACACCATATTCGTTAATAATGCCAGGAACACCAACGCCAATTCGCTGCAATTGAACCTCATAATTCTCTAGGAGATTATCAATCACCTTAAAAACCTGGCCCATTACAATTTCTAAGCCCTCATTTGCTTTGGTTTTTTTCTTTTCTCTTCCAATAACTTCTCCGGCTTCATCATATAAGACACCAAGTATTTTAGTTCCACCAATGTCTAGCCCTAAAATTGCTTTCATTCAAACCTCCATCAAAGACCTGTTATTCATGTTCTTTATCTGCGTTTTTTTCCATCTTTTCGTAATGAGAGAGAACCTTAATTATTTTATCAAAATTCTCAATGAAAACATCTACCAATCTCGGATCGAACATAAGCCCGCGCTGTTCAATGATATAGGTTTTAGAAGCTTCAATTGACCAAGCTTTTTTATAAACTCGATCATGTGAGAGTGCATCAAACACATCTGTAATCGAAACGATTCTAGCGTATATTGGAATTTCCTCACCAACTAGACCATCCGGATATCCTGTTCCATTCCACTTCTCATGGTGATAGTGAGAGATCTGCTTTGCAAACTTTAACAATTGATGATTTGACTTATTAAAAAGCTTACTTCCTATGGTCGTATGCGTCTTGATATATTCAAATTCTTCATCTGTCAGTTTACCTGGCTTAAGCAATACCGAATCCCTTATTCCAATCTTACCTACATCGTGCATCATACTGGCAATTTTAAAATCTCGAAGCTCAGACTTCTCAAAGCCAACCGCCTTTGCAATAATGCTTGAAATTTCAGCAACTCGGTAAACATGTGTTCCCGTCTCTCCATCTCTGGCTTCTACGATGCTACTCATTCTACTTAGCATTTCATATAATGCCTCATCGGTATCTTGTTCAAGTAAGAAATTGTCTAACGATAGTGAAAGATTCTTTAAAAAAAGATTGATAAAGCTCTCGTTTTCCGTTGTTATTTCGCCGTTTATAATATAAATATAGCTTTCAGTGTGACTTTTAATAGTGGGTTTATGTATGCCGAGATAGAATTTTCGAGATTCATCAACCTTGTTTAAGGCATCTTGGGTAGCATTTTTTTCTATATTTTCTTCAAAACAGTTTTTGAGTCCAAGTATCTTTTTTATTGCCTCCAAATCTTCATTAATATATGGCTTGAAATCGCCTGTCGCTGCTATAACTCTATAGTCCCCCTCATGGGTAATCAATCTTCCATTTTCAAAATGTCGATTTACTAAAACCAAAGTATTTTGTGAATTAATCAATGCAACCAATTGCTCTAGAATGCCATTTAAAAAACTGGTTAGCCCTAAGCTCTCATAATTGAAAAGCAGGCTGGTTGAATGGATTACTTTTTCTAGTCCAAGCTTATAGGAATTAATTTTCATAATATCTCTATAATTTCTAAGGCACCCAGTGACCGCACTTGAGAGACTGGTTGCAGTCAGATCAGTCTTTGCACGATAATCGTTGATGTCATAATCCAGCATAATTCGTTCTTCAGGTGCAAGACCTGGATGACCGGTTCTGAGGATGATCCTAATTCTATCATTTTTCAACTCCTCCCTAACGACTTTCACCAGTCTTAGTCCAGCATCATCCGTCTCCATCACCACATCTAAAAGCATGACCGCAATATCCGTATTGTACTGAAGATAATCGTGGGCTTCCTTCATTGAGTACAAATGAATCAGCTGAATAGACTGATTTTCAAAGCTCAAATTCCTTAGAGACAATTTCGTAATCTGATGCACAACCTCATCATCATCTACCACTAGAATCTTATAATTATGGACACCTTTATGCTTCTCCTCTGTTATTTCATTTATAAAATCCAGTTCCAATCTATCAGGATTAAAAGACGTATTTTTAAATGTATTCATTGATATCCCTCTTCTCTAAATCTGCAGATTTGCAGCTTGAACTCTGTGTATCGATCAACTTCACTTTGACAGCTAATTTTTCCTTGTAGCTTATTAACGATAATCTGATAAACGATATTAAGACCGAGTCCACTACCACCGCCTGAGCGATTTGTGGTATAAAATGGATCGAAAATTCTACCGATATGCTTTTCTAGGATCCCCCGTCCATAATCCTTATACTTAATTTCAAGGGTTTTATCCATAACACTACCAAGGATTTCAACCTTAGCAGAATCGCTCAAACTATAGCCGTGTACAAAGGTATTGACGATAAGGTTAGTGAATATCTGTGAATAATCTCCTGGGTCACCATATATTAGCTCGTGAGGTAAATCATTTATAAACGTCACATCATATTTTTTAGTTAAATAGCCTAAGCTAATCCATAGATCGTTAATATAATCATCAAGATAGAAGGCTTCTACTATATTGGCACTTTGATAGACAGCAACCCTTTTAAAGCTCCGAATGATTTCGGCTGCTCGTCTTAAATTTGTATCTATCAATTCGATCAGCTCTGAATTAATTTTGACGTAATCTATAAATGCTTCTCTACTTAAATTTCCTGATTCTATGCTTTGAATCAGCTGCTCATTTTCAAGAATTATTTGACTGCTACCTGTAATACAGGCGCCAAGTGGGGTATTGACTTCATGTGCTACGCCAGCAACGAGTACACCGAGTGAAGCCTGTTTTTCAGATTCGAGTAATTTTTCGTAGGTCTCTTCCAATTGTCGAATCGTCGCCTCAAGATTTGCAGTTCTATCTTTTACCTTCATTTCTAAATCTTGATTTAATATAAACAGATCATTTTGAACATTTTTAAGACTTTGATACATGTATAAGATATGCTCTTCAGTCAAGGACCATTCATAATATCGCTCACTATGGGTCGGTGCGTAAGGCCAGCCTCGACCAACGGTTTCAATTGCAACAAATAGGCGCTCAAATGGTTTAATTATACCGCTATTAATGCTTTTTAAAAAAAACAAAATCAGTACGAGCTCCAAAAATAGTATAAAAAACATGGTTATCTTGACACGACCAACATGATACTCAGCATCAGATTGAAGCAGGGTGACTATTTCATCTGAATGCTTTAGCAGAGCTTCATTGGATCTAATAACATATATAATTGCCGCGTCGATTTCTTCATTCCACAAAGAAACATCATGCTGGTCGAGTTTATCATCTAAAAGTAAATCTGTGTGCTCAATTATAGTATATATTTCAATTTTAAATAGTTCCCATTCTTTATGTAATTGTTTGAGCACTTCTAGATGACGAGTTAGTGGTGGCGTTGAAACATATCTACCATTCAAATCCGTCTCGCCACCTGTCATAAACATGTTTAACGTATTTTCATATAATGTACTTGAGCTACGTAACGTTTCAACAAACTGTAAGCGTTCGTCATCATTTACCAAATCGCTATCGAGAATTAAAACAGATTTGGTCATTCGCTGTGTGAGCATCCTTTGTCGCCCAGCCAAATTTACCAAAACCGCATCATAATTCTGTTGATCAATTGCAACATTAATAAAAAATACACTTAAAATAATCAAAATACCATTTAGTAACACCAGCAGAATGAGTCTCTTACGAATTGATTTATCCTGAAACCATTTCATCCGATCACTCCTCAAAAGTTCTTAAACCATTATTACCCCATTGAGAGAGAGATACACAGATGAAACCAGTTTCATCCTATTTATATGACTATTTTCGTTTAAAGCAGTCTATTGTATGATCGTTAACCACTCCAACCGCTTGAAGATACGCATAAATTATGGTAGATCCAACAAAACTCATACCGCGTTTTTTTAAATCCTTGGATATTAGATCGGATAAACTGGTCTTAGCAGGTACTTCAGACAAACTCGTAAAATAATTCAATATAGGCTCATTATTTACAAACTGCCATAAATACTTATCAAATGATCCATACTCTTTTTGGATTGCTATGAATACCTGAGCATTTTTAACCGTAGATTTTACTTTTAAGCGATTTCTTACGATGCCTTCATTTTGAAGCAGGGCTTCAATTTTAATGTCATCATAACCAGAAATTTTTTCCACATCAAATCCATCAAAGGCATTTCTATAGTTTTCTCTTTTTTTTAAAATGGTTTCCCACGATAAACCAGCCTGTGCCCCTTCTAATATTAACATCTCAAACAGCTTAGCATCCTCGTGAACTGGAACGCCCCATTCCTCATCATGATAGTCCACATATAATGGATTATCGAGGTTCAACCATGCACACCTTACTTTTGTCATCATTTTCCTCCTTAAGCGTGATTAAATAAACTATAAATATACCGTTATTGGACGCGTAACCGCTGTAAACATCTCTTCTAGTTCATATTTATGTTTGATAAAGTTTTGATCTGTAAATACCTTAGCCTTAACTGGGCATGCCTTTACACAAGCACAGCATTTTATACATTTACCTGTAATGAGTGAATAATTCGTACTTGATATTGCATCCATCGGGCAAACCGATGAACACCTACCACACGATATACAATTTGAGATTGTCTCAGGCTTAATTTTCACAAAATTAAAGGGCTGACCGTTTGAATCTATAGGCTGAAAATATGGCTTTAATGCCACATCATCGTCAAGACTGCCTAATTTCTGAATATCTAGCATCCCCTGCTTCAGCCACTTAGCTTTGAGAGCTGATAGCTTTACATCGTTTAAATCGCATGTTTTATTAATCATTCCTAACGCATCAGCGGTTGGCTCACCTCTCGCAATTTGACTTGAAAAAGAGTGCTCGCATACGGCACAAATAACCTCTCTTATTACAAACCCTCTCTCCTTAAATAAACGGTAGGCTTCCTTGGGTGCATCGTCAAAGTGCCGATTTCCATAGCCAAATACTAAATATAAAGGTGTTCGATTGCCATTATATTCCTTTAGATACGACAGTAGCAAATTAGGGATCCTACCTGCATAGACTGGAAGTCCAAGAACTAAAAAATCCTCACTTAAAAATGAGCGACTAAGGCTGGCGCGTTCTGCGGGCTTTGTGAAAGAACGATAAAGCACCTCACCTGTTACCTGCCCAAACGATTGTTCAGCCTGATTTACTGCTTTATATAAAATTGAGCTCGCTTTTGAACAAACTAGTTTTTTGACACCACCAGTCGGACTAAAATAATCGGCATATATCATTTTGGGCTCCAATTTAGGTTATTATTTTCCGGTTTTAAACGCCTTAACTATGTTACTGCTCTCAGTAATAAACTGTAATGATGCCTCAGATGAACGCATGACCATCATGATGAATAGAATATCAATAATCGTAAGCTGTGCGATTCTTGACGCGATCGCTGAAGATCTCGCTGTATTTTCCTCAGCAATTGCATATAAGCTGATATCAGATAGATCTGTAAGTGAGTTTTTCGAATATCTTGATAATGAAATGATTTTAGCGCCTTTACGTTTTGCTTGCTCTGCAGCAACTAATATTTCTTTACTTTCACCCGTATAGGAAACCGCGAAGACGACATCTCCTGGTTTTAAGGTTGCAACGGCTGCTAGCTGAACATGACTTGATAAATCAAAAATGACATGCTTGTCAATTTTGAGCAGCTTATGTGTAAAGTCCATGGCAACAAGTGCTGAGGCACCAATTCCTAGGATGACGATTTTTTTAGCGTCCGATAACCACTCAGAGGCACTCTTTAAGGTTTCTGGCGGATTAATTTCCATAGTCGCATCAATCGCGTTTTTTGAATTATAACCGATCTTTGTGACGATATCCTCTGGAGAATCCTCCAGAGTAATTTGATCGTGAACCATTTTACCCTTTGGTCTTTTGGTAGCGGCTTCATTCATCGCCATTTTAAAGTCACTATAGCCTTTGTATCCTAGTTTTTGACAATACTTCACAATTGCGGATTGACTAACGCCAATCGCCTTTGCCAGTTCAACTGATGTTAGGGTTTTTGCAGTATGAATTTGATCTATAACAAAATCTGAGATTTGATTCTCACTAACCGTTAGTTCTGACCTCATGTGGTCAATTCTCGTAAAGCATGACATAAGTAATCCTCCTATTGGAATATTTTATCACAAAAAAAAAGGTTTGATTATCACATCTAAGGAATATTTTATTATATTTGTCGTTGACACAGAGAATATTTTATTATATATTGAAATTAAGAAACACAATGGAGGTTTCCATGAATTTAAAAACATTAAAAACTGAGCAAAGAAATCCCCTGACAGAAGATATTGATGCACTTGATACTCTTTCTGTTGTGAGGTTGATGAACTCAGAAGATCGTAACGTAATAACGGCTGTGGGCTCTCAGCTTGAAGCCATAGCTAAGGCTGTAGATATTATTGCTCCAGCGCTCAAATCAAATCACAGACTCATCTATATTGGCGCAGGAACCAGTGGCCGTTTAGGTGTCCTTGATGCTTCTGAATGTCCTCCGACATTTGGAACAAATCCAAGCCAAATATTAGGCCTAATCGCTGGTGGAGATCATGCGCTTCGAAATGCGATGGAAGCGGTTGAAGACAATCGAGAGCTTGGTATGGATGATTTAAAAGGTATTCATTTAACCGCTGAGGATGTGGTGGTTGGTATCGCTGCAAGTGGAAGGACACCCTATGTACTCGGAGCGGTTGACTATGCCAAATCAATTGGCTGTAAAACCATTGGTATTTTATGTAATGACGACGCACCTTTGAATAATGCAGTGGATATTCCAATTCCGTTGGTCGTTGGACCTGAGGTTGTTACTGGCTCCACTCGACTTAAAGCAGGTACGGCACAAAAATTAGTTCTCAATATGCTGACAACTGCGGCAATGATTAAAAATGGCAAGGTATTCAAAAACTTAATGGTTGACGTTCAAGCGACGAATATAAAGCTCGTTGAACGTAAAAAATTAATTGTTATGGATGCGACTGGCGTTGAAAGATCGGTTGCAGATGAAGCGTTAAAAGCAACAGATGGCAATATTAAACTAGCAATTGTCATGTTGCTGGGAGATGCAACGCTGTCCGAGGCTAAAAAGGCTTTGGAAGCGTCACAAGGTAATGTGAGAGAGGCGTTAAAGGCCTTAATCTAAAAAACTGTTCAAGGGGGAACATTATGAGCAACCAAGAATTGTTAAGTAAAATTGTCACCTTGTTAGGCTCTGAAACAAACATTGAGTCTATGGCAAACTGCATGACTCGTCTAAGAGTTAAAGTTAAGAATCCTTCCCTAATTCAGAAGGATGCGATTCAAAAGCTTGAAGGCGTTCTCGGTGTCGTTGAAGATGAGACCTTCCAAATTATCGTCGGACCTGGAAAGGCGAATAAACTCATGGAGCTTTTCAAAACGTCCTACGCAATTCCAACGTCTAAGGTAGATGAGGATTGGAAGTCAAACAAAGAAAAAGTACAAAGCAAAAACAAAGGTAGTAAATTCAAGCAAGGCCTAAGAACAATTGGCGAGATCTTTATTCCTTTGCTTCCAGCAATTATAGCAGCCGGTATATTTAATGGCTTTGCAGGATTAATTACAAATTTACAAACTACTGGTAGCTTACCTGCTAATGATGCATGGAACATCATAAGACTGGTTCTTTCGTTATTAGGTGGCGGTTTCTTAAGCTATTTTATGATTTTTACTGGTATCAGTGCAGCAAGAGTATTTGGGGCAACTGAAGCACTTGGTGGTATGGTTGGTGCCATGACGGTTATGACTCAAATCGATGAAATCTCAAAAATCATTGGTTTATTTAATGAAGATTCTCCGCTTAATTCTATTCTGAGAAATGGTAAAGGTGGTGTTATCGGTGTTATCGTCGGCGTTTACCTATTGTCTAAAATAGAGAAAGCGGTTAGAAAACGCGTTCCAGACGTCCTTGACCTTATGCTAACCCCTATTGTTACCCTACTGGTCGTCGTCACTTTATTACTTGTAATCATTATGCCTGTTACTGGTCTTTTATCTGACTGGCTGGTTCAAGGCTTAGAATTATTGGTCAATTCTTCGAACCCTGTGGTAAGTATACTTTCAGGCTATGTTCTTTCAGCTCTATTCTTACCGATGGTATTGCTTGGTTTACATCATGGTCTCATACCAATCTACGCGATTCAGCTAGAAGCAACTGGTGGTGTATCCTTGTTTCCAGTACTCGCAATGGCGGGCGCAGGTCAGGTTGGAGCAGCTATTGCAATTTATTTTAAAGCTAAAAAAGTCAAAAATCAACGATTGATGAGTGTTATCTCTGGTGCGTTGCCTGCCGGTTTCTTAGGCATAGGCGAGCCTCTGATTTACGGTGTTACACTACCACTTGGCAAACCATTTATTACAGCAGGTCTTGGTGCTGGTTTTGGTGGTGCATATGTTATGCTTCAAAAGGTAATGTCTACAGCATGGGGACCATCTGGATTGACAGCAATTCCATTAATGCAGCCAAATTCAATGCTCAACTATTTCATAGGGCTCGTCGTTTCCTACATTTTCGGTTTCATTATCACAGCAATCTTTATAAAAGAATCTGAGGTGGCTAACGTTTAAAGCGTTAATCATAAATTCTAAAAATTTCTCTCCTGATTTTTTTAGAAGCGCGCAAAAAAGGAAGGTTCCCAAAAACCTTCCTTTTTTTTATTCATTCGCACTCAGTCAACTTATTAAAAAAAGAATAACTACCGTTTGCTTAACAAACACTTACTTCAAGCGCATTTCTAGAGTAGAATTGCCATACCATCCGGATGTATCCCCACATCAAATCGATTGATCTCTTTAAGTTTAACCATATCTATCACAGAGATATCATTTGTCTTATTATTTGCAACATAAGCCTTTGTACCATCCTTAGAAAAGACAGTCCCACCAGGCCATTTACCAACTGGAATTCTCTTAATTTCCCATGGTCTTGTCGTACCATTAATCTCTTGCTCAGTCATTATGACACTTAAATCATCTGACTCACGATTGGGAATGAGTGCATATTTCCCGTCGGGAGAAAATACGACTCTTATAGGGCATGCACCAAGTCTTCTTTTCCATAAAACTTCATGTGTTTGTGTCTCTAAAATGAATAGATTATTATCCTCTTGATTGGCTACATATAACCATTTACCATTTGGATGAACCGCAACACCTTCTGGTCCCCTACCTACTCCAATCACGGATAACACTGCAAGGGTATTGCCGTCTAGGACACTGATACTGTCACTGCCAATATTCGGTACGTATAGGGTCTTTTCATCTGGTGTAAGCGCAATCATATGCGAATGTACTTCACCTGTTTCGACTACCTTTACGACCTCATTTTTATCTGTATCGATTTCAAACACACAAGCACTATAAGTTGACGCGCAGAATAGACGATTGGACTGAGTCATACCGACGCCATGAGGAAAATCAAATTTTGGATGTTTGATCCGATGTGTGATTTCAAGTGTTTCATTATCGATGACATCTATTGTATTACCTAGCGAGCAGCTCACATATGTCTTTTTCTGGTCAAAGGAGACAACTACCTCATGTGGATTATGATCGGATACAATTTTCTTTACCGTCTCTCCAGTCTTGGTTGAAACAAATGATATGGTATCTTCATCTTTATTTAGAACAACTAAAATTTCTGATTTCATAGGTCTCTCCTTTTATTTCGGCTTACGAATTAATTATATCATATCTTTTACCCGACATTGCTATGGTTAATTAATTATTTTTTAATGGGCTTTTAAGGATACTTTTCTTTATCTGTGTTAACCTTATAACAAAAGGAGGTAATACTGATGGAAAAATTCTACCTTTATGTGGCAGTTCCTGCATCATTATTACTGATCATTCAGTCAATCATGACGTTTCTAGGACTGTCAGGAGACATAGACACTGACTTTGATGGTGATGGGGATGTAGAAATGACTGGTGAAACAGGATTAACCTTATTTTCATTTAGAAATTTAGTCGCTTTTTTCACCTTCTTTGGTTGGAGCGGGCTATGGTTAATCAGCTTAAATGTTAAAGCCTTATGGGTCGTTTTAATCTCAGTCACAGTTGGCTTTGTATTTATGCTGATCTCAATGAGTTTGTTTTTCCTAGTCAGTAAGATGCAGCGAAATGGTACGATTAATCTAATGAACGCTATTGGACAAAAGGGAGATGTTTATATCACAATCCCAGCAAAACGTCAAAATTACGGTAAAGTTATGGTTGTTGTTCAGGGGGCTTTAACGGAGATAGAAGCGATTACAGATGATGATGAAACGATAAAGTCTGGTAGCTCTGTTGAAGTTATTGCAGTTGAAGGCAATCGTCTTATCGTAAGAAAAATATAAGGAGGCATATACATGTTAGAAAACTCTCAAGGCTTGATCTTCATCTCACTGGCGGTTCTCTTTTTCTTTACACTTATCGTAGCACTCTTATCACGCTATAAAAAGTGTCCTTCTGACAAAATTCTTGTCAAGTACGGTTTAGTGGGGTCAAACGATCAAGGAATTAAAAGCGCTAAATGTATCCATGGTGGTGCAACTTTAGTTTGGCCAGTTATTCAAGCCTACGAATACTTAGACCTCACGCCTATCTCAATAGAGGTCAACCTTCAAAACGCACTGTCAAAGCAAAACATCCGTATCGATGTACCTTCACGCTTCACAGTAGGGATCAGTACGGAACCAGAAGTAATGCAAAATGCAGCAGAACGTTTACTTGGTCTTAAGCTCGCTGAAATTCAAGAGCTGGCTAAAGACATCATCTTCGGTCAATTAAGACTTGTCGTAGCGACAATGGACATCGAGGAAATCAATACTGACCGCGATAAGTTCTTAGAAGAAGTTTCTAGAAATGTGGAATCTGAGCTTAAAAAAATCGGTTTAAGACTCATCAACGTTAATATTACCGATATTAGCGATGAATCAGGCTATATCGATGCACTTGGTAAAGAAGCTGCTTCAAAAGCAGTCAACGATGCTAAAATCTCTGTTGCTCAAAAAACAAGAGATGGTTCTATCGGTGAATCCCAAGCGGTTATGGACCAAAGAGTTAAGGTTGCTGAAGCAAATGCACATGCAGTAGATGGTGAAAACCAGTCAAAAATCAAAGTTGCTGAATCAGATGCTGCGAGACGTGAAATGGAAGCCATCGCAAACAAACGTGCGGTTGCCGCAGAAAAGATTCAACAAGCAAAAGCACTTGAAGAATCATATGTCGCTGAAAGAGCTGCTGAGATAGCGCGTGCTGAGCTTGAAAAGGCAACTAGAGAAGCGGACCAATTGGTACAGGCACACATCGATAAACAACGTGCTGAGATCGCAGCCGAAGCAGAAGCAGAACGAATTCGCCGCCAAGCTAAAGGTGAAGCAGATGCCATCTACTTAAAGCTTGAAGCGCAGGCTCGTGGTATCAATGAAATGCTGATGAAGCAAGCAGAAGGTTTCGCTGCTATCGTCAATGCAACTGGTAGTTCTGAAGCAGCTATGCGTCTTATGATTGTCGATAAACTTCCTGAGCTCATCGAAAAGCAAGTGGAAGCTATTAAAAATATTAAGATTGACAAGGTTACCGTTTGGGATAATCTCGGTGGTGACGAAGGTAAAACCAGTACGGCAAAGTTCCTATCTGGTATGATGCAATCCATCCCGCCACTCAATGAACTGTTTGATATGGCAGGACTTGAAATGCCAAGTTATCTTGGTAAGGAAAAAGGTAGTAGCTCACCAGTGGCTACAGAAGCTCTTTCAAAACCAGTATCGACTGATGTTGCTTATGAATCAGAGCCAACGGGTGACATATCCGTAATTGAAGAAATGTAATCAATTAAATAAACCTGATGCAGATAATGAGTCGTCCTCTATTATCTACATCAGGTTTTATTTTACTCGCATAATCAATAATTATAAAGTTCATGTTTAAAGATCATTTTTCCTACAAATGTTCGCACGGTCTTTACCCGTTTTTTTAGACAGATAAAGCGCCGTATCTGCTCGTGCCAATACTTCTTTGTAGTCCCTGTCACCGGATTCAAAGAATGCGATGCCCATGCTCATAGTAAACACTAGGGTGCCTAGATCTTCAAAGGGCTGCCTCAGCTTAAGTGCACTCTGAAGCTTCAAATCATAGCCTTCAAAATTTTCTGCCCCTAAGCCCTCTAGGACGAGTAAAAATTCTTCTCCCCCCCAACGGTATAGCCGATCCGACTGACGCACGTGATCTTTGATGGTTCTCGTGAAGCAGCCGAGTACTTTATCACCCGTTTCATGCCCATAATTGTCGTTGATCAACTTAAAGTCGTCTAAATCCATCATAATGATGGTAATCGGTAGCTCTAAGTCGTCGTTTACATATCGGTTCATAATTGCAGTAAGGTCTCTTATTCCTGCACGCCTGTTTAAAGCACCAGTGAGTGGGTCAATCAACGCTTCTTCAATTAGATTTCGCTTTATCCTGCCATTATACCAGCGATCAAGTGCAATTAAGAATCCGATTGAAAGTATCGACAATACGACAATTAAAGTAACGATTAATCTTATTAGTGCCTTTATATGCTCATTACTCTTTTGAGAGGTAACAATAAGGTATTCACTAATATCATCTAGATGAACTCCCATGGATATAATCCAGTTAAAATCTGAATACAGTTTTGAATAGGTTAATTTCTCTGAGATTTCTTCTGAGGACAACTTCTTAAAATAATAGCTATAAAAGATAGCGCCTTCCTTTTTAACGCCCTCAAGTTCTGTTAGATAAGGATGGTTACCTTTGATGTCAGTCGTATTTGTGGAAAGCAATGCACCTTCCGTATCGATAAGGTTAGGGCGAATCAATCGAACCGCGTAATTATCGCCACCTGAGTAATTAAGTATCTCATTAACCCAAATATAGGAATCATCTGCATAGCTAGAATAATGAAGCTCATCTTTAATTCGATTGATAACAATATCATCCAGCGATTTTTGCTTCACACCTATAAAAATGCGGTAGTGCTCTAAAGTAATAATTTCATATCTTTCATATTCGTTTTTCAATCTCATTTGATTGGCAGCCAATTCAAGAGGATAGATTAAATCCGATTTATTGGCGTAGATCAATGCTCCTGAAGATAAATCGATCATCATGGCATCTATAATATGAACACTAGATTCAGCGTTAAAATATATCCGCATCCAATCCTTAAAGGTTGACTCATCCTCAATCTGTGCAATATAATCAATCGTCTGATCTATAATTTTATTATAATCAGATCGCGTTTCCTTTCTTAGTCCTTCAATTCTCAATGCAAGATTATCAACCGTATCCTTTAGGTAAACCTTCTTAAGATTTAAAAGGCCTTCGATACCTGCATCCTTGTAAACCGCATCAATTTTATTGATGGTCAAGAAATAGATAACGCCAATTACACTGCACATTATCAGTACCATTATAATAATTATCAGTCTATAATTTAGATTTTCTCTCCTCATAGATACCTCTTATAAATAGAGCTATCTTATTATTACCTCAAGTTCGGAAAATTATTCACAAACGTTAATTATCTCTTATACTGTCTTACACCGCTTTCTAGGTACTTTTCTACCCAAAGTGCTTTTAAAAGCTCTAGTTCATCCCTATAGTCCTTATCTGGCACATCCTCATCGTACTCTAATTCCTCTAAAACCTTAATTTCAAATGCCGATTCACCAAAAACCTTCCAATCAGCAAGTAACTCTCTATAGGGATGAAAGCCTCCACGAAGCTTAACCTGATTGCCGTTAATAGCCGCTTTTAAATTGGGCGCAGCCTGTATCAACACCTTGGGTTCTTCATTCGGTAAAGCCTGTAAGCCAATGAGAAACACCCCCATAGGATGCTGCATCATTTTATAGGCTTCTATCATCTTTTTTTTATCACTTCTGTCCATTTTCATATCTCCTTAATGGTCTTCGTTACAGATGGTATTATACTTTCTTAATCAATACCCCATCTCTTTTAGTATGCTTGAGAGCGTTTTAAGTCTCTCCGATATTAATTCATCATCCTGACTTAATGCCTGTGCGAATAATTTAATATCCTCATCTATAAAGGGATTTTCAATATCCACAGCCGGACGTATGGCATCCCCTTGTAGCCCTATCGTATCGATCAGTGGATTTTCTGGATCATATAATTTTTCATGACGGTAGGCTTCCATAAAATACTGCTTCGATCGAGCGATGAGAATTGAGAGGTCAAGGACTCGATGAAAAGGCATTTCTTCTGATTGTCTCGACCACTTTTCACCAGTGTAGCGCCAAATCTTAGCCGAAATATCTACCTTTCCTCTTTCATTCCATTGTGCAAGCCCGAGTGAAATGCCTTTGGCATCAGAGCCATAAGCGAGCTTACCATCTATTTTATCGTAATCCTCTACCACAATTACCGGCTTGTGTTTCAGTTGTCTAGGTATTTTCATTTGACCTCCTTTTATATCACATGTCTTTAACAGTCCTGTTTACGTAAACTAAAAAACCGTATTAGGACAAATTCATCAATTATATTTTAGTAATTTAGTAATTTAGTGATTTAGTAATTTTCTAAATCTATAACAAGATAACACACATTCTCTTTTGTGTCAAATGTCTCATTGAATGCTTCTTAATTTGATGGTATTATGAAAAAAAGTTAGGAGGTAATATGAAGCGTTTACACCAATTAACCGAACCTGAGGTTTTAGAAATTAAGCAATTGTTACAGCTTTGCTCGGAAAACGATAAAGCCGTTCATCCCATTCATTATGGCACAAATATTAATCTCTATCGTGAAATGCCATGTTATCTTATGATGTATTCAGACCATTTACTCGTCGGTTATCTTAGTATTTTTGCGATTAATGCCTTTGAAGGCGAGATTTGCGTCATCATTCACCCTAGTTATAGATCCAAATCGATTGCCACAGAGCTGATCGAACACGCAAAGGGTATATTGAAAGAACATAACTACAAGCAAATGCTTTACGTTCATAATGAATTTTATGAAAAAGGATTGGACTGGATTAATAAAAAACAATTAAGACACCATCATACGGAATATACGCTCACCTTTGATAAAAAAACTGAGATCAGCAGGGCAACTCGTCTCTTGGTAAGCAAGGCAATGCCTTCAGATGCGTATCGCGTCGCACAGATAAGTGTCAATGCCTTCGAGGATGATTTTGAACCAGCTCTCTCTTATGTTAATGCCTGCTTTGAGCTAGATAATCGCACTGTCTATCTTGGAAAGCTCAATTATGAACCCATATGTACTCTAGTGGTTGGGAACAATAATGGCGAGCTTTCAATTAATGGCGTTGCTGTTTTGAAGGAGCATCAAGGTAAGGGATTTGGAAAAGAGTTTATAAGCGAAGTGCTACATCAAATAAATGCCAATTATCACGAGGTCTCCATAGACGTAGATCATACAAATCTGGCTGCCTATGAGCTATACAAAAAGATTGGCTTCAAAGAAAAAAGCGTCACAGGCTATTATGTTGAGCCTATTGACGCTTAAGGGCTATAAATCTAAAAATACAGGCTGTCCAATAAGGGTAAATTCATATGCATTTTCCGCTACACCCAGTAGCTGAGCAGCAAATGCAAGTGTTACCATTAACCTTCCTTCATATATAAACGGCGATACTTCTAATTCGATGGTATCGTCGTTTTTGTCTGTCATTTCAAAATCAGATAAATTTACCTGATAGCTATCCGTTTGACTTTGTGCAAGCACCTGAAATGTCTGTTGATCAAAGCTGACCTCATATCCTAGGTTACTAAGGAGCGACTTAAAAGGAACGTATATTGCGCCAGAAGCACCGCGAATCGCGTCCTTTAGAATTAAATTCCCAATTTGTAGCTCCCCACGCTGACTCATATATAGACTTGGCCTACCTGCATACTGAAAGACCTCACCTTTTCGATCCAAGGCGATCGCCTTAGCATAGGAAAGATTACTCACATCCGTATAATATTTACCGCTAATGTATATCTTATAGGGTAAATAGCCTCTCACCTTCACTGCCTCAAGCACTCTTAATGGAACATAAGCCAATTTATGCTCTATATATTCAGGTTCGTAGGTACTCAACAGGGTTGGAAAGGTAAGATCTGCAGTCGTTTCTATGGTCAGTGCTGGCTTCAATTTACGATTTGCAAAATAGCTGGTTGCATAACCAACTAAGACCTCACCTTCATTTGAAACGGAAGTGTCTCTCAGCTTATAATCAGTAATTCGTGAAACCAAGTTTGCAAGCTGTTCGTTCCGAGATAAATAGTTTGTGCCAAGCGCCGTTATTCTATAATAGATGACGCGACCCATACTATGAAAGTCCAGAAAGGCTCTAAAATCATATCGCTCTATATAGTTAGCAACAATCTGTGTTTCGAGCTCTGACATGGGGTTTTCACCGCCATAGCCAGAAAGCGCAGGCTGTAATGCTTCGTCCTCATTACGCTGCGCCCATTGGTCTACCCATACTTGACTCACTGCATCGTAATATCGGTCCTCATAGTTTCTATTCAAATCCACACCGTTAAAATTTGATTTAATCCGGTGATACAGCTGACCCTCGACTTGACTTATAAAAAGGGAGCGTAGCTCTAAATCTGAAATACTTGAGGTGCCAAACTTCGATATATTAAATCCATCTGGATTAACCAGGGGAATAAAGTGAATCACACTGGTCTTAAGCAATGCTCTCACATCTACGTCTGTAAGGGTGCTGTCGGCATAATAATCGTGTACATAATCTTCAATCATCTTGAGGACAGCAATTGGGTTAAAGGTTTCTCTACCATGAGTTCCAGCCTCTACCAGAAGATGTGTTTTTTCAACATAGTCAAATTCAGACTTATCAAAAACTCGGTAGGAAAGCCTCACGGCATATATTGGATTGTTTAGCTTCGTTTTACCTAAAACTTCAAGCTCTAGTAGATAAGGATATTTGGCCACCAATTTTTCAGTCATCTCAAATAGTTGCTCTGAAGAAGCTGCATAGCCTGCTTCAAAGGAGATGACCTTATCAAGCCCGAAAGAGAGCTGTGATGTGAGTTTGAAAATAGCTAAAGATAAAAGGAAAATTGTTATAAATTTTTTCAATAATAACCTCGATTCTTATTCAGAACCTTTCTCAGATAATGCATTGGGATTATAGTAATTTGGGCTCTTCAAGGTATAAACTAAAGCCGCACTTTGCTCCTCGGTTAGTTGAATAGGTTCAACACCATAGTAATGCTTTGAAGCCTCGCGAATGCCATATGCACCTTCTCCAAAATAAGCGATATTTACATACATCTCTAAAATATCGGCTTTCTCGTATACCCTTTCTATCTCAAAGGCGACAAACAGCTCTGCAACCTTTCTTTCATACTGCTTTTCAAATGAAAAGTACATATTCTTAGCCAGCTGCTGCGTTATACTGCTTCCACCCTCGACCTTTGCACCTGCAAGAAAGTTCTTGATAAAAGCTCTTGCTGTTGAAGACAGATTGATACCAAAGTGGTCATAAAACTTACGATCCTCTGATGTCACCACCTGTTCTAAAAAGGAGGGAGAAATCTCGGCGATAAACGCATACGAAGGATCGGATTTTAAGGATGCCACTTTTTCTGATAGCGGAACCCCTTCAACAGCATCCTTATACATTTGATACCCACTTAATAGAATAGGCATCACTAAAATTAATGCTACTATGATCAAGATACCTATTAATCTCGTTAAAAACCGCATTTTTTTCATATTTACCCTCTACTCCTACCCAATTATATGAATAGGTTAAAATAAGTCAAACCCGTTAAAAACGGGTTTGAGGTCTAAAGCTTCATTAAATTAAACATTATCATGCTCGATAATAAGTACTTTATCACCCAACTCAATATCGACATTTTCAAGTGCTTTTACAATTGGTTCATTTGAGTTATAAGGAATTTCAAGTAAAACAATCTTATAACCTTCTGAAAGATATTTTAATATATTATTTTGATACCATTCAAGATAAATACATACTCTAGAGTCTTGATCAAACTGACGGCCATAGGTACAGTAATTTACCAAATCATCGGTTTCATCAATCATTCGAATGCTATATTGGCTAATTTTCGCTTCGATCTCTGGTTCAACATCTTTGTAGGCTACAGCTAAAATGGTATATTTATAATTCATGTCAACCTCCACAAAACTTTTATTAACCTCATATTACCACTTTGTTAAGTTTAAATCAAGCTACCCATTCACTCTTCGATAAATCGCATCTGCAATGATTTTGCTTATTCTTTTTAAGATGTAGGTTTCAACTTCTGTATTGGTACGGTTAATTTTTACTGAATCAAACCCAACACAACCCATAAGCTTCCCATGGCAATACATGGGTATTGCGATGGTACTTATGATTTCATGCTCTAAAAGTATCGTTTTTATACTATCCGTCTGTGGAAGTGCCTTGGAATCTTGAATATAGACGGTTTCACCCTTTTGGTGATTTTGTAGGTACGGGCTATTGTGAGCCATCGGTAAATTCTGAACCTTATTTTTTTTAGGTAAAATGCCCTTCTCACACCATTCATGTGAGTTAGTAAAGGTCATATGATCAAAATCATAGAGCATCACAAAGGCACGATCTGCGTAAACCTTCTTCCCAAATGCTTCTAAAATAGACTCAATCCTTTGATTGAATTTAGTATCATTGACATCTGAAAGTGCTAAATAGGATTTCATGAGTTGCTTCTCAATTTCAGATCTTAAATCCAATGTTTGATACAAAGCTTCTACCGTTTTCTGAAGCTCGATTCGATCGGTTAAAGTGGTAAAGGATGCTACGAGATATAAAGAATCACTGCCCTCCTGCTCTATACAAACAAATCTTCCTTCTGTTTTAATGAGACGCTCTTCATCTATATTAAAAACCACTTCTAAGCTAAATCGATCGCCTTTACTTGCTTTTTCAAAATGATCCTGGCAGAGCCACTTTGAATAAGGATTGATCATTTCCCACAGACGGTTATAGATGACATCATCAGAAACTAGATGCATGTCCTTGAACATGGGATTGATGTACAATATTTTACCTTCTAGGTCCACGATAATTATCGGATCCAATGAAAGCTCACAATATTCAATTAAATTTAACCTAAAATTTAAGTATCCCATTTCAGTCTCCTAGAATTATAATTAACGCTAGTAATATCTTCTATTATAACCGAAACCGCTTCATTTCTCTATGCTTAATTGATTACAGCCTTGGTTGACCCCATTGCAATTTTAGCAGCTTTAAATACAAAGATCGTTATCACCGCATTCGTAATGGCAGTAGGTACAACGATACTGGTGACCAAAATACCTAGTGGTGCTGGCAATCCTACAATGAGCGATGCAGAGGATAAAAATATCAATCCGCTGACAAAAGTGCCTACCAATCCGATAAATGCAGATTTAACATATTCGTTTTTGTAATTTTTAAGCAGCTGTACCATTGCCAAAATAAGAATTGCTGTAATGAATTTGTCGATTAGGTTAGGCAATTGTCCCCCCGGAAAGGTCGTCGTCATTGCGGTTAGGATCCCGCTTAGAAGCCCAGTTAAAAGCGCATTTTTAAACGTCGGTAATATCATAATTGCAATGAACATAAACGTTAGCATTAGATCAAACTTCATACCAAACACTCCTGGAACAACTGCATGTAATACAAATCCCATTGCCAACAGAACTGAAGTTAAAATCATACTTTTTAATTTCATAATAAATTCTCCTTTAATTTTAATAGTATTATGGCGATGCCATCCATCTTCTAAATTATTTGCGGGTTTGTTTTTCTCGATTAACGCTCACAACATGCAATCACCTCCTTTATAGACTGTTTTTTTAAATAAAAAAACCGCTTACTCCTTATAACTAAGGAGCAAACGGTTAAGTTCGCGGTACCATCCTTCTTGGAATGTAACATTCCATCTCTATCGGATACAAACATATCCTACCTCGATAACGTGAGGAAACGGCAAAGGCTACTGCAAAATGGTTCGCCTCGCATCTCATAGGGCCATTCACAGTACCTCGATATACCTTCTCCCACCAACGAAGGCTCTCTTTGATATCACAGTAAAGCTACTCTTCCTAATCCATGATTTTGAAAATTTAATTACTCTCTATTATACAGAGTTTTCTGACAATCACAACCTTTTAAATGTTAACTTTCCGTAACATTTACTGATAAGAAATCGTTGCATAATAATGATCTAAATCAAAACCGTGAGTCGTAACCGATGCGATTGATCGATTAAACACTTGGCTTTCAGCTAAAGAAACCTCTAACGAATCCTCAGCCAAAGTCTCTAGCCACCTATGGAAATCATCCACTTTTAGCCCATTTGAAAAGTTAAGATGAATCATAGCCGATTTGACGAGTTCGATTAGCAACGTTTCATTGTCTCTTGGCTTTAACCCACGAAGTGCCTTTGAAATCGTTTTTGGCGCTCTACAAAGCTTAGAACTGAACTCGTGTAGATAAAAATAAAGACCGTAATTATGAAGCTTACCTGTATTGACATCTATAAACCACAAATCTTTGTCTAATGCAGTCGATGTGTAGCCTAAATATTTCAAAGCAGTCAGATCATAAAATATGCCTTCACATATTTTTCGTGAGCCCAATGGCTTCAGATACCCCATTACCGATTCAAGCACGACGATTGGCTCAACCCCTTTATCCTTCTTAAGTACAATGTAACCATGGGTAGTGGTATCGAAATGATCGACCACATTGGGAATATTGATTTTGAAATAAGTTGTATCCGCAACCATTAAAAGTGTAATTGAATCCATAAATATTTTTCTTTTAAGCTTAGTGGTTTCAATCATAACGTATTCCTCTGAAACGTACATAAAGCCAAGCTCAATCATAACTCTCTTAAGGTATTTAAATCTTGCACATTTACCATTTTCTTTGACCAGCTCAATGCTACGTTTTCTCTTGCTACGTTTTATTTCCTCAGGCTGCTCTGTCTGTGAATAAGCGGTTGAATTATCGTGTGAGTGCGTCGATTCTGATGAATCGGTTGTACGCTTACTTGAACTTGAGCTGTAAGTATTTTGCTTTTGATCGGTATTATGATTGGTATTATGACTCGTACCGGAATCAGTAGCAGGCCTTTTTTTATGATTTCTATAAATGAGTCTTTCTTTTTCATAAAACTTATTTTGCTCAATTAAAATTAGCCCCTCTTTGTAAAGCGCATTGATTTTGCTCATGATATAGAGTGCCTCTTTAACCTCTGAGATATCTGGATGCCATAGCTTAGCCAATGCACGATACTCTCGTTTGATGCCCTTAACTGTAAAAAGCTCAGATGGCATGTCGCAGTTCATTATATAATTTTTATCATTAAATTTATCTTTTTTGTTCATTTACTCACCATAATTCATTTTGTAAAACCTACTTATGGAATGATTATACAACCCCCTTGTGATAAATTCAACCTGTTGTCAAAGATGAAAAATGCCTCCGATTCTCATCAGAGGCAAACATAAATATAAGGTGGATTATAGTGACTTTATTAACCTAGTACTTTAACTCTTGCTTCTAGTGGGCCAAAATCTTTTTCATTTACTGCTGCAAGTGGCTTTCCAAAAGGCATTTGTGCAATTAATTTCCATTTTTCAGGCAATGACCAAGCTTTCTTAACATCATTCTCAATCACTTCATTATAATGCTGTAAGGATGCACCTAAGCCCTCAGCATCGAGTCCCGTCCATACGACGTATTGCAGCATGCCACTCGACTGTTGTGACCAAACTGGGAAATTATCCTTGTATAAACCGAATTGTGCCTGTAAGCCCTCAACAATAGCTTGATCTTCGAAGAATAAGACCGTTCCATAGCCTGATTTAAAAGCATTCATTTTGTCATTAGTTGGTCCGAACGCTTCCTCTGGAACGATTTTTCTTAAGTTCTCTCTAGTTAATTCCCATAATGAATCGTGCTCATCGTTAAGTAAAACAACTACTCTTGAACTTTGAGAATTAAATGCTGATGGTACAAATTTAACTGCATGCTCAACAATGTCCCTTAAAGCGTCATCGCTTAAAGCTATTTCTTTACCAATTGCATAATGTGACCTTCTTGCTTCAACTGCTTCGTTAAATGATTTATTCATATTGTTTTCTCCTTATAATTTTATATCATTAATTAGTGATAATTCCTTTTTAAAAAAGTGCTTTCGCACTTTTTATCACTGTTTTCTTTCTTGAAATCAATATATCACTAATTAGTATTAACGTCAATCTATGAAAACCCAAATTTACGAATTGTTCAATTGTCGTTCAAAAGCTATTCACGAAGTATTTGGTCTGGAGTGATAACACAGAGGATCAAATCGTTTACATTGGTTCCAGTCGGCCCAGTGATAATTAAATCACCCGCTTGGACTAAGGCGTGATAGGCATCAAAATCATTGATTGCCGATTCTAAACTAAATGCTTTTTCTCTTAATCTCTCCGCTGTCTTCGAATCAACTAGTCCACCTGCAGCATCTGTTGGACCATCCGTACCATCTGATGCCTGAGCTAAAAAATAAACGCCTCCAATGCCATCAATTAATTGAGCGACCTTTATTGCAATATGTTGACTTCTGCCACCTTTACCAGCACCAGCTACCTTAAGTGTTAGCTCACCGCCATAGATGAGACAGTAGCTCTTTTGATTTTGATTTGCCATATTTCTAAAAAATCTCAACTCATTATTAAATCTATCAAGGAAAGCTTCTAACGAATCCTGTAATTGCATTTCCCTTATGACACTATTATAGCCCAGCTGACTCGCTATAAGTGCCGCTGACTGACACATTGTTTCAACGCTACCCACTAGATGTGTTTCTACCTTAATATTGCAAGCAACTGAAGACGCTTCTTCCATCTGCTTCACTAATATTTCCATAGGAAGGTTAATCTGATGCTTTAGAATTATTTGCTTAATTCGACTAATGTCGATTTTCTCGAAATAGATAGGTCCAGACGCTATTGAAGAAAGTGCATTGCCGATTACATCGGACAACACTAAGGATACAATTTTTGAAACACCGCAAAAGTTTAAAAAACCGCCGCCTTTTACTTGTGATAGCAGCTTCCGTACCAGATTAATCTCTTCAATATTTGCACCTGAATTGATTAACTCTATGTTGATTTTTTTTAGATCTTCCAAAGTGATGCCGTGAATGGGCAACTCAAAAAGGGCTGAACCGCCACCAGAAACTAAGAAAAACAGTGAATCTGTCGGCTTTAAGCTCTGTACCAATGTAATCGCCGCTCTCGTTGCTTGTAAACTGGCTTCATCTATTATTGGATGACCCGCTTCAAATATTCTAAAATTGGGTATATCGCCTTCTGAATGACCATATTTTGTAATGACAATGCCTGCAGCCACTTGACCCTCTAGACAATCATAAAGTGCCCTTGCCATCCGCCAAGCTGCTTTACCAATTGCAATGACATAAGGTAATCCATTAACATGAATTTTGCTAACTTCATTTGCTACTGCCTTATCTGGTAAAACTTGCTCTATACTCTTGGATGCGATTTTTAATAGATCTTTTCTAATAGATGACAACACATCACCTCCGAAGGCTTATTTCTATTACTAAAATATTTACAAATAATATGTATATCTTATGTTTATACTTCGGTATGCTGATAATAATTCATAAATCTATTTTATCATTAATCAGCCAAATTGTATCTGAAAGGAGCAAATCATGTCAGAACTTAATTTTCCATCTGTGGAAGTGATTGAAAACATTTTAAGCGAAATAATCGATGAAATTCCAGAGCCATTTTTTGAAGGTCTCAACGGCGGTATAATCTTGGTTGAGTCTCCAAAGCCACATCCGCAAAGTCAAGCGCAATTGCCACTTTATATTATGGGGGAATATGTGTCCAATGCTTTAGGAAAGCAAATAAAAATCTACTATGGCTCTTTTAAAAAGGTACATCCTGATGCAAGTCTTGAGAGTTTAAAGGCATTATTAAAACATACTTTAATCCATGAGTTCACACATCATCTCGAATACCGCGCGGGCTTAAGAGACTTAGAAATTCAAGATGCGAAGGATCTTCAGCACTATAAGAGCAAATTAAAAGGCTAATTCATCAAAATGCTTTGTGAATTAGCCCTACTGCCTCTGAACAACCCCTTTAAATTAACTAACGAATGTTTTTGCATATTGCTTCAACATCTTTTTGATTGACCACCATCGATGGTTGTGAAAAGGTTGCTGCTGATAAAACTAAAAATGAAATGAATCCCATAGCTTTTTTCATATCTAATGTCCTCCTAAAAAATAATAATTTATGCATTTCCGAGTTGCGGTTGTTCAATACAACTTTTGGCATGTTTCTTGCTTATAAGTTATTATAGCATTGTTATTCGATTTGTGAAGCCATCTATTGCAAATTTTATGTTAAGATTTCATAACCAAATTACTTGATTTTAGCGCTTTTTATGGTTTTTTTAGCAGTAAGTATTGTAAATAGTACATAATCCTAAATAGGTGGAATGTGTTAAGAAAATTTTTTTGTTCATTAGATAGAATTGTGATAAGATAATTGTAAAACGACAACCTTTCATAGGAGATAAATGGAATGTATACAGGAAAAACCATTTTTGTTAAAATGAAATCTCGATTTATCATCTACATAGCTATTATTCTGCTTGGCTTTACTGCAATTGTAAGTATGTCAAATTATACTGGTAATGTTCTTAAGGACAATGCGCAAATCATATCCGTTTTGGCTAAGCAAAGAATGTTAACGCAAGCACTTGCAAAGGATGCCTATAAAATTTCAGTTTTAGAGGAAACGCTCAGCCACTCAACTGATGACCTCAGATCACAGGAAATCGTAGATCAAATTGCAGCATCGAAGCAGCTATTGCAAAGAAATCGAGATACCTATGAATCCGTTTATACTGAATTACTCACAGGTATTGTGACGACTGATTCTGGAGATGTTTTTCGAGTATCACATAGCACCCTCAAAAAAATAGACCCTGAAATACAGAACTACATCTTAATATGGTCTAGCTTTAGACCCTCTATTGATGTGATTCTTAGCAGTGATAGTAAAGAAAGTATGGACAATGCACTCAATTATATTGATGCTGAAAACATAAATCTTTTAAATGCCTCAGAGCATATTCTTGATACTTTTGAATCTAGAATGATAGAGCATTATGAAATCTATCAGTTTATTTTATTCATACTATTATTTGTAACCATTGCTATAGCAGCACTATTAATGTACGCGATGTATGATGATCAATTTAAAGCACTCAACATATTCTATAGTAAGTTTGAAAAGCTAGGTATGGGAAGATTAAAGCATCAAACAAAAAGTGTCAACAACTTCTCAGAGGAAGTACAGATGATGGTTGATGGCTTTAGTGAAACCTTGGACTTGACAGAAAAAATCAACTCCAATCAATCCTTCTCCGAAACCCTGAAATATATTTTCAATTCATTCAATCATTACTTACCTTATACTTATATAGGTATTGCACTTCTAAGCGATGAAACACCCAAAACTGTAATTGCTACTTATGGTATCGGGCAGGTACAGCATACGGGTCTTGCCGAGGAATTACTTGGCTATGAAGCCATATTAGAGGATACCAGCTTGGGTCAAATAATGAGCCTTAAAGAACCACGTATTATTAACGATGTGGACTCGTATTTCGAAACCCGACCAGTGAACCAATACAGCAAAATCGTAATGGACTTCGGTATTCGCTCTTCAGTCACATTGCCATTAAGTGCAAATGGTATGCCACTCGGCTTTATCTTTTTTTCAAGTGATCAAAAGAATGTCTACGAGCCTCATCATATTGAGTTTTTAAAAATTATTAGTAACTCGATTGCACTTTCCTTTCAAAAGAACATTTTTATGGACGAACTACTGTATTCAAGTGTTCTCGCTTTAGCAAAGCTTAGTGAAGCAAGAGACGAGGATACGGGTGAGCATTTGATTAGAATGGCCAATTATGTAGAATTAATAGCAAACGAATTAAAAAAGGAAGAGAAATACGAAACCATTTTAACAAGAGAGTATATTGATAATTTAGTGAAATTCTCACCAATGCACGACATAGGAAAAGTGGGGATACCCGACCATATTCTATTAAAGCCAGCTAAGCTTACATTTGACGAGTTCGAGGTTATGAAAACGCATACGGTCTATGGCGCAAACGTGCTAAAGGAAGCAGAGAACAATATCAACAGAAGAGGTAGAAGTTTATTTACAATGGGAATAGAAATCGCATTGAACCATCATGAAAAATTTGACGGCTCCGGCTATCCAAACGGCATAAGTGGCGATGCCATCCCATTAAGCGCTAGAATCGTTGCCGTTGCAGACGTCTTCGATGCCTTAATGTCAAAGCGCCCCTATAAAGAACCATTTTCCTTTGACGAAACCATGAAAATCATACTTGATGGAAAGGGTAAGCATTTCGATCCAATGATCGTCGACGCTTTGGTAAGAGTCTTTTCTAAAGAAAAAGATTTAACGCCATTAAATTCTTTAATTTAAATCAGAAAACCTGTACGTTTGAACGACACTTCAAGCATACAGGTTTTATTTATTGGTTTGGTGCCTTATGATTCAATTTCAGAAGCGAATTTCTCTATTTCCTCTAGCATTAGACCTAAATTGGGTTTACTTTCAGCTAATATCTTCTTCATCATCCATTTATAAATTGGATTCAGTTTTTGTAAATGTACATCGCCGCCCAGCTGTCCTACAAATGAAGCATGATCAAATAACTTTGGAGAAACTTGCTTTTGTAAGAGGTCAATTCCCTCTTGACCTCTTGCAAGACCACAAACATATAAATACATCTCTTTGCTCATGAGCTCCGAAGCATTTTTATCTAAAAAGCTTTTAAACTGTCTTGCTGGTTGTCCCATATAAAGAGGTGTACCAATAACGACTTTATCGTATTGATTCAGATCCACCCTACTTTGTTTTTTTAAGTTAATCAGATCAACCGTTTCCGTTTTCATAAATCCCTTAATTTTATTGGCACACTCTTCTGTATTACCTGTTTTGGACGCATAAGCAATTAATACTCTCATAACAGCTCTCCCTAAACCTTTTTCTTTCATTATATGTATTTTGTTCTTTATGGTAAAGAAAAAGTCTTAGGAATAATCCTAAGACCTTATTTAATGACTTTGAACTCTTTTATTTAAGCTTACCAGCCTTTACAGCGCTGTTCAATGCGTCAACTTGATCTTGATAATTTGTTTTTACAATTTTATGCCATAAATCAGCACCTTTAACGTTGATTCTCTCAGGTAAAAATACTGGATCAAGTCCTGCTTTCTTTTGAAGCTCGTAGTCTTTTAAGGTTGCTAAGCCCGGCTTAGTTAATAAAATGATTACGATAACGTTAAACCACGCCATAGCACCAACAGCTGCTGACCCAAAGTTCCATACAACGTCAACAGAAGAAATTGCACCGACAAATACCATAATAACGATAACCAATCTTGATGCTAGGATAGAATACTTATAGCCATTTCCATTTGAATTCTTTTTGAAAATATAACCAATACTTGAATCCGTATAGAATGCATATGCTAATACAGTCGTTAAGGTAAAGAAGAATAATGCTAATGCAACGAAGCCACCACCTATACCTGGAATAAAAGTATTTACAGCTTCTTGTGTAAAGTTACTTTTTTCAACACCAGGTAATAATTGTGTTATAAAAGCACCATCTGGAGCAACAACATTATAAGCGCCAGTTGACAAAATCATAATTGCAGTTGCAGTACAAACAAATAATGTATCTACATAAACTGAAAAGGCCTGAACCAAACCTTGTTTTGCAGGGTGAGATACTTCAGCAGCACCAGCAGCTTGTGCACCCGTTCCTTGACCTGCTTCATTTGAAAAGATGCCTCTTTTAACACCCCAAGCAACTGCTTGTCCAAATACAGCACCATAAACAGCGTTGAGATTAAAAGCTGACGAAAAAATCATTCCGAAAACATCAGCAATTTTAGTAATGTTCACTGCTAAAATAATCAAAGCTAAGATGATATATGCGATTGCCATAAATGGTACAATCATTTCTGCAACCTTAGCAATTCTTCTACCACCACCGAAAACAACATAAGCAATAATTGCTGTGTAGATCAAACCAATAATCCATGGTGCAATACCAAAAGAAAGATTTCCAGCTTGTGCAAATGCATTAGTTTGAATACCTGGAAGCATAATACCACATGAAATAATAGTTAAAATAGCAAATGCAATGCCCAAAGGTCTCGATTTTAGACCTTTTTCAATATAGTAAGCTGGACCGCCTCTATATTCGCCGTGAATCTCTTCCTTCCATACCTGAGCCAAAGCAGATTCAATATACGCTGAACCAGCACCTAAAAATGCAATTGCCCACATCCAAAATACGGCTCCTGGACCACCGAAGAAAATGGCAGATGCAACACCAGTAATATTACCAGTTCCGACACGTCCACCTAATGCCATTGCAAAACCTTGGAATGATGAAACGCCATTTTTTGAAGCTTTTCCACCTAAAAGCTGTTTCACCATGTCTTTGATCAATCTGAGTTGTGGGAATTTCATTAGAATTGAAAAATAAATTCCCGCTGCTAGACACAAATAAATCATTATTTGTCCCCAAAAAAATCCGTCAAGCGTTGCAGATAAATTTAAAAGACCCTCCATACCTACTATTTCCTCCCAATTTTTTTGTAATCTTTAAAATATTTTAATAGTTACAAATATTTAATGTATTGTAACATTTAGTTAACATTCTTGTCAAACATATTAACCAAAAAAATTAAACTATATATCTTGTTTTTTTGTCAATTTAAATTTCATGGGTTTATTGCATAAAATCATTCTAAAATTCAGCATTACTAATGTTTTTTGTTTCATCATGATAATGTTTTTATTTTGATTACAGCTACTTGGGTATAGCTTTTATACTGTCCAAAATTCTCAATCTATTTATTAATTTCCCTCTCTTTACTTCTAAAATGAAATGAATGTTACAAATTCGCAACATTCATTAATCCACCTTATCTTTTTTGATATAGTAAATTTCTATATCAATTAATCATTTTTATATTGATTTGATCATTCTTATATCCGAATGCCAACTGCCAAAGTTAAAAACAAAATTAGATATCGTCGCTATAGGAATAAACCCAACGTTTTTATAGAGCTGAATCGCTCTTTCATTATAATCAAAAACACCCAGCTCAATGAGTGTTGCACCTAATTTAATGGCTTCTATTTCAATAAATTCCATGATCCTTCGTCCCAATCCAATCCCTCTAAAGCTTGAATCACCTATTACGATACTTATCCATGCGACGTCTTCCTGATTGGTTACTAAATGTTCAAAATGCATATCTATACTAAATTCAGCCACAGGCTGCTGAGCTACAAATACCATGTAGGTGTGTTTTGAAGGCTTTTCCATTAGACTAGCCATCAACTCAATAGCATGCACCTTCGGGTATTCATCTTCACTAAATCTTGGAGTTGAAAAAGGTCTAATTTCAGGGTCATTGGCCCACTTCGCTAATAAATTAAACAGATCAATTTCGCCAAAGTCAACTTCTCTATACGTAATTTCCATATTGCCTCCACGACTTTATAATAATAAATCATACCTTAAAAAGAATCATTCAATCAACCTAATCATATTCCTTTTTCATAATAATTTCAGTTTAGCTTGGTATATTTAGTAAAAGTCATCCACTTGGAGGTAAATATGAAAATAATCTATAGAATGATTTACATCGTAAGTCCACTTCCACTCATTTGGGTCATCGTGCGAAATAACCCATCAAAATATGCTGATTATAGATTTTTGTTTCCTATGCTATTTGGCATATTTAGTTATACCTGGTTACTCTGGCAATTCGTATTAAGCGCAAGGCCAAGGGCGCTGGAAAAGTATTATGGCTTAGATAAAATTTATCGATTTCACGGCTATATGGCTTTAGCGTCTTTAGGAATTCTATTTATTCACAAATCACTGATAGAAAGATTGTTTCGTGAAGCTGTTGTTTCTCAAATGGGTAGTATGGCTTTTGCCATTTTTGCCGGAATCTCTGGACTCTCTTTGCTTTTTATGTCTCCAAAGCTATTGAAGAAATTCAAGCCGACTCAGCTCCTCATACAAGCCTTAAGTGATTTGAATATTGGATCCTATAAATTTACCAAAAGAATTCACAATCTAACTCTAATCGCTCTCATCTTTATGCAAGTTCATGTGCTTTTGACGAGCTCAGCTTAATCCAGCCCTTTCATTTTCAGTCTATACATGTTCTATTTTTTCATAGCTTCTGGTTTCTATCTTTATCATAAGCTCATTAAGGGTTGGCTATTAGTAGATACAAGCTATAACGTTTCTAATATCGTCTACGAAGCTGATGATCTATTAACTATTTCCCTATCTCCAAATTCAGTACACAGACTTAATTATGCTCCAGGGCAGTTTGCTTACTTTAAAATAAATTCTCCTTATTTTTCAGATGAAGAGCACCCTTTTTCTATAGCCTCTTCACCTTTAAACGAAAATGAAATACGAGTAACGGTAAAAGCCCTTGGCGATTATACAAAAGATCTACATCGCCTCAAAATTGGAGACGAAATGACAATAGAAGGACCATACGGCAGGTTCAGCTATACGGTACATGAAAATGAAACTGCTAGCGTATTTATAGCTGGTGGTATTGGCATTACGCCTTTCCTCAGTATGCTCGAGCACATATCTGCAAAAGATCCGACACGTCCGGTTTTACTGCTTTGGTCAGTAAAAAAGAAGAGTGATCTGATTAACTACAATGAGCTTATCTCTCTTAAGAAAACCATGCCAAACTTTATCTTTACTCCTATCGTTTCAGGAGACGAGACATGGGAGGGAGAACGTGGCAGACTGGATTACAGCCTTCTTGATCAATACACCTCATCCTACCCCTTCAAAGAAAAGAACACCGGCTACTACCTCTGTGGTCCGGAAAATCTTATGACACATACTATAGAAAATTTAATGAAACTACGCATTTCAAAATATCAGATTTATTCTGAATCATTTTAGGTATAAATATATTGATTTCATTTTATTTTCAGATTAGTGTCATAAACTAAATGCATCACTTAAATACAATCCATTAAGGAGGCATGTTTATGAAACGTAATCAACCAATGAAAATTTTACTAAGTATCGCCGGAATAGGCATTCTATTTATAGGCATTTATCAATTCGCTTTTGCGTCAACATTTGGAAATGGTTTATTCTTTGAGTCCGATCGTAGCGCACCTGTAAAAATTGCGACATCTACTCAGCAAGGGAGCTCTCAGCCCATTACGAATAGCAGCTCTTCTAATACTGCACTCGCAAGCGAAACGGTTTTTAATGCACAAACACTTTCAGCCTATAACGGTAAAAATGGCGCTCCAGCCTATGTTGCTGTAAATGGTATCGTGTACGATATGACGGGCATCGGCGCTTGGACAAATGGTCAACATCAAGGCTATTCAGCAGGTCAGGACCTAACAGCTACATTTTCAAATTCACCACATAGCGAAAAAATGCTAACACAATTGCCGATTGTTGGTACCTTTGTCTCATCGGTTGTTAAGGTCGACACGCCGCTTGTCGATTCAAAAACCTCAGCCACCATAACAGCTGAGACACAAGTTACGGTTCCAGCTGAAAGTATCGCTTTATCTCCTTCAAGTACAACTACATCAAGTGATATATGGACCTACTCAATATTATCGAAGTATAATGGAGTTGGTGGACAGCCAGCTTACATCGCTGTAAATGGTGTTATCTACAACGTTTCAAGCATAGGCACGTGGACTGGGGGTGTCCATCATGGTATAAAAGCGGGACAGGACGTCACAGCCTTTTTTGAATCCTCACCACATGCAGCATCCCTTTTAAACACACTTCCCGTCGTCGGCAAAATAGGTTCACCAATCACAGTTTCAAACAATAGTTCAGCGAGCAACGTTACAACCCCTGATACGACAACAGGCGCCACAATTTCTGAAAACCAAATTAGTGATTTTGACGACGATCATGATTACGATGACCATAACGCTAATCAACGTCACGATGATTCAGATGATGATCATGATGATGATGAAGACCATGATCAAGGTCATGATGATTAAAACACAATAAGGAGATAATCATGTTAATTCTTTTAGCTGAGGATGATCCAAAAATAGCAAAGCTGCTGATTCATCTATTTAAAAAGGATGGCTATCAGGTCGATCATGCCAAGGATGGTGCGGAAGCTTTATTATATACAGAAATCAACCAATATGACATTGTACTATTGGATTGGATGATGCCTGAAAGGTCTGGGCTAGAAGTCTGTGAAATACTCAGAAACCGCCATTTTAATGGCGGTATTTTGATGTTAACTGCTAAGGACACACTAGATGATAAAATAATGGGACTAGAATATGGAGCAGATGACTATCTAATTAAGCCTTTTGAGTACAAGGAGTTGTTGGCTCGTGTGAAAGCCCTGTCAAGAAGAAGCACCAAAAAATTAACCGAAGACAAAATAATTTTAGGTAGCTTCTTAGTTGATAGAGCGCATAAAGCAATATACTTTAAAAATATTGATATTGGATTATCCAATAGAGAATATCAACTTCTAAGCTTACTTATGGAAAACAATAAGCAGATTGTGCCAAGGGAAGTTATTATAGATCGCGTGTGGGGTCTTGATCAAGAAATCACACAAAACAATCTCGATGCCTTTATCAAGCTTCTTCGAAAGAAAATCGAACTGGTTGCAAATGACAAAATAATTATGAATGTCAGAGGCATTGGATACAAGGTGGAGGTATAGATGTTCAAAAGACTGCAAAGAAGGATGACTATAACCTATTCATTAATTGTCTTTACAATTATGGCAGCCACTAATTTAAGTGTCTATTTTGTTATGTTTAATTATACCAGCTACCAGATGACCTCAGAAGTAACTCGAATGCTAGAAAGTATTAATAGCTCAGAATGGCTTTACGAAAATAGTGATGATGAAAGTAATCAATCTGAAATAAAGACTGCACCAACGACTTTACGTTCAGACTCCAATAGTGACTCAGATGACGACCACGAGGATGAACATTCTTCATCAGATAACTCAGTCGACACCAAAGAAGAAATTACCGAATCAACAACCGTCTTAGAACATGAAGTGACTTCAACCACAGAAAGCTCAACGGATATTCAAACCACATCAGAAGTGGCAACTCAGTCTAACACCTTAAACGAAAATGAAATCTCACTTCCACTTCCAGAAGTAAAGGACTTAATCATCCCAAAAGTACTTGGCACCTTTGACACTTATATGATTTATGATAACAACGATCAGCTAATCACCTATCAGACTAAGGATAATGTAATCTTTGATGCATTATTAATCAAAAGTAAGCTACAGGATAAATCAGCTGCGCCTTCCGTTATCACAATTAGCGATAAGCCTAAAGCTCAGTATTTGGTTGCAAAAATGCCAATAAGTATTGATCATCATGAACTTGGCTATTATGTCGTTGGGAGAAATGTTACTATTGCCTACGAAACCCTGGATAATTTGTCCAGAATACTATTAGTTAGTTTATTTTTTGGCGTTTTTATAGCAATCGCCTTAGGGTATTTACTTGCGGGCAGAAGCTTGAAGCCCATTATTGCTGCCTATCAATCCAAGCAAGTCTTCTTAGCCAATGCCTCCCACGAGCTTAAGACCCCACTAAGCGTTATTTTACTTTCTACAGAAACACTTGATGGAGAGATCAACCCCGAACAGGTCTTTCAACACCAGGTGGTTGATGGCATTAGAGACGAAGCCCAAAAGATGAGTCATTTGGTTTCGCAGCTCTTATTTTTATCAAGAACAGACAGCCATGCAGGCATCTATCAATATGAAAGCTTTGATTTTAGCGATTTAATTAATAAAGAAGTCAGTGCGTTTGAGCAAATTGCTTTGTCAAAAGCGATCACGCTTCATAATGCCGTTATGCCAAATCTCAAAATATATGGTGATCGTAAACAGTTAAGCTCTGTGGTCACTATTCTTATAGACAACGCGTTAAAATATTCTAGGGAAAATGGAAACGTCTACGTCTCACTTGAAAAATCGGATGCTACTAAAAAACAAGGGATTAGGTTTACAGTTAAGGATACTGGAATCGGTATACCAGAATCTCAGCTAAACCATATCTTTGAGAGATTTTACAGGCTGGAGACCTCGCGGTCAAGAGAAACAGGAGGGCATGGATTAGGCCTTGCGATTGCTAAGGAAATTATTGAACAACATAAAGGTACTATTACAGTTAAAAGCATAGAACAAATTGGCACGACCTTCACAGTAACTTTTTAAGTACTTATATACTTGCTTTCAAATTGTAAAAGTCCTATAATTAGGAAATATTATTATAGGAGGGAATTATGGAGATTAGAACAATGAAGCCTGGAGATTGGAACGAGGTCTCGAAAATATATCTTGAAGGAATTCAAACCAAACTTGCCACTTTTCAATCTGAGATCCCTTCTTACGAATTATGGGATGCAGGACATTTGCCATTCGGTCGATTGGTTGCAGTTGAAAACCAAAGCATACTTGGATGGGCTGCTTTATCCGCTTATTCTAGTCGATGTGTATACAGCGGCGTTGCTGAGTTAAGTGTTTACGTAAGGGCAAATTCAAAGGGAAAGGGCGTTGGCACTGCAATATTAACAAGATTAGTCGAAGTCGCTACAGAAAATAACATTTGGACACTACAGGCTGGCGTTATTAGAGAAAATATACCGAGTAGACAGCTCCATATAAAATGTGGCTTTAGAGAAGTTGGTTATCGTGAGCGACTTGGCCAAATGGATAATGGTAATTGGCATGATGTATTTCTTTATGAGAGAAGACAAGAATAGCATCTTTATCATCATTCAGGTAACCTCAACTAAATTTATAGACTACATCAGACGGTGATTTTTTAATAACAATTCCTCTTCCTTGCTCAACTAGACTATCTAAATAAACCACGACATTATTATAAACCTCGTAATGTCCTCTTCGAATTCGGGATGAATAGCCATATCGTTCGGTTAAAGTCACTGAAATTTTTTCAGCACTTATAGTCCCTGGATGAATTAATGTATTAACCAATGTAACAAAGCGATCATCGATTTGACTTATACTCGCATAAAAGGCTTCATTCAATGTGTTTTCAAGTTCTTTTAGCTCTTTGGCTCTGCTTATCACATGATACGCGGGATCCTTTTTTTCATTTAACAATTGTCGCTTTTGCTTGGTATAATATTGTCTTACCTGTCGTCTTAATCGATCAAGCTGAGAATCAAGCAGTGGCAAGCGCATAGAAATAAAGTGAATATTATCTTCACCCAAAATAAAGCCATCAGGCAAGTCTAGATTCAATTGCCAACCATTTCTAACCTTCGTTAAAATATCATCTAATTCATAATCAATAGCCTCAAAATCATCCACTATGGCTTTAATTATATGTGGTGGAAATCCCATATGCTCCTCAAAGTGAACGATTCCAAACTTTTTAACTTCACCTGTGTGTTTGTTAAAAACCACATATTGATACCTCAGCAATTTTCCACACTCACACATCAGTGGCTCATCTAATGTTTTATAGCCACTTCCAGCGTCGATAAATTCACTCAATATCCAATCCTCTAGGTGAAATTCAATCTCTTCTGCAGACATCTCCTCAGTTATTGCAATCCCTTTTTCACGTGCCATAACCCTAGCAAATGCGGTTCTCTTGCCCCTCTTTATGCGCTCATTTAAAAAAGCTCTTTGCGATTCCGTCAGTGACATCATTAATTGATCTCGCTCTTCCTTAGACAAATAATATAACATCTCACACCCACTTCTTAAGATTAGTTGCTTATACAGCTTTATATATTTACCCTTAATTTGAGCTCTTTAACTTCTCTAGCCATAGAAATCATTATACAGTATAACTTCTTATAATAAAAAGACCCACACCGCTCATGTAGGTCTTTCCTCTAAAATCTTTAAAATTCAATTTAACGGCTTCACATTTACAGGATAGTCATCATCCTTAAGAAATTCAAAATTGGCATTTTTATACAGCCCTTCGAACCCGTCACCACTTACACAAGCACTTGCTTTAACCTTAAAGTTTTGCAAATTGATTTTGGATTCAATCATGGAGAACTCTTGAAGCATTTTTAGCTCATCTAGTTTAGGTGTCTTTTTCTTTAATGCTGCTTTTTTATGCACAAGTTTTTTTAAATCTTTCTCTTTTTCTTTCATATCATTACCCCATTTCTAACAACAAAGGATTATAAATGTCAACTGACTATGCTAAACCAACAGTTTTATCAATAATCTCTATACCTTTTGCCAAACCCTGAGAAAAGTAATTACAGTGAATTAAGTTCAGTATTTCTTTACCTGTGTCTCCTGTCCATTTTAGAGACATTAGCTTACTATCAAATAAGTCTTCGAGATCACAAATGCTAGTGGGATTATCCATACCGATTTCAACAAGTGTTTTAATGGTTTGAATTTGCTCATATGTAAGTTTATGCATCTTATCAAAAAGATCTTTTTCATAAAAATGCTTTTGTGGTAATGATAGATAATAATAATCCATAAAGGACCTATTCATATTTGAATAGGTATCGTTTTTCGTTTGATGTGTTATCGCCTGTAGCTCAGATAAAATCACCAACTCGACACCAAAGAATGTTTTTTCAGCTTTATACATAATACCCTCTCAAATCATACTTTACGCGACTGACCTGTCCATCATACTTTATCAAGAGTATAAAAAAATGCTAATAAATTAGCACTAGGCAATTTATTAGCATTAATAATCCAACTCACTTTGTAAATGATGGTCAATTTGATACTGTTCGACAATTGATTTAAGAAGAACTTTTCTCCGTTCACCTGTCGAATTTAGTATTGCCACCGTAAACAAATCGTAGCTTTCTCTTCTGTTAAGAAAATGATACGCAACTGCTTTCCTCATAATCATATCCACGTATAATGTGTTAGTAAAAGCCAACCTACGATCTGTCAAGGCTTGATCTATGGTTTCAATCACCTTTTCATGCGCGTCCATTATGTGAAATGCATATGCAATCGCTTGATAGAGAGCACCAATTTGGTCAATTGCACGCCCGCCTAAGACAGGGTAGCTATTGATTTTTTCAAGTACGTTTTGACAAAACGCAATTGAACGCTCGCAATCCTTGTTTCTTCTATAAAGAGTCGCTAAATAGATTGCCACAGTAACTTCGAAGGGATACATATAGGGTGTATTCATCATTTTAGATTGCTTTCCAGATAAAGCAAGTAAGATATTTTCAACGTTCATAACTATCGTCTTCCCGTCTCTTACCTCCTTAATCCTTATGCCTCTAAACGCTTCTAAAAACTGCATATAGTAAGTGTTATTTTCAGCATCCTCACTATCACTAATTGCAATTTCTTCAAATGCGTGATCGATTAACTCAATTAATCCCTCGTAGTCTAAGGTATTCAATTTTTCATTAACCAACTTTAGCATGCTTTCAGAAAATAATGAAAACGGATGTCTCGTTTCAGCAAACAAATCTAAAAGATCAAATCGATACAAGTTTGAAAGGGTTTCAAGTGTTGAAAGCTTAGGTTCAGGAATTCCTCTTTCTAACCGCCTAAGGGTTTCTACTGATATTCCTGTAATTGACTTTACTTCTTCACGTGTAAAACCACAATTTTCTCTTATGATTAGCGCTTGTTTTCCAAATTCTTTTAAGTCCATGATACTCCCAATACATTAGCAGTTTTTGTGTTCGTTTCCATTGTAACCTATATCCGATCGAAAGCCAAGGAGGATACAATGAAAACAAAACTGATTCGCTTTTTAACACTGATACTGCTACTGACTGCTGCACTTGGTGCAAGTCCTGCAACTGACACTAGCTACTATGTTGCAGGAGAAGAGGATATTCCAATCTATATTGGACGTTAACAAGAAATCTGCCCGCTCTAGCGGGTTACATATAAAGTTGGAATGGCACATTTTATAGAAATGCACCATCTTTTATGAGAATTATACCTCTTTTGTTTTTGACCAACTCTTTTTCTTCCCAAATGACTCTTAAAATGTCTTGAACTGAATTCAATTTTGTAAACAACCATTCCAAATTCAGCCTATGCACAGCTCATTATGTTTTTAAGTGTATATTCTATTATCAAGTATCTCAATAAGCTTATTAATTGTATTGAAATTTCTGATGGTCCCTTCAACACCTAACCGTTTTAGATGGATGGCTACTTTTGCAGTGCGAATACTTTCTGTAAGTAAAAGATAGACCTCACGTTTATTATAAGTACATTGATTGCCTTTTTCGATGTATTTGGTTAAACTTGAGAACTCCTGCTCAGTTATCTCACTCGGAAGAAAGGAGACATATGCTGCTTCATATTCTCCAGTAATCCCTAATTTAGTTGCATGCTCGATCTCTGCTTTAGTAAAAGGACAATTTACGAGGATTTTCCGAAATTGCTCGCCAGTTCTCAACATCACAGGGACATCAAAACCATAATGTGCTTTAATTTTATCAGTAAGACACTCTACTAGAGTTCCTTCATCCAATTCGGAATTAAAGATGATATTACCGCTCTGAATATAGGTTTGAACCTCTTTAAGCCCCAAGGACTCAAAAATTCGTACCAAATCTAACATTTTAACTCTTTTCTTCCCAATATTTATACCTCGAAGCAAGGCGATATACGTTTCCATTCAATACCCCTAACTTATTTTAAGGTGTTTCGTTTCATCTGCAGCTCATATTCATCCTCTTTTGGCGTAAAACCATATTGCCTATAAAGTCGTATCGCGTGTAAATTTTCAATATCCACCGCAAGAAATGCCTTATTAGCATCTTTTCTTGCGCCATATAAGAGCGCTTGCTCAAATAAATGCCTGCCAACACCAAGTCGATGAAATTTTGGTTTCACCGCAAGCTCACGTATCCAAAGGGTTGTACCTTCATTATATATCGAAACGCAGCATAGCCCCACGATTTTTCCCTGCACTCTATGTACAAGGACACCATTACCATCCTCTAGCCAGCCTTCAAACCATTCTGTGTCGTCTCCAAAAAAACCTCGACTATAACCGATACAGGCTCTAGATATTTCTGAGAGTATCTGACAATCTCCCTTAGATGCAAAGTCAGGGACAACTGCATTGCTAAGGGTGTTGGCGGTTGCAATCAAGGAGCGGTTAAAAAAGTCTTGTATCTCGCAATATACCCTAAATCCAACACTTACAAGCGCTTGATCATATGGCTTTTTAATAAATTTAATTACGCCGTTAAGTCTGAGATTTTTAAGCGCGGTAACTAAATGCTCAAAATCATTGGTCGCATAGTGAATTTCTGATACCTTACCCGTTTGATCATATAACAAAATAAGATCCTCTGAATTAAAAACGACCTCCATCTTTTGAAGATCTTCTAAATCCATATATTTCATAGAACTAAAAAGTGATGCCTCTTGTTGTTTATATATTGCTTCATATAACGGTTTTCCCTTATCATTAGGGTTTGAACTTAACATATTCCCTCCATATGTGAAGGCTAGACTGGATGCTTATATATCCTTGAACGCTCTCCCCAAGGATGGTAGCCATCGCCTATGTATACAAATCCGGCTTTTTCATAATACCCGATATGATCTGTACACAAGTAAACATCTCTAAAATCCGCCTTCTTAGCATCTTCCTTTGCTTTTTCAATTAACTTAAATCCCAATCCACTTCCTCTGTAGGAAGGCTCAATAAATAGCGCACATATCCATGGATATAAATCCATTCGACTGATGAAATCATTTGTAATCAGCCCTGCACCACCAATAATTTCCCCATTATCTTCTAGTAAGTACCACTGAGGCAGGGGACTTTTAGTAAGAATCGCATTTTTTATGCAGTCCTCATATACAATCATTGTGCTTTCAGTCGCCCAATTGCTCTGAAAATAGGCAATCGCTTTCTCAGAATAATTAGGTTCTTCTCTTACAGATATTATTTTCATAATTCACCTTTATTTGATCTGTTGTATGCAATAATTAATAGTAATTCATTATTCTAAAATTTGCATGATTCAATACTATTTAATTCTATATCTTTTAAACAATTCCTCTTTAGTTTTTCTTAATTCTATATGACATTTTTATGACAGACTAAAATACATTGACATAGTATCTTACAATTTAAAAAAATTGAGACGGTGGATTAATACCCTAAGTCTCTTAAACAGTCACTTACGATATCAACCAGCTCACTCTCAGCACCCCAACTCAAATTAAAGATAACGCCCTGACCGCCACCTGCGCCAATAGCTGAGACATAGAGTTCATTACCGCTATCAACCACCGTAAGGCTTAAGCTTGCACGAGAGCTATTTCGCATAAAGTACTTGTCGTAAACTCTTACCAACACTTGAACCTCTCCAGAGCTATACCTATTTTCATCTACTAGGTTCATGGAAACCGCACTATCCATAATTGCTTTGTCTAAGTCACCAACAATTTTATTAAAATCCCCTACAATTGTTTTTTCAAATTTGGCCATATTTGCCTCCTATTTCACATTTAGTTATTTCTCACGATGCCTCAATTACTGATTTCGAGTCCATTTTGGATTAATAATTTCCCATATTTCCGTTTCACTTAGATTGAGATATGCAGATGCTTCTTCAATGACTCTTCTACCATACCTATTATCCCCCAATAACCTATCGATTACATTAAAATAACATTAATAAATAATTAATCCAACTTTTTATCCTAAAACGCCTTTTAAATGTGCTAAATTAAAAACCTGTATGTCATCGCATTCACGATTTGACATACAGGTCTTATTATTTTAGCCACTTTCATCCTTCACAAAAAGATTAATTTTTTCTGGCTCAGTAGACTGAGTTGAAGGCGCTTCCAAACGATTTTGCAATCGTAGCGCTTCTTCAATAAAATCTGCAGCTGCCTGGTCATCTGATGGTACTATTCTTAGTAAAGGATTATCGATTGTTTTCTCAGACTGATTCTCCATATTTGAACTCCAAACCTATACGTATAGTATTCACAATTATTATAACGTCTTATTTATATTGTAATTTCAATGATATTACCATCAGGATCTAGTACACTACTTTCATAATAACCGTCTCCTGTTATTCTCGGTTCACCATATATGGTATGACCGTCCGCTCTAAGCCTTGTTGTCAATGCATCCACCTGTTCCTTAGAGCCCACTGAGATTGCAAGATGAACATATCCAACCATTAACGGGTGATCAATTGTATTCAGCGCTTCCATTTTGGGATGGTCAACTAGCCCATCTTTGGTCATCAGTTCTAATCGAGCCCCTTCAGTAAAGGTAAGAAAATAAGACTCAAACTTTTTTTGATGATTGGTATATTTATCATTTGATCTTGCATCAAAATAAGTCACATAAAAATCCTTCATGGTCTCAAGCTGCTTTGTCCATAGTGCAAAATGTTCCAGTTTCATTTGTCAGATACTCCTTATTATTCTATCTACAGCCGTTTTGCAAATGCGATTACATTGCCGTCAAAATCAGCACAATAGGAGGTATAATCTCCCCAATTTCTACCTTTTGCTTCACTAATTCCCCTCGCACCTAAATCAATTGCTTTCTGATAATATGCAACTGGGTCATCTACATAAAGATAAAGCTCACATCTTGGGTAGGCTGTGTTTTGATTTGGATTATCTACATTGCCCTCTAGAACTCTAACAATGCCATCGCCTGGCAGTAAGCCTAAGCGCGTATAATCATTTATGATTATTTCTGTCATTCCCTCCACATCCAAATGTGGGCTACGATTGAAAAGAGCTGTGTAAAAATCTCTTGAACGCACTTGATTTTCCACATAAATTATAAAGATAAGTTCATTTGTGTTGATCATAAAACCTCCTCGTGTAACGATTGGGATCCATAGCGCACTCTATAGAATATACACTTTAAATATTCGACCTCATACTAATAAACTCCTGCTAAATACAATAAATTCTAAAAAACCGAACTTTTGCGAACATTATTATCAAAATTAGTTATTTTGTTCTTGAAATTTTAATCTAGGTAGAGTAGAATGGTCAAGTGAAAGGCGAACGAAAAAGAGTGTAATCACATTAAAGTTTGCATATAATGCTGTGTCACTGAGTTTTCGCCATTATACCTAATTAATTTCAATCATTTATATAATTTGACGATAAGGGTCAAAAGTTTCTACCTAACACCGTAAATGTTAGACTATAAATGTTGCACATTATGTGCAGCATTTTCTTTTTTACCATGAGATATATATAATTTCTTACGAATTTTATAATACTTTTGGGAATCAAAGGCGTCTGTACAAAAGCGTAAGGGAGGAATATCATGACCATTAAAAACACGAACATTTTAATAATTGGAGCAGGTCCAGCAGGTATTTTTACAGCCTATGAATTAATCGAGAAAGGCTACGAAGGTAAAATTACGCTCATTGAAAAAGGCGTTTCTATCGACAAAAGACATTGTCCGAAAGATAAAACTGGAATCTGCGTAAATTGCAAGCCTTATTGTCACATAACAACTGGGTTTTCAGGTGCCGGTGCCTTTTCTGACGGTAAACTCTCCTTAGTTACTGAGGTTGGTGGCGATTTGCCTTCACATTCCGGTGCATCAAAGGTACAAGGCTTTATCGATTACACCGACCAAATCTACTTAAAATTTGGGGCAGACGAAAAAATTGAAGGCATTGAAAATACAGCTGAGATCAAAGAAATAAGAAGAAAGGCCATCTCTGCAAGCTTGAAGCTTGTCGATTGTCCAATTCGTCATTTAGGAACTGAAAAAGCTCAGGAAATCTATTTGGATTTGCAAAATTATCTTTTAGAAAATGAAGTTGATATTCATTTCGGTACCCTTGCAGAAGACTTTATCATCGAAGCAGGTGCTATAAAAGGGGCAATTATTACTGATTCAAAGTCAAAAAAGAATTCTGTAAAGCTTATGGCAGATCAGGTAATCGTAGCAACTGGCAGAAAAGGCTCTGACTGGCTATTTCACATGTGCCAAAAGCATGGCATTAATCAAGTGGCTGGTCCTATTGATATTGGGGTGCGTGTCGAGGTAAGAAATGAAGTCATGGAGTCAGTTAATAACGTGCTCTATGAATCAAAGCTCATTGGCTATCCAAATCCATTTGGAGACAAGGTACGTACATTTTGTCAAAATCCTGGCGGCTTTGTTTCTCAAGAAAATTATGACGAAGGAATTGCCATCGTAAATGGACATTCCTATAAGGAATTAAAATCCAATAACACGAATTTAGCGATATTAAGCTCTCACCATTTTACAGAGCCCTTTAATCAACCTACCGAATATGGCAAAATGACTGCTAAGCTCGTCAATATGCTTGGAAATGGTGCCATCTTAGTTCAAAGATACGGGGATATTCTCGAAGGTAAGCGAACCTGGCAGCATGAGCTTGACAGATCCAATGTCACACCGACGTTAAAGGACGCAGTTGCAGGCGATTTAACCTCTTCTCTACCCTACAGAACGATGACCAATATTCTTAATTTTATTGAGGCACTAGATAAAGTAGTCCCTGGATTTGCTTCGAGGGAAACACTTTTATACGGGCCAGAAATCAAATTTTACTCAAATCGCATCACATTAAACGACAACTTTGAAACCAATATAAAAGGTCTTTATGCCTTAGGTGATTCAAGTGGGTGGACAAGAGGCTTAATGATGGCAAGTGCAATGGGCGTTATGATGGGACGCTATTTAGTTGAAAAAAAATAGAAGATAATAATAAATAAACCTGCCTTTATGCTGTACCCCAATGTATAAAACACATTGTAACAGCTTGTAAAGGCAGGTTTTATATTACACCTTAAATTTTGCGATCATTTCGTTTAGTTCCTTAACGATGGCATGGTTTTCTTCTGTACTACTGTTGACTTTTGAAGCATTTTCTGCAACCGTTATCGTCATCGCTTGAATACGATCGATTTGCTCAGCTTCCTGTTCTGTAGCCTTAAAGACTTCACTGACACTGGTTGCAATAGTGGTCATCGAGCTACTTAGTTCCTCAGAAATAGCGCTCAATTCCAGCATGATATCATTAAAGGCGTTTGCATCGACATTATACTGATCTCCAATTTCAATCAGCTTTTTATAATCCTTCAACACGCGCTCCTCGACAAAAGTTAATATGCTGGTTGCATCCTCAACCAAATTACCAACTGTATCTTTTATATAATCGACCGTCACTTTTATACCACCGACCATATTGGTAGATTCATCAGCCAGCTTACTTATCTCGCCTGCAACTACTGCAAATCCTCTTCCAGCTTCGCCAGCTCTTGCAGCCTCAATAGAAGCATTTAACGCAAGTAGCTGTGTTTGAGAGGAAATTCTTAGAATGCCCTCGAGAAATTCATTGATTTTATCTACTTCCTCTGCTCGTTTTATAGCAATTTCAAGTTTTTCCTTTACCTCATCATAAATTCCAATCGCATCTTTTTCTGATAACTCAGCATCATTCTTAAGCTTGACAGCACGATCGCTAACCGAAGACGCATTTAACGCACCATCTGACGCTTTAGAAGCGACAACTTCTATTGCATCCCTTGCTTCATCTATCGTTTGATTGACTTGGTGCATGGAGGCACTCGTTTCTTCAATTACTGCTGAAATATCAGTTACAGATAAAGACGTCGATTCAGAAGCTTCCTCAAGCTCTCCTGAGCTTACACTTATTTCCTGCGCACTATGGTCTAGCTGCTTTGAAATCGATTTGAGATTAGTTACCATCATAATTAATTCACTTCTCACTTTTTCAAAGGAGGCAGAAATACCGCCAAGCTCATCTTTTGATAATAATGACATTTGTTCAGAAAAATCAAGTTCTGCATACTTAGAGGTTTCTTCAGTAATCTTCTTCAGATTCTTGTTTAATGGTAGGATTATAAAAATCATGATAATAATCGAAAATACAACAATAGCCGCAAGTGCAATCATTACATCTCTTAGTAGCCCAAGCTTGATCGCTTGTAAATCATCTACATATACGCCAGAGCCTACTACCCAGCCCCATGGCTCAAAGACCTTTACAAATGAAATTTTGGGCTGTGGTGCTTCGCTACCAGGCTTTGGCCATTGATAGTGCACATTGCCCTCACCATTTGCTTTAGCAACATCTACCATCTCCTGGAATAAGTATTTTCCGTCTGGATCTTGAATACCTAGTACGTCGGTACTATCAAGCTCAGGTTTTATTGGGTGCATCAGCATTATGCCCTCTAAATCATTGACCCAAAAATACTCTACCTCTTCATATCTAAAGCTTTTTATCACCTCAAGTGCATTTTGCTTTGCATCTGCTTCACTGATTGCACCATTTAGAAATAGATCGTATTCTCTTTGTATTTCAGATAGTGGTAAATCCACTAACTGTTCAAGCTTTTGTACGGTTTTATCTTCGATTAATCCATTGGCTTTTGGTAGCACATAAATTAAGATGAAGCCCGTGAAGACTGTTAAAATCAGAACGGCTAATGTAATTATCTTGGTCTTCAACTTCAAATTCTTCATATAATCCTCCATATAATTCTTTAGCGAAATTAGTCACTATGACAATTTAATACCCATTACAAACTCTAAGTATCATATTTCAATATTATTATATAATATTTTTTATATATAACTAAGAAGAAAAAACCATTATGTAAATATAGCTATGCATAAATAATAGAATATGCATAGCTATTTGTCATAAATCAAGGTGTGATACCAAGACCGATCGTTCCTTCAAGTTTTTTTAGATAGGCCAATGATGAAATTTCCTTCTTATAGGACATTGCTTTTTCAAGAGCCCTGTCATATGCAAATTCAGTGACGATATCTTCATTGGCGTTATCGGATACAAAAGCCAATAATGACCCTATCTTTTTATCAATGATGGTTATATCAGCAGCTTGTTTCAAGACCAATCGGTTTTGATACCAGTCACTTTGTAAAACCGATTCTCTAGTAAACAACGCTCTAACTTCTGGTGCATCGATGGTTCTACCCTCAAAGCTTCCTTCCGCCATGATGTAAAGCAAGGCCTTGAGCGGTGGAATAGCATCGCTGATGCTGCCATCTTCAAAATATGCTTTTGCTGCTTTTTCATGTCCTCTTGTAATATTTTCTATCCCTTCTACATAAGCTTCGTAATTTTGCAGCTCAGGCTTTAGAAGCAATTCACTAAAAACGGTCTGAGGTTCGTCAAAAACCTTTCCTAAAAACTGATACGAAAAAACATTAGTCATACGATATCCCAGTCGACTTGCTTTGATCAACCTTCCTTCAAATTCAAAATCATTTAGTTTTTCTAAGGCACCATCAATAATCATTTGCTTTGGATTGCGTTCATCAGGTGACATCCGAGACCATAGCTCTGGAATTAAAATAGAAATATCATGATCTACCTTAAACTTCGGTCCAATATGTCCGGCTGGCGTTGTAAACGCCTCATAGCCTCCCAATATATAGCTCAATAAAGCATTATTGAGATCATATATTGGCAGTAGCATATTAAAAGGTCCCTTGGTCAAGGCGCCCTCAGAGCCTGCACCAGTCGTAGAAGGTGATTTTCCCGTTAGACTGCTAATATAATCCATAAATAGTTCAGGTAGTTCTTGATAATGCAATGGATTATAAACGCTTAGCGGTGGGACTTTAACACCGTTTTCCAGTCCTGGTGGGTTGTTGCGACGACCAGGTAATATGGCATTTACTGGTGTGAGTACAGGGTCTTCTAGGGTAATTCGTCTTGACAATCTCATCCCCATCTCTGCAGCATAATTCATGACTGGGTTAGTAAAGTCAGCTCTATGCTCCAAATATCTCGGATTTTTACTTGGTTCTCCATTCACAAGTCTTGGTTCACTAGAAATGACACAATACGAATCCTCTCCTTTTAAAAAGGCTTCTATATGGCTTCTTACAGGCTCCGTATAGTTGACGTAAGTAACGACATCCTCTTTTATCAACCAAACGTCATCCTTTGATAAAGGTTGAAAATTAGTTGCAAAAAGCTGATCACTAGATAAATCAAGCTCGGCTCTTGAATCAAAGCCCTTGTGGATTGCATCATCCGGCCTTTGGAAAAATCGATACTCACAATTGGACACAAACTTATAGCTCGGATTGTGGTAATTGGGATTGAGATGCTTTAATCTTTCTGCTGGTATCAGGGTTGAAGCGGTGACATCATCCTCCATTTGTAGCTTTTCACTTGGCATAAAATCCATACGGAGCTTGAAGATACGCCATGCCTTGTCATCCTCAAAGCCAACTCTTAAATAGGATGGACGAATCGTTCTACCATCAAATTTCACTTCATTTCCTGGTTTACCATCTATAAGATCCACTGTAAAATGGCTTCTCCAATCCCCCTGCCAGGATTGCTTATAAAACCTTTTAACCATAAATACCAATGACTTAATATAATTAGGAATCTGATCTAAATAGGCATTAAATACATCTGAATACGCTGGTGAAGGTGATAAAAGCTTTATCACAGAGCCGAGAGTTCTATCCTTTGATAAAATACTTCTCGAAGGACGCTCACGATCTGGAAAGTCACGCCATCTCTTCCTATAATCAAAGTTCAATATCTCTTCAACTTGATTCAAGTCTTCTTCAAGATTGTTAATATAGTAATTTCCATAAATAATCGCATTGGAGATCGGTTTAGAAATTTCTGATTTACCTCCCCCTGAAACCGTACATGGTTTATGGCAGAAGGTCCCCTCCGCATCTGTGCTGATCAGCTTCCAAGCAGGTGCAGCCGGATGTTTCTCCATATGAAGCTTTTCACCATTTGGTAGGATGTAAATGAATTCAGGTCGAAGCTTAATCGTGTGGCTATGTCCACCAAAAATCCACTTGATTTCGGTTCTATTCAGGTTAATCTCAATGTTTTCAGGAAGATAGACGACGTTTTTATACTGCTTATCAATACCATAATGTTCTGGCATGAGTATCATACAGTCACCGATATTCTTAATCGTTTCCTCAAAGGTGTAGTTTCCGATTCGCTTGTCATCGCAAGCATTAAAATTTTCACCTACATTCCGTCTTGGAAAAGCTATTGTACCACCTGCATGCTCTTCCTCTACACCACCAAACAGATTTGATGCAAAGCTAATCTGTGTTTTAATTTCTTTTTTTGAATAACCGAAATAATTATCTGCAATTAGTGTGACTGCTACCCCACTCTCATCTCGACAGGTCAGTTTAAAAGCTTGTCCTTCATTATAAAGCTCTCCAGCCTCTTTGTAACACATACCATCGCGTCTTTGTCGATCAGAAGCTTGATCATAATGTGGCAGCCCCAAATCCTTCTTTTTCATATTTGAAAGATGTGGCGCCAATAAAATATATCCAGTATGCCCTGACCATCCATCAACATCGAGTCCAGCATCATTTGCATGATAGCTCGGATCACCGGCATTGCCAAAAACAGATTCAACAAAATCTAAATTAGAAACCAAGCTACCTGGTGCGACAAATAAAACCTCCATTGTCTTTTCTAGCTCAACACCTGAAACCTCGGGGGAAACTATTGGTCTAACGGACAGTGCAACAAAGCTTCTAGCCTTCATATTTGCAGCTTGGCCACTTGTAAAAGGCAGCTCTTGTAACAGCTCTGGTGGGTTTATAGCCGCTTCATATAGCTTGAGGAAAACCGCCTTTGGCACCGCCTTTTTATCACCTGGTATCCTCATACCCCCCTCAGCAATGTGGAATGAACCCTTAGTGGTTCTTCTATCATTTTTAGGATTATTGAGAATTCCCTGCTTTATCCGATAGCTATGGATATATTCATTGACAAACTCATCTTGATCTGGCGGTAGCGATAGCTCTCGTGCAAGACCATAGTGATCTAAATTAAAATAATCACTGACCACTTTAGGGGGTATATCCACCTCTTTAAAGTATTGGATAAAAAAGTCGTTGATCCGTTTATGGATACCGATGGTATTTACATCCACCATTCGTGTTTTTTCTTTATAATCCTGTATAATGTCAGAAAACAAGTTGATAAAATAAGCGCCTGTGGTTTTGTCAGAATCACTCTGCTGATAAATCGGAAGTCCCATTGTCGCTAATTTGAAATTAATGTACTTAATTCGATCCTCCTGTGTACTACTGGAATGTATGCTTCCATGTACCATTCCAAGTGATTTATAACTCATAGGCACCTCCTGTTTGCCGTCATATCAGCTCAAGTTCATCGTTCACACCCATAATTTCTTCATGAATGACAATCCTATTCTTACCTTCTCTTTTCGCAAGATATAGAGCTTCATCCACCAGTTTTGTCACCTGCTTCGTCATCGTGCCCGCAGTTGGTATAAAACTAAAAACACCGATACTACAGGTGGTTTCTATAACCGCACTCTTACGCGGATCGTAAATCCTAAGCGCTTGTGTTTCCTTCTTAATTTTTTGAGCAATTTGCATCGCCCCCTCAGAATCTGTATCGAAGAGCACTAATAGAAACTCGTCACCGCCATATCGCACGACAAAATCAGTGCTTCGCTTCAAAATACGCATCAGCAGCTCACCCAATTGCTCCAAATATTGATCCCCAAAGTGATGACCAAATCGATCGTTGATTTCTTTGAAATTATCAACATCTACCATGATAAGGCTGATCATAATTTCTGATCGAATGGCCAATTGCATTTCCTCTTCAAGCCGCGTCATAAAATATCTTCTATTGTAGGTACCGGTTAAAGGGTCCTTTGTTGAAAGTGCCTCCAGCTGTTGATTGGCTTCATTTAACATAAAGTTGAGCTTTGCCAGCTCATCATTTCGTTTTCGGATAACCCTTCCCTGCCATAGCTTGAAGACACCATAAGCGACCAGTACGGTTAAAATTGCGTAGCCAACAAATGCAAATGTCGTCTTATACCAAGGTGTTGCAATCGTTAAACTCATGGAAACCACATCTGAGGTAACCCCTCTTGCGGTTTCAGCAAATACCTCAAGCGTGTACTCGCCAGGTGGTAGCTTAGAATAGGTGACATAATCCACTGTCCCAGAATAGATCCAACTCGTATCAAATCCAACCATGCGATAGGTAAAAACCACTTTCTCTGGCGAATCAAAATCAAGTGCAATGAATTTAAAGCCTAAAAGGGTTTCGTCCTGCCCTAAATCCAAATGCATCCCATTAAAATGCTCCATTTTATTATCATAAGGCGTTTGCAGTACTTCTACATCCGTTATATAAACCCTAGGCGGCTTTAATTCGCCCTCCGTTATGTTCCCAGGAATAACTGTAATGCCATGCTGACCACCAAAATACATTTTCCCATCAGAATCTGCAAACTGACCTGAGTTAAATTCATATCCGCCAATACCATCATCTGGCGTCAAAGCAAAAATATCACCTGTTTCAGGAGATAAAATTGCCAAGCCATTTTGTGTTGAAGCCCATATACGACCATCAGAACCTTCTAAAATACCCAAAACCACATTAGAAGGCATACCATCATGCTCTAAAAAGGTTCTAAAGGTGCCGTCCTCACGGTACTCAGTAATCCCGCCACCTACTAGCCCGAACCATAGGTGATTCTCAGAGTCTTCAAATATGACATGGATGGTATTTGAAGCGAGTTTCGCAATATTACCTTTCTCAGCTTTAATTACATCAAATATGTTCTCACCCTTTGACATGTAATTTAAACCATTGTTTGTTGCTACCCAGAGTCTACCACGATGATCCATTTTTATATCGTAGATTAAGTTATCAGAGATGTAATGATTGGGGTCATCATATCTATAGTGGTCATAATGTCCATTTTTGAGATTGATTTTGAATAGGCCATCACTATGTGTTCCAACCCATAAAATTTGGTCATCGACAATCTCCATAGCATATGAAATGACACCACTTGGCAATGCGACAAGCGTACTAAAGCTATCCGTCGCAGGCTGGTAGAGCATGATTTCATCGCCTACAGTAATCAACAACCGTCCAATTGTATCAAGCTTCATATCTATAATATTGGTATCTGTCAGAGCACCTGACAGGTTAGAATTGGCCTTGTATTTATGTACAACGCCTTCAGCGTCAATTCTATTTAAGCCTTCATTATAGACCGCAATCCACAAATTACCTTCATTATCTCTAATAATCGAATTAATTTTGCCTTGATCTATAGAATTAGCATCCTCTGAATCGTGAGCGTATTGCACATAGTTTCTTTTTAGTGGGTTAACCTTACAGGCGCCGCCTCCATTTGTCCCTACCCACAGCATCCCAGTATCATCTTGGAATAAAGAATAAACGATATTGTGAGACAGACCACCAAGCTTCCCGCTACTCTCAAACTGATGTCTCACGCCTTCAGCGGTTATAGCTATCAATCCGCCACCCCAGGTTCCTATCCATTCTGTCATATCCGAGGTAATCGTATAGGTATAGATCCGATTATCCGAAAACTGGTTGATGTATTGATTACCTGTCTTCAGGTCAAGTCTGACGATGCCCTCATCCCAAATACCAAGTGTCAATATGCCTGGTGTCTTTTCTGCAATGGTCATAACGGATAGTCCTGGGAGCTTATAATCAGCTGTTTTAACTGCCATCTCATCAAAATCAAAATACAAAAGTCCAGAATAGCTTCCAAGCCACATCTTACCTTCACTGTCCCAATAGATATCTCTAATAACCTTACCTGGTACATCAAACACTGTGTTCTCACCGGTATCAGGATTAAGTCGATTGAGCCCATCCAGTGTCCCTATCCATAGGTTGCCAGCATCATCCTTATCTATAGCGACAACAACTGGATTAGAAAGACCATTTTGCTCAACCGTATAATTTGTAAAGGTCTCCGAATCGATATCAAATCTTGAAAGACCCTGATAAGTACCAATCCAGATTTGATTTTTTTCTGGATCGTAAAAAAGAGTTTGAATCAAATTATGTACAAGGGTATTGGAGTTAAATGGATCGTTGGCATAGATTTTAAACCCTCTCCCATCATAACGGTTAAGTCCGCCCTGTGTTCCAAACCAAATGAACCCATTGACATCCTGAACTATACTTGAAACTGACAGATTAGAAAGGCCTTCTTCACGACCTATAATCTCAAATGCGAGCTGTGTACCTTCACGTATTAAATCGTACCTCACTACCGCAAAGCTTAGGGAATACATAATGAGAACATACATAATCAATAACAGTAATGCTATTTTTATACTATATGACCTAAAGCGCATAAATTCCTCCGACTGCAATTATCCACATCTTTCATTTACATTATGTAAGAAAAATTATAAACTAATAAGGGTTATCGCTTATGATACCCTAATAATACAGTTTCGTAACACTTGTTTATTCAAGTGCCCTTACGGTTTTGTCAGAAGAGGTAGACTTATGAAATTCAGTAAAAAAATGCTTGCCGGTATATTATTATGTACCCTAATTGCGATTCCAGCATGGTATTTAGGAAAACAGTATCCCATAATCGGTGGTCCGGTTTTTGGCATTCTATTTGGAATGCTACTTGCACCTTTTTTACCCAAACTAAAAATTCCCTCAGCTGAGTTAGGAATAAAATACACCTCCAAGAAGATTCTGCAGTATGCAATCATACTACTCGGATTTGAAATGAATCTTTTTAGCATTATTAAGGTGGGCGGACAATCGCTTTTAGTTATGCTATTTACTTTAACCGCTTCCTTTGTGACTGCATATGCCGTAGGTAGGCTTTTAAAAATTGATAAGGATACAACGATTCTAATCGGTGTCGGTACATCCATCTGCGGCGGCTCTGCAATCGCTGCTACTGCACCAGTTATAGAGGCGAGTGACGAAGATGTTGCGCACGCTATATCGACGATATTCTTATTCAACATCATTGCCGTTTTCATATTCCCATGGATAGGTAGAGCGCTTGGCATGAGCGACTTAGGCTTTGGAATGTGGGCAGGGACCGCCATAAACGATACATCCTCTGTTGTTGCTGCAGCGGCTTCGTGGTCCCTTGCTGCAGGAAACAACACCGCACTAACTTTCGCTACAATTGTAAAGCTCACGCGTACGCTAATGATTGTCCCCATAACATTGGTTCTTGCCATTCATACCTCAAGACAAAAAAAACGCCAACAAACTGCTGGCGTAAATCATAATTTCAATTTCAAAAGTGTCTTTCCTTGGTTTGTATTGGGTTTCATAGCAACCGCTATAATAGGTACTTTCACAGGGATTCCAGCCAAGCCACTCGGTCAATTGGGTAAGTTTTTCATCGTTATGGCTATGAGCGCTATCGGACTCAACACACACCTGAAAAAATTGATAAAGAGTGGTATCAGACCCTTGCTACTAGGTCTGTGCTGTTGGTTTGTCGTCGCTGTTATTTCACTGATCGTTCAGACTGCGATGAACTTCGTATAAAACGATCTCAAACACGGCTCCTTTACTATGATTTCTTGCAAAAAGCGTTCCACCCAATTGTTCAATTGCTTTAAATGCAATAGCGGTTCCAAGTCCAAAATTACCATCATTGCCTTTGCTAAAGCGATTGAAAATATGTGGTAAAACAGATTCTGAGATTCCTGGACCATCATCCTGAACGGTGATGGTCACTTTATTTTTTTGTGAAGTCACATCCATAATTACATGTGAATTGGCATATCTTATTGCATTTGAAAGTAGATTGCCAATTGCCTTTTCTAGAAGGTCTTCATCCGTCACAATTTTCAAGTCTTTTGAACAGTTTAAGACGATCTGTATGTGCGATTGAGTTGCAATGCCCTCATGCCTTTCAATCAATAAATTTAAGAAATCATAAAGCTCAAGTGTCTCTTTATTAACCTTTAGTCCATTGGCTTCTAGTCTTGAAAGCGTAATCAATTGATCGACGAGATGCTTTAATCGAAGACTCTCGTTTGCAATGATTTGTGCAGGCTTTTGAGGCGTCTCAAATATCCCGGTAACGATCCCTTCTGCGTAGCCTTGGATGGACATAAGTGGCGTTCTTAAATCGTGACTGAAATTCTGTAGAAAATCTACCTTTGTCTGCTCTTTTAGCTCTAGAGCTTCTCCCATATGGTTCATATCAGATATCAGTGCATCAAGCTCCTTCGTATGTGTTTCCAATACGAGAGGCGTATAATCATTTTCAATCATGCGTTTGCTGTATTTTGAGATTTCCTTCATAGGCTTAGTCACTCTGCTCGCTACTGAGCTTGCAATAATTGCACCTAGAATGGTTACTCCTGACATGATTAAAATCAAAAGCACATTAATCCTTCTTAGAAGCTTTTCCATTCCTTCAAGTGATGCAACTATCACCAAATACTGGGTTCTAGATGCTACCTTGGTTGTATTAAAGGTTTCGTAGCTAACTAAAAAATTAGTGCCCTGCTCTCTTATATTAAAGGTATCGGTATTCTTTCCCTCTAATATCCTGTCTTGAACCTTTGCAATTGCTTGATTAAGATTATAAGAAAGGCTCTCTTCTTTGGGTAATAGAACTCGTCCATTGGCGCCGAGTATGGCAATCTCAGAGTCAGATGCACTTTGAGTCACTCTTATAGCACTATTCAATGCTACAATTAAGGCTCGTGACTTTGCTGTCGTCGCATCATTCGCGTCACTACTTAACAGCTCCTCACTCAATTCCTTACGCAATAACGCGCCAACTGTGCTGCGAGTTTCTAAAAGCTGCTCATGTGCGGCTTTTCTCATGTAGGCACGCATGGCGATATTGAAGGTAAAAAATACCACAATAGACATAATGATGATTAACAGGATAAAAGGCACTGACAAACTTTCACTTAAGCCTTTTTTCTTTTTACTTATCACTGGCATCTACAGCCTCCTCAAGCTTAAATCCAAATCCCCAAACCGCTTCTATTCTCACATTGGTTGCCGCTAGCTTCTTGCGCAGGCGTTTTACAACATCATCAGTCGCTCTAGTATCCACTTGAGTTTCAAACTGCCAAACATTCTTTAAAAGCTCTTCCCTTGAGACCGCACGATCCTGATGCTCAAACAGGTAGAGCAAAAAAGAATATTCCGTTGGAGATACATCGACAGTTGCTCCCCTAAACAAAACCTCTCTCGTTTTAGGATTTATGGTCATAGCATTGAACGAAAGCTCTGATTTGAGGCCATCCATTTTATTGTCGAACGCCATCCTTCGAAAGAGTGCGTTAATTCTGGCTACCAGCTCGACTGGTGAAAATGGTTTGACCAAATAATCGTCGCTACCTATGGTAATACCAGTGATTCGGTCAAGCTCGCTATCACGGGCTGAAACGATAATAATTGGTACGACAGAGGTTTCTCTGATCTGGGTACAAAGCGTCAATCCATCCGTTCCTGGCATCATAATATCTAAAACAATCAAATCTGGTTTTTCATCTAAGAAGGCGTTAAAAAGCAAGTTGCCATTTGCAAAGGTCTTCACTTCAAAACCGGCACTCACCAAAAATGACTTGATTAGCTCTCTTATATTGAGTTCATCATCTGCTACGTAGATTAATTTTGTAGCCATTGTATTTCTCCTTTAAAAATAAGTATAACTAAATGATACCACAAAATAGATGAGGTTAACGGACTTCCCAATGAATTGCCACAGCTTAAAATGTAAAAAGTCCATTCCGCCGAATGAACCTTTTACAAATGAGAGTTTTATAGCAAATGATTAATGAGAAAGTGTTGTAATGAATCGAGTCCACTAAATACCCTTTCACAATTGGAAAGAACATTTTTAGACCCAATTCCCAGTGGCGTCATACCTGCTAGTGTGATGCTTTCTATTCCAGCATAGGCATCTTCAACGCCAATACACAGCTTAGGAGACAATCTTAGCAGCTCCGCAGCTTTTAGGAAAATATCAGGAGCCGGTTTACCATTTTCAATGGTTGATGGGTCTACTACCACATCGAAAAAGCTTTCAATTCCCATTGCCTTCAGAAGCATTGGCGCGTTTTTACTTGCAGATGCCAGTGCAATTTTAATTTTTTTTGTTTTAAGCATCATCAGGAGTTCAAATGCCCCAGGTGCCAAATCAAGTGGTGAATAATCACTAATATAGGTTAGATAGATTTCGTTCTTTTTAGTGGCTAAGGCTTCTTTCTCTTCATCGGAATAGGCATCCCTTAAACCACCGTGCCCTAACACAATTTCTAGAGAATCCATTCTTGAAATCCCTCTCACTTCATCCTCAAGCGTTTCTGGTACTTCAAAGCCTAGTTCTGTCGCAAGATCAGTCCAAGCCCGATAGTGTGCCTTACTGGTTTCAGTTAATACACCATCCAAATCAAACACAACCGCCTTATAATTCGGTTGTTCAGGCTCTATCAAATGAACCTGATCCCATACCTTTATATATAGCTCATCACCCTCTAATAAGGTAACCTTAAACGCTTCACCAACTGTCACCTTAATTAATCGATCCTTATAATGCAGCTTAAATGAAAACTCCTCCCAGCTCGCTGGCTTCTGTGGCCGAAATTGAAGGTACGCTTCATCGATGCGAAGCCCAGCAAATCCAGCAGTTACGCTTAGAATGGACCCTGCCATGTTCGCCATGTGAAGCCCGTCCTTCGTATTTTTATGCGTGTCTTTTAAATCCAGCATCAAGGATTCACCAAAATATTCAAACGCTTTTTCATTCTGTCCGACACGAGAAGCCATAATCCCATAGATACAGCTAGAAAGAGAGCTGTCGTGTGTGGTGACAGATTCGTAATAATTATATCCGTTGATGATATCACTTTCTGTGGCATATTGCTCTAGAAGCATATGCGCCAATACCGTGTCTGCTTGTTTGATCACCTGATGTCGATAAATCGTAAGTGGATGATAGTGGAGTAGCAGTGGTCTTTTCGAATACGCTTCTTCCTTTGGCCAAATTGGCTTGTTTAAAAAAGAATCGTCCTGTGCAAACAAGCCTTTTACATGATCATAAGGGAAAAACATGTTTTCAGATGCAACTAACATTTCGTTGAGCTCTACCAGCTCAATTCCCAAGCGAATTTTTAGATCCTCAAAAAGATGGATGATTGTTGTTGAATGGCTTTCCTCCATCAATTGAAAGAGCTTATAGGTCCAATACAAATGGTATTTCACCATCGCATTTGTGTAGTAATTGTTATTGACGATTGCAGTGTATTCATCGGGTCCAGTTACATCATGTATATGAAACTTACCCTCAACATAATGCCCAATACTCAGCCAGAGCCTTGCTGTTTCTAATATTACTTCAAAGCCCTTTTCTGCCATGAAGGTTAAATCCTGCGTGAATAAATAATACTGTATAAACGCATAAGCAATATCAGAATTGATATGATATTGTGCGGTTCCGGCTGGGAAGTACCCCGAGCATTCTATCCCAGAAATCGTGCGCCAAGCAAATGCAGCACCCCTCGGGTGTCCAAGTTGCTGAGCTCGCTCTCTTGCAAACGGTAGAAGCCGGTGTCTGTAGCTGAGTAAAGCCTTCGCCTTTGCCGGCTGGCTCAACTGAAGCACTGGAAGAATGTAAATTTCAGTATCCCAGAAATAATGACCTTCATACCCTTCGCCGGAGAGTCCCTTAGCAGCAACATTAGAAAAGCGATCCACTCCTACGGACTGCAGTAATTGATATTGCATCATTCTTACCGCTAGCTGCGCGTCAGGATCTCCTACGATCTCAATTCCAGAGTGATACCAAAATTCATCCAAATATGCCTTCTGCTCTTCTAAAAATACGTCATACCCCTTCCCAGAATTGGCGTCAAGCATATCTCTTGCAGTTTCCAAAGGTGAAGTGGATCTTAAACCATCTGTAAACACACATTTTTTTTCAAGTCCAATATGACCATAGCCCTTTACCTTGGTTAAAAGCTTGCCTTCATTTTTCTCATGTGCCATAGTACCGTATTGTGTGTGCAGGATGGTATGACCAATTGCTACTGCTTGTTCTATTTGCGTTGTATGTGTCTTCATAAGTGCAAAGATGTTTTGATCAACTGCGATAAGTGAGACCAAATCCATTAATTTGGTATGTCCTTGTCCAGTTCTAGGATCATTTGGGTTGGCATAATTTTGGATTTCTGTGTCACATAAACTATTCAGCTCGATTTCACCATCATAAATAACTTCTATTTGATAGATTAAGAAATTAACCTGTTTTAATGAGGCCAATCTCTTAAATGTTATATCAGCTGATTTGCCTTGACTTGTAAAATACTTAAAATGACGCATTGATTCGCCACTTTGAAAATCCAGCTCTCTATGATAATCGGTGTATTTACCATCTACAAGTAGAACTGGTTCCCCATCAAGGACGATCTGACAGGTTTGGGTATCTAATATCCTTGGTTGCTTGTCTTGCACAGTTGGAAACCCAAATGCCATTTCGGCGTGGATCATCGGTACGCGATCGTAAAGACCATTGATATAGGTTCCTCTAATACTGTCCCCGACTGCATAGCCTTCTTCAAAATTACCTCGAACACCAATATAGCCATTACCCACCATATATAGGCTTTCTTCATAAGCCTGATTTAAAAAGTTATAACTATCCGTTATTAATTTCCACATGCTTTTCTCCTATTATTTGAGAAAGCGCTTTATCACTAAAGCGCTTTGATGTGTACGAACCTTATGTTCGGATACGCCTTTTCTTTAGTAGAGAAGCGACGATTCCGTTTCTGTATCAAATAAGTGAATCTTGTCTGAGTTAAATACTGGATAGATGTCATCGCCAATTTTTATGCCTCGTGAGGCTTCTGTTTTGAGAATATAGTTACGTTGACCTATTTTAAAGTATACGTTCAAATCGCTACCCAAAAGCTCAGTAACCTCAACCTTTGCCAAGATGCCTTCACTTTCATTGCCTAAGCGAATGTCTTCTGGGCGAATGCCCACAGTTACCTCTGCATTTGCCTTGCTTTTCGCTTTTACAGCTTCTTTTAGTTCGTCATTTAATTTAAAGGTTTGTGATTCAACTTCCACCATGCTCCCTTCAATGACTTTTCCTGGGAAGAAGTTCATCTGAGGTGCACCGATAAAGCCAGCGACGAATAAGTTTGCAGGTTTGTTATAGATCGTTCTTGGATCTGCTACCTGCTGGACGACGCCAGAATTCATAACGCAAATTCTAGTTCCCATCGTCATAGCTTCAGTTTGATCATGCGTCACATAGATAAAAGTCGTTTGTAAATCATTGTGTAGCTTAATCAGTTCTGCTCTCATCTGCACGCGAAGCTTCGCATCTAGGTTTGAAAGCGGCTCATCCATGAGGAAAACCTCAGGTTTTCTAACGATTGCCCGACCAAGCGCGACACGTTGACGCTGACCACCTGATAGCTGCTTAGGTTTACGCTTTAGCAAAGATTCAATATCTAAAATCCGTGCAGCTTTATTGATGCGTTCATCGATCTCAGCCTTAGGTGTCTTCTTAAGCTTTAACCCAAACGCCATATTGTCATAAACGGACATATGGGGATAAAGCGCATAATTTTGAAATACCATAGCGATATTTCTATCCTTAGGTGATACCTCATTGACTAGCATATCGCCAATTCTCATCTCACCACTGGTAATATCTTCAAGTCCGGCAATCATGCGTAGTGTAGTTGTTTTACCACACCCAGAGGGGCCAACCAGGATCATAAACTCTTTATCAGAGATATCGAGGGTGACATCCTTTACTGCATGAAAGCCATTTGGATACTTTTTATTTAAGTTTGAAATGCTAACCTTTGCCATATTCATCCTCCCGAATTTATAACAGCTCTAACCTATAAATCGATTCATCGACAGTCTACTTCTTAATCTCAATCGTGCTCTCTCTTACCACGAGCTGGTGTTTAAGAATATGATGACTATTTTTTATTGGACGGTCTTTATTCTCAATCATTTCGATCAACTCGTCTATGGCTAATTCTCCGGATTCTTCAAAAGGTTGTTTGATGGTGGTTAACGAAGGTGAATACATTCTCGCAACATCAACATCATCAAAACCAATTACAGAAAGCGCTTCAGGTACATTTATTCTTTGCTCAGTCGCGTATCTAATCGCGCCAATGGCCATTAGATCACAGGCGCAAAAGACCGCAGTAACTGATTTTTTCTTAGAAAGCAAAAGCTCCATTGCACGGTATCCGTCATCGAAGGAGTACCAACCCTCTGCTACAAGTGACTCATCATAATAGCCCGCAGCTACCATGGCATCTCTATAGCCATAGAAACGTTCAAGACCTGATTGTGGATCGGTGAGCGGACCTCTTACCATGCCAATCTGTTTATGCCCTAACCCAAGCAAGTATTCAGTAGCCTCTTTAGCAGCACTATAATTGTCTATTCTAACCACTGGAATCGTTTTAACATAGCTTTCTGAACCAATCATAACTATAGGTTTTTCAAAATCTAGCATCGCTTGAAAAAAATGCTCGTTGCCATGATCCGTTACGAGAATCAATCCATCTACGCCTTTGTCTTTTAGGATGTGAATGTGTTGAATTTTCATATCTATGTCAAAATCTGTCGCTGTAATCAAAAGTGAATAATCTAAATTTCTAATCTGCGATTCAATACCGGAGATAATTCTTGAAAAAACAGGGTTCGATAAATCAGGTATGATAATGCCGATCAGATGAGACTTTCTAAGTGACAGACTTCTAGCCACTGCATTGGGTTTAAAATTGGTGTCTTCAATTACTTCTAATACTCGTGAGCGAATTTCTTCACTAACTGGTTTAGAATTATTGAGCACTCTTGAAACCGTCGCCTTTGAAACACCGGCTCTTCTCGCTATCTCGTTGATCGTTATCTTCACATCTACCTCCATAACCATTATGTCTCATAAATAGTTTTACTTATTAGACTATATCATTTGATGGAGCCTGATACCATACCCTTGATGATGTGTTTTTGTCCTATAATGAAGCCTATTATTATCGGGAATGCTGCCATGAGAACAGCGGTCATTATCAAATCCCACTGCTTAACAAAAGAGCCCGCAAATGCTCGGATGGCTAGTGGAATCGTTTGAACCTCTTGTCCAACACCTAGAATGAGCGAAGGCAACAGAAAATCGTTCCAAATCCATATTGCATTTAATATGCTTATGGTAACAAAAATTGGTTTTAATATCGGTAAAATAATTTTAAAGAAAATTTGTGGCTTAGAACAGCCATCAATTAATGCGGCTTCTTCAAGTTCAAACGGTATCGACTTGATAAATCCGTGAAACATGAAAACTGCAAGTGGCGCACCAAAGCCAATATAAGCGAAAATCATACCGTGCACCGTTCTAAGCATCCTGATCCCAGTCACTTCATAGATGTTTCTAAACAACGACACCAGTGGGAACATAACCACTTGGAAAGGAATAATCAAACCACTAATAAAAATTAAAAATATAATCGTCGAGCTTCTGGATTTTCTTCTTACCAGCACCCACGCTGCCATCGCCGAAGTAACGGCTATTAAAATCAGTGAAAAAGCAGTAATAATCGCTGAATAATAGACACTTGAGGCATATTTTACACTTGGATTCGTCCAGATGGTTTTAATGTTGGTAAACAGCTGCGACCATTTCGCTGGAAATGCTATAGGATCGGTAATAATCTCTAAAGAGGCTTTAGCAGAGTTGATCAAAACGACAAAGAATGGGAATATCGTTAAAAGAAACAAAACGATGGTCACTAAAGTTAACAGTCCTTTGACAATTTTCTTTCTACCCATTACATTTCCACCTCCTTCTTCTTGTTATAATATACCTGACCGATAGATACTACAGACAGTACAAGGAAAAATATAATTGCTCTCGCTTGTCCTTCTGCCATTCTATTGTACTTAAATGCAATATTATAAATATGCATCGCCAAAAGCTCGGTTGAGTTGACAACGGTACCTTGATACAGATCCGTCGGACCACCGTTGGTTAAGGCGACGATGATATCGTACTGCTTAAAGGAATTGATAAGTGTTAGGAAAGATGTAATTGTAAACGCCTGAGCAATCATGGGAACTGTGATATTCCAAAGCTTTTGCCAAAAGTTTGCGCCATCGATCTCACTCGCCTCTAGTAATTCTTGCGGTACATTTAAAAGCGCTGCAACATAAATCATCATAATATATCCAGCGTACTGCCATGTAAAGGCGAGAATGAGTCCAAATAAGGTCAGATTTGGATCGGATAGCAAAAGCAGTTCTTTGAGGAAATTGATCCCTAATAAGCCACCTATTGCTGGAATGACACTTTTAAAGATAAACTGCCAAATATAACCGAGTACCAACCCTCCGATAAGGTTAGGAATAAAGAACCCTGCTCTGTAAAAATTTTTAAAGCGAATTTCACGTGTCACTAAAAAAGCAAAGGTCAATGCGACGACGTTTATTGATATTACACTGATAAGTGTAAAAATAAATGTTCTTATAAAGGAATACCTGAACTCTAAGCTAGAGAACATATCCTTATAGTTATCAAGTCCAACCCAATTTGGGGTAATGCCTGCAACGGCAGTCCAATCGGTCATCGAGTAATAGATTCCCATGAAGAAAGGAACGATTACAACCACCACAAATGAAATCAGAGCTGGAGCGAGAAATAACCAAAATACCAGTGAATCTTTCTTTTGTTTTTTCATATTCTCTCCTTCTGGGCAAAAGCACTGAACTGATCATCTGCAACTTATAAAAAAAGGGTGTTTGACACACCCTTTTCATTTAATTAAAGCGCTCTATTTGAGCTCAGCAATCTTCGCTGCAATTTGATCAATAAATTCTTGCTTGGAGATATCGCCTTTAGCAAAGCTTTCATAGATTGGTGCAATTGTTCCCATACCAAATCCATCTGGCATGTCATTTTGTAACCAAGTGTACATTTTGCCTTTTGCAAGCCATTCAGTAACGTTTGCAGAAAGTGGTGTATCCGGTTTTAAAGTAACGTTGTTAAACGCTGGTACCATTTTCGCTTGGTTAACCATATAATCGTGGCCTTTTTCATTTGTAGCCATGTAGTTTAAGAATGCTTTAGCTGCATCTAGGTTTTTACTGTCTTTGTTAAGAACGTAGAACGAAGGTGCGCCGATAAAGATACTATCAAGTGTGCCTGCAACTGACGCATGCGGTGCAAACGCCATTGGGAATGTAACGCCATTTGATACTAACCATGGATCGATCCAGTTACCTTGATGGATAAATACGGATTTTTGAGTTGCAAACTGTCCAACCTGAGCATCATAGTTACCTGTTAATAAGACGGTTTTATCTGAGTATTGGAATAATAACTCTACCCAATCCGCATATTGTGTTAAGCGATCCATATCTGCTTCACCATTGTTGAGTTTATCTAACACAGTTGTGTCGCCATATGGTAAGCCTGCTGATAAGTAACCATTGAAGTTATGAAGACCTGTAACCCATCTCATATCAGGACCAGCTGCCATAGCGACAACAGAATCGATTCCCAACTCGTCTTTCATAGCGTCAATTTTCTCAAATGCTGCTTTGTAACCAGCTTGAGAGGTTAAGCTTTCAGGATCAACGCCAGCTTTAGCGAGTAAGTCCGCATTATACGCCATACCCCAAGCTTCAACTGCTACTGGGAACCCGTAAACTTTGCCGTCTACGACAAATTCAAGGTCAGTAAGGTTAATCCACTCATCACCTTCAAATGGTACTAGCTTAGATTCCCAAGTTTTGTACCCCCCTAAGCCTTCAATAACGAAGATGTCAGGTTGACGATCTGATTGGAACTCAGCTTTCAAGGTTTCAGCATATGGTGTATCTCCACCAGATGTTTTAACAGTGACCTTAACTCCTGTTTCTGCTGTATATGCTGCAGCAAATGCGGTTAGTTGATCATTGATTTCAACCTTGTTTTGATAAATAACTACTTCTTGTGCTTCTTCTTTTTTAGCACATCCAGCGAACATTGAAATAACTAGCACAAATACCATAAGTAACGCTAAATTCTTTCTCATTTTAATCCCCCTTTTGGATTTTATTAAGTTCACCATTTGGTACTATACCCAGAATCAATTCTGAATAATCTGTCAATTCTATTATAGGAAACCGGTTTCACATTTGCAATACTATTTTTTGTACTTTAGTAAAAAATATTCATAAGGCCCCAAAAGAATTGTATCTTCTTCAAAATTGAACTCTTTTCCCGTCAATTGATCCACCCAAACGCCATGCCAGCTATTGCGCTTTAAGTCTGATGTATGAAGCCATTGACGGTCTTCAGAAAAATTGAAAAGTTGAATATAAGGCTGCTCAGAGCGATCAACCTTCCAGCATCGACCTAAAATACGGTCGTTTCCAATATGGAAAAGTCGCTCCTCTAGGATTTCGGTGCTAATTAATAAATGCTTGCGAAAGGCTATCAGCGACTTAATTCGCTCATAGACAAGTCGATGAATTTTGTTACCACTGGTCAAAAGACGAAGCTCATGTGCGCCTCTATGCAGCCATCTAGAGTCATGGGCCTTATGAACATCCGATTTATACGAGTAATTGTTCAATTGACCTAGCTCATCTCCTGCGTAAAGCATTGGTATACCGCGCTTTAGTATAAAAAGTGCGTGAATCAATTCAATTCTTTTGAAACTGAGCTCCTTCATATACTGATCATTGGTTGCCAAGGCTTTTTCTAAACCAGCTAAGCTTGCAAGGGTGCCAGAATTTCGTGCATCTCCCGTTACGGGGTCGTACTCGTAAAGCTCGCCCGTTGAAAAGCTGTCCTTAAGGATGCCATAATAGAAATCAATTAGATAATTCTTGTGTGCATAAAAATCAAATCCCAGCTGCCGAATTCTGTTTTCATCTAGACCCCATCCAATATCATCGTGGCATCTCGCATAGTTAATCCAGTTACCACCGTTCAAGGATTCAAAATGAGGCATCAGAGCAATATGCCTTGCATCGCGAGTTGCGATGGCATTCCAAATTTCAACCATATAGCTAGCGTTATAAAGAACATGACATTCAGGACTAGACGCATCACCAAAATAGGTCAAGATGGTTTCAGGGCTTACGATCGCTTCGCCAAGAAGCGCAACTGAAGGTGCGCAAATTGAAATGACCTCTCTAAAAATCTTTAAAATAATATGCGCCTCTTGCATATTACGTGAGCTGGTACCAATCGCTTTCCAAATATATGGAATTGCGTCGAGTCGAATCATATCAACGCCCTGATTGGCCAAGAATAAGAGGATGTCTATCATTTCGTTTAGTACAATTGGATTTTGGTAATTAAGGTCCCATTGAAATGGATAAAAGGTTGTCATAACCCATTTGTCCATTCCAGATAAATAAGTGAAATTTCCTGGCGCCACATTTGGAAAAACTTGATTTAATGTTTTTTCAAATCTTCTTGGCGTCTCCTCATTATCAAAGAACCAATAATAGCTTTGATAGGTCACATCACCACCAATCGCCTTTAATGCCCACTCGTGGTCATTGGCAGTATGATTGATCACATAATCTATACAAACCCGTATCCCTCGTTTATGTAGTTGACTGACAAGCTGATTAAACTGAGCCATATCACCAATCTGTGGATCGATTTCCCTGTAGTTTTTAACGGCATAGCCACCGTCATTTTCGCCTACTCGCTTCTCCAAAACTGGCATCAAGTGAATCAACGTAATGCCCAATGCTTCCAGATAATCCAGTTTTTCTGTTAGCCCTTCAATCGTTTCGGCGAAAAGGTCAACATAGAGCATCATTCCAATGGTTTTAGCGGAATTAACCCATTTTGTTTCCTCTAAATCGAGCTTTTTTAACGCGGCTCGTCTTTGCCAAAGGGCATCCGTCATTAACTCTATTAGCGCCTCAAACTCTACCTCAGAGCCTTTATACAGGTTTAAGTATAATGACTCCAATTGCGCAGATTCTGCCAAAATCTGTTGCTTGATCTCCTTCTTTGTTCCCTTTCCCGTAGAATCACCTCCCACCATCCTTATTTTAGGAAACCGGTTTCACATTGTCAAGAAAAACATTGGCGTTTTCTTTATACCCAGAATCTAGTAAAAACCACACTTCTGAAAAATGCCTAATTTAATGGGAATCCGTATGGGAAATTTTTTTCAATCCTTACTAAAAAATAATGGCAAAATATGATTTACAAAGTAAAAAAAGACGTCCAATTAAATGGACGCCTAACTTTTTAAAATGCGCTTTTTTGCTAGCTTACTAACCGCACTTCTTATCATAAGAAGCGTCAAAAGGTAAGGTAACATCAACAATTGATTATTAAAACAACGCCTTCACACGATCCCAAAACCCTTTTTTCTCTTCTTTTACCGGTTGGATATCCTTGACGATTTCATAATCAATGCTTGGTGTTTTCATAATAAATTGAACGCTATTTGGTGTATTGCGATCATCGACGTATGAGTTAATAGCAGCTGCATCATCATCATTTGGGATAGGTAGCTGATCCAGCATTTCAGTGAGCTGATTACGCGCTTCTATCAGACCATCGTTCAACGCCTTTTGACCTTCTAATAATCCGCTAATAGAACCTGGCACTTCAGAAAAGCTTGAATCAAATCGAGATAAAGCAGCACTGAAATTATTGATGCCCTCAAGGTAGGAATTGAACCCTTGTGTATACTCTGTATGTGCTGAATCTAGCTGAGCTAAACCAGCAGTCAAAGTCTGACTGCCAGATAACAGTTCTCCTAAGGCACCTTGGCTGCCCTCAATCAACATTTTTTGACCCAAATAAGCCTTTGCCAGCGCTTGAACACTCTGATCATCACTTTGTGACAGCTGTGTCGCAAGTGAATCGATAGCAGCACTCTCCTCGCCAACAGATGCAAACTGCTTCCCTAAGCCGTCTATACCGCCTGTAATAGCCTCACTCGCTGATTTAAGCTGATCGAGACCTGCGCTGATTTGATCGTTTCCTATAGAAAGCTCACTCCCACCCGTCGCGATCTTCTTCATACCAGAATCCAAAGACTGAACTGCAGAAGCACTTTCTTTCATGCCGTCTAAAAGTGCACGGGTACCCTTTACAAGTTCATTTGAGCCATCCACCATTTGAGTTACACCATCGGTGATTGACTTGGTATCAATGTCAATGCCTAGAGAAAGCTCTGTCCCAGTAATGGAGATTCCTGCCATTTTAAAATCATGAATGTTCGCTTTAATTGTACACGACTGTTCTTGCTTTGGTAAAACCGTCATTGCGATTTGTTTGTTACTGCCTACAGTTACGATCGTTCCGCCCTGTACTTCTATGCTATTTGCCACTTGCGTATCTAGTACAACAACTGCTTGAAGTGTGTATCGATCTGCAAAGCTTTTTATAGATATTGGATTTGGTTTCACATCAATTCTTAGCTCAAGTGCACCGCTTGCACCTGAAAGTGACTCTGGCGTCACCTCATTGCCATCTAAAAAATAATGAACATCCACTACCCAAGGATTGACTGGATCCTTTAGAGTCCCTTGATAGTAGAGTCTTTCAGGGACTTCCATACCCGATTCACCTATATTAACACTCACCTGATCTTCATCTACAACCGTCTGATCAAGCGTTGATAAATTAATGACCTCAGTATAGCGACCGTAATCGACGAGAGCTTGGCCCTTTGACATGCCATCTAAATCGAATGCATTAACAACGATCGCTTTCGTTAGCCTGCCATTTGCACTTAAATCAAAATAAATGGTTTCATCCTTGTTGCCCTTAACCTCTTGAGCAAGAGTCACAAGACCCATTCCTGAGATTACGAGTCCAAATGTTGTTATAATGGCAATTACTTGCTTAACAAATCTATTCTTCATGCTTTATGCCTCCTCTTTTTAGCTGTCTTTTGATAAAAAACTTATCAAAAATAACGAGAACCGATGGCAACAATGTAAATACCATTATGATACTCAAAAACGCCCCTCTTCCGATGAGCTCTCCCATTTCGCTAATCGTCTGTACACTGGATGTCATGGCAATTGCGTAGCCAGCCACTGTTAACACAATGCCCGAAGTTAAAACTGAACCGCCTGCATCGTCGACTGCCGAAATCATAGCATCTTTAGGCGGCTGCGACAAACGCCTTTCTAAATATCGAGATGTCATTAATATGGCATAGTCTATCGTAGCCCCTAGCTGAAGTGAGGAAACGACCAGCATACCAATAAAGCTCATTTTATAGCCTGTGAAATATGGAATTGACATATTTAAAAATACAGCCGTTTCAATTGATAATACAAGTAAAAAGGGCAACAGCTTTGATTTAAAGGTCAAATAGATAATCATGGCTACTGCAACGATGGCAACTAGGCTCACCGTTATATTGTCCTTTGAAGCAACTGATTTAATATCATATAAGCTGACGCTTTGTCCTGCTAGCTTGACTTTATCTGGAAACATTTCATTTGCTAATTTTTTGATTTCCTCTATTGTTCCAAAGGTTAGCTCACCTTCATCTGGGGTGTTAAGCGCAATGATCATACGGTGGTAGTTTGGACTTATAAAATTTGACTGAACCGTATCCGGTAAAATATCTACTGGAATTTTATCATCCACAAGGGTGCCAAGACTCTGAACGGATTCCACTGTGGAGATGGCTTCAATTTGATTTAGTAGTAGGGCTTCCTTTACAGGCTCACCAGATGGAATTAACAAAACAATTGGATTGAATGGCTCGTAAACCGCTTCTATCGCTTGCTTTGCAATGTAGGATTTGCTACCCACCTCTTCAGAGATCGAGGAACCACCATAGGAGAAGGTATTGGCTTGCTGACCTAAAAAAGCTGGTACAATTACTATCATTACAAGAATCAAGCAGATATATCTTATTTTATAAACCCCTCTCCCAATCCATTTAAAGGATGGAATTAAGCTTCTATGATGCGTTTTATCAATAACTTTACTAAATAAAATCGTCAGCGCAGGCAATAAAAATAAGGTCGTCAGTAGACTGAATATAATCCCCTTTGCGAAGACCATCCCCATGTCAGCACCAATTGTAAACTTCATGAGTAAAAGTGCAGTAAAGCCTGCAATAGTTGTCACAGAACTTGCTACAATAGAACCAAACGACTTTTGAATCGCATGCTTCATCGAAAGCTCAACAGAGTGTCCTTCCTCTCGCTCTTCAGCAAATCTATGAAGCAAAAATATTGAATAATCCATAGATATCGCCAACATTAGTGCCGTTGACATACTCTGAGTGATGAATGACACCTTGCCAAGTAAAAGATTCGTGCCGCCATTTAGTAGAATTGCAACCCCCAAAGTCATTAAGAATAAAATGGGTTCAATCCATGAAGTGGTTGACCAAAGTAAGATGATGAGTAGGATAGGAATAAAGAGGAGTGTCAGCGACGCAACACTGTCTTCAGTTGCATTTACAACGTCTTGACTGCTCGAAGCTGATCCAAATACATAGGCATTCTCACCAATAATCCGTTCTATTTCTTGGATGGCAGCACCTGTTTTTTCGGTAAAATCACTTTCTGTGAAATACACATAAAAGAGTGCATGCCCATCACGATAATAAGTATCTATCGTATCACTTGAAATTTGATCGATTGGCTGATAGATATCTTCATAATCGTCTAGCCAAATAATTTGATCCACGCCATCAATCCGCACAATTTTATCTTTCATCGCCTTTGCCTGGAATAGTGTAACCTCACTAACCATAACTCTGACACTTGTTGGGAGTCCAAACTCTCCCTTCATAACATCTAGCGCATCTACTGAAGCCATATCATTCCCTAAATAATGAGATAGCTCATAGTTGGTAACGACAAATTGCTGTGCATAACCAGCAACTATTGCCAATATGATAAACAAAATTAATAGCTTATGTCTTTGCTTAACGATCCATTCAGATAAACGTACCAATCGCCAACCTCCTTTCGAGTCAAATGTTTCTTAAATTATATTTTACATGACACTTGTATCATAACAGATTATAATATAGACTATCTATAAAAGCGTGTCAATGCTCCTAAACCATAAGAGACAATAGGGGGAAATATGTATCATATAAAGAATGATAAACGCTCTATTCAGTCGAGCGAGTTTATCTATGAAGCCTTAAAACAGCTCATGCTAGAAAAAAAATATGCTGAGATAACCGTTACAGAGCTAGTGAATCAAGCCAAAATAGGCAGATCGACGTTTTATAGAAATTTTGATTCTATAGAAGACGTGCTCAGCTATAAATCCGATCAGTCCTACACTGAATGTGGTGAATATCTTCTGAGAGTCTTGAGCTCCTACGCACAAAAGGAAACGCCACAGCGTTCATTTTTCTTGCCCTTCTTTCGATATTGGTATTCACATTTCGAAGTAATTGAACAGCTGATTCTCATTGGAAGAGAAGACATTTTAAAACGCTCCTTTGTAAAAATGGTGGATGATTTAAGAAGTCAGTACCCAGAGGTGACCATTGAGTACTATGACTATTTTTTGGAGATGCGTGCGGCAACAAGCATTGCCTTATTAACTCAATGGGTCAAATCAAACCGAAAAGAAACCCCTGAGGATTTATATGTGATCTTTCATAAACAAACAGATATCGACCAATACCTTTTTGATATGGCAAGGTATTTGCTCTAATTACTAGATGTATTAAAGGCTAATCCTTTTATCAATTGGATTAGCCTTTATTTAATTAGATTTGATACTGTTTGGCTTGTTCCTCTAGCTCTTTTGCAATTCCCTCCAAGTCATTGGCTTCCTTTGCAATGGCTTTTATCATATCATCTTGAACATCCAATCGCGCTGAAATTTCTTCAGCTGCAGCGGCACTTTCCTCTATCACAGCTGAAATGGATTCAAGTGCAGCGGATGTCTTACCCTCTGCTTCACTGATTTGCATATTAAGTGAGATGAGTTTTTCCACATCCTCATAGGTGATACCAACGTTAGTTGAAATAATGCTTAAGGCATGATTTACCTGTTCTAATTTTAAATTGGCAGACATTAAGCGATCCGTGGAAATATCCATTCCCAATTTTGCCGTACTGATATTTCCCACAATTGAGGTGGTGATATTTTTAATATCTGAAGTAGAGCGTGAGGTTTGTTCAGCTAATTTCCTGATTTCCTCCGCTACTACAGCAAAGCCCTTGCCATGCTCGCCTGCTCTGGCAGCCTCAATTGAGGCATTTAAAGCCAGTAAATTGGTCTGTTCAGCGATACTCGTAATCACACTCAAAATGGTACTGATTTCCTGCGATTGTTCAAGCAATGCGTCTACGGTTCCTCTAAGCTCAGTCGTAGAAGCAACAGAGCCCTTGAACTCATCAGTCATTTCAGTTAATCGTTCCTCAGAAATGATACGACTGTCATCCACCTTTTTTGTATTCTCAAAAATTCTATCTGAAATTTCTTGGTTTTGCTCAAGATATTTAGCCAATTGATGTAATGAATTGACACTTCGATTGACGTCCTGCGCTTGTTCTTGAATGCCTTCTGTAAATTCACCAAAGCCCAAGTTTATATCGTTTATCGCACTTGAACCTGACTCAGCATTTGTTCCTAGAAGCTGCGATTTATTTGCCAAAACGTCAGAGGTTTCCTTTAACGACTGGATCATTGCTCTTATAGCGGTTGTCAGCGAGATAATGGCACGTCCCAGCTGCCCTGTTTCATCTTTTTGCTTTAATGCGAAATCATTTTCAATTAAAATCGTCGTAAAATCATTGTCCGCCATTTTATTGATAATTTGCGTAAACTCTTTAATTGGCTTAGACAGCGTTTTATTAAAGGTGATAATCATAAAAATAATAATCCCAATTATTAAAACAAGTAACACAGCGTTAATCCCCATCATCCTTATAATCATACCGTTGATCGAGCTTAGATCGTACGTTAGCTTAAAAGCGCCAATGATTTTAGTATGTGTCGGTTCGTATATCGGTAGATAATAGTGATACTCGTCTAGCTGATTCACATCTTGCTCTTCACCAGAAAAGGCTCTTTTTAAGTTGTCCATATCTGCAGGATCAAATTGACTGATAGGGGTTCCAACTGGAAAATCTGTCGAACTAGCAGTGGTATAGAGCAGCTTATCAAGATCAAATAGGTCGACTCTCAATGTGGAGACGCGCTTATAGCTTTCAAAAAAATCGTCTGAGAACCCTATCTGTAAGGTTCCAACAATCTTACTCCCCTGTTTAATCGGCACAAAAGCTCTAATGGCAATTCCTGAACTGCCTGTTTCGGTTCCATGTGAAGCCGTTCCTTGAAGTGCTAATACGATCGGCTCAACCTGTGACTTATCATCACCGTGTTTTTCGGGATTATGCCCTCTTAGAAAGACAATGCCATCTGAATCACCAATTTCAAACACGGACAATCCAATTCCCTTATTCAATTCTTCATAAATAGGCGAAATAATTTCAAGGAGCTTGTCTCGATCCTTTGCTACTAATGCATCAACAATTCTAGGGTCTCGTGAATATGCCAAAGCGATTCCTTCAGCATCAAGCGCTTTTTTATCGATTAGCTCTAATAGCAGATTGGTTGAATCCACCAATTGTTGATGGGCATGATTTTTTTGCTCAGTTGCATTAATGATGGTGACGGTTACTAGAACGACGAGTATGACCAGTATAATGACTGAAAAAGCCATCAATAATTTGCTCGAAATTGATTTTAATCCCATGTTCACCTCCGGACCAATCCATAAAAAGTCATAATTATCTTTCTATTACCCTTTCTATAATAAAATCAACCTAAAGTAGGTCAAAAGTTTAATCCACCACATAATTAGGTACGATTCACTAGTGCATCGCAGTTGACCCAATGATATAATGTTGATGAAAATAAGGATCGAGGTAGCTATGAAACCAAACGCCAATCAAGAAATTTATGAAAAATTATCACTTTTGGTCAATACCTTTGTGGATACACATGAGCTTTCAAATGAAGCTTTCTTGAAACGCGCATTGGATTCTGCATTTGAACTAATTCCAGACGCTGAAAAAGGCTCTATCTACATAAATCAAGATGGCGTCTACCGCCCAGTCTGTGCAAGAGGATACGATCTAACGATTCTCGATCGTCTTTCATTTACCGATACGGATTTGTTCATAGGCTTTGAATACCACGATCTCAGTCATATTAAGGCCTATCAAAACTATATATCGAAAAGAGAGGATTCTAAATTTTCAGATGAGATCTTACAAACCTTTAAGGCATTAGGGACCTATCAAGACTTTACATCTCTTTATGCACCATTGGTATTTGATCAGCAGATCATTGGCCTCATCAGTCTCGAAAAATTTGTTAATAAACCCTACTCTAAGCTTTGTCAGGATGTACTTAAATTTTATGCGCAATCCATCTCCAATTATTACGCATTAAAGCTAAGGTATGATCATGAAAAAAGGCTTTACGACCAAACCATAATGTCACTTGTCACCGCCATTGAGATCAAGGATCCTTATACAGAAGGACATGCAAGGCGAGTGATGCTTTACAGCGAGTGGATTGGCACCGCACTTCAGCTCCCTTCTAGAGAGCTTGAAAAGCTTAAGATTGCTGCACTTTTACACGATGTTGGAAAAATTGGTATCTCTAATGATATATTAAATAAACCAGGACGACTTACAGTTGATGAATTTGATCAAATAAAAAAACATCCAGACAATGCTAAAAAAATTCTAACCAATTTAGCTGATTTTAATGATATTGTAATGATGACCTATATGCATCATGAGCATTTCGACGGCAGTGGCTATCCTCAAGGACTGAAAGGTGATGAAATCAATTTTGGGGCACATATTATTCAAGTGGCAGATGCTTACGATGCAATGACCTCGGAACGGTCTTATCGTAAAGCGATGACACACGAAGCTGCTATTCAAATACTACTTGAAGACTCCGGCAGACAGTTTCATCCAGACGTCGTCTCTGCAGCGGTTGCCATTTTAAACCTAATCAAACAAACTGAGTAATATAAAAAGGAGAAGGTACCCATCTATAATAGACGGGAGCTTCTCCTTTATTTCAATACAATTCAATTTGGTTATACAGATTTATTTAAGTGGTCTCAATCTCGCAAGGAAGTGTCTTAACACCGGTGGTTCGTAGTCGAAAGTCAAACCAACTAGCTTGTCTTTGTTTTCCATAACGCGTTTAAAGCCTTCCACGATTTCATCCATATGGCTTTGTGTGTAAACACGTCTTGGTATTGTGAGTCTCACCAGTTCAAGGGCAGCTTCTTCTTGCTTACCCGTCTCTGGATTTCTACCAAGTAAGAACGATCCAATTTCAACCGGTCTAACACCTGATTCTAAATAGAGTGCATTACAAAGTGCTTGCGCAGGGAATTGATCACCTGGTATATGTGGTAAAATTTTTCTTGCATCGACGAATACCGCATGTCCACCCGTTGGATATTGAATTGGAACGCCAATTTCCATCAGCTTGTCACCAAGGTACTTCACTTGACCCAATCGATATTCAAGGTAAGATTCTTCGATCCCTTCATAAAGACCTCTAGCAAGTGCTTCCATATCTCTTCCAGAAAGGCCACCATAAGTTGCAAAGCCTTCCATTGGCACACATCTTACTTGAGCAGCTTTAAAAATTTCTTCATTATCTTTTACTGCAATCATACCTCCCATATTGACAATCGCATCTTTTTTCGCACTCATCGTCAATACGTCAGCATATGAAAACATCTCTCTAATGATGTCTTTAATGCTATGGTTTTCATAGCCTGCTTCTCTTTGCTTGATAAACATCGCATTTTCTGCAAATCTTGCCGAGTCCATAACGATCATTTTTTGATATTTATCTGCAAGCTTCTTAAGCGCTTTCATGTTTGCCATAGAAACTGGCTGACCACCAGCAGAGTTGTTCGTAACGGTCATGATTAAAAACGCAACATTTTCTGCACCTACCTCTTCGATAAATGCTTCAGTCGCTTCGATATTAAAATTACCTTTAAAGTCATAGTAAGTCGTTGTATCTACTGCTTCTGGAATTAAGAAGTTTCTAGCTTTACCGCCAGCGAGTTCAACATGTCCCTTTGTCGTATCAAAATGATGATTGCTAAGCACGTATTGACCTGGCTGAATCATGATTGGGAAAAGAACTTGCTCTGCACCACGGCCTTGATGTGTCGGTACAATATATTCATAGCCAAAGATATCATGAACCGCGTCTACTATGTTGAAATAGTTGCGGCTACCTGCATAAGCTTCATCTCCAAGCATGATACCTGCCCATTGATTATCGCTCATCGCACCGGTTCCACTATCCGTTAAAAGGTCGATGTAAACATCTTTAGACTTTAAAAGAAATGGGTTGTAACCAGCTTCCTTTAGAGCCTCTTCTCTATGTTCTCTTGTGGTTTTATAAAGCGGTTCTACCATTTTAATCTTAAATGGTTCAGCAGGATGCTTAATTTGTGACATATTGGCCTCCAAAATCAAATATTTTATTACTGTGATAAAAAATTATTACACCTTGATAATACACTAAAAGAATCAAAAGTACAAGTCGTTTACAAAAGAATCCAACAGATGCTACAATGTTGATAATAAGACTTTTAGATGAGGTGATTTTATTATAGAATTCGATTTTACACCCTATAAGCATCTGGTTGCCTTTTTGTCCGGCTGCTTTGATGAGACAACTGAAATTATCCTTTATAGCCTAGATGACTTAAGACAATCGGTTGTCGCGGTTCACAACGGTCATGTTAGTGGTACTAAAATAGGCGATCCACTCACTGGATTTGCTGTATCAAAATTGAAAGACAAGGGTAACGATGCCCCCCCTTATTACAATCAACACCCAATCTACGCAAAGGACAAAACGCCGCTTCGTGGTAATACTTACTTCATCCTAGATAAAAATGGCAATCCTCGCGCAGTTTTATGTATCAATACAGATGTTTCAAGATATCAAAAAGCTGCTGAGCTACTACAAAGCATGGCATTTCTGCCAAGCTTATCTGAGGCGCATACCGATACCATTGAGCTTGATCGTTTGCAAACCACTCCGAGAGAATTAATTCTCAAATATGCCATAGAAGTATCGGGCGATCCTAATGTTGATCCATCTAGGCTATCGCCTGCTGAACGGATGAAGGTTGTGGAAAAGCTTGGTGATGATAACTTTTTTCTTATGAAGGGTGCGGTTAGCCAGACCGCATTGGTTTTAGATAGTTCTGAGGCAACTATTTATCGATATTTAAGTAAGTTGCATAAGAAAGGATAGGTTACATCATGTTTGATGTCCGTTATTCGCTCCACCCATCGCTATCATATCCTGAGCTAAGAATCATTGGTCCTTCAACCGAAAGAGAGTCACTCGCTCCAGCTGTATTAATTTGTCCAGGTGGTGGTTACATTAGCATGCAAGAGAGTGAAATAGAATTTATCGTATTTCAGTTTCTTGCACGAGGATATACCTGCTTTGTACTATACCATGGTGTTGAAGCACCATTTGCTCAGATGCCACAGCCCATTGAAGCCTTACACGCTGCACTAAAATACATGGAACAAAATGCGGCTAGCTATGGCATTGATATTAGTAAGCTTAGACTTATGGGTTGGTCTACAGGAGCGCATCTGATTACTCAAGCTTTAAGTAACCAGCAGGTTGACCATCCCTTTTTGTTTAAGGCGTTAAAGCTTCATTCAATTTGTCTACTTTATCCAATTCTTGATTTAAAAAAACTTATACCCTTTCCAGGCATGGAAATGACCTTTTCAGCACTGTCTGGCAGACGCACACCCTCAGATATTTTTTGGTCTTTGTATAGTGATTGTAAACCTGCAACAACTCTACCGCCCATCTGTATCGTCAGCTATGAGAACGATCCCTACTTACCCTCTGATACGTTGGCTGACTATCTTCAAGGGCTAAAAGAGCAATCAATCGACCATCTATTGATCTCGGTGCCAAACAAAAAGCACGGTGATCTTCATTTTTCAATGCTTCAAAGCACTGAGCTTTCTCTATTTAGCTCAATCGATGCCAAACGAACGACTGTAAATTCTAATTATTTGGATCAATACCTACTATGGGACAGCCTACTGTAGCATAAAAAGGAGATATTCAAAATCTGCAAAAGATTTGATATCTCCTTTTTTAATCTATATTTCATATATTATTACCAGTTATATCTTTGAACGTATCTCTTCGGCCTTTAACGGCATGGAGAACAGATAGCCTTGATACAAATCGCAGCCCATACTTTTGAGAGCTTCGTATTGTTCAATAGTCTCTACGCCCTCTGCGATTATTTTCAGGGACATTTGATGGGCCGTGTTAATAATCAGCTCTGTCAAATATCTCATTTTATCATCCGTTTCAAGTGCCCAAACAAAGCTTTTATCAATTTTAAGTACGTGTACTGGCATTTTACCCAATTGATACAAAGAGGAATACCCAGTACCAAAATCATCCATATGCACCTCAAAGCCCAAAGCGACCAGCTCCGTTAGCTTTTCTCTAACGATATCTATATATTCAGAGATCATTGACTCTGTAATTTCAATATGAATTTGGGAAACTGAAACGTCCTGCGCAGTCACTTGGCTGAGTAAATAGGAGACATAATCGTTTTGTAATAGCTCCTTATAAGAAGCGTTAATGGACACACTCACAATCTTGCCTCTGCGTTTAAGCTCCCCTACAAAGCTAACGGCTTCCTTGATGACAAATCGACCGATTGGATTGATTAAGCCGACATCCTCTGAGAAGGGTATAAACTCATTGGGTGGGACGTTACCAAGGGTCTCATTGTGCCATCTAACAAGTGCCTCATAGCCTTTGATTTTGGGACCATCAACGGTTTCATATTGCGGCTGATAAACGAGATAAATCTCATTTTTATCCAATGCCTTAATCAGCTGCTGCTCAATGGTAAGCATTCTCTCCTTAGCGTCCTTAAGAGAAGCATCATACCAGCTAATTTTATGGAAGCTTCCTGTTGCGACTGCACTCTCAAAGGCGGTTTCTGCTTCGGATATAGCGCTTGTGGTTTCAGTATGGTCCCTTCCAATTAGGGTTGCACCAAAAGCCAGTTCAATTGGCATTTCAATGTTCGCAAACTTACCAACTCTTTCAACAACCATTTCTTCGAGCTTCCGAATTTCATCAACTAGACAAGCCTCTGGCTGCTCACACTTCATCCAAACGGCAAATCTACCACTATGAAGGGCTGAAATATAGTCAGCAGATTCAAAAAATGCGCTTACTTCAGCACTCAATTGAAAGGCCATGATGTCTGTAAGATTTTTACCGTAGGCGTTTAACAGTCTTGGATAGCCGACAACGCCAACTACTAGGAGTACGTGTTTTTCCTCATTGTCAATAAAACTGAGGGTGTTGCGTATGGTGTCATTAAAAAAGTCCATATTGTACAGACCTAAGACTGGATCATGGAAAGCATAAAACTCAATTCTCTCACGATTGATAACTTCTTGATGAATGTCGGTCAACGAACCAAAAATCAAATTTTCTTCTCTTATTCCAATCATTTGATGCCAATGGTAGACTTCATTTTCTGTTTCCATCAGAATTCTTAGCTTAATATTAAAAATAAGATTCTCGGGATTGCCCTCCAAATTTTGATTCAAAAGCGCTTGATCTTCTTCGTGAATCATTTCCATTAAATGTATAAAATCGAATGTTTCTGTTTGACCCTTTCTCTTTAAATTGGTTAATGTTACGAGGTCTTGAACCAAATCGTACTGCCAATAGGTCTCATTACTTGCAGCCATTACTCTACGGTAATTATCCTTTTCAGATTCAAGAGCCTGCTTATATTTCGCAAGTTCATCATAATTATATCGAAGCATCTCCTCAGAGGCTAACATTTGTTGATAGAGTGCTTGTATTTCTGTATTGGCTTCAGCTAATTCGTCATTTCGATTTAGAAGAATTTCTTCATTCTCTTTAATTGCCTTGGCCATTCGATTATAGCCTCTTGTGAGCTTGCCAAGCTCATCCATTCTGCTCGTATCTGTAAGTAAAACATGGTCGCCCTTTTCTAGTGCCTCCATTGCAGTAACAGTTGCTTCTAGTGGCTCTATCATTTCTGTAAAAAACAGCTGAATGACAAAAAACAACAAAATAAGAACAATCGCAAAGGCTTTTATGCCTTCATTTAAAATAGACATAACGACATGATTGTAATCACTAAGATAGGTTGATGATGCAACCACCCAATCCCATGGCTCAAAATACCTAACATAGCTTAATTTTTCATCAAGCTTTCCCGTGGCTTCGTTCATCCATTTATACGTGACAAAACCACCACCCGATTTTGCCGTTGAAATAATTTCCTCAATAAAGGCCATTGGCGGCGAGCTAAAATCCATCGTATGAAGGCTATTTTCACCGGTCATTGTCGGATGATAAATCATCACCCCACCAGAATTAAGCACATAATTATAGCCATTTTCACCAAGATCAATTATGTCCTGATTCTTAATTATTTTCAACGCATCTCTTTGCGCATCAAGCTTATTGATTTCGCCATCGGTAATATCGGTTTCCTGCAGCTTAAGCATTTCAATGTTGAGCTCCGTGGCGTTCTTAAGAATCACTTCATATTTTTCTTTTATGACAAATATCGATCGGTTGTAGTTTACAACACCAGTAATTAAAACCGCCACAATTACCAGTACCATTGTCCAAATCCATAATTTTGTGGATAAGTTAATTGAACGAATGAGTTTTATTTTTTTCATATCCACTCCTAAGCAATAGGATTATTTCTTCTCAAATGACCCATCGATATATTTGGCAAACCTGCCAGAGGTTCTATCATTAACAGGATCTGGCCTATCCCAAGGCCAACCTCCGAAGTGCGTGTGTTGATAGTCGCTGAATGCTTGTCTGATTTCGGCTTCTGTGTTCATAACAAATGGCCCATAGCTCACCACAGGTTCATGAATCGGTTCACCCTCAAGCAACAGGATATAGCTGTCATATTTGCCATTGAATATATCCACATCTGCGTTTCCATCTAATTTAATTCTCATAGCTGATGGAATCGAATTGCTACCAATTGTGATATTGCCCTCACCTTGATAATAATACAAATTTCTATTAAAGGTAGATGACACTTTATCGAGGTGAATCTCAGCAAATGGGGTCATTTTTATTAAGAAAATACCTACCTTTGATTCTGGGTTTGCCGCATAAGAAGCAGGGCATGGTGATATAGCAGTCGTACCATAAAAGCTACCCGCTATTATTTTTACCTGACTATTTGCACCATATTCAGGTCCTATTGTAATTAGGGGAATGTCTTCATTCCAAAGCATTTTATAATCCGGCGCTGTGAATTTATCTTTTGCTGGAAGGTTTAGCCACACTTGAAACAGTTCAAGTGGATTTTCCTTCTCTTCATAGACGAGTGGAAACATCTCAGCATGCTGACAGCCTGATCCAGCGGTCATCCACTGAACATCGCCATCACCGTATCTACCACTGGCACCGTTCGAGTCGAAATGATCTACATATCCTTGTGTCACAATGGTAACCGTTTCAAAGCCTCTATGTGGATGTACTGGAAACCCTGGCACCTTAGTACCATGATACATTCTAAAGCCATCCTTTATAGCGAAATCCTCTCCCAGCTGTCTGCCTGTCAGTTCTACAGTTGGCCCTTGATGTGCATCCCCCTTTGGATATAAATCCTTATGATGCGCGCAAAACAAAAATGGATTGTCCATCTCCCATTGAAAACCTATCTTTTGCATTCTAATAATTCTGTGCGACATAGTGTAACCCCTTTCCCTAACTTCATAATTTGTAGTCATTATACCCATGAACCTTGCAAAGTAATTATATTTTTGATAGAATTAAATAAAAGACTAGCGAGTCTTTTATTCAATTCTAAAAGGTGGTCGCTATGCCGAAAATATCTCATGATAAAATGGCAATTCGAAAAAATCAAATTATTGACGCTGCACTATATGTCTTCAGTGATAAAGGCTACAGCCAGACTAAAATGGACGATATTGTCGCGTATTCAGGAATAAGCAAGGGAGGCATATATACTTACTTTGACAGTAAGGAGGCACTTTTTATAGAAATCGCCAATCAGAGACTTCAATTAAGACGGAATTTGTTTGATGTGATAAAAGCAGAAATGGGTGAGCAGCTGAACTATAGCCAGCTCTTTAGGCATTACTTTTATCGCGTTCTAGAAGGACTGGAGCAGCCGGGGACACAAGCCATTGCAAGATTTTCTTTTGAGTTTTGGTCCACGCTTTCGAAGGAAAAGCATATAAAGTCACTGGCATACCAGCGTTACCAAGCATTTCTAAATGACCTTTCTTCGATTATTCTTAAGGGGATTGAAGCTGGGGAATTTGCCCCAAGCCTTCCTGTAGACGATCTTGGTTATGTTATTCTCTCTACTCTCGATGGCATGATACACACACATGTAATCATGAATATTCAATTAACTCATAATGCTATCGAAGCTTACTCCGATGCAATGCTATGCCTGTTAATCGGTTGTCCAAAAAAGGAGTGTGACCTATGAAGCTCATTCAAAATAATATCCTCTATCTTGATGGAGTAGCCGCTGGTGACCAGGCTATTTACGATGCCTTTTCTATAGGATTTTCAGACTATCAGCTACCTTTCAATATGCCCATGACTACGTTTATAGACCGTTTTTTTGGTATTGAGGGCAATGATCGAACGCTTAGCTATGTGGCTTATGATGGTGAAACTCCCATAGCGGTTCTTCTTGGTGGCTTAAATACCTACGATCAGCTACAGACACTTCGCTGCGGCGCGCTATCCGTTGCCCCCACATACAGAGGGAATGGCGTCAGTAAGGCGCTTATGCAATTACATGAGCAGGATGGTATCAAATCATCCGCTGATCAGCTGATGCTAGAGGTACTTGGTGAGAATCAACGAGCAATCCATTTTTATGAAAAATGTGATTATCACAAAACAACTATACTTTACTATTATCATTTGACGAAGGAGAGCTTCAGAGTGGGAACTAGGCTAACCGACTCAAAACAGCCTGTTATTCCAATCGCTGAAGCTTCAATTGATGTGCTAATGATTTCCGACGCCCACACCAACTGGCAAAACGACATTCATTACCTTGCTAAAGACGATGCATTAAAAATCTACGTTGTGGCTGAAGGCGATACCATTTTAAGCTTTATTGCAATCAACACAAAAGGCAAGCTCTATCGCATATATACCATTCCAACACACAGAGGTCGAGGCCTAGCAACAGAGCTACTGGCTTACGTTTTAAAATTACATGGCTTAGATAAATTGACTTTCAGTGGTCCTGCATGTAGTCAAATGATGCATTTTTTGTATAAACGCGGTTTTCAAAAGGATGGGATCTATCAGTTTGAGATGATTAAGACACTCTAGTCTTCAACTTTTATATCAATCGAGCTGCCCAATTAGTAACCCAAAAACCATTCTATAAAAATTAAAGAAGCTATTGAATATCATGCTTAGCGCAATAGATATTCAATAGCTTCATCATTTTATGAATGGTTCATTGGTTCTAATAGGAGAAAGTGAGCTTTGGCACCTTCGTTTAACTGATTGATCCAATTTTCAACAATGGTATATGACTTATCAAAATGAATCGGAATCACCTTTACATTCTGAACGACCGAAACAAAATAATCTGCTGCCCACGACATTGCGAAATCAAGTCTCGGATCTACGGGTATAAAGGCGTAATCTATTTTATAATTAATCACCTGAGCGATGACCTGCTTATATGCAACTGCTTCAGCATGCTGCTGCGTCGCACTTGCAGAGGACCAATGCCACCAATTTAAGTCGCCACTATGAAAGAAGGACCTACCATCACATTCAATTAAAAACGCAACCCCACAATCCGTACTATCGAAGGTTCTAACTCTTAGCCCATCTATAACGTGTAGCTGATCCTTTGCGACATATGTCACATCGTTTTTTAAGAAATCCCCACTAACATCATTCGAAAGCACAAAATGGATCCAATTTCCTTTTGGAAAAACTTTTGGATCAAAGTGATCGCCATGAGCATGAGAGACCAACCAAAAGATCTGTTTCTCAGAATTAATATAGTCACTTACATCAGAGATGACGTCCACAAACACTTGAAAATGATCTGTTTCAAACAAAACACCACTGTGCTTTAGCAAAATTATGTTTTCCATGCCTACTCCTAAAATCTAAAACGACCAACATTTTCATCTAGACCATCTGCAAGTGAAGCTTGATTATTCGCTACTTGCGCCACTTCTTCTATGGCCTTAGTTACATCTTCAACATTATGTGATATTTCTTCAGTGTTCGTAGAGGCATGCTCCACTGCTGTCGCCACTGCAGAAATGGCATCATTGATTTGCGAAATTCCATTATTGATTTCGTTGGCACGTTCGTTAAAGTTCGACATCGTATCTTTGACATAATTGGCATCTGTTAGATATCGATTGCCCGTCTCGACAAGCTTATCATAATCTGAGATGACTTTAACATCAATAAAGGATAGAACACCATTAGCGCTTTCTGATAGCTCTTTAAATGCCTTAGATACCTGCTCTACCAATCCGAATATATCACCTGCTGTTTTAGTTGAGGCTTCTGCAAGCTTTCTTACTTCATCGGCAACTACTGCAAAGCCTCTACCGTGTTCACCAGCTCTTGCTGCCTCAATCGCCGCATTAAGCGCAAGGAGATTGGTTTGCTCCGCAATCTGCTGTATGGATTCAGACATGATTTTGATCTCTTCAACAATTTCACCTTTTTTGATTGCTTTGATTATATCTGATTGTTTTTCATAGTAGACTGCATTGGCATCAAGCTTAGACTGCTCAGCTTCTTTCTTCATCGTCTCAGCGCGTTTTGCTATCTCGCCAGCATTTCGACTGCCTTCTTGTGCTTGTGTTGAGAGTGTTCCTGAAAGTCCCGATATTTCTCTACCAGAGGTGTTGACCTGCTCAACCGCAGCTGCTGTCTCTTGCATCCCCGCAGAGATTTCTTGAGTAGAGGCACTTACTGCTTGAATCTGTGCATTAATTTCCTCGACGTTGCCACTTAAGACCTCAGCAGATTCGCTAAGCTTACTGCTGTCCTCATTGATTTGCTGTAAAAGGTTCTTAAGGCTCACAGACATTTCAAAGAATGCCATGCTCAATTTACCAATCTCGTCTCTTCGTTTGAGCCAATTCTCCTCGATTTCCACACTGAAATCACCATTTGCAAGGCTTTCTGCAAAAGTAACTGCCTTGTGAACGCCTTTTACGATATTACCAGAAATGACGATGCCAGCAAATATCGAAAATACAAATACGAATACTGCCAAATAGATGGTAATTGCAGTCGCTCTGTCTTGTGCTTCCAGGCTTGCCTCATAAAGCTTTTGAGAGGTTTCTTTATTATAGTCCATCATTGCAATGATGTTTTGCTCCGTTGCAAATCTAGCTTCCTCTGATTCTTCATTCGCCTTGTATGCCTCATCCATTTTATTCATATATGCTAGAGAGATAACGTTTTGACGCATCGGCCTATAAGCCGTAAGTGAAGCCTTTAGCGCATCTAGCATCGCCACCTCTTCATCGGAAAGATCCAAGGCTTCAACCTTAATAATGTTCTCATTGGTCTGTGTGCTTAAAAGCGAAAGTGTATTACTCGCATCTGTTATAACACCTCGATCCTGTGTCTTGCCATACTCCCATACGACATGTAGCATTTGCGCCTTTGACTCTAAAATTATGGATTGAATCTTTGATAAGTAAATATTAGCCACTAAGCGTTGCTCATACATTTCCTTTAAATGGTTCGTCGTTTCATTTAAAGTCATCAAACTGATGCCACCCAAAGCACCCGTTAATATGGCAACTAACAAAAAAGCGACTAGGATTTTAGAGCGTGTTTTTGCATTGTCAATTAGCCTCATTCCCAATTCTCCTTTTACCCATTCTGTTAGCCATCACCCATTCAGGTAAATCGCATACAACACTATTATACCTTTGAGCTAACGCCTTTGCACTTAATATTTATATTTTATTAATATTTTTGAGATAATTTTTCTTTTTTGAAATATAAACAATCTATTCCACCCTTTTTCCCCACATTTGGTACACGGTATTGATAAAGGTAAGCGTCGTTCCTAGAATCGCCATTACCATGAATGCACCCTTTAAGGTCATGTAGTCCCCAAGAATACCGACGATAGGAAATAAGGTAATCATAAAGAAGCTGAACACCATACTCGCCATTGAGAGCAGCGTTGCACGTTTTTCACTGGGAATCACTTTATTGATATAATCCCCCTGCGCTACGAAAATCAACCCTTCTGCAAGTGAAATTGGGATATAGAAGAGGAAATGGTACTTCGCCAGAGCGATTCCCCACGTGCTCAGTGCGATGATGATAGGCATAGCAACTAGGATGCCTTTTTCCTTGATCACCGCTTCAATCCTAAAGACCTGGGGTGCCAAAATTGCACCTAAAACGCCAGTAACCGCGTACACTGAGCCGATGGTAAATTCACTATAGCCATCGCCCTTCATGTAATTTTGAAGATAGAAAAACACCGTCGTAGTAAAGCTCATTAAAAACTGCGAAAAAAGAATTAAGAACATCAACCGCCTATGCCCTTTAAGGATTTTAAGGCTCTCTGTCAGCTGTTTGTACATGCTATAACGTTCTTTTGTGTCTTCATTTTCAAGAAGTTCGGTTTTCTGATGGGATTCAGTTATCTGGTTAGACTCAGTAGTCTCACTGGACTCAGTTGTTTGGTTAAGCTCATTTGTCTGGTTGGAATCACTTAACAATTTTGGCGCAAGTGGTGGCTCCTTAAACCCAAATGCATAAATCACTGTGAAAAGCCCTATTACGATGGTAACAGCAAATGCCAAGGGATAGCTCTTCGTTGCAAGATAACCTCCCGCTAGGAAGGACACCACATTTGCCAGCTGGAAGATCATCTCCTTGTTGCCCCCAACCTTCATGTACTCATTTTCTCTGCCCACCGCCTTCATCGAATCATAGACCAACGCGTCGCCAGCACCGGACTCCATGTTATAGGAAAGTGCCGTTATGATGAAGGAAATGGCATAGCCTACAAAGCTATGGGAGAACAAAAGTAGCATGACGCTTATAACCGAGCAGATTCTTCCTACAATTCTTGAAACCCTTCGACCGTATAGGTCAGCAACGGCACCTGTCGGCACCTCCATGGTCAAAGAGGTAATGTGAAAGATCGTTTCTAAAATACCGAGCTGTGTAAGGCTCATGCCTTTACTTGCAAGGTAGATCATCCAGATGCCCCTGGTGAGATCCACACTTTGTATAAATGTAAAAAAGTAGTTTTTAGTAATATTTTTATTTAAAGCTGTTTTCTCTGAAACACTTAAGTTGAAATTTTCCATGTTGTGTTTTCTCCTTTAATTCAATGGTATATTTTGGTCTTTGCTGCTTTTATATACTTTGATTCTAAATAAAAAACCCTAAGTAGCATCTACTTAGGGTGAGGTGACCATTATATTCCGAATTTAAAGAACCATCTGGATGGGTTTAAATAGACCTTCGGCATATAATTTTGGACAGACCTCTCCCGTCATGTCCTAAATTTGCTGAAAATCTTTTGAATTCTGCGAAAAACCCGTTTGTTCCTAACATGAATTTCTCCCTGTTAATTAGACTATAATACTATAAGTCAGTTTATCAAAGTGTTTTGTAAAAGACAAGCTAAAATTAGAAATGCATTTTCCAATTATAATAGCCTGATTCTTCATTTTTAACATAGGTAAGATGTGCTGAAAATTTCTCTCCCTTTTTATTAACGAAGCTGTTGCTATAGAGCTCACCATTTTCAAGTAGCCTTTCAACCGTTTGACGCGTCGCTCTCACTTTTAATGCCTGTAAAAATCGGTCTTCCTTCCAAACCACAAACTTACAGCCACCCTTCCAGTTGGTGCAGCCAAATCCTTTTTCACCTTCAACGACTGGTGAACCACAGGCCGGGCAATTGCCAAGCGTTTGATCCGAATAGTCTTTGCCCTTTTCACCACTGTCATCGATCACATGAAAGGCATCGCCTTTGATGGTTGCTACTGCTTCAGTGGTAAAATCAGTGATGACAGACATAAACGCATCACGGGTAACTTCACCCTTGCTGATATCAGATAAGGTTTTTTCAAGTCTTCCTGTATATTCTAAGTCAAAGAGCGTCTTCACAGGGAACTGCTCTACCATACGCTTACCCATATCGGTGCAAAACAAGGATTTCCCCTTTACGCCAATGTAACCGACGCGTTTTAGCTTAGCAATGGTTTCTGCACGCGTCGCAGGGGTTCCGATGCTATAGCCGCTTAAAATGGCTTTTAACAGCTCGATTTCCTCTTCATTATCAACTGGGGCATCTATATCTTCTGAGGCATTGACCTCAACGGTTTCAAGCCCTTCATCAAGCTCATCTCCATCCTCTGTATCGCCGTCAGATTCAGACTCCGATGCTTCAATTTCTTTTTTGGACTTTGACTTTTTACCGCAGGTTTCCATAACCTTTAAAAGTGTTTTTTCTGTATGGTGCTTTGGTGGCGTCGTCCCTTTGGTCTCGATTTTAAGCTGTTTCGCAGTAACGCTCTCACCTTCTGATAATTCAGGTAAGAATTTTTCTTTACTTTGAATTTTTTCAACCTTACGCCAGCCTTCTACCAGCTGCGTTCTGCCTTTTGCATTAAATAGGCCTAGCGCTTCATCATAGGGTTCACTCGGTGTCGCCTTAATCCATATGTTAACCTCTTCATGCTCAGCAACAGGCATGAACTGCATGATAAATCTATTTTTTACCGCTTCATAGACGATTTTCTCATCTGGTGACAGCTTATTGCCTACGATGTAAGTGGGAATGATGGCACTATGGCTTTCTACTTTTGAGTTGTCAAAGATACGCTTGCTGGTCGAAAACGCCACCTCATTTTCATAGGGCAAGCCTCTTTTATGCACGTTAAGCACCTTTGATGCTTTATCGATTAATGATTCTTCAAGTGCAAGTGAAGCCGTTCTCGGGTAAGTTATGAGTTTTTTCTCATAAAGCTCCTGAGCGACCTTTAGTACCTTTTCAGAAGTCCATCCCTTGTATTTGCCTGTCACATAGCCCTGTAAACCAGAAAGATTGAACAGCGATGGCGGATACTCCCGCTTCTGTTCAACGATTTTCTCATCGATCACATAGGCTGCTTTAGTTAGCGCTTTTTTAAGACGCTCAAGCGCTTCCTTATCTTCAAACTTGTCTTTTCCATCAAGCATGTAGACCGCATCAAAAGGCTCTGCCACACCCTCTTTTAAAAATTTTGCTGTGAGCTTATGAAACTCCTCTTTAACAAAATTAGCGATTTCCATATCTCGATCATAGATGATTTTCAGGGTTGGCATCAGAACGCGACCGATATTAAGGGGTTTACCACCGCCTCTTTTATACTTAAGTGTTGCCACTGACGTCAGGTTGATCCCGATGATCCAGTCGGCCCATTGTCTGCCGATGCCAGCGTCCTTCAGCGGTCTCATATCGATATTGTTTACGGTTTTTTTAAGGCCTTGTGACACCTCTTCTGGCGTCCATTCGTTTAAAAGAAGTCTTTCAACTGGCTTTTCTACTTTGAGATAGTCGATGATGATATCCCCGATAATCTGCCCTTCTCTATCGTAGTCACAGGCATTGATAACCGCCTCGACCGCAGGCTGATTAATGAGGTTCTCAATGGTAGAAATCTGCTTGAGTGCACCTTGATCGACCTTTGAACGATCGTTTGAATCGTGCTTGACTTTATATTTAAATCCGTCAGGGATAAAGGGAAAATTCGTCATGCGCCAGCTTGAAAGTGCTTCGTCATAATCCTTCGCATCAAATAGCTCAAGTAAATGACCAAAAGCCCAAGTGACATAAAACCCGTTTCCTTCAAAATAACCATCTCGTCTTTGTGTGGCTGAAACGGCGTCTGCTATGTTTTTTGCCACAGAAGGTTTTTCTGCTATGATTACTTTCATGTTTGCTCCTAACTCATTTTGATTTGAAAACGTTTTACTTCTCATGTGTCCGATCCACATGATCCTCTGGCCTCTCAAACTTTACCAGCTCTAGTGAATAGCCCAAATGTGCTTCAAGAACTTTAATTTGTTCACTATCCTTATCAGTAACGATAGAGATGACACAGCCCTCAGCACCCATACGGCCTGTTCTTCCAAGTCGATGAATATAGGTTTCAACGGTTTCAGGTAAATCTAAGTTATAGATGTGCGTCACATGTGAGATATCGAGGCCTCTGGCTGCAAGATCTGTGGTAATCAAATATTGAAACACGCCTTCTTTAAAGGCTTTCATCGTTCTTAGCCTTACGTTTTGGGACAAGTCCCCATGGATCGGTTTGACATCAAAGCCTTCTCGGATGAGTTCTCCAGCCACTTTTTCAACCCGTCTAATCGTCCGACAGAAGATGACGCCCATATATGGATTGGTCGTTCTAAGCTGTTCGATCAGCGCTACGGTTTTCCAACGGTCTGTGGTCTGAATCAATTTTTGATCAAGACTCAGATGGACTTCCTCATCTTTGGATTTGATCTCTACTGGATCGGTCAGATGCTTATACGCAAGCTTCTTAACCGCTTTGTCCATCGTAGCCGAAAAGCAAAGCGTTTGCTTTCTGAGCTTTAACGTTTTAAGTAAAAAATCAAGTTCATCCTTAAAGCCAAGTAGTAACATCTGATCGGCTTCATCTATAACTAAAAATGGAATCTCCGTTACGTCTAGTATCCCTTGTCGCATCAGGTCAATGAGTCGCCCCGGCGTGGCAACGAGAATCGTTGCGCCTGAATCGATTTTCTTTACTTGCTTCTGCGTTTCTACACCACCATAGATGGCAGCCGCTTTAAGAGTGGTGTCTTTAATCAATTGATTGACGTTCTCAAAAATTTGCTGCGCCAGCTCACGTGTCGGCGTCAATATCAAAAGCTGGATGCGATCCGAGGACATGTCTATCTTAGAAAGCGTCGGCAATAAAAAGGCATAGGTTTTACCTGTGCCAGTTGGTGCTTGTCCGATAACGTCTTTCCCAGCCATAACCAGCGGGATTGCTGTTTCCTGTATACTCGTTGGCGTCTTGATGCCAACGTTTTTAAGTGCCTCGATGAGCCAAGGCGAAATTTCTAATGCTTCAAATGTCATAACGTACCTTTCTATATGAATCGTGACCGATTTTCATTTCTCTACTTCTAATTAATTAGCACTTCTATTTTATCATAAAACTGATTTTTATGCCTTTAGAAAAAATGAAGTCTAATTGTCTATCCACTTCATCTAAAATCGCTTATCGGTTGACGAGATTGTCGTCCTGTTATTGACCTATAAGATGAAATTACGCTTTCAGAGGACCGGTCCTCGCTTCGCTGTGGCGCCTCTTACGAGCGTAATTTCATCTTATAGGTCTAAAGTATACTTAATTCGTATTACATTAGTATTTATATAAGACATGAAAAAAGAGAGTCCACTGATCCTTCCTACTGATCAGTTAAACTCTCTATTCATATGATTAACTACTTCATTGTATTTTCCCTAATCCACTTGATTTCTGCTGCATAGCCGTCTAGTTCGTTTGGCGTTTCTAGATACAGCGGTAAATGTCTTAGCTTAGGATGGTTAATGAACTTTTTAAACGCATCTTCACCTATATACCCTTGTCCTAGCTTTTCGTGTCTGTCTTTATGACTTTTAAATGGATTTTTACTGTCATTTAAGTGAATCGCTTTTAGTCGATCGAGTCCAACAACCGCGTCAAAGTGCGCCAGCACTCCATCTAAATCGTTTACGATATCATATCCGGCATCATAGATGTGGCAAGTATCAAGACACACGCCAATGTGGTCTTTGTAAAGACAGCCATCGATGATCGCCTTGAGCTCTTCGAACTGGCTACCCACCTCTGTCCCTTTTCCCGACATGGTTTCAAGTAAAATAATCGTCTTTTGCTCTTTGAACATCACCTTGTTTAAAAGGTTGACGATTTGCTGAATGCCCACTTCGACACCAGTTCCAACATGGCTGCCTGGGTGAAAGTTATAGTAGGTACCCGGTAATGCTTCGAGTTTTTCTAAGTCTTCCTCAAATACCAGCTGTGCAAATGCTCTAACCTTTTGATCCTGTGAACAGGGATTAAGCGTGTATGGGGCATGTGCTAGAATCGGACCAAAGTCATTTGCCCGCATGAGCTCTAGCAGTGCATTTGCATCGGCCATATCAATTGGTTTTGATTGTCCGCCTCTGGGATTTCTTGTGAAAAACTGAAAGGTATTGCCCTGAATAGCGAGAGCCTGTTTCCCCATCGCCAAATAGCCTTTACTAACTGACAAATGGCAGCCAACCGCTCTCATTACTTCTTACCTCTTACATATACGGCCCAGTAGACTATCCCGATAAAGAGACCGCCACCAATAAGGTTGCCAATCGTCACAGGGATAAAATTGTGTAAAATCGCCTCAGACCATGTGAAGTTACCACCGAGAAACTTGCCTAGTGGGATAAAAAACATGTTGGCAACGCTGTGCTCATACCCAGATAAAACAAACAGCATAACTGGGAACCACATCGCAAAGATTTTTCCGATTAGATCCTTTGATGCCACCTGAATATAGACTGCACCAGCGACAAGTACGTTACAAAGAATACCACGAATAATTGCCGCATCAAAGCTTAGTGAGACCTTTCCTTCTGCTATCGCAATCGTTTTTTCTGCTAAATGTCCTGTATATAAACCTGATTTATATAGCATAGCGACTAATAATAACGCACCTATAAGGTTCGCCAGATAGACGAGTATTAAATTCTTAATATAGCTTGGAAGCTTTACTTCACCCTGTGCCCAGGCAGTGGAGATTAAAGCGTTCCCGGTATAGAGCTCGCCTCCGCCGATTACAACTAGCATAAGTCCAACAGGGAACACTGCAGCACCCATGAACTTTGCAAGACCCACATCGATGTTACCTAGCGTTTGTGATACGACCAAATAGCCGTGTCCACCCAATGCTATAAAAAAACCACCCATAATCGATAATAAAATCACAGTCGTAAAGGAATAGTTTGCTTTTTGTTTTCCTATTTCCACCCATTTGTTAGCAATTTCCTTAGGCGTCAAGTAATTATTGTTCATTTCAACTCCTAAAATGTTATTTGGTCAAAAACCCTAATGCTTGTATTATAGTTTATTTGAGGATGATTTTCAACTAAGCACGAACATTCTGGTTTTTCAAGGACCTAAAATAGACTGAAAATAGTCGAAACGGCTGCAAAATACCATATAAAACTTTCCTTATATCCGCCTAAAGATGTGATATAATGACGTTGACTGAATTTATTGGAGGATATACTTAATGAAAACGAATATTGACAGGCTTGTCAAACAATCGGTACAAGGTACCATTCGTCATCCTTTGTTCGTTAGTTATCGTGTCGATACGGATGGCAATGTTCATGTAATTCCAGCAACTGGCGGAATTACTTACAATGTTAAGGTCGGAGATCCTGCTTTCGGGTGGGTTGGCGATCACGTTGAACCTGGCGTTTCTCTTTGTCACAGTGACAATGCCACTTCAGGCGGATTAAATGTTTTTAGCTGTATTGGCAATGAAGCAAGAGTCGTTACTGGCGATGCGAAAGGTAGAAAGGGTTTTGTGACGGGTACACACGGCGGCGTCGAGCATGTTTTAGTGTATTTTGATGACGAAACTTTAGATCTTTTAACGCTTGATGATAAGATAATGGTTAAATGCCATGGACAAGGGTTAGCTCTAACAGACTACCCAAATATTAAGATCATGAGCATCGATCCAAGCTTATTTGAAAAGCTTGGCATTGAGGAAGTAGATGGAAAAATCATCGTCCCTGTCACTCATAAAATCCCACAAAGATTTATGGGTTCTGGCGTTGGGGCACCTTACAGTCAAAAAGGGGATTATGATATCCTTACCTCAGATACAGAAGCGGTTAAAGCACTCGGCATTGATCAGCTAAGATTTGGCGATATTGTGCTTCTTGAAGACAGCGATAACTCATATGGCCTTGGCGCAATGAAAAAGGGTGCAACCACTATTGGCGTTATTATTCACTCAGACTGCATCAAGTCAGGTCACGGTCCAGGCGTTACTGTGATTATGTCTTCAAGTGAAGGCTTGATAGAAGGCAAAATCGATCCAAACGCCAACATAGCGAATTACCTTCTCTAAAATTAAGTCTTTATATAATTCATGGTTCTTACTATTTCTGAGCTGTTATTCATTTAGAAGGATAACGCTGCATTCACAATTTTGACGATTTGCATAACTTAAATCTACAATTGATTATCGACATCGAGCTGGCTTATTTCTTTATAAAAACAAGGTGAAAGGGTTAGTATCACTTGTCCTGGTAAATAAAAAGCCCACATTCCCATAGAAGCTATCACATATATGCTTGGGAATAGTTGTTTAATACTCTCTAAATTAAACAAAGCTACTTGGACATCACATACTGCATAGAGTGAAAGTCCAATAAACAACCATTTGCTGTAGTCGCCATGGTTTTTATAATTATAAGCCCTTGCTAGATTTCGAATAAACAAAATTGCATACAAAAGGGATAGACCCTCGGTTTGATTCGTAACCATTAGAAAGACAGTTAAAATAAGTACAATAGTGACAATGAAAATTGCTTTATAATTCACTCCTTCAGACTTCGCTAATTTAAGTAGACTGCCGTAACCGATTTGGACGATTATAAAAGTGGTTATACCTATGGAAAATGCATCCGTCATAAGTAAAAAATAGTCAGATACAAAAGTAAATAACAGTATCAAAGCCTGAATCAGCGCCACCTTGTGTTTCAACCTCGTCATTTGGACGATTGCAAAGGAAAAACAAAGAGCAATCGTAGCCAGTTTAAGATGATTACTGACTGCGATTGCCTTGCCTGTGAGATCTAGTATTAAAAAGCAAATGTACATTAATGATTGAAGCGCGATAAAGGGTTTCATTTTTGCCTCTTTTTCCGTTCGATTTGCTTTATTTTATCATTTAGATGGTTTTAAAGCCACCCATAATTTTGTGGAGATCCTTTGCAAACTGGGTTAATTTTAGCGATGCATCATCAAGTGTCATCATTGCAGATAGCTGCTCCTCAATACTACCACTAATGGTTTCTGTTCCGGATGCAATCTGATTAGACGATTCAACAATTTTCATCATGCTGTCTTCAATGGTACTGGTATTTTCAGCAATTCTATCATTTGCAACCTTAATCTTCTCAATTTTACCTACCATATCTCGAATATCATCAATCATTAACTGAATCGTCGTTTCAACTTGTCTTGCAATACTCTCACCAGAAGTGATTTTTGCCATTACACCTTCCACTGACACAAACACACCACTTGATTTCTTTTGATTGTCAACTACAAGCGCCTCAATAGCCTTTGAAGCGTTCTTGCTTTCATCAGCGAGTTTTTTGATCTCTGAGGCTACGACGTTAAACCCTCTTCCTGCTTCACCAGCTCTAGCCGCTTCAATAGACGCATTGAGAGCAAGCAAATTGGTTTGATCAGAAATATTTGAAATCATGCCAATGATATCGCCAATTTCTTTCGACGAGGTTTCAAGCGCTTGAACCAATACAGAAACTTCCTTTGCGGATTCAGCGATGCCGTCCATTGCATTAACAACCTCTTTGATATCCTTTGCTCCTGTCTCAGCCATGTTTCGCGTTTGAACGCCTTGTTCAGCAGCGGTTACACTGAATTCCGCCGTTTCACCAGAAAACTTTGTAGTTTCTTCCATATACGCACTAATTTGTTCCAATGATTTGGCGTTATTTATACTAAACTCAGCAATGTCTACTACTGTTTTAGAAAGCATTTCAATAGAATCTGTCGTATTTCCCGTAACGTTTTTAACCATTCCGCCTGATACTTCCAAGTCCTTAGATATTTCTTTTGAGGTTTTAATCATATCGTTTAATTTATCTATAAATTTATTAAATGTCTCTGACAGCTTAGATATTTCATCCTTTCCATAAACCTCAAGTCTTCCAGTTAAGTCACCGTCATTCTCTGAGAATTCCTTTAGCTTATCAGTCACAAGTCCAATCGGTTTGATAATACTTCTACCAATAAGAAGGATCAGCACAATCATTGTAATTAAGCTTACCAATACGATGATACCCGTTGAAATCAAAATACCTGTAAAGCTCTTTTCACTTACCTGATAGGTACCTTCAGCATTCTCTACCATTAGATCGACATGATTCTCTAAAATTTCTATTACGGCTTCTCTCGCATCATCATACTCAGACATTTGTGTATTCATACCCTCAACCTGTTCACCCGTCTCTGTAGTGACTTCAGTAGTAATTTCTGTAACAGCTTCTGTTGCTGCCTCTGTTGCAGCTTCTGTTGTTGCTTCTGTTACAGCTTCTGTAACAGCTTCTGTTGTTGCTTCTGTTGCTACTTCAGCTTGTGCACCCATTCCCATCATAGAAACGGTACCCACCCCATTAGTTGAGATAAAGTAATCTTTGTTTTCTAAGAACACGTTTACAGCATCCTGTAATGCCGTATAATCAGTAATGCCATTTACTAATGCCAAATTGTCTTGTAGTAAAGCTGTTCTTGCTTCAATTTCAGCTTGTATTGGCTCCTTAAGCGAATCATCATTACCAGCATCTATTAAATCATTAGAACGAGAGCGAATAAACTCAATGTCACTTTTAACTGATTCTAATCTGACAATTGGCGTCAAATCCTCATTATAAATTGAGACGAGTAATTCGTTCATATCAGATACTTTGATTATTGCAGTTGAGCCTATAAAGAGTATCATCAAGAACATAATTAGTCCAAGTGTGCCAATTTTTTTAGATATGCCTATCCCTTTTAATTTTTTCATGTTTCCTCCACTAACCTCTATTTGAGTTGATAGGGTAATTTTAAAGTCAGAACCTTAAACTAAACTTAAAGATTGTGGCAACTTAAATGAATTTGAATCATTTCATTCGTTATTTTTTTAACTATTAACGTGTCGTAACTTTTGACGCTTTACACATGAACCTTGTGTGAAATTATTGCTTTTTATTAATATATGTTTCATCTACGTAATGTTTATGTTTGTATTTTCCATTTGTACCATATTACTTCATCTTAAACATTATATATGTTACTATTCTGTAATATATATGGGGTATATACTACATTTTTATATTACAAAAAGTTCTTGTATACAATTGAAAGGCTCTGTTGTTTGTGATATTATTAACATGTCTTGGAGGTGCGTATGGAAATCAAAATTTGTATCGGAAGTGCATGTCATTTAAAAGGATCATATGACGTTATTAAAAACTGTCAAAGCTACATCGAAACGAATCAATTAGAATCAGAAATTGAACTGAAATCAGCTTTTTGTTTAGGTCGATGCTCCGAAGCAGTATCGGTTCAAGTTGATGGCTCTGAAGTTTTTTCAATTTCACCTGAAACTGCTGAAGGCTTTATGAAAATGATGCATACGAGGATTAAATTATGAAATTCATAGAATTTGATCACACAAAATGCGACGAGTGTTTTAAATGCTTAAGAGAATGCCCAACAAAGGCCATAGCATTTACCAATCATAGTCGCCATATAATAGATGACCTGTGTATCAAATGCGGAAAATGTCAGATGCACTGTGCAACAGGTGCTTTAAAAATACAACTCGATTTAAAATCGGTGCAGACTGCAATATACAAGGGTAAGCGTGTGGTTGCTTCACTTGCGCCTTCTTTTCCTGGCGCGTTTAAGCTTAGTCACCCTGGTCAAATGGTCACTGCGCTAAAGCGACTTGGTTTTCTAAAGGTAGAAGAAACTGCAAGAGGTGCAGAGATTGTATCTCTAGCTTATGAAGCTTATATAGAATCAGGCTTTAGTGACAATATCATCACTAGCTGTTGTCCCTCAAGTAACTACCTCATTGAACATTATTATCAAGATGCGATTAAATCTGTCATTCCAATAGTTTCTCCAATGATTTCTCATGGCTTTGACATAAAGAAAAGGTTTGGTGAAGACACCTATGTCGTCTTTATTGGCCCCTGCTTGGCTAAGAAAGCTGAAGCAGTAGATATCTTTGGTAGCATAGATGCAGTTATTACATTTAAAGAGCTGTCACAATGGCTTGAGGTAGAGAAGCTGGTTCTTGATCATTTAGAGCCTTCTCAGTTTGATACCCCTGTTACTCAACGTGGTCGGGCCTATCCTTTAGGTGGTAGTTTATGGCGAACTGACTTAGAAACTAGAATTAACCCTAATTACAAGTATATCCATGTCGATGGTATTGAAGATTGTAAAAGTTTTTTGGAGGCGGTTTCAAAAAAGGAAATTAAGGGTTATTGTGCTGAGCTAAACATCTGCTCTAGCAGTTGTATCAACGGTCCTGACATGCCCTGTGACGCACCCAATTTATATAAAAGAATGAGCTTAATGAACACTCACATAAATCAAATAGAACGAACAGGTCATATCGACCCACCGGTTGTCACCAACGAGCAAATGGTTCGCAGCTTTATACCTAAGAATACTGGATTTCCTCCTATTAACGACCATCAAATATCTGAAATCCTCATTCAAATGGAAAAATACAGTGAAACAGATCAGCTTAATTGTGGCGCTTGTGGCTATAGCTCATGCTATGAAAAAGCAATTGCTATTTCAAGAGGACATTCTGATATTAATATGTGCTTAGATAGTCTCAGAAAAAAAGCCGAGAGCTTGCAAAGCATTATTTTCGATAATAGTCCAAATGCAATCTGTATCCTAGATGGTGAATTTCGCATCCAGGAGGTCAACCCCTCTTTTAATCGACTGCTTAACGCTTCAAAGATCAAATTAAAGCATTGGCCAATCGCTGCTCTGATTGAAGACTCAATCTTCGAAGAGACTCAGGTTGCAATTAATGGTCATATCGGTAAAAAGATTTATTTGGAAAGCATAGAAAGAACCTTCTATGCCAATGTTGTGAACATCCAAAACGGTAAATTTTATGTAGGTATTTTTACAGATATTACTGAGTATGAAAACAGCCGTGAAGAATTTGAACGAGTGAAATCAGAAACCTTAATTACCTGTCAGCAGGTTATCGATAAACAGATGCGCATTGCACAAGAAATTGCAAGCTTGTTAGGCGAAACGACTGCGGAAACTAAGGTTGGTCTTAATAAATTAAAAAAACTGGTCCTCACCAACGGAGGTGAGTGATTTGGATAAAGTACCACATTATATTGATTTATCGACACATTCGCTTAATAAATATGGCGAAGAGCTCTGTGGCGATAAGGTAGAAATTATAAAAGGAAATAAAAGAACCATAGTCGCCCTAGCGGATGGACTAGGCAGTGGTGTAAAAGCCAATATCCTTGCCACCTTAACCAGCAAAATGATGATTACCATGCTTGAGCAAGGTGCAGATTTAAAAGAAACCATTGATACGATCACAAATACCCTACCTATTTGTCAAGTTAGAAAAATTGGCTACTCCACCTTTTCTATTTTAGATATCGATGACGAATTAAATCTAAGAATCATAGAATACGATAATCCTCCTGCTTTTATCGTAAGACGTGGCAATTTACTCAATGTACCTAAAACCCAATTAACTTCGTTTGACAAAAAGGTTTGGATAACTGAGTTCAAATTAGAGCTCGGTGATACGATTACACTTTGCTCAGACGGCGTGATTCACGCAGGTGTGGGTGTGATGCTAAATCATGGTTGGGAATGGCAGCATGTCGGTGATTTTATTGCTGAGCAAGAGATTGCTTCAGCGGACAAATTAACGCGACGTCTTCTCGAAACCTGTAATAAGCTTTACGATGGTAAACCAGGAGACGATGCTACTGTGGTCACATTAAGAGTTCGTGACCCTCAAATTACGCAAATTTTAACCGGTCCACCAGATTTAAAGGAAAAGGATTCAATCACGGTTAGAAATTTCATGCATCAATCAGGCGCAAAGGTTGTCTGCGGTGGTACAGCCGCAAATATAATTGCTCGTGAGCTTGGAAGAGAAATCGAGACTGAAATAGAATACATCGATCCATTTGTCCCACCTACGGCACATATAAAGGGAATCGATCTTGTGACAGAGGGTGTACTTACTCTCAAAATGACACTCAACAAGCTGATTAGCATAAACAACTGCTGTGACGAGCCTGTTTTTCACAAGAAAGACGGTGTTTCAAGGTTGCTGAAACTGCTTATCGAAGATAGCACGCATGTGCACTTTTGGGTGGGAAGAGCTATCAATCCAGCACATCAAAATCCCGATTTTCCAAGGGATTTGAGTATTAAAATCAATATAATAAGAGAGATAGAAAAAGAACTTAAAAAAATGGGGAAATTTGTTCATATATTTTATACCGATTAATCGGCCTATCAGAAGGTGAGTTTATGAGAAAGTTTGAAAACCAAGTTCAATTGATAAAACACGAACTTTTAACAGAAGTAGCAAAGCACGCATTTATTGGCACACTTGAAGAAAACCTTGATCAGATTCCAATAACCGTAAACCCTGGTCCAGATGAAAAATACAGATGTTGTATCTTTCATGAAAGAGCGATTACCACCGATCGTATAAAAATGGTTTTGGGTGGTGATCCAGAAAAAAACGGAATTGTAGAGGTATTGGACTCTGCATGTGATAAATGTCCAGTAGATCGCTATGTGGTTACTGAAGCCTGTAGAGGATGTTTGGCACATCGCTGTGAGAACGCATGCCCAGTTGATGCCATCAGCATCTGCAAGGGTAAAGCCGTTATTGATCAACAGAAATGCATTGAATGTGGTAAATGTAAGGAAAGCTGTCCTTATAATGCAATAGCAGATGTAATGAGACCCTGTCGTCGAGACTGTCCTACAAATGCAATTACAATAGATCATAGAAAAAAAGCCGTCATCAGCTATGATGAATGCATCTCCTGTGGCGCATGTGTCTACAATTGTCCATTTGGAGCAATTCAGGAAAAATCAGAAATTGTAGAAGTCATCAATATGATTCGGACACCAAATCAAGCCGTTTACGCAATGCTTGCGCCTGCATTCTCAGCACAGTTTAATTACGTCCCTCTTGGCAATGTCATTACAGGACTAAAGCTAATGGGCTTTAGAGATGTGATTGAGGTTGCCTTAGGTGCCGATCTAATCACGCAGCATGAAGCTGAAGAGCTTGTTCAGTTCAAATATAATAATAAGACTTTAACCAGCTCCTGTTGTCCTAGCTTTGTTGAATTCGTTCATAAAAAGTTCCCAGAGCTAATCGACAACATTTCACATACTGTATCTCCAATGACAGCAACTGCACGTTTAATCAAATCCATTGATCCAAGCGCTAAAGTTGTATTTATTGGACCTTGTATCGGTAAAAAACTCGAAAAAATGAGAGTCAAGGACACCGACTACGTACTAACATTTGAAGAACTAGCCGCCATGATTGATGCTAAGTCCATCGATTTAAACGCCTTAACCCCGCAACCCCTCGATAATGCTTCCTATTTTGGAAGAAAGTTCGCATCAACTGGCGGCGTCTCTTCATCTGTTAACCACTATCTTGAGAATCAAGGTGTGGTAGATCTCAAGCTTGAGAGCTGTGATGGCATTGAAGCCTGTTCAAAAGCACTTACACTCCTTAAATTTAATAAGTCAAATGTAGATTTCATCGAAGGTATGGCATGTAAGGGTGGCTGTATTAAAGGCCCCGCTACGATGCACCACGGTCCAAAGGATATCAAAGCACTAGAAGATTATGCAAAATCCGCTCTAGAAGCGACGCCTAAGGACGCTTTAAGAGTATTTGACACTGCAAGCATCTCTTTCATATAAAAATAATCATCCTATGCCCGTAGGATAGTGTGTATACCCCCATATACACACAAAAGTGAAAGCGTATGTCAGTCTATCAAATCCCAAATAGACCGACATACGCTTTTATCTTATAAGCAGCATATAAACTAATGTACCACCGATGATACTAATTAGGTTGTTTCTTTTCCAAAGGTGTAGCACCACTGTGACACCAATTCCAAACAAGACGGGAAGGAATTCGCCGACTATGCTAATGTGAACATGTTTGACACTATATACAATTAGCATTCCCATAACAGCTGGTGGCAGTACTTTACCAATATAGATGACCCAATTCGGAGTTGCTCTTCCCTTTCCAAACAATATAAAAGGCCCAAGTCGAGTGAGATACGTCACTAAAGACATTACGATTATAGCCGCCCAAATCATACATCACCCCCAACATTGATTTTCTTTTTTGCACTCAGCAGCACTACCAGCATAAAAATCATTGCGGGAAGTACCATTTGAGATGGCCCAAACCATTTAAGTGCGACCAGTGCCGAGGCAACACCAATTAAAGCGGGTAAATGTGACTTTGCACTTAACCACTGTTCCACAAATATGACGACAAATAGAGCGGTCATAGCAAAATCAATGCCTGTCGTATCAAAGGTAATCAAGTTACCAACCAAAGCGCCAAGTAAGGAGCCAGTAATCCAATAAAATTGATTGAGCGCAGCTATTGTAAAAAAAAGCCTTTCAGTTTCAATATTTTCTTTTTCAGCGATTCCACATAATAGAGAATAGGTTTCATCAGTCATGCCAAATATTAAATACTGTTTTCGCCAGCCAAAGGCTTTAAACAACTCTATAAATGAAAGTCCATAAAACAAATGTCTAATGTTGACAAATAGCGTCATCGCAGCAACCTGGACAAGTGAAATAGGTCCCGTTAGGATAGAAATTGCAACAAACTGCATTGCACCAGCATAGAGAAATACACTCATTCCCAAACCAACCCAAATCGAAAGCCCCGATTTTACAACTAATAATCCATATGCAATCCCAACCGATAGGTAACCAAGTAGCACAGGAATTGTATAGGGTATTGCAATTTTAAGTATTTTTTTATTCATTTGATTACTCCTGCTTTTGTATTATCTCGTAAAATTCGATTATGCTATCGTAATATTTACTGTAATCACTAATTTTGTCATAATACGCTCAAATAATTGACATATTGTCGTTATAATTCCTTTAAATTTGGTATATATGTAGTAAATTTGCAACTTATGGAGGTTCTTATGGAAAATAAAAACACAAACATCTATGCTGCACTTGCTTATATTTTATTCTTCATTCCATTAATTGTCGATAAGGATTCTGAATTTGGTAAATTTCATGCAAATCAAGGCTTGAACTTATTGTTGCTTGGGATTGCAGTCAGTGTTTTAGGTGCAATTATACCTTTTATCGGCTGGTTTATTATTTCGCCAATTGGTGGTTTACTTGTTTTGGTTCTTGCAATTATGGGCATTATAAATGCTTTAAATGGCGAATCAAAGGAACTCCCTATTATTGGAAAATATCGCTTGTTAAAATAGCCATAGCTTCCCCTAACTTTTAAAAAAGAACTTCATTGAATTGAAGTTCTTTTTTTTACAATATTCAAAAAGGTATAGATCGGTTAAGGATTTCATCCAAATTCACTATATCTGAATGAATGTAGCGCAATGCCTCATTCATAAACATACGAATCACTTCTTCATGGTAAGTTTGCACCTCAGCTAAAGCATATAAATACATCTTTAGGCCACCCTCAGGCGTCGGTAAATAATAATCCCAGTTTAACCGTACTGCATTTAACTTTTCATAGTATTGGATGCGTCGCTCTCTATTGAAATCTATACCATCAGGAACTTCAACCTCGAATAACAAAATGCCAAAGGTCTCCTTTAAATAGATCAATAGCTTAGAGCCATATCCATTACTTTGTTTCATAGGATCAATTACTATATAATCTAGCCAACTAAAATGCTTTTCATTGGAAACATATAAAAGCGCAAATCCAACCACTTCATTAAGTTCAACCACATTCTCAGTTGAATCATACATTAGAACCAGTCTGTAACACCCATTGCGCATCAACCCTACTAAATGATCCATCGATTTTCTTTCTTTCTCAGGAAATGCGTCACAATACAAATCGTATATGTGCTTCAAAGCATCACTATCACCATTTTCATATCTAATCATCTCTTTATATCTCTTTCCTATTTTCATAATTTTTTACAACAAAAGAGGTTACCGTGTTTAGTCCAATAAACAAAAGTAGAATCCAAAAGATGGATTTGATACCAAATTGTATAGAAAAATAAGTGCCCACAGCTGGTGAGACCATCCAACCTATAGAGCCAACCAAGCCCTGAATACCGAATAGTGTGCCTCTTTTGTCTGGACTCGTCATTTCAGCAGTTTGTGAGGTTAATAATGGTTCTATACCACCAACTATAAAAAACAATAGCGTATATAAAATCATAAACGGCCACATACCTTTTGAAAAATTCAAAATCAGTACATCGAAGAAAGCAATGATCAATAACGATCTAATCATCCATATTTTATTGTATTTTTCACTGAGCTTACTAATAGCGATTGCGGATACTGCTGTTACCGCACCGATAACCCCATTTAAGGTTCCTGTTAACGAGGCAGCACCTTGACTGGTGTTTAATAGCTCCTGTATATAAAGAGGTAAGAATGGCGAAAACAAGGTTCTAATAACACGTTGGAAAAATATCATTAAAAGCAACATCAAAATTCCTACAGCAAATAACTCTTTATATTTTGAAGAACCTTGAATTACTGAGGTTTTCCTAGATTCAACTTTCTTCTCACCTTTTAAGAATATGGTTACGACCATAAATCCAATGAGCATCAACACACTTCCAACAAAAAAGCTAACTCTATATCCAAAATGTTCTGCCACGAGCCCACCAAATAGTGGTCCAAGTGAATAGCCTACAAAGGTTGATGAAGATAAAAATCCTAAAGCATAAGAAAGTCTATCATTGGGAGTATTGACTGCAACAAAAGCAGAAGATGCAGTAATCGTTCCTGTAAACAAGCCTTGCATAAATCTTAAGATAACAAGATGCCATACGTTTGTCGACAGTCCCATTAATCCAATAATAAAAACAGCCGCAAACATGGCTCTTTGTATCATCATTTTTTGACCAAATCGATCTGATAAAATCCCCCAAATTGGAGACATAACTGCCATTGTAATCGCTGGTGCGGCACTAAGGATTCCGGTAAATAGATTAAGCTGATCTGGATCGGTAACACCTAGTTCTTGAATAAAGAACGGTATAAAAGGGAGTCCAAATCCAAAGCTAGTCAATGAGATGACTTGTGAAATCCAAAGGATGTAAAGATTGATTTTCCAACGTTCCATGTTGTCCTTCCTCTAAAAATGCTAATTATTTCGGTACACTATATAATTGTACGCCTATTCTCTCTCTTTTGCTAGTCAAAATTAAGTTTCATTTAAGGTTACGATGATATACTTTGCCTAAGATAAGATTTTATACGATATGAGGTGTTAAGTATGAAACAAGAAATTTATGAACATCGTCCAATGAGTACCTTGAAAAACGATCGAAAATATGAAATGTATATCAATACGGCTGCACAGTGCGCAGAAGTGAATGGCAAAAATATCAGATTAACACGACTTGAATATAAAACACTTGCCTATCTAATGGCAAGAAGAAACATGGCAGTCAGTCGCGATGAACTATTAAAAGTAATTTGGCAATTACCTTGTCCAATTGAAACGCGAGCAACTGATGATACGGTGAAAAGACTCCGCAAAAAATTACGTGATCATAAAGTCAATATTAGCATCGAAACCATTCGAGGCTATGGCTTTATTATACGATAAAGCAAACATCCTTTTTCAAAATCCCCCCTCTTAGTAAGCATGTGTCGTAGACATGCTTTTTTTTTATTTTTTGGCATTGAAAAATACCGTTAATCGCGTTCGATTAACGGTACTAAAACAGTTTAAGGATTCTTTTTTTGGGGGTTAAATCTCAAGAATTGATTTTAAATCATCCTCGGTCCAGTTTTGAGTTTTCATGTACTGCTCTATAGCGGCTTTAAAACGTGTTGCTTCAGTTACTGCATCTGTCTCAGAAGTATTTGAGTCTTCATCCTCTTCAGATCCATAAAGTGCCTCTAGCATCGCCTCTAAGCTACTAACCTCATCATCCTCTTCAGTTGACGAAGCTCCGTTTGGACCTCCCGGGCCACCTGGACCTCCCGGGCCGCCTGGACCACCAGGACCGCCAGGTCCGCCTGGGCGTTTAGGTCCCTCAATCGCTTTAGCTTGAATATCAGAAAGCTTTTGATCGACCTCCTCTAAGGTTAAGGATGAGTTGTCAACGGTACTCGTTTGACCTGTAACTGCAGCAAAAGCTGAGTCAAGCTCGTCAAGTAGTGCTCTTTTGTCGGTTTCATCTAAGCTTTCCAAATCAGTTTCAGCAAGTTGATCCAATAGCGCTTTCATTTGCTCATGGTTTGCTTTGCTCGTTTCATCCTCAGAGCTTGTTCTTAGCTTCATTCTCATCGCCATTGCTTCACTGTTCATGCTGCTGCTGATTGAACCTACGGATTCATTGGAAAGTGCACCTACAGCTGAATAGTTAATGGTTGTAGTCCCTGAGTCACTGGTTGATACATTCTGTGTTTTGTTTAGGATATTGTATAAGCTTGAATATCCACTGGTATAAGTTGAGTCTATTCTCATAATTGCCTCCTTTCTCTGAGATATCTTTCGTCATTAAATACCCATAAAATCAACGAAATTTAGTGGCAATTATGAGGCAAAGTCCTTATAAAACTTTAGATAAAAATGATTTTGTACGATCTTCAGCTGGTTCGTTAAACAAACGGTTGGGCGAATTGATTTCTACAATCTGTCCCTCATCCATAAAAATCACACGATCGGCAACTTCTTTTGCGAACCCCATCTCATGGGTTACGATCACCATGGTCATGCCATTTTTTGCAAGCTTTTTCATAATCTCAAGCACTTCGCCAACCATCTCAGGATCAAGCGCTGACGTTGGCTCATCAAATAACATAACGTCTGGCTTCATCGCAAGCGCTCTTGCAATAGCAATTCTTTGCTTTTGTCCACCAGATAATTGATTTGGGTAAGCATCTCGCTTGTCGAGTAAGCCAACACTGATTAATAAAGCTTCTGCTTCCTCTATCGCTTTTGCTTTATCTAATCCCAACAACTTAATTGGGCCGAGGGTGATGTTCTCTAAAACGGATTTATGAGGAAATAGGTTAAATTGTTGAAACACCATTCCGATTCTTCTTCGATGCAAATCGATGTTTATTTTAGGATCTGTTAGTGGATATCCCTCAAAGATCACATCTCCCGAGGTTGGGTGTTCCAATAAATTTAAGCATCTTAAAAGTGTACTCTTCCCTGACCCACTAGGACCAATAATTACGACAACTTCACCTTGAACAATGGTCTGATTGATGTTCTTTAATACTTCTAAATCTCCAAATGATTTGTGTAAGTTTTTAATCTCAATCACCGACACTCATCCTCCTTTCAAATTTTTGCATAAACTTCGAAAGGCCGAAAGTTAAAACAAAATAGATAAATGCAGCCACTACAAGGGGTTCAAACGCTATAAAGGTGTTGCCTCGAACCGTATCTGTATTGTACATTAAATCGTGAATTCCGATTACTGAAACGATAGCGGATTCTTTTATAAGGACGATAAATTCATTGCCAAGGGCTGGTAAAATATTCTTCATCGCTTGCGGTATAATAATCTCTTTATAGGTTAAAAAAACTGGAAGTCCTAGCGATCTTGCCGCTTCCATTTGCCCTTTGTCTACTGCGCCAATTCCCGCTCTTATAATTTCTGCGATATAAGCTGCACTGTTGATACTCATCGCAATGACACCAGCTGTGAGCATGGGAAGATCGGATATACCATAGTAGACGATATACAGTTGGATCAGTAGAGGGGTCCCTCTAATAAATTCAATATAACTTACGGCAATTGACTTGAGCACTTTATTCTTTGACGTCTTCATCAAAGCAAGCGCTAAGCCGCCGAAGAGACCAAATACGACGGTTAGCGCTGATAGTAATAAAGTGTAGCCAGTTCCCGAAAGAAAGAATTTATAATATTTCGGTAAAAAGCTAAAATTCATTATTCACCTTCACTTAATAACATTGCATCCGAGATAATTTTGTCCATTTCACCTGAGTCGAGTAAACCTTGAATGCTTGCGTTGATTGCATCTAGGTAATCTTGTGAGCCTTTTTCGATAGCAATGGCCGAACCGCCTTCACTTCCTAAATCCACGCCATTAACGGATAGATCTGGATTTGCTGCTGCGTATTGCTTTGCAACTGGTTCTGCTAAGATTAAACCATCCACTTTGTCTGTTTTTAGTTCCATAATTAAGTTTGGAATCTTATCGATTGATTTTGCTTCTGATGAAGTAAAGATTGTTTTTGCTAATTCTTCTTGGATGGTTGCTTTTTGTACGCCTAATGTTTTACCCGCAAATGCTTCAACTGTGTTTAAAGTATTCACATTATCTGTTTTAACGAGCATCGTTTGGCGAGAATCATAATATACGATTGAGAAGTCTACAGATTGCTTTCTTTCATCTGTTGGCGTCATACCTGCGATGATTAAGTCAATTTTACCTGCTGTAAGAGCTGGTAGAAGACCATCAAATTTCATATCGATAATTTCAAGTTCTACACCAATGTCAGACGCGATTTTCTTAGCGATGTCGATATCAAATCCAACAATTGTATCTTTTCCATCTACCTCTAAGTGAAACTCAAAAGGTGGGTAATCTGCTGATGTACCAAGTACTAAAACGCCTTTTTCTTTAATTTCATCTAATTTTGTTTTTGCTACCGCAGCAGTTGTTTCAGAAGCTGCAGCTGCTGTTGTTTCAGCAGCAGTTGTATCTGTAGCTTTCGTTGCATCAGTGCTAGCGCAACCCGCTACTGAAAGTATCATCACTAGCATAAGTGATAGTGCCATAATCGACTTCAACATTTTTTTCATTCCCAATTTCTTCATTTTTATTTCCTCCACAAGTTATTTTTTATATTTATTTAGTATGGCTTTGCCATTTTCAATACTCTGTTCGATGGCCTTCATAGCCGTAGAACCATAAGAAACCTTTGCTTCAACAACCTCAATCGGTTTAATTTTTTCATAAATATCAGATTCTATCTGTGGGCAAAGCGCTTTTAGCTGCGACAAGCTCAAGTCCTCTATTGATGCCCCCATTTTTTCACATATGCCAACGATTTGACCAGTGATGTGATGGCTTTCTCTAAAGGGAATTCCCTTTTTAGTCAAATAATCCGCTAGGTCCGTTGCATTTAAAAACCCCTTTTTTACTGCTAAGAGCATCCTGTCTTTGTCAAATGTGGTCTCAAGCCACATTTTTGTCATGACGTTCAAACACATCTTTAATGTCGTAACGGTATCAAACAAACCTTCCTTATCTTCTTGCATATCCTTGTTGTAGGCTAATGGAAGTGCTTTCATGACGGTTAATATTGACACGAGATTACCATATACACGACCTGTTTTACCTCTGATTAGCTCAGCTGCATCTGGATTTTTCTTCTGTGGCATAATACTACTGCCCGTTGTAAATTTATCGCTGATTTTTATGAACCCAAATTCACTGGTGCTCCAAATAATCATTTCCTCTGCCATTCGACTTAAATGCATCATGAGGATCGCCGATGTAGCATTAAATTCAATTACGTGATCGCGATCCGATACCGCATCAAGCGCGTTATCACTCACTTCATCAAAACCAAGTAGCTTTGCTGTGAAAAAACGATCACTTTCATAGCTAACACCTGCGAGTGCACCTGAGCCCAGTGGTGAAATCTTAATTCTTTTAAGTCCATCCTCTAGTCGCTCGATGTCTCTTTTAAACATTTGAAAGTAAGCCATAAGATAGAAGCTTAAACGAATTGGCTGCGCCCTTTGAAGATGCGTATAGCCGGGTAAAATTACGTCTTTATGCATTTCAGAAAGCTCAATCAAAAGTGCATTTAAAGCGACTAACAGGTCAATGACTTCATGTGAGGCATCGATCAAATATAGCTTTAAATCTACCGCGACTTGATCATTTCGACTTCTAGCAGTATGGAGCTTTTTACCAACATCTCCGATAAGTGATGTCAACCTCGATTCAACTAACATGTGAATGTCTTCTTTCTCAAGGTCACACCAATCTGAGCTTACCTTCATCTCTTCGATCAAATCTTTTTCAACCTCTTCTAAACCCTTTTCAATTAGAGTAAGCTCCTCAGACGATAGAATGCCAATTTTCTCAAGCATCTTTGCATGTCCCTTTGATCCGGTTATATCTTCTTTCAAAAGCTGGTAGTCAAATGGTAGCGAAGCATTGAATTGAACCATCAGTTCATCTGTATCTTCACTAAATCGTCCTGACCATGCCTTCATACTGCGATCTCCTCCCCACCATATACTTGAAGGTTAAGTGTAGAAACGGATAATTCTTTATCTTTTTTATTACCGATTTCGCTTTGATTCTTACTAGCCAAATCTTCTTCCATCAATGCCTTCAGCTTAATCGGAAGTGTAAATAGGTTGATAAAGCCGTGTGCATCGTACTGGTTATAAACCTCATCTTCTGAAAATGTCACGTAGTCTTCACGATAAAGTGAATAAGGCGACTCTGATGCAACTGCTTGACAGCTGCCTTTGAAAAGCTTTAGCTTTACATTTCCAGTGACGTTTTTCTGCGTCGTTGCAACAAATGCTTGGAGTGCATCCATCAATGGTGTGAACCATTGTCCGTCGTAGGTGAGTTCGCTATATTTCAAAGCAATTTGCTTTTTAAAAGACATCGTTTGTCGATCTAATACTAATTTTTCAAGTGCTTTATGCGCTTCATAAAGCACAGTACCCGCTGGTGTCTCATAGACACCTCTCGACTTCATTCCAACCAATCGATTTTCAACGATATCGATAATGCCAACACCGTGTTTACCAGCCATCTGATTTAATGTTTCGATCAAGGAAACGGGATCGTAAGCTTCTCCATTAATGCTGTAAGGAACACCTTGATTAAATCCAATCGTAATCGTTTCAGATTGATCTGGTGCTTCATCTGGTGAGGTACACCATTTGTAAATGGCTTTTGTATGCTCATTCCAAGGGCTTTCTAATTCTCCGCCCTCATGACTGATATGCCATAAATTCTCATCTCTTGAGTAAATGTCTTTTTTAGTAACACTAAGAGGAATATGATACTTGGCTGCGTAATCGATACAATCCTCACGCGATTTGAGTGACCAGGTACGCCATGGTGCGATAATATCCAGATGAGGTGCTAACCCTTTAATACCAGCTTCAAATCGAACTTGATCATTGCCTTTACCAGTTGCACCATGTGCGATAGCGACTGCGTCCTCTTTAAGTGCTATTTCCACAAGTGCTTTTGCAATCAATGGTCGAGCAAATGCAGTACCTAGTAAATAATCTTCCTCATATACGGCACCCGCCATTAAACCCTCAAATAAGAACTCTTTAACAAAAGCCTCTTTAACATCTGCAATATAAACCTTTGATGCACCTGTTTGAAGTGCTTTCTTTGCAACTGCTTCAAAATCATCCTTTTGACCAACATCTATACAAGCAGCGATAACGTCAAAATCGTGTTCCATTTGAAGCCATTTCAAAATAACCGATGTATCCAGTCCGCCTGAATAGGCCAAAACCACTTTCTTTTTCATACCTACCTCCAATATATATACATTTATTTGGATATTTATACATTATGAGCATAAAAAAATAACCCTCAGAGGATTATTAAATGTGCTTAGTCAGCGTTTATATGTCACACCTGAAATATCCATCGTTTTCTTGGGACGAATTACTCCGCGGTGCCACCCAAATTAGCTTAAGCTCTCTCTGATTCAGTACGGGCAACACTTGCCGATACTTATTCCCTTTAACGGTGGACTTCCGACTTGCCTTACTTTTAACCCTTTTCTTGCAAGTTGCTTAAAAAAGTTCTCAATAACTTCGCTTTTGTATGGGCTCACACCATCCCCATATCGCTGAACCAGCTCGGTTATATTTTCTTTTTTTCGAACGCATTTTTATATGAACTTGTGGTTAATTATACATAGGTGGTATGGACCTGTCAACACTCTTTTTAATATTTTTTTTTAAACAACCATATTAATTTATTTATACATTTTTATCTTAATGGTTTCAATTTCACCAGTCGTAGCAAGGCGAATCAATGCAGGCTGCACCTGTCCGTATGCAGTTGTTTCTGTACTGCCACTTGAAAAAACTGAAACGACCTGATCTTCATGGAATTTTTCTACGCCTTTATTAAAGACCTCATGTCCTCTAAAAATACCCTTTAATTTAAACTTTCTTAGAAATGCGTCGGTTGATGACGCTCTAAATTTGAAGCGTTTGTTAAGAAATTTAATTTCTTCATCTCCTCTTTGCGGATCACTCCATATGAGTTGTTCTACAATAGCGGCACCGCCATTATCAAGTGTCTTATATTGGGTCAGATCACTAAAAGAATGTAGATAGTCATAAGCATCCCCTACATTTATTTTTTCGAGGAATTCAACGACATCGATCTGTCCAAAATAGGGTTTCGGAAGCCCGCCATGAACACATAGGAAATTACCTATATTGGTTTTAATGAGCCCTAAGTATGGGAGTTTATCAAACCAATCCAGATAGCTGCAGAGTAATTTGGGTTCGCTTTGAAGCATCTTTTTTTCAAGTTCAAGCAGATAAGGTGGGAAATAATCCAATGGATTATCTTGATCAGGGATTCGATACGGTAGCTTTAATTGCCCCTCATGATCCAATTTACCACCGTCATGGTTACCTCTTAGCAGGGTCACATGATCACTAAATAGATTGGCAATTACCAATAAAAGCTCTGTGGTTTTCAGATGTGCTGTTCCTCTATCCACATAATCACCCATGAAGATCCAGTGGTGCTCGAAGCAGTTGTCATAGAAGTGTGTGGTTTCAAGTATGTTGATTAATGACTCAATATCCGAGTGAATATCCCCAATAATAAAATACTGACTAGAACCATTTAGGGTTACGATTTTATCTGTACAATCGCCATGTATGGCTGTCTTTAATATCAGCTCAGTATTACAATGCTCATTTAATAATCGCTTATTACTCGAACTCGATTTACCTTCAATGATCGCATTGTTCAGTTGAATTAGGTATAAATGATAATCATAAGCCTCTTGTAACGATTTACTTTCATTAAGCACGGCATCATTATCGGCCTTAAAACCAAACTGATCGATTAGCACGTTAACGCGTTCTCTAAGCTCGTTTGAAGACAATGACTTATAAACACATTTTAAAGCTTCGAAATTGTTAATCGCTATATTAGCTTGAACGGGTATCTGCGCCATGAGTGTCTCCCTCAAATAGATTAGTCTTTTACACATCATACACTAAAATAGGTTATGTAGAAACCTGAATCTCATATTCAATTGCAAAAAAAGAAGGAAAATTCACTTAGAATTTTCCCCAAGGTAGGTAGGTATGGCTAATCCCATTTGGATTTAGTCCCGAAGAAATTGTAGCCCTGGAATGGTGCTACCGTCTGATTCTTTTGATAATCAGTTTTAGCGATGTTCCCTTTCACATGCTCAGAGCCCTTTGGCATTGCATTGCTTGATTCCATTTGTTTTGATTGCATTTCCATTTTCATAAAAACCTCACTTTCAAATACGGACGAGACGTCCTTCAGATGCCATAGTTTGCTTAAAACCTACAGTGTTTAGTCATAAGCACCATGGAAGATATAAAAAAACCTCGTCACTACAGAAACTGTAGGGACGAGGTTCGCTCGCGTTACCACCCTAATTGCCTTTGGCCACTCAAACGGATTCTAACAAATCCTTCGTCTATAACGGGACGTCCCGTTCACCTTTACTAAGTTTCGAGATGAAAGCTCCGGAGTGATTTGTATTAATAGTTTTCATCGATTTACACCAACCACCGACTCTCTATAGAAACCTGATTAACACCGCTCTCTTTCAACACTGTATATGTTATATTGAATACGATTTTAACAGTGTCCTAATTATCTGTCAATGAGTTTTTAGAAAATTCCGACAACATTTTTTGTCTTACAATTTTTTTTGAATTTTTTCTTTGATTTTTACAGTATTTCCTTTTAAATATCGTCTATATGCAAGGTTTGAAAGTAAACTAAGTCCTGTGAATATGCCAACAAATATGAACGATATCAATGCAAAAAAAGTAAAAATACTTTGAAATACATTTTTTACCTTCTTCACATTCTTTTTTGATGTTTCCATTTTACACCTCTATGTCTTTTATAAAACAAACAATTCTGTTAACCTCTCTGAAGCCAATTGATTTGTGAAATAGTATGCTAGATTCGTTATCCTGTATCACATCCGACGCAAGCTCGGTGCAGCCCATTCCTTTTGCCCAGTATTCTGCTTTTTCTATCAACGCCTTGGAAACGCGTTTTTTTCTAAACTCCGGACAAACATAAACACCTTCAATGTATCCGACTGGCGTCGATGAGCTCCCTTCAACATAATCCGATCGCACTGAAACATGAACGAATCCGATTGGTAAATCCTCGAGAATGGCAATAAATACACGGTCCTTCTTTGAGGTTATAAGCTTTTCAAACGAAGCTTTAAGTTCATCAAATTCATTTTCGGGCCAAAGATCAATTGCCATGCTGGTTAAGTCATCTAAATAGGCTTCGGTGCAAGGGATCGTTTCATAGATGATTTTCATAAGCTTATCCTCTCAGCATTTTATTTAAAGCAGAAAAAGTCAACCCTTCATTGATATCCATAACAAAGTTGATTCTTTCTTGATCGCCACCTGCAATTGCACCCCTTAATAAAAGAGGCGTATAGTCGAGATCCTGAGCACCTCGGTAAGTTGATAAAACACAAAATTCAGCGCGATATCCAGTCACAATTAAGGTGTCAATCCCATGCTCTTTAAAAAATGAATCCAATTCTGTTTTATTAAAGCTATTGCCATAAAACTTGTGGAAATTTCTTTCAAAGCTTGCATTTTCAATATAGTTTGGTGATAGTGCGTCGATAAATTCAAAGCCTTCTGTACCAGGGACGACATCATCGTATTCAGATACATCTTGAATCCATGCAATCGGCAGCTGTTTTTCTCTAAACCATGGTAAAACTGCATTGATATACTCACAAGCCTGATCCATACTTTCTTTTGCAAAGCCGTTATAATAAGCCTTTTGAAGATCAATGATTAACAAACCAAGTTTCATGCGCCCTCCTGTAAATACTATTTTAAAGGTTTCAATTTACTTGCCATTTCTATAAAGCTCTCTTTATCAGAGTCACTTTCAAATGCAGTTTTTGGTACAATATATGCCATCACCTGACTGACGTAAACAAAGACATGCGTCTTAGTTTCGTTGACCTTATCAACCGTATTATAATAGGTGAAGCTCTCCTTCGTTTTATCTGAAATTTGAGTTGCATCTACTAAAAGTTCATGTTTTCCAATAAGTCCAGGTACCTTACCACTTTCGATTAGCTTTGAAATTTTTCTTTTAATGCTCTTTCGATACCATTTGTCATAGAAAGCCATCCACACCACTACGATTGCACTCATTATAATCATAAGCGGAATTAATGAAATCTCTAAAATTGGCTGAAGAAATTTTGCTAGCACTAAAAAAATCAAAGGAAATAAAAATCTTTGTACCAATAATGAGCGTTTCATCGCCTTAGAAGTGTCTATAAAATTCATATTAAAGGCAATGTAATCCTCAAGTTTAATTTCATAATTCAATTTCATTATTTACGCCCCCTATATATTGCTGTTCTTAGCTCATTTGAATAATCTATGAGCTCTGGCATATTCATTTCTTCTGCGATTTTAATTTCTAACTCCACGTCATACGGTACCCTACAGATCGTGATACCATAAGCGCTTTTATCACGATTAGGCAGCCAATCCGCCTCGATATTGCCCTCAACGATGGCATATGAAGCCACATTAAAGTCTAATGGATTGCCCACGCTACCCACATTAAATAATACCTTATCTCCAATATTATCTATATATGCGCCATGAATGTCGCCATACCCTACAATATCTGAAAGACAAGGTAAAGTGGGTGTTTCTTCAAATAGTTTAATCCGTTTCTCATTTGAAGTTGTCAGATGAACTCTGTAAAATATATCATTTGGTGAGGCATGGCAAAGTCTTAAAAGATAACCACTCAGACTAATTTCATAATACTCAGGAAGCTGCTTTAAGTAGGCTTCTCGTTCAGCACCAATTTGCCTTCTATGCCACCAAATGGTTTCAGAATCGGTTACATGTGTTAAAAAATAGTCCCAATTGCCTTTTACGACAACTGCGCATCTTTCTTTGATGATGTCAATTGCTTCAGCTGACCTTGGCCCTTTTCCGGCAATATCTCCCAAGCAGATTATTTTAGAAATATGCTTTTCTTCAATATCCTTTAACACTGCATTTAAAGCAGTTAAATTCCCATGTATGTCAGAAATTATAGCAAAACGCTCCATTTTATCTCCATCTGTATCACATTTTTTTTCAATTTGTTATAATGGTTTTATAATTGATGCTCTCATTATAGCATGAATTTTTTTGTGAAATTGTATCTCTTGATGATTTAATCAAATTCTAATAATCAAGGTGGTTAATATGTTATCTGTCGAAAAACAAATTCAATTGGACAGTGAAATAGAACAGTTTATTGCCCTTACTGCGCTTATTTTAGTTCATCCAAAATTTAAAGAAATGCGTCAATTTATTCAGCATGGTACTATAGATTGCCTCGACCACTCTATAAGCGTTGCTTTCCACAGCTATATAATCGCTAAAAAATTGCGCCTTGATTATCAAAGTGTCGCTCGAGGAGCCTTGTTACATGATTTTTTCTTATATGATTGGCATCACCCAAGAGCGTCAGAGGGTCTTCACGGTTTTACACACGCACGTAAAGCACTTGAAAATGCAGAAAAATATTTTACACTTTCCAACACCGAACGCGAGATTATCCTGAAGCACATGTGGCCACTCAATCCTAGTCTACCAAGGAAAAGAGAGGCTTTAGTGGTGATTTTCGTAGATAAATGGATTTCATTGAAAGAAACCCTTCGAATTAGGGAGTCGATCGCCTATGCCTATATCATCAACCAAATTAATTCATTTATCTATCTTCCAGTCGACTTTTCCAACACATAAAGTGCATCCTCAAGTTGATTTTGATACGCCTTAAGCACTTTATTCACATCAAATAGCGCATCATTATATATATGTGGTTTAATCAATTCAACGATATAGTCCATCACCTGCTCGGTAACAATTGAACCCATTTCCTCAACACCTAAATCTTCTGCATAGCTTTGTATCAGACCAATCATTCTATTTTTTTCTTCTCTATTATACACGTGTTGCTCCTTCTATACTCTGTCTAGTATTTTTCGATATTTAAAGACAACCCTTGATTAAAAAAGGATCACTTCACTTTCTGTTCTACTTCTATCTTTCGATATCTAATCATATCCTTAATTAAATCTTCGGGTAGTGATTCACCATTCGGGAATTGTACAGAGCCTTTAGCATACTTGAATTTTCTTGCTTTTATTTCAGCTTCAAAGGCAGAAATTGCACTTGGTGTCGGATAAAATCCTAAATGCTTTGGGTAGGCAGCAAAGTGAACGAGATTTTCTTTGTAGTAGAAGGTCGGCATCTGATAACTTATTTTTTCACTAACTTCAGGTACAATTTCATGTACCCATTCCCGAATCAACTTCATTTTTACTTGTAATTCTTCTGAAAAGACATTCATGTAATCATCAATTTCTTTGCATATTTTTTCCATGACTTGCTCCTTCTATGATTTATGATTTAGAGATGACTGTTTAAATTCTAACGCTTCATTTTCATTGAACACAACAATTCCAATTTCCTCCAAAGCTTTTACCGCTAATCCTTTTCCATCCACTAAAACACCTTCAAAGTTACCATTGTATACTTTGCAATTGCCACAGGACGGACTATTTGCTTTAAATATTGCTACTCTGGCACCAACGATTTGAGCGATCTCTTTGGTTTTCTCTGCACCAATAACAAACGCAGAGGTCATATCGGCACCACTTTGATTGTAAATGCGATCTCCATTTATTTCACAGGGCAATCTAGGAATTGTCAGCCCTCCTAAAACCTCAGGACAGACGGCTATCGTCTGACCTGTATTAGACAATTCTAATACCCAATCGACTACCTTTGATTTTCCATCATATCGACATCCTTGGCCAATCAAGCAAGCACTTAAAAGGATCATTAATGCGCCTCCAAAAGTATCTGTATTTTATCAAAAACCTCAGGCTGCATAACCACATTGTGTCCTGATACGATGGTAGAAGCATTGAGATTTTTTAATTTAAGCAAAGACTGCTTATATACCTCTACTGAGCAATCCAAATCAGGAACCAATTGATCGAGGGTATCGCCAATATTATCGCCAACATTGAGCACACCTTCTAAATAATCGTTAACACAGATTGAATCGCTTGTATGACCTGGTGTAAATAACAGCTTTATATGATCATCTGGAAAATCGATTTCATCTGTAAAGGTTAAGGTTGGCAGCTGCATGTTTATCGGTGTCCTAATATAGGCTTGATTTAAGGTCAAATCCTTATCCCAATTGGCTTGTATTAGCGCGCCACAGGTTTGATGTGCGACTATTTCCTTGACTTCCCTTAAAGAATTAGCCCAAATATGATCCCAATGAAAGTGGGTGTTGATAATAAAGATATCTTTTTGATTTCTCAGCCTAATAAAATTAATCATTGGATTTAACATATGTGATCCCATACCTGAATCCACAATATAATTCCGATGTGCCCCAATGATTACATGTAAATTTAAGTTCCAATCAGGAGAATCAAAAAAAGTAAAAATGTAGTTCCTTTCACTCAACTGCTTAATTTTCATAGACACCTCATTTCATCCAGGTAAATATAAGATCATTAATTATTGCAAACCATTCTCTCACTATGGGCTGAACCCCATTAGCCTTAGGGGTTTTAGCTGACACTGTACCATAGTCATAGTGATAATACTCCGCTAACAGATGCGTTCTAAATAGGTGAAACCAGCTGGAAACGATTAAAACCCTTGGCGCTTCTGACTGCTGCCACTCGCGCTCAATAAGGCTTTTACTTAAAGCTAAATTCTCTCTCGTTGAGGTTGCATTCTTCTCCACTAAAATAGAACTAGCCGAAATTCCTTTTGATACAAGATACCTTTGCATAGCAACCGCTTCTGGAATTTGCTCTCCCTTACCCATTCCACCTGTCACAATTATTTTAAGCTCTGAATTTGATTTGTATTGATTGTACTGATTGATGCCAGCCTCGAGTCTTAATGACAATCTATCTCCAGGCTGTTCTCCATTTATCCAATCGCCAAGTATTATGATGTAATCTGGCGATTCTATGTGTCTTTCCTGATAGGAGAAGATTAAAGCGGTACAAAATAGTGCAACACTTACGTAAATAACAATAACACTCTTAGATAATAGATTGAGTCTTTTAATTGATTCCCTTGAAGCACCTGGTGTCATCAAGTAAGTGATTACCGCTATTCCGAACATAATAAATGCAATTCGAATTAAAGGCTGATAAAAGCTATAAAATGCCCAAATAATCAGTAGGAGGGTCATTACAATCATCACTTTCTTTTTCGTAATCAACACCTCCTATTCTTGATTAAAGTATATCAAACTCTATTAAAAAAATCACTTTTTTAGAACTGTTTATATATTTTTCAGATTTATAAGTTATAATAGCTATATGAAGCCTTTGTTGTTAAATATTTATCGAATGGTGTGCGCATGAACAAATTTATCTATCGACTTGGATTGGTCGCTGTTATTTTCACTGCAATTTCATATGCTTTATTTTTCCAGCCAAAGCTTCAGACTGAGGGGCCAGCATTTCACACACAAAAGTACTTTTTTGACATTAACGAGGACTACTTGGTTGGACAAAATTATATTCGCGAAGGTGCCATTCCCGGTGTTTTAAAATCAGCCTACTTCGTCGATAAACTAGGCAATAAAATTATTGATGATCGTCTTCCGTTTGAATATGATATTTGGGTCGCTGAAAAAAGTACGTATGGGTTTTTACATGTCACTAAAAATGAACTTATTGAGCTACACAGGAAAACCATTCAAAATCATCCCATGCTCAATCGAGCATTCGCATTAATATTGCATGTCACTCCTAAAATTAAAAATAAAGTGCCCCATGACTATTATCTAAGACTTGAATATGAGATTCTAGGTATCCGCAAATCAATTACTAGAAAAGCAATTAGCCTATGATCAACATTAAAGACCGTAAATGGTCTTTTTTTTTATAAAGCCATTGTGTTAAATTTATTAATATGTCTATACATGGGTATAATCAATACATAAGGAGGTGGTGTCATGCAATTCAATAATAGCACTTCAAATTTTGATTTCTTCAAGGTACTTCTTGAAACACTACCTCATCCCGTGTTTTATAAAGATCGCGCTGGCTACTATCGTTTTTGTAATAGTGCCTTCGCTAACTTTTTAGGTTTAGAGATTAAAGAGATCATAGACAAAACCGTTTACGATATATCGCCTTATGAGCTTGCAAAGGTTTATGATGAGCATGATCAGAAGATTTTTGAAAATCGACAGCTTCAAATTTACGAGGCTCAAACCATGCACTCTGACGGTACCGTTCACAATGTTATATTCAGTAAAGCACTTCATTACGATAGCTATGGTGAGCCCATTGGATTAATCGGCTTAATACAAGATATTACCTCCAAAAAAGCAGCAGAAAAAGAAATTGAAATGCTTTATTCATTGAAGGATGCGTTTCTACATTTGAGTCAAAAAATCATCTCCTATCAGGATGAAACTGAATTCTTAAATGACCTCCTAAAAGAGGTACAGAGCATTTTCAGCCAAAGTCAGCAATCAACCGTGCTTGAGCTTGATGAACACGAAACCTTAAAGGTCGTTGCATTTACTGGATATGAAACTAGCGATATGTTTGATTTCAGTATACCTCTTGCTGAAAGCTTTATTCTTTCTGATTTACGTGGAAAATTTCATCAAGCACACATCGTTAATGATATAGATAATTTCACCTTAAATGGGCATCAACCCGTTGCACTTCCTGCCTCTAAAAAGACGGTTCAGTCAACCCTAGTCGTTCCCATTTGGATTAATGATAAATTAAAATGGATCTTTGCAATTGACAGCTCTTACAATCATGTTTATACAGAAACAGATCGAAAGGTGGCCGATTATATTAGAGAGCAGCTTCCACTCTTTTATAGAATCTACGAGCTTTATATGCAAACCCTCCAATTGAGTCAATATGATGCGCTGACTGGATTAATCAATAGAAGGTACTTTGACGAAAAGCATCAGCAATTTTCTAATGATGCTAATAACGGTTATACGTTAGCTCTCTTTGATTTAGACGGGCTTAAGCACATCAACGACCAGTATGGACACCAAGCTGGCGATGCCTATTTAATCGCCTTCTCAAATTGGATCAAACAATCTGGCATTGACGGCATGTATTTTGCTAGATTAGGTGGCGATGAATTTGCATGTCTATTTCCATTTGAGACTAATTCAGAAATCATGACGCGAATTATTGCATTCCGAAAATCGTTCGAATCCATTATAATAGAAACAAATGCTTCTATGTTCTATGGTAGTTTTAGTTTTGGACTCGCAACCTTTCCAAATGACACCACAGACAAAATGAAACTTTTCCATTTAGCCGATGCAAGGCTTTACAAGGATAAAAGGAGGTAGTATCAAATGCAGCAAATTCGCGGTAACAGTTATTATTTTAACTCTCCAGCCGCCATAGGTGGCTATCTTTTTGATCAAAATTTAATTTTATTTGACACAGGGAATGATGACTCAAGTGTAAGAAAAGCAATCAGAGAGCTAGGAGAGGTTTCAGTACACGCTATATTTAACACCCATTCTCACGCAGACCATTGTGGCGGCAATGCTTTTATACAGAAACAGCATTCAGCGATTACATATGCGCCTGAGCTTGAATCCGCTTTTATCGAGAATCCCATACTCGAACCGACTTATCTTTATGGCGCGAGTCCCGTTGCTGAGCTACAGAACAAATTTTTAATGGCAAAGCCTTCGTGTGTGCATAAAAAGCTTATAGATGAAACACCCGTTATTCTCCAGCTATCAGGTACTCCTGTGGTTATTCAACCGATTTTATTAAAGGGGCATTCACCTAATCAAATGGGTTATATAACAGAGGACAGCGTCGCATTTTTAGGTGATGCGCTTATTTCAACCGCCATGATTGACAAGCACCCACTGATTTTCACTTTTGATGTCACATCCCACCTTGAATCACTTCATAAGCTATTTGATTTAGAGGCAGATACATTTGTGATTGCACATGGTGGTATTGTTGAGGACAAAGCACTGACCATTCAAAAGAACATTGATGCCTTAGAGCTTACGCAGGTCTTGATCCTAAAGGCCATAGAATCAGGTGCCAGTACAATAGATGAGATTCATCGTTCTCTTTCTAGCTACTATCACTTAACTGAAAATTTAGGTCAACATCTTCTCAACCGTTCTGTTATTAAGGCGCATTTAACTCATCTTGTTAGCAAAGGCAAGTTGAATTTTTCTGTAGCTCACGGCTTCTTAAATATAACTCAGCAATAAATAAAGGTTCTGTCACTTATCGATCATGATAAGCAGCAGAACCTTTAATTTTCTTAAATAAACATGATCCCTACACCACAAAGTGCCAATACCGTACCGATAACTTCCTTCGAAGTCACTTTTTCCTTTTTGAAGAACATCGCGTAAGGAATTAAAAGAATCGGGGTTATCGAGGTTAGAGTTGAAGCTACGCCAGGATTAATCCTTTGAACTGCGTAAAGTGAAAGAGAAATACCCAAAAATGGTCCAAAGAAAGATCCCAATGTGACAGATGCAAGTGCATCAGTACGCTTAAGTGATTTAAAAAAGCTACTCCAATTGTTTCTAATTGTAAACAGTACCATAAATCCTATCATTCCAGCAATTAGTCTAATTTGTGTCGACGCAAATGGGTCATAATTTGCCATACCAAATTTACCTATGATATATCCAGCTGCTTGTCCAAATGCGCCACCAAATGCTAAAAGTATGCCTTTGAGTGGGTGTGATAGCTTTACCTTTTTACTATCCGCTTCACCTACCAAAATTACCATTGCAATTCCAGACAAGGTTACAAGCATGCCGACAATCTGCATAAAATGCATGGATTCTCCAAGAAATATAAAGGCTAAAATACCACTTAGTGGCGGCACACTCGCGTATATCAGCATAGAAATCCGAGAGCCGATTTGTACAAATGCCTCAAACAATAAAAGGTCACCAACAACAATTCCAACAAATCCTGAAAGGAGTAGCCATCCCCATTCGGATGCACTTGCATCCGTTGGAAATAAAACCCCCCTTGTTATCAAAGTAAATGCTGAAAGAAAAACCATCCCAATAAGTAGCCTTAGTAGGTTGAGGTTCATAGAACCAATTTTCTTCCCAGTGTCTTCAAATGCTGTCGCAGTAATTGCCCAACATAATGCCATCGCTAGTGCAGCAAGCTCTCCCATATAAGCTGTCATATTTACCTCACATATCATTAATTATATTAGTATTATTTATCTTAGCATTATAGACTTTTTTGAGGTCAAATAAAAGAGCGAGTTGCAAATAAGTTAAACTGGCAATTCAATAATAAAGCTGGTGCCTTCTCCTAGGGTAGAAATGACTTCAATTGTGCCACCTATTTCAGTAAGGAGCTGTTTTACAATATAGAGACCAAGTCCTTCTCCATTGCTTGCTTTTTCATCACCTCTATAATAGGCGTCAAAGATATGCTCTAAATGTGCTTTTGCAATGCCGTGACCACAATCCGAAATTGTTATCCTACAACAGTTTAATTCTTTAGCGACCTTTATTTCTATTAGGCATGGTGCATCAGAATACTGATAGGCATTTGCTATTAAATTATAAAAAATTTGCGTTAGCTTAAAGCGATCTGTTTCGACGTTTAGTTTATTGATCCCAGTCTGTTTGATATCGCCATTTTTCTGCTTAACTGCTGGTAAAAATCCACTAGATACCTGATATAGCAATTTTACAACTTCTACAGTTTCCATACGATTCATCTCAGGTGATTGTTCTGTTTCAATTAATCCTGCTATATTGGTTATGACCTCTGTTAGGTTATCTATTTGAAGCGTTAGGTTTTCAAACTCATCCGTTGTAGGCTCAATAACGCCATCCTGAAGCCCCTCTAAATGCGTTTTAACAATTGTTAATGGCGTTCTAGATTGATGCATCATCTGATCGATTAGAGCCTTTCTGCCAACACGCTTTTGCATCAACCGTTGATTCAAATTTCTCAAGCTGTCATTAATGACATCTACTTCCTTGATGTGAGTGGTTTTTAACGGCTTTTCTATCCCCTGCTGTAAATTAGATGCGTATTTTGCAGTTTCACTAAGTGCCTTGGTCACCCTTCGATTTGCGACGATTCCTATAATAAGAGAAATAGATAGTGCTAGAATGATTGAAAAAACAGCATTCATCCATAATGATTTTTTAAACCGCGTCGCTATTAACGAGGACTCTACTGTACCTGTAGTCGTAATATGCAAATAGCCTATGGTCTGATTGCCCTTTGTTAACGTATATTGGGTGACGTATTCTTCAGTTGGTCGGTTCATACCCATCATATGCCCCATTTGTCTGCCATTTTCCCAAGCTGTAGAATTATCTACTGTAACGAGTTCAACACCATCTGCATTGAAGACGCGTATTTTAACAATTGGATCTACTAGATGTGTTTCCAGCTCCATTGCCATTTGATTGTAGGAAACCTCGTCAGAGGTCAAAACATTTGATGTGTATGAAGAAACCTGTGCCACATGCGTTTCATAGTTTTCAGTTAAATAGCTTTTAAAGTATCGATCTATTAGTACATTCAGTACAGATGTGTTAATAAGCACCGATAATAAGGCGATGCCAACAACGATTCCAATCCATATTCGCTTTATTGACATCAGCTACCTCCAAATACATAACCCATTCCATATTTCGTCTTCAAATAAACAGGGTTCTTAGGATCCGATTCTATTTTTTGTCTCAGTCGCTTCACGTAGCTGTCAATATTGCGATCAAAGCCTTCATAGTCATATCCAAATGCAGAAGCGATCAGCTGATCTCTTGTTAGTACATTACCGGCATTTAGCATAAAGACACGCATCATTTGATATTCAGCTGTTGTAATGTCAATTAATACATCGTCCTTGTAAAGCTTCATGGATTCCTGACACAGCTTAAAAGCACCTAAAATTATGCAGTCCGTCGAATGCTCATGTCTGGTTCTTCTCAATATCGCACTTACTCTCCTAACCAGCTCCTTAGGGCTGAATGGCTTTGTCACATAGTCGTCAGCACCATAGTCGAAGCCTTGAATCCTGTCACTTTCACCAATTTTGGCCGTGAGTAGAATCACAGGAACGTTGGAGGATTGTCTTAAAGTTTTAAGTATTTCAAAGCCATTAATCCCAGGCAGCATAACATCTAAAATTAGCAATTGAAAGGCTTCTTTTGTGATTATTTCAAGCGCCTTCAAACCACTGTCACAAATGAGGCATTGATAGCCCTCACGTTCAAGATATCTTGAAACAATATCGCTAATTTCACTTTGATCCTCAACAATTAAAATACGATTGCTCATATACAACCACCTCAACTATGAAAAAACCGCCACAGGGGCGGTTGGCTATTTCAGCAATGATTTTTTAGCAAGATACTCTTCTTCTGAAATTTCACCCTTCGCAAATCGATCTTGAAGAATCGATAACGCCGAAGATTGGTTATTACCTCGCTTAGTCACCTTTATAAGTACTATTATACCCAAAGTGACTACAACAACAAATAAAATCATCATTGGTACCATACCATAAAAACCAAATCTACTAAACCCAAGGCAATTGCCGACTCCGTAAAATCCTCTTCCAAACATCATAGTGTTCACCTTCCTTTGATAGTAGACTAACACTAAATTATGTCAGAATTATGATTTATATTGCATCTTTATGGTCTATCTCATTACTTTAGTTTTACCATCCAAACCATATGATCAATGCCTTGGCCCCAGTAGTCCCTTAACAAAAATGTCGGTTCTCCATACAAGTGAATCCATACCCCCTGAGCAGTTTTATAGCCGCTATCGATACAAAAAAAAGATTCACCAATATTACTTAGTCTATTTTGCATCGCTGACATAAGTGCTTTACCCACGCCTTTCCCTTGGTATTCAGGAAGTACAAAAACCGTTCCTACCTCTTGTAAAGCGTTCAATTCCTCTGAGTTGCAGGATCTGATCGTATCGTTCGCAGGTCCATGCTCCGCTATCCCTACAATCTTGTCACCCTCTTTGGCAACAATAAAATATCTAGCGCCAAGAATTCCGAGCAAATCCTCACTGACAAATCTCAATTTTGTTTTTATTTCATCTTTTAAATCATCTTCTAAATCATCTAACTGATTTCTTGTCCAATTGTCCTTTAAAACCCTTATAATCAGATCATTCATAGCCTCTTGATCATCTCTTTGCGGTCTTACAATCTGATAGCTCATCTGTTTCTCCTCTGATCCTTCGTAATCGCATATATGGCTATATCATAAAACTGACTGCCTCTTTTTCTAGCTTGTCTTGCAGTTCCTTCATATTGCAATCCGGTCTTTTGCATCACTCTACCGGATGCTATATTTTGAGTGTCATGATTGGCACTGATACGATTCATTCCAACTTTGTCAAATAAAAAAGGGATAATGGCTGAAAAGGCTTCAGTTGTAATGCCATTTCCCCAATACTCTTTCCCAATACAATATCCAATTTCACAAGAAAAATGTGTTTCGTTCAAAGCGACAACGGAAATCCCGCCAATTAACGTACCCTCATGCTTTAGCTGAATTCCCCAATTGTATACATGATCATATTGATATTGATTCATCCAAATTTCAATGATTTCTTTTGTAATTTCAATATGATCGTGTGGCGCCCATGAGAGGAATCGCGTTACTTCCGAATCACTAGCCCAATTATGGAACATATCAAAAGCGTCGTCTGACTTATACCGCCTAAGAATTAGTCGTTCCGTTTCTATTGTCAACGTACCTCTATGATTCAGTCTGTCGAGCATCTTCTCCTCCTAATGGTTAACCCATTAGCTATATTCAACAAAGAGATAAAAAACCCTTTTTTAAGTGCACCTCTTTACAAAAAGAAAAAAGACAATTACTCAATAAAGAATAATTGCCTTTACTTTAAGCGCTGTATTTAATTCGCATACGTTTAAATCTCATATAGCTTAAAAATCCGATCAAGCCTGACAGTGCTATCAAAATTATGGCTAAAATACAGATGATGAACGGATAACTTCCCGCTAATTGTCCCGAATCAATATGTCTAACCAATATGCCTGAAAAAGACCAAATAGCTACGATGCCAAATGTAATATCCTTGTATCTTGAGGTGATGGTCACAATGATGAAAAAACCAATCAGTAAAGCTAAGACCGTCATAACCTCGTCAGATAAGCTTCCAAAATCTATTCTGTGCTTCACTAAAAATGCAGCCACATTTGCGATTAATGCCACGTTAATCCAACTATAGTAGATGCTAAACGGCTTGTGTACCCAAATTCTTTCCTGTGAGGTAAGCTTTGCCGAATGAACCTGCTTCATAGATTTTTGCAAAGCTACTCTTAGACCTAGCATTGCAAACAAGGATAAAAGGATCAAATCATAATGCCAGAGTACAATCCATAATGCATTTGCCAAGCAAGAATAAGAGAACAATCTTCTAAGCTTCAACATCATTCGATTGGTTTCCGGGGAGAAAAATGCATCTCTCCACTGAAAAATAACAAATCCACCTAAACCTAAATAGATTACACTCCATATAATAAAGGTATATGAAGCTGGAACAAACAGGTTGTCGTAGCGAATCGAAATTTGTCCTGTTGTAACCCCATTCAATGGTAATGTGTTTGCCAGTATATTGATAAGTATCATAAATAGATACGCTAATGTTACTGTCACCTTGGAATCCTTATCGCGTTTAATTGTCTTAACCATATTTCCCCTCGGACGCTTTATTCAACTCTGAATTTATCATGTTCTCAAGCGTCTTACAAGAGGTATTTTACACCGCTTTCAAAGATTTCAAATTCTTAATTTTTTCATACTCAACAATCGCCTCTACATCGCCAAACCACTGAATGTAGTCTGTTAGCACACGCTCAATTCCCAATCGGTCCATGGTCTTGGTTGTTATTTGGGCACGTTTCATCAGCTGCTCTGGATGCTTATGATAATAATGATATAGTGTGCTGATAAGTTCATAGGTCATTTCATCATATTCGAGTAATTGTCGAGATTTTAATATACGTTTTTCTATATAGTTTTGAACCTCAATATAGGCATTGTTAAAATGATCACTAAATGAGATATGCGTGCTTTTTCCAAATTGTTCAATCAAATCATTGATAAATGCATAGTGCCATCTGTTTTTATCAAAAGGCTTATCAAAAAACTGATGCCATACCGTCTCTTCAAATTCCTCATAACGCGCAATCCCATTTTGATCTGCGTCGTATAGATCATGCAGTGCATAAGAAAACTTATCTGCAATTTGAACGACCTGTGCCTCTAGACTCCCTGGGCTATGTGGACTTAGCTTATCCAGTATTTCAACACCAAAATTATCTATCGGCTGAAAAACGGTGTGCTTCCAAATGCCCTCTAAGGTATCGTGCGTCAGATTCATACCACAATAGGCTTCGCCCTCTATATCGCATCGATCTAAATTTAACTGCTCAACTAGCCATACCGATTGAGCGTTGTGATGAAAGCTCTTTCCACTTTCCTGCAAGAGCTTATGTAAGGCTCTTCCACCAGCATGTCCAAAGGGCGTTTGACCTAAGTCGTGACCAAAGGCAATCGCTTCGATTAAATCACAGTTAAGATAATTGGGCTTTGCGATGGTTTTTGCAATTTGATTGACCTCTAATGTATGCGATAACCGCGTACGATTCAGGGAATCACCTGATTTTGAAATAAAGGTTTGCGTTTTAAGTCTAAGTCTCCTAAGTGCTTCTGAATACAGAATTCGATCGATATCTCTTTGATATTCGGTTCTAAAGGTATCCTTTTCTTCCTCGTGTGTCCTTAAGGATAACATCGATTTTTTGGCTCTTTTGTCCAAGGTTTTTAGCTCGAAAAGTTCTTGCTGTTCTCTGTAATCCATCATATTGTATTTCACCTCGTAATGCATCAAAATCCATAACTGAGATCTGCCACTGAAAACTAAACACTAATAAAAAGACAAAATCCACCCAGAGGTGGATTATGTTTTATCTTGAGAATAATAATTAAATTTATGGAATGTCTTAGGTATCGGTCTCCCGAACTTATTAAATTATTATTCTTCTAAGAGTGACATAATTATGATTCTAGGTACTGGCAAATCATCATCTGCAGCAAAAGTTAAGTCAAATCCTATAGTCATCGTTATTAAAGTTAAAGCAACCACCAAACCTAATTTAAACTTTTTCATATCCAACCTCGTCTTTTCCTTTTTTCTAATTCAATGATATAATTAAATCGTGAAAAATAATACCCGTATGAATACGGGATTTTTGAGGTTGACGATGTTAAGCAGTTATGATTTGAAAGCATTTGCAGAGCGAATTAGAACGATCCGAAAATCGTTGGGGTATTCTCAAAATGAGGTGTCAGAAAAAACCGGAGTGAATAGCGATACCCTTAGAAGACTTGAAAATGGCATGTCTATACCTAGATTTGAGACATTAGAAGTCCTTTCGAGTTTTTATAAAGAGAACCTTATACTTATTCTAGATTCCTATAAAACCTCAAATGAGCTCTCCTATTTTTACGATATGATTGATTATCATATAACAAACGCAGATGCAGACTCTATAACGGAAACCATAATCTCTTGTGAGAAGTATTTATCTCGAGCTAATCCTCAGCTCATTGATTCGAGAGAAATAAAACAGCTTATGACATTTTTTGAAGGTATTGAAATAAGCTATCAAGATAACGACGATGCTTATAATTTATCTTTGGATAAACAAATTGAAGCTTTAAAAATTAGCATTCCTCATTTTTCACTTAAAAATTGGCGCACCTGCAAATACAATTCTCTTGAGCTTAGAATTTTATTTTCAATTGCTTCATTACTTGGTATTTTAAGAGACTGTGAAAATAGTAATAAAATTATGTTGATGATACTAGATTATTTAGATACAAGTAAATATGCAAAACATTTAGAAAAATTACTAATTATCAAAACGTACTCAATTCTTTCATACAACTCACACAGACTTGATCAGCATAATCTCGCATTAAAATATGCAGAGTTAGGTATCAAATTTTGTATAGAAAACTCAATCATGGCAGAATTAGCGTTATTACTCTGTCGTAAAGGAATTGCCATGTATCATTTACATTTAGAAAATTATGAAAGGTATTTTTTTCAAGGTATTGAACTATTAAAGATTCAAGAAAAATTTCAATTGGCAGAACAATACGAACATGTATTACATCGATATGCAAGGAACAGTTAAGTCTAACCTTATTCGTCAATAATAATCATGAATAACTTCAATTCTCCGGTGTAAACTACGTACCTATAGAGAAAGGAGGCTATTATGATTAGCTGGGAACAAAAATTAATTCTTGGCGTTCCTGAAATGGATAAAGAACACAAAGAGTTGGTTGAGAAATCAAATGATATGCTATTGGCCTTAAAGAGTGGTAACAGCACCGATGAAGTTGTACGGCATTTGAAATTTCTTGCAGAATATGTCATCAAGCATTTTAACTCTGAAGAGAAGCTTCAAATGCGAGTTGGCTATCCAGATATGGCTGCTCATAAGATGGTACACGCTGAGTTCAAAGATACGGTTACACATCTGATCGATGATATCAATAAGAACTTACTGACCACCTCAAAAAAATTCAAATCAGTCAAATGACCGTTGATTGGTTGCTCAAACATATAGGTGTAGAAGATAAAAAGCTGGCTACATACATCATACAAAATAATAAATAAAACATTACCCTATAAAAAAAGTTACTCACCTTATACCGATGAGTAACTTTTATTCATTTAAAATTAAACGCAATTCGATTACATCAAATAAGCCGTTTCACCGTGTAGTGCAGCATCAATTCCAGTTAACTGTTCGCTTGCATCCACTCTTACAGGTGTGATCTTATCGATCAATGTCAGCATGCCATATGAAATAACAAATGCATATGCAGCAGCAATAACAACCGCAGCAGTTTCGATTAAGAAAAAGTGTACATTACCTTGTAAAAGACCATCAGCACCTGCAGGATTAACCTTAGTGCTTGCAAAAATGCCAAGTAGGATTACGCCAGTTATACCACCCATACCATGAACGCCCCAAACGTCCAAAGCGTCATCCCAGCCAAATCTGTTTTTTAAACCGATTGCAAGATAGCATACCACAGATGCAATACAGCCGATTAGTGCAGCTGTAGAAGTGCTAACATAGCCAGCTGCAGGCGTGATAGTTGCAAGACCAGCAACTGCACCGGTTAGCATACCAACAAATTTTGGTTTACCCATCTTTTTCCAGTCGATTGCCAACCATACCACTGCTGCAAAGGACGCAGCAACGTCTGTGTTGAGGAAAGCAAGTGCTGTAACACCGTCTACTCTAAGCTCACTTCCTGCATTGAACCCATACCAACCAAACCATAAAAGAGCCGTGCCAAGTGCAATTAGCGGTATACTGTGTGGCTCCGTTACTCGCTCCACGCGTTTACCTACAAAAAATACTGAAGCAAGCGCTGCCATACCTGCAGTTGCATGAACCACGATACCACCAGCAAAATCAAGAACACCCCAGCTTGCCAATAAGCCTCCGCCCCAGACCATATGTGTAAATGGGAAGTATACTAATAATAGCCATAAAATTTGGAATAAAACATAGGCTTTAAAGCGTACACGCTCTGCAAAAGCACCCGTTATAAGTGCTGGTGTGATAACTGCAAACATCATCTGATAAGAAATAAAAACGATAAGTGGAATATTATTGTTTGGAGATAGTACATCCATCATAGATACGCCACTTAAAAACGCCATATCTAAATTGCCAATAATCCCAAAGACATCTCCACTGAAGCATAGCGAGTAACCAACCGTGAACCAAAGCACTGTCGTAATCCCCAACGAAACAAAGCTCTGCATCATAATTGTTAAAACGCCCTTTTTACTCACCAAACCACCATAAAAGAATGCAAGTCCTGGTGTCATTAGCATAACTAAGCTTGTTGCCAATAACATAAATCCCGTATTACCTGTGTCAAAGCTCATGATTCCCTCCTATTTGTTCCGAGAAAACTCGGAAATATCTGACACTTATTTAACAGCAAGACTCATGCCAAAATGTTTCAAAATGCAAACATAGTGTTTTCAACGATTTGTTGAAGCTATAAAAAAATATAGTGTGCCAATGTTGTCACACTGCGACAACATTGGCACACTATTTTATACAACCACACCTATTTCAAATGATATTTATTGATCTTTCTATGAAGTGATCTTCTGCTAATGCCCAATTGCTCTGCCGCTTTTGTGACATTGCCCTCAGACCCAATCAAAGCATTTTTTATAACATTAACTTCAGCCGCGTCGATTTTTTCCTCATAAAAAAACGGTTCCTTAGATAAAATGTGCTCTGGAAGATCTTCCAGCTCTATCTGAGCGCCTTCACTCATCAAAAGGAGTCTTTCAACTATATTTTCTAGCTCACGCACGTTCCCTGGCCAATCATAAGCAAGCATCGCCATAAACGCCTCCTCTGAGATTGCCTTGCGCTTCGTCTGATAGGTGTTAGAAGAATGCTCAATAAAACTTTCAATTAAATCCTTCATGTCCTCGCGACGTTCTCTTAGCGGTGGTACATCGAGTGGAATGACATTTAATCGATAGTATAGGTCCTCACTAAAGCTCCCCTCTCTTACCAGCTGCTCTAGGCTTTTGTTTGTTGCAGATATAATTCTGACATCTAAAGAGATTGTCTGAGTTCCTCCCAATCGCTCCAGCTCCTTTTGCTGTATTATTCTCAATAATTTTAGCTGGATTAAAGGTGAAATATCTCCAATTTCATCTAAAAATATCGTTCCACCATTTGCGAGCTCAAATCGACCGAGCTTTCTATTAAAAGCACCTGTAAAAGCACCTTTCTCATAGCCAAAAAGCTCACTTTCTAGCAAGGTTTCTGGTAGAGCCGAACAGTTTACCTTTATAAAGGGCTTTTCATGTCGATCACTGAGTTCGTGAATGGCGTGTGCAACTAGCTCTTTACCTGCACCTGTTTCACCATGAATATAAATATTGGCATTACTTTGCGCCACCTTATGCAGGAGCTTAAGTAGACCCTTCATTTTTTCGCTGTTCGTTACCAAAAGATGATTTTCGCTGTAGCTAACGGGTAGCTCAGCTTCCATTTGCAGCACAACTTTTTTCACTGCCGAAATGACTTCCTCCAGATCAAAGGGCTTCCGGATATAATCTCGCGCACCTATTTTGAGGGCACTAATAGCCGTTTCAACCGTAGCGAACGCCGTCATAACAATCACTTCTATCTCTACACCCTGCGCCTTAATCCTCTCCAAAAATGAAATACCATCGCCGTCAGGGAGTTTAATGTCTGTAATTAGCATATCAAAATGCTGCTTTTTTAGCAGCTGCCATGCTTCAGAGATACTGCCAACAGCCATCACCTCATAGCCCTCACTCTTTAATACCCTTAAAAGTAAATTCGCGAGGTTTACCTCATCTTCAACTATGATGATATTGAAAACACGATTTAATTTTGGTTTCATAAAACACCGCCTTCAAGTGGTAATTCTACTGTAAATACCGTTCCAGCGTCACTTGAGGACGTTAGCTCGAGATTACCGTGATGATTCTCTACAATCCTAGCACATATAGATAAACCAAGTCCAGTCCCCTTAGGTCGCGTTGTAAAAAACGGGGAAAAAATTCGCTCCTGAATTTCTGCTGGGATACCGTCACCCTCATCTTTAACCAATAGCCTAAAAACATTTTGCTCTCGACTAATTTCAGACACAATCGTGACCCTTTGACCTCGGTTAGATGCTTGAACTGCATTTAAAATCAAATTATACAAAACCTGCTTTATCTGATCACTATCAAAGCTAAAGCTAGCATCCTCACCAATGCTGACATTTAAAGCGACCCCTGCTTCAGCAACTCTTTGATCAAGCAGATAAATCACCTCTTCAAGCACCTTGTTCATATCTTGATTTTTATAGATTGGTGTGTTAGGACTTGCAAAGCTCATAAATCGCTCAATTAATCGGTCAAGGCGATCTACCTCATTGAGCACAATCCTCAGATCGGACACCACTACTGAATCAACTGGGAGCTCACGAATTGCCATTTGTGTATAGCCTCTCACTGAAGCCAGTGGATTTCGAATCTCATGTGCCACACCTGCACTTAGCTCACCCAGCTCAGACAGCTTCTTTGCTCTGATAACACTATGCTCAAACCGTTCTCTCGCCTCGATACTTTGGATAAGCACGGTCATCCCTACGACGTTTTGATAGATATCCCTTTGAACCAAGGTACTGAGCCATCTCTCTTCACATTTTAGGTCCTCTATAGGCACACCCTGCAACAGGCTTTGATAGATTGCTTCGGTTACCTCTTTATAATTGGACAGCGCCAGCGATTTATTAATCACATTCGCTTCATCATCAATCCCAAGCAACTCCAAGCCCCTTAGGTTAATGGAGGTCACCTTACCATGTCCATCGATGGTAAGTATCCCGGTACTAGTATGATCGATCATCGCATCAATGGAATCCTTTACCCTTTTTACAGACTCAATCTCTCCCGTCTTCTCAAGTGTTTTTTGAAGCATGAATACCAGCTCTTCAAGTAAAAAGTCAAAGGTATGCGTCAGCGCTTTAACCTCATCGGTTACGCCATAGACAGCTGGTGAGGCTTCAAGCTTATGAGAAGCAAGCAGCTGAGTTGTCCTTTGCTTTAACAGCCTGATCGGTTGCGTAATACGCTTAGATAAACCATAAGAAAATAAGAGCAGTAGCGCAACCGTAACGATTAACACCAATGCAAAGTAATATCTTATACTGCCAACGATTGCCAACGCTTCTTCCTCTGGCTCACTGATAGAGAGGTACCACTCGGTGCTTTGCGTCTCATACTTGATAATTGGCACGTAACAAACAATATAGCTAATTTGACCTGAGGTTTCATAATGAACGCCATTTGGAATCGATAAAGTAGGTAGGCTCGATTTACTGATTAAACGCGCTTTACCAAGGCTACCTAGATTAACATTTCTTAGAATTTCATCGATTGCCTTAAAGTTCATCTTCTCGACTACCACCCCTACATATTGTTGATTTCCATCATATAGCGGTCTAGCAAAAAGTATATAATTGTCATCATCTATATCTGATACATAGGGTTTTTGCGAAAAAACAGCGTGTTTAACCGCTTTGTTTGAATTCAAAATGTTCTCTATTGTATCATCTGTTTCAGAAAAAGCAGAATATAACGTCTCACCATCTGGACTGAAGACGACGATTTCATCATAGGTTTGATAATAGTCAACCACATACTGTAGATAGGCTTGCTTATCCTCTGCAGCGACTTGATCTAAAACTAAAATTTTCGATTGTGAGATAACCTGTATGTCAGCTTCCCTTTCAAACAAAAACCGCTCAATTTTATTGGCGGTTTCTTTTGCAAGCGTCGTTAACTCTCTTTCTTTGTTTTGAGTCACCGTCTCAGTAATTTGATTATAAAACACACTCCCTAAGGTCAATGTCAATAGCAAGCTTGATATGAAGAATATGACCATGACTTTAACCTGAAGCGATGCATTTTTATACTTGGCTATAAATTTTACCATTTGCAGACATCCACCCATTGATCCGTTCCAGAGTAGGTTGCAAGCTCCTCTAAATCTACTCTTATTGCAGAATTACTGCTACCACATGCTGGATAGACGGTTTCAAATCGTTTAAGTGAAGCATCTAAAAAAACGGGAATTTCTTCCTTAAGTCCAAAAGGACATACACCACCCACCGCATGACCGGTGTAATGTAAGACTTCATCTGGCGTCAACATTCTCGCTTTAAAGCCAAACTGATTTTTAAATTTTGCATTATCAATCTTAGCATCGCCCGCAACGACGACGAGCATGCCGCTATCTTCATTTCGAAACGATAAGGTTTTGGCAATCCTCGCAGGTTCAACACCTACTGCTAAAGCCGCTAGCTCAACGGTTGCGCTAGACGTTTCGAACTCCATAATGTCAGATGCCTTATTAAATGCCGATAAGTGCTTTCTTACTGCTTCTATTGCCATATAATCCCCCTTATAAATTTTTTAATAGTGCTGAAACATCACCTTTAACGCTACCGCCATGATAACAGATCACTTCGGAAATTTCGAGCTTGCTTAGCTTTAACGCCGAGCGTCCCGCTTCTTCTAAATCCAGTGAATATTGTGGATTTGCCATAAAAAGAACACCTTCTTCTGAGACGAGTGCATCACCAGAAATCAACCGCTTCTCTGTTGGTAAGTAAACCGACATATGACCAGGCATGTGTCCAGGTGTTAATATTGCCACCACTTCACCCAATTGATCAATCGCTTCACCCTCTTTTACAGTTCGATCTACCGTTACGGGCTCTATCTCACTTAAATATTTATGAAAGCTCCTCGCCCATTCCTTTCGTTCTTCTGGTAAAGTGTCATAGATGGATTCAGCTTGTACCAAACGAAGTGATTTTAACTGTCCCTCAATATAAGCTTTTTCAATCTCTGAGCTAATCACCACCAAATTAGAAAACTCTCTTTTGAGTTCAGCCAACGAACCGAAATGATCGTGATCATGATGTGTGATTACAATTTTTGTAAGGTCCGTAGGATTGTAGCCCAGCTTGCTGATTGCCTCCTTTATTAGCGGTGCAACACCAGGATTGCCACAATCTACAAGTATAAGCTCTTTACCACTTTTTATGAGTACAGGATGGATGTGCATCACCATTCCATTGTTTGTAAATCTAATATCCAAGTCATAAGTTTGTGTCATAATAGCCTCCAAATCCGTTAGAATTCAATTCGTTCTATTGGTCGGTAGCTGCGCTTACCCGATACCACTTCTGAAATAAATATCGTGACTGCCGTTACCTCAAAAGAACTGTTTAAGGTCTTAAAATAAGGTGCTAATGTATTTAAACCACCTTTTAATTTAATGCTTTGCCCTAGCGTTATATGTGGCGTGTATTCTCGATGATCGCGCGGATAACAAAGCGCATCAAGTACACATTCCGTTTGAAAATAAAGTCGATTTAACGCTTTAAGATCACCATCTACACCTAACCAAAGAACGCGAATATTACTCTGCTCTTCACCCTTTGCATCAAAGGTACCGCCACCTTTTAAGTTCAACGAAAATGGTTTGAAACCCTTTATTTCGCTTCTGAGTCCTTCTGCAATGCTCTTAACCTCAGTTTCCTCAATCTCGCCAAGAAATCTTAGCGTTATATGAAATGAATCCGCAGGCTTCCAGTTCCCCTTATTTGACTGTTCTTGTATTTTTTGCTCAAGCTGAAAAATGTCTGATTTTAAAGATTCAGGTAAATCAACACCGATAAAAATTCGCATAAATCCTCCGTTAACGATTCAATACACTTAATTTCAACGTGTCCCTTGTAAAATAATATAGCGCTATTAGCCCCTGTATCGTTCCAAAAGTAAAAAAGATGACATGTAGGGCAACAATGGACTGTAATATAATGCACTGTATCACAATCCAAAGTACCAGTGCAACTGCTTCAAAACCACTAAAATAAACCCATATTGGATGTTTTTTAAATAGAATTATACCAGAGATTACATTGCCTACACCTATAATAAGCATTAAAAACAGCCCTGGGACTAGAAATGAGTCGAAGGGGCCGAGTTTTAATGCATCTGTCGACATCCCCATCGGCATGGTTGGATTCATTACAGCGCCTAATCCACCAGCTATGGCGCCAAAGCCAACGAGGAAATGGAGCCCTATTAGTAACTTTTTCATTTAAACCTCCTAAGGATTTATCTTAAACTTTATAATCATTTAAACTTAGTATTGGTTAATCTCATTATCATTTAATTATTTCAACATTTGAATTTATCAACATTTAATCTTATCAGCATTTATGCTTATAATCGCTTATGTTAATTTTAATTAAAAATTGATTTAATTACTTCATTTGGTTCCCGACTCCAAGATCGAAAAGCTTCGCTCCTCACAGGAGAGTTCAGCCAATGCCCCTATTGGCAGCGTCAACATTGGGGCTGTATGACCAAAATTCAGATTATATAAAATAGGTAATTCCGTCAGCTTAAGCTCTTCTGAGATCACTTTCATTATGACGCCTTTATAAGCTTCATAATGTGTCTCATCATAAGGCTTTCCAAATAGGATGCCTGATACCTTTGAAAACACAGACATTGCGCCTAATGCTCTAAGCATTCTTTCTAACGCAATGGGCTCTACCGTTTCTTCACTGGTTTCTAGGAAGAGCAGTGCCCCTTCGAAATGACTGGCATTTGGCCAAATGTCGGTTCCTCTTAGTCCATCGATGACTTCTATACAGCCTCCTATTAGCCTGCCTTGCACACTTCCATTCCCTTGAAGACATTCGACGCCATGTGCTTCAGGCATCATCCTACGCTTTATGGTTAAATTTTCAGGCACATGCCATTCAAGACGCTCAGAGGTCCATTGATTGCTATGACCGATCTTGCCGATCACTTCTGAACGCATCACAACGCTTTGAAATGAATCTATCGTATAATCATGCAAAGCCACATTTTCAGCAAACTCACTGAGAAGTGCAGGGCCATAGTAGCTTCTAAGACCAGCTTTTAAGCACATAAAATGCGCTACGGTGGTATCTGAATAGCCAATAAAAACCTTCGGATGCTGCTCGATGACAGCAAAATCAATATAAGGCAGCATTCTGATACTCTCATCGCCACCAATACAGCTAAATATGCCCTTTATCTCAGGGTCCAGAAATGCCTGCATAAAATCCTCAGCACGCTTTTCAGGATGCGCATAGACATACTCAGTACCTTTAAGTGTGTTCGGCATTTCAATCAGCTCAAGTCCAAATTCCGACTTCAATCTTTCCCTTGCTAGCAAATATCTCAAATAAATCCCTTCGTCACCAGCGCCACCCCATGACAAACTAACTGCTGCAATCTTATCGCCCGCTTTTAAGGTATTCGGTATTTTTAATTGCGCTAAATTTATCATAATGCCCCCTACATTCATCCTCTTATATCCTATATCTTGTATTCTGTATTCGCTATTCGGCTTCCATTCCAAGTTTACTCATTTTTTTATAAAGTGCCGTTCGGTGTATCCCCAAGCTATGCGCGGCTTTGGTACGATTGCCACCGGCTGCTACAAGTGCTTTGGTGATCACTTCTCTTTCAAATCGATCCATCAGTGTATAAAGATCTACAAATTGATCTGAAGCTAAGGCGTCGAGGTTTAAACCTGTGGCATCAATTGCTTCACCCTTCTCGTGTGCAATATAGTCCGGTAAATCACTTACGATAATTTGATTCATTTTCGATAAGCTGACCGCACTTTCCACGACGTTTCTAAGCTCTCTAACATTCCCCGGCCATTTATAGTGCTCGAGACAGTGTTTTGCTTCTTTGGAAAAACCGTCAAGAGTGATATTGCGTTCCTTTGCAAAAAGCTGTAAGTAATGATTGGCTAAAAGCATAATATCGCGTTTGCGCTCTATCAGTGGCGGCAACTTAAGATGAACAACTTTAAGTCGATAGTATAGATCACTTCTAAATTTACCCTGTGTGACGAGTTCATGAAGGTCTTCATTACTTGCAGAAATAAACCGCACATCTATATTAATTCTTTGATTACCACCCACGCGCTCCATCTCACGCTCTTCAATTACTCTCAGTAGCTTCGCTTGCATTTCAAAGGGCATGGCGCTCAGCTCATCTAAGAAAATCGTCCCGCCATTGGCAAGCTCAAACTTTCCGATTCGACCATGAGTCGATGCACCTGTAAACGCACCGGGTTCATAGCCGAACAGCTCTGATTCAAATAAATCTCTAGGTATTCCCGCACAGTTAATGCGTACAAAAGGTCCATAACGTCTTAAGCTGGCCTCATGGATGGCATGTGCAAAATACTCCTTGCCCGTACCACTTTCCCCCTCGATATAGACACTTGCATTTCCTTCAGCAGCCATTTTTGCTGAATCGATCAAAGACAGCATATGTGGATCAGCCGTCAAAATTTGCTCAAAAGAATACTTTGCCAAATTAAGACGTTTGATCTCTTGTTTGTATTTTTTTACGTGTTGCTTCATCTGTTCAAGATGATCGGATAAGTGTTTTACTTCTAGGATGTCCTTGAACATAATCGTACCTACAGCACCCACAGCTTCACCATTTCTGATAATTGGGATCCGCGAAGTGACGCAGTTATGCCCTTTTATAACCTGTAGATCTCCAATTTCTGGCATACCCGTTTTCAAAACGATATGAAGACGTGTATTTTCGATTACTTCAGTTACATGCTTCCCGATAACCTCTTCTTCTTTAACATCTAGAAATTTTTCGTATTTAAATTTAATGATGAGGCCATTTTTATCGATGATGATGAGACCCTCGTATGCTTTTTCAATAAACTCATCGATAATTTCCATTTCCCATTTTAATTGTTCATAGGATTTTTCCACAGCTTCACCTCATTTTTGAATATTTATTTGATCTCACTTTCTATTACAATATCGATGAGGTCCATTGGTGCATCGATAACATAGGTTGGATTTTTAAGCATCAGCCTTTCCTTATCAAGCAGTGTCCATGCCACCAAAACTGAGTCACAGCCAGCATTTTGAGCGGTCTCAAGATCGTGCCCACTATCGCCAACGAATAGCACCTTTCGCATCGTCAGCTCTCTTTCACTATCTAATACGCCCATTATTTGCAGCGCTTTGAAAACGCCTTCTTGATGTGGCTTTGCCTGAACGACGTCATTGAAAGAAATACTGACATCCACTAGTTCTATTAAGCCAAAGAGTTCAAGTCCATGCCTTATACCATTGCTGCCCTTATTGGAAACCACGCCGATTTGACATCCCAGTTGCTTTAATTGGGCTAACATCTCCTTACAGCCATCAAATAGCGTCGTGTAAGCATCTCTAACATTTTTGTATGACTCTCGATAGATGGGCATCAACTCTTGAAACTGATCCAAACTAATAAAGCGCATCTGTTCTTCAAGCGTTTTTCCTAAAACCGATTCAAGCTCCTCTGGCTTAAATGGCGTACCGCGATGCGATATAGCTGCCTGATCAAGTGCATAAATTACCGCTTTATTAGAATTAACGATGGTCCCATCAAAGTCAAATAATATATATTGATATCTTAGTTTTTCCTTTATCAAAATAACCTACCTTTACTTATTTCATTATATAATATCACAGGTTATATCAAAAGAGCGATTTAATAGGTTGTTTCCCTAATAAATCGCTATTATTTCAACTCTCTAGCTTTATTAAACTATTCAAATACTCTTTCTACAGTAAAGCCATTGCTCTCAAGTACTTTTATCATGTTTTCTGGATTGATAAAGTGACCTGCGCCAACAACGACAAAATAAGTCGCTTTTTCATTTGAGTTTAAGATCTCCATAACCTTAGCTGCCATATCTTGATCTCTTTTACCAAATAACATATCATTCAGTTCATTTGACTCACCAGTTGTCGCTTGATTAAAGCTCTCTGTGAAACCGTCGATATCGCCGTCAATCCAAAGTGTTAACCATTCTTGTAAAAGATCGCTACTATCTGTCTCACCCGCTTCAGCTGGGTTGAGGATACCGTCCACGATAGCACCTAGATAGCTAGATTGGAATTCTTCAGATAAGCCATCAAACAAATCCGTTTGATAAGCAACGCCTTCAAGCTCTACCACTGGTTTTCCAGTCAAATAAGCATTGATAGTAAAGTACAAATCGATACCATAGTTCGCGCCACCAGCGCTTTCTGTCGCACCTTCCTCTGATGAAGCTGTTTGTGTCATTGCTAATACATTAAGTTCATTAGCAAGTGCCCAAGGCTTTAAGGTGCCATAGATCGATACGTCTAATCCATATTGCTCAAATACCTTCTCTACTTCTGAATAGAGCGCTGCATCTATGTGATCTTTTAAAGTCGTACCATCTGTATAAAAGGCTTTGCTTCTGAAATAATCTAAGCCGCCATATGGATTTAACAAGTCCGCTTCTACTAAAAGCGCATCTGCTGTATCAAATGCCGATTTCACTTCTGTATTTAATGGATATTGATCTGAGCTGCCTACGTGAATAGAGCCTAATAAGTATACCGTAGTATCGCCATTTTCAACCCTCCAAAAAACGCCTTTGCCACCTTGCTCAAGCTTTTCATAAGCGTAGCCAATCGTGTTAATGCCAAAAATTACCGCTTGCTCTAGCGTACATTCTGCATCGAGATTTAAACCGCTACCGGTTCCATTAACAATCCCATTCTCATGTAAAAAAGTGGTCCATTCGCCTTTACTAACTAGACCGTATTCACCAAGAAGATTATAGTAATTCGCAAGTACAGCACCTCTTGTCGTCCCATTTGTTGCAATGCGACCAGTAAACTCAGCTTTATCTGCAATCACAGCCAGCTTTTGATCTACTTTATCTAATAGTGTTGATAGATGTGCTGCATCAATGGTACTTAAAAAACCTTCAGTGTACCACTCCAGTGGATAGATACCATATTTTTCGCCCTCATTGAGGACTTGAATCGCCCATGAACTATAAGCAGCCTCATCTGCCCAAGCTGGTGACACTGCTGTTAGCAATATCGCGAGCATCAATACGACACTCAATACTTTTTTAGTTACCTTCATAATTTGTCTCCCTTTCATTTTGACTAAATTTTCTGTCCTTATCATAGCAGACATGTTAATTTATTATCATTAGAAAAGTCTTAAAGTTTCATTAATCAGTGTCGGGTTGACTGATCAAAAGTGTTAAGATAATCCATTTATGCTTCATAAGTAGTAAAAAAAGCAGCCCCTGATTCACAAATGTCTTTCAGGTAACTGCTTATTTAAACTTATAAGATGTTCAAGCCTTCTAATCTACAAATCATGAGAGCCCATCGGCTAATCCCTACTCATGTTAGCAATTAATATTAACACATCTCTCTGATATTTTCTGGAATAATTAAATCCGCTTCAGTCGCTTCTTTAATTTGCTCTAAAGTATATTCAGGATTGTACTCTGTTAACACAAGACCCTCTGGCGTCACTTCCATAACACCCATCTCTGTAATAATCTTGCTCACTTTCTTCGCCCCAGTTAATGGCAATGTACATTTCTTTAATATCTTTAGATCGCCTTTTGCAGTGTGTGTCATGGCAACGATTACTTTTTTAGCACCGCCAACCAGATCCATCGCACCGCCCATACCTGGTACAAGCTTTCCTGGAATCATCCAGTTAGCAAGGTTTCCTTCTTCGTCGACCTGTAACGCCCCTAAAACGGTGGCATCCAAATGTCCGCCTCGAATAATCGTAAACGACATCGCACTATCAAAGAAAACCCCACCCGGAATTATCGTCACTGGCATCCCGCCGGCATTAACCAAATTTGGATCGATTTGATCCGCCTCTGGCGCAGGGCCAATTCCTGTAAATCCATTCTCTGAATGTAGGATAATTTCTACGTCTTCGTCTATATAATTAGGAACTAAAGTTGGGAGACCTATTCCTAGATTGACGACATCACCGTCTTTGAACTCTTTCGCAACACGTCTTGCGATGATTTCTTTTGCATCCATGTGTAATCCCTCCTAAGCCTTAACAATTTGTTTAACGAATAAACCCGGAGTCATAATTAAATGTGGGTCTAGTTCGCCTACCTTAACAACTTCTTCTGCCTCAACGATAACAAAATCAGCTGCAGTTGCCATCAGTGGGTTAAAGTTACGAGTTGACTCATGGTAGTAAACATTCCCTTTTTCGTCTACTTTAGAGCCGAAGATTAAAGCCACATCTGCTCTAAGCGCTTTTTCTAGTAAGAATGTTTTACCGTCGATAATTAAGTGATCTTTACCCTCTGCAATTGGAGTGCCAACGCCTATCGGAGTTAGAACGCCACCAAGTCCTGCCCCTCCTGCACGAACTTGCTCTGCGAGAGTACCTTGAGGAACTAAAACCACCTCAAGCTTGCCTTCATTCATTAACCTGCCAGTTTCCTTATTTGTGCCAATATGTGAAACGATGACTTTCTTTGCTTGACCGCTAACCACAAGCTTACCAATCCCTCTATCGATAAACCCGGTGTCATTGCCAATTATCGTCAAATCCTTCACGCCTTTTTGTAACAGTGCATCAATCATTTTGTTTGGGCTGCCACATGCTAAAAAGCCGCCAATCATAATTGTCATACCATCTTCAATTTTTGAGATGGCCTCTTCTATTGATACTAATTTTTTCATTTATCGCCCTCCGAGAAATGGTGATTTATAAAATGAAAATCCCTGCCTATTATATAAGCAATTCTCATGCCAACTTTAAAAATCAAAATGCTTTTCGGTTGAAAAACGTTGAAATTTTAACAGACTTTAACTCAGGCACCTTATCCCCATTGCTTCACATGGAAAAATCAAATGATGCTAGAATCACGATGCGTATCCATTTAGCTACACATCGTGTTCTAAATCATGAACAAAACACATTTTGTAGCATTTTAGATACACTCATTCAAAGCCAAACGTCTCCATACGGCTACACTCTAAACTAGTCTGAATGCTTTTAGCTACTAGTTGGTTTATTTTTAAATAAAATCACTCCTATAATGGCGGTTGTATTTTTTTTCTATTTACGAGTTAATCATGTTTTTAACAACTTAAAAGGGGTATTTTCACATCAAGGAGGTGACTTAATGCAAATTTATAAGTGGACTGAAGCGCTTAGAACCAACATCGACAAAATCGATAATGACCATAAATTGATCATCAATAAAGCGCAAGAGCTTACAGAAGCCATGCAACAGGGCAAAGGTAAGCAACAAATTGTGGAAACCTTGACTTTCCTACAAAAATATGTGAAAACGCATTTCGCAGAGGAAGAAGTAATGCAGCAAAAATCAAATTTTAAGGACTTTGATACTCACAAAAAAAATCATACTTATTTTATTAGTGAACTCGACAAGCTATCTGACAAGATTAAAATGGATCCAACCTCGACCGTAAACGTCATCGAGCTAAATCGATTGATTTCAGGTTGGTTTATGAATCACATTCAAAAAATGGATGTAGAGGTAGCAAAACATATTAATGCAACCGATAACAAAAACTAAAGTCCAAGCAAAAGCGTTTGACCAATTGCCTTTTTAGGCTTAAAAAAGCTAGTCATCCCATAGTGGAAGACTAGCTTTTTGCATACTAATTATTACTTTAAATATTTTTAATATTGTTTTATAAATCTATTTCTGCCACTTAGCACCTTCAGGTGTGTCTATAATTGTAATGCCTTTTTCTTTAAAAGCATCTCTTATAGCATCTGCTGTCGCCCAGTCTTTGTTCTTTTTAGCTTCAGCGCGTTTTACAAGCTGCGCTTCAATCCACTGTACTTCGTCATCTGATACTTCTGCATTTAATGACTCTACTGGCTCAAGTAATTTTAATGACAGCACCGTGTCCATATATTCGAACAAATCTACCTTTTCAGTATCCTTTATGTCCGCTTTTAATACATCGTATACAACTGTAAGTGCATTTGCTGTATTTAAGTCATCTGCAAGGCAATCCTTAAACTTTTCCACTAATGTTTTTGCTTCACTGGTTAACCCGCTCAACACCTTTGAACTCATATCTGTATAATTTCTAGCAGTTTTACCTTTAGCTTGGTAGCCATTTGCTTCCGCTAAAGCTGAGGTTCTTTTTCTCAGCTTAAAGTAAGCATTTTGAGCCATGTCCAAGCTATCATAAGAGAAAGTCAATTGCTTTCTATAATGTGAGCCAAGTACAAAATAGCGGTAGCTAAGTGGGTCGTAGCCTTTTTTCTCAAGAAGTGAAACGGTTAAAAATTCACCTGATGATTTGCTCATTTTGCCTTCTGATTCGATTAGGAATTCAGCATGCCACCAGTACTTGGTCCAAGGTTTGCCCGTGTAACTCTCTGTTTGAGCGATTTCGTTTGTGTGATGTACAGGGATGTGATCCACACCACCACAGTGTATGTCCAGCTGTTCACCTAGGTTCGTCAAAGAGATGACTGAACATTCGATGTGCCAGCCAGGATAGCCAACACCCCATGGCGAATCCCATTTCATCGCTTGGTTTTCAAACTTTGACTTAGTAAACCAAAGCACAAAATCCTGTGGATTCTTTTTAAAGGTATCCTCTTCTACATCGTCTCTATGTGCGACACGCAGCTCTTCAAGGTTCATCTTAGAAAGCGCCGTATAGCGGTCGAACTTTGAGATGTCAAAGTAAACATTGCCATTTGCTGAGTAAGTATACCCTTTATCTTCTAGTGTTTTAATAAAGTCGATGTATTTGTCGATGTAGTCCGTGGCTTTCGCAACGACGTCCGGCTTTTGTATATTGAGCTTTTCGCAGTCTTTAAAGAATGCATCTGTATAGTACTGCGCGATTTGCCATACGGTCTTATTTTCCCTTAGAGCGCCCTTTAGCATTTTATCCTCGCCATCGTCCGCATCTGATTCAAGGTGCCCAACATCTGTGATGTTCATCACACGCTTTACGTCATAGCCGAGTAGCTCAAGTGATTTTTGAAGGATATCCTCGTGGATGTAGGTTCTGAGATTGCCGATATGGGCATAATTGTAGACGGTCGGTCCACAAGTATAAAGCTTGACCTCATTTTCATGATACGGCACAAAAGCCTCAATGCTTTTGGACATAGAATTATAAAGTTTCATAATTTTGACCTCCTGATTCATTTATTAAGTATACTTATTTGATTGATTATGAATGCAACATGGGTGATGTTTCTTATGTCAAAAAATATAAAAACCTCGCCTATACAAAGGCGAGGGATATCGCGGTTCCACTTTGTTTGTGTCTCTGAGACGATTAACGGGGTCAGCCGGCAGCGCCTACTCTTTTCGGGCTGCACTCACGAGGGCATTCACTATAGCTTTAAGACCCTCTTGCACCATCCGAAGGCTCTCTAAACTCGCCACTATAACTACTTTTCTCGATCAACGCGTTACTATATTCATAACACGAATCGGATAATTTTGTCAAGGTGTCGAACGATAAATGACAAATTGCTCTAATCAGAGACTGCTTAATCAAAATAATCGTCTAAGAAATTATGCATCTTGCCACTTTTTTGCCAGCCCACCACACAGTCCATTTGAACGTTGTGAGCGGATTTGAGGATACTCTTTTCCACATCAGGATTTGAAGCCTTAAGTTGCTTAATAAGGGCTTTCATTTCCAGTCGTTTGCTCGATGTCTTTTTAGCTGCAACCATACAGCCACAGTTCATCGGTGCTAGACCTGAGCTTTTCGTAAAGTGGATGATTTCCTCTTCTCTAATATAGTACATCGGACGGATGAGCTCTAGTCCTTCGAAGTTATCTGATTTGAGTCTAGGCATCATGGTTTTTGTCATTCCTGCATAAAAGATATTGAGGAGCTGAGTTTCGATAACGTCATCAAAATGGTGACCAAGCGCAAGCTTGTTACAGCCCACTTCCTTAGCCTTCGCATATAAGGTGCCTCTTCTCATCTTGGCACACATATAGCAGGGATAATCACTTGAAATTTTATCTACCACTTCAAAAATACCTGAGTCGAAATATGTGATGGGAATATTTAGATGTGCACAGTTCTCCTTTAAAAGCTTTTCATTCACCGGATGATAGCCTGGATTCATCGCTAAAAATTCTAGCTCAAACTTCACTTGTCCGTGTCTTTGAATCTCTTGTAAAAGCTTACAAAGAATCAAACTATCCTTACCACCTGAGACACCGACAGCGATACGGTCGCCTTCTTCAATGAGCTTGAACTCTTTAACCGCTTTAATAAACTGTGTCCAAATGGTTTTACGATACTTTTTAATAATGCTTCTTTCAATTTCCTCAACGCTTTTAAGTGGTGAAGTTGCAAGTATTAACTCACAGCCACTTCCCCTCAATTGTTCACTCATGGTATTTCCTTTCTATTTGACAAAAGTCATCTGACTTCAGGCGTTTCAACTTTTCAATCATCTAAACCAGTAAAGATTCAAAGCCTATTAACATTTTTTAGTCCGATAGATATTATACGATACCCTTTAGATTGTGTAAAGGTTAAAACGATTTAAGAACTGTTTCACTCTTTCAGGTGCATGATTTGAGAAAATCGTTTCTGGTGCGCCCTGTGTGATGATTTTTCCTTCGTCCATAAATACGATTCGATCCGCTACTTTCTTTGCAAACTGCATCTCATGTGTGACAACTACCATGGTAAACCCTTGACGGCTGAGTGCCTTTATCACCTCTAAAACTTCACCCACACGCTCAGGATCAAGTGCAGAAGTTGGTTCATCTAATAAGAGGACTTCTGGTTCAAGCGCCAGTGCTCTGGCGATGCCGACACGTTGCTGCTGTCCACCAGACAGTTGATGTGGGAAGGACGCTAGTTTGTCTTCAAGTCCAACCTGTTGAAGGACATTTTTCGCTCTATGATCTGCCTCTTTTTCACTTAGACCCTTTGCTTTTACAAGTGGTAGTGTCAGATTTTTCAGTACGGTAAGATGGCTAAAGAGACCAAAATTTTGAAAAACCATTCCCGTTTTTTCTACCAGTGATTTTTGAAAGGCTTTAGTTATTTTCTGAATGGTCAAGCTGGTACCCTCTATTTCGTAAGTACCGGCATCTGGCTTAACCAACAAATTCAGCGACTTTATTAAAGTAGATTTCCCCGATCCAGAGGGCCCAATAATAGCGACGACTTCCCCTTTGCTCAGTTCAAAGTCCACTTGATCCAGCACCGTTAATTGACCGTAACGTTTGGTTAATCCAGTTACTTTTAGGATTGGCACTGACTTTAAGTCATTCGACTCATATAACATTAGATGCTCTCCTTTCCCGCAGCCATCTTATTTTCAAGCTGCTTATTAATGAAAGTAACTGCCATTACGATCAACCAATACCATATGCCTACAGCAAGATAAACCTCGAAGAATCGATAATTTTGAGCGGCACGCATTTTGGCAAGACCTAGTAAATCGCTGATGCCAAGCATAAAGGTTAACGATGTCCCTTGGATGACGCCTATAAAAGTGTTGCCCAGTGAAGGTAAAGCGATTTTCATCGCCTGTGGCAAAACGATGTACCAAAGGGTTTGCAGCTTTGTTAGACCAACCGTGTAAGCAGCATCACTTTGTAATGAATCCACGGCTCCAAGAGCACCTCTGATAGATTCAGCCACATAGGCACTGGCATTAATACCCATTACCAAAACCGCTGATTGAAAAGCGCTAAGTTTTCCAATTATGGGAAACAACTGTGGTAATCCGAAGAAAAATAAAAACAGCTGAATCATCAGTGGGGTTCCTCTAAAGAAAGAAACCCATACACCAAGCATTTTATTGAGTTTGGTTTGTCGCAATATGCCGATGATCGTTCCTAAAATAAGTCCTATCGCCATGGCGATGATTGCTATCAGTAAAGTTCTTGGCAATGCTTTTGTCAATTCAACAAAAGCATTTACCAGCACCTCAGGTTTAAAGTTCATGCGTCTACCTTTCTGTTATATCGACGTTGAAATATTTAAGTGAAAGTGATTTCATCGTACCATCCGCATACATGGCTTCAATCGCTTGATTGACTTCGATTAGAAATGCACCATTTGCTTCACTTTTTACGAAAGGAAAAGCATTTGTAAGCGATTCGATCGGCTCACCTGCAAGCTTTAAGTTTAAACCTGACTCGTTCACTACTGAAAGCAGTGCCAATTTGTCGTTTAATACAGCGTCGATTCTGCCCAGTGACAAATCTTGATATGCGCCTGAACCACTGTCGTATGTCACCACTGTGATTTCATTTGCGGTATCAAATGCCTTCACCATCGTTTCATAGTTTGAGCCTAAGCTAACGCCAACTTTCTTACCTTTTAAGGTTTCAAGGTCATACACAGAATCATCATCAGCTCTCGTCATAAGCTGTGCCCCATAGTAGACATAAGGCACTGAAAAATCGTATTTTTCTAAGCGCTCATCAGTTATGGTAATTTGGTTGGCAATTGTATCGATCTGACCTACGTCTAACATCCCAAAAAGACCGCTAAAATCACTGGTAACGAACTCTACTTCCCTACCTGTTCTTTTAGCAATTTCTTGCCAAACCTCTACATCAAAGCCTGTCAATGTGCCGCTTTCATCTAAATAGGTGTACGGCTTATAAGAACCACTCATACCAACTTTTATTGCAGTTGATTCAGTCGTATCACTACTTGATCCTTCGGTGTTATTAATCTCTGTTGATGTCATCTCAGTGCTATTAGCTGCTGTATTCTCTGTATTCTTGCCTGACAGTAGTTGGCTACCCGCGTATAAAGCTATGCCCACTACGGCAATGATGAGTATGATTATTAAACTTTTATTTTTCATTTTTGTTCTCCCTTATTTTTCTCTAATAAATTCAATTTATTGTTTTATTTGTTTTTCAAAATTAACTTTGAAAATCTTCAATATTTTGAAATACTTTCGAACGTATTTCATTTGTGACTGCAAGTATACTTTTGAACAAAAAAAATGGGAAGGTCTAAAAACCTTCCCATAGATTACAAATATTCATCTAGATGTGGAAACTATTTTTTAGCACTCAAATTAGCCATTATTCACTTCTTTCGAAAGAACAACAGCAACAGCATGCTAAACGACTTGGATTCAATTGTAAGCTCTTATACTCTATACGATTCATAAAATGACTCCCAATCTCATAGTTTCTGTTTGAAGTATACGCAATCAATTCCGACTTGTCAACTATGAATTGAATTAATTACTTTTTTTTAATGAAATTGAATCTCAATTGTGTTTATTAAACTTTTGTTCGGATATCTATATACTAGAAAGGGGCGTGTCGTATGCGATATATCATGGGTATTCAAATAGGCGATCAGGAACAGGATGAAAAGCGTGTAAAGGAGTTATTATCGAGGCACGGACATATTATAAAAACCCGCCTTGGCTTACATGACAATACGTCAACTAAAACTACAAAAGGGCTCATCTTAATCGAATTTATTAAGGGCTTTGATTCTGAGATTGCTTTTATGGAAGCTGAGCTTTCAGAACTACCAACGGTTGAGGTACGTCAAATGACTTTTACGCAGTAATATAAAACTTCAAGCATCAAGCCTTCAGATTTTACTACAAGCTAGATTATGGCTTAATAAAAAACTCCCAACTTATTAGTTGAGAGGTTTACTTATATCATTGCCTTAAGCTTATCTAAATCATAGATCAGTATTTTTTTGACACCCAGTAGCTTTATGAGGCCCATTTCATCAAATAGCTGTAGCTTACGAGACATGGTTTCCCTTGCGATACCGGCATAGCTCCCCATCTCCTCGCGATTGATGGTGAGTTCTAGCATTACACCACCTTCATCGTCAGGCTTACCAAAATCAGCTGCCAAGTCGATTAAAAGTCCAATTACCTTCGCATCGGGGTTGCTACTTGATAGTCTCTGAACAAGACTCTCAGCTTTAATGATGCGCTCATAGGCCTTTTCAAATATCTTAAGTGTGATTTCTGGATTACTGATCATTACCTTATCAAAGGATGATTTCTCAAGAGTACTGATTTGCGTATTCTCAAGTGCAACTGCACTGAAATCAAACTCATCTTCCTTTAATAGGTTAAAAGCGCCAATAAAATCACCCTCTGATAAAATGTAAAGAATCTGCTCTTTTCCATCCATCATGTTTTTAAAAATTTTGATTTTTCCCGTACAAACAATAAAGAGCTTATTGGCTTTTTCTCCTTGCGAGAAAATAATGTCACCCTTTTTATATTCACGTGAAGAAACCCCTTCCGAGATCTTTTCAATTTCTTTATCGTCAAGACCTGACAGTAAGGGGATGTTGTTAATACATAATAGTTTTCCGCATTTTATACACTGATCATGGTTGCATTTAACTGATAAAATAGGATCACCTTCCTACGCTATTCTAGATAGCGTCTTTTTTTTTCGTGCATTCAGCTTTTCATTGATTTCTTTCTCGAAAATACCTGCGCGATCTTGATTCATAGCTGGAACCGTTTCTAACTGATAGGGGATATTTAATTGAGAATATTTTTCAGTTCCAGCTTTATGATAAGGCAAAATGTCAATTTTATCAACTTTTTTTTGAATGGGTTCAATGATATCGAGGATTTCTTCAATGATTTCACTGCTATCAGAATAGCCCGGCACCATGACATGACGTATGGTAACAGTCCCGTCAAAGCCTTTGCTGACCTCTTGAATAAAATTTCTAATCCCACTCATATCTAAACCTGTGATTTCTTTATGCATTTCTTCTCTTGGATGTTTGATATCCAGCAAGATGTGATCGGTTACTTGAAAGATTGCTTGATAATAAGCCATCTGTCCATAACCAGAAGTGTCAACGCAGGTTGTGATGCCTTCTGCTTTAAGTGCTTTAAAAGCTTCAAGTACGAACTCACCTTGCATAAGTGGTTCACCACCTGAAAAGGTAACACCACCGCCTGACGCCTTGTAATAGCTTTTATAACGACTTGCAAGGGCAACCACTTCTTCCGTTGTTATGGTTTTCTCTCCCTTGAAAGACTGAGAATCTGGGTTGTGGCAGTAAAGACATCTTAAAGGACAACCTTGTAAGAAAAAAACCGTTCTTATACCTGGACCATCAACCAGCCCCATCGTTTCTATCGAATGTAATTTTCCTGTCATTACGACCACACACCTTTCTCTTTTTATATGATTCATTCCTCATTTTTTCCGATTTCTCGGTATTATCTCTATTTAATATTTGCACATGATTCTATTCGAAATTTAAACTATCCAAAGCTCAAAAGTTTCATGCTATTAGACTTGATCTATACTCTTTCATGGAAGGTTCTTCTGATGACCTCTTCCTTTTGCTCTCTCGTCAATCGGTTAAAGTGAACCGCATATCCAGAAACTCTAATCGTTAAAGTTGGGTATTTCGCTGGATTTTCCATTGCATCAACAAGTAATTGACGCGATAAAACATTGACATTTAGATGGAAAGCATCTTTTCCAAAGTAGCCATCTAAAAGACCTGCTAAATTGTTCTCACGATCTGCTTCTGAACGTCCAAGCGCTGTTGGTACAATTGAAAATGTATTTGAGATACCATCCTGGCAAACGCCTTCAAAAGGAAGCTTTGCAACTGAGTTAAGCGATGCCAGTGCGCCCATTTGATCACGACCATGCATTGGATTTGCACCGGGTGCAAATGCTTCGCCCTTTGCTCTACCATCAGGTGTTGCGCCTGTTTTCTTACCATAGACGACGTTAGAAGTAATGGTTAGTACAGATAAGGTTTTGTCAGCACCTCTGTAGGCTTCATGCTTTTTAAGCTCACTTGAGAAGAATTCAAGTACCTCTTTTGCTATGAAATCCACACGATCATCATCATTACCAAACATCGGGAACTCACCTTCGATTTTAAAATCGATAGCGATGCCCTTTTCGTCTCTAACCGGTGATACTTTCGCATATTTAATCGCACTCAGTGAATCCGCCACGATTGATAAACCTGCTACTCCAAACGCCATATAGCGATGGACATCTGAATCATGTAATGCCATCTGTCCTTTTTCATATGCGTACTTGTCGTGCATAAAGTGGATCGTGTTCATGGTATTTACATAAAGTTCTGCAAGTGATTGCATGACGGTTTTAAAATTCACCATGACTTCTTCAAAGATTAAGACTTCATTTGATTGATTTGCGTCCACTAACTTTGGTACACCTGTTAATACGTTAATTACAGACCCATCTTTTTCTCTTTTATATTCATCGTTGCCTTCATTAATCGCATAGAGTAACGCTTTAGCTAAATTGCTTCTCGCTCCAAAAAACTGCATGTCTTTACCGATACGCATTGGTGAAACACAGCATGCGATACCATAATCATCACCATAAATCGGTCTCATTAGGTCATCGTTTTCGTATTGAATAGCGCCCGTATCGATAGACATCTTTGCACAGTAACGCTTGAAGTTCATAGGAAGCGCCTCTGACCATAACACAGTCATGTTCGGTTCTGGCGCTGGATCAAGGTTAGTAAGTGTATGCAAAAATCTGAAGGCTGTTTTTGTAACCAGCGTTCTACCATCTTCACCTACACCGCCAATTGATTCGGTCACCCATGTTGGATCTCCTGCAAACAAGGTATTGTAGTCAGGTGTTCTAAGATGACGAACCATTCTTAATTTTATGACCAATTGATCGATCAACTCTTGTGCTTCAACCTCTGTAAGTAGGCCAGCTTCGATTTCTCTTTCAATATAGATATCTAAAAATGCGGTATTTCTACCGAGAGACATAGCAGCGCCATTGTTTTCTTTAATCGCTGCAAGGTAACCATAGTAGAAGAACTGAACTGCTTCTCTTGCCGTTTCAGCTGGCTTTGTAATATCATCGCCATAGCTTTTTGCCATAGCAGTAATTTCTTTTAAAGCAGCGATTTGCATAGAGATTTCTTCTCTATGTCTAATATTGACTTCAGTTGCAGGTGCCCTCTCAAAGTTTCTTAAGTCCTTTTTCTTCTCTGAAATCAATCGGTCAGTCCCATAAAGTGCAATTCTTCTATAATCTCCGATGATGCGACCTCTACCATAAGCATCTGGTAATCCAGTTAATAGACCAACTGATCTAGCCGCTTTCATATCAGATGTATAAGCGTCAAATACACCTTCGTTATGTGTTTTTCTATAGGTTTTAAAGTCATCTGCCATCTCTGAGTCCATGTGGTAACCATATGCTTCAAGCGAGCCTTCTAGCATTCTGAAACCACCATAAGGATTCATGATTCTTTTAAGTGGGGCATCTGTTTGAAAACCCACAATGACTTCGTTTTCTTTTTCGATGTAGCCTGGTTTAAATGCATCAATGCCTGAAAAAACATTTGTTTCAATATCAATGATGCCCTTTTCAATTTCTTCTTCAATTAAAGCTTTTGATTTCGCCCAAACCTTGCTTGTTTTATCACTCATTTTAACCAAGAAAGCATCATCACCTGTATAAGGCGTGTAATTTTTTTGAATAAAATCTCTTACATCTATTGAATTTTCCCAGTTTCCCTTTACAAATTCCCTTTTCATGAGTACCTCCGTATCTGCCGAACCTCTTATCTTGTATACATAATACTTAATTCTTGAGTTCATTATACGGTCTTTCCCATTTTAAATATGTGACTGGACGCACACTTTTCGCTTTTTTTACTCTTTTTTTAATGACATTTTCTTCATAAAGTTAATCTAAACCTTACATTCGACTAATCTGTTTTTCACATTCATAGGTTAGTATAAAGTCGTACCAACAAACAACCTAAACAATCGCATGATGCTTCGCTTTAAAAAAAGGAGTTCAGATGCTTACTCTCAAAAACCTTCTCCTCAATCAAGATAAACAAATTTACCTTTTTTTAAACGCTGGGTCAAAACACGACTTTATCGCAAAAATCATGCGATGGATCACGCATTTGGGTGACACGGTGACTGCTATACTATTCGCACTACTCGCGCTGATGCTCACGCCAATTTTAAATATGCCTATAGGGCTCTTGACGATATCAGCTCTACTGATTTCACAGATACTTGTTCAGTCTATAAAACGAATCGTCAACCGCCCTCGGCCGTATAAAAGCATTAGCTTTTCAAACGTAACGCAGCCCCCGGCATGCCAGTATTCCTTCCCATCAGGACATACTGCGTGTGCCTTTACCATAGCTTTGTCGTATGCTTTCAGCATCCCCTCGCTCACCCTAATTTTTATGTGCATCGCTTTTTTCGTTGGTTTATCTAGAATTGTTTTAGGCTATCACTATCCAACCGATGTGCTTATAGGGATGCTGCTTGCATACCTCTCCCATTCAATAACCTTACTCCTTCTGTTCCCTTAATGCGAAGAACATCATTGGAACAAAAGAGCCTAGTACATCCTGCGTACTAGGCTCTCCTACTTTTTTGTTTGATTTAATTTATAAAGCTTCGTTATTACTTAAATCGTTTCCGTACCGAAATCATCCACCTTTGATTGCCTACTTTGATGTCCAGTACCCTTTTTATCCATCGTATTCGATACTTGCTTATCTACGGTCAAAACGGGTTCAGGTTTAATATCAACCTGCTTTTTTAAAAGGAGCTCATAGAATAGAACCACAGTTACGATGGTAATAATAATTGCAAACGGTAGTCCGGTTGTGATAACGGCTGTTTGTAGGATAGAAAGCGCTTGTTCTCCCCCAATGATCAGTAGAACTGCAGCGATAAAGCCTTCCATGAGTGCCCAAAAGATCCGTTGACCGACTGGCGATTTGATTTTACCACCGCTGGCAAGACTATCGACAACCAAAGAACCTGAGTCACTTGAAGTAACAAAGAAGGTTACTACTAAAAATACAGCTAGAATATTGACGATTAACTTAATGATGTCTGAGAAAAATGGTGCATTGATTAATTGTATCATTTCAAAAAGTGCTATAGAAAGATTTGAATTTACAGCATCAGTAACCGCACCCGCTGTAGCAGCATCCACATGTAATGCAGTCGAGCCAAAGATACCTAACCATATGATCGATAGAATAGTAGGTACAAATAATACGGCTGTGATAAACTCTCTTACCGTTCTACCCTTTGATATCTTAGCGATAAACATCCCAACAAATGGGCTCCATGATATCCACCATGCCCAATAGAAGATCGTCCATCCCTGTGCCCAGCTTGCATCATACTGATTCACATTTAGTGATGCGTCTACAAATCCCGTTATATAGAGTCCTGTAGCACCAAAAATATCACCGATAATTTTAAAAGTAGGGCCAACGATCAATACGATCATCATTAAGATAAAGGCTGCTTTTATATTCAGCTCACTTAAAAATTTAACGCCTTTATCGATCCCTGATACGACTGAAGCGGTTGCAATTAGAGTGATACCTGCAATTAATACCACTTGAATGACGATGCTTGTGGGAATACCAAAGATATGCGACAGGCCGCTGTTGATCTGCTGTACACCAAGTCCAAGACTTGTGGCAAGGCCTGCAAGAGCAGCCAGTACAGCCAATGTATCGATTACATCACCTAATAGTCCAAAGATGCGCTCTTTAAAAATCGGATAAAAAAACGATCTCGGAGATAAAGGTAATTTCTTATTAAATGTAAAATACGCAAGTGCCAACGAGATGATCCCATAGATCGCCCATGGGTGAATGCCCCAATGAAAAAACGTCGTCGCTAGTGCTGACTGAATCGCATTGTCACTTTGAAAGATCGGTGTCACTGCCACATGATAGATGGGCTCGCCTACCGACCAAAACATTAGTCCAATCCCCATACCGGCAGACATGAGCATCGCGTACCACGAAAACTTACTAAATTCTGGCTTAGCATCTGTTCCACCAAGCCTTATTTTCCCTGCTTTTGTAAATGCCAATACGATTAGAGCAACGATGAACAGGTTTGCTGAGAAGATGAATACCGTATCAAACCTCTCTAGTACCATCCCTTTAATCTGGTTAAGTTGTTCTGAAGCGCGATCAAGATTTAGAAATGCATAGATGGCAAATCCAATTAATAAAAGTGCGGATAATCCAGATACAACTAGGTTCAAATCCAGACCAAATTTCGTGAAGTTACGGTCATGTAGCTCTTTTTTCAGAGCCATAATCTTTTTACTCATTTAATTTCCTCCCTAGTTTTTCAATTTTTGTGCCAAATGTCACGAAGCAAAACGCTAATCGTCATGAGTAGACAGGTACAAATCCATAGAATTGTTAAATTATCGTTTTGAACAAACAAAAAAGGCCCTCTAACTCCTTTTAAAGAGTTAGAGTGCCTAAGTTTCACCATTTCTGATTCACATTATACCATCATTGATAGTATAGCGCATTTCCTCATCGTACCTGCGCAGACCCCAGTTCTTTGCTAATTTTTCAACACCCATTTCTTTTTTTGTGAACAGCTTACTAAAATCTACGAAAGCAAACAACGCGACGCATACCTTAGCTCGAAATTCAAATACTCTAAGCATTTACTTCATTTGGCATATCTTTTTTACATCGGTTTATTATAGCACAACCACAACGCATTTGTAAAGTTGTTAGAAAGGCAGTGTCTGAATCCACGCTCTAACATCTGAAAATGCTGCCTTCATCGCCTCTGGAACTTCAACTTGATCCAGCGCTTCGGTCATGTCAGCCTTCTCTAATCGACATCCCACAAAGATCCCGCTGAGTGCATCGATCAAATCCGTAGACATGGCATCAGAGAATACTTCATCCGCTTCAATTTGAGCGCCCTTCAGTTTAAAGCTGAGCACCAACTCTCCCCAGTCAAATTTTTCTTCAAAGGTCACATCAAAATTTGGCGTTTTACCAAATCGCCATTCCCAAGAAGCATAATGGTCATAACGGTTTGCAGCTTCACCAGAAACATTATCCTCTGATATATAGAATACGTCTTCAGCCTTCCCATATTCAAACTCAAACGCTTCTCCAACTGCGGTCATCATTGTCGCGATTGTGATGTCTGGATTGAGTTCTTTTAAGTTGATCACACGAGATTTTACAGACTCAACGCCCTTTGCACTGAGCTTTTTCATAGAGACATTTAGGTATTTGCCCAGCTTGCTCATATCCACATCCACTAGGATGGTACCGTGATGATAGTAATTGTCTTTGCCATAATAAAAGGCATTTCCTGAAAACTTTCTGCCTTCAGCTAAAATATCATTTCGCCCTGAAAACACTGCTTCAATCCCAAGTGACTTGACGCCTTCCACAATAACTTTCAATTGTCTGTGTAGGTCTTCATGCTTTTTATTCATAACAAAAGTAAAATTTAAATTGCCTAAATCGTGATATACAGCACCACCTCCTGAAAGACGGCGTGCCAGTTTACCAGCATCTGATTCTAGCTCAGATACCAGTACCTCACGCCACGGATTTTGATGCTTACCAATAACCACGGTATGCTGATTTTGCCACAAATATAGATAGATCTCATCCTCAGCAACTTCCTTAACAAGTTGCTCCTCGTAGGCGAGATTAAACCACGGGTTAGTCGATTTCGAGATAAATAATTTCGTTTTTATTGCCATATTAACCCTCCTAGATCTATTTCTAGACGCTGTCGAAATTCGCATGATGTTTGATAAACTTCGAACAGTACCACCTAATGTATATATTAACAGTTTCGCCATCGCCTAATCAAGATATTTCTATATTACCAGCTCATCGATAAACTTAGCCTCAACCCCCTCATTATCAAGGTGAAGCGCCTCAAAAAGCGCCTTTAATTTGGGTAAATACGCGCTTAGCGTTTCATCTACCTGATTACAGTTGTAAAATACGAGCTTTACAGGTTCATTTCTTACAGATAGTTCATCCCATAAGGCATCTAAATTCTTACCATAATGAGGAGAAAGCGTTAAAATCTCCTTAATAAAATCATGAAAAGCATCGATAGATTTAAATAAACTTATATCAATTCTTAGCTTACCTAACTTGTCATCGTTTGCTCTATCATTGTTGAACTTATCATTATTGAGCTTATCATTGCTTAGTCTATCATTGCTTAGTCTATCATTGCTTAATCGGTCATCGCTTAATTTATCATTGTTCAAATTATTGCCCATAAAAATCTCCTCTCCACCTATGGAAATAACGGTTCAAAAGAGCCATAATGATCTTCTGTATAATAGATTAGCCCATCATTTGAAAATACAAGTCGCATGGCATTTCTAAAACCGCCTTCATAATTCACATCACACTCATAATAAGTTCTACCCTCTTTTTTAGGCAAGAGTCCCTCTCGATTCCCAAATCGATCGCCACCGATGACACTGCCATAGGACACATCCCACAGGTTGCCTTTGTCTGCATCCCATCCCAAATCGATTGCTTCAGATTTAGTTATATAATTGGGTGGCAATTCTTCGTAGGTGTGGAGGTAAGTCGCCACATCGTCTTTTAGATAATAGTCCTCCCCATAGATGATCATTAAATTAGAATCTTGCGTGTTGGTTTCTTGCGTGTTGGTTTCTTGCGTGTTGGTTTCTTGTGTGATATATGCTTGTGTGCTGTTTTCTACATTATTATTTTCTATGGTATTATTGCTACTTGTATAGACGTCATTAATAATCTCAGATTCAGTAGCTTTTGATGATCTTTGCTCTGATGACAGTTGATCCCCCATATTCGAGTATATAAAAAAACTCAAAACAACAACAATGGTAGCAATCAACCATTTCTTTTGTTTCAACATGTTTTCCTCCTAAAAAATAACAAAAAATGATTTAATTTGTGGCAAATTAAGTATATCATATGATTAGATGGACTTAAGGAGGTATTTATGGCAGGATATATCGTTTATTTTACAAGAAGTGGCAATTCCAAGCGAATCGCCGAGGCTTTATCTAAGCAAACAGGCTATGAATTGGTCGAATTGACAGATGGCATGAATTATCACGGTGTGTTCGGTTATATTAAAGCAGGTTATTTTGCAACTCAAAACAAGCCTCTTGATGTAAAATTGTCTAAAGAAGTACCTGTTGATGCAAATGTCGTCGTCGTTTCTCCACTTTGGGCAGGTGGTGTTGCGCAGCCTACAAGACTTTTTTTAAGAACGAGACAGCCTAAAAATACGTCGGTACTTATAACCTCTAAAGGTAGTGTTGCTAAAAAGCTTGAAAGTAGAAACGATTTTTATTTCGTTGGCGATATCGTGGATCGTCTTAAAAATGAGGCTCAAATCCTTGGTGCAATAACTAAAAGAATTAAGGAGTAATAATGAACATCCAGATTTTCGGAAAGAAAAAATGCTTTGATACACAAAAGGCGGAACGCTACTTTAAGGAAAGGCGCATCAAATTTCAAAGCATCGATATGCCTTCAAAAGGAATGAGTAAGGGTGAGTTTGAGAGCGTTTCAAGAGCGGTTGGACTAAAAAATCTAATCGATACTCAAAGCCCATTATATACGCAAAAAAATCTTGATAGGATTTCCACGCCAGCGCTCATTCAAGAAATTTTACTTGAAAACCCAAAGCTTATCCGTACACCTATCGTCAGAAATGGTCAGAAAGCAACTGTTGGCTTTGAGCCAGAAATATGGGCAACCTGGGAGTGATTTGAAACTTTCACAGACATGATAAGCATTCATTTAACATAAAGAGCCGTCATTTATCTTGTAAAGATAAGTAACGGCTTCTTTTTTGTTTCTTCCTAACCATTATTACAGCTGTCATTTATTTATTTTTTAGATCGGAAATAACTTGCTCTAAGCGTTTTGGTACCGATCCATAAAATCCTTGATAGTTACCACACTGCAGTAGCTTAATGTACTCATACTGTGCTTCAGTTTCGACGCCTTCAATAATAAGCTTAATCCCTATTTCATTGCCCATTGCGACGATTGCCTTCAAAATATTGCCATTATCTCTTTCAGGATAGTCACCTATGAACATTCTATCAATTTTGATCTCATCAGCATTTAGCTTTTTTAGATAGCCAAGCGAAGAATAGCCAGTTGCCTCGCTTCGTTTTGTTCCATACATTTGCATTAAATATTTCATCCGTTTCACTTGCTTCATTAAAGGCTAAACCTGAGTTAAATAGAGTTGCAATTGCTTTGTTCTGTATCTCGATAAGCTTATAGCCATAGATATCCTCAAAAAAAGAATTACAATATAAAATTTCTTTATTCTTCCCCAGTAATAAAATACCTTCACGTGTATTATTGGTAATGTACGCTGAAGTGAGTAGCAATATATTATGCCGCCTCTTTTGTCCAATTAAATAAATTAATGCGTAAGAAATAATAAAAGTAAGTAATGACGCAATTACCTGTACAATAAAACTCGAGTGTATAAATGGATGATCATGTTCTATTAATTTATCAACATTGAAATAGCTCACAAAATACCTCGAAAATAGCTTTCCCTCAAATAGATATTTACTTTTTTCGAGCTCTGCAATCTCTTTATATTGATAATACTTATTTTCAAAGTTAAACGCACCCTGTTTAGGAGCACCTTGCTTTTGAACAATTTCGTCAAAAATATTTCTCATCTCATCAGACTGATTGGATTTTACAGTTACTGAAATGTATTGATAATCATTTTTATTCGTATTATTTAAAGACCAATAGTTATTATAATCCAATATTCCAATTTCAATATCACTTATATCTAAAGACTCATATCGGCTGATGACTGAGAAAAATTTCTCTCCATCAAAATTCAAGACAATTAAACCCAATAATTTACCTTCTGTGTCATCAATCTTTAGAGTAAACCTGATGGTTGGTTCATAGGGGACAAAGATAACGCCATTTTCAATATTTAGATCGAAATCTGAAACATAAATTTGATTTTCACTTGCCGCTAGAGCATGTAAATAATAATATCGATCAGATTTACCCTGTAAATCTGCTTTTGGTACTCTAATAGCTTGATTGTCCACTTTATTGACTCTAACAAGCTCCATGCCCTCAGCTGAAAGTAGCCTCACTTGGGTAAGCCCATTTTTATTTAGGGCATAGCGTTCAAAAAGAGTCTCAATTTGCGATAATGCATATTCATCTTCCAAATTAGACTTATAAAGTATAAATTCATTTGAATTGCGAATGATATTTAAGTCATCATAGATACTGTCAAACTTTTCTGAGATAAACAAGTCCGCTATATTGATGGCTGTTTTTTTTGATTTTGATAATCCTCTACATAATGATCAGCTGAAAGACGTAAGTAGTATGTATAGATCAAGTTAAAAAGTATTGTTATTAGTAGAGCCCAAGCTATCAAGCGTATGATCTTATTCGAGGTTAGTTTTTCTCCAAACATTTCTTCCTCCTTAAAATGAGCGTATATAATACTTACCCCTCAGATCAATAAAAAAACCTGTATACATGAATCGTATACAGGTCGAAATCTTACTTTTTATTGAGCTAGTAAATTATGCTCTTTTCGCTTCGAATTGACGAAGTAATTTAACAAATAATTCAGGAATTTTTGCCATGTTTTCAGGCGTCTCAACAAACGAGATTCTGAACTGAGTGCTACCTGGATTATCCATACTGCCATCGATGTCATAGAAACCCTTCATAGGCGCAACCAAGAGTGTCGTTTCAACGCCATCGATGTCTACAGCGCCTTCTTGTGCACAGTAAAGTACGAACTCCACTGAATCAAAGCCTGGTTTTACTACATTTCTAACATCAATAACTGAATAGATTGAAGCATCTGGACTAGAAACGATTAGTTTTGGTTCAAGTGCCTTTAAGCCATTGTAAACCATAAGGATTTGTTCTTTATAGTAACCTCTGATATTTTGGCACCAGTCTGCGATTTGATCTTTCGTTTCATGTGCCAACGCACCAAAGATATGCTGACCAATTACATTTGCACAAAGGTTTGCTGTATATTCTGCAACTGAACGGTTATTAAACTCCGCACTGTCCGTAATAATTGCGCCAATTCTTAGACCACATGCATTCCAAACCTTTGAAGCAGTTTCAATGCTGATTCTTCTGCCCTCAATACCTGGCACTTCTGCATCCGTAATACCCCAGATACTAACAAGTGGTGTACCTTCTTCGTAATAAAGCTCTCTATAAGCTTCGTCACTCACCATCCACATGTTGTATTTAACACATAATTTTGCAAGCTCTTGTAAAGTTGCATAGTCGTATAATTGACCAGTTGGATTATCATAAGGAATAACCAAAAGTGCACTCGGTTTATTTTCAACGATTGTTTTTTCAATTAATGACATCTCAGGTAATGAAAACTTACCGTCTTCTCTCAATTGTCTTTTTACAGTTACCGTTTTTCTGCCTACGCGTTCAGCGAAGGAAATATAGTTAGTATAAGCAGGGTCAATCATTAATAGTGGACTTTCATCCGAACCAGCAGGTCCACAAACGCCGATTAATAAAAGCTCCATACCTGCAGATCCACCATCAGTTACTTGGACGTGTAATTTGCTTGTATCAAAGCCTTCACAGCTAAGAATGTTTTTAAATGCATCTTGACATTCTACTGTACCAGCTGTCGTTGAGTAACGGATAACGCCTTTAGAAAATGGACTTTCTGGTGCATTCATTTCAAATAAACGCTTCATCATCGCAGGGTTAGTTGGTAGTGATACGTTACCGATCCCTACATTGATAACTGCCTCCGGCTTAACGGCACGTTCTTCGTACTTCATCTGTGCCAAACGCACACTTGAAGGCTTTCTAGATTTAAAATGCTTAGAGAGAACTGGTTTGCTCATAATACATCTCCTATTCCTTATTAATAACCCTAATCAAGTAAGGTAATTCCTTACACTGTACACTTGATGTCCCACTGACATTATAATATATACCGATTCCCTTTTACAACCGTATTTGATGTATTGTTAATTTTTTATAAAAACCTTTTGAGCAATCTTCGAAAGCTCACCAAACACCAGTGGTAACAGACTTAGAAGTAGGATTAAATCCACTTCTCCAAACGAGAGCGGCACCGTGCTAAATATCACCTGCAGTGCAGGAATGTAGATGACAGCAAATAATAAAATCAATGCGATCACAACGGATAAGTTAAGCAGCTTGTTTGAAAAAGGATTGAATTGCCAAACGCCTTTATCTTCACGTCTGGCTGAATAGGCTCTAAACATTTCTCCCAGAATCAGCGTACTAAAGGCATATGTTCTTGCCAGTTCTATGGTTGCACCTTCGATGCTCAGTCCTATCTGATAGGCAGCTAGTACCGCTATGGTAAGTCCAATGCTTTGAAAGCCGATGGCATAAGCCATTTTGCGGTCGATTATCGGTTCATCAATGTCTCTAGGTCGATGATTCATAATGGTCGCTTCACCCTTTTCTAATCCCAATGCGAAAGCAGGAAGAGAGTCCGTTATTAAATTTACCCATAATAGCTGTATTGGAACTAATGGTATGCCCCAATTAAACACCATTGCAATGAAGATGATTAAAATCTCACCGATGTTACACGACAATAGAAACCCTACGAATTTTCTAATATTGCTGTAGATGATGCGACCTTCTTCTACTGCACTAACAATGCTAGCAAAGTTATCATCTGTCAGTATCATATCCGCAGCTTCTTTACTTACATCCGTACCAGTAATACCCATTGCGACGCCGATGTCTGCAGACTTTAATGCAGGTGCATCGTTCACGCCATCGCCTGTCATCGCCACTACCTGACGATCAGACTTCAGTGCTTTAACAATACGCACCTTATGCTCTGGCGAAACTCTAGCAAACACATTCTTAGCCTTAAGAAGCTCAATCAGCTCTGTTTCAGACATGCCATTAATAGCACTGCCTTCTATACCTGCCATCTCTGAATCTATAATACCCATACGCATGGCGATAGCGGATGCAGTTGTGATGTGATCTCCTGTAATCATAACGACACGAATGCCTGCATTTTTGCAGATTTTTATCGCTTTGATTGCCTCCTCTCTAGGGGGATCAATCATACCGGACAAGCCTAAAAAGGTAAGACCTCTTTCTGAGTTAATTGCCTTGTCATTTTCACTTATTTCTTTCATAGCATACCCAATGACTCTAAGCGCATCTTTTGCATAGCCTTTGTTTTGGGATAGGATTTGCTCACGGTCTTCTTTAGTCAAATCGAAGCTTTGCCCGTTTTTCCAAATCTTAGTTGCTCTTGACAATAGCTCATCTGGAGCGCCTTTGGTTAAGAGTACGCGTTTTGAATCGATTTCATGTACGGTCGACATAAGCTTACGATCGGAGTCAAATGGAAACTCGTCCAATCTAGGATAGGCTTTTCTCACCGTTTTATAATCCACGCCACCTTTATGAGCAAGCACAAGTAGTGCGCCTTCTGTTGGATCACCAATACAGCTTTCGCCTTCGATCTCTGCATCATTACAAAGGGCTGCAGTTAGATAGAGCCATTTCGCAGAACTGCGATGTTCATGTTGTTCATGCGGTTCACGTGCCACGTGCGTTTCATGTACTACATGAGTTTCATGCATATCGTGAGTTTGCTTATTTTCAGAGTTAGCACGAGTTGATTGTCGTGCAATAACATGCTTGATCTCACCTTCATATGAGTATCCTGTTCCCGTCACTTCGTAGGGATTTAGACTCTCATATAAGGCTTGAACGGTCATTTTATTTTGTGTTAGGGTTCCTGTTTTATCGGTACAAATCACTGTGGTCGATCCAAGCGTCTCAACTGCACTCAATCGTTTCATGATGGCATGCTTTGAAACCATTCGCTGCATCCCTAGCGCTAAAACGGTCGTAACAACCGCTGGAAGTCCTTCTGGAATCGCTGCAACCGCAAGTGATACCGCCGTTAAGAACACTTCTAAAAGCGGTTCCTTTCTTATGATTCCAAGAACTATAATTAATGTACTAACGGTTAAACAGGCGATGCCTAGCATCTTGCCAAACTGTGCCAGTTTCTTTTGCAGCGGTGTCATTTCATCTTCAGTTTCATTTAGCATTTTAGCTATTTGCCCGATTTGTGTGGACATTCCCGTCTTGACGACGATGCCTTTGCCATAACCATAAGTGACGATGGTACCTGAAAAGGCAGCATTGGTTTGATCACCCAAGGGTGCATTTTCATCGACGTTGCTTAGGTAATCCTTTTCAACTGGAACGGATTCACCAGTTAATGCGGATTCATCTATTTTTAAGTTAACGGATTCCACTAATCTGAGATCAGCAGGTACAAAATCGCCTGTATCAAGCTTGACCAAGTCTCCTGGAACCAACTCCGGTGAATCAATCTCGATGAGCTTGCCCCCTCTTATGACTTTGGTTTTGGGAGAAGCCATCTTCTTAAGCGCGTCTAGCGCATTACTCGCCTTGTTTTCCTGATACGCACCAAGGCCTGCGTTTAGAACCACGATTCCCAAGATGACGATCCCATCGATCATCTCCTTTAAAAATATGGATATGACAGCAGCGATCATAAGTATAATTACTGTAAAATCTTTAAATTGATCTAGGATCATATTGACAAGTGTTCTGCGTTTACCAGCCTCCAATCGATTATAACCAAACGTCTCACGCTTTTTAATGGCTTGCTCGTCAGTTAATCCAGTGACTGTAGAAGACTCTAAATTTTTAATGAGTGCCTCTAGGGGCGAATTATTTTGATTTTGCATAGATAGGCTCCTTTCTCACTATAACCATTATACCAATATTATCTAAGTCTACGCAAAGATTACCATTTTTTCTTTTTTTATAATGTCATCTGGCTTATAATTTATGTATTGAGCGTTATAATTAAATACATAGAAAGGAGCGAAACATGATGGGAACTCTGGGCATCATCGCCTTTTTACTAATCGCATTTGGTGTTAGATCTTATGTGAGCAATGAAGTGCTCTCCAAAAGACCCCCTCGTCTTGATCAGTTTTATTTTGGTGCATTAATTACTTTTATTGTTATTTGGCTATTTTCAAATAGTCCATTTTATAGTCTACTCGACTATAATCGATACATACCGTTTAAAGAGTTTACTTCGCAAATTAAATTACAAGAATTCTTATCCTATGTTTATCGTGATGGTAATTTTGTTCAAAACCAATATGAACTTGGTGAAATCTTTATTACCTTATTGCGCATTTTAGGAACATTACTGCCCATATCACTTTCATTTGTCCTACTATCGGTTAAGACCTACAAAAGACGGTTCGTATATGGTGGCTTAATCTTGATTTTGTTAGTTCTCACGTATTCAGATTATCCGCTGGGCACACTGATCGTACTTTATCTTTTCTCGATATTCACGTCATTTGGTTTTAAATGGTTGGTAAACCACAATTCAAAACGACATGATGTCGCGACAGAACCAACTCATTCAAAAACATCTCATATCGCTAACGGTCTAAAAGTCATTCCACTCGTTACAGTGTGTTGTTTAGGCCTTTACATCAGTTGGCCTACTTTTAGTAGCCAATTTGACGTCAACTATGTGAGCCACAACTCAAATGAAACAGAGACAATAGAACTCGATACTGCTGATAAAAAGCTTGCTATTCCCTCTAAGCATTTCTCTATGACTTATACAGAAGGTTTCGTAAAAAACGATGGAGAAGAGCTTGAGTTAAATTTTTTTATTGATACAGCGCCTAGAGTTGACTTCCCATACACTTTTCAGGAGAGAAGTATTAATTTTACAACAGAAATTAATGGTGAGCGACGCGGCTTTGGCGGTAATTATTATATGGCTGATTCGTATAAGACCAATAATAACACCCCCCCAGATAATGAGGCTATTTTGAAAGGCGTTCTTTCGCTCCGCTTTTACAATTATGATACATTAATAGGAAAACCGCTTCCGATAGAAACCTTTGAACTCCTCGGGATTGATTCAATTACGTTTCGCGTCAATGATTCAAATCTACTCAATCAGTTTAAGATATTAGACGCAGGTTGGACTGAGGATGAAGCTGGCTATCCTAATTACGAAGTGACCTATCGAATCCCCAAATTTAGTGATTTCGATCTCAACTGGTACATTTTTAATGAAAGCTACCCAACAGAAGCTTTTTACTCAAAAATGTCCAATAAATTAACCAATCGTTATAGCATGGAAGAACAGAAAATATTTCCTTATGCCACTGAAGCCATTCTCATTTCTGAGAACAGTGATGAAGAAGTGTATCGTGTCAATTACTATTATTACGATCAATACCAAGGCATTCTTACTGAGAATGACATAAAAAGTATGACGATCAAGCCGATGCAAGTTTTTTATACACTTTGGTCAGAAACAGCCTATTTTGAGGAGCCACTCCATATAAATTTTACTGAATAAGTCTTGACGCTTTTACAAATTTTGTGTTACCATCAAAAAGAATTATAAAAAAGATTGGAGTTGAAAAGATGAATCATACTTCTTGCTAAGCAATTAAATAGGTGTCAAGAATCGGTTTTATACCGTTTTTTGTCATACGCTGCAAGAGGTTCGTTATCATCCGCTCAAATTATAGATTTATGCATGAAGTCCCCTTTCCCAAGGTGGATTTGTTTTGCTAAGTGTTTATTAGGATGCGAGGTTTCTTGCATCCTATTTTGTTTAGCCACAATCTCGCTTGTGGTAAAATCTGAAGGCTCGATGCCTGAAGATTTTTATTTGCATAAAATTAGACACTATTACACCTTGCAAATCAATTAGGAGGACCACAATGTCACAAATTAAAGTTACAAATTTAAGTTTTGCCTATGAGGGCAGCTACGATAAAATTTTTGAAAATGTATCCTTTCAGATGGATACTGACTGGAAGCTTGGCTTTACAGGTAGAAATGGTAGAGGTAAAACCACATTTTTAAAACTACTATTAGGTGAACTGATTTTTACTGGTCAAATCAGTGCTTCTGTTCACTTTGATTACTTCCCCTACGAAGTAAAGGATGCCTCTTTACTTACGAGAGAACTATTAACACAAATCGATCCGGATTTAGAAGAATGGGCACTCATTCGTGAGTTTAGCTACATCGGTCTGGACGAATCGTTGCTTGATCGTTCTTTCGAGACTTTAAGTCAAGGGGAACAGTCAAAAGCACTTCTTTCAGTGTTGTTTCTAAAATCCAATAATTTTCTCTTAATTGATGAGCCAACCAACCATCTCGATGTGGATGCCAGAGCGACGGTTGCTGCTTATCTCAAACGAAAAAAAGGGTTTATCATCGTCTCACATGATCGTTTGTTTTTAGATGAAATCATCGACCATATTTTATCGATCAATAAACAAATATAGAAATTCAAAAAGGCAACTTCTCCACTTGGTTGCAAAATAAAGCCTATCAAGATCAGTTTGAAATGGCTGAGAATGAAAAGCTTCTAAAGGATATCAAGCGGTTGGGGGATGCCGCTAAACGAACTGCTGGTTGGTCGGATCAAACTGAAAAGAGTAAGTTTGGTTCTGACGTTCCAGATCGCGGGTTTGTTGGTCACAAAGCGGCGAAAATGATGAAGCGTGCGAAGGTCATCGAAAAGCGAAGAGATAAGGCATTAGAGGACAAGAAAAAATTGCTTAAGAATCTCGAGGTTGCAGAGCCGCTGGAGTTGATACAAGAACCGGCATTATCGCAGCCTTATATCGCCTTTGATATAGAATCACTAGCGTATGGCGAAATGCTTGTGCTTGAAGATCTCAGATTTCAAATAGAAGCGACACAACGCTACGCCATAACAGGTAGAAACGGATCAGGCAAATCAACACTTCTCAAAGCCGTATTAAAACAATATGACCCAACACTTTTGGAAGAAGATGTTTCAAATTTGATGACTAGCGGACGAATTAAAATAGCAAGGGACTTAGTTATCTCTTATGTCTCACAGGATACGTCCTTTCTTGAAGGTAGCTTTAAAGCATATGCCGAGGCCAACCAAATTGAACTACATCTTCTACGCAGTATGTTAACTAAACTAGATTTCTCCGCTGTTTTGTTCGATAAGGAGTTACAACAACTCAGTGAAGGTCAAAAGAAAAAAGTGTTACTCGCAGCTAGCATCTGTCAAAGAGCACATCTCTATATTTGGGATGAGCCTCTTAACTTTGTCGATCTCCTTTCACGGGTTCAACTAGAAGATATGATAATCACTTATGAACCTACAATGCTGTTTATCGAGCATGACCCTCACTTTGTTGACCGTATCGCGACACATGTGATCGAACTCGACTAATTAAAGCCAATTGAGGTATAATCAGATAGTGACATTATCAACTTGATTGCGGATAAGAGATTATGATTTTAACACAATCAAGTAAAATATGTTTTCACTCAATCACATCACCCTTCAATGGAGGCAATTATGCTCAAAAATACACTCGACAAACTCACAAGACATGGTATTGGTCCACGCAGTATAAAAACTGGAATCGCAGTAATGATTACCCTTTTTGTAGCAGATCGCTTTCAGCTGACAAATCCATTTTTTGCAGCTATTGCAGCTGTATTTGCTATGGAATCGACGATGACAGCAACCTTTTCCGTCATTCGTGATCGATTATTGGGGACTGTTTTAGGCGCACTGATTGCCCTAATATTTTCACTTTTACTTCCCATGAATCCGGTTACGATAGGACTTGGAATTGTCATCGTCATCTTTGTCTGCAATTTATTTAAGTGGCAAGGCACGATTAAAATCGCAATCATTGTGTTTCTAGCAATCGGACTCGGTACATCCAGTGGTAATCAAGTATCATATGCTTTCTATCGCACACTGGATACATTTATCGGTTTGATCATAAGCGGCCTTATCAATTACTTTGTATTTCCAATGGATAAGGTCAATACAAAAGAGTAACTCAATCAGCAATTTTAAACAACTGCTCGAAATGTGCGAATTTTCAGAATAAACTTTTAAATGTTAAATAAAATTAAATGTGTTGACAGCAAGTATCAGATTGTCTATAATCCATTTCATAGCAATTACAATTTAACTCTTATCCAGAGCGGCGGAGGGACTGGCCCGATGATGCCCGGCAACCAACCATTCATAAGGTAGTGGTGCTAATTCCTGGGAGAAATCCACAGATGAGAGAGAGCAAATGTTTATCATGGCCTCTTTTCTTGTGTGAAAAGAGGCTTTTTAATTGCAGTTTTCGCGAAAATTTAATATGAGCTCATATCCAGAGAGGTGGAGGGAACGGCCCTGTGAAACCCAGCAACCAGTCTTATGACATGGTGCTAATTCCGTCAGAGTAACTGGAAGATGTGAGAGGATGTTTTTAAGCTCCTTTTGCATGTTCTATGCAGAAGGAGTTTTTTAATGATTCAAATCTCAGAGTTAACAAAAGTATATTCAAAAAATGGTCAAATCGTTAAAGCGCTTGACGGTATTGATCTAGAAATTGAAAAAGGTGACATTTACGGAATCATCGGTTTAAGTGGTGCAGGTAAATCATCACTGATTAGATGCATCAATCGCATTGAGGAACCCTCATCAGGGCGCGTTGTAATTTCAGGTGTTGATATTACAGCTCTATCTGAAAAAGAACTTAGAAAATCAAGACAGAATATCGGCATGATCTTTCAGAACTTCAACCTTTTAAGCAGCAAAACCGTTTATGATAACATCGCGTTTCCATTGAGACTTCAAAAATACAGCGAAGCGATCATTAAAGAAAAAGTTACCTCACTACTTGAAAAGGTTGAACTAACAGATAAAGCCAATGTTTATCCAAGTAATCTAAGTGGTGGTCAAAAGCAAAGAGTCGGTATTGCAAGAGCTCTTGCGACAGAACCAGAAATTCTATTATGCGATGAAGCAACCTCAGCACTTGATCCAAAGACCACCAAGCAAATACTGTCCTTACTCAAAACGCTCAGTTATGAGCTTGGCATCACGTTAGTGGTCATCACACATGAGATGGAAGTCATTAAAGCGATATGCAATAAAGTCGCAATTCTTGAGGCAGGTAAAATAATCGAAAAAGGCGTTACTGCAGAACTCTTTTCGACCGTTCCAACACCTCAAACTCGTCATTTTTTAGGTGAGCTAGAAGCACCTGAATTTTTAACTCAAAAAGGAACCAGATTACACCTAACCTTTTCAAATGGCAGTGCAAACGCGCCAATTATTTCTGGATTCATTAGGCAATTTCCATATGACGTAAACATCTTGTCGGGGAATATCGAATCCATACAGAGACAAGTAGTTGGAAAATTATTAATCGAAGTTCTAACACCGTCTGAAGATGAAATGGGTCGTGTCATCGCCTATTTTGAAGATCAACATGTTGTAGTGGAGGTGCTCTAATGACTCAGTTACTTTTAAAGGCCAGTCTAGAAACACTCTATATGGTGTTTGTGGCAACTTCATTTACAATTTTGTTTGGCTTACCGCTTGGCATCGTTCTTGTAATTACTTCTAAAGGTCATATATTAGAAAGACCACTGCTCAATTGCATTTTATCTTACGTCGTTAACATGATGCGATCGATGCCCTTTATCATATTGATGATTTTTATCATCCCATTTACGCGTTTGATCGTCGGAACCTCTATCGGAACCAATGCGGCCATCGTACCGCTTGTGGTCGCTGCCATCCCCTTCTTTGCCAGAATCGTAGAAACTTCACTCTATGAAGTTGACGGTGGCGTCATAGAAGCAGCAACCGCTATGGGTGCAAACCAATGGGAAATCATTACAAAAGTAATGCTGCCCGAGGCATTGCCTGCCCTCATTCTAGGTACGACGATTACCATCATCAACCTTATCGGCTATTCTGCTATGGCAGGTGCTGTCGGTGGTGGTGGTATCGGTGACCTCGCAATCCGCTATGGTTATCACCGCTTTCAAACAGACGTCATGATTGCAACGATCATTATATTGGTTATCATGGTTCAATTATTGCAATCACTAGGTAACTGGTTGGCAAATCGCCTACTGGTTCACAGAAGAAAATAGAAAATCTTGAATAAGGTTGATCAAAATAATAAACAACAAATATAAATAATCTAATTTGGAGGCATCAAATGAAAAAAATAACAACTTTGGTTTTAACGATAGGTTTAATTGCAGCCCTTGTACTTACAGGCTGTGCGAAAAAAGAAGAAGCGACAAGCGTCCTAAAAATAGGTGCAACACCAGTTCCTCACTCAGAAATTTTAGAGCACATCAAACCTGCACTTGAAGCAGAAGGTATTACACTCGAAATCGTTGAGTTTACAGATTATGTGACTCCTAACCTTGCACTTAGTGAAGGTGAAATCGATGCAAACTTCTTCCAACACGTTCCTTACATGGATTCATTTGCAAAAGAACACAATATCGAGCTTGTTAGCGCTGGTTCAGTACATGTAGAGCCACTTGGCTTATATTCAAATGTTTTTGATTCGGTAGATACAATTGGTCAAGGTGCAACTATTGCGATCCCAAATGACCCAACAAATGAAGGCCGTGCACTTTTATTACTTCAAGCAAATGGCATTATTAAATTATCTGCAGACGCAACTTTAGAAGCAACTGAAGCTGACATCGTTGAAAATCCACTAGGACTTGTATTTAAGCCAATCGATGCAGCACAGCTTCCAAGAACTCTTGAAGATGTTGATGGTGCAGTTATTAACACCAACTACGCGCTTGAAGCAGGCTTAGTGCCAACTGAAGATGCCGTTGTAATCGAAGGTGCAGACTCGCCTTATGCAAACATCGTCACTGTAACACCAGAGCATTTGAATGATGAAACAATCCAAACGCTAATTAAAGTGTTACAATCTGATGATGTGAAAAACTTCATCCAAGAGCAATACAAAGGTGCAGTTGTTCCTGCATTCTAATGATTCTGACTTAATAAAAAACCAGTAACGTGAATTTGAAATGCGCCCCACTTATTAGACATAATAAGTGGGGTGTAGTTCCAATGACACGATACTGGTTTTCTATTTTTTTAATGCTTTTTATAATAAAAAAGACTCTAATCCCTACAAGATTAAAGTCTTAATTCACATCTCTTTACGATACATTTTAACGTTTATCATCATGCGCTCTTCGCTTGATATACGCGATAAGCTCTATCGTTCCCGCTCCAATAAAGAACAAGCCTATAAAAGGAAAGAATACCCCCATTGGGCCTAAACTTCCCACCTTGGCAACAAACTTAGTTACCATGATCACCCAGAGGATGCCAAACAATATAATAGTAGAAAAACCGATAATTGGTAGGATACCAATTTTAAATGCCTCTTTAACGGATTTCATAAGACCTCCATTACAGATAAGATTTGATACTATTAGTTTAGCCCTCTTTTCTATAATGCGTCTTTGATTTTCATTAGAAAAGCATTAGAATCTTGAAAATCTAGCACCAAATTGCGCACACTGAGCCAAATCATCCTCAGAGGGTGTCTCATTGATGATTAAACCTTCCTCAAAAAGTGAAGCGCCCGTTGCTTCTGTACGACTTTGCCAGTCTCTCATCCACTCGCCGTCACCCCATCCATATGAACCAAAGAGAGCAACTTTTTTCCCACTAAGTCCCTTTTCTATGTCAGAGAAAAATGGATCAAACTCCATTTCTTCAAGAACCTCAGCACCCATTGAAGGACAGCCCAATACTAAGCGTTCAAAATCGAGAGCTTGTTCTGCAGTTATTTCAGATACATTATAAAGTGTCACCTCACTATTTTCACTTTTTAAACCTTCTGTAATTGCTTTTGCCATTGCTTCTGTATTACCTGTACCACTCCAATAAACGACCGCTGTTTTTCCCATATTCTCCTCCTATTTTTAAGATGCTACCGTCAATATTTCTGCTACTGAATATCCCGAATTTACTTTTGCGCACATTTCATCTCTTGCCCTGCTAAATGAATCAAAGAGACATTTCGCTTCCCTTTCATCTCCATAAACCTTCCAATAACCACATAGCTTACAGTTTTGACCATTGTTCTTTATAAAACCCAAGACATCGATTAGTGGATAACCCAAAAACAACCCAACCTCATGTGGAAACTCTTTTAGCTCGATAATTCTCTTTTTAAGATGATTAATGATCGTCTCTAAAGCGCTGTACATAGGATAGCCTTGTACCATAAGGTAGCCCCATATTTCTGGTGAATGTAAATGCTGCCAAAGCTTTTCACGATGGTACACCAAGGTTAAGTCTTTACAATTGCAGTGCCACAGTAAAGTCATATCAATGGCGTTATCCTCTAATGCTTTTTTTGTAGCTGCAACCACTTCAAAGGGTTTATGAGAGATTAGATTTGCAGGCTTAAGGCCCACTAAAGTAGGGGCACAATGAAATGCTAATATTTGATCGAGACTCAATAGCTTACTCCTTTATTGAAAATAGTTATCATTTGTTCGCTTTAATGATAATTATTATCATTTGATTTGTCAAGCCGTTGAATCACTATTTTTTAAATATTAAAAATAATTCATTGAAAAACAAAGTATTTGTGAGAATTCTTGGTATTTTAATGCAAAAAAAAATCCTATAATCTAACTGACTTAAACAGGCAGTAGAATATAGGATTTTTATCACAAGTTAATTATTATTGTCGTTCAGCTTCTCTTTCAAGTAAGTTTGCAATCATTTCAGCTGCTTCCGCTCTTGACAAAGCTGCCTGAGGATTGATTTTGTTTTGTGCATCCAGTTCGATTAAGCCATAGCTTAATGCTCTTTGTATTGCACCACTATATTCTGGTGTAATACTGTCTTCATCTGCGATCTCAACAGGAATTAATTTAACCATAGGCAAGTTGTATTCTTGCTCGTAGGTGGTTACTAAAACGTTTATAAAATCTTCTCTAGTCCAGTTTGCCAAAGGCAATAGATCTGCATCTAATGCAACGCCGTTTACACTTGCGGTTATAAATCCATAAGCATACCAAGCAGCATCATCTGCATTCTTAAAGTAATCTGTCGCTTTTGGTTCCTTTATAAATCTGACCGTATCCAAATTCAAATCGAATGTGTTAACAAGTAACAGGATGCCCTCAGCATGGTTGAGCAGCTTTTCTGGTTCAAAAGTCGTTTCACTCGTTCCATGTACAATGCCCTTATCAAAAAGCATTTCAATTGCTGCCTTTTGAGGAGTATCATTTATATCCACAAATTTTGTGGCTGCATAGGTTGGCAACCCAAGAGTAGATACGCCAACGAGGATTGCAAGTCCAGTTGCTAATAATGACTTTTTCATAATGTCACCTCACCTTTAAAGTTTTGTACTAATTAAGACGTAAGTTGACTTAAAAAGTTCCTTGTTTATCAAAGATTATTCATAAAATTATCTATCAAAAAAAGATAGCTGATGACTTTCTCTTTTCCATTTATAAGCTTCTGTAATTTCATTCATTTTACAATAAAGTCCATAATCCTTTACAAGCTTATTAAAGGTTGCTGCCAATTGCCTTGCATTTGGTGATTCACAGAAATATTGATTACCAAAGGTCTCCTTATATTTCTTTACAAGGCTTGGATCATGACGATTTAAGACCTGATATAGGTACTCTCTATTACCCTCTCTCAAAGTCACTCCAAAATTGGGGTATACAAACTTAGCTCCCATTTCAGCTGCGGCATTAACTATGTTTATAATGTTCTCTTGGGTGTCATTAATAAAGGGCAGAATTGGCATCATTAATACCCCAGTGAAAATACCTGCATTAGATAAAACCTTAATTGCCTCTAATCTTTTATGAGTTGGATTTACATTGGGTTCGATGATGCGACAAAGCGTTTCATCAAACGTTGTAATGGTCATCTTGACAATGACAGGTGCAATTTGGCTAATCTCAGATAGCACAGCTACATCGCGGGCGACCAAAGCACTTTTAGTCGCTATTGCAACGCCAAAATGGTTATCTCTAATAATTTCAAGCGCCCTACTGGTTAGTTGCTCCGTTGCTTCAAATTGATTGTAGGGATCGCTCATAGCGCCTGTTCCGATAACACCAGTAAGTCTCTTACCAGAAAGCTCTTTCTTTAGCTTTTCAATCGCTTCCTTTTTTCCTCTGATGCGGTCGAAATCCTCAATCTGATAACAGGTACTTCTACTATCGCAATAGAGACACCCATGATGACATCCTCTGTAAAGGTTCATATTATAGTCTGTGCCAAACCATTGATTATTTTTCGTTTTAGAAACGATTTGCTTAGCTTCAATCCAATCCATGCCTCTCCCCATTCAAAAACTATAAAACACCGACCTCCTATAAGTTAGATTATGATTTCTAACCTATTTGGGGTCGGTTCACCATTTAAACGATAAATTAATAAACTCGTTTACGCTTTGATCAAGCTAACTATTCAAAAATCAACGAGTGGTATCGATCAATAGATGCCTCAATATCATCCATTGAAAAAACCCGTTCAAATCTCTTGGTCTCTTTACCTTCAGCAAAAATAATGATTGTTGGATAAACAAATACCATATACTCACCAACAAGGGATTTTATAACCTCAACGTCTGCTGTGACAAACTTAGCTTGCTTGTACTTTTCGGAGAAAACCTCAAGCTCAGGTGTAATTGCAAGACAAACATTACATTCTAAATCGCTAAAAAGTGCAATTACTAAGGGATTTTCTCGGATTTCTTCTTTGACAGCATCATTTGAGTGATAATTTACTAGCATGATAGCCCCTTTCTAAAGAAAAACCATTTTGATTACTTGATTCCATTCAGCTTCTTTAGTAATTGTTGTAGCTGTACTTTTTCTTCGATCTCAAGACCAATAAAAAAACCCTCTAACACAGAAAGATGTGCATCAAAAACTTCTTTTATCAATTGACGTCCTTCATCTGTCAAACCTATGACGAATGCTCTGCGGTCTCCAGGGTTGACATTTCTTTGGATTAAGCCTTCTTTTTCAAGGTTCTTAATCACAACCGTCATATTACCACTGGTTGAAAGCGTTCGATCGATCAGCTCACATATTTTTAGATCACCAAGATGATAAAGCGTCTCTAACACACCAAATTGAGCAATTGTAAGATCATAATTACTAAAAAATGGCTGCATCGTTCTCTGAAATGAAGTGTTCGTTCTGGATAAAGCAATTACCAGCTTAAGATTAATTGTATTCTCTTCGCCATAATTTGCATGATTTTTCATAAGAATAGTCTATCCTCTCAAATTCAATTTATCTATGACTTAATCACGGATTAACATGCTCCATTAAAAAAGTATAGGTTTCTTTTAGGGTCTCAATTGGTTGATTAAATATTACTTTTTTATCTTCGTACTCAAAATAAATATACCCTTTATCGTTGGTGTTTACAAATAATTTTACAGAGCCCATATCTTTTGTTTTAAAATGTCCGGTTAGCCTTGTGCCAATTGCCGCGCCATTCGTTCTTGCTGTGATCTCTGGTAGCACCTCCAAATATTTCAAATGACTCATATTTTCATAGGTATAAGAGCCACCATACATTCCTTTAATTTCCATTGCATTTTCATTCAAAACTACTTTAACGGGTTGGAAATTTACAAGGATAAGTATACCAACCACAATGACGACAGTGACACTTGATAGAATGGGAAGAAGCATTTGCATAAGCATCCCTTTTCTTAGCTTATGGTTTTCATCGTATAGGTTACCATCAAATCGCATCGAATAAATTGCCATAAATAACAAAGATACACCGATAACGACTGAAATTGCAATCAGATTGACCTTTATAGAAAGCGCCATTAACAAGGCCGCGATCAAAAATAGGATCCCATCAAAATAAAAAACAATCCCCATAAAGCGCGTCATGCCCTCAATATCAACGTGTGCTTTCTTTTCCACAGGCATTCTTCTATAATGTTTTATTAATGAATACATTTTAAACACATGAATTGAAAGTCCAAACAAAATAAAAATTAAACCTAAAAAAGCGTATAACAACATAGAAACCTCCTTATTCGTTCTACTATCGTTGTTATACGCTATGAATCTTAAAAAAGTATTAAATTACAATTATTATTGAGTTAATCGAATTTTTACTGGAATTCCAGCTGTTCTTTTAAGTTCTCAATTCTCCCTAACATGATATTTATAATCGAAACATCGCTGCCACTTAAGCTCATGCCTCCCATTTGACGGCCATCCTTTTGATCACCTTCTTGTCTAACCCGCTCACCATTTTGAGGTGGTGCTAAATTATTATTACCACCTTCGTCATTTTGATTTGGTACTTGATCAGAACTTTCTATAGAAGCTGAACTTTCTGAGTCTATTGGCGGCATCTGACCGTCAGTTGGAACCTGTCCATTTTCTGGTGCTTGCCCTTTATTTGGAAACTGTCCATTTTCAGGTATTTGGCCATTTTCAGGTATTTGCCCTTTACCAAATGCACCATTTTGTTCACCTTGGAAGCCACTATTTGCCTCGACTGCTCCACCTTCTAAATAAGTGGTTGCTGTTAAGAAGGAATCATACGTAACAAACTTAGTAGGATCTGCTGAAACATATTCACTTATGAACGTTTGCAAGTTAGTTACCTTTTCTTCAATGTCTGATAGAAGCGAGATATACTGTTTTATATAGGCTTCGTATTTTTCTTTATATTCAGGAACACTTAAAAGGTTGTTGATTAAAGGTACCTTTTCCATGGTTGTCCCAGAAATAGGTGTGTCGATATCTATAGTGGATTGTCCACCACCCTGGAAGCCTCCAAAGGACATATTATAATCCCAAGGAATTATAACAAATTTGCCATCTTTTTGATATAGGAAATAGTTCTGTGCAAATGTACCATTATAGCTATCGTAATTCTCAAGTACGGTATTTGCAGCAATATAGTTGAGCGCACTTTCTACATCTAAAACGCTTTCAATATCGCCCTTTTCACCCTCTGGCATCTCATTGAGCGTATTGATAAAGTTAATAAGGTCCGATTTACTTTCGTCTTCTCCATTTTTCTGTTCTAAGGTGGTATAGGTACCGGTCTTGTCTACTAGAAGATTGCTGCCAGATTCTGCTTTGTATAAATTCGAATCATTTTCACCGAAGTTTCGAACAAGGAAACTATCATCTATTGCTTCCACCATTAAATAAAAGCCTACCAGCTCGTCATTGATATAGACGTTTACAAATGAACACTCAGGAACATTCAATCCTGCCTCTTGCATGGTTTTATAGCTAATGTATTCACGCAGGTAAGAAGGATCAGAAAACATATTGTTTAATACAAGCTCATCTAAGCCGAGAATATTTTGGTCGTCTACATATTTATCAAATTTAATTCTAAAGCTGTATCGATCTGAATCTGAGCTCGCTACAGATTTCAGTGAAGAATTTCCTTTTGTTCTAAAACCAACGTTTTCAATGGTTTGACCATTAAGTGTGACATTTGTCGAATAATAGGCTTCATCCTCAGGACTTGCTAATATTTCTTCCCAATCTGATGGATCGATCTGAATATTAATTTCATGAACAAAATCACTAGAAAATAAACTGCTATAATCTGCTGTTGAAGAAGTACTGGTCAAAGATGTGTTTACCACCTCTGAACTGTTACTTTCTTCTATGGCCTTTGAAGAATTACTCTCAATGCCTGTAGTGGTTGTGCACCCTCCTAAAACCATGATTGTAGCCAATAATAGTAACATTAGCCTTTTAAATCTTCCTTGCTTTGACATCTCTATCCTCCAAAATTGTTCTTTTCTATATTAATTATTAAGCTTCACCTATTAAATCTGAAACCAGTGTTAAACTGATATTTAAGTTGCCATTTCTGCATCTAAGTTCATCTATAAAAGCTTTTGTACTGACGTTCTCTTTTAAATCAATTTCATAATAAATTTGATACAAACTGCCAAGAGCGGTTGTTTTTACTCTTTTTAATACGCAACTATTTGTAAACTGTTTCATTGGTTCATCAAATGCAGTCTCATAGTCTAAATCTTCTGGTATCGTAATTACAAGTTGCTTGGTTTCACTTAAATCTGACTTAAATCTCGTTTTAAATAATATATACATCACCGCACATAGAATTAATGTAAATACTGCAGCATATGCAAATGCACCTACACCACTAGCGAGACCGGCTGCCATTGCAAATAGGACGTAGGCAATGTCTTTTGGTTCTCCTGGAGCTGATCTAAATCGAATGATAGAAAATGCACCAGCCAAACTAAATGCTCTTGCAACATCACTTCCGATTAGCATGATAATAATAGCGATGACTGCAGGAAGTAAAATCATCGTTAATGCAAAATTTTCTGAGTATCTCCCTTTAACTGAGGTTTTGTGATAAGTAAAGCTAATTAAACCACCACATAAAAATGCTGCTATAATGGTCATAATCACCTGAGATAGGACTAACGAGCCGCTTGTCGTTGAGGTAAATAAGGATTCAAACATGTAATAGGTTCCCCTTTCATTTCTTTAATTTTAGAATTTGATGTTTCATTTTTCTCTTCATTTTTAACCAGTTGTAGGACCTTTGAAGGTCTTAAATTCTCAGCATGGAGTTGATACTCTCTACCGTATTTAGAAAAACTAGTCGCATACAGCTTGTGGTCGGATAAAAGCTTTACAAACCACATTGGTAATGTTTTTTCAGCTTTAACCTCCATTAGCCATTTGCCCTCTTCTAAAAGCTGGTCGCCATAATCGCCATATTCAAGCCCAAGATCGTATCTTCTCGTTCTAATATTGGTATCAAATGTCAATCTAAAATCACCACTAAAAAAGGCTTGTCGATCGTAAGCGATATAAACGATGGGTTTTAGATCATATTGATTCAACATAAAGTTAATTTCCTTTAATACTTGTCTGTTTTGATATGGTTTGCATTCTGGAATCTCGTTGGAGGCAAGAAACGCATACGCTTCATCAAGTAAAAGTGTCGTTCTTCTTTTGTTGACCAATCCTTTGTATTTTTTCTTTATTTCAAGAAAAACTTTTGATTCAAGTTCTGGTACACCATAAGCACGAAGTCTCAGTTTTTCTTTGTAGACTGGCTTTGATAAAGACTTTTTAATTAAGTCGTCATTTGGCGTATCACAATATAGATTACTAATGGTGTAAAATCCATTTTTCACATTGTAAGGATCAAGTTCCATATTGTCTTCAATCAATTTAAGGATCGTTTCATAGGTCTCTTGATCAACAATGAATTTTTTCTCGTATCGATTAAAAACTTCTATACTCATAAAACCCTCCCGGTAAATTTCGTTTGATTTAATGTCATTATAAAAGCCTTTCCTTTAATGAACCTTAAAGCGAATAAATATATTAATATCAACGTTTTTAAGGTTCGTTAAAGGTAGACTTGCTATTCTAAAGCTATAAAATCGGGTATAATAAGTAGGAATTATTATAGAGACCCACCTAGGAGGTATAAATGAGAATTTTACTAGTCGAAGATGAAAAGCATTTGGCTGAGGCAATCTCACAAATCCTAAAAAAGAACAATTATACAGTAGATATGGTTCACGACGGAGAAGATGGACTGGATTATGCACTGAGCGATATATACGATTTAATTTTGCTGGATATTATGTTGCCAAAATTAAATGGAATTGAGGTACTTAAAGAAATAAGAAAAGAAGGCATTTCTGTACCGGTATTGATGCTAACTGCTAAAGGTGAGATCAGCGATCGCGTTACTGGACTCGATAGTGGCGCAGATGATTATTTACCAAAGCCATTTGCCACTGAAGAGCTGCTTGCCAGAATCAGAGCTTTGTCTAGAAGAAAAAGTGAGGTGCCAACTACAGATGACCTAGAGTTTGGCGATATAACCTTAACCCCCTCTACGTTAATGCTGACGAAAGGCGCTACAGAAATCAAGCTAACGCTTAGAGAATGTGAGCTAATGGAGTTTTTAATCCTTAGAAAAGGGCTCATCGCCTCTAAAGAAATGATAATTGATAAGCTTTGGGGATTTGACTCTGAAGCTGAACACAACAATGTCGAAGTTTATATCTCTTTTTTAAGAAAAAAATTGAGTTTTTTAAAATCTAATGTGGTCATATCAACTACGCGAGGTGTAGGGTATGCACTGGAGGTCAATAAGTAATGTTTAAGAAATTAAGAAATCGATTGCTATTAATGAACCTTTCAATCATTTCGATCTTGATGTTGATTTCATTTTCAACCATTTATTTCATTACATCTAATAATATTCACGATGCAATACAACAAGACTTGTTTCGAGTCGCTGACATCAACAAAAACGATAAAATTGTATTACCCAAAATAGATGTTTTTGGAATTGAGGTCGTTGCTCCTGAATATAATAAAGATGAAAAAGATGATAAGGCTAATGATAAATTTTCTCAAGAAAGATTGACAGGTTTTATTATTGAAACGGATGATAATTTTCAAATGACCTCTTGGCTATCCTTTTTCTCTGCAGATGATACGTTCTTCGAGGCGGCGCTTTCAGCTGTTAAGCCAGAAGATCGTGCCACAGGTGACTTTGATCTTGACGATAGCCATTGGGCATATATGGTTCAAAAGAGACCGTCGGGTTATGTAATCGCTTATGTGGATATGTCTACACAAAAGCAGGTGCTTGACCGTCTAATTCTAACTTTTATAGCGGTCTCTGTTGGTATGTTTGTCCTAATCTTTTTTATAAGTAGTTTTTTAACTGAACGTTCGATAAAGCCAATTAAAGAATCCTACTATAAACAAAAACAGTTTATTTCAGATGCATCTCACGAGCTTAAAACGCCACTTGCGGTGATCCATACCAATGTAGATGTTCTTCTAACCAACACAGACGAGCAAAATAAAAAATGGCTCGAATACATCAAATCAGAAGTTGAACGCATGGGCCATTTGACAAATGATCTATTATATCTCACTCAAATGGAAGGTGCAGAGGATCATCAAATGATGAAAACCACATTTAATATCAGTGAACGTTTAGAGCATATTTTACTCGGGCTTGAGGTCGTCGCATTTGAGAAAAACATATCACTGAGTTATGATATTGCACCTGATACTGAGATGCACGGCAATGCCGAACAGGTTTCTCAGGTAATGATAATTTTACTCGATAACGCAATTAAGTATACTCAAACCGGTGGTGAAATATCAATTCTTCTAGGTAAGAGTACACATCATATTAACCTATCTGTCACCAACTCAGGAGAAGGTATTTCCGAGGAAGATTTACCATATGTTTTCGACCGCTTCTACCGAGCAGATAAGGTTCGTTCAAGAGAAAGTGGCAGCTATGGCTTAGGGCTTTCCATCGCCAAAACCATCGTCGAGCAGCACAATGGCAGAATCACTTGTGAAAGCAAGGTTGGCGATCAAACTAATTTCACTGTGCGCTTTAAGCTATAGTTATTAAATTTAAGTACAGCACGTTATGAAATGTTAAAGGAGATATAACACATCAATTGTATTAGATGTGTTATATCTCCTTTTGTTGTAAATATTAAACAAAATGATATTCAGATAATGTGAGCATAAATAACTCTCGTAGGAGGCTCCGCAGTGCATACTAGGATGCATAGGCGAGCAGTAATCGAAGATTACGACCAGCCGAGGACCGGCCCTCTGGAGAGAGTTATTTATGCTCACATTAATTGTTCAATACCATTTAAAATTGAATATCCACGAGGAAGCGACTGCCTTTCATTGCTTCAATCATCTCTGCAAATGGTACAAGTGCTTCTGTGTCAAGCAATTCTACCATACCCTTATCACATGCTGCAGCATTTTTAGGGTCAATTGGGAGCTTAGCAAGTACTTCTAAATTGTGTTCTTTTGCAACTGCTTCTGACTGGCTTTCACCGAAAATAAGATGCTCTTTATCACAGTCAGGACATTTGAAATACGACATGTTTTCAACGAGTCCAAGGATAGGCACATTCATCATGCTCGCCATTTTTACTGCTTTAGCGACGATCATAGAGACTAGATCCTGTGGCGTTGTGACGATAATCATACCATCAACAGGCAGATTTTGTAGTACAGTTAACGCTACGTCACCCGTTCCTGGTGGCATATCGACAAACATATAATCCACATCACCCCAAACGACATCTGTCCAGAACTGCTTAACAGCACCACCTATCATTGGGCCTCTCCATACAACTGGATCTGTATCGTTGGCTAACAGTAAGTTAATCGACATTAACTTAATGCCCATACGTGATTCAACTGGCATGATGCCTAGTTCATTAGAGCTAGCTTTCTCTGTTACACCAAAGCTTTTAGGAATGGATGGACCCGTAATATCCGCATCTAAAATAGCGGTTTTGTGTCCTCTACGGTTCATCTCTACTGCCATAAGTGATGTCACCAGTGACTTACCAACACCACCTTTACCACTTACAACGCCTATCACTCTTTTTATCTTACTAAAATCATGAGGTTTAGCAACACCTAGACCTTGATTGCTCATTATTGCCTCCTGTTTATCCATTTACGATTCGATTATTGACAGCACTGTCCTACCACTTCAGTTTCATCTTCAGTAGTTTCTTCTGTTTCATTCGATTCAGAACTACCACAGCAGCCTTGCTTGCCATGTGCATGTCCTTGTCCGTGACCATGGCCTTCGCCGTGACCTTTACCGCCGCCACAACATCCGCCGCGTTTTTCACCTTCTATTTGTACGCCTTGAGCGCCCTTGTGATGTCCGTGACCGCCACAGCATCCTCCTTGTTTTGGTCCTGTTCCGTCTCTATTTGGCATAGTAACCTCCTAATTGTTTTCTAAACTAAGTATAAAACGTTTTCGGCATATGTCAATAATTTGCATAAAAGTTTTTTTATGAATCGCGTTCATTTTTTTGCTTAAAGCTGTTAATTCATTGTTTCTACGGGTATAGATATTCAAAATACTAAGGAGGCAATCGCAGATGTCCTATCAAAAAAATTATTCAGAGTTTTTAAATGCGCTTCATCAATTTGATAAAAATGCAGTCGTTGCTCAGTCGATGTCCCTCTTGGAAAGTGGACAGGTCACTATCGTCGACCTTTATGAAAATTACTTGGCAAAGGGTTTATCGGAAATTGCGAGTAATAATAAAAGCCAAAGTATTCCAATTTGGCAAGAGCATGTCATGAGCAATATCGTACGCTCAGTCATAGAAATTAGTTATCCATATGTACAAAAGGAAAAAAATGATATTGGTAATAATACACCGACTTTAAAAGCTGTCGTTCTCTGTCTTTCAGAGGAATATCACGACCTTGGTGCCCGAATGGTACAAGACTTTTTAGAAATACTTGGATTTGATACTTTGTTTATTGGTGCAAATACACCCGATCATGAAATTGAAGATGCAATTGCATCCATTCAACCTAATCTGGTTTGTATCAGTATTACCAGCTATTATCATTTAACACAGCTCCACAAGCTTGCGGAATCTCTAGACGCCAAGTTCACTCCTAGACAGTTTAAACTTGCTATCGGTGGTTATGCTGTCAACAGTAGCAATAATGTTTTTAAACAACTGTCCGTGGATTACTTTATCACTTCTTTTGAAGATTTGAAAGACGTAAAGGAGGGACTATTATGAGACTCTCCTTCAGAATCGCCTTAAGATTCCTATTATCCAATAAAGGACAAACTTTTTTAATTCTTCTTGGGATTGCTATCGGTATCTCCGTACAAATTTTTATTGGTTCTTTAATTCAAGGCTTACAAGCAAGCTTGTTAGATGCAACGATTGGAAGTTCTCCGCACATTACCATCAGCGCGAGCGAAAAAAATACGCCTATGGATAAGAGTCAGCAGCTCATCCAATCTGTAAAAAATTCGGATGCTACAATCACCTCACTTTCAGATTCTATCACCGTCGGTGCTTTTATTAAAACAGGAGATCGTAGTGAGCAAGTTGTCGTTCGAGGATTTGATTTTAACCTCTCAAACGCTATCTATAAGTTTGATGAAAGACTAGATGCAAACTCACAGTTACCAGCTAATGATCATGAAGTGATCATTGGAAAAGGCATTGCTGACGCGTTTGATCTAAGCAAAGGAGACACCATCAAACTCCTCTCAGTGGATGGTACTACTGTAAACGCTACTATCGCAGGTGTGTTTGATCTAAAAGTTGCAGCGATTAACCAGTCTTGGGTGCTAGGTACTAAGGCCTTGGCGCGAGATATAACTGGCTATACCGATGATCAAGTCAGTGAGATCGAACTACAAATTGAAGCACCCTTTGATGCAGATCAGGTCAGTGCGACGATTGCGAGCAACATAAACAACAGCGATATTAAGGTCGTTGATTGGAAATCACAAAACGAACAGCTCTTGAGTGGTCTCAGTGGACAAAGCACCTCAAGCTTGATGATTCAAGTGTTTGTGGTAATCTCTGTCGTCCTAGGCATCGCAAGTGTCCTTGCGATCTCAGTGATGCAAAAGTCTAGACAGCTTGGTATCCTCAAAGCGATGGGAATCAATGATGCGATGGCGAGTACCATCTTCTTATCTCAGGGGGTTTTACTTGGATTAGGCGGTGCTGTACTGGGCATCTTATTTGGCTTTGGTTTGCTTTATTCATTTACAACGTTTGCACTTAATCCAGATGGCACACCGGTTGTCCCTATTTTGATTAGTCCAAGCTTTATCGCCCTCTCAGGTGCAATTGCAGTTATTGCCTCAACGACCGCTTCATTAATCCCAGCTCTTAAATCTCGCAAACTCTCACCAATGGAGGTAATTAAAAATGGCTAATTTAATTGAACTCAGACAAGTTTCTAAAATATATGGCACATCTGTTAAGACCAAAGTTTTACACGAGGTCGATCTAAACATTGCACAGGGCTCGTTTAATGGCATTATCGGTGCTTCAGGGAGTGGGAAAAGTACACTACTCAACCTGATTGGCACCTTAGATAAACCCTCAAATGGTCAGGTTTTGATAGATGGTATCGAGACGTCCAAGATGAAGGCCAATGCACTGGCAAAACTGAGAAATCAAACCATAGGTTTTGTGTTTCAGTTTCATTATCTTTTACCTGAATTTACAGCACTAGAGAATGTACTGATGCCTTACTATATCAAAGGCAAGAAAATCGATAAGAAACTTAACGATCGTGCAGAGGAGTTGCTTGAGCTAGTAGGCTTGACTAAGGTTAAAAACAATCTCGCTGGCAATATGTCTGGTGGTCAGCAACAAAGAACTGCTATTGCAAGGTCGCTGATTAATCAACCCAAGTTAATTCTCGCAGATGAGCCTACTGGTAATCTGGATAGTGAGACAACGGAACAGGTTTACGAACTTCTAAGAGAAATTCATAAAACCTATAACACGACCTTCGTCATCATCACTCATGATCGTCGCATCGCTGAGAAAACCGATCGAATCATTGAAATCAAAGATGGTCGTATCTTTAGTGATTTCTCTAAGATATTTTGATATTTTGTCAAATTAAGTCACACTATGGTCACTCAGTATTTGATGATTCATTTAGTTTTAAATGATCTCATGAACAACTAATAAATAAGGCTTCAAAACGATTTTGTCAAAGGAATCGTTTTGAAGCCTTTTAATATTTTTACTATGGCACCAATCGTTGTCCATCCCTTGGGAATAAGGAAGTGCGTCTTACATTGCTAAAGCCAAGTAAAAGCGCAGTCAATCTTTCAAGTCCAATCGCTAGTCCCCCATGAGGTGGCGCACCATATTTAAAGGCTTCCAGATAGCTCTCGTACTGCTCAGGATCTAAGCCCTTTTCTCTCATGGATTGGATGAGCATGTCTAAACGGTGAATCCTTCTGCCTCCTGTTGTGATCTCCATTCCTCTAAACAGTAAGTCAAAGCTGTGGGTCTCTTCCTCACCACAAGGCATCGTATACATTGGTCTTTTTCGTTTTGGATAGTGGGTTAAGAACACAAATTCTGATCCAGTCGTCTCATAAATGTATTGACTGATTAACTTTTCGCCTTCAGGGTCTAGGTCACCTTCCAGCTCGGTTTTACCATAGTTTTCTTTCAAGATTGCGATCGCTTCAGAGAGTTTCATATGAGGGATTTCATCTGGTACTTCAGGTAGTGTCACCTCTAATATTGAAAGTTCATTATTACCATTTTCTTTAAGACTGCTCATTATAGATCTTAAAAGCTCTGTTTCAAGCCTCATTAATTCGTCTTCATGAAAGATGAAACCCATTTCTAAGTCAAGGCTGACATATTCGTTCAGATGGCGACTGGTACTGTGCGCCTCTGCTCTAAAGACAGACCCCACTTCAAAGACGCGTTCCATACCTGAGATCACCATCATTTGCTTATAAAATTGTGGACTTTGTGCAAGATACGCAGTTTCACCAAAATAGTCTAACTTAAAGACATTTGCACCGCCTTCAGCGCCTTCCTTCACTAATTTAGGTGAGTGAATCTCAGTAAAGCCTTGTGTGCTTAAAAACTTTCTGAAACCTTCTCCGATGAGGCTTTGAATTTTAAATATCGCTTGTTCCTTCGGATGTCTAAGACCGAGAACACGATGCTTGAGTAGGGTTTCCAGCTGAACCTCTATCTCTTTACCGTTTACTGCTACAGGCAGTTCGCCAGCTGCAGGGTTTAAAACTTCTATGCGCTCACCTGCAATTTCGAAGTCAGCATAGTCATTTTTACCTTTCACTTTTTTACCCGTTAAGCATATGACGGTTTCCAGTGTTAATTCAAGAGGTTCAATTAACTCCGGTGCAAAGGCGCATTGGACTAGCCCAGTGCGGTCTCTTAAAATAATAAACACAACGGTTTTTAGGCGTTTGATTCGATGTACCCAGCCCATCAAGCATATAGTTTCATCAGTGTTAACAATTAATTCAGAGTTTGAGTTTGATTCTGATTTCGCCACAAACAGGTTGTGCTCACTTTCAGTTACCGGTTCCTTAAGACTGTTTATTAAACTTCGTTTTAGCACATTCGATTCTTTCATTTCTATTGTTTCTTTTGTTTCTTTTGTTTCTTTTGTTTCTTTCGTTTCTTTCGTTTCTTTCATTTCCATTACTTCTTTCATATCGTTTCTCCTCTCTTTACTTTTGTATGAGGGGATTACCACAATGAGATTATGGCTAAAAAAACACCCCTCGAACGACTGTTCAAGGGGCGTACGAATACGCGGTGCCACCCTATTTCAACTATTGTTAAATCACATGACGACTACAAAATTTTAAAATTGTATGCCTTTGCATGTGGGCAATACCAAAAAAATAAAACCTCCGCCCCATATAGGAGCGAAGGTGTCTTCACGGTACCATCCTACTTTAACAAAAGTCCTTTAATCCCTATAACGTGGGTTACGGCATTTTCTACTCTTTTCAAAAATGCACCTTACGAATGTCTTTCCATCTCGTTTCACTATGAGGCTCACACCACTCCCTCACTCGCTTAAGCTCTGTTAGATGTACTCTTTCGATCATTGGTATTGGCAGTATCATAACAAATGCATTTTAAGTTGTCAAGACAGGACTTAAATATCAAGTTTAATTTGTCCTAGATCTGAAGGTTGATCCTTTAAAGAGAGTAATAGCGCCCCAATATCTGCATTAAGAACTGAGGTAATCTCCGACACATCCGCTGCTTCACTTAACCAAAGATCCACTTCTTCAGGCTTTAGCATCAACGGCATGCGTTCATGAATTTGATGCATATCGGCATTCGCCTCTCTTGTGACGATACTAAAGGCCCATTCTTCTTCGCCATTCTTATCCAGCTGCTTTCTATAAATCCCTGCAAAGCACATCAAATCATGATCGGGAAGTTCAACCGAATAGCCTGTTTTTTCTGCATTCCATTCATAGAATCCTGTGGCTGGTACCACACATCTTTTCGATCTTATAGCCTCTTTAAACAGCCATTTGTCAAAGATGCCCTCTGATCGACTGTTAAAGATGACCCTTTTATCCTCAGGTCTTCTAAAGCCCCAGTTCATCTGTCCAAAACGCCTTTCACTTTTGTGCTCTATCACTACGGGTGCACTTTGTGCTGGAAATACTGTATCTTTGGGAATGTCCACAGCCGGTTTATACTTGATTTTAAAATAATTGAGTAAAAATTCCGCGTCTGCATCGAGATAAAATCGACCACACATAGACACCCCTCCCAACTTGATTAAACGACTTTATTTATAACTTAATAATGTTTAAGTAACGCCTTGTAAAAGTCCACTGCTTCTAATAGTCCTTTGATGGTGATGCGTTCGTCGTTGCTGTGAATGAGACCCCTTTCGGTCTTCGATAGCGCCATCGCTGAGAAGCGAAGCACGTTTTTCGACACCTCACAAAAATGTCTTGAATCACTTCCGGCAAGCATCAAATAAGGTGATACCACTGCATTTGGCCATACGGCTTCAATTGCATTTTTCACGTTTTTAAAGCCTGTGCTGTCAGAAGGAGAATCCGGCGACGCCTCACGACGCTCATGTACAGTCACGATGAGATCAGGCTCGCCACTAACTTTCTTGATGTGTGCAATCACGTCATCTATTTTATCGGTACCCAAAATTCTAAGGTTTAAGCCAATTGTCGCAACTGGCGGCATGACGTTAAAGGCTTTACTGCCCGCCATCTTAGTCGGTGCAATAGTAGTGCGAATCATGGCGTTCATCTCGCCACCCTGCTTTGTAAAATACCATTTTAATAGAGGTGCAAAAACATTAAGATGCTTAAAGATAAATTTGTAAACGCCCTCTGACTCCTTGCCTAGCGTCTTAAACATATCGCTCACTGGCGGTGTGAAATGCGCCTGAAGTGGATATTGCTCCAGTTTTATGAGCACCTTCGCAAGTCGCGTCACCAAGGTCTGTGCCGGTGGTGCCGATGAGTGGCCGCCTTGCCCTTCAAGGCTGATGGAAACGTCCAAGTATCCCTTTTCTCCGACACCGATTAGCGCGCACGGCTTCTTAAGACCGGGGAAAACCTCTTCTACAACAGCGCCCCCCTCATCTAACACGAGTGCTGGTTCTATACCAAGCGATTTTAGATGACGAACGATGCTCGGTGCCGAATCGCCTGATATTTCTTCATCTCCTGAAAAAGAAAGATAGATATCGTTTTTCGGTACAAACCCTTGATCGAGATTTTCTTCCACTGATTCCATGACGGCAAAAAGAGTGCCTTTTGTGTCCAGTGTTCCCCTGCCCCAGATGGCATCCTCTTTAATCAGTGCATCAAATGCAGGCACAGTCCAAAGCTCCTCGTTAACGGGAACGACATCGTAGTGTGACATAAGTACAATGGGTGCACCTGCTTCTCGACCTTTTAGCTGAAATAACAGTCCCGTTGGACCGTGATGTGTTTTTTCACATGCAGCATGAATGCTAGGATATAACTGCGCTAATGTATTTTCAAACTGTTTGAAAACTGCAAAGTCTATCTTTTCAGGATCGTTATATGAAATGGTCTTAATTTTGATTAGCTCTTGAAACCGTTCAATTCTCGATGCTTTAGAAAACTTTTCTTTAATAGTATCGCTACTCACGTTCATCCACCCTTTCTATTTGTCTTCTAGTAAACCCTTTTTATATAAAATCCGCGCTGTAACGATGGCGATCAAAGCTCCTACTGGTACCAAAACCGACACAGAGCTCGCCAGAGAAGGCACTAGAATAAACAATAGGCACATAAAGACCAATGGTGCCATCGCAATTTTCCAGTTTTTACTGACATAGACTACGGCAAGACCACCGAACAACGCTGGCAGAATGTTGTCAAATGCTGGCTTTAGTAGCTCTGAATTTAAAATCGGAGTCAGAGGTGTCAACAGCAATACGCCTAATGCGATAATCACCGTCGTTACAATAGATGATGTCGCTATGGCGATCGTCGAGATAACCTCGCCCTCAAGTGTCCCTTGGCTCACCTTTGCATTTTCCATGGCATAGAGTGCACAGGGTACCTTTAGATTGGTCAGATTACCAGTGACAAACCCGAGATAGGAACCGCCTGAGCCAAGCATCGGCGTATAAGTTAAAATCTCAATAACCGCTACCGTCCAAAAGATAGGTGCAACGCCTAAAAGACCTTTTATCACACTACTCGCTGCTGGCCACGCGCTAAAATAGGTGCTGATCAGAGCCGGGATGCCCAGCATCATAAAAAATGCACAAAGCATCCAGATTCGTCCGAAGGTATGCACTGAGGCCTCATATGACTTTGTTGATTTTGACTTTGTTGAATTTGATTTTGCTTGCTGATTTAAATTAGACATATCCAGCACCCCCTAAACTATTACGCGCGTAATGAGGATCGCAAATCCCATTGCACCGAGTATACTAAATGGCAACGCATAGTCCTGAAGCCACCTGAGCTTGTATTTTTTCAGTAAAAGCCCGCAGATAATCATAATCGCTGCTGAGCTCAGCAAGACGAAAATTGGAATAAATCCCTTTAGACCTTCTCTTATATCTGCAAAAACAACCCCTAGAAAGGCTGAAATCATCCCAAGAAAGATGGCGGTTACAAAGAGCTCGCCCCACTTCTCATCTTTTTTCTTTACCGATTCCAGACCACTCTGAATCTTTTTAAGAAAAAGTGGAATCAAAATAACACTTGGGATAATACCTATGGTCATAACCCAGGCAATGGTACTGAAAACCACAGGATCCTTAATTTGCTCTGAAACGGAAACACCAACTGATGCCGCCGCTGAAGCTGCTGCAGTCAGCTCATAGGTAATCGCCCCCAATATACTAAGCCTAATCCATGGCAGTGGTAACCCTAGAAATTTCGATAGTGAAATAACGCCGAGTAGGATAGAAACGGCAGGTGCTATGGTAAAAACCGCGCTGCTTTTTATCGTTCGCTTAATGGTATCTGAAGTCATCCCCATTACCTTAGCTTGCTTGATCGCTCTATAAAGAAAATAACTGGACTGCGCAATGACAAAAACGATCACGCCAAGTGCCAATAAATACATAAATCCACTATTGCTATTAAATGCCATAACGCCTCCTATAACCCGTATTGTAGCCAGTAGCCCACACTGAGACCCACCAGAGATAAAATTGCTAATACCACTTGAAACGGCAGAATAAACCTAAGCCATTTGCCATAGCTCATCTTTGATAAACCCAGCGCAATGAGTAAAACCGCATTGGTTGGATACATGATGTTGGAGAAGCCATCTCCAAATTGAAACGCTAATATCCCCAGTTGCCGTCCGATTCCCAAATAATCCATCAAAGGCATCAGAATTGGCATGAGTATAAAAGCCTTTGCACTTCCCGATCCGATAAAAAAGTTCATTGCCATCACCAGCAAAAAGCTGTAAAACAGCGCCACCAATGGCGAAGTATGCTCAAATAAAACAGTTAAATGGTATAAAATTGTGTCTAAAATCTGTCCTTCCATCAGCACGTATTTGATCCCTGTTGCAAGTAAAACCAACAAAATGGCAGGTGACATCTCCTTTGCGCCAGTGAAAAACGTCTTAGCCGTCCACTTTCCAGTGTGTCCACTGAGCCTTGAAACCCCTATCCCAGCTATTAGAAAAAGAAGACCTATAATGGGCAGCGTTACATCCCTGATCCAAGTAACGAATGGCACCATTGCAATCATAATAAACATAATCGCCATTATAGATAAAAAATAGAGCATTACTTTATTAGATACTGCATCCGTCTCGCTTAACTGCGATTGTCCTTCATTAACCTGTGTGGTTTTCTTAGTTTTTCTAACATGTCTTAGAATAAAGAGATACGTAGCGCCATAGATGACTCCGAATACGATGATTCGATAAAACGCACCTGAGAACATCGGCAATCCCGCTAGTTCTTGCGCGACACCTATGGTAAATGGATTCGTCACCGCAGCTGCAAAACCCAGCCCAGTCGCTAAGATGCTGACGCCCAGCCCAGTCAGATCATCCCAACCCATACGACTGGCGAGCACAAGCATCATTGGAACCAATGGCACCACCTCTTCGAATACCCCCACAAAGGCACCCAACGACATGAACACTAAAATCAAAAGCGCTAAAAGTCGTTTCTCGTCGGTCTGATAGCGAATGACTATTTTTTGAATGACGCTTTCAAGCAATCCCGTCGCTTTTAGTAAGTGAATTGCACCGCCTATTACAAGTAAGAATAAAATAATTGCAATGACCAGAACACCTGAATCACTTCCCAATACAAGGATTGGTGCGGCGAGAATCTGCCAGAACGGTACTCCTGACTTCTCCGCCTGCTCATAAATTCCTGTGATCGGATCAAAGGTTCCACCAGGCACAAGATAAGTCAGTATGCCCGTGGCAACGAGCAGCGCCAAAAGTATCAATATGGCGCTGATAAAGGTCTTAATGACCCCAGTTTGTTTTTCTTCCATGGTTTTCCCCCTATATATCATCTAATTTGTAAACCATTGAAATGAAGCTCTATACTTAACCAAGCAAAGACCACTTTTTCGTAAAATCCATCGACTGCCTGATTGATTTCTTTTTCATCTGTCCCATCTAAAACTGCTGTTTCTATAGCCTTCAGCCAGCTGACTACAGAACCCTTGCCACTATGAGCGATGATGGCTTTGCCCACATTGACGACGCCAATTTCAAACTCATTAAATAGCATGGCGTATATGGGATTATCGATGGCTCTGGCTAGCATTTTAACCCAAGCAAACAAATGGCTACCTTCGGAGATTTCCAAATTACTTAGCTGATTGATTAAGTCTTGCTTTCTTTCTAAAGGCAAATGGTTCACTTCATATAAGGTCGCTTTGAGATTGCTGATTAAAAACTGCAGCATGGCTTTGTTAAGTGCTGGATACTTACCTCTTTCCAGAGGATAGAGGTGCTCAAGCAAACTGAGCTTTCCCGACTCGGTATAATCATTGACCCGAATGCCTTTGCGAGGAACAATCGTCACGACCCCCTTAGCTTCAAGTCTGATAATCGCCTTATGGATGACAGGTCGGCTAAGCGTCAACTGAATCGCTAGCTCTCTTTCTGGTTCAAGGTATTGTAAGGGTTTATAAAACCCATTTAAAATCCTTTCAAGTATGTAATTTTCCGCTAAGCTTTCAGCTGAGATGGCTTTCGTCATAAAACCCCCTTGTGGTAATACCACAGATTTTATCCTATTATATGACCTTCGTATCAAAGTTGCAAATGTTTTCTCAGAATTTTCTGATATTTATTTGAGTATAAGATAAATGACAATAAAAATCTTAACACCTATCAGCTTTGCCAATAACATATGTGAGTTTATGGCTTAATAAAAATCTTCAGGCATCGAGCCTTCAGATTTTACCACAAGCGAGATTGTGGCTAAAAAAAAAAGAAGTAAGTTGAGTTCAACTTACTTCTTAATATACAATCTATTACTCTTGTAAATGTTGCGTCTTAGGTATCTCAAACCAAAAATGTGTTTCCCGATTTGGAACTGAGTCCACACCATAATTGAACTGATGCGCCTCCAAAATACCTTTAACGATCGCCAGTCCAACACCCGAACCCGATGGTTTACCATCCTCTCGCGATTCTATTTGATAAAATCGATCCCAGATTTTGCTCTGTTCTTCGAGTGGAATCCCTTTACCAAAATCAATGATTTCAACGCGATAACCACTGTCATTTGATATCAGTTTCAAAATCACTTTAGCAGCATTTTCACCCACTGCTTGACTATGATGTATGGCATTGGAGGTTAGATTGGTCAACACCTGTATAATCTTTGACCGGTCTGCTGACACGATGGCCATCTCAATATCCGTCTCAAGTTCAACCCTAGTAAAAATCTCAAATTTTAGCTTAATTTGCCTGATTACTTCCATGAGGTCAAACGCATCACGGTCTAAAGCCATTTGACCAGATTGAAGTCTCGATAAATCCATAATGTCCTGAATCATATCGGTCAATCGGTTGGTTTCTTCTATGATGAGGTTAAGCTGTTTGTTGCGCTTCACCGGATCGTCACCAGTAACATCAATCATCGTTTCAGAATATCCTTTGATGACACTGAGAGGCGTCCTTAGTTCATGCGATAGATTGCCAATCAGATCTCTCCTAAGCTGGTCAATCTGTCCTAATGAGTGACCCATCTCCTCGATGTTTCTTGCCAGCTGTCCAATCTCATCACGCCGTATAATCCCAGTCTCAATCTCAAACTGTCCTTCCGCGATCTGTTGAGTGGCTTTCTCTAGCTTCAATAGTGGTCGACTTAATTCTCTAGCAATTAAGAATGCAACTACAGATGCCAAAACAAGAATTATCAAAGTAATCCAAATCAACTGTTGCTTGATAATGCCGACCGTTTCTGATACCGCTTCTATCGGTGCCGTAACTGCAATAGCCCCTATGACATTGCCATTTGGATCTTTAATAGGATGCGTCATCACCCAATATTCGGTATCAAATCGCATATGACTGATGATCTCAATCTGAGTTTCACCTAGAAGTGCTGATTCTAACTGCGCCGCTAAACTTCTCTTGAACATTTGCTCAAATACCAAGGATTCTTGGTATAAAGATACACCATCGTTGTTAATCAGCATAACACCCAGTCCTGACACCTCGGTCAGGCTTTCTAGCGCATCCAACTGATTACTACTTAGCGCACTTGCAAGATCGGTCGCATCTTGTAGCTTCGACGTCTCAAGTTGACCCGCAACGGCCATAATTTTATCTTCAATTAGGTTAAAATGAACCTTATAATAGAAATTCTCTAAAAAAACCACTTGAAACAACCAAAGTAGCACGATAATCACCATTACAAGCGCCATCAACCAAGCCCAAATTTTACTACGTAACCCCTTCATCGCCACCTCAATTTTTAGGTTCAAACTTATAGCCGACACCCCAAACCGTTACAATAAAGTTTCTATAGTCACCCAAATGCTCTCTCAGCATTTTTATATGAGTGTCCACGGTGCGATCATCGCCATAAAAATCGTAACCCCAAACCGCACTTAAAAGCTGCTCTCTTGAAAAGGCATGTCTTGGATTTTGCATTAAAAAATATAGCAGCTCATACTCCTTTGGCGTTAAAGAAAGGCGTTCACCTTCTCTATCGACCGTACGCGCATTCGCATCTAATATTAAACCGTCGAAAATCAACTTAGAGTCGCTGTCAGTGACAGGCGTCGTCGCACGGGCTAAGACCGCTTTGATTCTAGCAAGCAGTTCTCTTGGACTAAAGGGCTTCACCACATAATCATCTACCCCCATCTCAAACCCAAGTAATTTATCGTACTCTTCACCTCTTGCAGAGAGCATAATAACAGGTATGCGATGTGATTTTCTAATTTCTCTTAGCGTTTGCCAACCATCTAGCTTCGGCATCATCACATCTAAAACGATGAGATCGATCAGATTTTCTTCGACTCTTTTTAGTGCCTCAAGACCATCTGCTGCTTCAAGCAGCGTAAAATCTCCTATCGCCATATATTCTTTAATAATATCTCTGATTTTAGGATCATCGTCTACTAGTAGTATCGTACTCACACGCACACCTCCTCTTTTTATAAATTATATACTGAAATAGATAAAAATTCACAAATAATTGTGTAATTCAGTCACTGCAATCAATCGTTATTGATCTCAAGTCGATTTCTGCCTTTGCGTTTTGCAGCGAACATAGATGCCTCAACTGCTTTTAGAGAAGTCTGAGGATCTACGCCTACTGTTATTGGGATCATGCCGATACTTACAGTAAGATGAATTACTTGTGCCTTAAAATGATAAGGCTCTGAACAACGCTTGATTATCGCATCGGCTAACGCTTTGATGTTAGAGGCATCATCATCCTTAATCAAAATAATAAACTCATCTGCACCCAATCGGGTGACTTCTGTCTGATAGCCATATGACATAAGGACTTCCTTCACTCTATGAGGCAGCTCGGTCAGTACAAAATCGCCACCACTTCTACCATAATTATCATTAATTCTACCAAAGTAGTCTATGTCAACGTCAATCATATAACCATCACCCAACTGATTAACGCCCTCCATGATTTGGTCGTTGTTCATTTTATAATCGATCTGCATACGCTTGTCCTTCCTTTCAGAAATTTTTATCTTCTGTATTTGTGGAAATGTCGCGACAAATTCGGCTCTTTTGCGATAAGCGCTAGGGGACATGCCATATAAGAGCTTAAAAGCCCTTGAAAATGCTTCATAGCACTCGTATTGAAAATCAAGTGCAACCTCTAAAACCGTTCTATCCGTGGACGTTAGCAAAAAAGCCGCCTCTGACAACCTTCTTTTACGGATGTACTCCTTTAGCGTCATACCTGTGAGCACTTTAAAAAACTCGTAAAAGCCACTTAAGGACATACAAGCCACACTTGCAACGCGTTCAATATCGATTGCATCATTCAAATGACTCTCAATATATTCTATTGCATCTTGAATGGCATCCACTCTATTTACTAATTGCATGATAGCCTCTTTCTTTGTGAGATCTCATCTTTATTTTAGCTGAATAATGTGATAGATGTATGATATTTTTTCCAATTCAATTGAGACGCATTTAAAAAACGAACAAATTGTGCTAGACTTAAGTAAATTCAGCATGGAGGTCTTATGGGACAAATATTACAAAACGATTGGAATGATATTTTATCTGGTGAATTTGAAAAGCCATATTCTCTTGCACTTCGACAGTTTTTAATTTCCGAGTATCAAGAACATACCATCTATCCAGACAAAAATGATATTTTTAACGCTTTTCAGTATACGAGCTTTAAAAATCTGAAGGTTGTTCTTTTGGGACAAGATCCTTATCATGGACCTGGTCAAGCACACGGCTTATCCTTTAGCGTAAAGCCAGAGGTGCCAGCACCACCTTCGCTTGTAAACATCTTTAAGGAGTTGCACGATGATCTCGGTTTAGAGATTCCAAAGCATGGTTATTTGAAACATTGGGCAGAGCAAGGCGTCCTCCTACTGAACACCGTTTTAACCGTTAGAGCTGGCGAAGCCAACTCGCATAGAGGCAAGGGATGGGAGAAGTTCACAGATGAAGTCATCCGCATCATCAACGAAAGAAACGACCCTGTGGTATTTTGGCTTTGGGGTAAGCCAGCTCAAAGTAAAGCTGCACTCATTACAAATCCCAATCACCTCATCCTAAAAGCACCACATCCAAGTCCACTTTCTGTGTATCGCGGATTTTGGGGTAGTAAGCCCTTTTCAAAAACAAACGCTTTTTTAATAGAAAATAGAAAAGCGCCCATTGACTGGACGCTTTAAAACTTGAATTTCTATTTATCGATTATAACAACTAAACGCTTATCAGTAATCGTATGCTTTAGGGCTAACGCCTAACTGAATTCTAATGGTTTATAAAAATTTATTGCACAACTCTAAACTTATCGCCAAATTCGATCTTAAAAAAGTCAATGATGCCTCTTCCGAGCATCTGCTTTTCGATATTGGCGATATAATTTTTTTGAATCGTTTGTAAGGTTAATTCATCATTGGCAAGTGGATTATAATAAACCTTCATTATTTGAGGGAAGTCCACAATAAAAACTTTATTGCCCTTTTCACATACAAATAAAATTTGCCGATTGCGGTTATCAATCTTCATAACTGCTGGTTCAGACTGAAAAAAACCAGTTTTTAAAGTAATGGGGATGTCCATGCTCATTTGATCACCTCATCCCCACTATAAAACGAATTCAATTTTATAACAAGTCCTTTTGACATTTTGTCAATGACAACGCACTTATTTTATCTGACTATTCACCGAAGTTATTATCAATTAACGCTTTTAAAGCAGCTAATGCAGCTTCCTCATCAGCACCTTCAACTTCAAGTTTGAGTTGATCGCCTTTAGAGGCTGCAATCTTCATAAGACCCAACATACTTTTGCCATTGACCTTAGTATCTCCTTTGAAAAGCGCTACTGAAGATTGAAACTTACCACATTCTTGAACGAAAAGTCCCGCTGGTCTAGCGTGTAATCCATGTGTATTTTGAAGTGTAAACTCGTATACTTTCATCTTATTCTCCCTCACAATTAATCTACATTATAGTAAGCCAGTAGGTATGCTTCTGCCTCTGCATTCCATAAACCATCGTATTTGTCTACTAGCTCTGCAAGCTTCGCAAATAATGGATCTGTTTTGCCAAGCTCTGCGAAATCATCTATGGCAGTAAGCGGCATATTGATATGGTTGTAAACTAATTTTTTTCCACCTGGAATGTTTGGAAGATCCATAACCGCATCTATCGTACAGTCTAAGCCTCCGATGTGTGTCAGCATAACTGAAGGATTTATGAGATTTTTAGCGGACATATCCAACGCTTCTATCAAGTCGTCGGTATTTCCGCCAGTTGACCCCATAATATGCGTATTGTTGTAGTGTACGTTATAAAGGTTAATAGGCGCTGTAAATTCAGTATTCGTAGGACCTGCAAAGAAGTTCATACAGCCATCGTATGCTAAAATCTTATCGCCTTGCTCAACTAAAGGTACCACTGGTGCATAGACGAAAACATCATCATAACCATGACCATCGGTTAAGCTTCTAAGATGTGCAACTGGATCATCGTAACTCGCTGTATTCACATAAATTAATTCAACGCCTTTTGCAGCTGCTTTCTCTGGTGAAATAAACTTAGCAGCTCTGTTTAAACGGTCATCAGAAATATCTGTCACGACGATTTTTGATGGTTTGTTTTCAATTGCAAGTGCATAATCGATTGCACCAAGTCCCATTGGGCCAGCGCCACCTAGTATGGCAACAAAGCCGTCCTTCTTAGTTCCCATTACATGCTCATATTTATATGGCACTGTATGGTAGCTTGCATGATAGCCGCCAATGATACATGACATTGGTTCACCTAATGAAGCACCAAAATAGCTGTCACCATCATAAATCAGTAGGCAACCTAGCTCCATGACTTCTGGTGGAATAACATTATAAGTTGCATTGCCACCGAAAAACTCATAAGAATAACCTGGTGAATAAGGACTACCTTTATAGTTAAGCGCTGGTTGAAGTGAAAACTTCATACCTGGTTTGAATTTATCTTGATGCACCTTACCTACTTCTACGATTACACCTGCCATTTCATGGCCAACGATAATTGGATGCTCTGCAATGTTTTCTGGAACACGTTTGTGTTTGCTACCTTGCTTTACTGCTTTAAAAGTCGACATACAGATACTGTCTGAAACCACCTTAACTAGTATTTCATCTTCTTTGATTTCTGGGAGTTCAAACTCTTCAAGTCTAAGGTCATCTTGACCATACATTCTTACTGCTCTTGTTTTCATATATTTACTCCTCTTTTTAACGTTATCTATGGGTTTCTGTTTAAATTTGATCTATAACGACCAAATCCAGTTGATTCATAATCCATTCAACATTCATAGGCTTTGTCCCAACGGTCATAACTGCTCCTGCACTCGTTGCAACTGATAATTTCAAACAATCATTTAAACCCAATTCTCGGTCTAGTCCATAGACAAATGCACCTACAAAAGCATCACCTGCACCAACTGAACTATGTGCCTCAACTTTAAGTGGTCTCAGCCTGAATGCATGGTCTTTGTCACAGTAAAATGCACCCTCACCACCCAGTGAGATAAATACATTTTCGACGCCTTTTTCTATAAAATGAGCTCCTGCAACTTTAAGATCAGCATCTGTTGGTATTTCATGACCGAAATACACTTCAAGTTCATGACGATTAGGTTTAATAAAATCAGGTTTGGCTTTAATCCCTTCGACAAATGCCTCTCCAGAGGCGTCTAAAAATACGGTAGCACCTGCATTTTTACCAACTGCTACGAGATCTGCATAATAAGTTGAAGAAATTGACTTTGGCGCACTTCCAGAGATGACTAGGATATCGCCACTTTTAAGCAGTTTGCCTATTTTATCTAGCAAGGCTTCTGTTTCAGCTCCAGTTACCAATGGACCAGGTTCATTGATTTCTGTCGTTTCATGTGTCGCCGCATCAAACACTTTCATGTTCGTTCTGGTCTCACCTTGAATCCTGATAAAGGACTGTTCTATTTCAAGTCTTTCAAGGGCATCAGAGATATATTTACCTGCAGATCCACCTAAAAATCCAGTTGCGATACTTTTACCACCCAATGACTCTACGACTTTAGATACATTGATTCCCTTACCTCCTGGATCTTGAAGTGTATTTAGAACCTTATTGAGCTGAGCAATTTCAAAATTCTTAACCTCTATGGTTTTATCAATTGCTGGATTCAGTGTCACCGTTAGAATCATGCTACATCATCCCTTCACTTGAAAAAAGTTCATAGATATAGTTTGGATCAGTCGTTGTCAGCATTTTTTCAAGAATTGCGTCATCCTCAATCGCTTCAGCAATGTTCGCAAGTAATTGAATATGCTCATTGCCCTTTCCAGCGATGCCGATGACAATTTTAGCTAGCTTTCCTTCTCCAAAACTTACACCATTTGGGTATTGAACCACGACGATTCCAGACTCGATGATAACATCTTTAACGCTATTTTCACCATGTGGAATAGCGACATTGTTACCAATGTAAGTAGAAAACTTCTGCTCTCTCGCTAGCATTCCATCGATGTATCCTTCTCCAACATAGCCACTCTTAGTTAACAGCTCTCCTGCATGTCTAATTGCTTCTTCCATAGTTACAGATTCACGATTTAAGATAATATTTTCCTTCATTAGTATTTCATTTGGTTTGCTCATCTCTTCTTTTACCTCCGTTATAATACAATATGCCTTTACAGCATCAACCAACTGTTCATAGACTTCCTTGTTAAGAAAATCTTTTATGCCAATATGAATCGCGCCCGGTGCTTGTCGCTTCGCTCTGTTAAGGAGGTCCGTGTATGTGATGACTAAATCTGAATCAGATGGAATTGCATCTATCGGTACATTTACAACGGGTAAATTCATCTGGTTTTGTTTCACAACCTTTGTTAATAGTGATGCACCTAAAGCACTGGAACCCATGCCAGCATCACATGCAAACGTTATTTTGGTAATCTTCCGCCCTTGTGGTAAGGCATCAAAGATCAGCTCGAAATTTTGTTTTTCTTGTGTTTCTTCTTCTGTATCCTGAAGTGGATACCTCTTGAAAATGAGATAGGACAGTATAAATGTAACCACCATAGATACAGTGACGCCTGCAATAACACCAAGAATTTGATCTCTAGGGGTTAATGCGAGAACGGCAAATATACTTCCCGGTGAGGGTGTCGCTCTGAGACCTGCACCGAGTAATTGAAAAACAAATGTACCACTCATGCCACCCAGTATGACTGCGCCAAAAAGAGCTGGACGCATAACGACATACGGAAAATAAATTTCGTGAATCCCACCTAAAAAGTGGATAATCATCGCGCTTGGTGCATTATTTTTTGCAATTCCTTTTGTATAAAACCAGTAGGCGAGCAATATGCCAAGACCAGGACCTGGGTTAGTCTCTAATAAGAAAAAGATTGAGCTACCATGTGCCAACGCATCTTCAATGCCTAATGGTCCAAGGATGCCGTGATTAATTGCATTGTTTAAAAATAAAATTTTCCCTGGTTCAATAAAGATAGCAGACATAAACAATAGTCCACGATCTAAAACAAAAGCTACTCCTGATTTAAGTAGTTCATTGAGTAAAACGATCAAAGGTCCAACAGCTTTAAAGGAAACTAACGTGAGTGCAACCCCTATGATGCCTGCGCTAAAATTAGTCACTAGCATCTCAAACCCCGCTGGAATTCGATCTTTTGAATATTGATCGAACCTATTTAATAGCCATGCGCTGAGTGGTCCCATAATCATCGCACCAATAAACATTGGAATATCTGCGCCTGCTATAAGACCAAAAGTCCCTATAACGCCTATGACGCCCCCTCTTGTACCCCCGATGTTTTTACCGCCGGTATAGGCAATCAAAAGAGGTAGTGCATAAAAAATCATAGGTCCAATAATTTGTTCAAGTTCTGCATTGGGCAACCAGCCATCCGAATGAAACAGCGTGGTTAAAATTCCCCAAGCGATAAAAGCACTAATATTTGGCATCACCATTCTAGACAAGAAACGACCGGATTTTTGTAAGCGCTCCATATTAGAGTCCTCCCGTCTTTAGTTGTCTATTGAGCCATTTGTGCATGATCCCCTTGATGTGGTCCAATAAAAGTTTTTCATCTGCATCTGAGATCATTTGAATCATTAAATTGTCTTCCACTAGCGCTTTACTTAATAAACTCATTACTTCAAGTTGTACTTTTGACGCATTTTCCGGAATGAGCATAACAACCGCTTTATCAACCAATTCATTTCGTCTAAATGCTTGCATGGTAATTGGCTTTACCAAACGCCAAACGGAAAAAGTCATTTCTTTAATCACTTCTGATTTGCCATGAATTAAAGCAATACCTTCACCTTGAAGTACAGTACTTCCTAGCTTTTCTCTTTCTTGTAAAACACTGATGATTTGTTTTTTATGCTTACTATCAGTTGCATTTGCATCAGCTATTTGCTTTAAAAGCTGCTCACTATTTTTTGCTTTTATATCCCTAAACAGCTTTAGATTCCGTTCAATGGTAATGACACTTTCTGTTAGTGCATGAATGCGCTTAACGGATTCGGATTCATCCTGTTTTTCTCTTTCGAGCTGGCTTTTATAAGGTCTAACGTTATTGCTTAAAATACTGACAACCTGTTTTATGCGTTCAATATCTTCTGTCATAAGCAGTGGATTTACCTGTATAGATGGCAATTCACTCGCATCAAGCGCTATGGTTGTAATCAGAAGCTCTAACTGATGTTCAGAGATGCGATTGTAAATCACATCTTCCTTTGAAAACTGTCCAACGACTTCTAATCTTGGGAAGAGCTTTACAAGTCTGGAATACAAGAGACTTGAAGTCCCAATACCACTTGAACACACAACCCCTGTCCTAATTTTCTTCTCGATGCCTTGGAGCTTCAAATATCTTTCTACGGCTGCACCAAAATGCATCGCAATATAGCCTACCTCTTCCTTGGGTACATTCAAGTCGAACTGCTTTGCGATTAAAGTTCCCGTTTCTGATGACATCTTATAAATTTCAGGATACATCTCCATAATCTTCTCTAGAAGTGGGTTTCTGATATCTAGAGCTAGCTTCATCCTCGTAACTGCAGGTCTAAGATGACTAACGAGGCCAATTAAGAGCTTTTCATCCTCCTTTAGATCATAGCCACTTAATTCCTTAAATTTCTGAATCATGGCAGAGCTAAGTCTGCTGAGCTCAAAGTTAGAAATGATGAGATCCTGCTGATCAATTAAGGCTCCCGTTCTCAGCTTTGATCCCTTTAGATGCATGGTAATATACCCTAGCTCATCCTCTGGGAACTTAATAGTAAACTCTTTTTCAATATCGACGCCAATGCTGCGAGCAATATCAAACTGTGAATCAGATCTTAAGTTGTCCAAAATGTCACCATTCATGATGATACTTTCACCCCTTAAAATCCTTTGTACTGCTATAGATAGATGAATCATCAATCCCATGTAGGACTGATCCGTTAAGCGATTTGCAATGTAAGTTTCATATTTGGATAGGATTTTACTAACTTTGAGACTTATTTCCTTATCCATCACATTCTCTACAAAACCATTGGTACTACTAATCATAGCTACTAGATCCTGATGTTCATAATTTTGATATAAAAAATCGACGATTGCTTTTCTAAAATCGATCTCCTTACCCTTTACAAAAACGCCGAATCCTGGCTTTCGAACCAATGTAATCGAACGCTCTTTAAACCACGGCTCAATCTTGTCCATATCATAAGAGATCGTCGCTTCTGAAACACCCAATAAATTAGAAAAATAATAGAACTTTCTAGGCTCTCTGCTTCTTAAAAGCTCCATAATAATTTGGTTGAGTCTTTCCTCCTGTGAAAAATGAGTCCCTTTAAACTTGTTCGCATAATTTTGAACTTGTTCTCTTTGCTTTACATCTGCCTCGACCTTTAATCCGAGCTTGGATTTTTTTGTAAGCACCAATCCAAGGTCTTTGGCAAACGCCTCTATTTCGTCCATGTCTCTAAATATTGTCCGTTTGCTAATATTCATTTCGTCCGCCAATTGGGCGATTGAGAGAAAATCACTCTTTTCGAGAAGTTTCTCGATGATTTCTACAACTCTCTTTGAATACTCCACTTTCTTACCCCCATCTTTTGAGACACCGTTTATCATTAAAATATTCTGACAAATGTTATAACATTATTATACGCTCTTTTATTAATAGGTACATCAAAAGATAGGTGGAAAATGTCACAACTTAAGAGTGACATAATTGAATAACGCTGTAAATAGAGAGAGACAGCGAGTGAAGCTCGCTGTCTCTTAACTGGACTTATTTTAAACGATTGACTAATTCATCATAAACTGGATTGCCTACAAATTGATCGATAGCGATTAACTCAGCATTTCCTGCTTTCGCTTTTGCACGTTCAGCTAAGCTTTCGTGTGTAATAACGATATCTGCGTCAGAAGGAATCTCGTCCAATGAAGTATTTACGACAATAATATCAAGACCTGCTGCTTTAACTTTTTTCTTTAAAGTAGTAGCGCCCATCGCACTTGAACCCATACCAGCATCACAAGCAACTACGATTTTTCTAACTGAACCTTTAGTTGAAGTAATTTGTGGTGATTTACCTTTTGAAGCTGCTTTCATATTGCCCACTTGCGATTGAGCTGCAAGATAAGCTTCTTCTTTTACTTCACTTCTCTTTAAGAAGAAGGCTGCTACTACAAACGACACTGCTGTCGCGACTGCAACCCCAGCAAGTACTGGCAGTAAGCCACCTTTAGGTGTCATCATAATAAGTGCCATAATACTTCCTGGGGATGGTGTTGCAACTAAGCCTGCTCCAAGTAAGTTAAATGTGAACACACCACTCATACCACCAGCGATTACTGCAAGTACAAGGATTGGTTTCATTAAAACATAAGGGAAATAGATTTCATGGATCCCACCAAAGAAATGGATAATGATTGAGCTCGGTGCTGATTCTTTAATCATACCTTTTGAGAAGAACCAGTACGCTAATAGAATACCAAGACCAGGACCTGGGTTTGTTTCTAATAAGAAGAAGATAGATTTACCGTGTTCAGCAACTTCTTGGATCCCTAAAGGTCCTAAAACACCATGGTTCATTGCATTATTTAAGAATAAGATTTTACCTGGTTCAATAAAGAGTGAAGCAAATGGTAATAAGTTAGCGTTAACGATTGCTTCTACGCCACCTTTTAAAACGTTATTGAGTGCTAAAACAACTGGTCCAATACCAAGTACCGCTAAAAGTGCTAATAACATACCAATAATACCAGCTGAGAAGTTCGCAACTAACATTTCAAAGCCTGCAGCAACCTTACCTTCTACTGCATCGTCCCATTTTTTAATGACGAAGCCGCCAAGAGGACCCATAATCATCGCTCCGATGAACATCGGAATGTCTGAACCAGCGATAACGCCCATTGCTGCAACCGCACCAACAACGCCACCTCTCACGCCACCGACCATTTTACCACCAGTGTAAGCTATTAATAATGGCAGCATGTAAGTTATCATTGGACCAACAAGAGTTGCTAATTTTTCATTTGGTAACCAACCTGTAGGAATAAAGAATGCAGTGATAATACCCCAAGCGATAAATGCGCCGATATTTGGCAATACCATACCACTTAGAAAACGTCCAAATCTTTGAACATTATTTTTAACTGAAGATTTTTCCATTGTGTCCCCCTTATTCATTTTCAATCATTATTCGTTTCAAAAGTTTATAACTGGCCTGTTACAATTGCATTATATTTTTAAGGGGTGAAATTTACAAATAAAAGACCACCAAATTTGACACAATCTTATCGTGACATTTTTTAAAAACAAGTATTTTCAGTTGTTTGTATGCCTTTTAAAACAAAAAAAAATGTAATAAAACTTACATTTAGTTAATATTTTTTGTGTTCACTTAGGACTAATGTGCTATAATAAGACATCATAATCACAAGGAGGATGCACATGAAAATTAGAGCAAGAATCGTCCTTTTCACCAGTATCATTATCGTTATTGCTATTGGCTTTCAGGCATTGTTTAGTATTTACTCAACCAATTCATCCTTAGAAAACATCGTAGAACGTCAGTTGGCTGATCAAATTAAGAACATCACAAACGAACTACACACCGCAAAAGATGTTATTCAGATAACGAAAGAAGCTATGAATGATAAGAACGCAGTCATCGCTCAAGCGATAGCAGAAATGATCGTTTATAATCAAACATGGCTGAAAACATATAACATGGACAAGCTTGCGGACCAACTAAGAATTGAGGAAATACGAGTTACAGATGTCAATGGCGTCGTCGAATATGGTAATGACGAAAAGATTTTTGGCACTAAGCTTTCAGATGATCCTTCTATGTCAACCTTTAGCCCTTTAATTGGTCAAAGAGATCAATGGGTTGCACTTGAGCCCGCACCTCGAGAAAAAGACGGCAAAATGTATCAATTTGTTGCCGTTTCTAGACGTGATGTGCCTGGCGTTATCATTATCGGATTTATTCCTACAACATTAATTGATTTATTAGCCAACCTCGATATTCAGAAGAGAATTGAGGGCTTGGTTATCGGCGACAGCGGCTTCGGTACCATTGTCGATGAAAATGGCCTTATCATCGCGAGTAATGATTCCGCTTTAGTTGGAACCGCTGCGACCGAACTTCCATGGCTGTCAACTGCGCTCTCCAGTGGTAATTCCTCATTAACCTCAAGCATTGATGGAAATGATTACTTCACTTATAAGGAAGCGATTGATCAATTCACAATAGTGGTCACCTATCCAAAATCAGTTGTTACTGAAATTATACTAAAAAGCCTATTTAACAATGCGATTGTCGTTGTTATTTCAGTTCTTTTACTTGTATTTGTTATCTCTAGTATGGTTAAAAAATACGTTACAAAACCATTAAAGCGCGTTGAAACTGCAATGATCGAGGTTGGATCTGGCAATTTCAAAACTTCAGTGGGTTATAATTCAAAGGATGAGATCGGCTCTCTTTCAACTAAGTTTGATGATATGACCGCAAATGTTAGACATTTGATTTCTGAGGTATCGAGTAGTATCAATAATTTAGCTTCAAATTCTGAAACCATTTCAGGTAATGTTGACGGGTTAAGTGCCACTACTCAAGAAGTCACTAAGGCGATTGAAGAGATCACCTATGGTGCTACTGATCTCGCTTCAAATGTCAGTGATCGCCTTCACACGGGTCACCAATTAGGGGACAGTGTCAATATCATATATGACAAGCTCCAAAATGCAAAATCAGTCACAACTGAAATGGTATCTACCAATCAAATTGGTCGATCAAAAATAAACGCATTAAAAGCCGTATTCCAAGAAACCGTCGACAGTACTGAAAATGTTTCATCTCAAGTGAAGGCATTAAGTATCAGTTCACAAACCATAGAAACTATCGTGGGTACGATTAAAGGAATCTCAAGTCAAACGAACCTTTTAGCACTTAACGCCTCTATTGAAGCGGCACGTGCTGGTGAGGCTGGACGAGGCTTCTCGGTGGTTGCAGAAGAAATTCGAAAGCTCGCAGAGCAATCCTCAGCCTCAGCGGAAGAAATCAACGCCATCATTGATGAAATCGTAAAAATCGTCAATACGACAAACAATACCGTATTATCCACCATTCGATCAGTAGATAAAGCAAAATCGAACATCGATGAAACGGTTGCTGTTTTCCAAAATATTGATGGTAGTGTTTCAAAGGTAGAATCGATTATAGACGGCTTTATCGAAGAAGCTCAAACGATAGAGGGACTTAAAAACGAACTGATTGAGTCACTCGAGTCTATGGCAGCCATCAGCGAAGAATCAGCAGCTTCTACAGAGGAAATAAATGCTTCTACAGAAGAACAGCTCTCTCGCGTTTCTGAAATCGTTCAAGCCATAGAGCACTTAAATGAGGATGTTGCCAACCTCTCAGTAGAAATGACTAAATTCAAAGCTTAGACGGATTTAATTAAAGTTCATAATTAACAGATTAAGGACATGCTTTTATAAAGAGCATGTCCTTTTGTTAATTTTTCTTAATATTTAAACAGTGCTGTGATATACTCAAATCATGGAGGGATTCGTATGAGGTTTAATGAGAAATTTGATCTTTTAATGAACCTATTAAATATTCCAAATAATAAGCTAGCTAAATTTATGTCTGTAGATCAATCCCTAATTAGTCGATGGCGCTCTGGTGACCGTGACCCCCTTAAAAATGATTTGTATGTTACTCTAATTTCAGAATACATCGTTCAGCATACAGCTGATCCACAATATCTTTATGAATTAGTAGCTGTCACTCCAAACGAAGAAGGAGATAATTTAAAGGAAGCGATTGCTGTATGGTTAAGAAGCGAGTATATCCAGGTTTCGAGTATAGCCACAAAGTTTCTAAATCAGATACAAAATTACAAAGATAATACGCTACCGTTTAATAAAGCCCTCCTTGATGAAGCCCCTATAGGCGAGCGATTAAAGGTTGAAGTCTATCATGGACGTGAGGGCAAGCGTAAGGGGGTCGTACGCTTCTTAACCTCTGTCATTCTTTCCAACAAGCTCACCGAACTTTTGCTGTATAGTGATGAACCCATGGATTGGCTTATGGAAGATCTCGTTTTCACTCAAAAATGGGCTTTGATGCTAGCTGAGCTAATGCGTATTGGACATAAGATCAAAATCATACACACCGTTGATAGAGATGCCAACGAGCAAATCGTCGCAATTGAAAGATGGCTACCGCTCTATTTATCGGGACAAATTGAGCCTTATTATTATCCCAATTATCAAGAAACCCTATTTAAAAAAACTTTGTTCATTGCGCCAGGTATAGCAGCTCTCACATCAAGTGCAATAGCTGGAACGGAATCCATGGAGCAAATTTTCTACCACGATACAAAAATGATTCAAACCCTAACAGAGGAATTTAATACTTATCTTAAAGTCTGTCGTCCGCTAATGAAAATCTATAGTGAAAAAAATCTGCATAGCTTTCACGAATTGCTATTCGAGTTCGAAGGGCAAGAAGGTGATATGATTACATTAGGACAGACATTGCCCTTTGCCACTTTATCCTACGAGGATTATCGTCGTGCGATGAAGGACAGTGCAATTGCAGCTAATAATCAAGATTACTATATTGATTATTATACAAAACGACATAGCCTTTTTTATTCGCATTTAAAAAACAATAAGAGGTGCGACTGGATTAATCTCAGCTTTCTATCAGAGCAGAGCTGCATTAATCTAGATACTTTTATGTTGCATCCCCTTAATCTTGAGTCGTCGTATATTAATCGTCAAATAAATACAGTTGAACGGTTAATAAAAGAAAACAAGCACTATAGCTTAAGATTTTGTACTAGAGAAATTCCCCATAATATATTTCTGGCATTTAAAAAGAATACAGGGGTGATCATTTATAAAACCGATCCCCCCCATATTGTTTTTGCTATCAATCATCCCTTGATGTTATCTGCATTTGAGTCCTTTATTGAAGAAATCACCACTGATGACTCAATTGATAATAGATCATCCATTGAAAAATTACATCAGCTACTAATACCTGCCTTCAATTAGTATTCATCTATATTCACCTTTTTCTGTCTCGGCGGTTGCTTTTGATTTTTTCGATCTAAGGATTTGATTTTCAAATCCTTTTTTTTATCTAGAAATCTCAGCTCCTTCTGAAGCTTTTTCCAGCTTTCCCATCTTCGCTGATCTAGCTCACCTTTAAAAATTGCAGCTTGTACGGCACAGCCAGGTTCATTGTGATGCGTACAATCATTAAATCGACATGATTTTACCAGTCTTTCTATTTCGCCGAACATTTTCTCCATACCTTCGTCGGATTCCCATAAGGATAGGGTTCTCATTCCAGGCGTGTCCATTAAAATGCCGCCATTTTCCATCACCACAAGCTCTCTATGTGTAGTGGTATGTCTGCCTTTACTGTCATCCTCTCGAATATTCTGAGTCTTTAAAACCGGTCTACCAATCAGTGTATTGATTAAAGTTGACTTGCCAACGCCAGATGAACCCATTACTGCTATGGTTTTTCCAATTCCGATATATCTATCTAGTTCTTTAATTCCCTCCCCTGTAAAACTGCTCACTGGAATGACATCGACACCTGGGGCGATCTCATATACCACCATCAGCTTTTCCATAACATCATCGCATAGATCTAACTTGGTTAAAACAATGACCGGATTAGCACCACTATCCCAAGCCGCCACCAGATAACGTTCTAGACGCCTCATGTTAAAATCGTGATTTAATGACTGAATTATAAACACTGTGTCGACATTCGTTGCAACTATTTGCTCTTTTACTTCTTTCCCAGCAGCAGCTCTTGAAAATTTTGTCATTCTACTTAGGACAGCTTTAACAGTGCCTTCATCAAAATCATTCATAAATCCAGCAACAATCCAGTCACCGGTTGCAATTTGTTGATCAAAAATATGAGAACGTTGCGGTCTAGCAACTGTTCTTTCCCCGTCTTCAGTCATAACCTTTATCTTTTGACCGAAATCTGCTATCACTCTCGCAGGTTGATAAATTTCATACAAATCCTTTTTTTGATTCTCAATTTCTCTTAACCTAGTCACGTATTGGTCCTTAAAAAAATCACTGAATCCATATTGCGTTAAAATCATCCAATCACTTCCCTTTTCTTCGTTTTTGCTCGTTAATATAGCTGAATTGACTTTATTACTTTTACTTTTACTTTTACTTTTACTTTTACTTTTATTATTATCATTATCATTTTCCATTTTTGCTTCTAAATGCATTTAGATTCTCCTTTTTTTAGTTACCCTATTATTGAATTGCCAATTTTTTCCTTCTTTCGGGCATAAAAATACCGCGGACGACCATCCGCGGATTTTAGATATAAAAAAACACGCCATAAGACGTGTTATATAAACGCGATCAGATTGCTCGAAAGAAATGCGCAGCGCAAAAGCACTGGCCAATATCCAGTTAGTTTTCCTTTACCTCTATTCTAATATCTAACATTTGACATTTCTCCTTTCAGGTTATCGACTTATCTTGATTATAGGGATGATGAAAAAAAAAGTCAACCCCTCATTTCAATCCTTTATTAAACTCACATATAATTATATGCTTTAATCCTCAACTTTTAAGGACAGACCTTGAGAGCTCGGTATAGCTTCCTTAAAGTAATTGGTCTCTTCACGATAAAAGCTGCTATCTGAATGTAGCTTTGGATTTTGTTCTTCGAATTCATTGATCACTTGCTTAAGCATGTACATGCGATCATCCAGACTCGTTATTAGCTCCGCACATTCTTTTAGCTCAGCTTGAATGACCCTTGGCGCTTTTTCACGATATTTATAATAGATCTTATGCTCAATACTAGCCCAAAAATCCATTGCTATCGTTCGAAACTGTATTTCAACCCTTGTTGGAACGACCCCAGAGGATAAATAAACAGGATACTCAACATGAACATGTAGACTCTTATAGCCATTCTCCTTGGGATATTTAATATAATCCTTTATATCTACAATCTTAAAATCAGATTGTCTTGATAATAGCTCTAAAACGTTATAGATATCTGCTGTAAACGCGCAGATGATTCGTATGCCTGCAATATCAAAGATGTTAGATTTTGCATTTTCAATAGTTGGCTCCAATCCAATCCTTACTAGCTTTTCTTTAATACTCTTAGGCTTCTTAACACGATAACGAATATGCTCAATTGGATTATAGTCATGTATGGTTCGAAACTCTTCATCTAGAATGGTTAGCTTTGTTCTTATCTCATCGACTGCAAATTGATGAACGAGTAATAAGTCTCGCCAGGGTTTCATTTCGTCTGTTAACAGAGCTTCATACATTTAATGCCTCCTACTGATTCTTACTAATCTCATGATGCTTCAACTCAGCTTTATTTCGATATAAATGGTCATCCGCTTGTTGAATTACCTCTTCTAAAGTTCTGCCCTCACTCTTTGCAATCCCATAACCTACAGATAATTGAATCGTTTCGTATTTATTAACCGTTTCTTGAAACAAATCATCAATTCTAGCTTTAATACTCTCAATGCCCTCATAGTCTGTGTTCGGAAGAATTAGCATAAATTCATCCCCACCATATCGTACAGGAAGGTCATTTTTTCGACAAGTTTTATTCAGTATGCTTCCAAAGCTTTTCAAAACCTCATCACCAGCACTATGACCAAAATTATCATTTACCTTTTTAAAGTTGTTGAGATCCATCATTAAAACGATAAAATCCTTTGAACCCTTGTTAAGTGCGTAGAAACGCTCGAGCTCATGGAACATATGACGCCTATTATATATACCTGTTAACTGATCGGTTATAGATAGCTCATAGATTCTTTTGTGCTCAGACTTAAAAAAGTTATTTATAAGTAGCATTAACGCAAAAATTATAATGCTGACCAAGGTGAAATTAATGGATAAATCAACACCCCTTACGGTTAAATCCGAATAAACACTATATTGCTCAGGATGCTTGGGTTCATAATTCAAAAAATAAATAATTTCAGCATAGGAAATAATCGGAAAAATATAATCGATACTTCGACCTGCAAGTACAATACCAACGAAGAATATTAAGACTGCGTAAAATGCCATTGCACTATAAGAGCCTGGTGAAGACAACCAAGCCATTGGCAAATATAGAACGCATATGAAGATCGAAAATCCATATTTGATTGGTTCCATATACTTATGGTTTATCACCATCACAAAACAAAATAACGCAATCAAGCTACCAAATAGCGGTAAAACGACATTGAGAATGGGTCTTTGGTTAAAGACATTTATCAAAGCCACAATTAAAAATGAACTCATACCAACAACTAATATCATTCGCAACACTTTTTGCCTCAACAACGCCATTGGATTACTATTTTCTACCATAAGCAACCTCATTCTAATCATTTATCTTATTAACTCAATCGCTTTATCCTCTGGAACCGGTCTAGAAAGATAGTAGCCCTGACCATAATCGCATCCCAGATAGACAAGACGATTGGCTTGTGCCAGCTCTTCGATGCCCTCTGCATTGGTTTTTAGTCCTAGCTTTTTCGAGAGCTGAATAATTTGCTCAACTATAAGCTGATCCTTTCCACCTCTAGACAGCTGGTCAATATAGGATTTATCTATCTTTAGTGTGTCAAAAGGTATTTTTCTCAAATAATTCAGCGATGAAAATCGCGTTCCAAAGTCATCCAATGCAATTTTAAATCCCAGTCGCTTCAATTCATTGATCGATTTTAGTGAGACATCGAAGTTCTCTATTAACGAATGCTCAGTAATTTCAAATTCAATCAAATCAGGATTAATATCGTATTTATCTAAAAGGGCACTGACATGAGGAATTAGCTGTGATGAAGTCAAAGACTTAGCAGATAAATTTATAGAAATCACTTTGTTTAACTGCTTTAGATTGGTTTCACTGAACTTAAACGCATTATCTATAACCCATTGATCAATCTCGATAATCTGGCCTGTTTTCTCAGCGACATCGATCAAATCACCAGTAGAAATTGCCTGGGTTTGAACTTGCCATCGTAGTAAAGCCTCAAAGCCAACAATTAGTTGCTCACTAAGTTTATATATTGGCTGATAAAAAAGCTCAAAGGTGTTCGCAATTAAAGTTCTATTAATCGTACTTTCAATAGCGATGAGGCGTTCTACCTCAGCCTGAAATGATTTTTCATAATAGCAGCATTGCTGTTTTCCTGATTCCTTAGCCTTGTATAGCGCCATTTCAGCATTTTTGAGTAACTCAATATGGCTAAAGCCATCCTTTGGAAATTGAGTTACGCCAATGCTGATTGATGGAAAATATTCAAAATCCTTCATGATCCATTTCTTTTTTGTCAATTTCATTATTTCTGCTATGATTTCTTTGATCGTCGTCGTATCTTCTGTTTTAGCGACGAGGGCAAACTCATCTCCTGACCATCTGTAGCAGATCAGATTTGGCATCGCTTCCTTTATTAAATGAGCATAATTTTTTAAGAAGGTATCTCCTTGCGCATGTCCCAGTACTTCATTGATGTTTTTAAAGTTATCAAAATCTAAATATAAAAGGGTGAAGTTCTGTTTTGATTCAATCAGCTGATTTACATCTATTTCAAAAACCGTTTTGTTATGAAGTCCAGTTAATTTATCTTTAAAAGCCAAATCGTAAATCTGTTTTTCCTTTTCCTTCTCCTTTGAAACATCTAATCCAAAAGAAACGATTACCTCTTCATTAAGCTCTGGGTGATGCATAATGGCATTAGACCATAGAAAGGTAAGACAACTACCTTCTTCAGTACATAGTCTTGACTCAAATTTATTATCTAGTGGGTTGAGTCTCAGATTTTCAATGAATTCAGTTATGTTAATATCACAATTATCAAAAACAATTTCAGTTACGTCTTGTCCTAATATCTTCTCTGAATTCGTTTGTGTCACTTCAGTATAAAAGGGATTCACTTCCACTATTTCACCTGAAAGTTTCCACGCGACAACACTTGTATTGGTGTTTGTATAGAACCCCTCAATGAATAGCTTGTGGTTCTCCACCTTCTTCATTGCATTTTGAAGAGATTCATAGTTGTTTTTAAGCTCCTCTTCAACTGCAATCATTTCTTCAGAAAAGCTGACAAGCTCTTGATTTGACTCGCTTAATGACCTAGATAATTGGAAGATCTTTCTATTGTCCATTCTTATTAAGAAGTATAATAATCCACCCGTCAGCAAAACATAAAACGACCCTTTAATCGATTGTACTAGCATATACATCTTATAATCACTAGTCAGCTGAGCCACAATCGTATCTGAAAATTTTATCCAAGCAAATCCTAAAACCATGTAGATTAGTATCGTCTTCCAAGGGTTGTTTTTTATAGTCACTAGTGTCTCTGGTTTTGATAATTGAGATTCATAAAACCGATTATTATCCATATTATTTCCTTCCATTCTGAACGATATACTACATATACCCGATATAGGATAAAAGTACCATAGTATTATTATAATTCATCTATACTAAAATAACAATTTGATAAGTAAATTTATACCAGTCACCTCTCTCATCCTCATAACCGTCTACCCTATTATTTATAAAAACTATCTATAAAAATGAGCAATAAAAAACTCAGTTTAATAATTAAACTGAGTAAAAATATGGCCATTATATTTTTCTGAGCTGTGTCACACACTCCACGCCACCTGTCCAAGGAAACATATCAACCAAGGTAATTTCATCTGTTTCGTATCCAAGCTTCCTAAAAACGATCAGATCCTCCAATAGAGTCGATGGGTTACAGGATACATAAACGATACTCGGTATATTATAGCCTGCAATTGCTGTGGTTGTTTTTTCTCCCATACCGTTTCTTGGCGGATCGACCACGATTACGTCCGGCTGTTCCGTCACGCTTTGAAGCTTTTCAAAGACGTCCCCACAGATAAATTTACAATTTGTAAGCCTATTTAACGCTGCGTTTTCTTTGGCTGCATCGACCGCATCTTGGACCCATTCAATACCGATTACTTGGCTGGCCTTTTGCGCCATTATTTGCCCTATTGTCCCAGTGCCACTAAAAAGATCGAAGCAAACCTTATCTGATAGATCATCAATCAAATTCATTGCAGTTTGATATAGGATTTCAGCGCCATGCGTATTGGTTTGGAAGAATGAATAAAGTGTAATCTTAAAGGTTAAATCATACAGTTTTTCAGTAATAAAATCATCTCCGAATAATATACAGATATCTCCGGCAACGACATCGCCAAGACCATCATTTTTAACATATAGAACACTTTTTAGGGTACCTTTAAGAGGTAATTCTTGTATCCTTTTTAAAAATGCTGATCCATCAAACGAATTTCCTTCAGCATCCTGCGGACCCGTTGTAGCAGATAATGCCACCATAATCTCGCCGGTGCCTTTGGATTTTCTTACGACAAGATGTCTTAAAAAGCCTTCATTACTTCTCTTATTGTACTTGATGAGCTTCTTTTCTGTAGCATACGCTAAAATACCATTTAATAGAGTTCGGTAGTCCTCGTCCACAAGATGACAATGTGGAACATTTACAACATCGTGATGATGTCCTTTCTTATGCATACCCAGCGTCAAGGGGCCGTCCTTAAACTCATCTCCAAATGAATATTCCATTTTATTTCTGTATTCAAAAATTTCTGGACTTCCAATAATTTTATCAATCTTAATTTCTAGTCCAGCTTCTTCAAACAAATGCTTCACCATTTCACGCTTTATTGCTAATTGCCCCTCATAATCAAGAGTCTGCAGCATACAACCGCCACAGCTACCAAAATGCTCACAAAAAGAAGCGCTCTCTCTTTCGGATCTCTCGATAACCTCAAGTGGTCTTGCTTCAATCTTGCTTGATCTTTTTTTGCTGATTCTGGCCTTTACAGTTTGTCCTGTCAGTGCACCTTTTATACGTACCTGCTCCCCTTCAAAGGTTCCGATTCCCACATTTGGATATTTCATCTTTTCAATTTTAATCTCAATTTCTTGCCCTTTTTTCACTTGAACTCCTAACCTATTCCCATATAATTAACCTTACAATTCACAATTGAAGATTATCAAAATTTTTCTGACATGATCCTTTTTATTTCCGTGAAAATCCCGACTACTTAAAAAGAAAATCCACCCTTAGATGGATTTCTGATTTCTCATATTTAAGCACTGAAAAGCTCTTTAAAGCTTAATATATAATGGTCTGCATCGGCTTCAATCAAAGCTCTATAAGGTGCCGATAAATCATCATAAACCGCTATAACTTTCATACCGGCATTTTTTGCAGCTAGCACCCCCGCATGCGTATCCTCAAATACAACACAATGCTCTGGTAAAACGCCTAAGTCCTCTGCAACCTTTAAAAATATATCTGGGCTAGGTTTTCCCTTCGCCACTTCACACGATGTGCGCATGGATTCAAAATAGGTGTGTATAGCGTGAGCACGTGTTACTTCCTCCAAAAGCTCTCTTGAGTTGCTTGTGCCTATACCGAGTTTAATTGCATGCTCACTTGCATATTCAATCAATTGCTTCGCGTATTCTTTTAAAGGAATTCTTGATCCATAAAAGCTTTTTGCCATATCGTTCCATTCATCTTGAATGCTTTCTAAAGGCTCAGTTAAACCAAAACGAGTAATAAAATAGTTTGCTGTTTCAGTAAAGCTCATTCCTTCAATTTCCTTTTGAAGGTCATCCGGTAGTGCAATTCCTCTCTTTTCAAGAAAATCGATGTCGATTTGCTTCCAAATCCACATCGAATCTACTAACGTTCCATCTAAATCAAATATGATTGCTTTTACGTCCTTCAAAACTTGCATACGTTCTTATTTGCCTGCCCTTTCTCTATCTTGTGCTCTTTTAACGAGTATCTTATAGTCTACAATGCTTCGAGTGTGTTGACCAGAACCTATAGGACCAAACTCATCGTAAGCGTTCATATCAAGTGTGTATCTGTTGTCCACAACTTTGCTGATCTTCACTTCGATTGTCACCGTCGCACCAACGAGTGTAGGCTTGAAATGGTCGACCTCAAAATGATGTCCCACTGAGACATAGCCTTCTGGTAGTGGGCCATCTATCAATTGAGTACTAGCCTCAATCATCAATGCAACTAGTCTTGGTGTTGCGAACAAATCCTGAATTTTTCCACTTCCGTAATGCAACGCTGCGTCATCAATCGTCACTTTTTTTTGGATAGTCAATGACATGCCCTCTTCAAGTGCTTTTTTTAGTTCCATACAGTCGCCTCCTTAGTAGATTTTTGTATTTACATATGTCGCTATCACCGATGCTATTGGTTCTTCAGAGAAACAACCCATTTCCTTTAGCTTATATAAAATTTTACGGTCCTTTGAATGTAATACCACTTTTTCGTATTGATTAAACCGTATTTCAAAAATCTGCCCCATTAAGGATCGTGAATTCATGAGTATATAATAAGCTTCAATCCCCTGATAATTAACGGTTTCAAGCATATTTAGTGTTATCTTATCTTTTTTGATATATAAATCATACGCTTCATCACGAAGCCTTCTTGAACGGTATGCATCCTTAAATTCTATCGCATCCGATTCAAGCATTTTCTTCTTTGCCATGGTATTAAAGTAGTGGTATTTTATGATGCCATCTTCGACTGAGGAAACACTAACACCACAGGGATTGAAGGCGCTCATCAAGATATAGTTCTCATTAATAAAGCCTTCTTTATCTAACACACCATTTTCTAACCGTTCAATTAACTCAATTCTCTTCTTGAAGTAGTCCTCAGTGGACTCACAATTCAAATTATTCACCTAAATAACGCCTTTCTACTCTAAAAGCTTTAGTAGCTTAAAATCCAAATAATCACATGATGTTAAATAGTAATTTACACCATGATATTCCCCTTTTAATGCATTTCTGAAATTACTCTTCCCATGAACATGTCCGTAGATAACATGTTCAATTCCATATCGCTCAAAAATTTCTGTAAATCCTGATGCTGCTTTGTGCTCATTGGTTGGTGGAAAATGAAGGACACCAATAATCTTGCTATATCCATTTTTCATTGCTTCCTTTATTGAAAGCTCCAATCGAATTAGCTCGCGTTTATAGACGCGTTCATCCTCCTCAGAAAAATCATCTCCTGGACAAATCCATCCTCTCGTGCCACAAATAGCATAATCTTCATATATGCCATAGGTATTGTGTACAAAGTTAATGGTCTTAAATACTGGGTCCATCTTAGTTTTCGATACCCACCAGTAATCATGATTTCCTTTAAATATTATCTTTTTACCTGGTAAACCCTCAATCCAATTAAGATCCTCAAAAGCACCGTTAAAGCTTATCGCCCATGAAATATCGCCTGGTAGGATTACGGTGTCCTCATCCTTCACTTTGTCTAGCCAATCTGCCTTTATTTTATCAAAGTGTTTGTCCCATTGAGCGCCAAATACTTCCATTGGTTTATCACCACCAAAGCTCAGATGGAGATCGCCTATAATATATAGTGCCATGTTATACCTTTCTATTCAAAGTGATTTTAAAAATCATTTTGACTTTACAACAATCTATTGAAATCAACATTGCCAAGCGCCTGTATCACTCTATCTGAAAAATCCGGTGTTGTCAATTCTATTTGATTGATCATTCCCTCAGCTCGACTTCTTAATCTTTCTTTTGCGAATTCGCAGGTATCAGACATCAATGGAAATGCCAATAGCTCAATCGATTTAATAATGCTCTTTTCATCTACTAGCATGAGAGGACGAATCATAGTAATCCCCTCCTCAGTCGTTGACACCGGTACCATCGTAGCGATTTTCCCATGCTGAAGCATATTCATCATAAAGGTCTCAACCAGATCATCCTTCGTATGTCCAAGCGCTATTTTATTATAGCCATTTTCCATCGCATGTCGTTTGACAATCCCTTTTCTGAGCCTTGAACAGGTATAGCAGGGTGCAAAAGCTTTACCATGTGAGAGTGCAATTGCATAATGCTCTTCATGAATTTCATGAACCATATCGTTATCAACACAATGCCTGTGATAGCTTTCAAGATTACCTATTAGTCCATGATCTATAGTCAAACCAACCACTTCAAATTTTTTATAGCCAATCCTTTTAAGCTGATTTAAAGCATAAAATAAAACCGTACTATCTTTACCACCAGAAACCGCAACAAGAATTCTATCTCCATCAGAAATCATGTTATACTTCTCAATTGCTTCTCTGATGCGTTTCAGATACAGATTCTGCATCCAACGCTTCATATCAATTTACCCTTCTCAAAATGATTGTACCTCGGCATACTCATTTTTATCTCTGTTAACAAAAGCTCAAACTCAAACATATTGTCATTGTTCTTAATGTTGTCAAATCGTTGTTGAAAATCAAGTGCCTCTATTTCTTTGCCCTGTGTAAACAGGAGCTGGATGTTTGTAATAATTTCTCGAATGGTGTTGGATTTCTCTTCAAACATCAACTGTGCGTTGATAATCTCTCTACTAATTTCCATCATTTCTTCATCTAATCTTGTCGCTGCAAGTGCAGAATTTTTAAGTCTTTCGATGATGTCTTCAGGAATATGAGACTTGTATTTGTAATTTAACGAGTGTTCAATCGTCGCCCAGAAATTCATCGCCAAGGTTCTTATTTGAAGCTCCGCAAGGATTTCTTTAGTTCCAAGAGCCGTTTGTACAGGATACTTTATAATGATATGATAGCTCTTATATCCACTTTCTTTTGGGTTGCGAATGTAGTCCTTTTCATATAATACGGAAAAATCTTTCCCACTTCTTTCTCTTATTAAATGTACCACTTCATATATGTCATCAATAAACTGGCACATAATTCTAATCCCAGCGATGTCTTCCATCTGTTCCTCAAGATGTTCCATGGGAATACTTCTGCGCTCTGCCTTTTCTATAACACTTGATATTTTTTTTACTCTTCCCATAACAAACTCAATTGGAGAATACTCATTTAACTCGCGATATTGATTACGAATGGCTTTAAATTTAACCTTTAATTCTTCAACTGCTTGTTCATAAGGAATCAGCAACGTTTTCCAGTCTCTTATTGCGTTCATACTATTCCTCCTGGCGTTCAAATTGAGATTTATATAAGTCGCCTTGGCGATAGCCATAGCTTGTCATTTTTTCCTCTAACTCATTTTGTAGCTTTCGCCAACTCATCTCCCAGTTGCAAAATAAGGTGATTTCCTCTGGCGCTCTGCCGAATAGTCTTTGAACAACGACTGTCGGTTTTAAGAGCCTAAGAAAGTGAATCACTCGATCTATGTATGCATCTGGTGTGATCATATCAAAGGCATCCTGTTCGTACCAATCTCCAAGAACGGTGCCTTTGACAATATATAATGAATGGATTTTAACTGAATCGACATCTAAAACATTAATCAGCTTTGCCGCTTCATAGAAATCTCGTTCGGTATCCCATGGTAGATTACCTATCAGGTGCGTACAGATTGAGAAACCATACGACTTAATTTTCAAAACCGCTTCAATATACTCCGCAAGCCCATGTCCTCTATTGATAATCTCAAGGGTATTAATATTAATGGATTGCAAACCTAGTTCAACTTCAATAGAGAGTCCAAACCGTTCTTTCACCTCGTGTAAAAACTCGAGATAGGGTTCAGAAAGACAGTCGGGTCGTGTAGAAACACTTATCCCTACAATATCCGCCTCACAAGCTTCAAGTATGTATTGCTTAAAAGCTTCTAGTGCCATATAAGTATTGGTATAATTTTGAAAATAGGCTATAAATTTGGACGCTTTATATTTAGGCATAATGATGGCTTTGTTATTTGCTAGCTGTTCACTCACACTGAGTTTTTCAGATTGAGCTTCAAAGCCAGTACCCTCAGCAGCGCAAAAAATACACCCGCCAACTCCAATGCTACCGTCCCTATTAGGACACGTGATCGGTAAATTAACTGGTAGCTTATATACCTTTTCTCCAAATTTCTCTACGAGTGCTTCACTGTATTTCCTATATAACATTTTATTCTCCATTAATCATTCTCTTAACACTTTATTTTATCACAATGAACCCAATATGTATACAAAGTCTAGGGTCCTATGAATGCGCCATTCATTGAACTATACACAAAAAACCTGCTTTCAAAATACTTATGCGTACCCTTGAAAGCAGGAATTTTAAAACGAACGGGTCAATCCCCTTCTATTTTTTCATATAAAATGTCAGTATTGACCTCTTATTTAGCAGGAATCATAATAACATCACCAGGGAAAATAAGACTTGGATTTGCAAGTTTATTATATGCAGCTAATATTTCCCAGGTTGTATCATAAGTTTTTGCGATTTTCCATAGCACATCCCCAGAAACAACCGTGTAGGTTACTTCTTGTACTGGCGTAGGTGTTGGTTCTGTAGGTGTTGGTTCTGTAGGTGTAGCAACAGGTTCTTCTATTGCATTTGGATCATATAGCTTAACTCTACCTTCAACCTGAATTGTTGCTGGATCTACGACTTCTAAATAATTAATTAAAGCTTCGTCTAACGCCGCATATTCACCAGTTTGTACTGATGCACCTAGAGTCGTGTATTCATCACCACCTGCAGCCATAAAATCATTAGTTGCTACAGAGTAATACTTATCAGGATCTAAAGGCATACCGTTAAAGGTTACACTTGTTACTCTTTCCATTGCTGGTTTTTCTGGATCAAAGGTATAGCTGATTCCTGCAACATGTGGGAAAGCCCCTTTTGCTGCTGGGTAATCAGTAACGCCATTTTCTATGGCTTTAACTATATCTGAACCTTTAACATCAAGCGTAATAATATAGTTACCAAAAGGTAAAACGGTAATAACATCACCCTTCGTAATATCACCTATTTGGATAGAATCTCTAATACCGCCCCCGTTTGTAATCGCAATTTGAGCACCGGTTTCATAAAGCATTGCATTTGTGATTATGTTGCCTAAATTGGTTTCGCCAGTTCTAACGAGCTCGCGTGTTCCTTCAAGCTTAACACTAGTTTCTCCCACTTTAACTTGTGTAATCAGATCATTCGCTGCCTGAACATCAGCGATAACATCTAGTACCGCTTGATCCTCCACAACATCAGCCGCTTCAGCAGTTGTTATTAATTTCGCAGTGCTTGCAACGACTTTGCCTCCTGTAATGGTCAAATCAACCACGCCAAGATTTGCATCATAAGAACCGGTTTGAACAAGTAATGTATCATTAATCATTTCACCATTTGGTTTAGTTGTATGTGAGTGACCGTCGACAAATAAATCGATACCATCAACCGCCTCAATCACTTTTTTAGATGTGTATACTGAACCTTCATCTTCACCTAAGTGTCCGATGCAGATGAGTACATCCACATAATCTCTCAATGTATCTACCATTTCTTGTGCGCGTTCAATTGGATTTTCAAAGGTCAAACCTTCAACGTTTTTAGGGTGAGTTTTAAAAGCAGTTTCAGGTGTGGTTAACCCAAAAATACCAACCTTTACACCATCAATCTCCTTGATGATAAATCCTGGTAAAAAGTGAGTGCCCTCATCTGTTTCGATATTAGCAGAAATAATCGGAAAATTGAGCATTCCTTTTAATTCTAGCAAACGATCTTTTCCATAGTTAAAGTCGTGATTACCAGGAACCATAACATCATAGCCCATAGCGTTCATCACTCTTGTAATTGATTCACCTTGATTCAAGGTTGCAATAGTTTGACCATGGAAAGTATCTCCTGCATCTACAAGAAGTAGATTCGGATTTTCTTCTCGGAGTTCGGCTACTTTAGTTGCAATTTTGGCAAAGCCCATAATGCTGCTACTGGATTGAATACGTGCGTGAGTATCGTTGGTGTGTACAATGGTTAAGTGAACCGTGTCATCAGCTGCCATTGATACGGTCGATAATGAGAAAATCATCATCATAACCATGAAAATACTAAGTACCTTTTTCATCGAAAGCCTCCCTTGTTTTAATGTACAGATTTTTTTATCTGTCTCACCTCAATATTATAACCACATGGGTATATTTTCAAACCTTTTTAACGAATTTGTAACTTATTTATAAACAAAATTTTACAAGGGAAGGTTCTTTTAATAAAAACACTTAACTTTTACGATTCTTATTCTTTTCAGCATAAATAATTAGTTAAAACCTGTATAAAAAAAATAGAACTCCAACCGCAGTTAAAGTTCTACTATTAATACATTTATAAGGCAACTAATGGCGTTGCTTCTTCTTCAAAATTAAGTGGTACAACAAAGAACTTAACCTTCTTTGTCATTTGTTCCTGAAGCCTATTAATCATATTTTGTTGTTCATCGCCTTCAAAGGACTCACCCATAATAATATCTGTGATCTTATTTTTATCTGCAAACTGCGATAAGGTTTTTTCGATATCCTTTGCTTTTAATACAGTAAGTGCTGCGTCTTTGCTTTTTGATGCTTCAAACAAGTAATCTAAAGCGTCCTTTTCCTCAAGCTGTCCAAAATACTTCCAATTTTCCTTAACAACATGAATTACGTGGAGCTCATCTGCATCGTTGGTTCTTAATGTAACCCCAAAATCAATCAATCTTTCACATGATTTCTGCTGGGTCACACAGACCATAATTTTCTTATTGTGCTTCATTTTTAGATCTCCTTCCAGATTGCTCTGCGCTCAATCTCATTATAACAAAACTACCTTTAAAAAGATTTAAATAATTCGATACAAATCGTAAACTTTATATAAATATGACGTTTAGTGCTGATATTCTTACAGGTTTCATGTATAATATGTATGAACTTTAACGCAGGAGGGTAATATGCATCGCTATACTAAAATAATCGGCCTTACAGGATATATATACGTCAAAGAATTTGAAAAAATCAAACATCACAAAAACAAAATTAGAGAGCTTCGCGAAGAAACGGTTGCAAAGGTTTTTAAAGAGGATGATGCCGAAATCTGCGTCATTTTTGAGGAAACAGGAGAAGAAATTTTTATCGATGCCTTTACCGATAATGAAACGATCAAAAAATACCTTGGCAAAAAATTTCTAAAAACCATCTAGCTCTAGCGTTTAAAAACCCATGCACATGCATGGGTTTTATATGTGTTTGCACTTATATTCTATTCTCAATTCTCTAATTTGTATCTAATTTAAAAATCTGTGTAGCTTTTCTGGGAGATCCGCTTCATGGTTCAGTGTTATAACGAAGTCTATGTTGAACGCTGTGGAAATGTCATCGATCTTAGTAAACCAATTAGTCAGTTCAGCATCTGTCATCTGAACAGCATTCATAATTCCATCAATAAAAATCTTTTCTATGTCATAGTTATTGGAGATTAACCCGCATACAAATCCTAAGAATTCACATGAATCTTTCACTGGGAATTCACTTAGATTAATAAATCTAATATCGTGATGCAAATCATACATCGCACGGTTGTCGTCGTCGATAAAAATCATATTACCCTTTGATGCAAGCAATTCATCATTTGCTTTTTTTACGATTTCTTTTGATTTACCAGAACCTTTTTTTCCTGCAATTAAAGTAACCATTTTAATCTCCTCCTTCGTAATTAAACACTTAATGTATTATTCTCTGTACATGATGCAATCTCCTTCAAAACAATAAAAATATTTTCGCCATAAACATTCGTGTTTTATGACTGATTCGCCTCAAGTCTACTGTTGCGAAGCTGACCGCACGCAGCATTTATATCTGAACCGAGCTCGCGTCGTACAGTGGTATTAATCTTATATTTATCCACTAATTGCGACTTAAATCCATTTATTCGATTATTTTGAGTCGGTTTGAAGCCTTTTTCTTTTACGGCATTAACAGGAATCAAATTAACATGAACGAGCTTTCCTTTTAGCAGTCGTCCCAATTGCTCAGCATGTGCAACCGAATCATTGATGCCTTCGATAAGGGCGTACTCAAAGGTAACTCTTCTACCTGTTTTTGCAATATAATAATCCACTGCCTTTAACAATTCAACAATTCCATATCTCTTAGTTATTGGCATAATCTCTATTCGCTCTGTTTCAAAGGGATTGTGAAGAGAGATTGCCAAAGTAATCCCAAGGTGCTCATCCGCAAGTTTATATATTTCTGGAACCAAGCCACAGGTAGAAACCGTTATACTTCGAATTGAAATATTAAGTCCCTCTGTGTCAGTCACACGTTTTAAGAATTTCACCGTTTCTTCATAATTGTCAAGCGGCTCTCCACTTCCCATTAGTACGATGTTATCAATTCTTTTACCAGTTAGATTTTGAAGCGCGTATATTTGACCGAGATATTCTCCAACAGTCAAATTCCTAACGATGCCACCGAGAGTTGAAGCGCAAAAAGCACATCCCATTTTACAGCCGACCTGAGTTGAAATACACGCACTGTTTCCATGCTTATACGTCATAAAGACCGATTCAACAAGATTGCCGTCCTCGAGTGCACCTAATGCCTTTATGGTGCCATCACCCGAAACCAATTGCTCTACAATTTTATAATTGTCAATTGTGAATTCCTGTTTCAATTTTTCAATCAAACTTTTTGGTAAATTAGTCATCTGATCAAAATCGGATACTCCCTTTTGCATTACCCATTCAAAAATTTGCTTTCCTCTGAAAGCCTTTTCACCAATTTGCTCAATCGCCTCAACAATCTGGCTTTTGGTCATATTTCTTAAATCTTTCATTTTCTTTTCCCGTCTAAAAAACTGGCATAAGACACGTCTCAGCCAGTTTATTTGATAAATTAATTTTCTTGTTCGTATTCGTCAATATAAAGTGAAAGAATATCTGCAAGTCCTACAAACTCACAGCCATAGCTATAGCCTTCTTCAATATCTTGCATTCTCATAATGCGAAGCACACTATAAAATTGCTTGCCACTTCCCAAATCAATTTTGGCATTAAAATAATAATTCAATGGTAGCTGTTCCTGTGTGTTAAAACCAATGCCACCTTTTGAAATATCAATAATTTCTATAGGGAACTCTTTATTTCCAATAATGGTCTCATCCTGGTTATAGACTTGATCTATATTGATTACAGCATTATAAGTCATTCTGTGCGAACGCCTTCTTTCTCTCATAAACGCCTCCTTGTGCAAAAGGTTCTCTATTCATTATACATTAATATTATTATTTTGAACCCTCATTTTCGATAAAATCATTGAAATTATCATACATTTTTTTCTTTTCATATCTACCCGTTAAATCATTGATGATAAAAAAGTCATTATTGATGTCAATTGCAAAGCCCTTTTTACCATTGTTAGTAAAATGCTTTACATACGATATTCCAGGGGCTTCAGTCGGTTCAAAGATCGGTTTATTTGATGGAGAATTGAAATTGCCCCAAACGTAGAGCTTTCCAGTCTTGATTAACGCTAGCACTAATGATTCCTTTGCTTTAATCTGTTCGACATCCTTTAAGCCAATCAGCTCTGTAGGAAATAAAACCTCAGACTTTCCTTTCATCCCTAGCTGACCATATGCATTATTACCACAGCCAATCACTTTACCCGATTCGGTAACTACAAGTGAATACTTATCTCCTGCATGCACACTTTTAACATTAGAATACAGGGTGACAGAAGCATTGGGTATGCTTCCCTTATAGCCAACGGCCAATTGACCATGAGAGTTATCACCCCAAGCCATTACAGTGCCGTCGTATTTAAGGGCTAACCCAAAATTTGAGCCACATGATATTTGTTTTATCCCAGATACCCCAGCAAGCTTAATGGGCGTGGTAGAATCCACCATATCTTCTTTCATCAGCTGATTATATGAGTTGTCACCCCATACATAAACATTGCCTTCATAATCTAGCGCCGCAGCAAATTTGTTACCTGCCGATATCTGCTTTATGTTCTCTAGTCCCCATACGATATTGATGGTCTTCTGATTGTTCTTATCTCCAGATGCTAGCTCACCATTACGGTTACTGCCTGAAGTACCTACAGAGCCATCATGAAACCTGAAAACATTGAAATTTTCACCACAGGCAACATCGAGAACTGAATCATACATCGAATTGTACTTTAAATCCGGTGATGCATGCAGTGATCCGATTCCCAACTGTCCAAACTCATTTTGTCCTCTTGATAAGACCTTGCCATTATTATAAACCATAAAAAATGAACCAAAATAAGTTTCAATTTGTCTGATACCCTGTTCTTCAGCAACCTTTATTTCTCTTTCAAAAACATCTGACCAGTTCCCATTCTTATCTTTGATCTTCAGCCTGATTGTAAAGATGCCTGGTTCTTTAAAAGTCGCTTGTTTATTTTCCCACTTTTTCTCTAGTATTTCACCATCTTCAGCAATACACGACGAGGTATCATAGGTTATATACGAGGTCGTTGTGAATTTACTATCCGGCTTCATTGAGAAATGCGCCACCGGCTTGATACGACTAAGGTCATTCACACGTCTTAAGGTCAAGTAGGTGTAAATACCATTGATATAGGAATCTCCACCAATTTCATTAATTAAGGCCTGCGCTTCCTCCTCTGGTAGATCAGAAACCGTAAGAAACTTACCGTCTAAAGATAGGGCATATCGCTTTAAATTAAGCTTATAGGAGACATTGATAAATGGGATTAAACGCTTTATATCTTTTGCATAGTCAGGATTTTGCTCCCTATATTCTATCATTGCATTAAGAAATAGCTCGTAATCTCTATAAACATCTATTGGAATTTCGTCTTTTTCTTTTGCAAAATACACTGCTGCGCCAATTATTGAACTGATAGTTAAAACAATCCCTAGGATATTCACTATTTTACCCCTTTAAAATGTTCTATGACGTTTAGTAATAATACTGCATTTGTTACAGGGCCAACACCTCCGGGAACGGGAGTAATCATTTGAACATAATCTTTCATACTATCAAAATCCACATCACCAACGAGCTTCCCATCGACTTCGTTCATACCGACATCGATCACAATCGCTTTTTCACTGACCATTTCCTTTTTTAAGAAATTGGCGATCCCCACTGCGACGATGATAATATCAGCTTTTCTTGTATGCTCTTCTAAATCTACGGTTCTGGAATGACAGATAGTCACTGTCGCATTATTCTCCATCAGCATAACGGCCAGTGGCTTGCCAACAATATTACTACGCCCAATTACGACAATGTACTTTCCTTCTAGATCGATATCCAGCTCTTTAAACATCGTTATTACCGCTAATGGCGTACACGGCCGAGTGGCTTTCTCACCTTTAAATAATCTGCCCGCATTGATAGGATGAAAGCCATCCAAGTCCTTTTCAGGCGCAATTGCCATGATGACTTTTTCCTCACTGATTTGCTTTGGTAGCGGCATTTGAACTAAGATGCCATCAATCTCCTCATCTTCGTTTAATGCTCTAATATGTTCTAGCAAATCCTGTTCGGATAAGGTCGTATCAAATCGGTCTAAGCGATAACCGAACTCAACGCTATTACAGGTTCTTTCAATCATTCTTAAATATGCCTCTGAGGAGGGATTTTCGCCCAACATAATTGCGACGACATTGGGTTTTCTATAACAGTCCGAACAACAGTTTCTTGCTTTATCTTTAATTTTTTTAGCGATTGCATTGCCGTCAATTATCATATAGCCTCCTCATCTAACATACCAAATGAGCCCATTCAATAAAATGGGCTCATCGTTAACTAAAACTCTTATTTTGCTTTGATTTCTGTCCAAATACGATCGTACTCTGTAATAAAATCACCTGGATCTTGGAAGATTTCAAAATTAGATAATAATGAATCGTCCGGGTAGGCATATGTTGTGCCCATTAAAGCTGGATCCAATAATTTCATCGTTTCAGTATTACAAGTCGCGTATCCAACATAATCTGCATTCTTAAATCCGATATCACCTCTGCATAAGAAGTTGATAAATTCATGAGCGGCATCTATATTTTTAGCACCCTTTGGAATTACGATATTGTCGAACCAAATATTTGAGCCCTCCTTTGGAAGCACATACTCAAAATTATCGTATTCTTGAATTACATTACTTGCTTCTCCAGACCAAACAACTGCCATTGCAGCCTCTTCGCTAATTAACATGTCTTTTACATTGTCGCCGACATAGGCAAGCACTAATGGCTTTTGCTCAATTAAGGCTTGTTTTGCCGCTTCAAGTTCATCTACACTTTTAGTATTCATTGAATACCCAAGTTTTTTAAGCGCAACCATTATTGAATCTCTTTGAGAATCAACCATTGTAAACTGATTTGCATATTTAGCATCCCAAAGTACGCTCCAAGAATCAATTGGGTCTGAAATTAGATTTGTGTTATAAATAATTCCTACCGTTCCCCAGAAATAAGGTACTGAATACTCATTATTCGGATCAAAATCTAGGTTTTTAAACCTATCATCAATATTAGCATAATTCGGAATTTTAGTTAAGTCAAGTGGCTCAACCAAATCTTCTTTAATCATTTTTTCGATCATATAATCAGAAGGAATAGCGATATCGTATTGCGTACCACCCTTTTTAATTTTTGTGTACATTTCTTCGTTTGTCGCATAGGTTTCATAGTTGACTTTAATACCAGTTTCTTCTTCAAACGTATCAAAGATATCCTCATCTATATAATCGCCCCAGTTGTAAACGTTTAATACGACTTGATCCTCTTTTTTACAGCCTGTAAACAAACTGCCGACGAGTACGATCATTAGTAAAATTGCTAAAGCTCTTTTCATTATCATTCTCCCTTCTTGGTTTTCTGTAAGCATAGACGCATCTAATTATCCATTTAGAACACATTTTCATTACGCTGAGCCTAAATCAGACGGCTTATCAGATTTCTTCAATTTTAGTTCTCTTATTGAGTATCAATAACAGTATTAAAACTGTTATAAACATTAGTGTTGATAACGCATTAATTTCAGGTTTGATGCCTCTTCTAGCCATTGAATAAATCGCAATGGATAAGTTGCTTACGCCACTGCCTGTATTGAAGAAGCTGATGACGAAATCGTCAATCGAAAGTGTAAAGGCAATCAGCGCGCCGGTAATTATTCCTGGTTTAATTTCAGGGTAGATTACCTTTCTAAAAGCATACCACGGCGTTGCACCTAGGTCCATTGCAGCCTCAAGCATTTCACTTGGCATTTGCTTGAACTTTGGTAGAACTGAAAGCACCACATAAGGAATACAAAATGTTACGTGAGCCAAAATCATTGTTATCAGACCTAATTTGATATTTAATGCCACAAACAGGGTCATCAACGAGATACCCGTAACGATATCTGGGTTCAGTATTGGTAGCGAGTTGACGTTCAAAAGCACCTTCTGTTTGAGTGGCTTCATATAGTAAAGACCAAAAGCAGCAAACGTGCCAATTAATGTAGAAATTGCTGACGCGATAATTGCGACTAATATCGTGTAATAAAGCGATCGCATTATCAAGTCGTTTTGAAAGAGACTTTTATACCAATCAAAGGTAAACCCACCCCATTTGGCAGTCGACTTAGAATCATTAAATGAAAATATTGCTAATACTGCAATTGGCGCATACAAGAAACCAAACATGAGGATCGTATACAGCCTTTTTAACCATTTGCCTACCATAAACCCGTCCCCCTATCCTCTGGATTGTCTCCACCGACTTTATTCATAACCGCCATAGAGATCAAGATAAGAGCCATGAGAATCATAGCAACTGCTGAACCGAAATTCCAATCGTTCACAACAAGATATTGCTGTTCTATTAAGTTACCGATCAACATGTACTGTCCACCATAAAGCAGGTTGGAAATAACAAAGGTACTAACTGCAGGCATGAAAACCATCGATACACCCGATAGGACTCCTGGAATCGATAAAGGTAATATAACCTTTGAAAACACAGTTACCTTATTACCACCTAAATCTTCAGCTGCTTCAATTAAGCTAGAATCCATCTTCATTAAAACCGTATAGATAGGCAATACCATAAACGGCAAAAAGTTATATACCATACCCAGTAGGACTGCGCCTTCTGAATAAAGAAATTGAACCTGCGGCAAACCAAAAAAAGAAAGAATCCCGTTGAGCACACCGTTTTTTCCCAAAATTGTCATCCAAGCATAGGTTCTAAGTAAAAAGTTCATCCACATTGGAACGACAAACATCATAACTGCAAACGTTCTGTATTTCACGTTCATTTTAGCTAGAATCATTGCCATTGGATAACCCATTAATAAACAAATCGCAGTCGCTTCTAGTGCAATTTTTAATGATCTGCCCAGCACTGTAATGTAAATGGGATCAAATGCCCTCGCAAAATTCGAAAATGAAACAGACAGATTACCACTGCTATCGGTCTGAACAATACTATAGCCAAAAACCATCAATAGCGGCACAATAATAAACATAATTAACCAAAACAAATACGGTCCAGAGGCAAGTCTTTTAATCATCCTACCCCTCCTTGCACATAATGTGAATGTCGTCAGGTGTCATTAACAGCCCCACTTCAGTGCCCTCGCGCTCCATAGTTGTGCTATGAACCATCCATTCTCGGTCATTTTCTGTTACGAGCATTTCATAGTGTACACCTTTAAATACGACTGACTTTACAACGCCCGTCAAAAGTCCCTCGCTTTTTGGTACCAGTCTAACATCCTCTGGTCGCACCACAACATCGACCATTTCGTTTCTTTCAAAGCCTTTATCAACGCAAACAAATTCTCTGTCACAAAACTTAACTCTAAAGTCCTCTAGCATCGTGCCTGTAAAAATATTGCTTTCGCCGATAAAATCTGCGACGAAGGCATTTTCTGGTTCATTGTAAATATCTGTCGGCGATCCAATTTGTTGGATTTCGCCTTGATTCATAATGATGATTTTATCTGACATAGTAAGGGCTTCCTCTTGATCATGTGTTACATAAACAAAAGTAATTCCTAGCTCTTTTTGCATGTTTTTGAGCTCTATTTGCATTTCTTTTCTTAATTTTAAATCAAGTGCACCAAGAGGTTCGTCAAGTAATAATACCTTAGGTTCGTTGACAAGTGCTCTTGCAATTGCTATTCTTTGCTGCTGTCCACCTGATAACGAATTGACACTTCTCTTTTCAAATCCACTTAGATTAACAAGCTCTAGCATCTTAGCAACCTTCGTTGCCACATCCTTTTCACTCGTCTTTTTAATCCGCAAGCCAAAGGCAATGTTTTCATAAATGTTCATATGAGGAAATAAAGCATACTTCTGAAACACCGTATTGATTTGTCTCATATAGGGTGGTACATTTGTAATTTCCTTCCCTTCAAAAAAAAGTTGGCCTGAAGTTGGCGTTTCAAATCCTGCGATCATTCTAAGAGTCGTCGTTTTTCCGCAACCGCTTGGTCCTAGTATCGTTAAAAACTGATTTTTCTTAACCCAAAAATCAATGTTTTTAACCACAGGCACACCATTGAATTCTTTTGTAATGTTTAGTCCTTTTACGATTTTATCGCTCATGATTCCCTCCAGATGCTAGAAATTAGGAGGGGTTCCCACCATCAATAGAACCGCTTCCCTTTTCCCTTTATTTACAATTTCATGTCCCTTATTTGCCTTGTAATAAAAAGAATCGCCCGCCTTGGCAACGTATTTCTTACTGCCAAGTCTAATGACGACTGATCCTGATAAGACATATCCAAATTCTTCTCCTACATGTGGCTCATGCTCATCATAAGCACCATTTGGCGCAAGTGTCAGCAATATCGGCTCCATCATATTTTTCTGAGCATTTGGAATGATCCATTCTAGTTTATAGCCAATTTCTTCATTTTCCTTCTCAAAGAAATCTTCAGTCTTAAATACGATTTTTTCTTCCACGGTTTCACTAAAAAACGATTGAAGATTTGTTCCCAAGCTTTCTAGAATATCCACGAGGCTGGCTATGGACGGCGAAGTCATATCGCGTTCTAGCTGTGAGATAAATCCTTTAGATAACTCACATCGATCCGCTAGCTCTTCCTGTGTTAGATTGTTTTCTAGTCTGAGTCTTTTTATCTTTTCACCAATCTGCACAACAAGCTCTCCTTCTCAATATTTTTTATAATTTATCAGTAAATTTTAAGTTTACTATCATTAAACTTTTCACTCGATTTATTATACTTTATACTTATTTTATCGTCAACACCAAAAAAAAATAAAAAACGCAACACTTTGTAGTGCTGCGTTTGAGACATATAAATTATTTTGTAATATTTAACAATTTGTCGATGAGTTTTACAAGATTTTCTATTTCAGGTTTGCTCATTTGTGCATCTGCGCCAACCGCTTCACCCTTATGAAGTAGGTCATCTGTAATCAAAGACGAGAAGATAATAATCGGTAATTTTTTAAGTATCTTATGCTCCTTGATTCTACGTGTCAAAGCGTGTCCGTCTAATTGAGGCATTTCGATATCAGTGATTAACAGGTCTATATCATTATCAAAGGCTTCGCCTTTCTTTTCAGCAAGTAAATTCAAATATTCAAGTGTTTGCATCCCATCATCAAAGAATTTCAAGTTCATAAAGCCAGCTTTAGTAAGGGTGTCTAATAATACCTTACGAATCATAGGTGAATCATCTGCTAGCGCCACTTTTATCTTAGAGCGATCCTTAACTTCAATCTCTTTAATTCGATCTATGTTGATTCCTGTATTCGGATTAATATCCATAACGATTTTTTCAAAATCTAGAAGCATAATAATTTGATTGTTAAGATTGATATTTCCTATAATCAAAGAATTAGAGGTTAAATCGTCTGGCTTAGTAATTGCGCTCCAGCCGATTCTGTTAATTCCAAGCACTGACTCAATTGCAAACCCAACTTTAATTTTATTGAATTCACATACCAATGTCATGCTGTTTTTAACATTTGGATTCTTTTGGTTTTCCAGTACATAGAGTAAATCCACTATGGAAATCATTTCTCCACGAATCAAAGAAATCCCCGATACCGCTGGATGAGAGTTTGGTATTTTAGCGATATTTTCTATCTGTAGTAGCTCTTTAACCTTTACGACGTTGATTGCGTAATGTACACCGGCAACTGTAAAATGAAGTATTTCAACTTCGCCTGTACCACTTTCGAGTAAAATACCTTGTTTATTTTCCATAACGTAAGCATCCTCCATTTTTTATTTGACAGCATTGACCTACAATGCGACCTTTAGATATATATTCTATTATACATATGTCACACTTATTAATAAACAACTTTTATCTGCCAAAGCATTTTGTATGTAAAACTATTTCCATTATACCCATGCGTTTCACTTAAAATCAATTTTCTAAATAAGAAAAGCATTCCAAATTGAAGCGGAATCTTCAAATATGGAATGCTTACTAAAGTCATATCTGTGTTTATATAAAGCTTAAATACTTACTATAATAATGACATCTCTTTTCCAACTTGCTCAAAGATTTGAACTGCTCTTGCAAGCTGCTCTTCTGTGTGAGCTGCTGTAACCATGCAGCGTACTCTACCCGTTCCTTTAGGTACTGTTGGGAACACGATTGGCGAAACGAAAACGCCCAATTCTAGCATGCGTTTAGAAAATGCAACGGTTTGCGCTTCATCGCCTATGATTACAGGGGTAATCGGCGTTTCACTCGCACCTGTGTTAAACCCTAGCTTACCTAATTCAGCTTTAAAGAACCTTGCATTTGACCAAAGACGATCTGTGTACTCAGTTGTAGAGCTCAAAAGCTTAACCGCTTCAGTAATTGCACCAACCGCAGCTGGTGGCAAAGACGTACTAAATAAAAGCGGTCTCCCTCTATGCAATAGCCATTCCTTCATGACCTTACTTCCAGCGACATAGCCACCGAAAACGCCAATCGCTTTTGAAAGCGTACCAATCGAAAAATCGATTCTACCATGTAGGTGGAAGTGATCCACTGTACCGCGACCATTTTCACCTAAAACACCTGAACCGTGTGCATCATCAACATAAGTCATACACTCGTATTTTTCAGCAAGCTCTACAAGCTCAGGTAGCTTCGCTATATCGCCGTCCATACTGAAAACGCCATCAGTTATGATAAGACAATTTGTATACTGTCCTCTTTTTTCCTTTAAAACTCTTTCTAAATCAGCCATGTCGCTATGCTTGTAAACCGCTTTGTCTGCTTTAGATAATTTAACGCCATCGATAATACTCGCGTGATTAAGCTCGTCAGAGATAATCAAGTCGCCTTTATTTGTAATCGCTTGGATTGCACCAGCATTACAGTTAAAGCCCGATTGGAAAACCATAACCGCTTCTTCTCTTTTAAATTTAGCGAGTTCGACTTCTAATTGCTCATGTATATCCATATTTCCAATGATCGTTCTTACTGCACCAGAACCAACACCATATTTTTCAACTGCTTCAATAGCTGCTTTTTTTAATTGTGGATGATTTGCAAATCCTAGATAATTATTAGAAGATAAGTTAATCACTCGTTTGCCATTGAGCATGCACTCAGGCTCGTTTGCACCCTCAAGAACAGGTAAAACACGGTAAACGCCTTGATCTTTAAGTTCTTCAACTTGATCTTGCAAGTACTTTAATTCATGTACATTTGACATTGTAACCCTCCCAAATATGTGATTTACGATTTTAGTATATCACTAACTGTCCGCGGTGGAAACACAAAGACTATTTATTGCCCAATTGTAATATTCTCTAAGCTTTTCGTCATTTTTAAGGACAGAAAGCTTCAATAATCGTTGATATATCTCTATTGATTTCGAATTACCAAGTATCAAAAGTGCATTTCTTTTGTATACCCATAATGAGCGCCAAGCAAATCCCATAGATCCATATTGCTCTTTAAATTGTTTGTTATTGAGCCTTAGCAAATCAAATAAATCAATCCAATTTGAAGTCTCAGATGACAGCAAAGGTACTATCAGTGCTTCAATATTGGCTGGGCACACCTCCTGACAGATACTACAGCCATAAAGACGTATTTTAAACAACTCTCGATGTGCCACCTGAATTTCAGACTTGGTTTGAGTTAGGGCAGAGAGACAAGCCATTCGGTCTGTAACACCAAATCCACAGACGCTCGTCGGACATGACGAGGTACAATTGTCACAACCTTCACATCTTTGATCATGCTTCGGATATAGCCGCTGGTGTGCGGGAAGATCCTTAAAAAGATTACGATCCTTAACGACGATATAGCCAATAAAAAATTGTGTTCCAAGTTCAGGATGTATCAACAAGTGGTTTTTTCCAAGAGAGCCTAATCCTGAGAGATATCCAATTTCACGATCATCAAATGGCGATATATCTGCATAGGATTGTATTGAATCGCGATCTAATTGGAAGACCTCACACATTTTGTTTATTACAGCGCTCAGCTTATTTTTAATCTCCGTATGATAATCAAACGCCCACGCAAATGCCTCGACGCGCCCATGGGATAAGCTAGGTCTTTTGTGCTCGGATTTTAATCGATACGGAATTGCACATGCGATAATTGTCCCAGTTACTAAGTCTTGTAGCGTGGACGAAACGGCCACTTCACCTATGTTTAAACATTTACCATTCTTCATTAAAACAATGCCCCAATGTTTTATCATTAGGGCATCAAATTCTAGCTCGAGTGTTTCATATTCATTTTTTTGCATCATTGCAGTACCTCTACCTCAATGTTATTAATGTTACCCGTCCAAGAGCCATATGCATCTATCGTCAGGTTTTTAACGCGACTGTTATATGCCCAGACTGACTTCATTCTTGCTATTGGAATTACAGGCAACGTTTCATTTTGAAGCTGATGCCACTCTATGAAGTACACTTCTCTTTCATAATTTGAGTTCACCTCATGAAGCTTTTCGAACAGGGATTGTGCTCTTGAGTTATTGTACCCTCCAAAATTATAAACCCCCGTCTCAGTGTTCGAAAATAGCGTTTCTGGGCTTTCATACGACTTAATTTGCCAAGCAAGATTCCACATTTGAGGTGTTTTTCCCTCTAAAAGCTGTTCCATCATCGTTTGATAATCTAAGTATTGTATTTCAACCTCGATCCCAAGTTTTCGCCAATCACTTTGAGCCCTTTGAGCCAAGTTATAAGACCAGCTTAACTCTGGAAAAACAACATAAGTGATTTTTAAACGTTCACCATTTTTTTCTCTAAAGCCATCGCCATCTACATCCTTCCAACCAGCCGAATCCAGTAATTCAGATGCCTTGGTAAAATCGTAGGCATAAGCATTCAGATTTTGTGAGTCCATCGCATATTCTGAATTGTCTACTGCTAGATAATTAATCACTTCAGCATAGCCTTCCCATTCGGTTTGAACAAAGGATTGACGATCAAGACCTGTAATAAGCGCCCTTCGAATTTTATCATCAGACATCAATGCATCCTGATGATTTAAACCAATAAACATAGAAGCATTCGTTCCCTGTGTCATTACGAGGCCAAAAGGCTGTGTCTTAATCTCCAGCACCGATGCCCTTTCTGCCGAAAGCCTGAATAGGTCAATTTTACCTTCTGCAAACTCAGCTTTAGCCTCAGCTTCGCTTAATTGCTTAATCAAAATGCCTTGAAGCTTTGGCTTTCTTTGGATGGAATTGGTGCTCACCGAAAGACTTAGACTCTCACCAGAATTATAATCTTCAAACTTAAAAACACCTGTACCCATTGGTTCCTTATAGCTTGTTATAAAAGAATTGAAATCATCTGCTTTATAATAATTTTCAGAAAGAATCGGGATTACTAATGATTTTAAATTGTCAGCCGCATCTGATTTAAATTGAAATACAACCTCAGAGTCCGAAATTGCCTCTACTGAAATTAAATGCTCCTTCACCTCTTGATAAAAACCATTGTAGGAATCGTTTAATACCATCGAATAAGTGAATACCACGTCGTTTACAGTTAGCTTAGTACCATCTTGAAACAAGACATCTGGCTTCAACGAGACCGTTATGGCCTTTTCATCCTCCGAAAAGGTATAGCTGTCAACCAAAATTTTCTCGGAGTTTCCTGTCTTATCAAACGCAAGTAAGCCATTAAACACTAGGTCTGCAACCCAGTATTCAACGGCTTTAGAGCTATAAAGCGGATTAAATAAGCCTTCTATATCATCAACGCCTACCACTAAAACATTGGATCTTGAAACCGCGGGATTTGAGAAAATCTCCTGATTAACAGAATCGGCTACAGTTGTTTTAGGAATATCATTTTTAGTTGATTTTGGTGAACAGCCTACTAATATAAGTACAATTAAGAAAAAAGGAAGAACGCGCGTTGCGTATTTCCGAAATACCATTTACTTCTCCTATTCCTTATCAGGCATTGGAAAAACCATTTTAGCAAGAGAATGTCTTTGTGCGCCTTCCCTTGGCTCAGTTTTATCTTCTAAATAATCATCGATCAGCTTTGTGATTTTTTCATTTAACTCTTTGGCTTCTGCCTCTGTAAGAAAATAATCACTGTAATGCGCAACTTTTCTTGTGATACCACCTGAATAATTTTCTACTGACTCATAGAAATCTCTTGAGATGCCTTCAAAAAATGCAACTGATACATTGCTGATTGAGTCTGACATTTCATCGTCTAAGGTAACAGCGCTAGAGTCAATAATAATCTTATAAGCAACTGGACAATAATACTTTTCTACAACACCATACTTTGTCACTTCTTGAACGAGCTCAATTATGCCCACTTTCTCCAAAATCTTGATGTGATAATTTACTCTACCATGTGGCTCGTCTAACATTTCGGCTATCTGCTTTGCAGTTTTTGCTTTGCTGTCAAACGCTTCAATAATGTCAAGTCTGTATTGCTGAGAAATTGCTTTGATTTGTTCCAAGTCTTTTAAGACAATAATATCTTTCATAGTCACCCTACCCAATTTTTGTTTTCTTTCAAAAATAATTATAATTCTTATGTCTATACCCGTCAATAGAACTACACTTCTAATAGAATGTAGGTGATGTCGTCGTTCAATTCATGCTTGAATGGTTTTATTCTCTCTACGATCAAAGCATTGAGCGCTTCCATTGAATAATGCTGATGTGTTTGTAAAAGCTCAATTAATTCGTCATAATGATACGTATTATTCTTTTTACTGTCGATCAACCCATCTGTGAAAAACAATAATCGATCGCCCTTATCAAGCTTAATCCGTTCACTTTTAAATTCAACCTCTACTTCGTCTAGTAGCTTACAAATTGGAAAGCCTTCACTTTTATCAAGGAGCTCAATCTTTCCATTTTTTTTGAGGCGAATTGGACTACAATTTAACCCCGCTGAACAATATGTTAACATTTTTGTGCTCAAATTCATAGTCGCATATATTAGAACCATATGCATTTCATCAGGAAAATTCATCTTATTAAACTCATTATAGAACTGGGTTAATACCTGATCGGGCTTTAGTCCGAAATATCTTTGGAGATTTTTGTCGTTTGATCTGAGATGATTGCCACTGAACATTGTCACCAGAGCTGCAGGAATCCCATGACCCGATACGTCCATTAGATAAAAGGCCACATTATCTTCGTCCACTCGATAGTGATCAAAAAAGTCGCCACTGAGTCTTTCACATGGAAAAAATTCGGATATAAAGACACTGTCTCTATACTGCACCTTTCCTTTAGGAAGCAAGGACTGTTGAATCATCTTAGCGTAATCTAGTTCATCTATAAACTTTTGATTTACCTCACGCATTTGATATGTTTTTTTATCTATGATTTTTTTGAGATTTACTGCATACAGATTAAACTGTGTTTGGAGTCTCTGCTGAGCCTCATATGGAATTAACAGATTGCTCTGATTGAGGTAAAAGTAATAGTAGCTAAAACCAAAGCCAAATAGGATAAGACTTTGAATTTGCATCGTTATACTTAGTGGCATCAAGGTAAGCAGCATTTGTCCAACCAGCATCGTTGTAAATGCAAATAAATAGGCATATTGATTTACGACATCATGTCTTAAAATATAGTCGTAGCAGATGATGACCAAGCAAATGACTGCACCACCATTGATTAAGAACATAAGCGTATTAAGATCAAAAACACCCGAAAGCGAAAGTCGAATCATGATAATCTCAAAGACTAGATAGCCAACCCCCATAACTGACAGCTTAGGAAAGCTTGTAAACCATCCTGGTATTCTTCGTTGGAACTCGATTGTCGCTATACCAAATACAAAGTAAAGCTTACCCATGGACAAAATCAAAGACATAATTTGCCAGTTTTCAAAATTGAAAATCAATAGCCACATCAATGCGCCTAATAAATTGACCATGAGAGTAAATAGATACGTGGAAATTGCAATGTAAATGGTGTCGATTCTAATCCTACTGTGATAATAAGCCGCATTTGACAAAAGAGTAACCGCTATCAAATTGACACCTAATATTAGGCTTAAATAAATCACTAACTCATTGTAAAAAGTCGGAAAAAGGTAGCTGTTATTTATCAATAAAAGTAGCATCGCAAAAAAAAGCGATACTAAATATGATTTCTTAATTGAAAATCCTTCTTTTTCAATCATAGCTACCTCCCAACCCAACTAAAGCTTATAGATCAAATCCACTGCCACCTATGAATTCTTTGAGTATCGAAACCTTTGGAACCAAATCATCCTCGTCGATTGACATAAAATAACCCAAGAATTTTTTAAGCATCAAGGCTTCACTATACTCAGGCTCCTCGCTTGTAATTGCCTCAAGCAAAGGCAATGCATGCTTTTTAAGAATCGCCAGTTCATAAGGTAGTGCTGTATTAAAGATTTCGTCCGCTTGTTCCTGAAATGGAAAAATGTTTTGTTCCTCGCCTCGTCTAACTGAAGCCCACATACCAATGGTTCTTTTTGCACTGTGACCTCTAAACTGATTGTCTCGGACAATTCTTCTTAGCAATCTCGTTTGAGTGGTAGGAATTCTATTGTGTTCATCAATGTTCAACTGTGTCAAAGCACTTACATATATTTTGAACTTATCTCGTTTAAAAATATGTGCCGTTAATCCTTCATTTAAACCGTGAATACCTTCAATAATAATCGGCTGGTCTTCTGCGATTTGCATAAAATTTCCACGATATTCTCTCGTGCCATTTTGAAAGTTGAACACTGGCAAATCCACTGATTCGCCATCGAGTAGGGCATTTAGATCGTTATTAAACTGTTCAACATCAACTGCTGCAAGGGATTCAAAATCATAGTCGCCATTTTCATCACGTGGTGTTTTGTCTCTATTTACGAAGTAATTGTCTGTTGAAATGGTTACTGGATTTAAACCATTCACCCTAAGCTGAATTCTCAGACGGTTGGCAAATGTCGTCTTACCTGAGGAAGACGGTCCAGCTATCAGGATAACTCTTTTCTTGCGCTTGGAGATCTCATCCGCAATATGAGCAATTTTCTTTTCATGCAATGCTTCAGCAATCTGAATCAGCTCTTTATGCTGCTCGGTTTGAATCATATGGTTTAAATTGCTAACATATCCAATGTTCATAATATGCGACCACTGCTCTGATTCTTTGAATACCTCTGCAATTTTAGGAGACTCCACAAATTCGGGTAGCTTATTTGGATAGTACTTCGTTGGATGCATCAAAATTGCACCTTCATCATACTTAATTAGATCAAACCATTTAACATATCCTGTACTTGGTACCATATAGCCATAAAAATAGTTGTGTACACCATCGCATTCGTAAAGACGGATATAAGGATTTTGTCTAAATTTTAAAAGCTCAACCTTTGAGAACATGTGATTTCGTTCAAATTCTGCGCTGGCATCCTCTATTGAAAAATTTTCTTTTCTAAATGGCAGGTTCTGTTCAACATACTGCTTCATCTGAACAAGAATAATTTGATAATCCTCATGTGTTAATCGACGATCATAATCATATTCACAATACAAGCCTTTGCTCAGCGAGTGCTCAACTCTAACTCGAATGCCATCAAAGCAAGCCATTGCAGCTCGAGTCATGATAAATGCCAAGCTTCTTTGATAGATGCGCTCGCCATCAGAATGCTTTAGATCAACTAATTCCACCTCACACTCTGGAGTAATCTCATGTGAAAGCTCTCTAAGCATATTGCCACATTTTACAGCAACAATTAACGGCATTTCATCATTTTGTATTTGCTTTGTAATTTGTTCGTAGGTGTCTCCTGGTTCATACGTAAAAACGCCAAACTGTTTTACTGAAATCTCCATATTGCCTCCTATTCAAAATTCGCAGTTGTCATTTGATTGAGTTTATAGTAGGTGTTATAATCTCGATCCAAAAATTCCGAAATCAATTCATTAACAATAGAATATTTGTATCTTTGAACCTCTATACCTAGCGATAATAGACAGGTTCTAAAATCGTCTAGAACATTATACGGATTCCCATAAACCTTTTGAATTTCTTCAGCACTGACACCTTTAAAGCCATGTCCAATTAGAGAGTCATGCCTTAACTCGATCAACTGGTTCATCTTTTCAGAGTTCATCAGTCTGATAATGGGATCCACAATCTGAGTGTTCTTATCGTATTTTCTAAAATACGTATTAAGCGCAAAAATAAGGTTACTGTTAAAAATTTTGTAGTGATTTCTCAAAATCTTTAGTATCTCTTTCTTCTGCATAAATCGCATTTGAAAGGTGAAATTTCGATCAGGAAGCTGACTCTTGATAAACATATATTTGTATATGGCCTCCTTAAATCGATAAACTCTTCCAAGGAAATCGATGTATTCTTCATTTACAATTTGAAATTTTAAATTTTCAAGCAGCTCAGACATAAGGATATCAGGATGACCATCGTTTAGTGCATCAAGGTTGGCTATCAGCTCCTTTGTTTTTGGATGAACCTTGCCATCGTCTGAAAGTTTTTTTAACAAATTTCGAGCAGTATAGAAATCGAAGTTGACAGAATACCTACAGGAATTGATTACGATGGCAGAATCCATATGCTCCATACTTTTGTTCTTCAGTATTTCATAAGCACCGCAATAGTCATATCGCTCTATTAACTTCTTAATGACTTGCATCGATTCTAGCATAGTACCTCCATTTAATTTATTCGGATTGCGACTTTATAAAAGCTTCTATTTCTATAGATGGCGCTTCAAACCGCTGTCCTTCTACTATTAAACGATTACTGTGAAGCAGTTGATTGCTGTTACCTGCAACACGTCTACCACCATATTTTAAATCACCCACAATTGGATGCCCAATATATTGCATCGTAGCCCGAATCTGATGACTTCTTCCAGTCATAAGCTGAACCTCAACTAGCGTATAGGTTCCAAAGGCTTTAAGAGGTTTGTATTTTGTGTGACAATATTTAGCATCATCCTGGTCCTCGTCCTGGATGCTAACCTTATTTAAGTACTCGTCCTTCACTAGATAGCCCTTGACTTCACCCGATTGCTTTAGCCTGCCATGGACGACACAAATATAGTATTTCTCAACGTTTCTTTCACGCATTAGGGCGTTGTATTTTTTTAAAGCTTCATAGGTTTTTGCAAAAATAACCAACCCACTTGTATTTTTATCCAATCGATGAACAGGTGCTGGCTTAAATGTAGGTGTGCTCAAATCCTTAAGATAAAACTGAACGATTGTTGCCAAAGTATTTTTGTATTCAGTTTGATCAGGATGCGTTAGCATACCCTTAGGTTTATTGACTACTAAAATCTGATCGTCCTCATAAACGGTATCAAGGCCAAGCTTGCTTGGTTTTATGGGTTCATATACCTTCATCATGGCAGCCATACTTTCATCAGAAAGAAAGATATCTAGAACATCCGCTTCCTTCAAAAAATAGTCCTCCTGTGTAATTCGCTTACCATTGATTTTAAAAACCTTTTTCCGAATGAGCTTATAAATATTGCTTCTGGTCGTATTATTAAAATACTTGAGTAAAAATCTATCTAATCTTTGTTCTGACTCATTACCGGTAATAATAATCTGCTTCATAATTTCTCCATTTTAATAATTTACGGTCATCAAGGTGTAAGTTTCAACACCCTTATACCCAATTTTTTCGTAAAGCTGCTTGGCCTCTTGATTATTGTTTTTAACAAACAAGTAAGGTTGTTTACCTCTTTGTAATAGCTTATTGGTTAAGCTTATTGAAATCGCTTTTGCATATCCTCTTCTTCTATGCTTCGGTGATACATAAATACCGGAAAGGACGCCCATGAGGTCAGTTTCGTCCTCAATAAAGCCTTGTGCGACAATTTCAGTCTCCAATATCCCTAAAACATAGTTGTCTTGATCCATTAATAGCTTTAAATCCTTAGACAAATCATTAATTGCCTTTACCTGTCTACCAAAATGTGTCTCCACGTCAATAAAAAACTTCATATCATTGATTAGTGTATCAACCATTTTGTTTCTACCGCTTAAAAGCTTTAAGGACTCTAGCTTTGGCTCTTGAATCTGAGCCTCTGCTTTTCCAGTATTATATTTCATCAACAGGATTTTTGCTTCACTTGTTGCGCTAGTTGCTCTGCATATAAGTCGATAAATGCCATCGACAGCGGTGGATAGACCCTTAATAAATTTAGGCTTATGATATTTAATCGCCTTTAGTAAATCCAAATTACCAAGAGCCCTTTGATTGACAACATGAAGCGAAAGAACACTTTTATTTGAAAAGAAAAAAACGGCTGTCATATGGTCAGCTTCCATGTAACCATAAAAAACACCCTCTAAATTACCCTCATTTAACTGAGTATAAGGCTTTAATAGATAGATTGCCTCATCCCCTGCAGCATTTATATACTCATCCAGCATCTGACTGTGTTTATCATTTAGTTTAATAAGCATAACGCACCTCAAAAAAATTGTAACACGAAAGTAATCTATTTGAAAAGAACAATACTATGAGAATACCTTGAATTATGTTATTCTATAGGTAGCAATTCGGAATTACCTATGTTAAGGAGCGTTAAAATGTTTGAAAAAATCAAAGATTTTTTATATGATATAAGCGATATTGTACTTTCATTATTAATTATTGGCTTAATCTTCTTTGCCGTTTCATGGAAAATATCTGATACGTTAAGTATGGATGTTGATCCACCAACAGATAGTGCTATAGAAACCACTACTGGTAGTCCAATTTCAGTTACGCCAGTTGAGTCCACAGACGCAAGTATCGAGAGTACAGAGGAAAGCACTGAGGCAACTACAGAAGCAACAACAGAACCTACTACTGAGGCAGCAACAGAGGCACCTAAGCTTGAAAACTTTGTGGTGGCTGACGGGGAGCTTGGCTATACCATCGGTAAAAATCTAGAGTCTCAAGGCTTTGTTGCAGATTCTGATGATTTTGTTAAGCGTTTGATTGAGATGGGCTATGATAGCAAGCTTCGTTCTGGTACTTATAAGATCAGTAAGTCCGATTCACTAGATACCATTATTAAAGTTTTAGCAGGACAAGGTAGAAACTAACTGACTATACGTAAAAAAAATATAACCTGATTCGTGCATAGCCTGCAGAATCAGGTTTTTTATTTCATAAAATGATTGCTTATAGATCAATCCCTTGAGTTAAAGCAACAAACTCTTCCTCAGTGAGCGGTCTAAATTCACCTACTGGTAAATCATCAGGAAGAGATAGGCCATTCATTTTTATTCTTTGTAAATAGGTAACCTTTAAATCTATCGCTTCAAACATCCGCTTTACCTGATGAAACTTACCTTCGTGGATGGTGAGTTTAACCTCACTTTCGGATTTTGATGTGCTAATAATTTCGAGCTCAGCCGGCTTACACTTATAGCCATCATCTAGGCTGATGCCCTCCTCAAACTGCTTTATTGCCAAATCACCTAAAGGTCCATTGATAATTGCTCTATAGGTCTTCGGGACATGTTTTTTAGGTGCTAAAAGATTGTGCGCTAGTTCACCATCATTGGTAATAATTAACAGTCCCTCTGTATCAATATCCAATCTTCCAACTGGAAACAATTCGTAGTGATCAAAATCAGAACTGATTAACTCGAGTACCGTTTTATGAAATTTATCCTCAGTGGCTGAAATATAACCATCTGGCTTATTAAGAATTAAATAGACATGCTTTACATAGACAACTTGGATCCCTTTATATAAAATTTCATCCTTTTCAGGATCCACCTTCTCTTTCCCAGTTCTTACAGTAACGCCATTGACTTTAACCCCGCCAAATCGAAGTGCATCCTTCATTTCACTTCTTGAGCCCTTGCCCATGTTGGATAAAAGCTTATCCAACCTTATTTTTTCACCCATTAGTTCTCCTAACTTCATCCTATAGATTTACTCTAACTGATATTTATTGACATAAAATGACTTTATTCGGTTTTGATACCTAGTCGATTGTTTTAACTTTGCCACACTACATCATTCGCCACGAGACAGGGTACATGTTTTTCAAGGTTCCATTTGAAATTTTTGCAAATCCAATAGGATAACCATCTGTACATATCAGGTGTAGACCACTGCTTTCAGACCCTACAAAAACGGTTTCTCCCTTTAAATATCGAGTAACCTCATCACCTGATGCTGGCAAATCTAAAACAGGATGAAAATCCGCCATTTTTAGATACATTGCCAAGGCCTGACTCGGTGCAAATCTCCCCTTCTTCAGTTCTCCCAATAAAAGACCTTCCCTTACAACTTTGAGTCCTTTTGTTGGCACCTTTAGCTCTGGCTTAAGATATAATTTTTCTCCTTCAAGTGAAAAATAGCCTGCAAGCGGACGTTTTAAATGCACCTTCATAAACTCTACAAACGCTTCTGGTGGTTGATTGCAAGGATAAACCTCCGCGTCAAAGTGTTCAATTTTGTCTGATGCTTCAATGCTTGCAATAAAATGACCCTCGCCCTTGTGTAAATGCGGCCAAATATGTGTCATGTAGGGTTTGGAGGCATCATCGAATTCAATTGTATTTAAATCGATTGCCCTCTCTTTAAACCGATCTGAGCATTCCAATAAATACTGAATCTGATCCTCATTTTCCTCTGGTGCGAAGGTACAGGTCGAATACACAATAACGGCATTTGAAGCTACTAAACCCTCTAATTGATCGATGATTCCTCGTTGCATCTCTTGACATGCTAAAGGACCAAAGGTCTCATAGGACTTAATTGCTTTAGGATCCTTTCTAAACATGCCTTCGCCCGAGCATGGCGCATCTACCAAAATTCTATTAAATCGATTACCAATAGCTTTGACGATTTTCTCAGGTGATTCATTTAATATCAGTACGTTTCTAAGTCCAAACTTTTCACTGTTTCTCAAAATGGCTTTAACTCTAGTCTCATTGATATCATTGGTCACCAGCAGCCCATGATCCATGATTTGTGTCGCGATTTGCATGGATTTTCCTCCGGGAGCAGCGCAGGTATCTAGACAGAGATCGCCTGGCTTAGGGGCTAATGCGACTACAGGAGACATCGCCGATGGCTCTTGAACATAAAACAGACCTGCATAAAAATAGGGATGCTTGGTTACAGGATCCTCTGGTCGATAATAAAAGCCATCCTCAGTCCAAGGAACCGGCTTTAATGGGTAGGGAAAAATCTCTATAAATTTTTCTACGGATATTTTTAATGTATTTATCTTTAAACTAACATAATGCTCACGATCATAGGAAGCTTCAAAGGCTTCATAGTTCACACCAAGTTGCTTTTTCATTCGATTAACAAAGTGCTCTGGTAGTCTCACGGGTCGCTCCTCATCCCTGCGGGATATTCACAATCTTTTTTCATTTTAAAACTAGTAAATTCAAATTACATGCTATATAATATCATATATAGCAGGGCATTGTTAATAGGTTGTTATCAAGATTTGCACTTAATCCATATATTAAAAGGAGTGATTCGAGTGCCATTAGTAACCACTAAAGAAATGTTTAAAAAAGCCTATGAAGGCGGATATGCAGTTGGCGCATTTAACGTAAACAACATGGAAATTATCCAAGGTATCGTAAAAGCTGCTGCTGAAACAAAATCACCATTGATCCTTCAAGTATCTGCAGGTGCAAGAAAATATGCAAGCCCAGTTTACTTGAAAAAATTAGTAGAAGCTGCTTTAATTGAGCATCCAGAGCTTGATATCGCGCTTCACCTTGACCACGGTGATGACTTCGAAATCTGTAAACAATGTATCGACGACGGTTTTACTTCTGTTATGATTGATGGTTCACACCATTCATACGAAGAAAACGTAGCACTAACTAAAAAAGTCGTTGAATACGCACACTCTAAAGGTGTCGTTGTTGAAGCTGAGTTAGGTAGATTAGCTGGTATTGAAGATGCGGTTAACGTATCTGCTGAAGATGCTACTTATACCGATCCTCAACAAGCAGTGGATTTCGTAACAAGAACTGGTTGTGACTCATTAGCAATCGCTATTGGTACAAGCCATGGCGCATATAAATTTGCTGCTGATTCAGATCCAAAGCTTGACCTTGAAAGATTAAAAGTTATCTCTGACCTACTTCCAGGATTCCCATTAGTACTTCACGGTGCTTCTTCAGTTATTCCTGAGTATGTTGAAATGTGTAACGAATACGGTGGTCAATTAGTAGATGCTAAAGGTTGTCCTGAAGATCAATTAAGAGAATCAGCAAGATATGGTATCTGCAAAATTAACATCGACTCAGACTTGAGATTAGCTTTGACTGGAACTATCCGTAAGCAATTTGCTTTAGATCCAGCAAACTTTGATCCAAGAAAATATTTAGCTCCTGCTAGAGAAGCTATCTACGGTATGGTTAAACACAAAATTGTTAACGTATTAGGTAGCAATCAAAAATAAAAAATGCTAATAGTCAGGCCTTTGGAGACAAAGGCTTTTCTATTATGCTGAATTGATAATTTTTTAACAAATGTTTGTCTTTCAAACGGACTATCATTTTTTTTATATTGTGTTACAATAGGACTAAATTAATTGAAAGAGGAGCATCTTTATGTTTGAAATCAAAAATCATAACCTTTATATGGATGGTGTTTCAACTGTAGAATTGGCTAATCAATTTGGAACACCGCTGTATGTTTATTCAGAAGATAAAATACTAGCAAATTTAAAAGAGATTAAAAATGCTTTTCTTAGTAAATATGAAAATTCACACGCTGCGTTTGCATGCAAAGCGTTTTGTACGAAGTATATTTGTCGTCTACTCGATCAAGAGGGGTTTTGGTTAGATGTTGTGAGTGGTGGTGAGCTCTATACTGCCATGAGTGTCAACTTCCCCGCAAATCGAATTGAATTTAATGGAAATAACAAATCCATCGAAGAAATTAAGCTAGCTCTCAACTACGGTGTCAATCGATTTGTCGTCGATAGTGTGAGTGAATTTTTTACTTTAGAGCAAATTTGTAAGCAAATGGGGCGCAGCGCTAATATTCTTTTTCGCATAACGCCAAATGTTTCTGCAAATACACATGATTATATCTCCACAGGCAAAAAAGACTCTAAATTCGGTATTCCACTCAACGAGATGATTTTATTTCCACTTATAGAAAAAGCGATTCATTCAGAGGTCCTTAATTTCTTAGGCTTCCACTTTCATGTTGGGTCTCAGCTTCACGAAACTCAAACACATCTATCCGCTCTTGAAGTCATTTTAGAACTAATGCTCACCACAAAAATGAAGTTTAATCACACCATTGAGGATTTCAACTTTGGGGGTGGCTTTGGCGTCAAGTACACCGAAGCAGATCAGCCACTAGGGATTAGCGATTTTGTTGACCCAATAATGGCTCGCCTCACCGAATTCTGTGAGGCCAACAACATCGATAGACCTCACGTTTCAATGGAACCAGGACGATTTATCGTCGGTGAAGCAGGCATTCAGCTATACAGCATCGGTACGATTAAAGAAATTCCAGAAATAAAGACCTATTTATCTGTCGATGGTGGCATGACCGATAACATTCGCCCTGGCTTGTACGGAGCTAGATATACAGCACTCCTTGCAAATAAAGCTGATTTGAATGCGACTGAGGTGGTGGATATTAGCGGAAAGTGCTGCGAGTCCACTGACATATTAATAAAATCTCTTCAACTCCCCCCTGCTGAGGCAGGTGACATTTTGGCTGTATTCTCTACAGGTGCTTACGGTTACTCAATGGCAAACAATTACAACAAGCTTCCGATACCACCTGTAGTCGTTATAAGTGAAGGTGAACCCAAGTTAATCGTTAGGGGACAAACCTACGAAGAAATGATTTCTAGAGAACTATAAGCAGTGGATATGTGTATCATTTTGTTGATTAAATATTCAGAAAGTGGGCATATATAAACAAGCAGGAATAACCTTTCAGAAATGAGAAAGGAGGCATTATGGGAGCAGTAGGATTAAGTTCCAGTGCAAGTGATTTATGGAAAAACTATAATAGTATGCCTACAAAAACGACAGCGCTTGATCGTATAATCGAAAAGGAGAAGTCTGCTGAGAAGAATAATATTCAGCAGGCACTTCAGCAAGCGACAGATAGTAAATCCATACAAGCAAAAAAGGAGACGGGTGGTCAGCTTCAAAAGCTCAGTGATGCAAGAGCCTCACAGATGCAGCAGTCCGCTAAGACCTTAAGCGAGCTTAAGCAGTTTATGGGAAAGGGCATCAACTTTGATAAGTACGTCTAGACCTATTAAATACCAAAAGACCCTACCAAATAGAAAGGCTATTTCACTGATGTGAAATAGCCTTATTTATTGTCTGATATTGCTTCCTACATTTTTTCTGGTTCAGGGTATTCTACTCCAAAGGTATCAACCACCATGGTTTCAATTTTTTGTTCCTCAAGAGGACGATCAGAATGAGTCGTCTTTACTTCAGCAATTTCATCAACGATCTCCTGACCTTCGATAATTTTACCAAATGCAGCGTATTGCCCATCTAAATGAGGCGAATTTTGATGCATGATAAAGAATTGTGACCCAGCAGAGTTAGGATTTTGAGCTCTTGCCATTGAAAGCACACCTTTTGTATGCTTCATATTATTTTGAACGCCATTGATTAAGAACTCGCCTTTAATACCATAGCCTGGACCACCCATACCATTGCCATTTGGGCAACCACCTTGAATCATAAAACCTTTGATGACTCTATGGAATATCAAACCATCATAGTATCCTTGTTTTACAAGGCTGATAAAATTATTAACTGTATTTGGTGCGACTTCTGGGTAAAGCTCAACTTGCATTTGTTTTCCGCCTACCATTGTAATCGTAACGATTGGATTTTGAGCCATTTTTATTCTCCTCACTCATTATTTAATAGTTTATTACTGCCGTCCTGTCTTTCCATGAAAATTTCGATTTCATTTGCTTCGAACAATTCATTAATCATATCCCAAAACTCGTATTTGCCATCTCGCGTTTGAGATGAAATCGGTAAAATGACAGCATCCTTTTCCATTCCCAGTGTTTTTCTAATGACTGAAAGCTGCTTTTGAATTTGGTTTTTATTTAACTTATCTGCTTTTGTCGCGATGACAATGCCATTAAAGCCTGCGGTTTGAATCCAGTTGTACATCTGAATATCTTCAGCAGAAGGGGTATGTCTAATATCGACGAGCTGAAATACCTCTAGCAGCGTCTCTCTATTGTGAAGATACGTCTCAATAATCTTCCCCCATCCTGCCTTTTGTGTCTTGGATACCTTTGCAAAGCCATAACCCGGTAAATCGACAAATCTGAAAATTCCATCGATGTCATAAAAATTAACCAATTGAGTCTTACCTGGCGTCGAGCTGGTTTTAGCAAGTCCCTTTCTCCCCAACAGCATATTAATCAACGAGGATTTTCCCACATTAGATCTACCTGCAAAAGCAAATTCAGGCAATTGGTCTTCTGGGTACTGTGTTTTTGAAACTGCACTTATCACAAAGGAGCTATTCTTTATCTTCATTTACTTTCCTCTCTAACCAAGGCGTGCTCAAGAACCTCATCCATGGTTTTAACCGCTATAAACTCAATTTCCTTCTTAACGGTTTCTGGAATATCCTCTAGATCTTTTAAATTATCAAATGGGAAGAGTATCTTTTTAATGCCCGCTCTTTTTGCAGCCAATGCTTTTTCTTTAAAGCCACCGATCGGTAATACACGGCCTCTTAATGTGATCTCACCAGTCATTGCAACAAAACGATTCACCGGAATTTCAGCCAATGCTGATATCATAGCAGTAGCCATAGTGATACCAGCAGATGGACCATCCTTTGGAATAGCGCCTTCAGGTATATGCACGTGTAAATCTATGGTTTCGTGGAAGTTCTCTTCAATACCATAGGTACTTGCAACGGTTCTTATATAAGAAAGACCTGCTTGTGCAGACTCCTTCATAACATCGCCAAGTTGACCTGTTAATTGAAGCTTGCCTTTGCCCTTCATCGTATTTACTTCAATTGAAAGCGTATCACCTCCAACTGCAGTCCAAGCTAGACCGGTTACGATGCCCACTTGATCCTCTTCAGCGATTAAATCATAATGATACCTTGATTTCCCTAAGTACTTATCTAAATTTTTATCCGTTACTCGAACTGATTTCACTTCGCCCTTAACGATTCTTACAGCTGCTTTTCTAGATAGATCTGCAATCTTTCTTTCAAGCTCACGAACACCGGATTCTCTCGTATACTTTCTGATAATTTCATATAAGCCTTCATCAGAAACTGAAAGACAGCTCTTTTGCAAACCATGCTCTTCCATTTTCTTTGGTACCAAGTATTTTTTAGCGATGTTAAGCTTTTCATACTCCGTATAACCAGAAACTTGAATGACCTCCATACGGTCTAAAAGTGGCCTTGGAATCGTATTGAGAGAGTTGGCTGTCGTTACAAACATAACCTTAGACAGATCAAATGGAACCTCAAGATAATGATCTGTAAACTCTTTGTTTTGCTCAGGGTCTAATACCTCTAAAAGTGCTGAAGCAGGATCACCTCTAAAATCACTTGAAAGCTTATCGATCTCATCGAATAAAAAGACTGGATTCTTAGTACCCGCTTCTTTGATACCGTTTATGATTCGGCCAGGGATAGCGCCGATATAAGTACGGCGATGCCCTCTAATTTCAGCTTCGTCACGAACCCCACCTAAAGACATTCTCACAAACTCTCTACCGAGTGATCGTGCAATAGACTTCGCAATTGAGGTTTTACCTACTCCAGGAGGGCCAACAAGACAAATGATCGGACCCTTCATGCTCTGTGTTAAATCTCTTACAGCGAGGTATTCAACCACGCGTTCTTTTACGCTCTCAAGTCCAAAATGATCCTCATCGAGAATCGCTTGTGCATTAACCAAATCAATTTGATCCTTTGTCTCTTTGCGCCAAGGTAAATCTAAAATCCAGTTAACATAGCTTCGTATTACACCACTTTCAGCAGAAGAAGGCGACAATCTCGAATAACGATCGATTTCAGCAGTTACTTTTTTGTCTATCTTCTTGGAAAGCTTCAGCTTTTTAAGCTTTTGACGCATTTCTTCAATTTCATCTTCCTGTGCATCTTCTTCGCCAAGCTCATCTCTAATTGCTTTTATCTGTTCTCTCAAATAGTATTCTTTTTGAGATTTATTAATTTGGCTTTTTACTTTATCATTGATATTTTTTTCAACTTCAAGAATTTCTACTTCTGTAAGAAGAATCTTATAAAGCTGCTCTAAACGAAGCTTAACGTCTATTGCATTGATTAATTCTTGCTTTTGGTCTGTTTTAAGTGTCAGTTGAGCAGCGATTGTATCTGCAAGTCTACCTGGTTCATCGATAGCAGTAATCGATAGAATCACATCAGCACTAACGCGATTGGTCGTCGCAATGTATCGTTCAAATGCTGAGACATTGCTCCTCATAAGCGCACTAGTTTCCTTATCAACAGTTGTATCATCCTCAAAAATGTTGACATCCACTCTGAAATAAGGTGTTTCTTCTACTATTTCATTTACCTCAGCACGCTGAATCCCCTCGACGAGAACGCGAATTGCATCGCCAGGTAATTTTAACATTTGCTTGATCTTACAAATTGTACCGACCTTGTAGAAGTCAGTAGATTCAGGCGAATCATTGTCTATATCAAATTGCGTCGTTAGGAAAATACGTTGGTCCTTTGCCATAGCTGCTTCAAGCGCTTTTATGGATTTTTTTCGACCCACATCGAAGTGCAAGACCATATAAGGAAATATGGACAGACCTCTTAGCGGAATCAAAGGAATATTGATGACTTTGCTCTCTTGTTCCATGATTTCACCTCTCTATTATATATACATGTGAAAAACAGGTTGAAACGTTAACGTGGTAGTGAATTAATCAAAAAACGAGCTTTCGCTCGTTTTAGGATACACTTTCTTTACCCTTCGAGGTTTCCTTCTTAGAAGCTTCCTTCTTTGAATCAAACAACACAAGGGTTGGCAATTGATGGTTTCTGATGGTTTCCTTAGTAACAATGCATTTCTTGATATCGTCACGTGAAGGAATTTCATACATGATTTCCATCATTATGCTTTCAAGAATCGATCTCAAACCTCGAGCACCTGTTTTTCTTTCTATTGCCATTTTTGCAACTTCAGTCAACGCATCGTCCTCAAATTCAAGTTCGACACTGTCAAGTTTCAACATTTTTTGATATTGCTTCACAATTGCGTTCTTAGGCTCCTTAAGGATTCTTACGAGCGCATCGTGATCAAGCTCATGAAGGGATACGACGATTGGTACACGACCTACAAACTCAGGAATAAGTCCAAATTTGAGCAAGTCCTTAGGCTCAATTTTATCAAATAATTCACCGAGTGGAATATCCTTCTTGCTTTGAACTGCAGCACCAAATCCCATGGCTTTCTCACCTATTCTTGAACTGATGATCGAACCCATACCATCAAAAGCGCCACCGCAGATAAACAAAATATTAGTTGTATCTACCTGTAAGAACTCTTGATGGGGGTGTTTACGTCCACCCTGAGGCGGAACATTGGCAACGGTTCCTTCAATGATTTTAAGAAGCGCTTGCTGCACCCCTTCACCTGAAACGTCCCTTGTAATAGAAGGATTTTCAGATTTTCTAGTAATTTTATCAATCTCATCGATATAGATGATACCCTTTTGTGCACGTTCTATATCATAATCTGCTGCTTGAACCAATTTTAATATGATATTTTCCACATCCTCACCAACATAACCTGCTTCAGTCAGTGCAGTCGCATCGGCGATGGCAAATGGAACATCAAGGATTTTAGCTAAGGTTTGAGCCAAAAGTGTCTTTCCAGAGCCAGTTGGCCCAATTAGAAGAATATTACTCTTTTGAAGCTCAACGTCATCCTCATCGGTCTCATTTTGTATTCTTTTGTAATGATTGTACATCGCAACGGCGAGTGTTCTTTTTGCCTTTTCCTGTCCGATAACATACGAATCTAGTATATCTTTAATCTCAGAAGGTTTTGGTAAAGACTCCAAAGACCATTCGTCCGTATCTTCCTTTTTGTAAATCGAAAGCTCTTCTTCAAGAATTTCATTGCAAAGCTCAATACATTCGTCGCATATATAGACGTTTGGACCTGCAATTAAACGCTTAACCTGCTCCTGACTTTTCCCACAAAAAGAACATTTTAATGTAGGTTTATCCATTGATTACCTCATTTCTTACGTTTGAATTATCTTTTGACAAAAACCTTGTCAATAAGGCCATATTCTACCGCTTCTTCCGCTGTCATAAAGAAATCTCTATCTGTATCTTTTTCGATTTGTTCATATGGCTTCCCAGTTTTTTCGCTGAGAATTCGGTTTAAATCTTGACGCATTTTTAAGATACGGTCCGCTTGAATTTTGATATCAGAAGCTTGACCTCTAGCACCACCAAGTGGTTGATGAATCATAACCTCTGCATTTGGTAAAGCGTATCTTTTACCTTTTGCACCAGCAGCAAGTAGGAAAGCACCCATACTCGCTGCCATACCGATACAAATCGTCGATACATCTGGTTTGATATATTCCATGGTGTCAAAAATAGCCATCCCAGCTGTTATTGAGCCTCCAGGACTGTTGATATAGATGTTGATATCCTGTTCAGGATTTTCAGCTTCGAGGAAAAGAAGTTGTGCGACAACTGAATTTGCAGTATTGTCATCAATCTCTCCACTAATGAAAATAATCCTGTCTTTTAAAAGTCTCGAATAGATGTCGTATGATCTTTCGCCTTTACTTGTTTGTTCGATAACATAAGGGATATAACTTGCCATTTTGCACCTCCGTTAATAAACTAGACTAACTTTGCATTGTCCACTAGGAAGTCTACTGTCTTTCTAGATTTTAAGTTAGATTTTAAATAGTCATAATTGTCTTGGCTGAATATTTTTCTGATTTCTTCAAGCTCTCTCTTTTGAAGCTCAGCGATTTTTTGAAGTTCTGCTTCGATATCTTCTTCAGTTACTTCAATGTTTTCTTGATTCATTACTTTTTCGATGACTAAGCTTGTTTTTACTCTAGCAAGTGCATCTGGTTTCATTTGCTCTTTTAAAGCATCAAAGCTACCACCAGTAAACTGAACGTATTGGTCTAAGCTTAAGCCTTGGTATTTTAATTGTTGATCAAATTCTCTTACCATGCCATCGATTTCAGCTTCGATCATCTTCTCAGGAATCTCAACTGTAATTAGCTCGGTAACTTTGTCGATTACTTTATCTCTTTGTGCTGCTTTTGCGCTTTCTGCTGCTGATACTTCAAGGTCAGCTTTTAAGCTAGCTTTATAAGCATCAAGTGTATCAAATTCAGAGACGTCTTTTGCAAACTCATCATCTAACACAGGAAGCTCTTTAAACTTAATATCATTAACCGATACGTGGAACACAGCATCTTTACCAGCAAGCTCCTCTGAATGATAAACTTCAGGGAAGGTTACATTAACGTGTACATGATCGCCGACATTAGCACCGACAAGTTGTTCTTCAAAGCCTGGAATGAATTTACCTGAGCCAATCACTAATTCTTGATTCTCTGCAGTACCACCTTGGAATTGGTCTTCGCCTACAAAGCCTTTGTAGTCGATGATTACTGTGTCGCCATCTTGCACTGCTCTATCAGAAACAGATACTAATCTTGCGTTCATATTTCTAGTTTTATCGATTTCAGCATCGATCATTTCGTCAGTTACTTCAGCATTAATCTTTTCAACCTCGATGCCTTTATAGCCTTCAAGAACAAATTCTGGCGCAACCGTTACCACTGCTGTGAACACCAAATCCTTTTTAGCTTCTACTTCTGTAATATCGATATCAGGTCTTGCAACTGGCTCAATTGATAAAGCATCTAACGCCTTTTCATAATACTCTGGTAATAATAAATTTACTGCATCTTCAAAGAAAACGCCTTCGCCATATTGCTTTTCAATAATTGATTTAGGCACTTTGCCTTTTCTAAATCCTGGTACGTTAAATTTGCCTTTATTTTTGTTATAAGCGGCAAGAACTGCTTTTTCAAATGCTTCAGCAGGTACAGTCACCTTAATGGTCACTTCACTATTTTCTTTCTTTAAAATCTCGTAGCTCATGGGGTGCCTCCCGATCTCTTATTTATTTAACTCCTTAAAGGAGTTTAATTAACCTATTTAACTAATTAATAGTAACTTATTTGATGAAAAAAGTAAAGTTGTATAGTGAAAATCACTATAATTATACCTTATACACGCCCTCTAGCAAGGGTTTATTGCAAAATTTACCCCCTTGTTATATATTATTCATAAATCATTCACACATAAACCCCTTTTTTATATCAAAACAGAACATATATTGGGGTTTTTTTGACAAAATTGCCCTATTAGGAGTTAAAATGGCAGAAAAAAACCTTACACAAGGACAATTAGAAGCCTCAAAGCATTTTACCGGCCCCGCACTTACGCTTGCCATACCAGGTAGTGGAAAAACGACGCTTTTGCTTCATCGATTAATCTATTTGGTAGAGCACCACCAGATCTCTCCCGATTCGATTTTAACCTTAACATTTTCAAAGGCTTCAGCTGATGATATGGAAAGACGCTATCGCTCTACCTTTCCAGATGGCGCAACTTTTCAATTTATGACCATTCATCGACTGGCATTTAGGATGTATAAAGGCTATCTGAACTCTATCGGCAAGGAGATGACACTCCTTGAAGACGGTTCTCAAAAGTATCGTATATTAAATGAAGTCTATCGAAAGAGACATCACGAATCACTTAGTGAGGATGACTTTGAAACGCTTTCCAACCAAATTGGACTAATATATAATCTCAGACTAAATCGTAACCAATCACACGAGCAAACCTTTGACTGGGATGATATATTCGAGATGGCTGAGGATTATCATAGATATAAGAAAAAACACCTTTTGTTCGATTTTGATGACATGCTCATTAGTGCCATACAGCTTTTGAAAAAATCACCTCAATATCGGAAAGGCTTGGTCGATCAATACAGATTTATACAGGTAGATGAAGCACAGGATACATCACTGCTTCAATTTGAACTGATCGAGCTACTGCTCTCAGAAGAACGAAACTTGTTCTTAGTCGCAGATGACGATCAGTCCATCTACGGCTTTAGAGGCGCTTATCCAAGATACCTGCTCGACTATCAAAAACGATTTGAAGGCGCGAATTTATACTACCTAGATCAGAACTTTCGATCAGATGCACATATCGTCAATGCTGCTGCTGAAATTATCGCACATAATAAGGATAGATACCCCAAAAAAATGCTGCCATTCTTTTCTCCAATAGAAGAACCCGTGGTCAGGGTTTTCGATGATTTGATTGGTAGAAATGCCTATCTAAAAGCATGCTTTGATGATGCACATGATCAAAAGCAATCCTTAGCAGTGCTATACCGCAATAAAATATCGTCAATTAGCATCATTGATTTACTTGAAAAAGAAAAAATGTCCTTTCAAATCAAGGATATGCCACACGCTGAGCTAAGTCATTGGCTTCTTGAGGATTTATTGGCTTTCATCACTCTTGCTATGATTCCACAGGATTTTCAGAGCTTTAGTCGGATTGTTTTTAAAACCAATGGTTTTATTTCAAGAGAGATGCTTAACTATATCCAATTGAATCAAAGAGGTAGAAACATTTTCAATGTTTTGATTGAAGTTCCTTTTTTACAGGATTATCAAACTAGAACGCAAGAAAGACTGAAGGACCAATTTGAGGCCTTATCAAAATTACGACCATATGATGCCATACATTTCATCGAAACTGAGCTCGGTTATTTGGAGTACATTAAGAATACCTCTTCCAAGCTTGGATTTACGATGACCTATGCAAGAACGCGTTTAGACACTTACAAAGCAATCGCTAAGCCTCTAAAAACTGGCTTTGATTTCATCAATCGCATCGATACTCTGAAAAAATTTATAACAACCAATCAAGGGAACATAGATGAAGGCATAACGCTTTCTACTATTCACGGCTCCAAGGGATTAGAGTTTGATGAAGTCTATATGGTGGACGTCAATCCACAGGTCTTTCCAAATGCAAAAAATAAAACAGACGCTCAAATTGAAGAAGAGAGACGGCTGTTCTACGTTGGTTTAACGAGAGCTAAAAAAAGGTTTGAGCTCTTACATTCTGAATTTATCAATGGCGCATTTAATGCTAACTCAAAATTCATCGACGAACTCCTCGTTCAACCGATTACGCAGCACCGTTTTAATAACATCAGCGGAAAATCCGCGACTGGCTAAAAATCTTGCTAGCTTTTGGTAGGTGGCATTCTTATATTGAAAATCAGCATTCATGCGAGCCCAATCAATGGTTGTGCTCGCAATTTTCTTTTCAAGTACCTTCTCTACAATCTCGTTTTCTGCTATAGCCTCAGCAGCTTCCATGGATTCATCCTCATCATTCAAAAAAGCCAGATCGATGTCGGACTGTTTAACGCCCTTCTGCCTTAAGCTCATCTTTAAGCGATAGCTTCCATATCTATGACGGTTGGCTCTGATATAACACTGCGCATAATTGACATCGTCAAGATATTTCACCTCTAAAAGCTGTCGGATGATTTTTTCAACAATGTCCTCTTCATATGCTTTGCCTTTAAGCTTATCTCTCATTTGCTTTTCAGTTTTCATTTGCCCAGATAATAAATAAAGGGCATATTCCAGCCCTTTTTCGTACAAACTTTTCAATAGGATCTCCTCTTATCGAGTTGATTTGTCTTCTATGGTTACATCCATAGAATCAATTTCAATTTTATTGCCCGTACCAGTGCCATATGGATGCATCAGAATACGAATCGCACTTTTGTCTAGCTTATAGCTGTATAGCTTATATTCCTTATCACCCAACTTATAAATCATTTGATTGGAGCGCATATCAAAAATCAAAGTTTCATCCACCCATTCGTCATAGACAGGTGTAATTAATTGATAATTATCATTGTACTCCCAATCTGCTGCGAGGAATCTAAACACATCCTTCCCTGGTCGATTAGACTCATGTGTTAAATCATATGAGTATTCAATCAGGGCAACGCCATCGCCGAAAGCCGTAAACCAAGCGCCGTCTGTTGGTTCAGGCATTAGTTCTAAATCCAAGGTCTGATAAAGTGCCAATCCCCCAGAGAAGGTATCGGAGCCATGAGATATTTTGATCCTTCTCTTAATGGTCAAGACATCTTTACTTTGAAGCTCCAAAGGTTTACTAAGCATGTAGGGCATAATGCCAGTCACATCTTGACTGAGCTCGAGAATGCCATTATCTGTTTTTACTAGATCATAGGCACGCTTATAGGATTCCCACTCGCTTACAAGCCAAAAATCTTTATCAATCTCATCAAAATCAAAATGATAGGTCTCAATATTATTAGGTTTGTCTGTGTGAGTCGCGATACTGTAGAACAAAAATAGTGCAATTGCGATTAAAAGTATTACAACAACTCTTCTCATCTTCTCACATCCTTATCGTCTATATTTACTGTGTTCGATTTATAACTTCATCAACGTCCTTTAATCCAATAACAAATTTATATTTTGGCTGTAGCTTTTCAAATTTCAGCTCAAAAACAAACTGAATGGCATCAACGGATTCCCAAGTAATCGTTATATCCTTTACCCATCTGATTAACTTTATCTCTCGTAATTTTTCAATAAGATGTGTCTTTAAGCGTGACAAATCCACAAAGCCCTTAGGTGTATGCTTTAAATAGCCAAAAGCAGCAATTAAAATAGTCTCTCTTACTCTTTTGAATATTAAAAACTGTCTAAAGCTCTTAATGGTTTCAACACTTATAAACACAATAAAGGTTGCAATTCCAGCGATTAATACATTTTCTAACATGATATCCCTCAATTCCAATCAACAACTGCCATATACGATGACACTTCTCTACCGACGCTTATACCTTAATCCTCTATCTCAATTATCGTCAAAATCAACCGCTTCCTTTAGATACGCAGAGTCATCATTTTTCGAAACAATTGCCCTTAAAGCGTTTTCCTCATCGGCTGTTAAATGACGCCATTTACCGTATTCAAGCCCTTCTAGCGTTACATTTAATACCCTTGTTCGCTTTAAATTAAGCACTTCATAGCCCAGAGCTTCACACATACGTCTAATCTGACGATTTAGCCCCTGAGTCAATATGATCTTAAAGCTTCTTTCATCTAGCTTTTCCACATCACAGGGTCTAGTTACAGTATCTAAAATTGGGACACCCGCACGCATGTGCTTTAAAAACTCCCTAGAAAGTGGCTTGTTTACTACAACGATATATTCCTTTTCATGAAAATACCTAGCTTTTAAAATGCCATTGGACAACTCGCCATCATTGGTCATTAAAATTAATCCCTCCGATTGTTTATCCAATCTGCCTACGGGATATAGCCGTGTTTTATAGCTTACATAGTTGACGATATTATCTTGAACCTCAGTCGCACTGGTACATTCCACACCAGCAGGCTTGTACACGGCCAATATAACCTTTTCACCGACAGCAGTGACCCTTTTACCATTGTAGATAACGCTATCTGTGGCCTCAACTTGTGTGCCCAGTACGGCAACTACACCATTGACAAGCACTTTGCCCGCTTCTATTTGTCGATCCGCCTCTCGTCTAGAGCAAACCCCTGCATCACTTAAGTATTTATTGAGTCTCATAATAATTCTCCAAGATTTTTGAGTTCTATACTAACTGAGCCATCAGGATGATTGACGATGCTCAAATTTTCTGTTCTAGAAACATATTCAAACGGCAAAATAATTTCAACACCGCTTGCAGTTTTGATTCTTTGAGTCCTTTTAAGCTTTTTAGCTTGTGCCTCGTTGAGCTTTACACCTTCTGTGTCAACACCCTTTTCATTGAGTGTCTGATAATAGGTCTCCTTTGCCACTTGTGTGTCCATACACGCCTCAACAATTGGAGATAGATCAATGCTTCCTGTCTGATCCAACTGATCAGTAACCATTTGACGCATTTTCGCTGTTTTAATTAATGGCTGATCGTCATATTTTTCAATAACCTTCTCAGCCGTTTTCGTAATCAGGTCAATCTTTCGTTTGGTCGTTAATGCGCCAAAAGTACCTAATACCTTTTCAGTAATATACTTCACCTTGTTGCCATCAATAGTCACTTGCTTATCCTTCACGAAGATGGTGTCCGAGCTAAGGTCGATTAAAAAACCTTCTTCGACTTTTTGTGATTTATAAGGCAAGGTTGTCACCTGTCGTACTATTTTATTAATGATTAAATTCTCCTCTAATTCAACTGCATGTGCAAAGCTCGTTCTAAAATTCAGTTTTAAAAAGGCATAGAACTGCCCATTTTCATCCTCGCAGCTTAGGCACATCAAATCACATGGCTTTATTTCATCCGTCTGCTGCATCACATCGAAGAACAAATCTGCCACTTGAAGGGTGACTTCTTTAAAGCTGCTCTCTTCAGAAAGTCCTAGCTTTGTCTGTCTGTTTAACGGCAGTTCTGAAATGTCTAAATGATCTTTAAAAATTTCCGCGTGCTTAATTGCATATTCCTCTATCTCAACATCGATATGCATCGCCTTCTCAGAAAGCAGCTTCACATCGTTTACTGCATCAATCACGTGCAGGTAGGCCTCTTTGATTTGCATGTTCACCTCTATATTATGACGAAATTTTCTTTAAAAAGTTCTAGCCTCTTAAATTTTAGTACATACATAAGCATATATTAGCCTACCTATAATTACAAGCCCTCAGATAATCATATCTCAACTCATTCGTCGCATAGAGCATAAATACTATAATTCCTAGGCGATACGATGGCCGATTGATGCTCATTGATGAAAAAAACCTCAGCCCAAGGGCTGAGGTTTCTCGCACTAAACTTTAAACCGATTGGTTTCTGTCTCTAGGACAATCGCCATATTTTTAAGCTCAGATATACTTGCTGCAATTTCTTCAAAGGTCGCTACCTGATTTTCGATGCTCGCCCCTATTCTCTCTGAGGAGGAAACATTATCTTGCATAATATTGGATAGCTCATCTACCGCTTTGGCCATTTCTTCAGATATCTGTGATTGTTGACCTGCGCCTCTGCTAATATTTGAAAGCTTTTGGTCAATTGCTTCAATCAGCTTCAGAATCTGATTAAAGCTTTTATTGGTTTCGTGAACTTCTGAAACACTCTTCTCAACCAATTGCTTTTCAAGCTGCATCGTCTCACCAGCACCATGAATCTCTTTTGAGATTTGTGTGATGATATCGTTAATTTTAAATGCTGAGCCCTTGCTCTGTTCAGCCAGCTTTCTCACTTCCTCAGCTACAACTGAGAAGCCTCGTCCATGCTCACCAGCTCTTGCCGCTTCTATTGAAGCATTTAGTGCAAGCAGTGAGGTTTGTTCTGCAATTGCGTTGATAATGTTGACAATTTCAACAATTTCATTTGAAGAATGTCTTAAGGTCGATATTACATCTGCCATCGATTCTGATGACGCTTTCACTTTTTCAATACTAACTACGACGCCACTCAATTTATCTACGCCATTTTTGGATGCCTCTAGCACGTTTTCAGAGTCTGCAACAACGGCTTCAGCTTCTCTTGAAATCATCTGAGCGCTGCTTGAAAGCTCTTGTATACTTGCAGTGGTCTCTTGCACCACACTTGCATTATTTTGTAAGCCATCAATCATTGATCTAACCTCGAGATTAATTTGCTCAATACTATCATTGGCTTGATCAATTGCATCGTGAATTTCATCCGTATAATCAGTTAGTGTCGTGACACTGTTTTTTACCTTTACAACAACCTCTTGAATCTTAGATACAAACTTATTGAACAGGGTCGCCATTGTACCCATTTCTTCTTTTGTATTAATGTTCAAGGTCTTCGTTAAATCACCTTCGCCCTCTGATATATCTTCAAGCATAAGATTGACATTTTTAACCGGTCTAGAGATAACAGTCGCTAAAACAAATGCAAATGCTATAGCCGCACCTGTAACTGCTACAACCAATAAAATTAACTTACCAATTAATCCCTTCAAGCTCGATTCAAGCTCTGTTTTTATAGTAGCAGTAATATCGCTAACAAGTGCATCAGAACGTTCACTTGATGCGGTCAGTTCAGCGAATAATCCCTCCTCAGGATTTCGACCAATTGTGTCATCTAGTGCAACTAAGCTGGCAAAGGCATTTACATAGCCCTCAGATATAGTATTGTATTCGCTCTTATAGCTATCTGTAAAGTTACCTAACATCACCTGAGTATTTGGGTAATTTAATTGATCCTTGATTTGATCTAGGAAACGCTTCTCTTGCGTGTATAGGTAATTTACATGCGCATTATCTAGGTTGGCGATTGCTTTATCTAAATTGCTGTCCTGGGGCATTGCAGACAACTTAGCCTTTAGCTGTTTTTTCATTGTATCAATTTCGCCAACGACACCATATCGATCAAAGCCACGCTTCTGAATATTCATATGCATTTGATCAAAAATGGTATTGTAATTGCCAATTTCCGTTTTTAATTGCTCAATGCTGTCTTTCAAAACAGGTTCATTTTTTACAAGCTTAGTATCCAATAGTTCATTGACATCTTTTAGAGCACCTTGATAGGAGCTTGCAAACTCAAGTGTTCTCTCAGTTTGTGCCAGCTGTCCCTCTTCAAGCTTTGAAGCTTCTTTGAAATAATCTTCATTGGTTCGATCAATCATTAGGAAATCCCTTTGAGTTGCGTTCATATGTTGAACCGTTGAGCTTAGCTGTGATTGAAGCTGAATTACAGGAATGTAATCATATGCAATAAGACCAATAAAATTATAAGATGATACCGTAACATAAATTAATGCAAGGATGATAACTAAAAACCCTGCTATTATTTTGTTGCGTATTGACCAATCCTTAAACCTCAATCTAATCCTCGAGCCCACAATGCTCGATGATTTGCCTTTGCTCTTTACTCTTTTCGTTCTTTCATTCTTAACTTTGCCTGATTTAACCCTTTTAGGTTTTTTAACCTCGACAAGTTTGTGTTTCCCCCATTTCATTCGTAGCATTAAGCCCCTCCTTCGAATTAATCGTTGGTCTTTTCCTATTATACAGATTTATCTGACTTTTTTCTACAAAACGTGACAATTTACCGCAATATATTTTTTTTTGGATACTGAATTTCCAATACTTGCAAACATAAAAATTTTTCGATACATCTTAAAATTTGTTAATATTTATGAACCAATAGGAGTACTAAAAAACTTAAGGCAGTGAGTCTTCAGTTTTTACAACAAATGAAATTGTGGGTTAATAAAAAAACCACTGTGCTAAAACACAATGGCCTTTCCTATTGAATGGTTATACATTTTCTTGATATACCAACCAGATCTTATCCTGATGCTTTATAAACAACTCCACCAAAACGGGGTCTAAATGTGTACCAGCAGATTCCTGAACCATTTCAAGTGACCTTTCAAAGCTAAATGGCTCCTTGTAATGTCGTTTAGAGGTAAGTGCGTCAAACACATCTGCAATTGCAACAATTCTTGCTGAAAGAGGAATATCGTGTTTTTCTAATCCTTCAGGGTACCCAGTGCCATCCCATCTTTCATGATGGTACCTTGCGATGTCCTCAGCAAATCTATAAAAATCAGCATCAAATACTTGCAGTCCTTCTCGAAGTGATTTAAAAATATCAGCTCCTATGGCAGCATGTGTTTTCATGACCTGCCATTCATTAGAATCGAGCTTGCCTGGTTTTTTCAAAATTTCATCCGGAATACCTACTTTACCAATATCATGTACTGAGGCATTTCTTTCAATCTCCAGTACGAACTTTCTATTCACATCATAATTAGGAATTTTTGCAAGTCTTAATCCCTCAGCGATTATGACAGAATACCTTACCATTCTGAGAAGATGATCACCGGTTTCATTGTCCTTTTTATCTACGAGCTCTGAAAAGCTATTGGTTATTCTCGATAAAACAACCTTAGTGAAATAAGCTCTATTTAGCATGCCACTGATTTCGTAAATTAACTTTTCTGCTAGCCTTAAATGCTCTTGATTGAAATGGTGTTTTTCTGTTGAAGAGAAAAATACCATCCCAAAAACCGCTTCGCCCATAATTAATGGGACGACGAGATTTGACTGAACCCCTTCCTCCATGAGTAGCTTAAGAGAGGCGCTATTAGGTCTTTTCACCAATTCTTCTTCCAGGTCGTCCGTTATAAACGAGGTCTTTGAATAAAGAATCTTAGTTAGTGTCGTCTTGCCGAAATTCACTTCAAATCCAGGTCCTAGCTTAATGACGTCATAGCTAGCAAAACCAAACTCCGCTATAAATTTTTTACGACTATAATCCACAAAAGCAATTCCAACACGATCAATATTGAGACGTGTTGATACTGTCTTAAACAATTTTTCTATAACATCATCAATGTGATAGGTCTCAAGAATGATTTCCTTGACATCCTTTGCAAATTGTTCTTCTTCGTAAATGACCTTAATTTTTTCGAAAATATCTCTTTCCTCAGTAAATATTGAACGCATCCTTGGCAAATGACTAAAGTCATAATCTTTGCTCTCCATTTGTTCAAAGCTTTTTATAATAAACTGCTGATCATAAATAACGTATTTATAAACACCTAAGCTAAATAAAATTAAAAAAACAATTAGCAAAATGATAATACCATTAATTAAAATCGTAAAATCCCTGACGACAAGATTATTGAATGATTTATTTAATGCTTCCAGTTCACCAATAGATTGAACAATACGCACATCATAATTTTTAATAATATCAAAAGGGGTATTATCTATTTTACTCCCTCGAATAAGTTCATTAATTCTCGATGCACTTAACAATAGCTCATCGAGCTTATCGTCCATATCATTTAATAAAGCTTTGTGTCTAGAAAGGCTTAGCTTATTGATCGCTAACAAATCCATTTGGATTAAATCTAGCTCCGTTTGCATCTCCATAGTTGCATTAATCATCTGCTTTTGATTTTTGTCGTAGGCTTCAAGCAGCTTTATATTGGACTGATTTGTGGCGTCATTTGACACCTGCGACAGCACATTTTCAACCACACGCATTGGCAAATCCAAAGTTATAACGCTTTCCTTGACGGTTTGAATCCGTTGGTTGCTCGTATTTAAATAAGATTTTGTCGTAGGTACAAACCAAAAGTTGATAAGAAATGCAACTATAATGAATAAAATGATACCTACAATAACTTTTCGAATTGTATTTTTGAGGCTAATCATATTCCCTCTTAATTAAATGACTTGTGAAGGTATTTTATCAAAAATTGTTATCAATTAATAGGCATATTGCAAAAAAATTTAGTATACTATTGATATCATGTCACCATTTACACTCAGCTGAGAAGGAGGAAATACATGAGCTTCATACAAGAGCAACGACAATTTCTCAAATCTAATTTCAACAGTTCAAAAACACCTACGACTTCAGATCAGGTTAAGGGTGTCAAAGCTCCACCGCTTCAAGCCCCACCAAAGGATGGGCATCTAATTATCGATTTACCAAGGGTCAAAGAACACACGCCCTATGAAATTGATGTCTATAAATTGCTGACTGAGCGACGCTCACTCAGAAAATACAGCTCACAGGCTATGAAAATTGAGGAGCTGAGCTTCATTCTTGAAACCTCTTGCATGATACAAAAAATATTAGGTGATAATATCGCAAGCTTTAGACCAGCACCATCTGGTGGTGCGCGTCATCCGTTTGAAACTTTTTTGTCCATACAACGTGTCGAGGGTATACCAGAAGGCTATTACCGTTATTTACCACTTACACACCAGCTTGAACAGCTATGTGAGGCTTTAAATACCAATACGGTAATTGCGTCAGTAAATGGACAAAGCTTCGCAGGTGATGCGAATGTCGTCTTTTATCTTGCAGTCGTTCCTTATCGCGCAGAGTGGCGTTATGTCGAAAAATCCCATAAGGTGATTTTGCTGGATCTGGGTCATGTTGCACAAAACATCTGCCTATCAGCAGAAATAGTAGGTGCAGGTGCATGTCCTATCGCGTCCTATGATCAGAATTTAGCAGATGACCTTTTCGAACTTGATGGTGAAGAAGCCTATGTCACCTACGTTTTACCTGTCGGTAAAAAATAATCGTTCGACTTTTTAGTAGCCGTTGAGGAGGAAGTATGATTAACCAGCAAAGATTAGTCGATCACTTTATAAAGTATGTAAAAATATCAAGCCCCACTATGCACGAGGGCGCCTTTGCACAGCAATTATCTACCGAGCTACAGAACTTAGGCTTTGAAGTGACCATAGACGATGCTGGCGAAAAAGTTGGCAGCGACACAGGCAACCTCATCGCAAAGAAAAAAGGCACTATAAAGGGCAAAACTATTTTATTCAGCTGTCATATGGATACCGTTAGCCCAAGCGTTGATGTAAAGCCAATAATTAAGGATGGTGTCATATATAGTGATGGGAGCACGGTTTTAGGTGGCGATGATAAAGCAGGTATTGCAGCAGTTATGGAAGCCCTTAGAACCCTTAAAGATCATAGCTTACCTCATGCCGATATTGAGATCATTTTTAGCATTTTCGAGGAAGGTGGCCTTCATGGCGCTAAAAACGTAGATATTTCTCAAATTGAAGCCGAAGAAATCTATGTGCTCGACAGCAGTGGCTTACCTGGTCAGATCGTTATACAGGGTCCAGCGCAGGATAAACTAGAATTTACGGTTCATGGTAAGCCTGCACATGCAGGTGTAGCGCCTGAAGAAGGTATCAGTGCAATCATGGTCGCAAGTGAAGCCATCAGCCAAATGAAGCTCTTAAGAATAGATGCAGAAACAACTGCGAATATCGGAAAATTCGAAGCTGGCTCTGTTACAAACATCATTACACCTGAAGCCTATGTGCTGGCTGAGGCAAGAAGCCTAGATAATGAAAAATTAATCCTTCAATCTCAACACATGGTTGATTGCTTCAAGGCTGCTGCCATGAAATACGGTGCAACAGTAGATGCATCTGTAACGAACATGTATGGTGCATTTAGGATTGCTCCTGACTCAGAAATCGTACTGAAAGTGAAAAAAGCCTACTCCCTTTTAGGGATTCAAGCTAGCACCATGTCCACCGGCGGTGGTAGCGATACAAATATCTATAATTCAAAGGGTCTTCAAGCAGTCAATTTGGGCATAGGCGAACGTAAAGCTCACACGCTTGAGGAACATCTTTATATCAGTGATTTGATTACAGTAACGAATGTGATCCTAGAACTGATCGCTCTCAGTATAGTAAAGTAGCTCTGTCTACTAACAGTAGGCCAATTATTCAAAAGGGTGCTTATGATATCATAAGCACCCTTAATTATTTCTTTTATCATAACCATTAACAAAACAAAACTTCTATCAAAATGATAGAAGTTAATTTGGTGCACCCTGCGGGACTCGAACCCACAACCAACGAATTCGAAGTCCGCTACTCTATCCGGTTGAGCTAAGGATGCAAATTTAATCTATTAAGCTAATTATAATGTAATAACAAACAAAAAGCCACCCCGATTCGTAATCAAAGTGACTTTTATAAATGGTGATCCATCCGCGACTCGAACGCGGGACACCCTGATTAAAAGTCAGGTGCTCTACCGACTGAGCTAATGGATCACGATAAAATTGGCTGGGGATACAGGATTTGAACCTGTGAATGACGGAGTCAAAGTCCGTTGCCTTACCGCTTGGCGAATCCCCAAAAATAAATGGGGCGGCTGATGGGAATCGAACCCACGTGTGAAGGAGTCACAGTCCTTTGTCTTAACCGCTTGACGACAGCCGCCATATTCTCTTATCTATCCGCCATTAAAGTAAATGGCGCGTCCGTAGGGACTCGAACCCCAAACCCCCGCCTTAGAAGGGCGGTGCTCTATCCAGTTGAGCTACGGACGCTCATGGTCGGGGTGGCAGGATTTGAACCCGCGGCCCTCTGGTCCCAAACCAGATGCGCTACCAAACTGCGCTACACCCCGTCGTTAACTGACGAATTTTATTATACATGAATTGGTATAGTGCGTCAACCACTTTTTAAAAGAAATTATTTACCCAAACTTTACAGTTTATTCATAGAAATCGTCGTAGTCAGACTAGTCAGAAGATTGTGTTTGCAATAGCGGAATCAAGGTTGTAAATATCCCTCTCTCCGAAATGCTAACTAGTCCTATTGAAGGATAGCCACCTATTCTTGGTTCTGAGGCACTACCTGGATTAAAAAGCATGACACCATCCTCAAACGTTTGGGTTGCAACGTGTGTATGTCCAAAACAGATCATATCCAGTCCATTTTCCAATGCATGAAGATGCAAACGAAGTAATGAATACTTAACACCATATAAATGGCCATGCGTAATTAAGATTTTCTTACCTTCAATGTCGATAAGCTTGTCCTCACTCACATCGGCATATGGATCGCAGTTGCCCTTAATGCCGATTACCTCCCTGCCAGTAGCACTGGCGATTGCCAGTGCATCCTTATAATGATCTCCAAGATGAAAGACCTTGTCAAACAGCCTTTCATTTTGAAGCATATAGCGAACAACAGGTTCTATTCGTCCGTGAGTATCACTAACAACCAGTACGTTCATAATAACGTTTGATTTCCTCTCTCATGACTTTAAGTGCATTGCCTCTATGACTCAGCGCATTTTTCTCAGACTCAGTGAGCTCTGCAAAGGTTTTTCCAAGCTCAGGAACGATGAATAGCGGGTCATAGCCAAATCCATTCGATCCCTTCTCTTCAAATCCTATTTTGCCTTCTACAGTACCTCTTGCAACGAGAGCGTCACCATTTTCAAATACCAGCGTAAGAACGGTTACAAATCGCGCAGTTCTATCCTCTGACTGGATATCCTTCATTGCATTTAACAGCTTTTCATTGTTTTTTTTATCTGATTTTGGTTCACCCGCGTATCTCGCTGAGTACACGCCTGGTGCGCCTTCCAAACAATCTACCTCAAGTCCTGAATCGTCTGCTAAAGCTGCCACTCTTAGACGATTATGAACCGCCTGTGCCTTTATCATCGAATTTTCTTCAAATGTAACACCTGATTCAACGATGTCATCTTCGCCGTAGCCAGCTGCTTTCATCGTCACTAGTTCAAACTCAAAGTCCTTGAGAATGCTTTGTATTTCTTGTAATTTATGTTGATTGGCAGATGCCAAAACTAGCTTTTTCATATCGCAATATCCTATCCCTAATCTTATTTTGAAGCTATGCTTATAAACCATCACTTTTTTTGAAATAATCGCTTAAAAAAATTTATACCCATTATTTTGACAAAGCTTCATTCTGGATTTCAGTTAATTTTATTATCCCCTGTTCCCCTATGGACATCAGAGCATCCAATTGCTTACGGTTAAATGGTTTTTCTTCTCCAGTCCCTTGAACCTCGATAAATTCACCCGCGCCTGTCATTACCAAATTCATATCCACGTGCGCGTTGGAATCCTCTTCATAGCAAAGGTCTAGGATTACCTGACCGTTCACAATACCCACGCTCACAGCAGCTACAGAGTCCGTAATCGGCGATTCTGTCAACAATCCTTTATCTATCAATTGGCTAATAGCATCAGTTAAAGCTACGAAGGCACCAGTAATTGAAGCAGTTCGTGTGCCACCATCTGCCTGAATGACGTCACAATCAATCCAAATAGTTCTTTCACCTAATTTACTTAAATCTACAATTGCACGCAAGGAACGGCCAATTAATCTTTGAATTTCTTGGCTTCTGCCATCAATGCCCTTTGTATTTCTTTGCTTTCTTTGGCCAGTAGAACCAGGTAGCATCCCGTACTCCGCTGTCACCCAACCACTACCAGTTCCCTTTAAAAAAGGAGGCACCTTTTCTTCTATGGTTGCCGTACAAATCACCTTCGTTTGACCCATCTCTATGAGACATGATCCAGCTGGATGGATAATGTAGCCCCTTGTAATTTTAACTGGTCTAAGTGCGTCAAGCGCTCTACCATCTATTCTATTCATCCTTTTACCTCCAAATCCTATATCCATATATTATTATTGAATGATCAATTGATCTACCCTACGACATTTTATTATATCACACTCTCAATTAAATTCTTAGTCTGATGACGTCCAATAAAATTAGAAGTCATCTAGCTTTCAGAATTACCAACGTCGAGCCTGCGGTCGAATAAAAAACCGCCCTTCTGATTTAAACAGATGGACGGTTCTAATTTGAGCTATTTTAGGAAATTGACAATTCCTTTTGCCATCGCTTCCGCTGCTTTCTTCAAGTAGCTTTCACTCATCAGCTTATCCTGTTCTGCAGAGTTGGTAATAAAGCCGAGCTCAGCTAAAACAGAAGTCATTTTTGACTCTTGTAGAACAACCAGTCTCGGTAAGTAGCCTATTCCTCTGTCTACAGCCCCTAGTGATTTAACAAGCTCTGTTTGAATCGCACTTGCTAACCCCTTGTCACTGCTCATTGATTCATCGCCATAGAGTACCTCAACCCCTGAAGCGGTTCCATTTGTAAACGCATTAATGTGAATACTTACAAACAAGTCTGCATCGAGTTCATTGGCGATAGCTGGACGGTCATATAGACCAACATACTCATCAACTGCACGTATCATGTACGTTTTAAAGCCCAGTTTTTGAAGCTCACTTTCAAGTAATTTTGCAGCCCTTAGGGTTAAATCCTTCTCCTGCGCTTTAGAACCAACTGCACCAGGGTCTTTACCGCCGTGACCAGCATCGATGACGATCAGCGTGCCCTTATTATCAGAATTCTGAATAACCGTATTTGTAAATGCAAGTGTTATTGAATTGGTCGTATTTGATTTTGTATAGGTTGTATTCTCCGCTAAAACCACCTCAATATGATAATTGCTTCCTGATTCTGATACCACAAATTTATCGACTACGTGGTCATTAATCGCTTGATCAAAGCTTCCTAAATCGGTTTTGTCCTTTGGAACATCGATGGAAATGGTTCTAGTAGCAGCATTGTAATCAAGTGAATAATCCGCTTTACTAAACAGATCAATGGTCATTAATCCTTTTTCACTTGACTGCTTAACATAGTTAAAATTATTGATCGGTTGGTTGGTTATATAGACGAGAAGCTGATCGCCACTCGATTCTACATAAAAATCATCATAGGTCATTTTCTCTGAGGTCTCAATAGTAACACGTGTAACTTCCATATCTGGCGAATACATATCGTCCTTGCTCGTATCCAATTGACGATATGAAATTGCTTCAATTTTCCCCTGATTCACAGGCAATACCTGATAGGCACCCTCATTGATTTTTAGATAGCTGTTAATGACATCTACAATCACCTGATTGCCACTAATATCCACATTGTAAAAAGGCTCTTCACGGGTTCCGATAACAACCGTATCCGTACTATAAATGTTTTTAACATCTACCTCGCTGACGGTATTAATCAGCTGAACTACCATTTCCTTGTTAGCAGCATCATAGCTGATTTCTGTTCCACGACGCTCATTTTGATAGATGGTAACTCTAGTGTTATAGGGATTGTCACTATTTTGTGTGATTTCAAGCTTATCAATACCAAAGATATTATCAGATATGTTGTAAGTCCATACGCCATTTTTAACAGTAGCGCCACTTGGAGGCGTCAGCTTGGTATTTTGAAGATCGATGATGGTCTTGTCTTGACCGCCGACATCAGTTCCGTTAATAACAAAGGTCGTCGCATCCACTTCACCAGTCACCTTAAATCTAATCTCAGGATATGTTTTATAAACATCCATTCTTAAGCCAGTCATTGTCTGAGCTATTTTATTAATCGCCACAGTACGTGTATCACCTATCCAAGCAGCACTCAAGCCCAGAACGTCGCTGATGAACTTCAGCGGCACATAGGTTCTATCAACCATCTCTCCGGTGATACTTTTATAGGTCATCACTCTTGGTGCAACGCTATCTGGAAGAAGCGTCTTCTTTCCGTTAATCGTTGCATAAGGGTTATTGATTTGCATGACGACAGCTTTACCACCATAGCTAAAGGAAATCTCCTTCGTCGTTCCATTCCACTGATATTTTACACCAAGCTCTATGAGAATAGCTGAAACGGGAACTATAGTCCGACCATTGACGACGATTCCAGGCGCATCCGAAAAGATATCAACCCCCCCGATCATAACGTTAACCGGCTCGTATTTATAAAATGCACCTTGACCACTTTCGCTGAGCTCAACATAATCATACTCAGAATACTTATTAGCGAATGCGGGCTGAACCTGAACTAGCATAGCCAAACACACCAAGAAAGAGAGCAATTGCTTCATATGCAGGCGTTTGGTTTTTTTTGTTTTAATCATATTCTCTCCTTTACAGTTAATCTTATCTATTTTCCTTTGATTTACTAATTAATGTCTACTTAAGTACCTTATAGAGCTCATCTGCCTCTGGAGAATCAATATAATCAAAGATTTCCTCCACACTCGCGTCACCCATGATCAGCTTTTTATCACGTTCTTCGGTTATAATACCCACTCTTGAATACGCAATTCGCGAATCAATTAAGGCTTTCTCCAAATCACAAGCCAGGGCTTGAGGGATACACATCACCATCGTTCCGCTGCTTATTAGCTTCAAAGGATTGATGTTATAGTACTCGCAAAGCCTTTCAGTTACTGGATGAATCGTAATTTTATCCGCTTTAACCTTACAGCCCTTACCACTTGCCTCACAAAGCTCATGTATAGCGCCTAAGACGCCGCCCTCAGTTGCATCGTGCATGGCTGTAGCGCCAGTTCTCATACCAATCTTGCCTTCATTGACCACACTGATCTGCTTGATCAAATCCTTTGCTTCTTGAATCTCAGCCTTAGTTAAAACCCCAGAAAGCTCGTCCTCCAGCTCATTGACGATAATAGCCGTCCCTTCTAGTCCAGCGGTTTTCGTCAAATAAATATAGTCGCCTGTCTCAGCGCCAGAGGTCTTTATTAAGCGATCTATAGGCGTCTTTCCCAGTGCGGTTGCAGATACGATGATTCTATTAACAGCATTTGTGATTTCAGTATGACCGCCGATAATTTCCACATCGTATTGATTTGCCGTTTCATTTGCCTCTCTTAAAATTTGACCAATGGTTTCTTGAGTAGTCGCTTCAGGACAAAGCAGTGTGAGCATAATGCCAACTGCCTCAGCACCGCTCGATGCAATATCATTCAAGCAAATATTGACTGCCAGCTGTCCTAGATTTTTATCTGTACCGGTTATAGGATCGGTTGTTAAAACACAAGCCAAATCACCAAACGCAACTGCAGTGCAGTCTTCACCCACATTTGGTCGAATCAATATATCGTCTCTAACGGTATGAATCTCAGATAGAACGATTTCTCCAAGCACTTCATTTTTTAATTTACCGACTTCCATTATTTGCTCCTTACTACGCTTGGTTTAGCATTGCTTCAAATTCTGCTTCATCTATAATTGTTATCCCCAAACTCCTTGCTTTATCAGCTTTTGAGCCTGCATTTTCACCGACGACAACATAATCCGTTTTTGCAGAAACACTACCAGCTGCCTTACCACCATTTTGTTCAATTAAGGACTTGATTTCATCTCTCGAGTATTTAACCAAAGTGCCCGTTACGACTAAGGTTTTACCAGCAAAAACCCCATCTACATTTGAAATGAGCTTTGATGTCAAATTAACCCCTAGGCTTCTCAAATCCTCTATTAGCTTTCTATTATCCGATCGACCAAAATAGTGAATCAAGCTCAATGCCATTTTATCCCCTATTTCATCGATTTGAGTCAATGCTTCAACATCTGCCGTCATCAATTCGTCTATCGAAATAAAATGCTTAGCCAACGTCTTAGCCGCCTTTTCACCTATTAAAGGGATTCCCAATCCCGATATCAATCTGTAATAATCATTTGATTTACTATTTTCAATCGACTCTAGTAGCTTGTTAATTGATTTATCGCCAAATCCCTCGACGGTTTTTAATTCTTCTTGAACCTCTTTAAGGCGATAGATATCTGAAATGGACTCAATAAATCCTTTATCAATAAAGTTCTCGACAATTGCTTCTCCAAACCCATCTATGTTCATCGCCGTTCTTGAAACAAAATGCATCAATAGCCTTTGAAGCTTTGCAGGACAGCTATCATTTATACATCTAAGTGCGGCTTCGCCAGGCTGTCTCAAAGTCGGTCCTTCACATACAGGGCACTGGTCAGGGAGATGGAAGCGCTGCGTATTATCGGGTCTATCCTCAAGAACAACCCTTACGACAGCTGGTATAACATCACCTGCTTTTTGTACCAACACGGTATCTCCCACACGAATATCCTTCTCATCAATATAATCCTGATTGTGAAGGGTTGCTTTGGATATCGTTGAACCTGCAACAACCACAGGGTCAAAAACTGCAAGTGGGGTTATCACACCTGTTCTGCCCACCTGCACCTGAATTTCACGAATAACAGTCTTAGCCAGCTCTGCAGGAAACTTATACGCTATTGCACCTCTAGGACTCTTAGCAGTAAAACCAAGCTTACTTCTCATTCTCAGATTATTGACCTTAATGACTAGACCATCTATCTCAAATGGTAAATCATGTCTTCGTGAAACCATATCCTCTGTATAGTCGATCACGTCATCGATAGAATCAAACCGCTTAATCGGTGCGGTTTTGAATCCCAGCTGTGTGAGCTTCTCAAAAGCCTCTGTTTGAGAGCTTATATCAAGCGCTTCAACACCTGTGATCATGTCAAATATAAAGACATCTAGCTTCCTATTTGCAGCTATCCTTGAGTCCAGCTGTCGCAAAGAGCCTGCAGCTGCATTTCTAGGATTTGCAAAGGCTTCCTTACCTAAAAGCGCCTGCTGCTCATTCAGCTTTAAAAAGGATGCCTTCGGTAAAAAAACTTCACCTCTGACCTCTAGATTAATCGGTATCTGTAAAGAAAGTGGTAGCGCTTTAATGGTTCTAACGTTTTCAGTAACCTCTTCCCCTGTTGTTCCATCGCCTCTTGTCGCACCTCTTACAAATTGACCATTTTCATATAGACAGGCAACTGTCAAACCATCTATTTTATACTCAACCGTATATTCAGGCGTCTCATCAAGATCCTTCTTAACTCTAGCGTCGAAAGCTCTTAAATCCTCAGCGTTATACGCATTATCAAGACTCAGTAGAGGCGCCGTGTGCGTCACCTTATTAAAAATCTCTAGAACTGCACCCCCGACACGCCTGGTTGGCGAATTTGGATCCGATAATTCAGGGAACTCATTTTCTAGTTGTATCAGTTCATTCATTAGTGCATCGTACTCTGCATCGGTTACACTCGGTTGATCAAGTACATAATAGGCATGACTATGACGGTTGATCACTGCTTTTAGTTCCATAACCCTTGAAGCTGCTGCTTCAGTTGATTTGTACTGGCTCATAATTTCACCACCCTAACCTATAACTTCTTAATTGGAGCTATCGACGGATCTAATTTTTTAATTCCGTGTGCATCGAAGACGATGGTCAACACTTTGCTAGAGGTATCAATAGCGATAATCATACCCGATCCAAATACCTTGTGCATTACCTTATCACCAGGTGCAAATGCATCTGAAGACGAACTTTTCTCAGGCGCTGCATAGCTTGATTGTACTGGGTTGAAATAAGGATTGTGCTTTAATGGCTTTGTCCCCGATGGCGACTCCTTAAGCGTATTCCCAAGAGACTTTTCTCCCATTGTTTCAAGTAGGGATTGATTCATTTCTGATAAAAAGACACTTGGCATTCTAGGTTCGAATCTGCCATAGTGATTTCTATTTTTTGCGTGTGTAATAAACAAAAGCGACTCAGCCCGAGTAATTCCAACATAGCAAAGACGGCGTTCCTCCTCGAGCTCGGTTTCGTCGTCCATTGCTCTGAAGGAAGGGAATAAATTTTGCTCTAATCCTACTAGAAAAACAACAGGAAACTCAAGGCCTTTGGAGGCATGAAGGGTCATCAATAAAATGCTTTGCTCCGCCTCCTCAATACTATCCTGATCACTTCTTAGTGTTGTTTCAGCCAAGAAATCTCTTAATCCTGGCGAATCCTGTCTTTTCTCAAATTCCTCTATAACCGTTTTTAGCTCGTAAATATTGTCGATTCTGCCATCCGCTTCATCCGTTCTTTCTCTCTCATAGCTTGCAATAATCTCCGATTGCTCAATTAAGGCATCAAAAATTTCGCCAGATGTTGCAGCATCAAGTCTAACTGCTAAACCATTTACTATATTATAGAAATCGCGGATCGCCAATGCCGTTTTGCCAGTAATTCCTTGAACGGCATCAATATTGGCACACGCCCTTAAAAGACTTAGGCCATGCTCAGTTGCATAATCCTGCAGCTTTTCAATGGTCTTGTCTCCTATACTTCTCTTTGGTTCATTTATAACGCGTCTAAAGCTGACATCATCAAACGGATTGACCATAAGCTTAAAGTATGCCAAAACATCCTTGATTTCTTTACGCTCGTAGAATTTTAATCCTCCGACCACCTTATATGGTAAACCTTCAATGTTTAGTGCATCCTCAAGTGCTCTCGACTGGGCATTGGTTCTGTACAAAATTGCGAAATCGCTTTGATCAAAGTTGCCCTCACGCACTTCTTTTCTAATCTGATTGACGATAAATCTCGCTTCATCCTTCTCATCATAAGCCTGATAATAACGTATCTTTTCACCTGCATCGGCCTCAGTCCACAGCGTTTTATCACGTCGTCCTGGATTGTGCTTGATGACGCTATTGGCTAGATCTAATATGTTTTGAGACGATCGGTAGTTTTGCTCTAACTTGATGATTTTGGCACCTTGATAATCTTTTTCAAAATCCTGTATGTTTCGAATATCAGCGCCACGCCATTTATAGATCGACTGGTCGCCATCGCCAACTACGAAAAGATTTTTATGCTTTGCACTGAGCTGACGGATCAATGTATATTGCGCTTTATTGGTATCCTGATACTCATCGACGTGAACGTATCTAAACTTATTTTGATAATAGGCAAGCACTTCAGGATATGCTTTAAAAAGCTCAATCGTCTTGATCAAAAGATCATCAAAATCCAGTGCTTGATTGCTTTTCAGCTTTTCTTGATATAACTTATAAAGCTTGATAAAATCTCTTTCACGTGGGTCCTTATGAAAATTAGTTTCGTAGGCATCTGCAGACATCATATCATTTTTACAGCCTGAAATTTTATACTGAAAGGATTGGATAGGTGTTTTCTTCTCATCTAATCCTAGCGCTTTAAAACAATTCTTTAATAGAGCCTTCTGATCGGTCGTGTCGTAGATAACGAAATCACTTGCATAGCCAATGTGATGGCCGTCTCTCCTTAAAATACGCACACACATTGAGTGAAAGGTGCCCACCCACATTTGATGGGTCACAGGCCCAACTAGCTGTTCAATTCTATTTTTCATCTCAGTTGCCGCTTTATTTGTAAAGGTAATTGCCATAATACTCGAAGGAAAAATATCATATGCCTCAATTAAATGAGCGATTCGATGCGTTAGCACCCTTGTCTTCCCTGAGCCCGCTCCCGCTACGACTAGAATTGGACCATCTATGGATAAGACCGCATCCCTTTGCGCAGAATTAAGACCATTTAAATTCATGTATTCCTCCTAAAATGTATATTTACGGATATTGTATATTTCCAAAATGATGTTTTATATTAAATCACGAGATTTACAAGTAACCCTTGTATTTCCCCAACCTTTTTTAGGACATTAATTTCCTTATGCTCTCTTTTAATGATGAGATTGGTCAGCTCTAATAGTTTAGCATCTACTTCTGAAACCGTTCTCATAACCTTTGTTCTGCCCGTTCTAGAGAAGCCTCTTCGCTCTTTAATTTCTAACCCCTTTAGAACCGTCTCCTCGATAAAGCTCTTGATTAAATCCTTATAGGCATAAAGATTTTCAACGGTTCTATTTTCCACCAAGGCTTGTCCTTTTCGATCTATTTCATCTAAAGCCCTTTGAAGCTCTTCTTTTTGACGATCATAATCCTTAAAAGCTAAAATTTCAGTGAAACTGATCTTCGGTTTCTCTTCTGTTTTAACGCCAGCGTTGGATTTGATGTCACTGGATTTACCTGATTTGGTAGATTTCTCAACTTTCATAGAAGTTCCTCTCTTTAGCTCCATACGATTCATCGGGACAGTCACTCATTTAACGCATAAACCTTTGGATCTTACTACTAGTAAAACTATGGTTTTGCCACAAGCATAATTGAAGCTATATAAAAAAAGATTTGAGCCTAGACTCAAATCCTATTATACCTTATTTTTGATGGTTCTTGTATGGTAAATTACGCCCTAAAGACTCCGCAGAGCGTTCAATTGCCTCATTAATTTGTCCGATCAAGGCGTACAATTGAGGCGGTATCACATCTCTCAAGTCAGACTTCACCATATGTTTCGTTTGTGTGACATTTTCATTAAGCGGTATCTTGTTTTCTTTTGCTTCTTCAATGAGTTTTTCTGTAAAGCTTTCAAAATCATCTTCAAGCTCATAGGTCTCATAAGGTTTCATATCTTAAAATCAAACCCCTTTCCATCTTCTGTTAACTTAACCGTTTTTACCCTATCCTCAATTGCACCTGAAAGCTGAACCATTTCAGAAGCTTTTAGCGGTTGATTCAGTTCGGTGGTACTGCTAGAGCTATAGGCTAGGCTACCAAATTTGAAGCCAAGCTCCGATAGGGTACTCATGACGCTGTTTAGCTCTGATTCGAGCGCATCACGATGCTCCGTCGTAACAGAGACGTCTAATTGTCCTTGCGTAATTTTTACTCTTATTCCTGTTGTTCCAAGTGTATTAAGCTTCATTCCAAAATAGATTTCAGTATTTTGCCAATCGATTTTTGCGTTTTTACTTGCACCCTTCATGAAGATTTTAACATTTCCCAAATCTTCCCCATCCATGATTGGCACATTAAAAAAGTAAAACGGTTGTTTACCCGTTTGAGAATCGTTCATCATTTGCTGCCCATTGAGATTCATTAAATTTTGTTCCGTCGCTGTCACGGTTCTTTCCTGCTTGTCTTCATTCATCATTTTAAGTAGTAGCTCTTTAACATTTGTGTTGCTACGGTCCTTGAGCGTCTCAAAATCTAGCTTCTCGACTGCATCTGCTACTTCAACCTCGTGGTTTAATCCTAAATAACGTAAGGTCTCCAACACCTCTCTTGAGAGCTTGTTACCACTGTTATTTTGCATGGCTTGTCTAAGACTTTGATCAAGAGAAGTCAGCTTTGAGCCTTCTGTTTTTTCTTGTTCGACCAATGTCTCAACAACCGCATCTCCTTTCCCTGCAGCAAACACTTGAAGCCTTCTTTGACTCGGTTGAAACTCAATGCTTTTTAGAAGCTTAATGCCTTCGTTTACCACATTTTGAGCTTCCTTTAGCTTGCCCTGTTGAACAAGCCCGGACGCCTTCTCAAGCTCACTTGAAAGTGTTATTAGCTTCTTTTCTGTATACATGTCAACCATAAGTGTGACGTCACTTTTAAGAATAAACTTATTTAGCTTATCAATTGCCGTTCCAATTTGTGCACTTAGCTTCCCTGCTTCAGGTTCAAGCAATGCGGTCATTTCACTTTTCATTTGCTCAAAAGACTGCTTTGCTCTTATGGTTGCCTCTGTGGTCTGTTCGATCAAATAAGTCTTAAAATCAAAGGAGGCTTGAATGCTTTCAAACACCTCTGTCATATGTCCAATCACGGTTCCGATTGCAGCTTCAATCAAAGCCTCAATATCTGTATTACCGTCGGTTTCTGTCGTATAGTCAGTTGCTTCAGACTTAGATTCAGACTTGGCTTCTGCCTCTGATATTTCATTGGGAACTAACTCAGACATAACCTCTCTTCGAATTAAATATTCTTCACGCGCCAATGAGTTCTGATTCAGTGGTTCGAGACGTCTCGGCGCTTCCTCCAATGCGGTGTCATTCTCTCTTGAGCCAATTTGGGCTTCAAATGACGCGTTTTTCAAAGCTACTTCGGATGTATCAAATGTAGCTGAGACGTTTGATCGTTCTATCTCTCCAGCTTTAACAACTGCACTACTTGAATTCAGCTTTTCTAGTTGACTTCCTATTAGGGCTATTAATTTCGCATTTAATGCTGTTCCTTGACTTAATCTTGAGAGCAGCTCATCCTGTGTTAGGTTGCTAAACACATCCTTTAACGCAGCAAGTAGTTCAATTGTGTTTTTCAGCTCCGATCCATTGGTCGAAAAAAGCTTAGTGGTGTCACTTGTATTTGAGCTTGAAGATGACAGGAAAGCTTTAGCAAGTTCTTTGACAGCAGCCTTGAGTGTAGTACCTTCCTTTACCATCTGCTTTAACGTCTCAGTCAAATTCCTTGGAAGCTGTAGCCGATCGATCAAATCAAGTGTTTCAGCTTTAGTTAATGGGGTCTCAGAAGTTGGCATATCAGTCAATGAAGCCACTACCTCTTGATCGTGATCAAGTGCCTGTGATATTGCCTGTAGGTTTTCTTCACTTGGCGATATGCCTTTGTAAAGCGCAATATCGATAGACATCAATTGATTGTCTTTTGATGCGCTACTGTTCTTCAAAAAAGACTGAATGCCCTTAACCTCGTCTGAGGTAGGGCTCATCTGGTATTTATCATATAGAGAAGCTACCGAACTCGGTAGCTCTTTTTTATAATCCTGAAGCAGGGTTTCACTGACTGATTTTTCAGCTTGAACGCCTGTTGTCGTTTGTGTTGATGCTTTTGCTGCCGATTGAATGTTTTGTAAAAATGCACTGATTTTCATCTGTTCACCTCTGAAATGACTTGGGTAATCAACGATAGATCCCATCGCCTCTTTACAAACATATCGGCAAAATCCGTACTAACCCTTAGCGGTTAATTCACTTTTTAATGCCTGCTGTTTATCGTAGATGGTCGTTACGGTTACAGAAAGCATGACAAAGGCACCCCCTAATAGCTGTTTAAAGGTAACCGCCTGCCCCATATAGAAGTAGCTAAATACAATCGTTACAACAGGTAAGAAGTTGATAAATATCGACGATTCAGTTACACCTAGTAGATCCATCGCCTTTGCATAATAATAAAAACCGAGGACGGAAGCAAAAACACTTAAAAATACGAGGTGTAACACTGCTTCCAAATTGATTTCTGACCAAAGATTGTGTTCAAATGGCACCGCCAATAATAAAAATGGCAAGCTGTATAAAAACTGATAGTACACAATGGTCAGATAGCTGTATCTTGCAAAGAGTGGTTTAGAGGCCATTGAATAAATTACCCATGAGATGACCGCACCAATCATCATCAAATACCCGATTGACTCTTCTATCTTAAAAAATTCACGCCACTTAAGATCAACGATGAGGAGCACGCCTACTATTGAAGCTAGTATGGCCAAGGCATCCACCCATTTCACCACTCGCTTGTAAATGATCGCTTCAAAAATCAATGTGAACATCGGTATTGCAGCTATAATTAAAGCTGATGGGGATGCAGAAATATACTTAATTCCAGTGTTTTCAAAAAAGAAATACACCGCGATGCCCACACCGCCTGCTATGACAAATAAAAAGTGATCCCTTTTGTCAATTTTAAGTGGTGTTTTCGTCGCACGCATCACTGCATAGAGAATTGCGGTTGAAATAACAAAACGAACTGCCGCGATGGTCATAGCACCTAAATAACCCAATAAAAATTCTGTACTAACAAATGAGATACCCCATGCGATTACTGGTATCATTACACTTAATAAACCCTTTGTCTTTTGACTCATATGTCCCCCTATTCTGTCACTAATTTCTTCTTTATCTCTGAAGCGGCTGCAGCCGCAGAGGAAAACGCCCACTGTAAATTATAGCCACCTGTATCGCCATCTATATCGAGCACTTCACCTATAAAATACAGATTTGCAACTGTCTTTGACATCATCGTTTTAGAAGAGACTTCCTCTAAACTAACGCCACCCGCGGTTACCATCGCTTGTTGATAGCCGATTAGGTTTTCAATTTCTAGTGGATATGCCAATAAAAAAGAAAGCAATCTTTTTCTAAGAAGTTTATCGATATTGCCCAGTTTCATCTGTGCCAAGCCTTGAATCGCCATTTCCTTTTCCAAAGCATCGACGATATAATTTTTAAAAGCATCGGTAATTTCAAGCTGATTCAACCAAAACGCAAGTGGTTTTTCGCCATTATGGTTCACTGCCTCTAGAAATTCCTTTTCTACGCATTCCTGTGCTTTGCCTAAAAAGTTAACTTTTAGTCGGTCCCCAGGATACAGCCATCTCGAATGGTTGAGAATGACTGGTCCACTTAGCCCAAAATGTGTAATCAACAAATCGCCTTTGATTTGTCGATTGGTTTTAGGTCCTGTACAAGTTATGATACTATTTTTAAAGGATTGTCCCTGTAAAGCTAACAGTGTTTTTTCTCTTGTGACCACACCTGTTAATCCCGGTTTGGGTGGTACTATGCTGTGACCTAATGCCTGAGCAAGTGTATAGCCGTCGCCCGTACTTCCCATCGTCGGATAGCTTTTGCCTCCTGTGGCGATGATCACGCCTTTCGCATGAAGCGCTTCGCCTGTCTCAAGAGAGACGACAAACCCATTTTCATTTTGATCGATTGATTTGACGTTAGATTGATAACGAATGTGCTGAACCTGACGCATAAGTGCCACAACGACATCCTTTGCTTTTAATGAAGCGGGAAATACCTTGCCATCTTCTCTTTCCATCGTCTTAAGCCCAAGCGACTCAAAATAGGCAATCACTGCTTTATTATCATGTGCCTTAAGGGCAGGTTTAACAAAGCTTTTGTGATCGCCGTAGCGTTCGTAAAAAGCACTGATATAGCCACTATGCGTCAGGTTGCATTGCCCAGATCCAGAGGCGAGCAATTTTATACCCGGTCGATTGTTTTTCTCTAAAATTAAAACATTGGCGCCTTTAAGCTGTGCACCAAGGTAAAGCCCTGCTGCACCTGCGCCAACGATAATTACATCATACATCATCTGATACTCCTCTAACGAAATCACTATCTTCATTGTATTGATTTTATGGCAATGTTTCAAATTATAATTTATTCATTATTACAAAAAGGTTATAATAGGGATATTATGGTTCTAGTTCACTGTACCTAAAGGAGGTCCTAATTGCTATTATCAAATGAAGAAGCCCTCAGAATGATCAATGCATTGAGAAGCGGCACCTCGCCTATCAATTTCTCTGAGACCATCCTCTCAGGTAGAGACGCAGAGATGGATTCCTTTAAGCGCGCCATTCATATGCTTGGAAAAGGCGCTGGAATGGTTAAGCTTATCACTGGGCCATTTGGCGTGGGAAAATCACTACTTGTCAACACTTACAAGCAAGCGGCCATCAATGAGGATTTTATCATCGCTTCCTTTCAGGTCAACAATGGCTTTCGACTCAATAAAATCGAGGATCTATATTATGCGATTATGCATAATCTTTATTTGAAAAGCAAGCCCAATGTTAAGGTTTCCTTTGAAGACATATTTGATCTATGGATCGAGAATTTGCAAAACGCGCCTGTTTCAGATAGAAAACGCTTTGAGGTCAACACCGTTTGCCAAGAGCTCTCAAAATATAACATGAACTATGCAAGGGCATTTTTGAGCTTTATGCGTGGTCGGATCCAGCGCAATCAGGAGATGACCAATGTTTCATGTGCATGGATTACGGGTGAAAAGAACATTCCCTACGAGCTCAAGCAAAAATATGAGCTCGTCGGTGCAGTAGATAAAACGAACACCATGGATTTCTTACGCGCATTTATTAAATTAATTACACTTCTTGATTATAAGGGTTTGGTTATTTTTATAGATGAAATCGATCAAGTGACCGGTGAGAGAAGTGATTTAAGACAGGTGGGCTATAACAACCTCAAACACCTCATCGACCTATCCACTTCAGGTGAAATGAAGCATGTTATGTTTGTGTTTTCAGGAACCGAGAGCATTCTACTGGATAAAGAAAAAGGCATTATGAGTAACATTCCACTATCACAAAGATTAAACCTTCATCCCGATCAACCATTGAATAGCAACGAGAACCTAATTATTCTCGACACCCTAGGCTCAGAAGCATTACTTGAGCTCACTGAAAAAATCCTTCGCCTTTATCAACAATGCTATCGCGTGAATGGTCCAGTTGATGCTTTGTCTATTTTTAATGAAACCATAGCTTCCTTTAATCCATCGCAGGACGTTACTCGACATTTTGTGACACGACTCATTGAGAAGCTAGATCAATTAAGACGATAAATAAAGGTGGCACTTTGCAACATTACAAAGTGCCACCTTCTTTAATTATCGTCTTTTTAATTATAAACTAATCCTTATTCCATCTTAATCGTTTGTTTTTTCACTTAAGCTAGGTAAAAACACCGTCAGCCTCGTGAATTTATTTTGTTTAGAGGATACAGCTATTCTTCCCCCAATTTGCTCGACTTTATGTCTTACATTATATAGTCCAGCACCTAGGAAGCCCTGGCTGGAGATACCTTCATCAAATATACGATCGAGTACCTCTTGCTCGGTCATCGTAACAATATCATCAAAAAACAGCGTCTTACTCTCGTAAAGTGATTCCTTGATGGCATTGATATCGACACCACGACCATCATCCTCTAGCTCAATTTGATAACCATCGGCTACCCTTTGCATTCTAACAATTAAATGTCCTTTTTCAGACTTGTCAATAAGGTAGCGCTCAGCAGGGGATTCAATCCCGTGAATAATTGCATTCGCAGCGAGTTCGATAAAGCTACTGATCATTTCCTTATAGACCTCTTCATCAAAGAATAGCGGAAGACCTTCATATTTTATCGGCGCAAGCTTTTTGTTGTGCTTCTTCGCCAAATCCTGGGTGAAATTATCGAATCGCCTTATGATTTCGTGTATGCTCACATAACCAATACTATTGAAACGATCTAAAAGCTGTTGCTTTTCACTAGATGGCTCGAGGGATAGGATCAATCGCTTTAAATCCTCTAAGGCTTCTACCTCAACCGAAATGTTTCGAGCCGTTAAAATATCACGATCTAAGTAATGGTTAAGGCTTTGATAGTCCTCTTCCAATAAAGCCGCAATTCCTAAATGTTCAATTTGCTTTTTAAACTGATTAAAGGATAAATCCTTTGGCAGTTTTACCATTTCATTCAAAAATCGATCGATTTCGTCTACAGATTGTGCCATTTTCAGAACTCGACAGGCACCTTTAATTTCATGTAGCTTTGTATTCAGTTGATTTTTAACGGTTTGTATATCCTCAGAAAAGGTGAAGATTCGCTCTAGATCTTCATTGATAAATCGAGCATATTTTTGACTTAAGCTATTGAATTCCTTCTGATGGCGAAATACCTCTAGTGCCGTTTCCATTTCCATTATTTTAGTGTGAAATCTTTCAAATTGAAAGGTCATTTGGCTTTCATCTGCGATGTAAATCGCTAGCTGTTGCGTTTGAGCGATATAATTATATCTAAAGGCTATTTTTTTATCTTTATAATTCTGTTCAATGGGTAATAATGAGATGATTTGCTGTCTTTGCTGATAGTCATCCGTCATAAATAATTCGGTAAACATTTCTTCAATCACCTCGGTTTCTGTGTAACCGAGTTCTTTAAAGAAATGATGGACATCAAGCTCTACGTTTCTTGAAATTTGCGTGTCGTCAGCGATGTGCCACCACTTTGTATTCACTCTCATATTGGCATCCACGAGAATGACGGATTCAGCAAAGTTCTCTAAAAGTACACTATAGTCCTGCTCTTTATAATGTATTTTATGCAAGGCTAATAAAGGGTCTTCATTTAAAGACACTTTACTTCGATTTATTCTATTGAAAGAATATCGATTTCCAATCTCATAAGAGACGATACCCACCACAGCTAATGAGACTAGGACTAAAATCGGACTTGACATAGTGCTTCCTCCTCATTCTATTTTAACATAAGTTTGAACAAATTTTTAAATGTTTTAAAAAAGAATACCCGTTTTTTTCTTTCTAATATATAATGATATTAGACTGTTTTCAACATATCGAAATCTAGCTGGCGCAGCTCATTTGGTGTCAGATCACATATCAAAATACTACTAAGAAGGTGAACAATGAAAGGTACTGTCGTCAACATTTGGCTAAACACCATCTTTACCATTTATGGAGAAAAAACTAAAAACGATATTTTGACAAAAGAAGGGTGGAATCCTCACAAGCTTATAACCCCCTTAGAAGAAGTTGAAGATACAAAAATCATGAGTTTAATGGCTGCGTTCGCTAGACACGAAGGCTTATCAACAGAGGAGCTTTGGAAAAAGCTTGGTCAAAATAACATCGCATCCTTCTATAAATGGTTTCCATCCTTCTTCGACAAATCTTCTGCAATGGGATTTTTAGGTATGATGGATAAAATCCATACTCAGCTAACCAAGATGATCCCAGGTGCCAAGCCACCAAGATTGATTCCAGATGAGCTAGATCCTAAGAACATGGTGATCACTTATAAATCCAAGCGTGGTCTTCAAGCTTATTTGATGGGATTAATAGAAGGTGTTGGTAAGCATTTTAACGAAAAAATTGATGCAAAGATTATCGACCAAAAGATAGAGTCAGATGGTACACATGTGGTTAAAATCCACTTAGCCTTTGAAAAGACACCGAAGCAGCTGCGTTCTTACAGCTTTTCAAAATTTATTTCACTTGGTTTTTTAAAGTCACCTTCACTTAAAATTATTCTTTTCCCAACCTTGTTATCCCTTTTGGCGATTATCGTATTAAATGGCTTTAACAACCTTCCACTTTTAATTGCGACCCCAGTTGTCGTTTTACTTGGAGGCTTATTAAATGCCAGCTCAGTGCATAAGCCGATTAAAGATTTAAGCGTTGAACTTGAAAAGATCAAATCCCTTGAGCTATCAGAGGATTTAATAGTACGTACTGGTGATCAATTTGAGAATACCTATAAAGGATTAACTGAAGCTAAGGAAAGCTTAAGAGAAGAAATCACTTATATCAAGGGGGGTCTTGATGATTTATATTCTTTTACTGGAAAATTCTCAACTGTTGCTAAAAACTTAAGCGAAGTATCCGATTTGATTGCCAGTGCAGTTCAAGAGGTAGCAGAAGGTGCAACCCATCAAGCGACTGAAACAGAAAGCTCTGTTAGCATCTTATCGGATAACATTGAAATTTTAAATACCATTAGCAAAAGAGAGCTTGAAGGTAAGGAAAGTCTTGAATCTGCAGTACAGCAAATCGAAGTTTCGTTTAACGATCTAGAAGTAGTTTCAAAGAAATTGAACGGTGTTAAAGATAAATTCGCACAAGTTAATGCCCAAGGTAATGAGCTTAGTGAAAAGGTTTCAGATATCATCACTATTGTAAGTACAGTTGAAAGCATCGCGGAACAGACGAACTTGCTGGCACTTAATGCTTCCATCGAAGCCGCTAGAGCTGGTGAAATGGGTAGAGGCTTCAGCGTTGTCGCAGAAGAAATTCGTAAGCTTGCTGAGGATTCTAAGCAAGCAGTGAACACCATCAACAGTAGCCTAAAGCTCTTTACGCAAGGCGTCAACAGCATGGTACAGCAGGTTAACGATCAGTTCAAGGAGCTTGAAAACGGAACTAAAACTATGGAAAATGTAACCGACGAAAGCAAGCATGCGTCCAGTAGAATCAAGAGTGTATCGACCTCTATCTCTGAAATCTCTAAACAGCTTTCAGAGGAAACTGCTAAAATCAATCGCGTATTTGAAAACATGCACACCCTTGCAGCTATAGCAGAAGAAAACTCTGCAACCTCGCAGGAGATGAGTGCCAACGTGACAAATTTCTCCTCTGAAATTATTTCCTTAACTTCAAATATCAGCGAACTTGAAAAATTAGTTCTTTTCTTAAAGGATGAGCTAAAAAGATACAAAATCTAATCTCATAAAAATTAGGGAGTCCCGTTATGGCGACTCCCTTTTTATTTTGCAGCATTGATCAATTGATCTAAATTCTAAGAGAACGATGTCCCAAGCTGTTTACTTTATCTTAAATATGGTTTATATGGTTAAAACGGCTCTAAGAGCTTAAAATTTAACTATACAATTTTAGGTCAATTATACAATTTTAGGTCTTTTATAGATGTTGGTTTTGAAATATAAAAAACCATTGAGTATCAATCTTACAGACATATCAATGCCAATCGCTAGGAAGATGACATTAACTGACCAGCTGAACAAATACGCTGCGGTTAATGCAATAGGCACTCTAACCATATAGAGGCCAACAAATGCAGCATACATAGGCATTTTGGTATACCCAGCGCCTCTTAATGCGCCTCCCAAAACACCTGCAATATTTTGAGGCACTTGTGCCAATCCACATACCAGCAAGTAAAAACTGCCGATCTCAATCAGCTTAGCATCAGGTGTCATAAAGCCTAACAAAAGCCTTGGAAAGGCAACCAGCATTCCGCCACCAAGCATCGAAATAAGGATGGCACCTAGTAAAATTTCCTTTAGATACCTCTTTGCCATTTCAGGCTGCTTAGCGCCAAGATAACGGCCAACAAAAGCGGTTGCGGCAACTTGAAAGCCTGCAGCAGGCATATAAGCCACACTCTCAGCCTGTAATCCAAGCTGATAGGCTGCATAAGGGTCTTCACCATAGGTTAGAATCGCTCTAATGAGCAAAATGGAGCTCAACTGCCAAAAGAGAGATTCGATTGCACTTGGCACACCTGTATTATACACCGATGTCATTATGTCTTTACTAAACTTGAAAAACGATTTTATTTTAACTCCAGACAATATGCCTGATTTTCTTAATGCCAAGTGTAGCGCGAACATCGCTGCAACAAATTGTGACAATGCAAGTCCATAAGCAGCACCCATTAAGCCCATTTTAGGCAATCCAAACAGCCCATATACCAGTATTGCACCAAATAGTGCATTTAATATATTCATTAGACCGCTGATCATCATTGGCGTCTTTGCATCTCCCTTACCCTGAAGACCACCGGAGATAATTAATACAATTCCTAAAAATGGCATACCACAGCCCACAACTCTAAGCACCTGTATACCCGTTTCAAGTAGACTTCCCTGTGCACCAAATAATGTTCCCAGCCAAAACTGTGGTACGATTAGCATAGATGATAAAAATAACATTGAAACTAAAAAAATAGAACCAGTGGTTTGAGATAATGCGCGTTTGATTCTATCGGGGTTATTTGCGCCATATGCTTGAGCTACAACCACCTGAACACCGATGGCAATACCTTTATAAACCGCCCATATTATCCCTCTAACTCTGGTACTTAACCCCATTGCACTGATGGACTCGGATCCCAGATCGCCTATGAGCTTCATCGAAACGATACCTACCAGCATTTCAAGGATACTTGATATTAGAATGGGTATTAAAAAGGTTAGAATTTGCCATCTTACTTGTTTTTGCTCTTCTGTCATCAAACGCATAAGTCACCTCATATATTTCGTGTCCCTTAACAGTTTAGCAAATTGATAGTAACAAGCAAGCTTTATTTATTTATCAAATAGAAGAATTTTTTCGGTTTCTTAAATAATTGTTCATTTTTTATAGATTGACATTAGTATTGAATGCCTATAAAATGAAACTGACCCCCTAGGCAGGGGGGTGTTTGTAAAATTACGGAACCCTCGGATAAATGAGGTTCCCCTATTTAATACATTATAAGAGGTGAAAAATGGAGAAAATCGTTATTATTGGTGGTGTCGCTGCGGGTGCTACAGCAGCAGCTAAAGCGAGAAGACTTTCAGCAGACGCACAAATTACTATTTTAGAAGCTGGCGCTGATATTTCTTTTGCTAACTGTGGACTTCCTTACTATATCGGTGGCGATATTAAAAACAGATCAAAGCTGATCCTGCAAAGTCCTGAAAGCTTTAAAGAGCAATACAACACAGATGTGCACATCTTCACAGCTGCAACTGAAATTGACAGAGCAAACAAAGTCGTTCATACTTTAAATGCGAAAACTGGCGAAAAAAGAAGCTTTGAATATACGAAGCTCATCTTAGCACAAGGTGGCAAGCCGATTGCCCCACCACTTCCTGGAGCAAATCAAGATCATGTTTTCCAGCTTTGGACTCTAGACGATATGGATCGAATCAACTCATTTATCACTGATAAAAGTCCTAAAACAGCAGTTGTTGTTGGCGGTGGCTTTATCGGTCTAGAAATGACTGAAGCACTTGCTAAAAGAGGGATGAAGGTTTCTGTTATCGAAATGATGCCACATGTTATGGGCATCATGGAAGCTGAAATCGCTGGATTTATTCAAGAAGAATTAATGGCATATGGCGTTTCCTTATATACAGACAAAGCTTTAGCTGAGGTTGGCAAATCAAATGTCATCTTAAAAGACGGTACAATCGTAGATGCGGATATGGTTTTAATGTCAATCGGCGTTAGACCGACCTTAAAGCTTGCTCAAGAATCAGGCTTAGCACTTGGTGAAGCTGGCGGATTGCTGGTTGATTCAACTTTAAAAACAAGCGATGACAGTATCTATGCTGCTGGGGATATGATTGAACTCGAGCACAGAGTACTTGGTAAAAAGGTAAGAATTCCATTAGCAGGACCTGCAAACAGACAAGGCAGAATTGCTGCTGAAAATGCATTTGGTAAGAAACACGAGTATAAAGGTAGTATCGGAACATCCATCGTAAGAGTTTTCGAAGCAGTAGCTGGTACAACTGGTTTATCTCTTAAAGCTGCAAGAGCTGAGGGAATTAACGCAGATGCAATCGTCGTTCATAAGGAGCACCATACGTCTTATTATCCAGGTGCTGAAATGGTAACCGTCCTCGTCGTATACGATAAAGAAACAGGTACCATCATCGGTGGACAAACCGCTGGTTATGAAGGCGCAGATAGAAGACTTGACGTTTTAGCGACAGCGATCGCTTCTAAGCTTACTGTATCTGATCTATCCGATGTGGATTTTGCATACTCACCACCACTTGGCAATGCAAATGATGCGATCAATATGGCATCGTATGTTGCTGAAAACAGAATGTCAGGTTTCTCACCTGCTTTGACAATCAGTGAATTAGATGCTTTCCTAGATGGTAAAAAAGCAACCTGGATTGATTTGAGAGATGTTTTCTCATATGAAAAGGCACACGTTGAAGGCGCTATCAACCTACCATTAGAAGTGTTATCTAGCTCACTTGCAGCACTCGATCCAAACAGCTTAATTTTACTTTACGATCAAACTGGTAAGAAAGGTCATCAAGCCCTTAGAACACTCGTTGGCGCTGGTTTTACTAATGTCATCAACGTAAGCGGTGGTTTCATCAGCCTTTCAAACTATGTTAGAGCGTTATCTCCTGCAAACTTTGAGCTTAAGCTACCAGCTCCTGAAGCGAAGACGCTTGGTGAAGCAGCTGAAAGCGCAACCACTGATAATGAAGAAGTCGTCGTTGAAACGAAAAAGGAAGCATCGAACGAACCGATCATTATTGACGTAAGAACAGAGGAAGAGTTCGCTTATGGTGCTTATCCAGGAGCCATCAATATTCCTCTTGATGAGCTCGAATCTCAAGTTGATGATTTGGGTAGTTCAGATCGTCAAATCACACTTTATTGTGCCTCTGGTGCGAGAAGCGCTTATGCGGTTCAAATTCTTAAAGCTTACGGCTTCACTAACCTAGAAAATGGTGGCGGCCTTGCTAGAATGATGGCAAGCTTAAGAAGAAATGGCTAATATAAAAAATAGTGTATCCAAAAAATCAAAGCCTGTCTTAACTCCTAAATGGTGTCAAGACAGGCTATTTTAATGCTTTTTATGTTGATTCACATAATTGTTCAAACTAACTAATTACATACCTTTATGAAGAATTGGCGATAAGTGTTTGTAGAGAATTAAGGTTAAAGCAGAAAGAACCGCACCTTTAAATAGGTTAAATGGCAGGATACCAAGTAACACCAAATCCCAAACTGAATTAATATTGTGATTAACCGCAGTTCCCATTGCTACGATTGCATCAATTGGCATGAATGCAGTATAAAAAGGAATTAAAACGAAATAGTTAGCAAGTGCACCTGTAATTGCCATTGCCACGGTTCCAATCGTTAAACCGATAATCGCAGATTTTTTTGATTTGTTTTTCTTATAAATCAAAGCTGCTGGAACGATAATCGCTGAACCAATCACAAAGTTTGCAAGCTCTCCAACACCACCTGTTGTCGTTTGAAGTAAATGCAAAATGTTTTTAACCGCTTCAATTGCAACACCAGCAAATGGTCCAAGTGCAAAGGCGCCTATCAATGCTGGTAAATCACTCACATCAATTTTTAAAAATGCTGGGAATATCGGTATTAGTAGTTCAAGCTGCATCAAAACGAATGCAATTACACTTAACATCGCTACCTTTGTCATTGTTGACACGTTGAGTTTCTTTTTAGTTGTAGTTACCATTTCTAAAACCTCCTAATGATTGTCGTCGGATTTCCGACCAATTGTGTGTGGGGCTTCAGGGTATTTGTTTGTTGTTTAAAAGTAATACAAAGCAATAAAAAAATACCCCTAAAGCTAGACTTCAGGGGTAAATGCATACACATCAAACATAAACCTCTTCTTCCATCCAGACTATAACTGTCGGCTCTGGAATTACACCAGATCAACCTTTCGGTTCGCGGGCTTTACCGCCGGTGGGGACTTACACCCCGCCCTGAAGATTCTTTGTACTTAAAGTATAATCAACTTAATACTATTTGTCAACGGCTTCACACACCAAATTCATCTACTAAAGATTTCTTTTGCTTAATAATTTTGTGCTGCCAACGACCTGTGCTGTAAATCCCAAGGCCAATCAAGCAGGTGATAAGATTTGAGATAATCATTGCCCACCATATGGAATCCGGTCCAAAGCCTTCTAAATGACTGAGTGCAAATACCATAGGAATTCTCAGGCCCCATAATCTGCCCATCATTAAAATCATGGCCGATACCGTATGCCCTGAGCCCTGGAATGTACCTACTAAAATTTGAAAAAATCCCATCAAGGGAATTGAATATATGATCATTTTTAGATAATTTGTTCCGCTTGCTATCACCTCTGTATCATTGCTAAAGGCTGATACAATTTGCTTTGAGAAGGGTAACATAATCAAACCGCCGATCACTAAAAAGGCCGTCGATAAATAGGTGCTATTTCGAACTGCCAGCTTCGCACGACTGACGTTATCAGCGCCCAAGTTTTGACCAACTATAGTTGCAAGTGCACTCCCTATTCCCATCGCAGGCATCATAATTAACGAGCTAATCCGGTTTCCCACAGCAAACGCTGTTAAAGTAATATCTCCAAAAGAAACCAGAAAAACATTTAGTATCGTAAAGCCAAATGCGGTTGTTGCTTGACCAGCGGATGAAGGAAATCCAATGCCTATAATCTTCGACAATATTTCTTTGTTATATTTAAGGTCCTTAATGGTTAATTGTAAGCTTTGCTTTGAGCTAAATGTCGTTAGAATGCCATATACTGCGAAAATTCCCGTTGCTATAACAGTTGCAATCGCCGCACCCTGGACGCCCATATTGAGAACAAAGATAAAAATTGGATCTAAAATAATATTTGCCCCAACTGAAAGGGCACCTATAATTAGGGGGGATATGGTATCTCCCTGTCCTTGCTTGATCGCGTTATAGGCATTAAGCATAAAGGTTGCTGGCATCCCCAAAAACATGATACTCAAGTAGGCATAGGAATTATCATAGAGCTCCCCAGTTGCACCCATAGCCTTTATAATCATTGGGGCGAAGAAAAAACCGACAATTCCAGAAACAATTGATAAACCCAGCATCAACAAGATCGCTTGCCCAGCGGTTTGCTTTGCCTTCTCCTGCATATGTGCACCTATATACTGAGCAATAATTGAGGACGTTGCAACCGCCATTCCCATTCCAAAGGACATAATTAAAAATATCAACGGCCAAACAAACTGAATCCCAGCAACTGCATTTCCAGGGATTTTTGAGACAAAATAAGTATCGGTTAAGTTATAAATCGTATGAATAAAATTATTGAGCATAATTGGAAGTGATAATGTTAATATCACTTTTTTCATATCCCCTTGAAGAATCATCTCTCTCTTCTGCAAAAAGTCCATTTTTCCCCCTGTTAAATGTGCTAACCCAATTATAGCATTATTTTTTTCGCCACTCAAATATTTCGAGTTGCAAAACATTAACAGTTTCTTCTTAGTTTAATAGGTTATTCGTGTGTCTAATAATGAAATAATGGTATAATATAAATAGAAGTTTGAACTCAAATTAAGGAGGCACATATGGTTGTCGGAAATTTTAATGAACTTTTAGCATCTGAAATTACAAGTCCTGAGGCTAAAAATGCAGCGATGAAGGTACTCGTTTCACCAAAGGAAGGCTGGGATGGATATGTAATGCGTGTTATAGAGCTTGAAAATGAAGGCTACTCTCCGAAGCATCAGCACAATTGGCCACATATTAATTACGTAATTGAGGGCAATGGTACCCTACTTATCGGCGATACCCTTCACGAGCTCAAGCCAGGTAGCTATGCGTATGTACCTGCTAACACCCTTCATCAATTCTCAAATGTAGGTGAAGGTATGTTGAAATTTATATGCATCGTACCTGAGGAAGGTCATAAATAGTTTATTTAAATTAAGCTTATTGAAAGGGCAGCTACAAAACAACTCAGTGATGGATTTATCCGTCGATATGAGCTGTTCTATAGCTGCCCTTTATAATATAATCCTAAAACTGTATGCTATATAAAAGCACCTAATCTAAGACATTATAGATAAAAATACAAGCTATCAATCAAATAATTCACCTCGTATTTAATTGCCAGTCTTAAAATAAAACGCTTAAGTCGCTCAACAGAGTGATTTAAATCGACCTCAGGGCGCTCAAGCGAAGCATACAGCTTTTCAAATTGATTAATTTCTCTTGCATCTGCAATTCCTCTAAAATATCCCCAAACATGCTGAACTGCATTGACCACTCTACCATACTCAAGGGATTCACCCTGGGAGCTTTCTATCCACCTGTAAAATGAAACTGCTGGAAAGCTTGATTTATCCTTTAACAAAGCTCTGATTTCAGAGTAGGCACTTGGAGAACGCTCCAGCACATAATATTTATATTTCTCCCATTCTTTTTCGAGAATTCCTATTCTTTTTTGGTCTGTCAAAGCATGGATACATTTCAAAGCTGAGAGATTTTTATCCTTAACCTCTAGCATGATATCGGGCTTCACTTCACCTAGATTTGCAATAAAGCCTAAAAATTCATCTATATAAATAGTTTCTGTATGTGCACCTAATCGCTTGTCCTTTGCCTGCTGAGAATAATGAATTTTAGGATGACCATCTTCCTTGCGCCACGTCATTGACGCCCTATCGATCCAAGCTCGATCTGGTACTCTCACATCCGATGGGTTAACCCAATTGTGGAGATTATCGTATACCACTGGTATATCAAGCGACTCCCCAAGCTCTAAAACATCAGAAATCGTAAATAGCCTGTCGTCATTTTCAATAATCAGTCTCCTTTTAATCGATTTTGCAAGTGTCTTATACACCTTTTCAAAACGTTCCTTTGCTTTTGCTTTATCGCCATAAATCCCACCGATGTGCAAAATAATCTTGTGAGAAGCAGGGACACCTAATGCATCTAAAAATCTGGCGTGATACTCTAAATCTTCTACGGCCCTTTTCACAACCCCTTCATCGGGTGAATTCAAGACCGTATATTGACCAGGATGCATAGACACCCTGATATCGTTTTTCATAATATAATCGCCGAGTTTCCTTAATTCTATTTCAAATAGCTTAGTCCAATCAAGCTGATTGACTGGGCTTGATCCAAAAGGTATGATATCAGAACTAATTCGCATCATTTTAACTTTGTGCTGAACATCATATTGCAGCATCCTATCAAGCACTTCAAGATTATGACGGATTAGGTACAAGAGATGATCTTCATTTGCATTTTTTTGATTACAGCTTTTTAATGCAGTCTCTCTTACGCCAACTGTGAGGCAGGCAAAGCCAATTCTCATTTGTGTTATCCCCTTATATATAGTTTTACTTACAACAAAAAACTGCCGAATTATTTTTCGACAGTTTATATATACCTCAGACTATACATTTAAAACCTAGCAATGTCCGTTCTATAGCTCATTTTCTCAAAATAAATCTTTGAAACACCTTGATACGCAAGCGTTCTAGCCGCATCTAGCGTATCAGCTTTAGCCGTTATGCCCAATACTCTTCCACCATTTGTTAGGATATTTGCCTCAGCGTCTAGCTTTGTACCACAGTGGTAAACCATAACGTCTTCTGGAACTGCCTCAAGTCCTGATATAACTTTGTCTTTCTCATACTCAGCAGGATAGCCACCTGAAGCCATAATCACACAAACGGCAGATTGCTCCGACCATCTGAGCTTAACCTCTACTAGACGTTTTTCCAAAACTGCATCGATGACCTCTAAAAGATCATTTTCCATACGACACAGCGTGACTTCCGTTTCAGGATCACCCATACGAACGTTGTATTCTAATACATTTATCTCATCGCCATCAATCATTATGCCTACAAAAAGTATGCCTTTGAAATCAATGTCATCCTTCTTAATGCCACTAATAAAAGGATTGAGAATCTCATTTTGAATACGGTACATTAATGTCTCATCAATAATTTGGCTTGGTGAATAGGTGCCCATTCCACCTGTATTTAGTCCCTCGTCACCATCCATTGCCTTCTTATAATCCTGTGCTGGTGACATAGGTAAAATCGTCTCCCCATCCACAAAGCAAAGTATTGATGCTTCAATTCCTTTTAGAAATGCTTCAATCACGACCTTTGAGCCGGAATTTCCAAATATCCTTTGCGCCATAATCTCTGACAATGCAGTTTCAGCCTCTGATTTCGTAGCCGCTATAATAACGCCTTTTCCAGCGGCTAGACCATCCGCTTTAATCACCAAGGGATAGGTAAATCGACTCAAAGCTTCCAGTGCAGATGTTAAATCCACATGCGTTTCTGATTTAGCCGTAGGGATATGGTGTCTTTGTAAAAATGCCTTTGTAAAATCTTTACTGCCCTCAAATTGAGCTGCGTATCTTTTGGGTCCGAAAATTTTAAGTCCCTCAGCCTCAAACAAATCCACGATTCCCAAAACAAGTGGTAGCTCAGGTCCAACGATGGTCAAATCTATCTTCTCTAGCACTGCAAAGGACAGCAGACCCTCTAAATTGTCCACTGCTAAAGGCACACAGGTCGCTATAGTCGACATACCAGCATTGCCAGGTGCGACGAATAGCTCTGGCTTACTCTCACTTTGGCTTAATTTATAAGCAATAGCGTGTTCACGTCCTCCACTGCCAATAATCAATATCTTCATCTCAACCCCCGATTAGTGCTTAAAGTGTCTCATTCCAGTAAAAACCATTGTCATACCATATTTATTTGCTTCTTCAATAACCTCTTGATCCCTTACCGAACCACCTGGTTGTATAATTGCTGAAATACCAGCTTCCGCAGCGGCCTTAATGCCATCTGCAAAAGGGAAAAATGCATCCGAAGCCAACACAGCGCCCTTTACTGGAAAATTGGACTGGCGAATGGCATTTTCTGTAGCCCATACACGACTAACCTGCCCTTGACCGATCCCAAGAGTTTGACCATCACGAGTAATCGCGATTGCATTGGATTTCGCATGCTTAACGATCTTCCATGCAAAGGTCAATTCTTCAATTTCTTTTTTGGTTGGAATTCTATCTGTCACTACCTGAAGCTCACCTTCAAATAAGCTATTATCTACCTCTTGAACCAATAACCCACCAAGTGTCTTTTTCATATCCAACTGATTCACCGCTTTGTCCATCATCGATGCCAATTTTAAAATGCGAAGGTTTTTCTTCTTCTTAAGAACTTCCAATGCATCCTCGTCAAAATCTGGCGCAATAACGATTTCCAAAAAGGTTTCATTCATTTTCTCTGCTGTCTGGACATCAACTTTTCTATTAAGTGCAACGATGCCACCAAAGATCGATACTGGATCACAGTCATAAGCCTTTGTATATGCGTGTAATAGGTCAAAGCCCGTACCGACGCCACAAGGACTTGAATGCTTCACAGCAACCACTGTAGGCTTTTCCGTAAACTCTTTCATAAGCGCGAGTGCACCGCCGACATCATTGATGTTGTTAAAAGAAAGCGCCTTACCGTGAAGCTGTATCGCTTCTGATAACGTTCCTTTCGTATCTAAAACCTCTTTATAGAATGACGCTCTTTGATGCGGATTTTCACCATATCTTAAATCCTGAGCTTTTTCATAGGTAACTGTGAACGTCTTTGTAAACGGTGTTTTATTGGCATGCTTCATCAAATACTCAGCAATCATGGCATCGTAGTAAGCAGTATGCTGAAATACTTTAAGTGCCAAATCGTATTTCATCTCATAAGGTACCTCGCCCTCAGTACGAATTGCATCAATAACCGTTGAATAATCCTCAGGATCAATAACGACGACCACATCTTTGTGATTTTTAGCTGCTGATCTTAGCATCGTCGGGCCACCAATATCAATGTTTTCTACTGCATCCTCAAACTTGACGTTTGGCTTTTGAATAGTCTGCTTAAAAGGATATAAGTTAATTATGACATAATCAATGGTTCCAATGCCAAGCTTCTCTAGCTGCGACATATGTGCTTCACTCTCTCTGATTGCCAGAATGCCGCCATGAACTGCTGGATGCAGGGTTTTAACTCTACCGTCTAAGCACTCTTCAAAGCCTGTGATTTCGCTAATGTTCTTAACGGGAATACCTGCCGCTTTGATGCTTTGTTCAGTACCGCCGGTGGATACCAGCTCAATCCCTAGCTCGTGAAATGCGCTGGCCAGCTCAACGATGCCCGATTTATCCGAAACGCTTAATAAAGCTCTTTTTCTCATTACCTTCACCTTTTCTCGCCCAAGGCTAAATTTTATAGCTATAATCCAATTGAAAGAACGCCATTTTGAATGTCAGCAATGGTTTTGACCATTAATTGATGTTCTTCTCTCAATACTCGTTGTGCCAATATTTCAGGTGTATCATCTGCTTTTACCATCACGCTTGATTGATAAATGATACGACCTGTATCTATTCCCGAATCTACAAAATGTGTCGTTGCCCCACTTTGCTTCTCACCAGCTGCCAAAACAGCTGCATGGACCTTCAAACCATAATAACCATGACCACCAAATTTTGGAAGCAACGATGGATGGATGTTAATAATTCTGCCCTTATATGCTGCAATAAAACGTTCGTCTAATATTGCTAGATAACCTGCAAGCACAATTAAATCAATCTTATAGTTATTTAAAAGTAATAAAAGTTGACTGATACGCTCGCTGACATCAGGAAAATTACCTATACCAAAGTAATGAGCATCTATGCCATACTTCTCAGCTCGCTTTAAGCCAAATGCTTCCTTACGGTTAGAGATAACACACTTGATTGTGGTCTGATTTAAGTCTGTGGAAAGCGCGTCGATAATCGCTTGTAGATTTGATCCACCACCTGAGACAAAAACGGCTATATTTAAGCGTTCCATAGTGTTACTCCCTTTTCTCCATCGATTACCTCACCGATGATAGAAACGGTTTCACCCTCTTCTGTAAGTAATTCCATGGTTTTATTTACATCACTTGGCGAAACGATGACGATAAATCCGATCCCCATATTAAAGGTGCCATATAAGTCTTCTAGATCGATGTTACCTACTTTTTCGATATAATCAAAGATTGCAGGTTTTGACCAAGAACCCAACTTGATTTTTGCATTTTGACCTTCAGAAAGCACACGTGGAATATTTTCATAGAAGCCGCCTCCCGTCATGTGAACCATACCTTTAATATTCACCTCTGACAAAAGGGTCATGATTGGTTTCACATAGATTTTAGTTGGCTCTATCAGTGCCTTTCCTAGTGTCGTGTTCAATTCAGGAATAAATGTATCAACCGATAATCCTAGTTGATCAAAGAAAAGTTTTCTAACGAGTGAGTAACCATTTGAATGAATGCCACTCGACTTAAGACCAAGGATGATATCGCCAGGTTTTATACTCGCACCTGTGATGATTTTTTCCTCATCGACGACGCCTACAGCAAAACCAGCCATATCGTACTCACCATCACCATAAAAGCCTGGCATTTCAGCAGTTTCCCCACCTAATAAAGGCATTGCAGCTAGCTTACAACCGTCTGTAATCCCTTTGACGATTTGCTCAGCACTTTCTGCATTGAGCTTACCAGTTGCTAGATAATCTAAAAAGAAAAGCGGCATAGCCCCTTGGCAAAGGATATCATTAACACACATCGCTACCAAGTCTTGACCCACGGTATCATGTTTGTCCATCATAAAAGCAAGCTTTAATTTTGTACCAACACCATCTGTTCCAGCAACCAGAACTGGACTTTTGTAGCTACCACTAAGTCGTAACAAACCACCAAAGTTTCCTAGATCGCCAATAACATCGCCATTATAAGTCTCTTTAACGTGCTTTTTCATTAGTTCCACTGCTCTAGCGCCTTCTTTGACGTCTACTCCAGAAGCTGCATAGGTTAATTTATCTTTTGACATCGTCTTAACATCCTCTTTTCACTATAATCGTTGGCGTTTATTCAAACATAAATTTATTAGCTTCTTCAGGCACTTCCATTGGATAGTCGCCATCAAAGCAAGCGGTACAGAGTCCACATGGTTTAAAATCGATGGATTTTTTCAGACCAGCATCACTTAAAAATGCCAAACTATCTGCGCCAATCATCTCACAAATCTCATCTATCGTATGGATTGCACCGATTAATTGCTGTCTATTTGGCGTATCGATTCCGAAATAGCATGGGTGCTTAACTGGCGGCGAGCTCACTCTAACGTGAACTTCTGATGCACCAGCCGCTTTTAACATGTTTATGATACGCTTGCTCGTCGTCCCTCTTACGATGGAATCATCTATTAAAATAAGTCTTTTGCCTTCGATATTTCTTTTCATCACATTGAGTTTAAGTCTAACAGCAAGCTCTCTTGATTTTTGGTCCGGCTGAATGAACGTTCTACCCATGTATTTGTTCTTGATAAGTCCTGTATTATAAGGAATACCAGACTCTTCGGCATAACCAATAGCCGCAGCAATCCCCGAGTCTGGCACAGCGATAACCATATCTGCTTCAACAGGATACTCTCTCGCTAAAATACGGCCAGACTCAACACGCGTTTCATAGACACTTTTACCATCTATGATGCTGTCAGGTCTAGCAAAATAAACGTATTCGAAAGCACAGATGGCTTTTTTATGACCCTCAGCGAAGAAAATAGATTCTACACCCTCGTCACTAATGATTACGATTTCGCCTGGTTCTACATCTCTTACAAACTCTGCACCCACAACATCGTGCGCACATGATTCAGATGCAAGCACATAGCCGCCTTCAGGTAACTTAGCAAGAGAAAGTGGTCTTAAGCCATTTGGGTCTCGTACACCGATCAGCATATGATCGATGACGATGGTTAGTGCGTATGAGCCTTTAATTTCTTTAACCGACTCTATAACCGCTTCCTTCATGCCCAAGCTATAGTTTTTTGCGATTAAGTTTGCGATAACCTCTGAATCGATAGAGGTTTGAAAGATTGAGCCTTCATCTTCGAGGCGATTTCTGATTTCCACCGCGTTGACCAAGTTGCCGTTATGTGCAAGAGCGATACTTCCCCCCTTGTATCTCACCACAAGAGGTTGTGCATTTGAAACATAGCTGTCACCTGTCGTACTGTATCTTACGTGACCGATACCGATATCTGCTGGTAAACGATCGAGGATTTCGTTGTCGAAAACTTCTTGGACCAAACCCATTTCTTTATAATATTGCATTTTATCGTTTTTTAGAACCGCAATCCCAGCACTTTCTTGACCTCTATGCTGAAGTGCAATTAGCCCAAAGCAAAGCATGTGTGAAATGCCGCTAACACCTGGTGCATGGATCCCGATAACGCCACATTCTTCACTGAGTTTGTCCATCTTTAAAAAATCATCCATTAATATGCCTCCACCTAATTAGGCTTGAATTCTACTTAAAACCTCTTGATAAGTTTGCTCTACATCGCCAAGATCTCTTCTAAAACGGTCTTTATCCATTTTTTTGTTTGTTTCTGCATCCCAAAGTCTGCAAGTATCTGGTGAAATCTCATCTGCCAAGATAACTTCCCCTTTAAATAGACCGAATTCAAGTTTAAAGTCAATTAGCTTTAAGCCATGTGCTAAGAAGAACTCTACTAAAATCGTGTTGATTTTTAGAGCCATTTCCTTGATTTTTTCAACTTGCTCACGTGTCGCAAATGCCATAGCATAGATGTGATAGTCATTGATCATTGGATCACCAAGTGCATCGTCCTTGTAACAGAACTCTAAAACCGTTTCCTTCATTACGACGCCTTCTTCAAGACCCAGTCTTTTAGCAAGTGAACCAGCTGCTACGTTTCTAACGATGACCTCAAGTGGTAGGATTGTAACCGCTTTAACATATTGCTCTCTATCTGAAAGTAATTTTTCAAAGTGTGTTGGAATGCCTTGTTCTTCAAGCATTTTAAATAAAAGCGCACTCATTTTATTATTAACAACACCTTTATCAACGATCGTACCCTTTTTCTCACCGTTAAATGCTGTGGCATCATCTTTGTATTCTACTATATAGTAATTTTCATTCTCTGTTTTAAAAACCTTCTTAGCTTTACCTTCATAAAGTTGCTCTAACTTGTTCATATGAACCTCCATAAATTTTATTCTTACCCTACTTGTTGCCACCTTCAGTATTAACTGAATGACATAAACAAATCTTACGTAGAACTGCTATCAATAAAAACAAATATAGGCTATAAAACCTGACTTTTGCTTTATAAGCAGATATAAGCTTGTAGCATAGCCACAAGCTTAATAATTAATAACGAGATTGAATCGCAGCGTCTTTCTTTAAAACCGCTTCAGCCATCTCTGATTTATATGCTCTCATTTTTTCTCTTAGTTCAGGGTATTTAACAGATAGGATTTGTACTGCTAGTAGACCTGCATTTTCAGCACCATCTACAGCAACTGTCGCAACTGGAATGCCACTTGGCATTTGCACGATTGAAAGGAGTGAGTCTAGACCGTCTAGCGTGGATGATTTGATTGGAATACCGATTACAGGTAGTGTCGTTACACCTGCAATAACACCAGGTAAGTGTGCTGCTTTTCCAGCGGCACCAATAATAACTTCAACCCCGTCTGCCTCGGCGTTCATAGCAAACTCAACGGCTAAGTGTGGCGTTCTGTGCGCAGATAAAACTCTTGCAACTACTTCCACATCAAACTTTTTTAAAATACCTATACAACGTTCAACAACTGGAAAATCCGAATCGCTGCCCATTAGAATAGCAACTTTCATAACGCCTCCTGAAATCCGAATGTTTTTTATGCTTTTTAAAGGTTTATTCGTATATACAAATAATATAGAAGATTCAGTCTTGCGTCAAGATAAAATACGAATATTTTTGTACTAAATAAATTTAATATTCATAATTGTACCGATAAAAAAACACCCTCTTACAGAGGGTGTTTGCACTAAAATATTATATGGAATGGGCTTACCTATTTTTGAATTTTAAAGGCATATTTGATTTCATTGACGTACTTTATCCCCGCGTCTACAATATTCAACGTATTGGGACATTTTTGTGCTTCGAAGCATATACCATAGTGATTCTTATATGAAATGTTATTCGTATATATGACAACATCCGATTGATTAGTTGTAATTTCAAGCACTCTGCCTGAAACAGGATCCTTGTAAATCACTTGAGGCATTCCTTTATCTATTGCGTCATCGAGAGAAAAAGGATGGTCAATACCACTGTACTTACTTTTATAAGCGCTTAAAATAGGGGTCAGCTGTCTGAAGTCAAAGGCAGAACCCTTCACATGAACCTTCTCTTGTATTGGACAGTTTTTTTCATCCAAATTATAAAAGTAATCCGCATTTACAAACAGCAAATGTTCGTCTATTTTGTGCTTTTCGTTTCCAGAAAGATTAAAGTAAGTATGATTGGTCGTATTGATATGACAGTCACGATCTGCAAGCGCACGATGTGTCACCTTTAGTTCATTATCATCATTTAGCTCAATAGCCAATTCAAATACGATATTACCAGGATAGCCGCCTTGCAAATGTCCATGTACATACTTTAATACGACACTACATGCTTCATTAGATACCATTTCACCGGTAATCATCCAAAGCTGCTGGTGAAGTCCCTCTTGTCCACTGTGCAGATTATTGCCCAAGCGATCCACGGGAAGACTAAAGACCCTATCACAAATCTTAAGCTGTCCTTCACTTAATCGACCGGCATTCGGACCAATAACAGCGTTTAAATATAAGGGGTTCTTTATGAAATCCTTTGGGTCATCATAAGTCATAACCACGTTTTCACTTAAACCTAATGCATCTGGTACCATTAAAGACAATAAGATAGCACCATAATTTAAAAACCTTGCAGACATACCTTGGTTATTGCTTAATTCAATCCATTCAATTGGTAAATCAAGCAATTTACTAAGCGTTTCCTCTTTTCCCATCTTTATGTCCATCTTAGCCTCCAAGCCTATCGCCTAAGCCTTTAAAAAATCACCAATACCATCATAATGCTCCTTATAGATACCAGAGTCTCTTAGAGCAAGTTCAAATTTTTTACCTACCTGAGCCTTCAAGAAATCAGATATTGACTGATCCATTACTGATATATTCGCCTGATTTGAAAACAAGTCAACAATCTCAGTACGGATCTCTTGGATCCATGGCTCATGCTTTCTAGTTGTTTCTGAAAAAATCACATCGCCTAACTTTGAACGTTCAGTGTCCCAAGCACTCGTAAGCTCCATCTTTAACTGATCAAGCTCACTAGCAAGTCGAGCTGGTAGCACCGCTAACCCCATTACCTCGATCAATCCAATATTCTCTTTTTTAATATGATGATGCTCAGTGTGTGGATGAAAGATGCCATCAGGATGTTGGTCTGTCTTCCTATTGTTTCTTAGTGCGAGATACATCTCATACTCACCGTTCAATTTTCTTAGAATAGGCGTAACTGTGTTATGGCGTTCGTTGGTATGAGCAAAGAGCTCATAGCGTTCATCGGAATAACCGATCCATTTATGAAGCAATGCTGAAGAGGCCTCTATGATATGCTCTCTGCTCTTGCTTCTCAATCTTACAACAGAAAGTGGCCATTTCAATATATCGTAAGCAACGTCTTCCATTTCTTTTAATCTGATAGTCTCATATACCTCTGCTCGCATCATTGGCATCTCATAGTTTCCTGCCTGATAATGATCATGCGTTAATATTGAGCCACCAACCGTGTGAAGATCAGCATTTGATCCAATAAAATAGTGTGGTACCAAATCAACAAAATCGCACAGCCTAACGAACGTGTTTCGATCTATTTTCATATCGCGATGCTCACGACACAATACAATCGCGTGTTCATTGTAATACACATAAGGTGAATACTGTAGATACCATGGCTCATTTTGTAGATTCATCTCGATAATTCTATGATTGTGTCTTGCCGGATGATTAATATTCCCCTGATAGCCAGCATTATCCACGCAGAGTAAGCATTTAGGGTATACAGAGGGCGGTAAAGTCTTTGCTAATGCAATTTCTTTAGGGTCCTTTTCTGGCTTAGAAATATTAATGGTTATATCCATGCAGCCATACGGTGTTTCTGTAACCCAGCTGATATTTTTACTGACGCGGTCCATTCTAATATAAGTAGACGCATTTGATAAAGAATAAAAATACTCAGTTGCAAACTTTGGATCCGCATGGTGTAGTGACCAAAAAATACGGTTAACTTCTGAATTCCGTGGCATCATATAACTCATTAGCTCTGCTTGAAACTGTTCAACCTGATAGGAATATTCTAGTGGCTCTCCAATTTCGTTTGCAGATGCTGTGATGCTGTTTAAAAGCTCATATACCCCTAGCGAAGGCACCTCAGCCATTAACACCTCGTCAATATCAGCGACTGCATTTAGTCTTTTCCAAAACAGATTTCTAACGACTTCAACATCTAGCTCATTAATCATTCGATGCTCAAGTCCAAAACGGATAAGACCCTCAACGTCTATCAATAATTTATTCAACACGAGCAGTTCCTCCTGAGATTCGCGCAACATAAAATGAAGCATCTATGCCAGTAAGCGCTTTGTATTGTTTCGAAATATTTGTCTCATAGTCTGCAATGTGATCCTTATGAACCAGCGCAATCGCACAGCCGCCAAAGCCAGCGCCTGTCATTCTAGCACCAATAACACCACGTTCCTTTCTACTTAATTCAACTACTGTATCGAGTTCATAGCAACTGACCTCAAAGCTGTTCTTTAATGACTCATGTGAGCTGTACATCCACTCACCAAACGCCAACAAATTGCCATCTGTAAGCTCTGCCTTGCTGCTCTTGGTTCTAAAGTTCTCTTGGATGGCATGTATCGCTCGCTTGTAGACTGAGCTTGCCTCAAGCACCTCTGAAACCTCAATGAATTCTTTTGGCGTCATATCACACAAAGAAGTAATTGGTCTTTTTTTGTAGTTCGATTTTAATAGACCAAATGCTGTCTCACACTCAGTTCTACGTTGATTATACTCTGAGTCTACTAACCCGCGTTTTTTATTGGTATTGATGATAACGATTCTATAATCTCCTAGTGTTGCTGGGACATAAGTGTAATCCAACGTATCACAATTCAGCATTATTGCATGATCCTTTTTACCCATGGCGATAGAAAACTGATCCATTATGCCACAATTTACACCGTTAAATTGATTCTCTGAAAGCTGACAAAGCTTCGCAATCTCTACACCACTAAGTCCAAGCTCGTAATAATCATTGGCTATAGTTGCCATTAGAACCTCAATCGATGCTGAGGAAGAAAGACCCGCACCATTTGGTAAATCACCGTAAAATAGAAGATCAAAACCAAAGGTAGTCTGATAGCCTTTGGACTGAAGCGTATACAAGACACCCATTGGGTAATTCGCCCAATCCAATGTCGCATCATATTGAATCGAATTCAAGTCAAAGCTTAACACGCCAAGAGATTCAAAATTTAATGATTTTAGTCTTACCTTAGTATCGGTTCTAGGTCGAACTAAGGCATAGGTACCTAGGTTGATCGCAACAGGTAAAACCATTCCACCATTGTAATCGATATGTTCGCCAATCAAATTGACTCTGCCGGGTGAAAAATAAAACGCTTCGGAAGCAGCAGTATAGCTGTTCAAAAATTCTAAACTCATTTGTTCCTTCATATCCGTCCTCCACTACGCTTTATATCCATTTGGATGTGACAGATGGAACCGCCATGCATCAGATATTATCGTCTCAACTTTAGTATATTTTGGATTCCAATTTAACACTGACTTTGCTTTTTCTGAAGATGCAATTAAGGTCGAAGGGTCACCTGCACGACGTACATCAATTTTTTCAGGTATAGGATGTCCGGTTACCTTTCTCGCCACTTCAATAATCTCTTTAACTGAAAATCCCTCGCCACTTCCGAGGTTAAACACATCGCTCTTACCATTATTTCTAAGATAGTTGAGCGCTTTAATATGTGCATCAATTAAATCAATTACATGTATATAATCTCGGATACAAGTTCCGTCCTTTGTTGGATAGTCATCCCCAAATACGGTAATAAACTCTCTTTGACCCAATGGTACTTGAAGTACCAACGGAATTAAATGTGTCTCAACGCCATGCGCTTCACCAATTTCACCGGTTTCATCTGCACCCGCGACATTGAAATATCTTAGTGAAACATATCTGATCCCGTGCGCTTGATCTGCCCACTTAAACATATTTTCCATCATTAGCTTTGAAGCGCCGTATGGGTTTGTAGGGTCTGTTTTGCTAGCTTCTAAAATAGGCACTTGATCTGGCTCTCCATAGACCGCAGCGGTGGAAGAAAAGACAATCTTATCGACATTAAATTCCTTCATCACCTTTAAGACATTAATTGCGCCACCAACGTTATTGTCAAAATACTTAATAGGCTTATACACAGACTCACCCACTAGTGAATTTGCACAAAAATGCATAACTGCTTCAATCTTATTTTGTATAAAAACTTCCCTGAGCGCTGCTTCATCTCTTATATCAACTAAGTAGAATTTTGCTTTATCATGAATCGCTTCTTTATGACCTGTTTCTAAATTATCGACAACGATGACCGACTCTCCAGCTTGGATCAGTTGTCTTACTGCATGGCTACCGATATAGCCTGCGCCTCCTAAAACCAATATCATATGATTCTCCTTTATCCAAATAGATTCGAGTTCTTAAGACTATCATATCACATCAGTTAATAAAATCAATTATTTTAGTAAAAATTTACTTAGTGTTTTTTTCAGTTAAAAATTGCCAATATTTCTTAGGCATCATATGAATATGTCTACGTTTGTCCTTGCGCTCGTCAATTGCGATATGTTCAAAGTAAGCCTGCCACATTTTTTGGTATTGCGCCTCACGACTGGAATAGTATAGTGCTTCCACAGGGTCTAAATCGCTAAAGTGGACATCTGTCTTATTATAAAAGGCCGCTTTACGTCGCTTTGTGTCATGGAGCACCCAGAGCTGATCGCCAAGGCGATCAACAAAATGCGGTACTACTAACGCCAGCAGATCATAGGTAGGCTCAAATTGGCTGTAATATATGCCCTTATCAAGCTCAGCAAATCGTATAAAACCAATCATACGATGAGACTCTCTTGCTACCGCGTTGTAGCATTTGTAAAGCGTCATAATAGCTTCATCAGAAAAGTTCTCTAAACCATTTCCTCCAAGCCTGTAGGCTCTTTTTAAGGCTCTAAACAGCTTGGTCCCAAACTGCTCATCCTCAGACAGATATGCATATCCAATCCGTCGAAATGCTTCTTCACCAAACGTTTCAATAATGGATGCGGTCACCTTTCCAGCATATTCCGAGGAAGTATGGCATTCCACAACTTGATCAAATATATCGTATTGATAAAGCGTTCGAATGCACATCATATCCTTTTCGGGATTTGCCTTGGCGTAAAACATCTCATAAACCGCAGAAAGCGCACCTTCAAAGCTACCATCAAATAGATAAACCACTATGACCACCTCCTGAGTTAAAAACATTCGGGTATAGATCAAAAAGCTTCAGTTGATTTGCCCCTTTTTTGGGCGGTTCTATTAATAGAGTTCTTAACTTTCTTGGTTCTAAATCGATATCGCCAAAGTACTTTCCATTACAAGTAACAAAATACTTTGCACGTTTCATCACGACACCCATTTTAACTAAAGCATCAAATCCCACAGGACCAAATCTTCTAGCTGCCATAATTCGTCTGGCTGTAACATTTCCAATCCCCGGAACTCGAAGTAGCTCTAATAGGCTTACCTTATTTACCTCCATCGGAAACAGATGTGGATTTCTTACTGCCCATTGACATTTCGGGTCCATCTCCATGTCAAGATTTGGATCCGCCTTGGTCAGAATTTCATCTGCTGTGAACCCATAAAATCTCAAAAGCCAGTCCGCTTGATAGATACGGTGCTCTCGCTTCAAAGCATCTGTGTGATTCATAGAAACTATAGCATTTTTACCCACGGGGACATAAGCAGAATAGTAGACGCGTTTTAAAGACATGCGGTTATATAACGCTTCAGATATCTTAATAATTTTATAGTCAACCTCATCTGTCGCACCTACGATGAGCTGAGTGCTTTGACCTGCCGGCACAAAAGCAGGTGTGTGTTTATATCGAACAATGGATGATTTGTTTTCAACAATTCTTTCCTTTATCATCTGCATTGGCGCAATCATTTCATTTCTATTTTTTTCAGGCGCCAAAAGCCTTAGACTTTTAGTTGTTGGTAGTTCAATATTGATACTCATTCGATCCACATAAAGGCCTGCCTGTTCGATTAATTTAGGATCCGCTCCAGGTATTCCTTTAAGGTGGATATAGCCATTAAACCGCTCTCTTTCTCTTAAACGCTTTACAACCGCCAAAAGCTGCTCCATGGTGTAATCAGGCGACCTCACAACACCAGAGCTCAAAAATAAGCCTTCAATATAATTCCTTCTATAAAAACTGATGGTCAAATCCACAACCTCATCTGGCGTGAATTCAGCTCTTTGCATATCGGGATTGCTCGCGCGATTGATACAGTAAGCGCAATCATACAGGCATTTGTTTGTATATAGTATTTTAAGTAGCGAAATGCACCTACCATCCTCTGCAAAGCTATGACAAATGCCAGGTAAAGCTGCATTCCCAAGTGCACCCTTCACTGATTTACGCTCGCTGCCACTAGAAGAACATGACACATCGTATTTAGCCGCATCCGCAAGGATTTCAAGTTTTTTTAAAGCGTCCATAGCAACCTCCAAATAGAACGTATGTTCTATTTGATTATACGCTTTTTTCTACCCTTTGTATAGTAATAAAATCTTTATCCACAAGTCATAATGATTTTGCACAAGCCATTTTGTGGCAAAAAAAGAGACGCTACACTTTAAAGTAGCGCCAATCATGCTTATAACCTTTTTATATTACTTAAAAATAGAAATAATCGCCTTCTATCAGCTTGTAAAAGCTATCTGCCTTTGAAGCAAATGGAATACTATTAAAGTATAGGCAATTTGGTGCAATTTCAACTCCCATCATCGCTCTTTTCGCAGCCATCAAACTCGATTGAGACAATTCCCTTGTCAAAAAGCTGCTTTTATACGCAGGTGGGAACTGATTGCGTTGATAGATGACCTCGTAAATTGTATTTGGAAATTTCGGACTGGCAACTCTATTGAGTACAACGTTTGCCACCGCAGTTTTTTTGTCCAAAGAGCCGCCTCTAGTTTCAGCCTCGATAATTCTAGCCAACCAGATTAAGTCCTCTTCAGAATAATTCATAGATCTTACTTCACTAGCAGCAATCTTGATCGTCGGACTACTTAATGTTACATGAACCAATTCAGAATCCCATGTCATTTGGATTCCCATCACATCACATATTGAGTATAGCGGAACATAGATTCTACCGTCTCTTACAAAGCTTTCATTTGTTAGTTCATCTGATTTGTTATTTATCACGATTAGATTTGAATCCATTTTGTAGCTGACATAATCCTCGCCAATGTTAAGCACTGCAAACTTAGCATTAGGGAGCCATTCTAAGGTTATGTCCATTCTTTGAGCGAACTCGGATAGCAGACCATATGGGATACCATTCTCTTTTATTATAATCCCTTCGTCTTCTAATAATTGGTCATTGACGGTCACAAGGACGTCACTTGCAAATCCAAATCCAGAAATCAATAAGCATGAAAAAAGCATCAATAAGAATACCTTTAACTTCATAAAACCTCCTTGACTATTTTTCGATTTTAACACAAAAACAAAAAAAACAAAAGACATATTATGGAAATATGTCTTTTGTCTGTTTATCAGTAACAACTTCACCGTTATTTTGTTATTGAAACATAATTATTCCAAGCGTCAATTTGTTGTCGAAAATATACAAAAATATAGTGATATTGCCTTAAATCTGAATAAAATTATTTGAAGTAGCTAACACCCGATTGAAAAATATCAAAAGTTTTTTCACCGTAAATATTTTTATAAAGACCCTCAGCGGTTCTTTCGATGTGACCCATTTTACCAAACACTCTACCATCAGGCGAAAAAACACCTTCGATCGCCTCTACTGATCCGTTGATATTATAATTGCCATCGTAGGTCGCTTGACCATTTGAATCCACATATTGCGTCGCAATTTGACCATTTGATTCTAAAATTTGAATCGTTTTTTCATCGGCAAAGAAGCGGCCTTCACCGTGTGAAAATGCCGTTTGATAGATTTCACCTACATTTGCATTTGACAGCCAAGGAGAGTTGACAGAAGCCACCCTTACTGAAGCCATTCTAGCGACGTGTCTGCCAATCTTATTAAAGGTTAAGGTTGGTGAATCCTCTGATAGCTCTCTTATTTCGCCATAAGGTAAAAGACCTAGCTTCACTAAAGCTTGGAAGCCATTGCAAATTCCCAACATCATACCGTCTCGAGAATTGAGTAATGCCATTATTTCCTCTGCTAACTTCGGATTTCTAAAGACAGAAGCAATAAACTTACCTGACCCCTCAGGTTCATCCCCTGCACTAAATCCACCTGGCAAAGCAACTATCTGAGATTTTTTAATTTTCTCAGCAAAACGTTCCACTGATTCTTTTACCGCTTCAGGTGTAAGATTTCTAAAGATTTCAAACTCGACAGTTGCGCCTGCTTTTTCAAAAGCCTTAATGGTATCGTATTCACAGTTGGTCCCTGGGAATACAGGAACAAAAACTCTAGGCTTTGCAATTTGTATAGCTGGCTTACGATTGCTTCTCACTGTGTATGAAATGGTTTTGGCAACGCCTGTATCGTGATGCTGTGTTGGAAAAATCGGCTCAAGTGTTCCTGTCCACGCCTTAAGCGCATCCTTACCTGAGATAACTGCATCACCTACTGTAAATTCAAATGCAGCCTGTGTTTGTCCAATAAGACTAAAATCAGCATTATTTGTAATGCGACCCACCGAATCGTTTGAGACCTCGATTACAATTGAGCCAATTTCAGGAGAAAATACTGTGCTTTGTATTTTTGATTCAAGCTTAAAGCCAATTTGATTGCCAAAAGCCATCTTAGAAAGTGCCATCGCCACGCCACCTTCGCCAATAGCGTATGCCGAAAGTACGTTTCCACTGTGCATTTCAGATAAAATCACATCATAGCCTGATTTTAAAGCGGTGTAATTTGGCATGTCTGCCGCTTCTCTAGAAGGGTTAAACAAAACCAATTTTGAGTTTTTATTCTTAAGCTCCTGTGAAATAACATCGTTAGTTTTACCGTAAGTGACCGCAAATGAAATAAGCGTTGGCGGTACATCCCTATCTTTAAACGTACCAGACATTGAATCCTTACCGCCGATTGCCGCTGTATTAAAATTCACTTGAGCATCGCATGCACCAAGAAGCGCAGCCATTGGCTTTCCCCATTTAACAGGGTCCGTTCCTAACTTTTCAAAATACTCCTGAAGCGATAATCTAATCTTTTTATAATCACCGCCAATTGCCACTAGCTTGGCAATTGATTCCACCACTGAATAAACGCCGCCATGGAAAGGTGACCATTTACCTATTTCAGATTGATAGCCATAGCTCATCATAGAAACTGTATTCGTTTCTCCGCCTAAAACCGGTAGCTTTGCAGCCATTGCTTGAGATGGTGTCAGCTGATTAACACCGCCAAAAGGCATCAACACAGTTGCTGCCCCAATGGTATTATCAAATCTTTCAACGAGCCCTTTTTGAGAACACACATTTAAGCTGGACAGCTTGTTTAACCATGTACTTACAACGTCTCCGTTGAACGAATTGTCAAAATATGAAGTTGCCTTTGGAGCAGTAATATTTACTTGGTTAGACCCTCTTACACCATTTGTGTCCAAGAAAGCTCTTGACACGTCGAGAATAGATTGTCCTTGCCAAGTCATTTCAAGTCTGCCTGTGTCGGTTACCTCTGCCACTACTGTCGCCTCAAGATTTTCAGAATCACAAAGTGACATCACTTGGTCTAAGTCTTCAGGCGCGATCACAACTGCCATACGCTCTTGCGACTCAGAGATAGCAAGTTCTGTACCGTCAAGTCCTTCATATTTCTTTGGCACTTTATCTAAATTGATTTTCAAACTATCCGCTAGTTCGCCGATGGCTACAGAAACACCACCTGCGCCAAAATCGTTACACTTTTTAATACATGCTGACATCTTTGGATTTCTAAATAATCTTTGAATTTTTCTCTCTTCAGGTGCATTCCCCTTTTGAACCTCTGCGCCACAAGCCACTAAGCTTTCCTCATCATGTGCTTTAGAGGAGCCAGTTGCACCACCAACACCGTCGCGTCCAGTTCTGCCACCGATTAGCACAATTAAGTCACCTGTCTCAGGTTGTTCTCTTCTTACATTTGAAAGTGGTGCAGCACCCATTACAGCGCCTACTTCCATACGCTTTGCTACAAAGCCATCGTCGTATACCTCAGCGACATGACCCGTTGCAAGACCGATTTGATTGCCGTAGGCACTAAACCCAGCAGCCGCTTTTTGTGTGATGATTTTTTGTGGTAGTTTTCCTTCAAGTGTCTCTTCGATCGGCGTTAAGGGATTACCCGCACCTGTTACTCTCATACTTTGATAAACATAGCTTCTTCCTGAAAGCGGATCTCTGATAGCGCCACCTAAGCAAGTTGCAGCGCCACCATATGGTTCTATTTCAGTCGGATGGTTGTGCGTTTCATTTTTGAACATAAGTAACCAAGGTTCATCTATACCATTGACGTCTACATCGATCTTAATGCTACATGCGTTAATCTCATCAGAAACATCTAAATCCTCAAGTCCACCGTTTTTTCTAAGTGTTTTCATGTTAATCGTCGCCAAATCCATAAGCGTCATCAATCTACCGGAGTTACCATAAATCGACTCACGCATTTTTAAATAGCTTTCATAAGCTTTCACTATTGGCGTCGTGTATTCTGATGCTTCTATCGTTACATCTGTGAGCTCTGTCATAAACGTGGTATGACGGCAATGATCTGACCAGTAAGTGTCGATTACTTTCAGTTCTGTAATCGTTGGATTTCTTTTTTCAGCTATAAAGTAGTTTTGAATGTGCTCTAAATCTGCTAATGTCATTGCAAAACCCATCTGGTTTCTAAAATTTGAGAGTGATTCATTTGATAGTTTGATAAAATCCTTGACCGTTTCAACTGGCTGAGGGATTGGCATCTCAAGTGCTATTTTAATTGGTCGTTCAAGTGCCACTTCACTTGATTCTACTGGGTTGATTAAGAATGCCTTAACCCTTAGGACCTCTTCCTCTGAGAGTGTGCCTTTTAAAACGATGATTTTTGAAGCTGCAATCTCTGCTCTGTTTTCCAAAGTAACAATTCCGATACATTGCGCTGCCGAGTCAGCTCTTTGGTCGTATTGGCCAGGTAAAAGTGAATATCTAAACGCCGTCTCATCGCTCTCGATCTTTATATCAGATAGTCTAATCTGATCGACGTTTGGCTCAGAAAGTACAGTATTAATCACCGTTTCAAGCTTATCCTCAGGTACGCCTTCAAAGTCATAGCAATTGATGATTCTAACACTCTTTAATCCAGATAAGTGTAAATCGTGTTTGAGTTCGCCTGCCAACGCAATCGCTTCAACGTCAAACCCTTTTTTCTTTTCTACCAACACTCTCGTAACCATTTTTGCCTCCTCAGCACATTCTTTTATGTTAACTTAAGTGTACCATGAAAATATATATAAATAAATTTAATATTAATAATGTATATCATTAGTAAAACTAATGAATAAAATAAAAAAATGGCACTCTTATTCAGAGTGCTAAAGAAGTAAAGATATATTTGAAGTGATTGCTAGCGAGTAAGCATTTATATCATTGCTCCAAATCATTGATAAAGTTATCAAACAACCGTTTGATCATCTCAATATTGGTGATATAATACATTTTTTTACCTTCCTGAAGGCTCAAGGACAAAAGTCTTAAGCCCAATAAAATAGAAATATGATGGCTAATCGTTGCTTTAGAAAGCTTTAATCGATCGGCATAATCCTTTGCACAGACCGGCTCCTTTGAAGCCATTTGAATCATAAGGAGCTTCGTTGGATCACCAAGAGATTTAAAAACCTCCTGTTCTATGGTTTTTTCCTTTTCAGAGATGACTTTTTTCATACCAAAGCCGACAATCATATTGAGGCTTTGATGACTTTTATGGATAGAATACATTAAAACATATTCTCCAAGCACTGTCATACAAACTGTGATTTCCTTAATGGCATCTGTTTCACCTTCAAGCTGAATCATTAGATAGCTGTTTCTAAACCGGTTTTCATCAACCATGTCTGCTTCAAGCCAAACGATTTCGCGATTATAAATTTTAATGACGCGTTCTTCAATCAGTTCGTACGTTTCGACATAGCTTTTCAAGGTATTCACACACAGCTTAAAGATTTCAGGTGCTTCGTGCTTAAATTTTTTAAGCTGTGAATAAGACATAACGATCTGTGTGGTATTATTCTCAATTAAGCTTTCTATTCGTTCTTTAATAGAAGCCTCAGTCGATTCGGCAGGTCGAACAAACTCAGTGATATAAGCTTCATAGAATTGATCGGCACCAATGTCTTCTATTAATGCGATTAACTCTCTCGGCGGTAACTCTGGATGCTTTACCGCCAAATTGTATATTAAGCTGTCAAGATAGTATTTTTTAAAAAGGAGCTTTAAGTCTTCAGATACGCGCATAGAAACCTTAGAGGACAGTTCTTCGATTAACGCCTCAATTTCTTCTGAAGGCGCGACCCCTATTTTCTTAATTTCTTTTTTGAATTCATGACCACCAAGTAGACGGTTGATCGAGAAAACGAAATCTAAACTTTTAACGCGTATGCTTTTTACCATAATGATCTCCTAACAATAGTATTCTAATCTATTATTACACTATCCTTCAGTTAGGGCAACCTCTTTTAGTTTTGAATTTTTTTGTACAGATAATGCGATGATACCAAGTGCAAAAGCATCAAATAACAGCAAGACATAGCTTGGAACGACGTCCAATAAAACACCAGTAAGAATATAGGCTATTGGCATAACCCCTTGTGACATTGCGCCTAGAACACCCATTGCTCTGCCTCTGTATTCATCTTCTATGGTCAATTGGAAAAGCACCTGAAGTGGTACGTTAACTAGTATCACAACCATTGCCAGACCAAACATCATAAGACTATAGTAGCCAGGAACTAAGATTCCGAAGCTGATTCCAGGCAAAACTGGAATCGCAAAGCTTAATAACAATATGCTAAAAAGCAACATTGCATTTCTAAAAAGAGTCTGCGAGAACTGTATGTTCTTTTTACCAACTATAATAGACATAATAATTGCGCCAATAGGAAATGCAGCCTGAATCCACCCGTTCACCTCTGGTGAAATACCATGCGTTGTGATTAGATCCACTGGAAGGATAATTGAAAATCCTGAAAGGAAGAAATTAATAACAAAAGCGTATACAGCAATCGTCATAAACGCCTTCTGTTTGAGGACATAACTAAAGCCTTCCTTCAAATTTTGTACGATGGAGGTTTTCTCAGATTCAACCCTCTTAGCTGAAGCAAACATGTTAAAATCGATAAAGCATTCACTAAACGAAGACAATATAAAAGAAATGCCATTAATTAGGAAAAAAAGTTTGATATCTAACAATCCATAGATGATACCACCAAGTATTGGAGATAGAATCGATAAGATACTGTCCATGCTTTGTGAATAGGCGTTGATCTTAGTTAAATTATTTCTCGAAACAATATTGGGATAGGATGCCCCAAAGGCACTATTAAGGAAAACAAATAGTACCGCAAGTACAAGCTCCGCTAAATAGATCATCCACAAGCTAAGCCCAGCCTTTGGAATAAAAAAGAAGAACAAGAGCATTACAATTCCGCTTATAAAATCAGCGCCAACTACTAATGCCTTTCTGCTCATCTTATCTGCAATGGCACCAGCTATCGGACTAAGTAAAACGATAGGGAGTGTCGTTATGAGTAATGAGATCGCAAAGCTTTGAGCAGATCCAGTTAATTTCAAAATGTAATAGCTCATCGCAAATCCAAAAAGCTTTGAACCCAATTGGCTGACACCCTTGCCACAAAGTGTCAGCCATAAATTTCTTATTTCTTTCATCAAACTAACCCCCGATATTCGTCCACAGTAATCTTTTTATTTGGCTTTTGATCTTATTTACTTTTTCTTGATTTCACTTGTTTTTCTTCATCGTGTACTGGTAAAAAAATAATTCTACCGTCGATGCCTGTTTGTATATTCAAGTAATTCATATTAACCTCCTAATGAAAAGAAAGTGAGATAAACTAACAACATTAACATTTCTGTAAGTATACTATATCACGATTTGTTTTGAAGTTCAATAGTTATCTAACTAAAATAAGGTTAGAAATATATTAAACGTTTGTTAATTACATTTTAACCTAACATTAACGAAACAATTTTTCAGAATTCTCAAATAACTATTTGTGTAAATAGACATTATCTTGGTATAATAACATTAGCTGAACTTATCTAAATTTACATAACAATCAGCAGGGTTAATTGCTAACCCGGGAGGTCAATATGCAACATCAATCAGTTAATTTTGAACTTTACAAAATTTTTTACTGTGCTGCAAAGGCTCTCAACTTTTCTAAGGCGGCACAAACACTGCACGTAACTCAATCGGCAGTCAGTCAAGCGATCAAGTCTTTGGAGTCTCAGCTGGGCGTTGCGCTTTTCTATCGTCAAGGACGGATCGTCTCACTAACCTATGAAGGTGACGTATTGTACCAGCACGTAGAAAAGGCGTATCATTTTTTCCTCTCTGCAGAAAAAGCAATCGATAACATACGATCGCTTGATGAAGGTACTATTTTTATAGGTGCAAGCGATACCATTACTCGATTATTTTTAATCGACTCAATCAAGAGCTTTCACGATAAATACCCTAAGGTTAGAATCTCTATTAACAATCGCCCGTCTCCTCGATCGGTAGAAAAGCTTGAAAAAGGGGAACTGGATTTGGCAATCGTCAATATTTCTCCCGACCTAACCTATGATGATCTAGAGCTACACCCACTTGATCGACTTGATCACGTCCTGGTTTCCTCTAAGCCCGTTAAAGGCATCCAGCATTTATCCGATATCAAAGAGCACCCATTGGTAGCGCTTGAGAAAAACTCTACGACGCGTAAGATATTTGAAGGCTTCTATCAGGAGCATGGCGAGCAATTAACCACCGCATTTGAGTTCGGTTCCTTTGACGTTATAATAGAAGCAATTCTATCTGGAATGGGCATAGGGTTTGTACCAAAACGCATGGCTGCACCCTACTTAAAAAATGGTGAGCTCCATTTAATCGAAATCTCAGAGCCAATTCCATCGATTGCGATTGGCATATTGCTCAATAAAAATAAGCCGCAATCCATAGCAACACAAAAATACCTCAATATCTTAAAAAAAAGCGACACAACCTAGTAAATTAGGATATAAATCCTATGAACGGAGGTTTGAGTATGCGTAAAATACAGTTAAGGGAGACAATTATGGAGAAAGGCTATTTTTATTTGAGTGAAGGTGCTCTCGACGTACATTTGTTTCATGAAGGTACCAACAAGATGAGCTATAACTTTTTTGGCGCGCATGCCATTCAGCACTTTGAGACAGAAGCAGTCAGATTCATCGTTTGGGCGCCAAATGCTAGAGAGGTTCACTTGGTTGGCGATTTTAATGACTGGAACGACTACAGCCTGCCTATGCAGCGCATCACCGATAGTGGTGTGTGGCAAATTTGCGTACCCTTTGTTCAATCCTACGATCGATACAAATATAGAATCACGACCGCTTCTCATCAGGTCATATACAAAGCGGACCCATATGCATTTCATGCTGAGGAAAGACCTCATACGGCCTCAAAGTTTTATGACTTAGGTGGCTATGACTGGCACGATTCCCATTGGCTACATCATAGGAGTCATACCGATCACCATCACCAGCCTATGAGTATCTATGAAGTCAATTTACTCTCATGGCGCAAAAAACATGATGCCGCACCCTACTCCTATCACGATTTAGCAGAAGAGCTAATTCCATATGTCAAGGAAATGAATTTCACTCACATAGAGCTTATGCCTATTATGGAGCATCCTTACGATGGCTCATGGGGCTATCAGGTTACAGGGTATTTTGCTCCGACAAGCCGATATGGCACGCCAAAGGATTTCATGTACTTTATCGACACCTGCCATCAGCATGGCATTGGCGTTATTCTAGATTGGGTGCCCTGTCACTACTGCAAGGACGCACATGGCCTTTACTATTTTGACGGCTCTCCAACCTTTGAGTCTGCAGAATACGATCGCGCACATAACGATCAATGGGGCACGATCAATTTCGATTATGGCAAACCAGAGGTTCAATCCTTCTTGATCTCAAATCTCTTTTATTGGATTGAAAAATATCACGTTGATGGGATTAGAATTGATGCTGTGGCTTATATGCTCTATCTCAATTTTGGTGGGAAATTACTCAAAAACAAATACGGCGGCTTTGAAAATCTAGACGCTATTGATTTTATTAAGAAAATGAATACTTCCGTTTTAGATGCACATCCTGATGTCCTTATGATGGCAGAAGAAAGCACCTCATGGGCTAAAGTCTCAGGAAAAGTAGCAGAAGGTGGTTTGGGATTTAACTATAAATGGAACATGGGCTGGATGAATGACATCCTTGAATATATGGCACTCGATCCTGTGTACCGAAAAGGCTTTCATCGTGCATTGACCTTTACGATGACCTACGCCTTTTCTGAGTATTTCGTTTTACCCCTTTCACATGATGAAGTCGTTCATGGCAAGCATTCTCTACTGGATAAAATGCCAGGGAACTATAATGAGAAGTTTGCAAACTTGCGTCTGCTTTACAGCTATATGTATGCACATCCCGGAAAAAAGTTGCTTTTCATGGGCAGTGAATTCGGTCAGTTCATCGAATGGAACGAATGGAAGGCACTTGATTGGCACCTATTAGAGTATGACTCACATAGGGGAATCAAAACCTTCCTTAAAGATCTAAATTGGATCTATCAAAATGAGCCAAGCTTATATGATCAGGATACCACCTACGATGGCTATGAATGGATTGAGGTGGACAACCAAGACGAAAGCGTTATTTCATTTGAAAGAATCGCATCCGACGGCAGTAAAATTATTGCAGTATTCAACTTTACTCCGGTTCCAAGAAATGCGCATCCTGTCGGCGTCAACCATCCCGGCAGATATGAAGTCATTTTAAACACGGATGACGTTAAATATGGCGGACACGATACAGAAGCTTCTTATCAAAATCTATACATCGCTTCAAAAGAAAAAAGTTTCAACCGACCATATACCATCAGAGTCAAATTATCTGGCCTTACAGGCTTGTTTATCAAATATAAGGAGGATTAATGTATGAAAGAAGGAAAAATGATCGCTATGCTTTTAGCTGGAGGTCAAGGCTCCAGACTAAAACTCTTAACCAAAGAGGTTGCAAAACCTGCAGTCCCTTTTGGAGGAAAATACAGAATAATAGATTTCCCTCTCAGCAATTGTTCCAACTCAAACATTTTTGATGTTGGTATACTCACTCAGTACAAGCCCTATCAGCTTAACTCTCATATCGGCATCGGTAGCGCTTGGGATTTAGACAGACGCTCTGGTGGTGTTAGAATCCTACCGCCATATACCAACGAGCAAGGTGGTAGATGGTATAAAGGAACGGCAAATGCTATCTTTGAAAACATCAGCTTTGTGGATGAGCTCGATCCAGAATTTGTTCTCATTTTATCTGGCGACCATATTTATAAAATGGATTACTCAAAGATGCTGGATTTTCACATTGCTAAAAAAGCCGATATCACCATATCAGTCATTCAAGTACCATGGGATGAGACCTCACGTTTTGGTATTTTAAATGTTGACGAAGATAATTTTATTACAGAGTTTGAAGAAAAACCGAAGCATGCAAAATCAAATCTCGCTTCAATGGGGATTTATATATTTAACTGGAAGCTTTTGCGTGCCTACCTCATAGCAGAGGAAAAAAAGGCTGAATCCGCTGGTGACTTTGGCAAGGACATCATTCCTCAAATGAAGGCCGATGGTAAAAAAACCTATGCTTATCAGTTTGAAGGCTACTGGAAAGATGTCGGTACAGTTAAAAGCTATTGGGAAGCAAACATGGATCTCTTAAGTGAAGATAATGAGCTTGACCTTTATGATAGCAACTGGAAAATCTACACTAAGAACAAGCATTTACCACCTCAGTACATTTCTTGCGGCGCTAGCGTTGCAAACTCGTTAATCAATGAGGGGTGCAAGATAGAAGGCAACGTTGAAAACAGTGTTCTATTCAATGAAATCCATATCAAAAACACCTCAAATGTCAACAGTACGGTTATATTATCCGGAGTTACTATAGAAGAAAATTGTAACATCTATAATGCTGTTATCATGGAGGATGTCGTCATCAAAGCAGGAACGACCATCGGCAGTCCAGACAGCGATGTCGTCTATCTCGTAAGTAAAAATAAAATTATAGAATCGGAGTGATGTACATGAAAAACTGTTTAGGAATGATCAATTTAAGCGAAAACGACGGCGCATTTGGCGTTCTTTGTCAAAATAGACCAACCTCTATGTTGCCTTTTGCAGGCAGATATCGTGTCATCGACTTTATGCTCTCAAACATGGTAAACAGTGGCATCAATAACATTGGTGTCTTTACTGGAAATAAAGTCCGTTCGGTAATGGATCATCTAGGCTCTGGACAGCCTTGGGACTTAGACCGAAAAATTAATGGTCTCTTTCTATTCACCCCAACCTACGACTACACCTCTATCAATGCTAAGGTTGGTGACCTAGACTTATTTTTCCAAAACAAATCATTTGTTAAAAACGCAAAACAAGAGCATTTATTTTTCGCAAAATCCTACATGCTAGCAAACATTGATTTAAGTCAGGCATATGAGGATTACATCGCAAGTGGCGCTGACATTGCTATCGTCTATAAAAAAGTTTCAGATGTGAAAAATAGATTTATTGGCTGTGATAAAATCAACTTTTCTGAGGCGGGTGAATTCGTCAGCATCGGACACAACCTGGGTATGGAGGAGGACTTTAATCTATCCCTCGAGATGTACTTCATGAAAAAAACCGTTTATTTCGATTTGCTTTTTGACTCAGTTGAAAAAGGCAATGCTAACTATTTGAAGCAGGCGATTCTCAATAACCTCGGAAAATATAAAGTGCATACCATCGAATATAAAGGGTATGTATCATGCATTAACTCCATTAGAAATTATTTTGATGCAAACATGGCGATCTTAAACCCTGAGATATCAAATGAGCTTTTCTTTGAGCATGGTCACATATTCACTAAGGTTAAGGATGAACCTTCTACACACTATATGAAAAATGCTAAAGTCAAAAATTCATTTATCGCCAATGGCTGTCAAATAGATGGCTATGTAGAAAACTCCATTATCTTTAGAGGTGTAAAAATTGAGAAAGGCTGTATCGTAAGAAACAGCATCATCATGCAAAAAACGCATATCGATGAAAATGTTCATTTGAACTACACCATTTTGGATAAAAGAACGACCATCAACCAAGGCGTTACTTTGATTGGCGATCCATCCCTACCTTATATCGGCGGTAAAAAGGCAGTGATCTCTAAGGAGGGCAATCTATGACAAATGTGGTATTTGTCGCTTCTGAAGCGGCACCATTTGCTAAAACAGGAGGCCTTGCAGATGTAGCAGGGTCTCTTCCTAAAGCATTAATTAAGGATGGCGTCAATGTTAAGGTCTATATGCCTTTACACATCAAAATTGCACCCTCATACCGCGATCAAATGACCTTCATCGGTTATACGACCGTCAATATGGGCTGGCGGACACAATACGTCGGACTATTGACACTTAATTATGACGGTGTCGATTATTATTTTATCGATAACGAATTCTACTTCAAAAGACATGCCCTCTATGGTGATGGCGATGATGCTGAGCGATATATCTTCTTTAGCAAGGCTGTATTAGCAGCTCTCAAGATGACCGATGTGAAACCGGATATCATCCATACCAACGACTGGCACACCGCATCAATTAATGTTTTATTAGACTTTTACTCGAAACACGATGACTTTTACAAGGGCATTAAAACCGTTTTCACCATCCACAATTTAAGATATCAGGGTGTTTTCGATCCCTATATAATGGGTGATTTATTGAACCTGCCATATGATTATTATAATGAGGAAGGTCTTAAATTTTACGATAACATCAACATATTAAAGGCGGGCATCGTTTATAGCGATCACATAACAACTGTATCGAAAAGCTACGCACATGAGATCACTTACCCTTACTTTGGTGAGAACTTAGATGGTGTCATCAATAAATATAAGGATAAGCTCACCGGTATCGTCAACGGTATCGATTATGATGTTTATTCGCCATTAACTGACACCAATATACCAGTCAATTTTGACTTTAAAACGGTTTCTAATAAAAAGGAAATCAAAAAACATGTTCAAGCTAAATTTGGACTCCCTATCGATGGTGATATACCAATGATTTCAATGGTAACGCGCTTAGCAGATATGAAGGGTCTCGACCTTGTCGAACACATATTGGCAGAACTGCTTGAACTTGACATTCAACTTGTCATCCTCGGGACAGGGGAGCATCATTTTGAGAATTTATTTAGATACTATCAATACAGATTCCCTCATAAGCTATCTGCGAGAATTTATTTTGATCAATACGAATCTCATGCCATCTATGCTGGCTCAGATTTATTTTTAATGCCCTCGCTATTTGAACCTTGTGGCTTAAGTCAGCTTATCGCCTTAAGATATGGTACGATTCCTATCGTCAGACAGATCGGTGGCTTAAAGGATACAGTAACGCCATATAACAAATTCACAGGCGAAGGCAACGGCTTCGGATTTATGAACTACAACGCACATGAGCTTTTGTTTACAATCAAGGATGCACTTGATTATTATCACAAACCGGATATATGGCTTAATCTTATGGAACAAGCCATGGCGGCAGATAATAGTTGGGAAAAATCCTCGAAGGAATATATTAAGGTGTATGAAACGGTATTAGGTAGAGAAATATAAGAGGTGACCTATGAAATTAACTGTCAACGCATTCAAAGAAGATTATATCGCTGCGATTAAAGCAACCACCGCAAGACAAATCGAAGATACGACCCCACTTGAACGATATAACGCACTTGGAGAGCTTCTCAAGGACTACATCGGCCCACTTTGGGCAAATACAAACAAAACGTATAGAGAAACGGGCTCCAAGCAGGTCTATTATTTTTCCATGGAGTTTTTAACAGGAAAATTTCTTGCAAACAATCTCAACTATCTCAGTATTTTGGAGGTTGCAGAAAAGGGACTTGAGGAGCTTGGTATTAAACTTGACGATTTAGTAGATGTGGAAGTCGATCAAGGGCTTGGTAATGGTGGTCTTGGAAGATTGGCAGCATGCTTCCTTGATGCAATGAGTTCAACCTCTATTCCAGGTCATGGTTGTGGTATTCGCTATAAAAACGGTCTTTTTGAGCAACGGATTATCGATGGCTATCAGGTAGAGTTTCCAGATCGTTGGCTGGTTAATAACAATGTTTGGGAGTACAAGCGCCCAAATAAAGCCGTTATCGTTAAATACAACGGTCGCGTTGAAACCTATATGGATGAAGATGTGCTTAGATTTAAGCATGTAGATTTTGATGCAGTAAGAGCCGTCCCTTATGATACGCCTATTTTGGGATTTGAAAACAACACCATAAATACATTAAGACTTTGGTCTGCAGAAGAAATTGACGATATCTTCGATTTTGAAAACTTTTCTAGGGGCAATTACTTAAACGCTTTTGAAAAAAAACATTCTGTCGAGATCATTACACAAATTCTATATCCAAACGACGCCTATGAGGAAGGAAAGCTCCTACGATTAAAACAAGAATATTTCTTCGTATCGGCTGGTATTCAAAGCATTTTTACAACCTATAAAAAAACAAACCTGCCAGTTGAAAAGTTCAGTGAGCACATTGCGATCCATATCAACGATACACATCCAGCTCTCGCCATACCTGAGCTGATGCGCATTCTTCTCGATGAGGAGAACCTAGATTGGGATACTGCATGGAAAATCACAACCTCATGTATCTCCTATACCAATCATACCATTATGTCAGAGGCGCTTGAAAAATGGCCACACTTTATGTTACGCGATCTTTTGCCACGCGTAACGATGATCATTGATGAAATCAATAGAAGATTTATTGAATCCTTGCGGTATGTCTATCAGTACACCGATGAGGATAAAATACAAAATATGGCGATTGTAAAAGATGGCATGGTAAAAATGGCACACCTTGCAATTGTTGGTTCACACAGCATCAATGGCGTTGCTAAGCTTCATACTGAAATTCTTAAAACCAAGGAGCTTAAGGACTTCTATAACATTTATCCTACGAAGTTTAATAACAAAACCAATGGCATTATGCACCGTCACTGGCTGCTCAATGCCAACCCAGAGCTGACAGACTACGTCGAAGAAATGATCGGTGACGGGTTTAAAAAGAACCCAATTGTCTTAAGGGATTTACTTAAATTCCGAGAAGATAAAAGCGCACAGGATGCACTCTTTAACATCAAGCATCATAATAAAGAAAAGCTTGCCAAGTTTATCTATGAAAAGCAAGGAATTAAAATAGATCCTTACTCAATCTTTGATATGCAGGCAAAGAGAATACATGAATATAAGCGTCAGCATCTAAACATTTTGCATGTCCTTCACCTTTACAATAAATTAAAGGAAAACCCAAATCTAGACATACCTCCTAGAACCTTTGTCTTCGCAGGTAAGTCAGCACCAAGCTACTATGTTGCAAAGCAAATTATCAAGCTGATCAACACGGTGGCAGACATGGTCAACAACGACGCAAGTATCAAAAACAAACTCAAGGTTGTTTTTTTACCTAACTATGGTGTATCATTAGCAAGTAAAATGATTCCAGCTGCCGATGTTAGCGAACAAATATCAACGGCATCGAAGGAGGCATCTGGTACAGGAAACATGAAATTCATGATGAACGGCGCCATAACGCTCGCAACCTTAGATGGTGCCAATATTGAAATTAAGAATGAGGTTGGTGAGAACAACATCGTCCTTTTCGGTTTGAAGGATCATGAGGTCTATGATTATTATCATAATGGGCATTACAGCGCTTATGAGGTTTACAATTCAAATCCAAACTTAAAGCTAGTGGTTGATCAGCTGGTTAATGGTTTCTTACCTGTTGCCAAAGAGGAATTTTCACCAATTGTCGATCGTCTCCTACGCTTTAATGACGAATTCTTTGTCCTTGAGGATTTTGAAGCCTACGCCGATGCTCAAGAAAGAATTGGTCTATACTATCGAGATAAATCGCATTGGATGAAAATGTCTCTAACAAATATCGCATGCTCAGGCGTTTTTTCTGCTGACTATACGATAGAAAAATACGCTTCTGGTATATGGAATATTAATCGGAAGCCTCTTGATTTCAAGCTGTAATTAATAAAAGTAAAGTAAAGGTGAAAGTATGACTATTAAAGAACTGCCGATTTCAGAGAAACAACTGGGTGCACAATATTCAAAGGCGTCAACAACATTTAACGTTTGGGCACCTACACATAATAAAATTAGTCTAGCCTTATACGATACAGAGAAGGGTCTATTCAGGTCGCTTTTTCCTATGGCGAAAGCGACTGATGGCGTTTTCTCTACTTGTATAGAAGGCGATTTACACGGGTATTTTTATACGTACCTCGTAGACGGACCATCTGGAATTTCTGAGGTAACAGACCCGTATTCTATAACCTCTTCAGCCAACAGTCTTAGAAGTGGTATCCTTGATCCTGAAAAAACCCACCCTGAAAACTGGGAAAATCATTCTCGTCCAAGAGGGTCATTGGGCTGCGACGCGGTTTTATATGAAGTTCATGTTAAAGATTTTTCAGGTCATCCTTACAGTGGCATAAAAAACAAGGGCAAATTTTTAGCTTTTACTGAAAACGGTACCAGTGTTCAAAACACTAAAACTGGGCTAGATCACATCGTCGAATTAGGTGTTACACACGTCCATCTAATGCCCGTCTACGATTTTCTTTCTGTCGATGAAGAAATTGAGAATTTTGATGGAAATTATAATTGGGGCTATGATCCAGAGCTGTATAATGCACCTGAAGGAAGCTACGCTAGTACCCCTCACGATCCTCTGGTAAGAGTCAAGGAGCTTAAATCTGCCATACAGGCTTTACATGAGAATGGCTTAAAGGTTGTTTTGGACGTAGTTTACAATCACACCTATCAAACTAAAACCTCCAATTTTAATATATTGGTACCAAATTATTACTACAGAATGACTGAAGATGGCAATTTTTCTAATGGGTCGGGCTGTGGCAATGAATTTGCGTCTGACAATCCAATGGGAAGAAAATTTATCATTGACTCACTTTTATATTGGGCAACCGAGTACAAAGTAGATGGCTTTAGATTTGACCTTATGGCCTTGATAGATAAGGAAACTATAAAACTAGCTCGAGAGGCACTTCTTAAGGTTGATCCAGAAATCATCCTATATGGCGAGCCTTGGATGGGTGGTCTGTCGACTTTACCTGAAAGCATGCGCATCTATAAGGGCGTGCAATGCAATCAAGGCTATGCACTATTTAACGATGACTTTAGAGATGCCATTAAAGGTGACAATGATGGTACTGGCAAAGGCTATATACATGGTAACCTAGATATGAAGCATCGTATTCATACAGGGATAGTCGGTTCTATACCATACGATCAAAACTACATTGGTTTCACGACCCAGCCCTGTGAATCCATTAATTACTTTAACTCTCATGACAATTTGATATTAGCCGACAAGCTTAAAGTAACATCGCCTGACGCAAATGAAGAACAATTGATTAAGCTAAATAAAATGGCATTTAATCTACTCTTTTTATCACAAGGGACGCCATTTATACATGCTGGTAATGAGTTTATGAGAGATAAGTTTGGCTATCATAACTCATACAACGCACCACTCTCTATCAATGCCATCGACTGGGAACTAAAGGCTAAACATATTGAATTCTATAATTATGTTAAGGGCTTGATTCAGCTTAGAAAGGATTATTCATGCTTTAGGCTCAAGTCTATCCTGGATATTCAAAAAAGAGTGCACTTTATTGAAGAAAATGATTTTGCAGAAGCCTTTAAGGATGCAATCGTATATATTATTAAAGAGGATGCAAACGATGATTATGATTGCCTTCTAGTAGCTCACAATCCTGGAAATGATCCATTGCTCCTATCTGTTCATCAGATGAAGGATGCCATTTTAGATTTCTATATTCCTGAGCCTGAGCACGAGCCCACTAAAGTGCAAAAGCATCACAAAACAGCACATGGTAAGCATCACGAAGCGCTAGAGCATCCAAAAACCGTTAAACATACGAGTGCAAAAGGGCATATTTCTCAAAAGCCTGAGATATCAAATGATCGTTTAAAAATTGATTTGTTATTCGATGAACGTGGTTATTTGGAAATTAGCGAGTCACTTGACCCTATCAATCACCATGTCGTCAGAGTTGCACCAAACGCATCTGTCGTCTATAAACTCGGTCATAAACCGAAGGTGGCATCAGAACCATCTGTAAAATAATTAATCTAAACAACAACAAAGCTAAAAATTAAATTATGAAATAGTGCATAAAAAGAGGCTGTGACCATCTCAAAGGAGATAGGCAACAGCCTCTTCTATTTAACAATTTGATCCGCCGCCCTTTACTGGTCCGACAGAATAACTATAACCATTCCATCTAACCTGAACTTGACCAAATGCCTCTTCTAAATATTTTTCCATTATAAACTTGATACCGCCGACCTCTTCAACAATATCATCTTCTTTTATCTGATCTAGACCTAGACCAAAGCTTGGGCCGCCTCAGCCCATTCCTGCAATATAGACTCTTAAATTCTGTGGCTTGTTCACTTGCTTTTCAAGGACGCCACGGATACGTTCAAGAGTTTCTTGATCCACTATAAAATACATAGTCCCCTCCATGTCTCATAAAATCCATTTTAAGTCTACGAAGTCACAAACTTACGCATGAATATTATACCCGAAATATTATGTATATAACAGTGACTAAGACACGCTCAGTCTAGTAGTGAATATTCTACTGCTATATAAAAATGTTCTGGCGTTAAGCCTTCAGATTTTACATTAATTTCTTTGCTGCTAAATAAAAATCTTCGGACATCGAGTCCTTAGATTTTACCACAAGCGAGATTGTGGCTTAATAAAAAAAGCTTACCCTAATCAGGTAAGCTTTTTATGTGATTAATTAACCACAGCTTGAGCAAGAACCACATGCAGATGCTGCTGGTGTAACTGGTTGAACAGAGTATCCGTTTCCAACCCACTCAACTTTGATTTCGCCAACTGTATCGTAAACAGATTGTTCAACCACAAAGTTTACACCATTGATTGATTCTGAAAAATCATTCTCGTTCACGTTGTCAAGACCTAATCCAAAGCTTGGACCGCTGCAACCCATTCCTGCAATAAAAATTCTAATGTTTTGTGGTTTATCTGCTTGAGCAGCTAAAACTTCACCAATTTTTTCGCAAGTTTCTTGATTAGTAGCAATGTACATACATTCACCTCCGTAAATTCTAACGATACCAGATCAGGCACGACTCTGGTACCATGATCTGATTTGATTATAATATAATTCCGAGTAAATTAGTATAGTTAATTTAATTTTTTAATGAAACTTTACATTTTGTTTTAATTTATTAGGTCAAATTAACTTCTACTCCTATATTGATTCACTCGACATAATGAGGTACTATAGAATTGTATAAATAAGTAGACATCATATTAGGAGTGAGATATATGTTAAAATTAAACGAAAAATACATGTACGGTGTTGAGGAAATGGATACTGAGCATGCAGAATTAATTTCAAGAGCTGAAAGATTAATGGAGGCATATCAAAAAGGTGAAACCGATTCAGAAATCATCAGACTCCTCGAGTACCTTGCCGCATATGTTGTCATTCATTTTAGAAATGAAGAAATGCTTTTATCTAGCTATGGCTATCCTTTACTTGAAGCCCATCGAGCGCTTCATAGAGAATTTAAAAACGATGTTATTACACTTCAAAATGCCATTCACGCGGAGGGTATGACCCTTCAATCTAGATTAAAGCTCACACACTTAACCACCGAATGGATCGATCATCATATAGGTTCAGAGGATAAAATTATTGCAGATTATATTAAATCAAAAAGATCCTTATAATTAGTTTATTGTCATCAAATTTAAAGCCAGTGATTGTCAAATCACTGGCTTTTTTATCTTTATATTATCCATGATAAATAATTATATTATCTCAATCTATAGTAACCATAGTCATCATTGGTATAATATGCAATTACATTATCATTATCATCTAATACGCTCACCATATACCCATATTGGTTCTTTTCTGAGGTTAAATAGACCATTAAATAAGTTTCAAAACCGTCTCCATAGGATACGTATATTTCGCTTATGCTTCTGTCACTTTCTGCTGTTCCTTCAGTGGATTCTAACAAAAAGCTCAATGTAGGAAAATCCTCTACAAATATATGGCTACTAGAAGCATCTACTTCTAACCCAAAATAGTCACCCTCATAATTAAATATTCCTGTTGATTCAATTACAGGAAATTCTACATCATTAAGTGGGGTTGAAGTATAATCATATCTCTGTAATCTAGAAAAATTCTGATTTGAAACATATTTTTGATTCACATCTAGATAATACTGATAATCTAGAATAATAACGTCAACTAAGCCTTGAATTTCCTCTGTAAAGCTATTATATAGCGTATCGGAAACACTAAAATTATTTTTATCAAGTGTCATCGTGTGACTTAAAATATCTGCTCCTTTTAATGAAGTAGCTTCAGGTAATGAGAAATAAGTATATGCATGGGTTACATATAATGCATACTCATAAGCATTAATCGTTTTTTCTGAATATCCAAGCTCTCGAATTCGCTGATTGCCTTCTGCGTTATCAGAATATAAAGCTTTCGCAATCATCTGAAAAACCTCGCCACGCGTAATAGATTCAACTTCATTCATTTCTCTGTCAATGCCAATGCCCATTGTGTTATTTAAGTACCAATAAGCACTTTCATAGCTCATTTCACCATCGAAATTACCAAAGCCAAGACTATTCGCTATAAAAGCGGCTGCTTGGTTATTCGTAATTTCCTGATCAAGTCCAAACTTCCCATTTCCTATACCTGAGGTAATTCCCTTTGCCTTTGCAAATTCAACCTCCTTAAATGCCCAATGCGTTGTTGGAACATCTGAGAAGCTAGCCTTTGTTGGCGGAACAAAGCTTTTATATGCATCTTGATCAGGATAAATCTTGTTGATAATTGCGACTAGCTCTTGTCTTGTTAGCGTTTTTTCTTCTTCTAGCCCCTTGTTGGTTCCAGTGATAATGCCAAGATCTTTGAGTAGGTTGCCATATGTACTGTGTTCTTTAAAAGTAATGTCTTGTGAAAAGCTTAGACTAGAAATACTAAGTATTAACAACAGTAATAGGATCAGTTTTCTTTTCATTTTTCCTCCTAAAATATATGTTTATTAAAATAAAATTATGTTGATATTATACTTTTGTTTTAATAACATTATTTTATCATCTTTAAGAGAAAAAGTAATCAATAAATGACAAATTTTTGTATTTTTTTTTGATTTTCATAAAGAGAGGATGCCGTTTTTTAAGTATTTTGGGCTATCCAGTGTATTCTTCCTTTAAAATAGATCTAACCACAAGATCGCAAATGCCCAAATTACTTGCACCACCTTGTCTTAGTATACCTTCATATGCCATACCACATTTAGCCATGACAGCTCCTGAAGCTGGATTTCTGACATCGTGTTTTGCAGCAATTCTATTAATTCCAACCGTTTCAAAAAGATACTTGATAACTGCATTTAATGATTCCGTCATATATCCCTTTCCCCAAAACGCTTCACCGATGCAGTAGCCTATCTCAACGGAGTTTGAGCGTTCATGTATATGAACGACTGAAATGCTACCGATAACTTCTCCTATCACTTTTGGGACAATCGCCCATTGATAAAATTGCGGATTAGCGTACTCGTTTAACCACATATCAAGAACCTGTTGACTGGTTTCGACATCTTTATGAGTCGGCCATGTTAGGTGCTGCGTCACTAAATCATTATTTGACCAATTGCGATACATTGGTTCAGCATCCCCGTTTATAAACGGTCTTAAAATAAGATGCTTAGATTCTATATATTGAGTCCCTTTATGATTCATGGCTACCTCCAAATTTATGCTTGTCCTTCTCTCTTTTGTGCAAATCTAACCCTTAAGCCCTCGCTGATGAGCTTGATACTTACCGTCGTCAGCATAACGATCATTATTGGATAGAACCATATCCAATAATATTCTTTAAATGTATTTGCTCCTGTTAAGTTGGGAATAAGGTTTCCCCAGGTTGGAATTCTTCCCATTGGAAAACCTATTCCAATAAAAAGTAATATTACCTCAACTATAATGACTTGCGACACGAATTGAACTGCTGCAACCATTATTTGACTCATAAGATTGGGTAAAAGATGCCTCATGATAATCCTAGCTTTTCCAGTTCCCGACATCTCTGCGGCACGCATGTATTCTTCACTGATAATCCGCATCGTCTCAGATTTAATGACCTTATATAACACAGGCGAACTAAATAAACCATAAAAAAATATGATCAAAATGACCCTCATTGTACTGTCCACTTCAAAATGTGCTATGAATAGGTTCATAATAATCAGTATTGGTATAAGTGGAATCGCATACATAAATGTCGTCAGACTCGAGACTACTGCCTTTGCAGCATTTCCAAAATAGCCCTCTAGTATACCAAAAAATACGCCAAAGCAAACATAGGGGATTGTGCCAACTAACGCAAGCAATAGTGACATTCTACCACCTTGCCAAATCCCAGTAAACAAATCAAAGCCCTGTTCTGTTGTACCAAAAAGATGTTCTCCTGAAGGTGGTCTAAATCTAGCATTCCCATCTAACGCGCCCCATTCATAGCCTGATATTTCAGGAAAAATCAATATTCCCACAAGGACAAACGTAAATATGATGCAGCCAATTATTAAGATTGGGTTCTTTTTCATTAGCTTACCTCCTGACTGAGTCTTGCATCTGCTTTTTTTATTAGTAGCTCTGACAAAAGGTTTCCCAATATTACAATTATTGCATACAAAAGCAGGATCGCCATAACCATATCTCTTTCACCTTTATTAATACTCTCGAGTAAAAGAAAACCCATACCAGGCCAGCTGAAAACTTGTTCAACTAAAATATTGCTGATTACCAGCGTTGGCAAAAGCATAACTGTAATTGAAATCATTGGTAGTAGCGCATTTCTAAAAGTATGCTTGAAAAATACCGTCATCGGTTTTAAGCCCTTAGCCTTTGCCGTTCGAACATAATCCTGATGCATGACTTCTAGCATGGAGGTTCTTATAAAGGGTACCAATGTGCCAATCCATACCAACGCAATCGCTCCACCGGGTAAAATCATATGTTTTATGACATCTATGACCTGTACCCATATATTGGGATACCCTCTAGCTATGTATAAAACGTCCCCTATTCCACTGACTGGAAGGATACCAGGAAAATGTCTTACAAATGATAATACGAGAAGCAAACCAAAATAGAAGCTTGGAACTGAAGTAAATATCATCGTTAATATCAATATTATTGTATCTGTTTTTTTCCTTACCTTCACAGCGGCCAATACGCCGAGTGGGACTGAAATGCCTATTGCGACAAGAAAGGCGACCCCATTTAGAAGTATGGTTCTACCCATGAATTTATATAGATAATCATTAACTGGGCGCGGTGTCACCTTGCTATCATAGTAATCACCTAAATTGCCCTTTAAAACATTTGATGCCCATTTTGTGTACTTAATATGTATCGGATCATAAAATCCCATTTCTGTCAGCTTCTCTGTTACCTCAGCTTGAGATCGGTTCTGATTTATCGCCCGCCTTTCTGCCTTTACCAATCCAACCTCTAAAAAAGTAAATGCGATATAAGTAATCGTGATCAAAATCAAAAGTGCTGATAAGCCTTTCATCAATATTTTCCTCATACGGTCCTCCTTTTGATTATAGTAACATAGAGCGTTTGAGAATTATCTGAATTTTCTGTAATAAATACATTAAAAAAGAATTAACAAGTGTGTTTCTAGAAAACAGACACTAGAAACACACTTGATTTTATAGGATTATTTAAGTTATTAGACTCTTTTAATTAATAGTTTTATCTCCGTTGATATGACCTTAGATCATTATTTAGTCACCATATTTAGGCTGATGGTATATCATATCGTAGACATTTCCTGTGATATCAATATCATCTACAACAGCTGAAACCGCCTTACTGCCTCTTTTAGCTATAATTTTGAGATAGTAAGGGGCTTGTAATCGAACATCATCCGTATTTATGGTCTCTCTCGCCAATGGTAAAATATAGGTGAGTTCCCATATAGAGGCTTGTTCATTACCACTTATCTTTGTAAAAGCTAATGGGAACTCAGGTTCATAACCTATTTCAGTTTGATAATAATAGGTTTGTCCAAGACGATTGGTATAGGCCATCGCTTCAAGCTCAGGCGACAGGCTTAGGGTAACGGCATCCGGATTTCCAGATATTTCTGCTGTGACCTTAATTTTTTCATAGGATAGGAATCGGTGTGGCATGTGACTTAATCGCTTTCCAAAAAGATCAATTTGTCCACGCCAGTGTTGCCAATATCCTGTCACGTCGACTCTGTTTATATTTAGAGCTAGCACCTCAGCAGTCAAAAACGATTTTGCTATTTTTCCTGACGCTGTATTTGATGTAAACGCAAAGCTATAATCGCCGTCTGGCATCTCGTTTGGAACTGTGAATGGAACGCTCCATGAAATTTCACCGGTGACATCATCGACCGTGTCTTTTTGCATGTTCAGCGTTCTTTCATAAGATGTCCCTTTAAATAAAGTTACAGTAGCAGCAACCGCATACTTATTGGTCACCGCTTTTGCAGTGCTATCAAGTCCAGTAATCAAGGGCTCTAAGGTGCCATCAATAGTGATAGGTGTCACAATGCTAAATGGAAGTCGAATCGTTGTGTAAATTCCAGCATTTGATGTATCGACTGCTTTCAGTTCGACATGGTATAAGCCATCTTTTAACGTTTCATTTAGTGTATCGTAAACAATTTGCCAATTGTATGAATTGTCTATTTTGGAATTTAATGGGTTTTCACTGTTTAAATTTAACGCGATTGACTTCAATGAGTTGCCAAATGCGTCTGTTAGTGCTATTGATAATTGATGTGGCTTATGGTAGTTGGTCCTGATATCATATATGGCGATGTCCTCTGAAGCAGGAATGGCATTGGTTGTGAACTTGATATCTTTTGACTTCAGCTTTGCCCAGATTTGAATGGGAGGTGCATCTGCTAAAATAAAGGTCTTAATCCTCTCATCCGACCATACGCCTTCTATATCCTTAACGCTGTACTTCATTTCATAGCTGCCAGAGGTTAATCGATCTGGAATTGCATAGACCCATACATTATCGCCGTTTGTTTTACGGTACATAATCTTTCGATCTCTTATTCCTTTGTCAGGATCTGAAAATTCATGATCTAGATCGTAGCTGAGATCAATCCAGTCGGTTAAGTAATAATTCGTATTTTGGTCGTATGTCCACGAAAGATCAAAATCTGCTATTGGTTTTCGATGGACAAATATATCAAGCTTTGCAAGATTTGAT